>ERZ1643249.23-NODE-23-length-263825-cov-59.721394_pt1 | contig 263825 bp, 245 predicted proteins | sample MGYA00579263_ERZ1643249 | MGnify/ENA primary metagenome ERZ1643249 (study PRJEB29033, sample SAMEA4952264) | chicken gut metagenome | biome: Broiler Chicken; feature: Gastrointestinal Tract; material: Caecum | place: Ireland | collected 2018 | study: Broiler...
CCGGTGGGACATAATCACGTGTGGTATATAAGGACATTATCATAAATGAATCAGAAAATATGAATAAAAAGGAATGAATAAATTGACAATGTTTATGAAATGTGCTAAATTAGAAACAACATATTTGTAACAATTTGGTAATTCTGTCAAGAGACTATCGTTTACAGGCCGGAATTGGATGAAGGGGTTTTAGAAGAAGAGGATATGATAAACGGCAGCCTTAGTTTTTACATAAGGAGGCGTTTTATGATCCGAAAGAAAATTCAGGCAGCGGCTGGTGCGGGAATGATTGCCTTTGGCATCTGGATGGAGTCCGCGGCAGCCCAGGGAGAGCAGTTTGCTTCGGCGGGAGTTGGCCGGGCGATTGAGAAGTATGTTGACCGTGTATCCGATTCTTCCAGGAAGAGCCAGCCTGCATATGTATCCTATGAAGGTTATGCGGCGGCAAGAGTGACCAGCCATCTTAACATCAGAAGTCAGCCGTCATCCGGAAGCAGGATTGTCGGTGAACTGAGAGATGGAGGCATAGGCAGGGTCACAGACAGGAAAGGCGGATGGACAAAGATCCGGTCAGGAACCGTAGAGGGATATGTGAATGACAAATATCTGATCTATGATGAAGACATCAGCGCATATGCGGAGAAGAAGAAGTATCCCAGGACAGCGGTTGTCACAGCAGAAGCCCTGAAAGTGAGGAAAGAACCGGATCTGAAGTCAGATGTGCTTGCTGTAGCGGAAAAGGGCACCAGTTATGAGATTATGGACAGCAGGGAAGAAGACTGCTGGACAAAAGTAAAACTTCAGGATGGAAAGGGCTATGTATCCAAAGAACATATTAAGGTTGGATATGATTTCGATGAGGCCAGACCGATAGAAAAAGCGGAAGAGGATGCATCATCCGGTGAAAAGAAAACCCGGACATCAAAGGCATCCGGGGAACAGAAGGTAAGTGTATCCGGGAAAACTCTTGGAAGTCAGATTGCAGCTTATGCTGTAAAATATGTAGGCAACCCATACGTATATGGAGGTTCCAGTCTGACCAGGGGAGCTGATTGTTCCGGCTTTGTAATGAGGGTATATGAACATTTTGGATATCATTTAAGTCACAGTTCTGCCGCGCAGGCGGGAGAAGGACGGGAAGTGGCGGTAAGTTCCATACAGCCGGGAGATCTGCTGTTTTACCGAAGCGGGGGACGAATCAGTCATGTGACAATGTATATCGGGAATGGAAAAGTTGTCCATGCCAGCAATTCTGCCCCATATCCAAAGGGCGGAATCAAGATTTCAAATGTCAGCTACCGTACGCCGTGCAGGGCGGTACGGATTATAAAGTAGAGAGAGAAGATTAAATTTATCATACAAAAACAGGAGCGGCGAAATTTTTGATTTTGCCGCTCCTGTTTTTTTGATGCTGTCTTACTTGCTCTAAAGCAAAGGACAGAGTTTTTTTATTTTCAAAAGTTTATACATTAAACCGGAATACAATAATATCTCCGTCTTTTACAACGTATTCTTTTCCTTCCTGGCGTACCAGACCTTTTTCTTTGCATGCGTGCATGCTTCCGTTTTCCATCAGATCATCATAGGATACGACCTCAGCGCAGATAAAACCGCGTTCAAAATCAGAATGGATCTTGCCGGCTGCCTGAGGAGCCTTGGTTCCTTTCTTGATGGTCCATGCGCGGGTTTCATCTTCTCCGGATGTAAGGAAACTGATCAGACCAAGAAGAGAGTAGCTGGCTGCGATCAGTTTTTCAAGTCCGGATTCCTTCAATCCGAGATCTTCCAGAAACTCTTTCTTTTCATCATCATCCAGTTCGGAAATCTCCTGCTCGATTTGCGCACATACAACGAAAACCTTTGCGTCCACATCTTCTGCATATTTGCGGACAGCAGCGACATAGTCATTCTCCTGGCCGTCCTCTGCCAGTTCATCTTCATTGACATTGGCAGCAAAAATGACAGGTTTTACGGTCAGAAGATTACAGGAATTTAAGATGAGCTGATCTTCTTCATCCTCCACGACAAATGTCTTGGCGAGTTTTCCGTCTTCCAGATGTGCTTTGACTTCCTTGAGAAATTCCACTTCATGGGCAAGGGCTTTGTCATTGCGGGCTCCTCTGGTAGATTTCGCGATCCGTCTGTCCAGAACTTCGATATCAGAGAAAATCAGTTCAAAGTTGATAGTTTCAATGTCACGCAGCGGGTTAACAGAACCATCTACATGGACAATATTGCTGTCATCAAAACAGCGGACCACATGAACGATCGCGTCAACCTCACGAATATTGGCAAGGAACTGGTTGCCTAATCCTTCTCCTTTGGAAGCTCCTTTTACGAGACCGGCAATGTCAACAAATTCGATGGCAGCCGGAATGACCTTCTTGGAATGGTACATCTCGGCAAGATGATCCACCCGGGAATCAGGAACGGCAACGATTCCTACATTAGGATCGATGGTACAAAACGGATAGTTAGCTGATTCGGCGCCTGCCTTTGTCAGAGAATTAAATAATGTACTTTTTCCGACGTTTGGCAGCCCGACAATACCTAATTTCATAATCATTTCCTTTCTTATTGTATAATTTTTCATTTAATAGTCTAACACAAGGAACTTGAAAAGGAAAGAGAAATAGGATAAGATATGTATCTTAGGAAGTAAGGAGAAACAAAGCAGGGGATTTTGTATGCGCAAAAGAAAGGAAGAGATGTATGGCAAGTGAAATCCGATTCCCTAATCTGGGGATTGTACTGAAAAATGTAGGGGAAGGATTCCATATTGGAAATTTTGAGATAAGATATTATGGTGTAATGATCGCCTTGGGATTTTTATTTGGACTGACCCTGTCATATTATGCAGCAAAACGCACAAAGGGATTTGATCCGGAAATGGTTTTTGACTATCTGATCTGTATGGTCATTCCTGCGATTGCAGGTGCAAGACTTTATTATGTGGTATTTTCCTGGGATTATTATAAGGAGCATCTGGGAGAAATTATAGAAATACGAAACGGCGGTCTGGCAATCTATGGCGGGATTATCGCTGCTGCGCTGGTGCTGTTTATTTTCTGCAGGGTGCGTAAAGTATCCATGGCTCAGTTTACAGATATCGCGGTCAAGGGACTGCTGGTTGGACAGATCCTGGGACGATGGGGAAATTTTTTTAACAGGGAAGCCTTTGGAGGATTTACAGATGGTCTGTTTGCAATGCAGATTCCAACAGATTTTTTCCTGGAACATGGAAGATTATCAGAAATCATAGAATCGGGGCTGTATGACAAAGCTGTATTTTTGGATGCAGGCAGCAGTGCAGCGTCCTATATTCAGGTTCATCCGACTTTTCTGTATGAAAGTGTTTGGAATCTGATGGTGCTGCTGTTCATTTTATGGTTTACCAAAAGAAAAGCTTTTGACGGAGAACTGACAGCGCTGTATGCCGCAGGATATGGAATCGGAAGATTCTGGATCGAGGGTCTGAGAACGGACTCGCTGATGATCGGAAATACCGGGATCAGAGTATCCCAGATGCTGGCAGCGTTTCTTGCGGCAGGAGGGATCATTGTCATTTGCTGGGGAAGACTACGAAAGAAAAAGAAAAAAACAGCAGAATAGATGAAAGAGCAGAGAAAAGCCAAAAAACCGGCAGATAACTCTGCTCTTTTTTGTTTTTAGGGCGGGGAGAGAAAAGGAGGGGGAAAATGTCGAATTTATAAGAAAAAACTAAGATTTGGTTGTGGATTATTCCTTGCTTTTTTAATATGTATCGTATAAAATGTTCATATAAGTGGTTAAAAGTGGTAGAAGGTGGGGGACGACCTCCCGATACCATAGACGAGAGTGGCAGGCACAAAGAGGTGAGTCCATGTTCATGGGGGAACACAAACACACAATTGATGCAAAGGGCAGGCTGATAATTCCTTCCAGATTTCGAGAAGAACTGGGACAAGAGTTTATCATTACAAGGGGATTAGATGGATGTCTCTTTATTTTCCCTCAAAAAGAATGGAAAGAATTTGAAATGAAACTGAGAGGCCTTCCGCTCATTGATAAAAATGCAAGAAAATTTTCAAGGTTTTTTCTTTCCGGAGCGGCAGCCTGCGAGCTGGATAAGCAGGGCAGGATTCTGATACCGGGAGCGCTGAGGGAATTTGCGGGTATGGAAAAAGAAGTCATGCTGGCAGGAATGCTGAACCGCATCGAGGTGTGGAGCAAAGAGCGGTGGGATGCTAATAACTCTTATGAAGACATGGATGAGATTGCTGCGGGCATGCAGGATTTAGGACTGAATATTTAGGTGGGCAAATGGAATTTAAGCATATTTCCGTATTACTGGAAGAGACAATCAGAGAACTTCATATAAAACCTGACGGCATCTATGTCGATGGTACTCTCGGCGGAGGCGGACATGCCTGGGAGATCTGCCGGCGGCTGTCTGATCAGGGACGTTATATCGGGATCGATCAGGATGCAGACGCAATCGAGGCAGGAAGCCGCCGTCTCAGGGAATTTGGAGACAAGGCAACGATCGTCAGAGATAATTATGTCAATATGCCCCGGATTCTTAAGGAACTGGGAATCGGAAAAGTTGACGGCATACTGCTGGATCTTGGGGTATCTTCTTTCCAGCTGGATGAGAAGGAGAGAGGATTTACATACCGGGAAGACGTTCCTCTGGATATGAGGATGGATCAGCGTCAGGAACTGACAGCCAGAGATATTGTCAATGATTACTCAGAGATGGATCTGTTTCATGTAATCCGGGATTATGGAGAAGAAAAATTTGCAAAAAATATCGCAAAACATATCGTCAGCAGACGACAGGAAAAGCCGATTGAAACGACAGGGGAATTGATTGAGATTATAAAAAATGCCATCCCGAAAAAGGTAAGGGCGGTTGGCGGACATCCGGCCAAACGGACGTTCCAGGCAATCCGGATCGAATGCAATCATGAACTGGATGTGTTAAAAGACAGTCTTGATGCAATGATCGATCTGCTGAACCCGGGGGGAAGGCTTTGCATTATTACATTTCATTCGCTGGAAGATCGAATTGTGAAACGTGCATTTAAGAAAAACGAAAACCCGTGTACCTGTCCGCCGAATTTTCCGGTGTGCGTATGTGGGAAAGTTTCAAAAGGAAGACAGGTGACACGCAAGCCGATTGTTCCCGGGGAGGAAGAGTTAGAACATAACAAAAGAGCAAAGAGCTCTAAGCTTAGAGTGTTTGAAAGAGGTATTTAGGGGGATCGGTTTATGGATAAGACAAGACAGGAACGTTACAATTTGATTTACGGCAATACGGCCCGCAAGATGGAAGCAGAACCAGTCAGACCGGAGCCGGAGAGAAGAAAGAAGAAAGTCAGACATAAAGCCAGACCGAAGACATCTGCCAGAACCAGACAGAATCAGCAGAAGGCAATGCAGATTGACTTCGCTTTTATTCGTGTTCTGATCGCGGCGGTTGTGATAGTTACCGCTGTCAGCCTTTTTTATCTGTCCGAACGTGCAAAGCTGGTGGAACAAAGAGAAGAATTGTCTGATAAGAGAGAACAGTTAAACACTCTTCAGGTGGAAAATGAGGACTTGAATCTGGAAATCGAACAGAGTATTGATCTGGATCAGATTGAAAAAACTGCAAAGAAATATGGAATGAAGGAGCCAGACTCCAGCCATATCGTTCACTATGACAGCACGGACGTGGAATATGTCCGGCAGTATGATGATATTCCGGATGCCGACTAAGAGGTGATTGCTTTGAGAAGACGACGTAGACGAAAGAAAATAAAACGACTTAATCATGCTATGAAGGTGAGGACGATCGGAACGATTACCTTCATAGCAATTCTTTTTATCATTCTGGCAGGAAGACTTGTTTATTTCAGCGTTTTTAAAAATGGTATTTATGAAAAGCAGGTATTGTCCCAGCAGAATTATAACAGTGTCACGATTCCTTATAAAAGAGGGGATATTTTAGACCGGAATGGCAATACTTTAGCTACCAGCAAGAAGCTGTATAATCTTGTCCTTGAGCCGAAAAATATTTTAAGAACGGCAGATGTGCGGAAAAAGGTAGTGTCAGCACTGACAAAATATATGGGACTTGATAAGGACGCTCTGCTGTCTTATTTAAAAGAGAATAAAGATTCTTATTATTCTGTATATAAAGAAGACCTGACCTACAGCCAGGTGGCAGATATGAAAGAGTATATGGAAAGCGACGCCGGAGAAGATATTTCAGGAGTTGTATTTTCTGAAAAATATCAGAGAGAATACCCTAATAAATCTCTGGCCAGCCAGGTAATAGGATTTGTTTCTGATAACAGCGGAACCGGCGGAATCGAGCAGTATTACAACAGCACGTTATCCGGTGTGGATGGACGCCGGTATACGTATTTGAATGAGGAACTGGAATCTGATACTTCCATCGTAGATCCGCAAAATGGAAAGACGGTGGTATCGACCATTGATTCCAATATTCAGAAGCTGGCGGAACAGAGACTGGCCGCTTTTGAAAAAGAATACGGAAGCAAGGGAAGCAGTATCCTTGTTATGAATCCGAACAACGGAGAAGTTTATGCCATGGCTTCTTCTACATCTTTTAATCTGGAAGATCCGAGAAATGAGAAAAATCTTCTTACGAAATATAAAAAGAGTGAAATTGATAAAATGAGTGAGAAGGAAAAAGTGGAGGCCTTCAATGAGATCTGGAAGAATCCGATTGTATCCAATACTTTTGAACCGGGATCAACCTTTAAGCCGTTTACCGTGGCGGCGGGACTGGAAGAGGGAATTTTAAAAGGAGACGAGACTTTTATCTGTAACGGATATGAGCAGATCGGATCCAACAGAATCCACTGTTCTCACAGATCCGGACACGGCAGGATCACACTGTCAGAATCTATTTCTTTATCCTGTAATGACGCGATCATGCAGATTGCAGCGAAAGAAGGAAAAGATGTGTTTACGAAATATCAGAGGGAATTTAATTTTGGAAGTCTGACAGGAATCGACCTTCCGGGAGAAGCAAAAACAGACACCCTTCTTCATACTGCTGATAAGATGGAGGATGTGGATCTGGCTACCAGTTCTTTTGGACAGTCTTTTAACTGTTCTATGATCCAGATGGCAAGCGCATTTTGCTCTCTTGTTAATGGAGGCAGTTATTATGAGCCTCATGTAGTGCGCCAGCTGCAAAATGATAAAGGCAGTGTGATCAGCAATGTGGAACCGGCACTGGTTAAGCAGACAGTATCCAGGGATACATCTGACAAGCTGAAAGAATATATGAGGGAAACGGTGGAATCCGGAACCGGAAAAAAAGCTCAGCTGGATGATTATACAGTAGGAGGAAAAACCGGTACGGCAGAAAAGATTCCAAGAAGTGCCGGAACCTATGTGGTTTCCTTCTGTGGATTTGCGCCAGTGGAAGATCCGCAGGTTGTTGTATACGTGGTCATTGATGAGATTCAGAAAGGATCTCAGCAGAATACGGGACTTGCCGTTGAGATCGCCAGAGATGTGATCGAAGGTTCCCTGAAAGAACTGAAGGTGGCAAAAAGCACGAATCAGTAATATGAGCCGGATTTTTTCATACGTTTATAATAGTATGGAATTATGAGGCGCAGCCGGTGAAAACAGGATATAAAAAGAAGATTCTTGGAATTACAGGACTGATCTGTCTGGGATTTTCAGTTGTAGCGGTCCGCCTTGGATATGTTATGATTGCTCAGTCAGATAAATATCAGGAGCTGGCCAGGGATCTTCATCAAAGGGAGAGAGAAATCAAAGCCCCCAGAGGGAATATCTATGACCGTAACGGAGTAAAGATTGCTTCCAATAAAGCGGTTTATTCGATTTCTGTTATTTATTCTCAGATGACAGATAAGAAAAAAGTGGTTCAGGTTCTTTCAGAAGAACTGGGACTGGAAACAGAAGAAATCAAAGGAAAAGTCTATAAAAATTCTGTCCGGGAAAAGATCAAAAGCAATGTGGAGAAAGAAACCGCAGACCGGATCCGTGAATATAAACTGGATGGAGTAAAAGTAGATGAAGATTACAAAAGAGTGTATCCATACGACTCGCTTGCATCAAAGGTTCTGGGATTTACCGGAGGTGACAATCAGGGAATTGTCGGACTGGAGGTTTTCTATGATAAATATCTGAAAGGAAAATCCGGGAAAATCCTTACATTAACCGATGGAAAAGGAATTGAGATTGAAGGAGCCTATGAAGAGCGGGATGAGCCTGTGGCGGGAAATGATCTGTATACTTCTCTGGATGTGAATCTGCAGAATTATGTGACACAGGCTTGTGAAAAAGTAAAAAAAGAAAAGAATGCCAAACAGGTTTCCATGATTTTGATGAATCCGCAGAATGGAGAGATTTACGCCATGGCCAATGTGCCGGAATATAATCTCAATGAACCGTTTAAACTGAACAGCAGGCAGCAGCAGGCAGACAGCAAAAAGCAGCAGGAATATCTGAACCAGAAGTGGAGAAATTCCTGCATCAATGACACTTATGAGCCAGGATCGGTATTTAAGATCGTAACGGCGGCTGCAGGGCTGGAATCAGGGAAGGTAAAAGTGACAGATCATTTCAACTGTCCGGGATTCCGGATTGTAGAGGATCGTAAGATCCGGTGTCATAAAACTACGGGACATGGAAGCGAAACATTCCGGGAAGGAGTCATGAACTCCTGCAATCCGGTTTTCATGGAAGTAGGGGCCCGGGTGGGGGTCGATGGAATGTATGATATGTTCCGGAAACTCGGGCTGTTTGAAAAAACCGGAATTGATCTTCCGGGAGAGGCAAATTCTATCATGCATAAGAAAAAAAATGTGAAAGCGGTGGAACTGGCAACGATGTCATTTGGGCAGTCCATTCAGATTACACCGCTGCAGCTTCTGCGTGCTGCCAGCGCGGCAGTAAACGGAGGGAAGCTGATAACTCCTCACTTCGGAGTCCGCACGGTTTCTGCGGACGGGAAGAAGGAGAAGATCTTTGAATATCCGGAGAAAAAAGGAGTGATTCAAAAAGAAACATCAGAGACCCTGAGGGACCTGTTAAAAGCAGTTGTCTCAGAAGGATCCGGAAGAAACTGTAAAATCGAAGGGTTTTCCATCGGAGGGAAGACAGCGACCAGTGAAAAACTGCCGAGGGGAAACGGCAAGTATATTTCTTCATTTCTCGGATTTTCAAAAGCAGAAGATCCGACCGTTATGGGGATCGTGCTGATTGATGAGCCGGAAGGCACGTATTATGGCGGAACTATCGCGGCGCCGGTCATGCGCAGTGTTTTTCAGGTGGCGCTGCCGTATCTGGGAATTTCCAAAGATTATACAGCTGAGAAAGAAAATGAATAAGAGAACAGGATGGGAGATAACTCTTATCCTCACAAGCGGCGAGTAACAAATGAGGTGGCGATATGAATTATGGAATTGTAAAGCCGGTTTTGGCTGCCTTTTTCATCAGTGTGGCTTTAAGCCCTCTGATGATCCGATATCTTCATAAGCTGAAATTCGGCCAGTTCATCCGGGGAGAGGGCCCGGAATCACACCTGAAGAAGTCTGGCACTCCAACCATGGGAGGCCTGATCATTTTACTTGGCATCGTGATAGCTTCACTGTTTTATGTGAAAGATTATCCGGCCGTGATACCGATTTTGTTTGTAACTCTTGGATTTGGCTTTATTGGCTTTATCGATGATTATATTAAGGTAGTCATGAAAAGAAATCTTGGCCTGAAAGCATGGCAGAAAATGCTGGGTCAGATTTGCGTTACAGGCATATTTGCATATTATCTGATCAACTATACGGACACAGGAACGCTGATGCTGATTCCATTTACCCATGGGAAATATCTGGATCTGGGAATCTTTTTTGTCCCGGGAATTTTCCTTATTCTGCTTGGCACGGTAAATGGGGCAAACTTCACAGACGGCCTGGATGGTCTGGCGTCCAGTGTAACAGTGCTGATCGCTACCTTTTTTACAGTAGCAGCCATTGGTATGGGAGCATCTGGAAACGACCCGGGGATTTGGCCGATTTCGTGTGCGACAGTCGGCTCGCTTCTGGGATTTCTGGTGTTTAACGTATATCCGGCGCGGGTGTTTATGGGAGACACAGGATCGCTTGCCCTGGGCGGGTTTGTGGCAGCTACAGCGGTTATGCTGAAACTGCCGCTGTTCATACCGATCGTCGCGTTTATTTATATGATTGAAGTGATTTCTGTTATGCTGCAGGTATGTTACTTCAAAGCTACAGGAGGAAAAAGATTATTTAAAATGGCGCCGATCCATCACCATTTTGAACTTTCCGGATGGCCGGAAACGAAGGTTGTGGCGATTTTTGCGATCGTTACAGCAGTAAGCTGTCTGATCGGATTGGTAGCAATTTAGTAAGGAGAAGAACATGGCATTGAAAGATAAGAAAGTTTTAGTTGCGGGAGCAGGAAAAAGCGGGATTGGATCTGTAAATCTTTTGCTGAAAGCCGGCGCTGACGTTGTGCTGACAGATGGAAATAAAGATCTGGATCCGGAAGCCCTGTATCAGAAAATATATCAGGAAACAAAGATTCCTCTGATTTTAGGAGAAGTAAACGAAGAACAGGTTAAAGAGTTTGATCTTCTCGTTCTGAGTCCTGGAATTTCCGTAAACGCGCCGATCGCCTGTCTGTTTGCAGATCAGGGGAAACCGGTCTGGAGTGAGATTGAACTGGCTTATCAGGCGGGAAAAGGCAAAATCGCGGCGATTACAGGAACCAATGGAAAAACGACGACAACGGCTCTGACCGGAGAAATCATGAAAGGATATTATGACAGCACTTTTGTGGTAGGAAATATCGGAACTCCGTACACCAGTGTGGCTCTGGATACGAAAGAGGACAGCAGGATCGTTGCGGAAATCAGCAGCTTTCAGCTGGAAACGATCGTTGATTTCTGTCCGGATGTCTGCGCGGTATTAAATATCACGCCGGATCATCTGGATCGTCACGGCACGGTGGAAGTCTACGCAAAAACCAAGGAATCCATCGGGAAAAATCAGAGACCGGATCAGGTCATGGTTCTGAACTATGAAGATAAGACAACGAGAGAGATGGCAGACCGTGCAAAAGGCAGGGTGGTATTTTTCAGCCTTCATCATAAAGCGGAAGAAGGAGTTTATATGGAGGGAGACCGGTTTATCATCGAAGACGATGGAACAAAGACGGAAGTCTGTACTCTGGAAGACACCTGTCTGCTGGGAGACCATAATTATGAAAATATCCTGGCTGCCATTGCAGTATCTTATTATATGGGGGTTCCTGCCGAATATATTAGGGAAGGAATCAGGAAGTTTAAAGGAGTGGCGCACAGGATTGAATACGTAGATACGGTAAACGGAGTGGCTTATTATAATGATTCCAAAGGAACAAATCCAGACGCGGCCATCAAAGGAATCCAGGCGATGAACCGCCCGACTTATCTGATCGGCGGCGGATATGATAAAAAGGCAGCTTATGATGAATGGATAGAGGCCTTTGACGGAAAAGTAAAAGAGCTGATCCTTATGGGGGCTACGGCTTCGAAAATTGCCGAGACCGCAAAGGCGCACGGTTTTGAAGCTGTTGTATTTGTGGATTCCATGGAGGAAGCCATTCAGTACGCGGCAGACAAAGCAGAGGATGGAGATGCGGTACTGCTGTCTCCGGCGTGCGCAAGCTGGGGAATGTTCCCGAATTATGAAGTACGAGGGGATATCTTTAAAGAATGTGTAAAAAAATTAAAGGAGCTGTAGGCTGTGGCAAACCGGATTAAAGAGAAGTATTTGGCCAGAAAGAAATATTTTGATTATCCCATGCTGTTTCTGGTGATATTTTTGATATTATTTGGAATGGTTATGATTTTCAGCACAAGTTCATATAAGAGTACGATCACATATGGAAATCCGTATCACTGGCTGATACGTCAGGCGGCGGCAGTGGCAATTGGCGCGGTGTTTATGATCGCCTTTTGCAAGATCGACTACCGGGTATTTAAACATTTATTTTTTGCCAGAGGATGCTATGGACTCAGCATTGCGCTGCTGGTTATCGTGCTGGCGATTGGCGCGGCAAAAAAGGGATCCGTCCGCTGGATTTCTATTGGAGGATTTCAGTTCCAGCCGTCAGAGTTTGCCAAAATCCTTTTGGTCATGTATCTGGCGTACACGTTATCAAGAAATGCCGGTAAAATGAGGAGTTTCTGGGATACGCTGAAAGTACTGCTCAAATGTGTGCCGGTCATCGGGCTGGTAGCATATCAGAATCTGAGTACGGCTCTGGTCATTTGTGCGATTACAGGTGTTATGGTCTTTGTGGTAAGTCCGAAAACAAAGGAATTGATCGGAGTTGCCCTCGGAATGGTGGGCGTTCTTGTGGCATATCTGGCATTTTCCAGCAGCTACCGAAACGAAAGGCTTCAGATCTGGCTTCATCCGGAATCTCATGAAAAGGGGCTTCAGACCATGCAGGCCTTGTATGCGATCGGTTCTGGAGGAATCTTCGGAAAAGGACTGGGACAGAGCATGCAGAAAATGGGATTTGTGCCGGAGTCTCATAATGATATGATTTTTTCGATCATTTGTGAGGAGCTGGGGCTGTTTGGAGCTATTTGTCTGATTCTTGTATTTATGGCACTGATCTGGAGGATGCTTCTGATTGCCATGAATGCGGAAGATCTGTTTGGATCTCTGATTGCGATTGGCTTTATGACGCATATTGCCGTGCAGGTGTTTATCAATATTGCGGTTGTTACCAACACGATACCGCCGACAGGAATCCCGCTTCCGTTTATCAGTTACGGAGGAAGCTCGATTCTGGCTATTATGGCGGAAATGGGAATTGTGCTTTCCATCTCCAAGAGAATACGGTTATAAAAGGATGAATGCTTATGAAGGAAAAAGACGAGAAAAAAGTAATCCGGATGAGCGAACGCAAAGAACCGGAGAAGAGGAAGATCCATATTCCGGTGAAAAGAATACTGATCGGCCTGATTTTATGCCTGATTCTTGCGATTGGAGGAATCGCGGCATTTTGTCCGATCAAGACGATCAGGATCGCCGATGTGGAGGATTATACAAAGGCAGAAGTAAAGCAGGCTGTGAAGAAAAAAGGATATGTAAACAATACGGTCGCCTATTTTCTTTTAAGCAAAATCAAACAGCCGGAGCTGCTGCCATTTATTGAATCTTATGATGTGGAAATCAACGGACCAAATACGGTTACGATACATATCAACGAAAAGAAACGGGCCGGATGTCTTTTGTATAATGGAAAATATGTTTATTTTGACAAAAACGGATATGCGCTGGAGAGCAGTCAGAAAAAATTTGATGATGCGCCTCTGGTTACAGGCCTGAAATTTGAGAAGCTGGTCATGCAGGAGAAAATACCGGTAAAGAAAAAGAATGTATTTTCTTTTATTCTGGAACTTGCCACGACCATTGGCAAATATAACATTCCGATTGACCAGATTTATATGGAAGATGACGGGACAGCGCTGCTGATCAGCGGTGATATTACCGTAGATTTATGTGACAATGAAAATATAGATATTAAAATTCCGGAATTGGCTGGAATTTTGAAAAAACTAAAAGGAAAAAGCGGAACTGTAGACATGAGATACTTTGATGAATACCAGAAAATAACGATTTTTCAGCCAAAAAATAGTTGAAAAAACATAGCAAAAACGGTATCATTAGATTAATGTATAGAATTATAGTGGGTTGTCGTTAGTGACATGAAGGAGGAGCAACGTGGTTGAGATTATGCCTAGTGTAGAGAATACACAAGCCAGGATTTTAGTGATAGGTGTTGGGGGAGCAGGAAATAACGCCGTCAACCGAATGGTAGATGAGAATGTCCAGGGCGTAGAGCTCGTAGGAGTCAATACAGATAGACAGGCTTTATCTTTATGTAAAGCTTCAACAAAGATACAGATTGGTGAGAAACTGACAAAAGGACTTGGAGCAGGAGCAAAACCTGAGATTGGGGAAGCTGCTGTGGAAGAGAACAGAGAAGAGATCACAGAACTTGTAACAGGCGCGGATATGGTATTTGTTACATGCGGTATGGGAGGAGGAACCGGAACCGGCGCGGCTCCGATCATTGCGGAGATTGCGAAAGGACTGGGCATCCTGACGGTCGGAGTTGTGACAAAACCGTTCTCATTTGAGGGAAAACCCAGGATGAACAACGCCATGTCAGGAATTGCGAGACTGCAGGATCAGGTGGATACGATGATCGTAATTCCGAATGACAAGCTTCTGCAGATTTGTGACAAGAGAACAACGATCCCGGACGCGCTGAAGAAGGCAGATGAAGTTCTCCAGCAGGGCGTACAGGGAATTACAGATATGATTTATAATCCGGGACTGATCAATGTGGACTTTGCAGACATTCAGACGGTTATGAGAGACAAAGGAATCGCTCATATCGGTATGGGAGTCGCAGACGAAGAGCTGGAAGCAATCAAGACAGCGATGGAGAGTCCGCTGCTTGAGACAACCGTTGCAGGTGCTACAGATGTTATTGTTAACTTCGCAGGCGCTGTCGGCATGCTGGAAGCTCAGCAGGCTGTGGAATACCTGAAAGACGAAGCCGGAGCGGAAGTCAACGTGATCTTCGGTACGGTCAATGCAGATTTTGGAGATCAGATCAGCGCAACGATCATTGCCACAGGCATCAAGAATACGGATGGAAGAAGCGCTGCGCGGACTGGATACAAGCCGCACACAGCATCAGGTCCGGCATTTTCCGGACAGCCGATCCATAATGGCAGAGTTGAGACGGAAGACAATACAGCAGCTGCATATGAACCAGACAATCAGACTGCAACTGTGGAGGACAAGGATTCCAAGATTGTGATTCCTGAATTTTTGTTAAAGAGCAGAAGAAAATAAGAAATACATATGCCGTTCAAGGACGTTTCTGATGGAAAGATCAGAAGAATGCCTTGGACGGCATTTTTGTTTTCAATGGATACAGAGAAAATTTCTTTGGAATTGGAATAAGAGAGTGTGAGAAACACTGCCGCCCGATCAAGGACGGTAGTTTCCCTGGGAAAATTCCAGCTGATAGCCAATGCTTTCAACTCTCTGGCTCAGACATCCGATGCATTCCGCGGCTTCCTCTCCTGTGCAGATTTTGTTGTCATAGAGCGCATAATCTTTTCGGACATCCGTAGGAGAGAGATTCGGCATTACGACATTGGCCCCGGCAAGAATTCCTTTTTCACGGCCGCTGGGATCGATAGTTCCCAGAGCTGTGGTGGACGGAAGGAGCAGATGGTGATCCATCAGCCGGAGAATACTGATCAGAAAGATGGTGAGTTCGGCAGTTCCGGCGGCAAAGTCACGGAACCGGGTGTCATGATGAGGGACAAAAGGACCGATCCCTGTCATTTGCGGATGAAGTTTCTGAATAAATAAAAGATCGTCCGCAAGATTTTCAAGAGTCTGAAAAGGAGCGCCGACCATAAATCCGGTACCTACCTGAAAACCGGCCGTACGCAGGTCATAGAGACATTGGATCCGATGCCGGAGAGACATTTTTTCAGGGTGAAGTTTTCCATAAAGCTGTGGTGAAATGGCTTCGTGGCGCAGAAGATATCTGCGGCCTCCTGCGGCGTGAAGCTTCTGATAGCTTTCCAGGGAACGTTCTCCAAGGGACAGGGTAATAGCGCAGTCAGGGAATGATTCATGGATGGCTTCCACAACCGATACCATCCGTTCATCAGAAAAATAAGGATCTTCTCCTCCCTGCAGGACAAAACTGCGGTATCCCAGATCATATCCGTTCTGGCAGGCACTTAAAATCTGTTCCTGAGACAGACGGTAACGGCTGATATTCCGATTAGAAGCCTGAATGCCGCAGTAATAGCAGTTATTTTTACAGTAGTTGGTAAATTCGATCAGTCCTCTTGGAAATACCTTATTTCCGTAAATTTTCTGAGCCTCTTTTCTGGCCAGTTCTCCGAGACAGGAAGCAGTTTCCTCATCACGGTGTTCCAGAAGAAATACAAGTTCTTCTTTCTCCAGAGTCTGATCTTTATATAAAGTTTCAATTAAATTCCATACGTTCATATTTCATACTCCTTTACTCGGGTATTATAACATACAGGTAGTAAAAAGGGAAAGAAATATGATAGAATTAGAAAAAAGAAATAAAAGGAAGGGGAAATTGATGAGAGATAATGTAATCATTTTTGATCACCCGCTGATCCAGCATAAAATATCGCTGATACGCAGTAAGGACTGCGGCACACGGGAGTTTCGTACAGTTGCAGGGGAAATTTCCATGCTGATGGGATATGAGGTTATGCGGGATCTGGAGACAGAACTGGTAGAAATTGAGACTCCGCTGGAAAAAATGAAAGGACCGATGCTGAAAGGCAAGAAGCTTGCGATCGTACCAATCCTGCGGGCGGGTCTTGGGATGGTAGATGGGATGCTGTCGCTGGTTCCAAGCGCGAAAGTAGGACATGTGGGCATGTACCGGGATGAAGAAACGCTGGAGCCGAAAGAGTATTACTGCAAACTGCCGGAGGATATCAGCCAGAGACTGGTGATTATTGTTGATCCGATGCTTGCTACCGGGGGATCTGCGGATGCGGCAGTAGATTTTGTAAAAAAACAGGGAGCAAAGCAGATTAAGTTTGTGTCGATCCTTGCGGCTCCGGAAGGTGTGGAACGCCTGGCACAGGCACATCCGGATATCAGCATTTACTGCGGCGCGGTAGATCGGGAATTAAATGAACATGGTTATATTCTGCCGGGACTTGGTGATGCAGGAGACCGGATTTTCGGAACAAAATAAAAGAGAGGGTGCATCCGAATGCTTTACTCCCGCACAGCTTTATGATAGAATAACAAAGTTATTGATTTATTTGAAGTAAGCATAATTTTGATTCAGAACATAAAGAAAGAAGGATACGATGAAGAGAGAAGACATAAGGAATATTGCAATCATCGCCCATGTCGATCATGGAAAAACAACATTGGTGGATGAGCTGCTGAAGCAAAGCGGAGCATTCCGGGAAAATCAGGAAGTTGCTGAGAGAGTTATGGATTCCAACGATATTGAAAAAGAGAGAGGAATTACGATCCTTTCAAAAAATACAGGCGTTGTGTATGACGGTGTCCGGATCAATATCGTAGATACGCCAGGACATGCGGATTTCGGAGGAGAAGTAGAGCGTGTTCTTAAGATGGTAAATGGGGTAATTCTCGTGGTAGATGCGTTTGAAGGACCGATGCCTCAGACAAAATTTGTGCTGAGAAAGGCATTGGAGCTGGATCTTTCCCTGATCGTATGTATCAATAAAGTAGACCGCCCGGAAGCCAGGCCGGCAGAAGTTGTAGATGAGACACTGGAACTTCTGATGGAACTGGAGGCCGGTGACAAACAGCTGGACTGCCCGTTTGTATTTGCTTCAGCGAAAGAAGGGTTTGCGGTTCTTGATATGGAGGATGAAAAGAAAGATATGAAGCCTCTGTTTGAGACGATCATTGATCATATCGAAGCTCCGGAAGGAGATCCTGAAAAACCGCTGCAGATTCTGATCAGTACGATTGATTATAATGAATATGTAGGACGAATCGGAATCGGAAAAGTTGACAACGGGTCCATTGCGGTTAATAAAGAATGTATGGTTGTAAACGAGCATGATCCGGAGAGAAGAGAAAAAGTCAGGATCACGAAACTGTACGGATTTGAAGGACTGGAGAAGGTAGATGTCAAGAAGGCGGAAATCGGTTCCATCGTGGCAATTTCAGGAATTGCGGATCTGACCATTGGAGATACGATCTGTGACCTGGAAGATCCACAGCCGATTCCGTTCCAGAAAATTTCAGAACCGACTATTTCCATGCAGTTTATGGTAAATGACAGTCCGCTGGCCGGACAGGAAGGAAAATATGTAACATCCAGACATTTAAGAGACCGTCTATTCCGGGAATTAAATACGGATGTCAGCCTCCGGGTAGAGGAAAGTGACAGCACAGACAGTTTTAAGGTGTCAGGAAGAGGAGAACTGCATCTGTCCGTCCTGATTGAAAACATGAGAAGAGAAGGATATGAATTTGCAGTCAGCAAAGCGGAAGTCCTGTATCATACCGATGAAAATGGGAAGAAACTGGAACCGATGGAAATTGCTGTGATCGATGTGCCGGAGGAATTTTCCGGTGCGGTCATCGAAAAACTAAGCCAGAGAAAAGGAGAGCTTAGGAATATGTCCATGGCAACAGGAGGATATACCCGATTAGAATTTTCCATTCCATCCAGAGGGCTGATTGGATACCGGGGAGAATTTATGACAGATACCAAGGGAAATGGTATTTTAAATACATTATTCGACGGATACGGCCCTTACAAAGGAGATATCCAGTACAGGAAACAGGGATCACTGATCGCTTATGAGGCAGGGGAGACCATCACATATGGACTCTTTAACGCTCAGGAGAGAGGAACGCTGTTTATAGGGCCGGGAGAAAAAGTATATGCAGGAATGGTTATCGGACAGACAGGAAAGACAGAAGATATCGAGATCAATGTCTGCCGTGCCAAAAAGCTTACAAACACAAGGGCTTCCGGTTCAGATGACGCGCTGAAATTATCACCTCCGAAACGATTAAGTCTGGAACAGGCACTGGAATTTATCGATACGGATGAGCTCCTTGAGATCACACCAAAGAATATCAGAATCCGCAAGAAGATCCTGGACCCTACAATGAGGAAGCGGGCAAAATTTTCATAAAGTGTCGGAAAGGATCGGAATAAGCCGGGGAACTTTGTCGAAGGATTTTTCTTCTATTTGAGTCAATTTTGGAATAGTCTTTAAAGTATGACAATTGACACAAGAAGGGAGAAAAAGAGTATGACAGAGCAAGGAATCAATCATAATCAAGTGGAGGTGGCAGGACGGATTCAGTCCGAATTCCAATTCAGCCACGAGATTTTTGGAGAAGGATTTTATACAGTCAAACTTTTAGTAAACAGACTAAGCGAAGCGACCGATGAGATACCTCTGCTGATATCAGAACGATTAATGGATGTAACGAAAGATTACAGAGGCCGGCTGGTAAGAGCATGCGGGCAGTTCCGTTCTTACAACAAGCATGAGGAGAACAGGAATCATCTGGTGCTGTCTGTCTTTGTCCGGGACATTGAGTTCCTGGAATCCCTGGATGATGTAAAGCCGAATCACATCGTCCTGGACGGATTCATCTGCAAACAGCCGGTGTACCGCATGACGCCTCTTGGAAGAGAAATATGTGATATCCTGCTGGCAGTCAACCGGTCTTATGGGAAATCAGATTACATACCGTGCATCTGCTGGGGGCGGAATGCCAGATTTGCCGGAAACCTTGAGATCGGCTCCAGGATTGAACTGATCGGAAGGATCCAGAGCAGGGAATACCAGAAGCGGATCAGCGAAAATGAGATAGTAAAACGTACAGCCTATGAAGTTTCTGTAAATAAATTAGAAATCCACGAAAAGGATGCATAAATAAATTGGATTTCTTGTATTAAAAATGATATAATAAACCAATATTACAAAAGGAAGATTCTTTGAGGTGATGAGATGGAAGGACGAGTGGAAGTTTACTGTGGCCAGGGGAAGGGAAAAACATCCTGCGCCATCGGACACTGCATCAAAGCTGCAGGCCAGGCAAAGCAAGTCATTATTGTTCAGTTCCTGAAAGGAAAAGACACGGAAGAGATTGATTTTATCAGGCGGCTGGAGCCGGAAGTGCAGTTATTCCGGTTTGAGAAGTATGAAAAGCAGTATAAGGATCTCAGTGAAGAAGAAAAGAAGGAACAGGATCACTATATTTTTAACGGGCTGAAATATGCGAAAAAAGTCATTGATACCCGTCAGTGTGATGTTCTGATCCTGGATGAGGTTCTGGGGCTGCTGGATCTGAAGATCATTGAACCGTCAAATCTGATCGATCTGCTGAAAGAACGCAGTGAGGAATTGGATGTCATCATGACGGGGAGAAGTCTTCCGGAAGAATTGATGGACTACGTAGATGCCGTTTACTGCATCGAAACAATGAAAGAATCTTAAGATCAGACAGCATTTACATAAGATGATAGGAGGATGAATAGCATGTCAATATTTACAGGCGCAGGTGTTGCGATGATCACACCATTCAAAGAGGATTTATCTGTTGATTATGATCAGCTGGAAAAATTTATTGATTTTCAGATCGATAACGGAACCGACAGCATCATTATCTGCGGAACCACAGGAGAAGCATCCACGATGAGTCATGACGAGCAGATTGAAGTCATCGGGGCATGTGTATCTCATGTAAATAAGAGAGTGCCGGTTATTGCCGGAGCCGGAGCCAATTGTACAGATGAAGCACTGTCTCTTGGTAAAAGAGCGCAGGGAGTCGGAGCGGACGGACTTCTGGTTGTTACTCCGTATTATAACAAAGCGACTCAGGGCGGATTAAAAGAATATTACACAACGATCGCTGCGGCAGTGGATATTCCGATTATTATGTACAATGTTCCGGGACGTACAGGAACCAATATCCAGCCAAAGACAGCGGCAGAGATTGCAAGAACAGCGGAGAATGTCGTTGCCATCAAAGAAGCAAGCGGAGATCTTTCTCAGGTTGCCAATGTAGCTTATGAAAGCCAGGGAGATCTGGATATTTATTCCGGAAATGATGATCAGGTGCTTCCGGTCCTGTCACTGGGAGGAAAAGGAGTGATCTCTGTGCTGTCTAACGTAGCGCCAAGAGAAACTCATGATATGGTGGCAAAATTCATGGAAGGCGACACAAAAGGCGCGCTGGATATCCAGATGAAATACCTGGAAGTAATCCATAAATTATTCTGTGAAGTCAATCCGATTCCGGTAAAACGCGCCGTTTCCGAGATGGGATACTGCAGAGATCTTCTGAGAAGACCTTTGACAGAGATGGAAGAAGCAAATGCGCAGCAGTTAATAAAAGCAATGAAAGAAACAGGAATTCTCTAAGGAGTTGCAAAAGATGACAAAGATTATGATGCATGGCTGCAATGGAGTCATGGGACAGGTAATAACAAAAATAGTGGAAGAGACAGATGATGCGGTAATGGCAGCAGGAGTGGACCGCAGGGATGATGGACACAATGATTATCCGGTTTATACAAATCTGTCTGACTGCAAAGAAGATGTGGATGTAATCATAGATTTTTCAGCAGCGCCGGCAGTGGATGGCCTGCTGGATTATGCGGCAGAAAAGAAAATTCCGGTCGTGCTTTGTACGACAGGATTAACGGATGAGCAGCTTAAGAAAGTGGAAGAGGCAAGTAAAAAAACCGCCATTCTTCGTTCTGCTAATATGTCACTTGGAATCAACACATTATTTAAACTCTTAAAATCCATGACAAAACTTCTGGCAGACGCAGGCTTTGATATTGAGATCGTGGAAAAACACCACAGAAGAAAGCTGGATGCTCCGTCAGGAACTGCTCTGGCTTTAGCGGAAGCGGTCAATGAACCACTGGACAATGAATATGAATTTGTATTTGACCGCAGTCAGAGAAGAGAACAGCGTCCAAAGAAAGAGATTGGAATCTCTGCCGTAAGAGGAGGAACCATCGTGGGAGAGCACGAGGTGATCTTTGCGGGACAGGACGAAGTGATCGAGCTCAAACATACAGCTTATTCAAGGGCTGTTTTTGCGAAAGGAGCTGTAAGTGCAGCGCTTTATCTGGCAGGAAAGCCGGCAGGAATGTATGATATGAGCGATGTGATCGGATAATAAAAACAGAATGTCGTTTAAGCAGAATCTCAGGACAGCAGGTGAGCTGTTTCTGGGATTCTTTTTCATTTCATAGGGAACTGCGTTCCTATGAAATAAAAAACGCTCCGCGAGGATCGCACTGCGGCGGAACGGAAACTGCCGCTCATGCGCCCGCCGCAGGCGGAGAATCCTGCAAAGCAGGATTCTTTCTTAATTTGCTTCAAAATATAGAAATCAGTACAAAATTATCTGTTAATTTATTCACAAAATTTCTGAGAAAATGTAATTGTATACATTTAAAAACAATTCACTTCGACAAATGTTCAGCGAATTTGCGTTGATATCCCTGACAGATTTGATAGAATAAATGCATAGAAATTCATAAGAGGATTCGGTTTGATAGAAAGGAGCATCACATGAAGAAGATCGTAGACGATTGGCGCCTGATTTATAAAGTATGCAGTCTGTATTATGAAGATGGAATGAAACAGCAGGAAATCAGCGATTATCTTGGAATTTCCAGAGCAACGGTATCCAGAATGCTTCAGAAGGGGAAAGAGGGCGGAATTGTCAAAGTGGAAGTAATCAATCCGGTGCAATTTTCTTATGGAAAGCTGGAGCAGGTGCAGAAGCTGTATTTCTGAATCATGCAGAAAACCAGAAAACGGTAAGCGAATTATATCATACCATTCAGAGGGCAAAAGAATTAGGAATGATCACGGTAGTATGCGCTGATTCCACGGTAGAAGCAAAAGCTGTGGCGTGTATGGATCCGGACATTGTTCTGGCAGAGCCGACTGACCTGATTGGAACCGGACAGGTGGCGGACGATTCTTACACAACGGAAACCGTAAAAGCTTTAAATGAAGTGAATCCAAATGTATTAGTTATGATCGCTTCAGGCGTCAGCACTGCGGAAGACTGTTACAATGTTGTAAAACTCGGCGCAGACGGAACAGGAGCTACTTCAGGAATTTTAAATGCTCCTTCTCCGGCAGAACGAGTGAGAGAAATGGCAGAAGCAATCGTGAAAGCAAAAAACGAGAAGCAGTAAATTGCCTGAATTGAAACAGCTGATATAACATACTATTTATCATCAGGGAACCGTACAATCTGTATGGCTCCCTGATATTTTTTATTTCTGTATTAACATAGGTAAATGACAAAATTTTCTGATTTAGATATAATAAAAAAATATCCAGTGATTTTCCACAAAGTCTTTGACTGTTTGATCAGGAAATGTTTTATGACAGTTTGAACAGCCGGAAGAGGAGATACAGCAAAAGGGGATCTATAAGGGACGAATCAGATCAATCGAAAATAATCAATATAAAACTGGCTGTTGCTGCTGTTGTTTTGACAGACCGTTCAGAATGTCAGGAAAGCGTTACCGAAATGGGGGATGTGTATAAAAGCATATGATTTTTACAGGGATGTCTGCGGTTTGAAAGATGAAGGACTGATACAGAGAATTTCATCTGCAACAGAACACAGATATCTGAAAAAAGGCGAGTTTGTGGTTCGGATCGGAGAGACTCTGAGTGATGTTTATTTTCTGGAAACCGGGATCGCAAGAGGATATTTACTGGATGCAGGCGGGAAAGATGTAACAGACTGTTTCAGCTTCCAATGCGGAAACGCAGTCATGCCCTTTTGCCAGATGGAGACGGATATTCCATCTTCTATGGCGATTGAAATGCTGGAAGACGGCAGCTTTTTTTGCGTTCCCATATCAGAAGTGATGGAACTGCAGAAGAGTTATCATGAAGTGACTCTGTTTTACAATCGGCTTCTGATAAAAGCCTTGAATGAACATTGGAGACTGAAGCAGATCTTAAATCAGTACACTGCGATCCAAAGATATCAGTGGTTTTTACAGGAATATCCTGATTTGATCAACCGGGTCAGTAATAAACATATCGCATCGTTTATTGGCATGACTCCCGTTACTTTAAGCCGGCTTCGGAGAACTTTAAGAGAAGACCGGAAAAAGTAAAATGTTTTGCGCTTTTTCTTTTGTAGATTTCATATCACAGGTTTGATATAATGATAACAAAGAAAAAACAAAACACGATGGAGGTGCGATTATGGCAATGATAATAGGAAGTCCGACTCGTTATATTCAGGGAAAGGGAGAGATGAAGAATCTCTGCTCCTATGCAAAAAATTTTGGGAAAAAACTCTACGTCCTGACCAGCGCATCCGGAAGAGGACGGGTAGAGCCGTCCATCAAGGAAGGCCAGGGAGACTGCAGCATTACATATGAAGTATTCCAGGGGGAATGCTGCATGACAGAGATCAATCGTATCAAGGAAGCAGCCGGCAGTATCGGCAGTGATGTGATCGTAGGAATCGGTGGTGGAAAGATACTGGATACGGCCAAAGCCGTGGCGTATTATATGAATAAACCGGTGATGATCGTACCGACCATCGCATCTACAGATGCCCCTTGCAGCGCTCTTTCTGTTATTTATACAGATGAAGGAGTGTTTGAGAAATATCTGTTCCTTCCGACCAGCCCGAACATGGTGATTGTTGATACAGAGATTGTAAGCAAGGCTCCGGCCAGACTGCTGATCTCCGGCATGGGAGATGCGCTGGCAACCTACTTTGAGGCGAGAGCCTGCAAACGTTCTGATGCGGTAAACTGTGTAGGAGGAAAATGCACTCTGGCGGCTATGAGTCTTGCACAGCTGTGCTATGATACTCTGATTGGCAGCGGAATCAAGGCAATGACAGCAGTGAAAGAAGGAATCTGCACTAAGGCAGTGGAAGATATCATTGAGGCAAATACATATCTGTCAGGAATCGGATTTGAGAGTGCGGGCCTGGCCGGCGCTCATGCGATCCACAATGGGCTGACTGCCATAGAAGAGACGCATCAGTTTTACCATGGAGAGAAAGTAGCTTTTGGAACACTGGTTCAGCTGGTGCTTGAGGATGCCGATGAAGATGAGCTTATGGAAGTGCTGGATTTCTGCATTGAAGTGGGACTGCCGGTTACCTTGAAGGAACTGGGAATTACAGAAACCAGTCCAGAGCGTATCATGGAAGCTGCGAAGCTTGCCTGCGCGCCGGAAGACACCATGGGCAATATGCCGTTTGAAGTGACGCCGGATGATGTATATGCGGCAATCATGGGAGCAGATGCTCTTGGAAGATACTACAGCGAATCATAAACAGCCAGAAGAAGAGAGAAGCATGAAACGTGTTTTCTCTCTTCTTTTTCTGACGCAAATAGGTGAAAGAAGGAGTTCGTCTATTGATGATGTGGAAGGGCGGACACACTTTTTAAAACTGTTTTAAAAAGTATTGACAGAATAAAAAAAGAAGAGTACTCTGAAAATGACATCGAAAACAGAAAAAAGATATGGAGGATAATATGGGAATTGAACATGTAGCAATGTATGTAAACGATCTGGAAGGAGCCAGGAAATTTTTTGAGACATATTTTAATGCGGAATCGAATGACCTGTATCATAATAAAACAACGGATTTCAAATCTTACTTTTTGACCTTTGACCAGGGATCCAGACTGGAAATCATGACGAAACCAGGAATGCAGGATGAGGAAAAGACACTGGCCAGAACCGGTCTGATACATATTGCATTCCAGACAGGAAGCAAAGAAAAAGTAGATGAGCTGACAAACCGGCTGAAAGAAGATGGGTATGAAGTGGTCAGCGGACCGAGGACAACAGGAGACGGGTATTATGAAAGCTGCGTTGTTGCTCTGGAAGGAAATCAGATTGAAATTACGGTATAGGAAGAGCGGAGGAATAGGATGTCCTGTACATTTGAAGTAAAAAAACTAAACCGGCAGCTGATCCGGGATGTGATGCGCGGCGGGCACAGTTACACCAAAGCAGATATCGGACGAGAGACCGGACTTTCTCTGGCGACCTGCGGGACAATTTTGAATGAGATGCTGCAGACGAAAGAAGTGCTGGAAGCTGCACGGCAGAAGTCCAGCGGCGGGAGACCGGCAGTCTGCTATCAGTATAATAAGGATTATTACCGTATGATCGGACTCTACGCTGACAATGGCAGCGCGTGCAGCCACCTTGGATATGTGGTATACAACGCCCTGGAAGAAGTAATCGAAGAGGGAAGAGAGAATGTCAGGGAAGTGAATGTAGAGAGCATAATCCAAAAGCTTGATCTTTTGATGGATTCTTATGAGAATGTCAGGGGGATTTCCATAGGAATTCCGGGAATTGTGTCTCAGGGACAGATTAAAAGCTGCGATATTGAAAGCCTGGAACTGGCCGGGCTGGAAGAAATGCTGAGGAAAAGATATCAGATATATGTCAGTGTAGGGAATGATATGAACTATATTACTTATGGGGCATATGACCGCCAGGAAAGTAAAGAAGATCTGAGCGTTTTATATTTTCCGCAGAATCATTATGCAGGATGCGGAAGCATTGTAAATGGGGAGCTGCTTTATGGATCCGGACAGATGGCAGGAGAGATTTCTTATCTGTACCGGGCAGAAGGAATTCCCAGACCGGATCCCGGGAAAGCCGTCGAACCGGCATGGTTTCTGGCAAAACTGCTGATTGATCTGACAGCGTTCTTAAATCCGGCGAAAATCCTTCTGATCAGTCATGATCCGGGAAAGATCCCGTGGGAGGAAGCCGTCAGCATCTGCAGGAAGACTTTAACGGAAGAAGAGATGCCGGTGATCGAAATATCATCGGAGTTTTACCAAAATTATATTCATGGTCTTGCGGCATTGACGCTGCATGAACAGAGATATCGGATATAAGGAGGAACATAATGAATACAATTGATTTGCATATGCACAGCATTTTCAGCATTGACGGTACATATCAGCCGGAGGAACTCTATGCTATGTGCAAAAAGCAGGGAATCCGGTATATGGCCATTGCGGATCATAACAGTGTCAGGGGCAGCAGGAAATTACTGGATGTGAAAAAAGAAGATGATCCTGCTGTGGTGCCGGCCATTGAGCTGGACTGCACTTGTGAAGGAAAGGATTTTCATCTGCTGGGCTATGGTATTGATGTAAAGGATCCGGTTTATGAAAAGATAGAAAATGATTTTTTGTCTCAGGAAATTCAGAATGGGGAAGCAAGGCTTGCATATACAAGAGAAAAAATAGGGTTTCAGTTTGAAGATGCCGTGATAGACCGTTTGAAAATACTGGGAGTGATTACACCGGAAGCGATTATGGAAGCATGTATGATGGACGAGAGAAACCGCAAACATGAAAGAATGCAGCCGTATCTGGAAGGAGGGAGCAGGAGTGATAATCCTATGGTAAACTTCTACTGGGATTATTTTTCTCAGGGGAAAGAGGGCTATGTGCCGACAATGTTCCCGAAACTCAGAGATATGGTGGATATGATTCATAGTCAGGGCGGCCTGGCGGTTCTGGCTCATCCGGGAAATAATGTAAAAGAAGAGGAAGCCCTTCTGAAAGCTGTTATTTCCTGTGGGATTGACGGAATGGAAGTGTACTCTTCTTACCACAGCGCTGAACAGATTCAATATTACAAGAAGAAGGCGCAGGAAGCCGGCCTGCTGGAAACCTGCGGCAGTGATTTTCACGGCAAAACAAAACCGTCCATTCATCCTGGACAATGCGACTGTCCGGATAAGGAACGGGAGATATTAGAAAAAGCCTTGAAAAAGATTTTATGAAATAAAAAGGTGCTGGTCTTTTTTTGGACCAACACCTTTTTGGCGTCAATTTATTCAACGGTTACGGATTTTGCAAGGTTTCTTGGCTGATCCACGTCGTATCCGCGGAAGACGGTAACATGATATGCCAGAAGCTGAAGAGCAACGGTCACACCAAAAGTACCGAAACGATCGTCTACATTAGGAACCTGAATCAGGTCATCGTAGATTCCTTCATAGCTGCTCATGTCTTTGTCTGTTACCATGATCACATGAGCGCCGCGGGCTTTTACTTCTTCTACATTTGCCATCAGTTTCGGCAGGACATTTTCCTGTGTTGCGATGGCGATGATCGGAACGCCTTCCGTAACCAGGGAAATCGTACCGTGTTTTAATTCTCCTGCGCTGTAAGCTTCAGAGTTTACATAAGAAATCTCTTTTAATTTTAAAGATCCTTCACAGGCAATCGCATAATCAAGGCTTCTTCCAAGATAGAAAGCGGAGAAAGTATCTTTGATCTTTTCAGCGATGCCTTTAATCTGTTCATCCATTTCAAGAACCGGCGCTACAGTGTCGATGGCTGCCTGGAAAGCATCACAGTATGCGGCCATTTCTTCGGCTGTCATCATGTTGTTGATTTCTGCCAGTTTCAGAGCGATCAGGTACATGCCTGCGCACTGTACAGAGAACGCTTTTGTGCTGGCAACGGCAATTTCAGGACCTGCATGTGTATAGAGTACATAATCGCTTTCACGGGCGATGCTGGATCCTTTTACATTAACAATGGAAATTGTTTTTGCGCCTCTTTCGTTAGCGAGCCGGAGAGCAGCCAGAGAGTCAGCTGTTTCGCCGGACTGAGTCACAACGATTACCAGAGTATGATCGTCCAGGATCGGATTCATGTAACGGAACTCTGAAGACAGTTCAACGGTTACCGGGATTCGAAGCATGGATTCAATCAGATGACGTCCCACTAATCCAGCGTGCATTGCTGTACCGCAGGCTGTCACAACCACACGGTTAATGTCTTTGAAGATATCATCAGAAATGTTATCTGCGCTAAAGTCTGCGCGTCCGTTGTGAAGACGCGGCATAACAGTATTTTTCAAAGCTTCCGGCTGTTCAAAAATTTCTTTCTGCATAAAGAAGTCATATCCGCCTTTCTGAGCGGCTGTAGTGTCCCAGTCAACATGGAGCATCTTCGGAGCAACTTCTTCCTGATCCATGGTATAAAGCTTAATTCCGTCTGGGGTCATGACAACGATGTGTTCTTCCGGAACTACAAAATAATCTTTAGAGTACGGAAGCAGAGCAACCATATCAGAAGCGATGAAAGCTCCGTCATCGGTGGAAACTGCTACCAGAGGACTGGCATTGCGCATGCAGTAAATCTCTCCCGGACGGTCTTCGAACATAATACAGAATCCATAAGCGCCGGCCAGCTGCTGATCAGCTTCTTTCAGAGCTTTAAAAGGATCTCCGTCATATAAGGAATCAATCAGCATTGCCGCAACTTCTGTATCTGTTTCAGAAACAGCAGTGTATCCTTTATCTTTCAAAGCTGCAGAAAGTTCCTTGTAGTTTTCGATGATACCGTTATGGATTAAAGTTACTTTTCCGGCAACATGAGGATGCGCGTTGATGTCTGTAACACCGCCATGAGTTGCCCATCTTGTATGTCCGATTCCGCAGGTTCCTTCGATGTCATCTGTTTCAGACGCTTTTTTGCGGAGTTCTGCAACTTTTCCTGTAGTTTTGATGATCTTGGTTGCATCATTCTGGCGGACCGCGATTCCTGCACTGTCATATCCGCGGTATTCCAAACGCTCAAGACCTCCAATCAAAATATCAGCTGCCTGTAATCTGCCGGTAAATCCAATAATTCCACACATAATAAAAATCTCCTTATTCAATTTTCGCAAAGAAAGAAGAGAAAGCTTCTCCTGCTTTCTTTTTAATTTCTGTTCTCATTTTGTCTATATCATATGCGGTTTTGCCCGGATTATACTGCCTTTGTTTCATGGTCACCCATGGGTTTGTACAGTATATCACATAGACCGGGGCTACGGGAAAGCATCCGCCGAATCTTTCGATCACTTTCCACCTCGTTAACCTTCCAAATGGCATAAAGCCGTGTCCGTATCAGGAAGGTGCATGGCGCTTAAATTTATATAAACTCCTTTCTTTCTGAATTCTGCCGGAGGTTCAAAACCCAAAACTCCCGACGCATGAATGTTATCACAGATATTATAAGAAGTCAAACCAGGACAGGAATTTAATATATTTTTAAGAAATTCAAAAAATCAGGATGATATCGCTGTGAAATATGAAAAATAAGAAAAGAACAGGTTATAAAAGAATACAGGTTCGAGGCGGCAGGTAAAGATTTAATAAAGTTTTAAGAAGTTAAAACTGGATACTTTTTACGGGGGATGGTATAATATTACGATGGTTAAGGTCAATTAAGAGGAAAAGGCCAATGCTGCTTTGAAAAATTACGATAGAAGGAGAAAACTATGAAAACCTTTTTGAAAAATATAGGGAGAGCAGGAAAGAAAATAGGTTCAGCGGGGAAAAAAGCAGGACTGATCATAGTGGATAAACTGCGCAGACATCCGATCATGTGCAATGTGGTCCTGTCCATACTGATGACGATCATCCTGGAAACATTAGGAAGACAAAGATCTGACTTCGCAAGTATTTTCCAATTTGCAGACGAGAGAACAAAGATGTTTTTATATAGTATACTCATCATGTTCTTATCATATTCCATTGTGCTGGTCGTAAAAAGACGTTTGTTTACTTATATCGTAGTAACGCTTTTATGGTCAGTGGTGGGAATCGTCAACTGGATGATGCTGAACACGAGAAATACACCATTTACTTATGTGGACATTACGCTTTTGAAGTCCGTGCTTCCGGTCATGTCAAATTATTTCAGTCCGACCGAGATCGTTTCCATGGGAGCGCTGCTGCTGATTGCGCTGGTTCTCCTGGTTGTGGCGTTTATGTATCTGCCGATGGAGAAAAAATTAAAGAGAAAGAAAGGATTTCTGCAGCTGGCAGTGATCTGTGTGATCTTTTCCGGGGTTACGGCCATGGGATTTAAGACCGGAGATCTGACAGATCATATCCATAATATTTTGCTGGCGTTTGATGATTATGGAACATCCTATTGTTTTGCGATCACGGCATTGAAGAATGGAATTGACAAACCATCCAATTATTCTGAGAAGACAATTGACAGAATTGAGGACAGGACAGATAAAGCGGTAGCCAAGATGGAAGAGGATGAAAAGAAAAAGAATGAGACGGTGGAAAAGCCAAACATTATTTTCGTACAGCTTGAGTCACATTTTGATATTACTCAGGTGAAAGGAGTTACATTTAACAAAGATCCTCTGCCGAATTTCCATAAATATATGAAAGAATACTCTTCAGGGCAGCTTTCCATGCCTTCCTACGGAGCAGGAACTGCCAACTCAGAGTTTGAGGTGATCACAGGCATGAATCTGGATCATTTTGGCGCAGCAGAGTATCCGTATAAGACAGTGCTCCAGGATACGACCACAGAGAGCATGGCAACCGTTCTGAAAGAACAGGGATATACGGCTCATGCAATTCATGACAACAGTGCGGCGTTCTACGACAGAGATCTGGTGTTCTCACAGCTGGGATTTGATACTTTTACAACAAAAGAAACCATGAACATCAAGAAGTGGACAGAAAACGGATGGGCGAAGGACAGCGTACTGACAGGATGTATCAATGACAGCCTGAATTCAACGGACGGCGAAGATTATGTTTATTGCATTTCTGTTCAGGGACATGGAGACTATCCGACTACAGAAATTATCGAGAACCCGGAAATCAAAGTAACCGGAGGCATTGATGATGAAGCCATGAAGAATAAATATACCTATTATGCAAATCAGGTATATCAGATGGATCAGTTTGTAGGAGATCTGGTAAAATCTCTGGAGAAACGCAACGAGAAAACAATTCTTGTTATGTATGGAGATCATCTTCCGAGTCTGAACATTGAAAATGAGGATCTGACCTATGGCAACAAATACGAGACCAGTTATTTTATCTGGGACAATATGGGACTCCAGAAAACAGATGGAGAGATCGAAGCCTATGACCTGGGATCTGAAATCCTTAAGAAGTGCCATATTCACAATGGAGTGATGAACAGCTTCCATCAGACAAGAAAGGGCACAGAAAATTACCAGGAAGATATGAAAAATCTTCAGTATGACATGCTGTATGGAAAACAGTATGTGTGGAATCAGGAGAATCCGTTTAAGGCAACAGATCTGACATTTGGAATCAGGGATCTGGAAGTGACGAAGGCTTACGAAACGGATGACAGCGTCTTCATTGTCGGCAACAACTTCACAAACTATGCTGAGGTTTATGTGGACGACGTACAGATCAATACAACGTATCATAATGAACATCTTCTGGAAGTGCCAAAAGATTCTCTGGAAGACGGAGATACATTTACAGTCAGCATTGTCAGCAAGGCGCCTAGAGTGCTTCGGACATCAAAACCGTATGTATATAAAGAAAAATAACGGAAATTAAATAAAGAAGCTTGTGCAGTTTGTATGGCGTATGCTATAATAATTGAATGTTTGTGGAATTTACAAAATGATAATAATATTTTAGGAGGATTCATAAAGATGAGTTTGCAAGTGGAAAACTTAGAGCATAATATGGTAAAGGTAACGATTGAGGTTGACGCGGCAAAATTAGATGCGGCGATTACAAAAGCTTATAATAAGAAGAAAAACCAGTTCAACATTCCAGGATTCCGTAAAGGAAAGGTGCCTCAGAAGCTGATTGAAAAAGAATACGGCGTTGAGATCTTCTACGAAGATGCGGCTAATATTCTGATTCCGGATGCTTATGCAGAAGAGATGAAGGACTGCGATTTGGAAATCGTTTCCAGACCGGAAATTGATGTCGTACAGCTTGAAAAAGGAAAACCATTCATCTTTACAGCGGAACTTGCGGTAAAACCAGAAGTAACTTTGGGAGATTACAAAGGATTAGATGTTCCTAAGACAAGAGTTACAGTAAAGAAAGAAGAAGTAGAGGAAGAACTCAAGAGAACTCAGGAGCAGAACGCAAGAGAGATCACAATCGAAGATCGTCCGGTGAAAGACGGAGATATCTTAACAATTGATTACTCCGGTTCTGTGGATGGAGAAAAATTCGAAGGAGGAACTGCACAGGATCAGACTCTGATCATTGGTTCCGGCGCGTTTATTCCGGGATTTGAAGAACAGCTGATCGGAAAAGAACTCAATGAAGAGACAGAGATCAACGTAACATTCCCAGAAGAATATCATGCGGCTGATCTTGCAGGAAAAGAAGCTGTCTTTGAAGTGAAGATCAAAGCAATCAAAGAAAAAGAACTTCCGGAGTTAGATGATGAGTTCGCATCTGAAGTTTCTGAATTCGAGACATTAGATGAGTACAAAGCAGATATCAAAGAAAAGATCCGTGAACGTAAGAAAGAAGAAGCAAAGACAGAGAGAGAAAACAAACTTGTAGATCTCGCAGTTGAAAACGCTCAGATGGATATTCCGGATGCCATGGTAGAAGAACAGGTACAGCAGATGACAGAAGAATTTGCTCAGAGATTAAGCTACCAGGGATTAAGCATGGAGCAGTATCTGCAGTTCTCCGGAATGGACGCTCAGAAATTTGCGGATGATATGAAACCTCAGGCAGTGAAGAGAATTGAAACACGCCTGGTATTAGAAGCAATCGTAAAAGCAGAAAACATTGAAGTGAGCGAGGAAGAGTATAAGGCAGAAGTAGAGAAGATGGCTGCAATGTACCAGATGGAGACAGAACAGCTTGAGAAGCTCATCCAGGATGCTCAGAAAGAGCAGATGATGGATGATATCGCAGTGCAGAAAGCCGTTGATTTCCTCGTCGCTGAAGCAAAATAAGACAGATTTTAGGAGGATGCGGTATGAGTTTAGTACCTTATGTCATTGAACAGACGAGCAGAGGAGAAAGATCTTACGATATTTATTCCCGTCTGTTAAAAGAGAGAATCATCTTTTTAGGAGAAGAAGTAAATGATACAACAGCCAGCCTGATCGTTTCCCAGCTGCTGTTTCTGGAATCCGAAGATCCTGAGAAGGATATCAGTTTGTACATCAACAGTCCGGGAGGATCTGTGACAGCAGGAATGGCAATCTATGACACTATGCAGTATGTAAAATGCGATGTGTCAACCATGTGCATGGGAATGGCGGCAAGTATGGGAGCTTTTCTTCTGGCAGGAGGAGCAAAAGGCAAGAGATTTGCTTTGCCGAATGCAGAAATCATGATTCATCAGCCATCCGGAGGAGCACAGGGACAGGCAACAGAGATTGAGATTGCCGCAGAACATATTCTGAAGACGAAAAAACGTTTGAATACGATTTTAAGTGAAAATACCGGACAGCCGTATGAGACCATTGCCAAAGACACGGATCGTGATAACTGGCTTTCTGCTCAGGAAGCAGTGGATTATGGTCTGATTGACAAAGTTGTCGAAAAGAGACAATAAGGAAAGAGAATTGAGGTGTTCTGGTGCCAAATTATAACGATGAAAAGAAAGTACTAAGATGTTCTTTCTGTAATAAGACTCAGGATCAGGTACGCAAGCTGATTGCAGGTCCGAAAGCAAAAGGCGTTTATATCTGTGATGAGTGTATCGATATCTGTTCCGAGATTATTGCGGAAGAATTTGAACAATATGTGGAAGATGCCGAGATCCATTTAAAGAAGCCAAAAGAGATCAAGGAATTCCTGGATGAGTATGTGATCGGTCAGGATGAGGCAAAGAAAGTCCTGTCTGTAGCCGTATACAACCATTATAAGAGAATCCTGATGGGCGGAGATTCTGATGTTGATCTTCAGAAGAGCAATATTTTAATGCTGGGCCCGACAGGATCAGGAAAGACTCTTCTGGCTCAGACTCTGGCGAAGATGCTGAATGTGCCGTTTGCCATTGCAGATGCCACGGCTCTTACAGAAGCAGGATATGTTGGAGAGGATGTGGAGAACATCCTTTTGAAGATCATCCAGGCGGCGGATTATGACATTGAGCGTGCACAGTGCGGCATCATCTATATTGATGAGATTGATAAGATCACAAGGAAGTCTGAAAATACGTCAATTACCAGGGATGTATCAGGTGAGGGTGTTCAGCAGGCGCTCCTGAAGATTATAGAAGGGACGGTTGCGTCTGTTCCGCCTCAGGGTGGAAGAAAGCATCCGCATCAGGAATTCATTCAGATTGATACGACCAATATTCTGTTTATCTGCGGAGGAGCATTTGATGGTCTGGAGAAGATCATTGAATCCAGAATCGGGAAAAAATCCATTGGATTTGGCGCAGATGTGGTCGGCCAGACAGAAAAAGACCTGGGGGCACTGCTTCACCAGGTGCTGCCGGAGGATTTTGTAAAATACGGACTGATTCCGGAATTTATCGGACGTGTACCGGTTAATGTGTCATTAAATCCTCTGGATCAGAACGCGCTGGTTCGTATTTTGAAGGAGCCAAAAAGCGCGCTTGTGAAACAGTATAAGAAATTATTTGAGATGGACGGCGTTGCGCTTGAGTTTGAAGACGAAGCACTGGAAGCGATTGCCCGCAAAGCTCTGGACCGTAAGACAGGTGCAAGAGGACTTCGCGCAATCGTAGAAGAGGTTATCATGGAACTGATGTATCAGATTCCTTCAGAGCCAAATGTATCCAGGTGCATCATCACAAAAGATGTGGTGGAGAATGGCGCAGAACCGAAGATTGAATATTCCGACCGGAAGGTGAAATCTTCAGCGTCCAAGAAGAGAATGATGAAGAGCAATCCTGAGATTGCGTAAACAAGATGGAATCAGGCGGAAGCCTGAAGCAAAAACTGCTTTCGTACAAGAAATTCTTGTGTCAAAAGCAGTTTTTCTTTTAAGAAGGAGTGTCAAATGAAAAAAACATTACCAATGCTTGCCCTGCGAGGAAAATATGTCTTCCCCAACACGGTGATTCATTTTGATGTATCCAGAAGCAAGTCAATCCGGGCCATTGAGGAGGCGATGGAGCAGGATCAGATAATCTTCCTGAATAATCAGATGGATCCCACAGTGGAGGATCCGGGAATCATTGATCTGTATCAGGTGGGTACATTGGCAAAGATCAAACAGATGGTAAAACTTCCGCAGAATATTGTAAGAATTTTTGCGGAAGGACTATTCCGGGCGGAAATGACGGGCGTTGTAGATGAAGAACCGCTGTTTCGTGTAGAAGTCGCTTACAATCATGTGGAGCAGGAACCTTTCGCGCCATATGAAAGGGAGGCTATGATCCGTTCGATCAAAGAAAGTTTTGAACACTATGCAGAAACATGGGGCAAGATGGATCAGAATCTTGTCAGCTATATCCTGATGCAGCAGGATCTGGAACTGCTGGTTGATCAGCTGGCGACTCATATACCATTTTCCCTGGAAGACAAGCAGAGAATCCTGGAAGAAATGGATTTAAAAGCCAGATGTGAAGCAATGCTGGCTCTTCTGGGGGAAGAGCTGGAAGTCATGCAGATCCGCGGTGAAATCCAGAAAAAAGTCAGGGCAAATGTAGATAAAAATCAAAAAGAATATATGCTTCGGGAAGAGATGAAGGTGATTCGGGAAGAACTGGGGGAAACCAGTGTCGAAGATGAGGCACAGGAGTTTCTGGACCAGCTGAGGAAACTGAAGGCTTCAAAAGAAGTAAAAGATAAGATAAAAAAGGAGATTGGCAGATTTCAGGCTATCGGAATGAGCACGCCGGAAAGCTCCGTTTTAAGGACTTATATTGAGACGATGCTGGATGTGCCGTGGGAACGCCGCTCCAGGGATTCCCAGGATCTGGACCGGGCGGAAAAGATCTTAAATGAAGACCATTACGGTCTGGAAAAAGTAAAAGAAAGAATTCTGGAATATCTGGCAGCCCGCGCCATGAGCGGGAAAAAGGATGCGGCGATCTTATGTCTGTTTGGCCCTCCGGGCACAGGGAAAACATCCATTGCCAAATCCATTGCCAAGGCAACGGAGAAAGAATATATCCGTCTATCTCTGGGCGGTGTGAGAGATGAGTCCGAAATCCGCGGGCACAGGAAAACTTATGTGGGTGCCATGCCGGGACGAATCGTGGAAGCGCTGCGCAGAGTCAAAGTCCGAAATCCGCTGATGCTTTTGGATGAGATAGATAAAGCCGGAAAGGATCAGCGAGGAGATACGGCTTCTGCCCTGCTGGAAGTGCTGGATCCAGAACAGAATGAACATTTTCAGGATCATTATCTGGAGGTTCCGCTGAATTTGAGCGATGTACTTTTCATTGCAACGGCAAACGACCTGTCCCTGATCCCAAGACCTCTGCTGGATCGTATGGAGATCATCGAGGTGTCCAGCTATTCAGAAAATGAAAAATATCATATTGCGGAAAAATATCTGGTGAAAAAGCAAAGAGAAGCCAATGGATTGAATGAACAGCAGATCCAGTGGAAAGACGATGCCATAAAATTCCTGATTTCCTCTTATACGAGAGAGGCAGGCGTCCGAGACCTGGAAAGAAAGATCGGGCAGGTATCCAGAAAAGTAACAAAAGATATTTTCCAGAAGAAGCATAGAAAAGTTACGATTACGAAGAAGAAAGTACAGGATTATCTTGGAAATCCGCCGTATGAGTGGGAAAAAGAGTCTCTGCGGGATCAGATCGGAATCGTTCATGGACTGGCATGGACGCCGGTCGGAGGAGCAACGCTGAAAATAGAAGTCAATGTAATGCCGGGAAAAGGCCGAATCCAGGTGACCGGATCTCTGGGAGATGTAATGAAAGAATCTTCTCAGGCGGCCATCAGTTATATCCGCAGCCAGAGCAGGAAATATAAGATCAAGTCAGACTTTTTCGAAAAACACGACATTCATATCCACGTTCCGGAAGGAGCGGTTCCAAAAGACGGGCCGTCTGCGGGTATTACCATGACAACAGCGGTGCTTTCAGCCATTACGAAGAAAAAGGTGCATGGAGATCTGGCGATGACCGGAGAAGTAACGATCCGGGGTGAAGTTCTGCCAATCGGCGGTTTGAAAGAAAAACTTCTGGCAGCGAAACGGCTGGGAATTCGAAAAGTTCTGGTGCCAAAATCCAACAGAAAAGATATCGGAGAATTCCATGAAGAAATCACAGAAGGACTTGAGATTGTGTATGTAAAAGACATGAATCAGGTAATCAAAGAGGCTCTGGCTGCAGAACCTGAGAAAAGATAGAGGAGAACTGGATATGACTTATGACGAAGCGATGAATTTCATACAAAACACCAATAAGTTTGGAACTGTACTTGGACTGGACAGTATCCGGGAACTGCTTAGACGGCTGGGAAATCCTCAGGAGCAGCTGAGGATCGTACACATTGCGGGAACCAATGGCAAGGGATCGATCCTTGCTTTTCTGGCTTCCGTATTTCGGGAAAGCGGATACCGTGCAGGACGATATGTTTCCCCGGCTTCTTTTTCCTATGAGGAACGGTTTCGGATCAATGAAGAAAATATATCCAAAGAAGATCTGTGCTATTATGTGGAACAGGTAAAAAAGGAAGCAGACGGTATGGTAAAGGACGGGATGGATCATCCGACCATGTTTGAGATTGAGACAGCCTTGAGTTTTTTGTATTTCCGTGACAAAAAAGTGGACGCAGTGCTGCTGGAAACAGGAATGGGCGGAAGACTGGATGCTACTAATATTGTTTCACGGCCGGTCTGTACGGTGATTGCTTCGATCGGATATGATCATATGCAGTATCTTGGGAATACGATCACTGAAATTGCGGGAGAAAAGGCGGGAATCATAAAAGAAGGATGTCCTGTCGTCTCTTATGATAATGATCAGGAAGCCAATGAAGTGATCAAGGCCGCGGCAGAAGCAAAACACTGCCGCCTTGACTTTGTGAATACTGCCGGAATCCGTATTTTATCCCAGTCGCTGAAAGGACAAAGTTTTTCTTACCGAAGCAGTCATGGACGGTGGTATGAAAAAATTGAGATCCCGCTTCTGGGGACCCATCAGATATACAATGCAGCGACTGCTTTGGAAGTGCTGGAGATCATTAAAAATTATTACTGCATCAGTGAGTTTCAGACAGAAGAAGGATTCAGGAATACTGTATGGAGAGGACGCCTGGAACTGCTGTCAGAAGATCCGGAGATTTTCTGTGACGGCGCCCATAATCCGGACGGAGCCAGATGTCTGGCAGAATTTCTTCGAAATAATTTTACAAACAAGAGAATAATTTATATAATGGGTGTACTGGCAGATAAGGAATATGAGCAGATGCTGGAGGAGACGGCGGGAATCGCTGACTGTATTTACACAGTGGCGCCGGATAATCCGCGGGCGCTTTCCAGCAGGAAGCTTGGAGAGGCAGCGGAAAAATACTGTGAAACAGTATATATAAGAAAACGGCTGGCTTCCTGTCTGGAAGAAGTAAAGGAGAAAGCCGGGAAAGACGATGTGATCGTAATTTTCGGAACTTTGTCTTTTCAGAAGGAATTACAGGGGAAAGAAATGTGGAACGATACCAGAAAATAATCCAAAACAAAATATTTCAAAGAGAATATCAGAGATTGAAAAAAAAGGAGCGGGACAGACGTTTCTGCTGTCATGATATGGAGCATTTTCTAGCTGTGGCAAGAATCTGTTACATTATCGTTCTGGAAAAGAAACTGGAGATTTCCAAAGATATTATCTATGGAACTGCTTTCCTTCATGATCTCGGAAGGATGGAAGAATATGAGAATGGAAAATCTCATGAAGAAGCCGGCGCGGATCTTGCAGAAGAGATCCTGCCGGAATGCGGATATGAGCCGTGGGAGATTTCTCTGATCACAGATACGATCAGGGGACATCGAAGAGAAGGACAAAGTGATCCGGAGAGTTTTTCCGATATTTTTTATGACGCGGATAAACTGTCGAGGGACTGCATCCACTGCAGTGCAAAGAAGGAATGCTATTGGCCGGAAGACAAAAAAAACAACAGATACAGATATTAGGAGACCATATATGAGAATAGGGAACAGAGATTTTCAGACAGAACAGCATGGATATATTATGGGGATTCTCAACGTAACGCCGGATTCATTTTCTGACGGAGGAAAATACAACAATCTGGATGCGGCGCTGCGTCATGCCCGGGAGATGATCGAACAGGGAGCGGATATCATTGATGTAGGCGGAGAATCCACAAGACCGGGATATACTTTGATTTCAGATCAGGAAGAAATCGAGAGAACAGCTCCGGTCATTGAGGCAGTAAAGAAGGAATTCGATGTTCCGGTTTCACTGGATACTTACAAATCAGGGGTGGCCAAAGCAGGAATTGCTGCGGGAGCCGATCTGATCAATGATATCTGGGGACTGAGATGGGATGGAACCATGGCAGAAGTGCTGGCTGACGCGGATATTGCAGCGTGTCTGATGCATAACCGAAAAGATACGGAGTACAAGGACTATCTGAAAGATGTGGCGGATGATCTGCAGGAGACAATGGATCTGGCTTTGCAGGCAGGAATGAAAAAAGAGAAGATCATGCTGGATCCGGGCATTGGATTTGCAAAGAGTCTGGAGCAGAATCTGATGCTGATGAATCATCTGGAAATCATGGGACAATGGGGAGTGCCGGTTCTGCTGGGAACTTCCAGAAAATCCATGATCGGTCTGACATTAGACCTTCCGTCAGACCAGAGAGTCGAGGGAACTGTTGCCACAACAGTATGCGGATATATGAAAGGATGCCGTTTTTTCAGAGTCCACGATATAAAAGAAAATAAAAGGGCGCTGGATATGATAGAAGCAATCTGTGCGATGTAAAAGGAGAGTGGTCATATGGCAGATCAGATTATCATTCGAAACTTGGAAATCTACAGCAACCACGGAGTCTACAAAGAAGAGAAGGTGCTGGGACAGAAATTTCTCGTATCCGCGGTTCTTGATACGGACACCAAACGGGCAGGCATCAGTGACTGCATTGATTTTTCAGTGGATTACGGAAAAGTGTGTCACAGAATTGCGGAAATCATGGAGAACAATACGTTCGATTTAATTGAGAGAGTCGCAGAGACACTGGCAAAAACTCTTCTTCTGGAATTCCCTCTTGTGAAAAAACTCGAGATTCAGGTAAAAAAACCGTGGGCGCCGATCGGGATTCCGCTGGATAGCGTGGCAGTCAAAATTTCCAGAGGATGGCACAGGGCATATATTGGTGTTGGCTCCAATATGGGAGACAGGATGGAATATATCAGCAGAGCCATTGACAGGATTGAAGCTCAGGAAGATACCAGGGTGGTTCATGTTTCCAGTCTGATCGAGACAAAACCTTACGGCGGAGTGGAGCAGGAAGATTTTCTGAATGGCTGCATTGCCATTGACACACTGAAAGAACCAATGGAACTTCTGGATTTCCTGATGGATCTGGAGAAACAGGCAGGACGGAAGAGAACCATTCACTGGGGGCCGAGAACCCTGGATCTGGACATCCTTATGTATGATGACCGGATTGTAAATGAGAGAGAACTTACAATTCCGCATAAAGAGATGCACAAGAGGATGTTTGTCCTGGAACCGCTGGAAGAGATTGCGCCTTATCTGATGCATCCACTGCTTCAAAAAACAGTGACCCAGTTAAAAGAGACATTGGAAAAGGAATTGAGGAACAAATGAGAGAGTTAACACAAATACGACAGGAAATTGATGAAATTGATGATAAACTGGTAAAGCTGTTTTCGCAGAGAATGAAATGCTCGGCGGAAGTGGCAGAAAATAAACGAGGAACAGGAAAGGCAATTTACGATCCTGAAAGAGAAAAACAAAAGATCGAAGTGCTGACCAAAGGAGAAGAAAATCCTTTTATGAAAAAAGCTACAGAAGAGATTTTTCTGCAGCTGATGTCTATCAGCAGAAGATACCAGTACAGTATCCTGTCCAGAGAGGATCACTATATTCAGAAAAATTTTGTGGAGGTAGATCATCTGGACATCAACGAAGATACAAAGGTGGTATATCAGGGAATTCCGGGAGCTTATCAGGAAGAGGCTATGGTAAAATATTTCGGAGAAGATGTAAAGAATTTTTCTGTGCCTGAATTTAAAGATGTAGTCAAAACACTGGATGCCGGAGAAGCCGATTATGGAGTCCTTCCAATTGAGAATACATCCGCCGGAACGGTCAGCGGGATCTATGATATGATCCTGGATTATGATATCTGCATTGTAGGAGAGGAAACAGTTGAGTGCCATCATGTTCTTGCAGGGCTTCCGGATTCCAGCTTAGACCAGATCAAAAAGGTTTATTCCCATCATCAGGGACTTCTGCAGTGCAAAAAATTCCTGGATCAGTGGGACTGGGACCAGGTAAAAGTTGCCAATACAGCCATCAGCGCTAAAAAAGTGGCAGATGACAAAGACCCGTCAAAAGCGGCAATCTGCAGCAAAAGAGCCGCGAAGCTTTATGGTCTTAAGATCCTGCAGAGAGAAGTAAACTATGAAGGAAATAATACGACGCGTTTTGTGATCATGTCAAAGAAAAAGCAGTACAGAACAGACGCCCGAAAAGTCAGCATCAGTTTCAGCGCGCCGCATGAAGTCGGATCTTTGTACAATATCCTGATGCATTTTATGTTTAATGACGTCAATATGTGCAACATTGAATCCAGACCTCTTCCGGGACGTCAGTGGGAATATGGATTTTACATTGATGTGATTGGAAACCTGAATGATCCGGCTATTCGAAATGCTCTGGCAGGCATTCGGGAAGAGACAAAAGATTTCAAAATATTAGGCAACTTTTAGGAAAAATAAGGGGCATTTTGGCACACTGCCTTGACAGAGTGCATAAAACAATATAGAATGAAAATGCTGTCATTCTGTCAGAAGGGACAGCATGCAAGCCACAGGAAATTGAATTTAGGAGGATACACATATGGTAAAAGCAATTGTTGGAGCCAATTGGGGAGACGAAGGTAAAGGAAAGATTACAGATATGCTGGGTGAAACATCTGATATCATCGTTCGTTTCCAGGGAGGGGCAAACGCAGGACATACCATCATCAATGATTATGGTAAATTCGCTCTGCATACCCTGCCATCTGGAGTATTCTATAACCATACGACCAGCGTCATTGGAAATGGAGTAGCGTTAAATATTCCCGTATTATTTGAAGAAATTGAAAGCATTGTATCACAGGGAGTTCCGAGACCAAAGATCCTTGTGTCAGACAGAGCGCAGATGGTAATGCCGTATCATGTACTGTTTGATCAGTATGAAGAAGAGCGGCTTGGAAAAGAATCTTTCGGATCCACAAAATCCGGAATCGCGCCGTTTTATTCTGACAAATATGCAAAGATCGGATTTCAGGTCAGTGAATTGTTTGATGAAGAGTCATTAAAACATAAGATCCATAAAGTGTGTGAGACAAAGAATGTGCTTTTGGAACATTTATATCACAAACCGCTTCTGGATGAAGAAGAACTCTTCCAGACGCTGATGGAATACAGAAAAATGGTAGAGCCATATGTGTGTGATGTTTCATTGTTCCTGAATCAGGCTCTGAAAGAAGGAAAAGAGATCCTTCTGGAAGGTCAGCTTGGTTCTCTGAAGGATCCGGATCACGGAATTTATCCGATGGTAACATCCTCATCTACTTTAGCAGGATACGGCGCAATCGGAGCGGGAATCCCTCCATATGAGATCAAAAAGATCGTAACGGTTGTAAAAGCATATTCCAGCGCAGTAGGAGCAGGAGCGTTTGTAAGTGAGATTTTCGGAGATGAAGCAGATGAGCTCAGGAAACGAGGCGGAGACGGCGGAGAATTCGGAGCGACAACAGGACGTCCAAGAAGAATGGGATGGTTTGACGTTGTGGCAACGAAGTATGGATGCCGCCTGCAGGGAACAACTGATGTTGCGTTTACAGTATTGGATGTACTGGGATATCTGGATGAGATTCCGGTATGTGTAGGATATGAAATTGACGGTGAAGTCACAACAGATTTCCCGACAACGAATAAGTTAGAGAAGGCAAAACCGGTCTTGGAAGTTCTGCCAGGATGGAAATGTGATATCCGCGGTATTACAAAATATGAAGATCTTCCGGAGAACTGCCGCAAATATGTTGAGTTTATCGAGGAAAAGATAGGTTATCCGATTACTTTGATTTCCAACGGACCGGGAAGACATGAGATTATTTACCGCGGTTTTGAGGACTAGGAATCATGAGCAAAAAGGCAAAGAAAGAAAGATCCTGGAAGAGAGAGGTATTCAGCTGGATTCTTTGCATTATCATTACCATTGGACTGACGGAAGTGATTACAAACTTTGTGATCATTAACGCAAATATTCCAAGTGGGTCCATGGAGAATACGATTATGACAGGCGATAAACTGATTGCTCTTAGAACCGCTTACTGGTTTAACGATCCGGAACGGGGAGATATTATTATCTTTGAATATCCGGACAACGAAGAGGAATGGTTTATCAAAAGAGTCATTGCGCTTCCGGGAGAGACAGTGGAAGTAAGAGACGGAAAGGTATACATCAACAACAGCACAACCCCGCTGGACGAGCCGTATATCAAGGAAGAGCCGGTAGAGGATTTTGGACCTTACACAGTGCCGAAAGACGGATATTTCGTTATGGGAGATAACCGGAATAATTCCAATGACGCCAGAGACTGGCAGACGCATTATGTCAGAAGGGATGAAATTCTGGGCAAGGCCTGGTTCCGTTATTACCCATCCATTGGCTGGATCGAGTAAGGCATTTGCCTTAAAAAGGAAAATATCAGACAGAAGGTGAAATCATGGAAAAGAAGATAATCAATGCAGAAAATGCACCTGCAGCAGTAGGGCCGTACTGCCATGCGGTAGAGGCAGGAGATTTTGTATTTACATCAGGTCAGATCGGTCTGGATCCGAATACCCAGGAACTGGCGGAAGGAATCGAAGCACAGACAAAACAGGTGCTTGAGAATCTGAAGGCTGTCTTAAAGGCGGCAGGTCTGACTCTGAGTGATGTGATCAAGACAACGGTATTTTTAGATGACGTCAGCGATTTCGGAGTTGTAAATGAAATCTACGAAACTTATTTTAATGACAGCAAACCAGCGAGATCCTGCGTAGAAGCGGGAGCCCTTCCAAAAGGCGCGCTGATCGAGATTGAAGTTATCGCAGCAAAATAGAAAATCAAAAAAGCTTTCTTTAGCGGAAAGGCCTGGAAGAGCCGGTTTCCAAAAAGAAAGCTTTTTATTTTTTTGTCCCAAATACAGGTAAAATGGAATTCTGTCTGCAGATACAATCTGTTTATTGCTCTGTCAGTATTTTCAGGAGACGGTCATTGGCTTCTTTTGTCTGAATACAGAACCGGATGTATTCACCCTGCAGCCCCTCAAAGCTGCTGCAGTCCCGGATCATCAGGTTCTTTCGAATGCATTTTTCAAACATCTCAAAAGATGTTGTGCCGTCCATTAGACGAACCAGAAGAAAATTCGCAAAAGCCGGATACGTTTTATATTGAGGACATTGAGACAGAATATCAAGACAACGCTTCCGCTCTTCTGAGATTAAGGATCTGGTGCGCTGGATATAAGACTCATCCTGAAACATAACGCCGCCGGATACTGCGGCCAGAGTATTGATCGTCCACGGATTTTTGATCCGGCTGAGTTCCTCGAGAAAACGGGAATTGGAACAGAGGCCGTAACCGAGACGAAGGCCGGGAACCGCGAAAAACTTGGATGTTCCACGGAGGATCATAAGGTTGTCATAATCCGGGACAAGGGGAACTGCGGAGATTTTTTGGATGTCCGGCGCAAATTCCACATAGGTCTCATCGATCATAACAAAAATTCCCTGTCTGCGGCAGTGTTCCAGAATCTCACGGATTTCACCGGTATCCAGAGCACCGGAAGTAGGATTATTGGGATTGCAGAAAGCAAACAGATCTACATCTTTGGTAAGATGATTTTTCAGGTCTTCCAGATCCAGATGAAAATCATTCTCTTCTTTCAGAAAGTATTCTTTGTAGGAACCGCCTGCCAGAGAAATTTCCCGTGTATATTCTGAGTAGGTGGGAGCCAGCAGCAGAGCATTTTTCGGGCACAGGACCTGAAATGTGAGGCCGATCAGCTCAGTTGCTCCGTTCCCCGGGATGATATTGGCGGCCGGAATTCCAAGATAATAGCTCAGGGAGTCCCTCAGCTCTTTATAATCTCTGTCCGGATATTCGCAGACAGAGTCCAGGTGTTCGGCCATGCTCTGCTTTAAAAGAGGTGAAATCCCCAGAGGATTTACGTTTCCGCCAAAGGGGATGATGTCTTCTTTTTTGATTCCATAAATTTTTTCTATTTTTTCTAAATCACTTCCGTGAAATGCCTGTTTTTTTTCCATGATAACAAACCTTCTTTTCTATTGTGTCGAAATTTGGTATAATAAAATTTAATTGAGATCTATTATATTATACGAGCAATGTATTTGATTGGCAAGGAGCGAAAGACGGATTATGTCAGAACAGTTACAAACCTTTACAGAAATGCTGAAGGAAGATAAGAACAGAGCCAAGGCCCTCTTTTTTTCAGAATCATTTAAAGAAAAATATCTGGGACAATACCCGGAATATCAAAATGTATATCATCAGCTGCTGATGGGGCGCAACCGGGAACAGATTCTGGAAGAATTTCTGATTACGGCAAAACAGAAAGAGCCGGTGAGACTGACGGCTGCCAAGAGCAAATATCAGATTTTTCAGTGGAATCTGGATGACCCGCTGAAGATCACGGTAAAGCGGGAAGGATGGGGACACATAGAAGGAAGAGTCAGCATCCGGGGCGAGTTTCTTTCGGTGGAAAATGAAACTTTCAGCAGCGGGGATTTCGAGGATGGCTTTTTCCATCTTCCAGTATATCTGGAGGCGATCCCTCAGGATGGAAGTGTCTGTCATGTGATTTTTGAGACCGTGCATGATGTGATTGACATTGAAGTTACCTATGAAGAGAATGTAGAAGAAAAAATAAAGCAGGAACAGTCCAAGCAGAAGAAAATGTTCCAGGCATATGTGGATTTCTGTACAGGCAGAATTGAGCAGGATGAATTTATCAAGAGAGAGTATCAGATTTTAAACCAGATGCCGGCAGGACTGAATCATAGCAAAGCGTATCAGCTGGCAAGACTGCATCTTGGGATTCTTTCCGGTGAGAAAGATATGAAGAGCCGGCTGAATGATGTACGGTCATTTCTTGAAGACGCCGGTGAAAGTCTGAAAGGATACTATGCTTATCTGAACGCGCTCTATGACAGAAAGGAAGAGACAATCCAGCAGGCCGTCAATGAGATCCGTCAGCTGTTTAAGGAACATCCGGATAATGGTTTTCTGCTCTGGTTTTTGATCAATCTGGATAAGGATATCGCTTATGACGCCAGGATTCAGATTGAGAAGATGAAAGAAGTTTATCAGAGAGGGGATCGGTCTCCTCTGCTGCAGTTTGAAGCATGCTGCCTCTTTGGAGAGACGCCGGAACTTCTGCACCGGCTGGAGCCTTTTGAACTGGATGTTCTGGAATTTGCCGCAAAAGAAGAACTTTTAAGCGATAAACTGATTCAGAGAGTCTGTTTTCTGATTTCCAGGGAAAAAACATTTTCAGAAGAACTGTTATGGCTTCTTGTATGTATTTATGAAGAATATCCGATGACAGAGGTGCTGCAGGGAATCTGCGCGCTTTTGATTCAGGGGAATTGTATGGAGGCAGACTGTCATCCATATTATGAAAAGGCACTGGAAGAAGGAATTCAGCTGATCGGACTGCAGGAGGCGTTTCTCCGTACGATTCCGGAGGATCAGTATCCTGTGCTTCCGGAAGAGATTCTGATCTATTTTTCCTACAGCAACACACTGAGCCGGTATGAGCAGAGCTGCCTCTATGCAAATGTCATAAGCAACAGGAGAAGATACCAGAGGATTTTCCAGAATTATGAAGAGATTATTTTTCCGTTCCTGGCAGAGGAATTGAAAGAAGGACGCCTCAATCAGCATCTTTCTCTGCTCTATCATTACTATTTTGAGGAGCTGCTGGAGAAAGAGGAGACAGCAGATGATCTTGGAAATGTTTTATTTTATCAGGAACTGGTCTGCGATCAGGCATTTTTGAAAAAAGTGGCGGTATTTCAGAAGCAGAAGCGTCAGCCGGATATCAAATCAATGAAGGGGAGAACAGAATATGTTGAGATTCTGGATTCCAGCGCGCTGCTTGTATTTTTCGATCAGGAGGAGAATCGGTATGTGGGATCAGTGACCTATCAGCTGAATCAGATCTGGACCAGGGAGCAGATCCGGACATACTGTCAAAGATGCAGCGGAACCAACGAACACTATCTGCTTTACAAGAGTAAAGAATTTCTGAGAAAAACAAAGCTTTCCGAACAGGATTTTCCGGAGGTTCTTGCGGCTGTAGAATGTGGTTCTCTGGAAGAAGGATGCAGACAGGAGATTTTTGAAAAAGTTCTGGATTACTACTGGAAAAATGAGAAGAAAGAGGAGCTGAAAAAGGCTCTGCAGTATGTGGACTGGAAGAAACTCCCTCCAAAGAATCGAATCCATATGATCGAATATTTTATCGCAGGAGGTCTGTATGAAGAAGCTTTAAAAGGCATACAGCAGTATGGCTATCATTTCCTGAAACCGGATCTGCTGAAAAAGGTGACAGTCTACGCACTGAATGCACTGAATGCGCAGCGGTCCGATATGCTGATCGGCATGTGCAGCCGTGCCTTCGAACATGGGCAGTACAACAGAGAGATCATAGAATACCTCCAGACATATTTTAAAGGAAAACGGGAACAGATGTTAAAGCTGTGGGAAGCAGGAAAAGAAATGGATATGTATGAGAATTCTTTCGTGGAAGAAGTGCTCAGGACATGCATTCAGGAAGGAATCGATGGAACGGAATTCCCGGTATTTGACCAGTACCTGACAGAGGGTGAGCCAAATCAGGAACTGACGGATTCCGTCCTGGTGGAATATGTAGATTATGCCTGCCGCAGCCACAATGAACTGCCTGAACTTTTCTATGAACAGGTAGGACGAAAGATCGATGCAGGCAAAAAAGACTGGGTATATCAGGGCCTGTATCTTGGATATTACAAAGGAAAAGAATTAGGAGAAAAACAAAGAAGGCGGATCGAGAAGATCAGAGATATGCAGCTCCAGACAGGGGATATTTTTCCGGTACTGTTTGAATTTGTGGATTATCTGGATCTTCCCAAATATTTGTATGGAGAGACGTTCATCGAATATCAGGCTCCGGAAGGTCTGCAGATGGTATTCCATTATGCCTATGCAAGAGGAAAACAATGGAAAGAACTGACGATGAAAGAACTGTTCCCGGGATATTATGTGACATCCGCTGTGATATTTGCGGATGAGCTGAATGACTATTTTATCGCTGCCCCGGGAGAAGAAACACGGAGGAGAAAAGATATCCGGTTTATCCGGCACATTGAACAAAGTAAAGGAAGCCGGTTTTATGAGCTGAACGAGATGACAAGGGAAAAGTACAGAGATGGAATCATAACATCAATGGAACAGTATCAGATTAAAAAAAGCATGGTAAACTTTATCAAACCGATGACAGGGGATTAAAAAATGCAGACAGGATTACACTTCGAAAACGGCAAAGTTTATATCTGCCGGATGGACGGGCAGAGGATTACAGAAGAGGAGCCGGTACAGTACAAGGGTTCATGGGCAGATTACATAACAGAGATTTTGGATCAGGACAAGGAACATAAGGGATCATTCGGCATCGTAATGGACCAGCTGACTCCAATGGAGATAAAAGAAGCAGAGGAACTCAGTGAACGGCTGGAAGGAGAAGGTGTTGTAAAGCTTTATACGAAAGAAGAGGCAGTTCTTGGGCTGGTTAAAATTCAGAACAACGACCTGAAACGCGGAAAAACAGCGGTCTACGATTATGACGGCGCCAGATTTGTCTATTATGAAGTAAAAGAACAGTCCGGAAAGACAGTCGTAGAAAAACAGGATATGACCAGGCAGATGGAAAAAGCCAGGACCAGAGGAGAAAAAGATCAGGCTTTTTCGGAAATCATAAAGAACACCCTGTCCCGGGGGGTGACGGCCTCTGTTTATCTGTGCGGAGAAGGATTTGACGGACAGTGGTTTCAGCAGTCCACAAGAATTTTGTGCCGGGGAAGAAGAGTTTTTATGGGAAAACATCTTTTTGCGCAGGGAGCGGCATATCTGGCAGGAAAAGAGACAGGATCCGAAAAGCAGGATGCCCGTATCATCACAGATCAGATGACCTTATGCCAGATTGGGCTGGTACTTCATCATCATGGAAGAGATGTGTTTTATCCTCTGCTTCCGGAAGGAAAGCCGTGGTTTGAGGCAAAAGGAGAGATTGAAATCTTTGTATCCGGAATTACAAAGATCATATTTGAATTCAGAAGCAAAGAAGGAAGAAAGATGGCTTCCGTCTGCATGCCGCTGACAGGGCTGAAGAAGAGCAGAGATATTGTCTATAAGCTGAAGATGCGGGGAGAATATCTTTCTCCGGGCCGGTGCAAAATTAAAGTAACCGATGAAGGATTCGGAAGCATAAGACCGTCCAGCCATCAGGTATGGCAGCAGGTGATTCGGCTGGAAAGGGGGGAATCTCATGAGTAAGATCGTACTTTGTGAAACGCAGGAAGCGTCATATCCTTACCGGATTGAAAAGATCCACAGATCTTTTTCCAGCTATGAAGAGTTATGCTATCTTCTGGATCAGTATATGATCTTTTTCCTGATGGAAGGAATTGACTTCCGTATGAAATCGTATATGAAAGAAGAACTGGGCATTTCTCTGGAAAACGAAGATGCAGTCCAGCAGATCAAGGAAATCATCAATTTCAGAAATTTTTTTACCGCAGATGAAAAGCAGCAGTTCCAGCAGCGGCTGCGGACGACCTATTTATATTCTATGGCCAAGAAACAGAAAATGCTGGCAGACATGTATCTGGAACATCATCAGTATTTGAGCGCGATGAAAGGATATCAGGCGTTAAAAGATGCTGTGGGACAGTTTCAGGCAAGGGAGAGAATCGAGATTCTGTATCATCTGGGGCTGTGCCAGAGCAGGATGTTTTGTTTCGATGAGGCAAAGGAATCTTTTCGGAAAGCGCTGGCAATCAAGGAAAGAAGAGAGGTACAGGAAGCCTATTTTATGGTATCGTATCTCCAGGGAGATTATAGCTCATTTATAAAAGATGGTGAGAAAATTTCCTTTTCAGAGGAGCGGTGCAGGACAATTTATGATAATATAAAGCAGAGGGAGGAAGAAATAGAAAATCAAGAAGAGTTTGTCAAATTGAAGAAAATAGATTACCATAGGAAGAAAGCGGATGACGTGATAACAAGAAGATTGACAAAAGCAGTACTGGAGAAGTGGAAAGATGAATACAAAAAAGAGATTATCTGAAGATCTTGAGAATACAAAAGAAGTGCTTTTGGAACAACGGTTTGTAACTTTATATGAAGATGAAATCGCAGGCATCCTGGCAAGAGAAGAAGATCTTGAGACAATAGAACATTTGGGAGATGAAGAAGCAAAAGAAGTGGAGGAAGCAGCCCGGCTGTATAACCGGGCATTTGCCAGAAACTTTTATGATATATCCGGCGGACGGGTCAGTGATGAGGAATTCTTTCCTTTGTGGGAGAGAGAAAAAGAACTGATGACAGGGCTGCAGAAGATACAGTCTCTGGAAGGAGAAAAGAAACAGCTGGAAAAGGAACTGGATATTGTTACGAAAGAGGAACAGGAACTGTATGGGAAAATTCAGACAGCTGAGAAAGAACGAAAAAACAAGCAGGTGATTTTCAGATCGTTTATGGTCATGGCCATTGCGGCCCTGATTCTGGCAGCAGCTGCAGTTGTATATTTTGAATTTCCGATCATAAGATTTCTATGGCAGGCAGCTGCAGTTGTGATCGTTGTCCTTCTGTTCCTGATCATTTTGTATCAGATACAGAAGAAAGCATTGGAAACAGAGAGGCTTTATCGCATGATGAGCGGTCACAAGACCAGTTCCCGGATGCGGCTGGAGTCTGATTATCAGGATATTGCCAGTGATCTTAAGTTTTATTATGAAAAATTTGAGGTGTTATTCTGCTATATTTCAGAAGAACAGTGGAATTTATTTGAATTTTGTACTAAAATTTCTTCCAGATTGAAATTCTGTGAAGACCTTACGGAAAATGCAGAAAATCTGGTCCATGTATTGGAAAAATATCATTTAAAGAAGGCCAGAGCATGGCTGTATTACCCGAAAGCATTGTTTGATCTGCCGAAGCGGATTGTATGCCGCGAGAGGCTGGAGCACCGGCTGAATGAATGTCAGCAGGCGCTGACCCGGCATGAAAGAGAAGCGGACAAACAAAAAAATAAAATAGATATTTCAGATAGGAGTTAGCAGCATGAAAAAAGAATTAGAAAAAACTTATAATCCGGGCGAGATTGAAGACCGCCTGTACCAGAAATGGCTGGATAACAAATACTTCCACGCGGAAGTAGATGAAACCAAGAAACCTTATACTATCGTAATCCCGCCTCCAAACATTACGGGAAAACTTCATATGGGACATGCGCTGGATGAGACACTGCAGGATATTCTGATCCGGTTTAAGAAGATGCAGGGTTATAATACTTTGTGGCAGCCAGGAACGGACCACGCCAGCATTGCTACAGAAGTAAAGATCATCGACGCTCTGAAAAAAGAAGGAATTGAGAAAGAAGATCTTGGAAGAGAGAAATTTCTGGAACGTGCATGGAAGTGGAAAGAGGAGTACGGCGGAACGATCGTAAGCCAGTTAAAGAAACTGGGCTCTGCATGTGACTGGGACAGAGAACGGTTCACCATGGACGAAGGATGCTCCAAGGCAGTTCAGAAGGTATTTATCGACCTTTACAACAAAGGATACATTTACAGAGGATCCAGAATCATCAACTGGTGTCCGGTCTGCCAGACATCCATTTCCGATGCGGAAGTAGAATATGAAGATCAGGCAGGACATTTCTGGCATATCAAATATCCGGTAGTTGGAAGTGATGAGTATGTGGAAATCGCGACCACACGTCCGGAGACAATGCTGGGTGATACAGCGGTTGCAGTTCACCCTGAAGATGAACGTTATACTCATCTGGTTGGAAAGATGCTGGAACTTCCGCTTTGCGGCCGCCAGATTCCGGTTGTAGCAGATGAATATGTAGACCGTGAATTTGGAACCGGAGCCGTTAAGATTACACCGGCTCACGATCCGAATGACTTTGAAGTTGGAAAACGTCATAATCTGGAAGAAATCAATATCTTAAACGATGATGCAACGATTAATGAAAATGGCGGTAAATACGAGGGAATGGACCGCTATGAGGCAAGAAAGGCCATCGTAAAAGATCTGGAAGAACAGGGATATCTGGTAAAGATCAAAGATCATGAACATAATGTTGGAACTCATGACCGATGCGGAACAACGATCGAGCCAATGATCAAACCGCAGTGGTTTGTTAAGATGGATGAGCTTGCAAAACCTGCAATCGAAGCAGTGAAGAACGGCGATCTGAAATTCGTTCCGGAACGCTATACAAAAACATATCTTCACTGGCTGGAAAATATCCGCGACTGGTGTATTTCCAGACAGCTGTGGTGGGGACACAGAATCCCGGCTTATTACTGTGACGAATGCGGAGAAATCGTCGTAGCGGAAGAGATGCCGGAAGTATGCCCGAAATGCGGATGCAGACATCTGACACAGGATGAGGATACCCTGGATACATGGTTCAGCTCTGCTCTCTGGCCGTTCTCAACACTTGGATGGCCGGAAAAAACGCCGGAGATGGATTATTTCTATCCGACCAACACACTGGTAACAGGATATGATATTATTTTCTTCTGGGTTGTTCGTATGGTATTCTCAGGATATGAGCATACAGGAAAATGCCCGTTCAATACAGTCCTGATCCATGGGCTGGTAAGAGATGACCAGGGACGCAAGATGAGCAAGTCCCTTGGAAACGGAATTGATCCTCTTGAAGTGATCGATCAGTATGGAGCAGATGCGCTTAGATTTACTCTGGTAACAGGAAATGCACCTGGAAATGACATGCGTTTCTACATGGAGCGTGTAGAGGCAAGCCGTAATTTCGCCAACAAGGTATGGAATGCTTCACGATTCATCATGATGAATATGGAACAGGCAGAATTTGACCATGTGACACTGGATGACCTGACCAGCGCAGATAAATGGATCTTATCCAAAGTCAATACACTGGCGAAAGACGTTACAGACAACATGGAAAAATATGAGCTTGGAATTGCCGTACAGAAGTTAAATGACTTCCTGTGGGAAGAATTCTGTGACTGGTATATCGAGATGGTAAAACCTCGTCTGTACAATGATGATGACACTACCAAAGCAGCAGCTCTGTGGACGCTGAATACGGTTCTTACGGAAGCATTAAAGCTTCTTCATCCGTATATGCCGTTTATCACAGAAGAAATTTACTGCAATCTGACAGATGAAGAGTCCATCATGCTGGCAAAATGGCCGGAATTCAAAGAAGAGTGGAACTTTAAGGAAGATGAAAAAGCGGTAGAGACGATCAAAGAAGCAGTCCGCGGAATCCGAAACATCCGTGCGGAAATGAATGTATCTCCGAAGAAAAAGGCTCAGGTATATGTCGTATCAGAAAGCCAGGAAGTAAGAGACATCTTTGAGCAGGGCAAAGTATTCTTCAGTACTCTCGGATATGCGAGCGAGGTTATCATTCAGAGCGATCAGACAGGCATTGAAGAGGATGCGGTATCTGCAGTGATTCCAAACGCAGTTATTTATATGCCGTTTGCTGAACTGGTAGATATTGAGAAAGAAAAAGAGCGTCTGACAAAAGAGGAAAAACGTCTTCACGGTGAAATCAAACGCTGTGAGGGAATGCTTGGAAACGAGCGTTTCGTGAGCAAAGCGCCTGCGGCGAAAGTACAGGAAGAAAAAGATAAACTTGCGAAATATCAGCAGATGTTAAGCCAGGTAGAAGAACAGCTGGCACGTCTGAACAAATAGTGATTGAAAGATAATGGAGAGCAGAACATAAGGATCTGAAAAGATCCGGATGTTCTGCTCTTTTTGGTTCTTTTGTCAGGTATGGGGCGAAGGTTCCTCCTATATTAGGTTTTTTAATATCCGGATGCTCAAGAAACTAAGGTGTTTCCTCCCTTTTTTGCTTTTTGCATTTTCAGAGGTCCAAGTGACTGGCATTGTTCCTCTTATATTGCTTTTTTGTATGGCAGGAGGATTACCATTTCCTCCTGTATTGATATTTTTGTACTATAGGAGAATTTTTGCTCCTCCTATATTGAAATAGTTGCATTTTCAGATGCTTTTTTCTCTAGATGCCTCCTCCTGATTTGGACTTTTTACGCCGCAGGATGTTCTTACTTCTAAGATACTTCCTCCCATTTTTTGTTTTTCTCTCATGGGATGTAAAAATGCTCTTAAATTTTTTAGTTGCCCTTTTTCCGGTAAGTGCCGGGTGTCATATGACAGCGTTTTTTAAATAAACGATTAAAGTGCTCCATGTTTTCGAAACCGACCATGCCGCTGATATCTGCAATGCTGATATTCGTGCTCTCCAGCAGAGAAAGAGACTTTCGGAATTTGATATCCAGGAGAATTTTCGTAAAGAGATGGCGGGTATATTCCTTGATAAATCTGGAACAGCAGGGAGCGGAATAATTTAAAATTAAAGTTCTGTATAGACCATCTTTCCATTCCGCCGTTCTGATTTCATCAGGGAAACCTTTTCTACAGTCATACTGGTTTTGGATAAATGGATTTGATAAGGTTTTTTGGCGGAGACTTTTCGAATCAATGTAATATGAGGCACGAATTTTTTCCGGTCACAAGGAATCCCATTGTCTGCCAGTGCAGCCTGCAGTTCTTTGACATAAGTTTTTAGCTTCTGATTTCCTTTCACACCTGCCCAGAGAAGATTTCCAAACATACCCGTATCTGACAGACTAAGTCTGAATTTTGGCAGAGGAATGCTTTGAATAATGGATTTTACTTTCTCCGGATCATCATATTCTCCGATAAAAGCAAGAGTCATATGAAGGTTTTGAGCCGGAACATAATTTCCTGAGACGCCCTGTTTTTTCAGATCATGCATACACTGAATCAGTGATTTTTTGATTTGATCTGAAAACTGGATGGCAATAAACAATCTCATAAATCATTCACCTCACATTTTACTATTTCTTATTTTATATTATAATAAAAATGACGGAATATTAACAGGGCTGCAGAAAAAGGAGGAATTATGTATAAACTGGATGAAAAAAAGAATATTGTAAAGAAAACCTGTGTACAGGCTAGAAAACATGAAGACAATGCCTGGTATATAAAAATTCCTGAGTCCTGGGCAGAAGAGCTATCAGAAGTTTCCGATGTATGGATTATAGGAAAGGGACTTGAAAAAGGAATTAATCTGTATTCACCACAGCAGTGGGAGAAAATGAAATTATTTTTCTTAAAGGAAAAGGCTGTGGATGAAAAACGTATCAGAGTTTTGCAGAGGCATCTGATGTCGTCTGCGTATGAGACCAGGATAGAGAATGGGGAAATCAATGTGCCGGAAATTGTGATTGCATATTGTAAGATAAAGGATGAAGAAGCTGTGCTGATAAAATATGAGAGGGATGGAAAAGTTTTTTATTCTGTACAGAATTCAGACGAATATGGCGAAGAATAAGCCGGCCGGCACACAATTGTGATATTGACAAAAATACGCAGTTATGATAAAAATATAAACAGAGTGAATCTGAACGTATCAGGTCCATGAAGGGGCACACCACCTCGGGTGTGGGTTTCTTCATGGACCTTTTTTATTTCATCGGAAACTTCGTTTTTATGAAATAAAAATGCTCTGAGTTTTAAAGAAACTTTCTTATATCCAGGGAAAGAGGTACGGACAGATGGAAAGGACGCGGATACACGAAAAACGAAAAGGAGGTTCCCGGATGATTATAAACGGTGAAAAACAGACGCTGCTGGAGCCGGTTTATCTGGATGTTTTTCTGAAAAGAGAGGGCTATCAGAAGAACAGGATCGCAGTGGAAAGAAACGGTGAAATTATTCCGAAAAGCGAATATGAAAAAGTCATCGTTACAGACAGCGATACGCTGGAAATTGTTACTTTTGTAGGAGGAGGCTGATATCTTCCGGCATTACAGAGAAAAACGGACACTAAGTTACAGCAAATCAAAGGAGACAAACTATGAAACAGGACAAATTAGTAATCGGCGGACATGAATTTGATTCCAGATTTATTCTGGGATCCGGAAAATACTCTGTGGATCTGATTAAGGCAGCCATAGAAAATGCGGGAGCACAGATAATCACTCTGGCTCTAAGAAGAACCAACACAAAAGACGCAGCCAATATCATGGATTACATACCAGAGGGCATTACACTGCTCCCAAATACTTCAGGCGCGAGAAATGCAGAAGAAGCAGTCAGAATCGCCCGCCTTGCCAGGGAAGTGGGATGCGGTGATTTTATTAAGATTGAAGTCATCCACGATTCCAAATATCTGCTTCCGGACAATTATGAAACCATTAAAGCAACAGAAATTCTTGCAAAAGAAGGGTTTGTTGTCATGCCGTATATGTATCCGGATCTGAACGCAGCAAGAGATCTGGTCAATGCGGGAGCAGCTTCCATTATGCCGCTGGGATCACCGATTGGTTCCAACAAAGGAATCTGCACCAAAGAGTTTATTCAGATTCTGATCGATGAGATCGATCTTCCGATTATTGTAGATGCAGGAATCGGAAAGCCGTCTCAGGCATGTGAAGCCATGGAAATGGGAGCGGCAGCGGTTATGGCAAATACGGCGATCGCTACAGCAGGAGATATCCCGGCAATGGCTGAGGCCTTCAAGAAAGCCATCGAGGCAGGAAGAAGCGCTTATCTGGCCGGAATGGGAAGAGTCATTGAAAAAGGCGGCAGCGCATCTTCACCACTGACAGGATTTTTACAGGATTAGGAGGACAGCATGAGCGTAAGAATTGACGAACATACAGATCATATGAAATACACAGACGATATGGAAGCAATTGATTCCGATATCATGGATCAGGTGATTGCGGAAATGAACGCCTTTGATCCGGATCAGTACACAGAGGCGGATGTAAGAGCGGCGCTGAATGCGGATACTTGTTCTGTTGAGAATTTCAAAGCGCTTCTTTCACCGGCAGCCATGCCGTTTCTGGAGGAAATCGCAAGGAAAGCCCAGATGGAGACAAGGAAGCATTTCGGCAATTCCGTTATGATCTTTACTCCGCTTTATATTGCTAATTACTGTGAAAACTATTGTATTTACTGCGGATTTAACTGCCACAATAAGATTAAAAGGGCGAAACTCAGCGCAGAAGAAATCGAAAAAGAGATGAAAACCATTGCGGACAGCGGCCTGGAGGAAATTCTGATCCTGACTGGAGAAAGTCCGAATATGTCAGATGTAAAATATATCGGAGAGGCATGCAAAATTGCAAGAAAATATTTTAAAGTAGTAGGCCTGGAGGTCTACCCGATGGATTCCAAAGACTACGCATATCTTCATGAATGCGGAGCGGACTTTGTCACAGTCTTTCAGGAAACCTATAATTCAGAAAAATACAAAACGCTTCACCTGGGAGGAAGAAAAAGAATTTTCCCATATCGTTTCAATGCCCAGGAACGTGCCATTATGGGAGGAATCCGCGGCGTAGGTTTTGCGGCGCTTCTGGGACTGGATGATTTCCGCAAAGACGCTCTTGCAACGGGAATGCACGCATATCTTCTGCAGAGGAAATATCCGCATGCGGAAATCGCATTTTCATGTCCGAGACTTCGTCCGATCATCAACAATGATAAGATCAATCCAAAGGATGTACATGAGCCGCAGCTTCTTCAGATTATCTGCGCCTACAGAATCTTTATGCCATTTGCCAGCATTACTATTTCCAGCAGGGAATGTGCAAGATTCCGTGATAACATCGTTCAAATTGCAGCTACAAAAATTTCAGCAGGCGTGAATGTAGGAATCGGCGGTCATACAGGCGAGGAAAAAGGAGACGAGCAGTTCGAGATTGATGACGGAAGAACCGTGGATGAAATCTATCATATGATCCAGGAAAACGGAATGCAGCCGGTTATGACAGATTATATTTATGTGTAAAAAGATAGAGGATGTTTTTTCAGGAGAGTTCCATAGACGGAACTCTCTTTTTATGATAAGATAAGATGATAAATTCAATTGAAAAAGCAAAAAGGAGAATTGCCATGATAAATCAGTTAGTAAAGAATATTAAAAAGATGGATGCTCCGATTGTCGTAGGACTGGATCCAATGCTTTCCTATGTGCCGGAACATATCCAGAAGGCAGCATTTGACGAGTATGGAGAGACTCTGGAAGGTGCGGCAGAAGCAATATGGCAATACAACAAAGGGATTATTGACAGTACATATGATCTGATTCCGGCAGTAAAACCGCAGATTGCCATGTACGAACAGTTTGGAGTTCCGGGTCTTGCTGCATTCCAGAAAACATGTGAATATGCCAAAAGCAAGGGTCTGGTCATCATCGGTGATATCAAGAGAGGCGATATCGGATCCACTTCTAAGGCATATGCTGTCGGACATCTGGGCCAGGTACAGATCGGAGACAAGAAATTCAGCGGATTCTGCGAGGATTTTGTGACGGTCAATCCATATCTGGGCAGCGATGGAGTCCGTCCTTTTATGGAAGTGTGCAAAGAAGAAAAGAAAGGAATCTTTGTTCTTGTAAAGACGTCCAATCCTTCCAGCGGGGAATTCCAGGATCAGGAGATCAACGGAAGACCGCTGTATGAACTGGTTGCAGAAAAAGTCGCATCCTGGGGTGAAGAAGTCATGGGAGACGACTACAGCTATGTTGGAGCGGTTGTAGGAGCGACCTATCCGAAGATGGGAGAGATTTTAAGAAAAGTGATGCCGAAGTCCTATATCCTCGTTCCGGGATACGGAGCGCAGGGAGGACAGGCAAAGGATCTGGCTCCATTCTTCAACGAAGACGGACTGGGAGCCATCGTTAATTCTTCCCGTGGAATCATCTGTGCTTATCAGCAGGAAAAATACAGCAGTTTTGGCGCTGAAAATTACGCAGACGCGTCCAGACAGGCTGTGCTTGACATGAAAGAAGATTTAAAACAGGCATTTGTGCGATAAAACAAAGGAGAATGCAATGGGGAAAAAACAATTAACAGCAAAGATCATAAGTCAGACAAAACTGGCAGATGGAATCTATGATATGAGACTCCAGGCAGAAGAGATAGCAGCCTGTGCGAAGCCGGGACAGTTTATTTCTGTGTATGTCAACGATAAGAGCAAAATCCTTCCAAGGCCAATCAGTATCTGCGGGATTGACGCGGAGGGAGGAAGTCTGCGCATCGTATACCGCATTGCCGGAGAAGGAACAAAACAAATGGCAGGATATAAAGCGGGAGATACCGTGAAGATTTTAGGACCGCTTGGAAATGGATTCACAATGAAACCGGAAAAAGCAGTTCTGATCGGCGGAGGAATTGGAATTCCTCCGATGCTGGAACTGGCAAAACAGCTGGACTGCCCGAAGAGCATCGTACTCGGATACCGGGACAGCCAGATGTTTTTGAAAGATGAATTTGAACCGTACGGAGATGTATTTGTATCAACGGAAGATGGTTCTGCAGGTACAAAAGGAAATGTTATTGACGCTATAAAAGAGCAGGGTGTGGAAGGAAGTGTGATCTATGCCTGCGGGCCGACGCCGATGCTGAAGGGAATCCAGGCGTACGCCCTGGAGAATGGAATCGAAGCGCAGATTTCCCTGGAAGAGCGGATGGCCTGCGGAATCGGCGCATGTCTTGCCTGTGTCTGCCAGTCAAAAGAAGTGGATGAACATTCAAAGGTACATAACAAGCGTGTGTGCAAAGATGGACCTGTTTTTGATGCCAGGGAGGTGGAACTGTAATGAATCTTTCAGTGAATATCGCAGGAGTAACAATGAAAAACCCTGTTACAACAGGTTCCGGAACCTTTGGATCCGGGGAAGAATTCAGTGAATTCGTGGATTTATCCGCTTTGGGAGCCGTGACGACCAAGGGAGTTGCCAATGTGCCGTGGCCGGGAAATCCGACCCCTCGAATTGCGGAAGTATACGGCGGCATGCTCAATGCCATCGGACTGCAGAATCCCGGGATTGATGTGATGATTGAGCGGGACCTGCCGATGCTTCAGAAAGCAGGGGCAGCAGTGATCGTTAATGTATGCGGAAAATCAGAGAAGGACTATGTGGAAGTTGTTGAGCGTTTGTCTGATCAGCCTGTGGATCTGCTGGAGATCAATGTGTCCTGCCCGAATGTTAAAGAAGGCGGAATTGCCTTCGGACAGGATCCAAAAGCGCTGCATCATATCACAAAAGAAGTGAAAGCAAAGGCAAAGCAGCCGATCATTATGAAATTAAGTCCGAACGTAACGGACATTACAGAGATGGCAAGGGCAGCAGTGGACGCCGGAACAGACGGATTGTCTCTGATCAATACTCTCACCGGAATGAAAATCGATATTGAAAAAAGAGATTTCGTTCTGGCAAACAAGACCGGAGGAATGTCAGGACCTGCGATCAAGCCGGTCGCTCTGCGGATGGTCTATCAGGTGGCAAACGCGGTGGATGTGCCGATCATCGGAATGGGAGGGATCTCTACGGCAGAAGATGCCCTGGAATTCATCATGGCGGGAGCCACGGCAGTTTCTGTCGGAACCGCAAACTTCATGAATCCGGCAGCAACGATCGACGTCATTGAGGGCATCAAAGACTATATGAAACGTCATCAGATTGAAGATATACAGGAATTGATCGGCTGTGTGAAATAATCCAAAAGGGGGATGAAAGCATGAATATTTTATTTTTTCTGACTCCCAAAAAAGAAGTTGCGTGCCTTCCGGCAGATGATACGCTCCGACAGGCTATGGAGAGGATGAAGTATCATGGGTATACGGCGGTTCCGCTTCTGACAAAGGAAGGGAAATATGCCGGAACCATTACGGAAGGTGATATTTTAAGGGCAATGGAAACTCTCTGCCACTGGGATATTTTTCAGGCAGAGAAAATAAAGATCAAGGATGTTCCGAAAAAAAGGGACAATAAAGCGATTAATATCAGTACAGATATGGATGATCTGGTGGATGTGATCGCCGATCAGAACTTTGTTCCGGTCATTGATGATCAGGAAAAATTCATTGGTATTATTACAAGAAAAGATGTCATTCGTTTTTACTATGAGGAATATCAAAAAAACGAAAAGAAGCAATAGAAGAGAGATATTATGTGAAAAAAGAGATTGTATGTCAAATAAAAGACATACAATCTCTTTTTTTATAAAAATAAAAGACATAATTCTGTTTAAATCAAGAATTTGCCTTTAAGAATGCTTTTGTGTAGAAAGTCCAAGGAAGTAGTCACTTGTGACATTATAATATTTACATAATTTTATAAGGTGATGTATTGGCAGTTCATTGGCACCTCGTTCATATCGTGCATACATTGTTTGAGATGTGCCAAGATAATCTGCAATTTGTTGTTGTGTTTTGTCATTGTCTTCTCGTAAAGCACGCATAATCTTTATATAAGATTTTTCCATGAAAACCTCCTGTTTTTTAAAAGATATCACAATACAAATTTTTACTATTGATTTTAGTAAAGATTTGTACTAAAATAATTTTGAAACATATGTATATAGTGAATAAATTTAAGAAGGAGGTAAAAAACGGTATTCACAATAAAAATAATGAAAGGATGAGCAAAATGAGAGTTAGAAAAAAGTTAAAGTGGATAATTGCATTTTTTACGTGCATGATAATGGCATTGGGATGTAGTATTGCCGTCCAAGCAGCGTCATATACACCAGCAGCTGAATATGATGGTTTGTCAAGTCAGGTTAAAAGTAATTGTGTTGCTTTTGCACGTTACAAAGTACCGAGTCTTCCAGGGGGATTGTGGTCATTAAATGATAAAAAGGCGATTATTAATTTTTCGAAGCCTGTAGTTGGTTCAATTGCTATAACAGAGGGAAATTCTTCATATGGGCATGTAGCTTATGTTGAAGCAGTAAATGGCAACATGATTACTACGCTTAATGGAGGATATGGAGATGGAAGTCGTATTTTTCGCATTGTATCAACCCCGGCAGAACAAAAAGTTTTAGGATATTGGGTTCCTAATGGAATTTCAACACCAACAGTGTCTATTACGTGGAGTGGTGCCAGTGCACAGGATCTTGGCGGAGGAAATTATAAATTTAGTATATCTGCAAATTCTAATGTGAGCGGTTCATACACAGAAGCTGGATTTACTGTATATAATGAAGCTGGAGGTGTAGTTGCAAAACATTCAGAAAAAACATCGATTTCAGGAACGCGTTTAAACATCTGGAATGATTTAAAAGCGGATACAGGTGTTACATTAAAAAGTGGCACAAACTATAAGTATCAATTTTATGCAATTTTTAATGGGAAAAGATATAATGGTCCAACTAAAGCATTCAAAACAAGTGGAAAAACTGCAAATGAATGGGTAGATAATTTACATATAACGGATTGGGTTTATGGAAAGACAGCCAGTGTGCCATCAGCATCTGCTAAATATGGAAATGTAGAATTTTCATATAGTTCTAAAGCGGACGGAGAATATACAAAAACAGTGCCGACTAATGCAGGAACATATTATGTAAAAGCTCAGGTAAAGGAAACAAGTACATATACAGGATTATCTGCTGTAAAAGAATTCCATATTATAAAGGCAGTTCCCGCATATACACTTCCAAAAGATTTGAAAGCTACATATGGACAGAAACTATCTGAAATACAATTGCCAAAAGGATTTGCCTGGTTAGATGATACGGTATCTGTTGGAGATGTAGGTGAAAAACAATTTAAGGTATCTTATGTTCCAGAGGATACGACGAATTATTTCTTTTTGAAAGGATTAGATGTATCTGTCACAGTAGAACCAAAGAATATGTCTGATATAAAATTAGAAAATATAGATGAAAACACTGATTTACAGCAATATGAAATCAAAGACGGGGAAAAGATACTTGTTAAAGATAAAGATTATACGATTGAAACAATAAAAGGAAAGACAGACGTTATAGTAAAAGTAACATTCAAAGGAAATTATAAAGGAATCGTTCAAACGACATATTCTGTAAAAGAAAATGATAATCAGGGAGATGATCAGAAGGAAGAATCCAGCGGCAGTCAAGAAAATGATCAGAAAGAAGAACCAAATGGTAATCAGAATAATGATCAAAAAGAAGAGAAGCCGAACGTTAATCAGAAAGATAGTAATTCTAAGAATGATAAAAAAACAAATAATACACAGGATGGAGCCAAAGAATTACAGAAGACGAAATCTCCAAAAACAGGAGATGATGCTCTAATGGAAATGTATACAATTATGACAATCTTATTTGGAGCAGTCATTATGATAATAGGCGGAAAAAAATTAAAAAAATAAGATGAATTGCTGAGTATAGACAGAATATAAGAAGCTTGCAAGGTTATAGTATATTATCTATTACCATGTAAGCTTCTTTTTATTACATATTTCTAGAAACTTTTTAATAAAAGTCAGAAAAGAAGATACAGATGAAGAAAATTTTTTGCGTTGATTCGTTGCTAGGACAATTGGTAGTTTGACAGATGGATTGAGTGGAACTAAAGAAATGTTTTCGTAATGAAATATCTTAAAATTACTTTTTGGCAGCAGGCTGATGCCTTCTTCAATTGATACAGCACTTAAGATGGATTCTGTTCTGGCAGTGCGCACAACATCAGGCTGGATGCCTTCTTTGCGAAAAAGCTGAAGGCATAGCTGATAAATTGAGGTGTAAGGATTCATAAGAATCAAAGGTTCTTTTGCCAGATCAGAGAGTGTTACAGGACAGTGTTTCAGAGCAAGAGGATGATTTGCAGGCAAAACGACAGAAAGTTCATCTTCTGCAATTAGATAGGTTTTATATTCATGACTGGAGATCATATGGCCCCGGGCAACTACTATGTCATATCGGCTGTCAGAAAGACCGCGCAAAAGATCGGGCTCCTCTACTTCTTCTAAAATCACTTAAAGGTCAGGAAATTCGTTTTCAAATTCACGGAAAAGATGTGTCAGTCCATACTGGGTCAGAATTGGCAGAGTTCCGATGCTTAGTGTGTCAGTCTTGGATTTATAAGAACTCATGTGAGAAAGCATTTTCTGATAGTGTTGATGAAGGGAGACTGCTTCCGGATAAAAAGCTGCTCCAGCATCTGTCAGGGCAGCTTTTCGTCTGCTGCGGTCAAAAAGTTTCAGACCGAGTTCTCTTTCTAAGCGCATAATCTGTTTGGACAGAGAAGACTGAGAGATATGAAGATCCTCAGCAGCATCAAAAAAAGTATCATGATCAACAATGGAAATAAAATATTGTAACTGCTCAAATGTCATTGGATTCCTCCTTAGCTGATAGGATAAAAGATTCCATTATGGAATGAATTGTAGCATAAATTGAATTGATTCGGAACAGGAAAAACAGATAAAATAGTAAAAATGAGAAAAATACTGTAGGAGGGAAGAAGATGACAAACGAGGTAAATGATTTAAGAAGTGCCCTGGCATTGCTGAAAACTATGCCAGGACAACTGATTGAAACTGACGTTGAGGTGATGCCTGAGGCTGAACTGTCCGGTGTGTATCGGTATGTAGGAGCTGGAGGGACAGTTCAAAGACCAACAAAAGAGGGTCCGGCCATGGTATTTAATAATATAAAAGGACATCCGGGAGCAAGAGTTGTAATTGGTGTTCTGGCAAGCAGAAAACGAGTGGCTGCTCTTTTAGGCACCAAACCGGAGAATCTTGGGAAAATGCTTTATGAGAGTGTGGATCATCCGATTGCCCCGGTGCTGAGTAAAAAGCCCGCGCCTTGTCAGGAAATTATTCATAGGGCGGATGAGCCGGATTTTGATCTCTATCGGCTGGTTCCGGCACCGACCAATACACCGGATGATGCCGGGCCATATATTACTTTGGGAATGTGTTATGCGACTCATCCGGATACAGGGCTTAGTGATGTCACCATACATAGACTATGCATTCAGGGAAAAGATGAGCTGTCCATCTTTTTTACGCCGGGGGCGCGTCATATTGGATCCATGGCGGAAAGAGCGGAAGAGCTGGGACAAAATCTGCCAATCTCCATCAGTATAGGAGTAGATCCGGCAATTGAAATCGGGTCTTGTTTTGAACCGCCGACAACGCCGCTTGGATATGATGAACTTGCGGTTGCGGGAGCTCTTAGAGGAGAACCGGTGGAATTGTGCAATTGTGTTGCAGTAAAGGAGAAGGCCATAGCCAATGCAGAATATGTAATCGAAGGAGAAGTAATTCCTAATGTCAGAGTGCAGGAAGATCAGAACAGTCACACAGGGTATGCAATGCCGGAATTTCCGGGTTATACAGGGCCGGCAAGCAGTCAGTGCTGGCTTATCAAAGTAAAAGCAGTGACGCACAGAAAAAATCCTATTATGCAGACCTGCATTGGACCAAGCGAAGAACATGTATCTATGGCGGGAATTCCTACCGAAGCAAGTATTTATGGAATGGTGGAAAAAGCGATGCCTGGAAGACTTCAAAATGTATATTGTGCTTCGCCGGGAGGCGGAAAATATATGGCAGTTCTTCAATTTAAGAGATTAACCGCCAGTGATGAGGGCCGTCAGAGACAGGCGGCACTTCTGGCATTTTCTGCGTTCAGCGAGCTCAAACATGTCTTTTTGGTAGATGAAGATGTGGACTGTTTCGATTTGAAGGATGTATTGTGGGCTATGAATACGAGGTTTCAGGGAGATGTGGATATCATTACAATTCCAGGTGTGAGATGCCATCCGCTGGATCCGTCGAATGATCCCTCCTGCTCTCCGGGAATCAGGGATCATGGAATCGCATGCAAGACAATTTTTGACTGCACTGTACCGTTTGATCAGAAGGAAAGGTTTAAAAGAGCAAGATTTTTGGATGTAGATCCGGGAAAATGGATGGGAAATATAAAATAAAACAAAAGGAAGGAAGCCAAATCCATGAAAAAAATTATTGTAGGAGCAACAGGAGCCAGCGGCATGCCAATCCTTGAGGAATGTTTAAGAATCATCCGCTCAGAAAAGGAATATGAATCTGCGCTGATCATGAGCCAAAGCGGGGTAATGACGCTGGAACATGAAACAAACTGCACCAAGGAAGCGATAGAAGAACTTGCTGATGAAGTGTTCTTGCCGGATCAGATTGGCGCAGGACCGGCAAGCGGATCCTATCGGACGTATGGAATGCTGATCGTGCCGTGCAGTATGAAGACGGCAGCTGGAATATGCAGCGGTTATACAGATAATTTGATTCTGCGGGCAGCGGATGTAACAATCAAAGAACAGCGTCCTTTGGTGTTGGCAGCTAGAGAAACACCGCTAAGTCCGATTCATCTCAGAAATCTTACAGAATTATCTAAAATACCGGGGGTGCGGATCATTCCTCCAATGCTGACATTTTATCATCGGCCAAAAACAGTTGATGATATGGTGCATCATATTGCTGCGAAACTTTTGGAACCATTTGGAATTGAAACGGAAGGATACCGGAGATGGGAAGGCATATAAAAGAACAAATCATAGAAAAAGAATTATCTTATACGAAATTAATTGTGAAGATTTTCAGAATTGGAGATGATATACATATTACCCTTCAGGGAGGAGAAAAACCTCACATCGGATGTGTTGTCCTGGCAGTGCCGAGACCTTCTATGGAGGGAAATGGAACAAGAAGCAGTACGGCATCTGTCCTCAATGTAACGGGGCATAAGGATGAAATTTTATGCCGATGGCTGGCAGAACAGATGGCAGCAAGAGAAAATGCAGTTACAGTATGCTGTGGAGGATTCCATATGGATCACATAACAAAAGAACAGATTCGGGAAGTAAAAGAGGCAGTAGAAGAAATTATTAAAACACCTTAGAAGTAAGAAAAGAATTTTCTTGTGCATTGTTCTGATCATATTAGTATTTTCGACCTTAATATGAATGCAAAACTCGATAAATTCAGAACCGATTTTCAATTTGTAAGAAAAGTAAGAAAAAAGTAGTCTTTTTTTCATTTTTCCTTTACATAACTTAATTGAAAATATAAGTAATTTATGTTAGAATTGAGAAGAAAATCTGAGGATGTATACGAAGATAAAAAAGACGATAAGGGCTCAACTGCCCATAACAACAGGAGGTTTTATAGATATGGAACAATACAAGAAAGATTTTATTGAGTTTATGATTGACTGCAATGTCTTAAAATTTGGAGATTTCGTAACCAAGAGCGGAAGAAATACACCGTTTTTTGTAAATACAGGATTTTATCGTACAGGTTCACAGCTTCGCCGGCTGGGAGAATATTACGCAAAGGCGATTGAAGCAAAATTCGGGTTTGATTTTGACGTATTATTCGGACCGGCATATAAAGGAATCCCGCTGAGTGTGGCGGCATCCATTGCCATTTCTGAAAAATATGACAAAGATATTCGTTACTGTGCGAACCGGAAGGAAGTAAAAGATCACGGAGATAAGGGAATCCTTCTTGGAAGCCCGATTGAAGACGGGGATAAAGTTGTGATCATCGAGGATGTGACAACAGCCGGAACTTCAATCCAGGAAACACTTCCGATCGTAAAAGCACAGGGAGATGTGGACGTTCTGGGACTGGTTGTTTCTGTAGACCGGATGGAGCGCGGACAGGGAGAGAAGAGTGCCCTGGATGAGATCCATGAAAAATATGGTCTGGAGACAACTGCGATCGTGACAATGGCGGAAGTAGTGGAACATTTATATAATAAGCCATATAAAGGAAAAGTTATTATTGATGATACATTAAAAGAGGCCATCGATGCATACTATGAAAAGTATGGTGTAAAACATTAAGGATGGGTTTTGGTGACAGTGAAAAAGAAAAAAGCAGTTCGTTTGGGAGCGAGGGTATTTTTTTACCTTTATATTATTATCATGTTCTATTTTGTGCTGCTGAGTGAGAGATATGGGAGGGAGACTGGATATCAGACCTCCCATGTTAATTTGGTTTTATTTAAAGAAATCCAAAGATTCTGGAATTACCGGCATCTTTTGTCTCCGGAGGCAGTGATTACAAATCTTTTTGGCAATATATTTGCGTTCAGCCCGTTTGGTTTTATGATTCCGATTATTTCAAAGAAAGCAAAAGGAGTCATTGCGGCTGTTTTTTCTACCTTTATGTTCAGTCTGCTGATCGAAAGCTGCCAGCTTGTAATGAAAGTCGGAGTTTTTGATGTAGATGACCTTCTCCTGAATACGGTGGGAGGTCTGATCGGATATCTGGCATACTGGGTATCTTTAAAAGGATATCATTTTTCACAAAAAAGAAAACAAAAGAATCATAATAGCAAGAAGGAAGAAGGCAGAAGATGAAGAAAAGCAGGAAAAAGAGTTTTGCGTATCGTCCGTCTGACCGGGTAGTATCCCGAATATCTGCAGTCTCCAGTATTTTGGGGATCTTAGGGATTCTGGGATATATTGTGCTGATTTTCGGTTCTTTCCAGGCGTCTGGAAACGGAAGTGTCTGGTACGGACTGGGAGGCTGGGCCATTCTTGTATGTGCCGCTGCAGGCATGTACTGTGCAGTCAGAAGTTTTGAGGATACAGCGGCCATGGCAGTCTGGAAGATTGTCGGATGTGTTACAAATGGAATTGTGCTGCTGTTTTCCCTGATTATTTTTATTCTCGGGCTGATTGCATAGACAGCCTGTGTACAATGTTGGAGGAAAAGATGACAAGATTAGAACAGCAGATGGACTTTATCGTAGAGATCGATCAGTTAAAAGAGATTACCCGCCAGACTTACATTTCCAGCGGAGAGCGGAAAGAGACAGATGCTGAGCATGCATGGCATTTCGCGATCATGGCGGTTCTTCTGGCAGAATATGCCAATGAGCCGGTAGATTTACTAAAAGTGATCAAAATGGCTCTGATTCATGATCTGGTGGAAATCGACGCAGGAGATACATATCTCTATGATGAAGAAGGAGCAAAGACGAAAGCGGAACGGGAAAATAAGGCGGCAGAAAGATTGTTTCATCTGCTTCCGGACGACCAGGGAAAGGAATTTGATTCTATCTGGAGAGAATTTGAAGAACGAAAGACGCCGGAAGCCAGATTTGCGGCATCGCTGGACCGGCTTCAGCCAATTCTTCTCAATGACGCCACTGACGGAAAAGCATGGGAGGAACATGGAATCACAGAAGAACAGGTAAGAAAGCAGAATCAGCATGTGAAAGAAGGTTCTGTCCGGATATGGGAATATTTACAGAAGATTTTTGACAAAAATATAGAAAAAGGAAAAATTCAAAGGAGTTCATCATGAGTGGAATTTTGCAGGAGAGACATGAATTAAACAGAGACGGCCTGGAACAGGTACGGAAAAACTGTGAAAAAACAAATGAGTTTTCCGGATTCTTTCAGGAAACAGCGCAGATGCTGCAGTACCTCAATGGAATTTACGATGTTCCGGTCAAATCTTTTGATCAGCTGAAGCAATGGAATCAGGAATGGTATGGACAGATTCGTCCGGGAGTCTATGAAACCGGATACGGGAATCCGGCGTTTAGCGTAGAAAAATTCGGAAAGGAGTATGGCCGGATTTTCAGTTTCCTTTATGCGGAGATGCGAAGCGGATTTATAGATGCCATCGAAGGAAGACTGTTTGATCTGGTAATCCTGAATGAGCTATTCCTGGAAATTTATCAGGTATTTCAGGAAGGCGACGCGTCCCCGGAGAGAATCAAAAAAATTATTTTTGACCATATGAGAGATTACAGCAGTGATATTTTTGAATACCGGATCCGGGAACAGCTGGATCCTTCTTTAGATTTTGCTGTTAAGATCGTTATGGAATCTGATCTTCAAAATCCGGATTTCCTTTATCAGTATGGAGAGTATATTTCCGAAAATGAGATCAGAACTCTGGAATATTTAAACAGCCTTCCGAAGGAAAAACTTCAGGCGATTGCCAGAACCTATGTGGAAGGCTTTCATGAAGGATTTATCGTAAACAATATCGATATGAGCCGGAAACGTACGGTAAACATCCGTTATACGATCGGATTTGAGCCGGTGATCCGGGAAGCGGTGCTTCAGTTTGAGGAAATCGGACTTTCGCCGGTCATTTATCGCAGCGGGCATTCAAGCCTGACGAAAGGCCTGGTAAAAGTAGGATATGTGTCAACGAGCCCGAATCCTCAGTACGAGTATGACCACCGGTACGATCAGGCGCTTTATTTTGACAACCGGTTTATGCAGCATAAATTAGAGTGTTACCGTAATTCTTACGAAAAATGGAAGGAGGAGGCTGCGGTTCTGGCGGGACCGGCATGCATGGAGACTTTTGGGGAGAAACCATTCCTTCCGGAAAATAAAGAAGCAAACCTGCGTCTGTCTGACCGGCAGCAGGAATTATCGGTAGAATTCCAGAAAAAATCATCGGAGATTGTAAATGAGTATATCAAACCGGATGAGAGAAGCTTTACGATCATTGCTTATCCGATTCCGGAAATCGGGGATCAGTTTGAGGAGATCTTTGAAGAAGTCGTAAAAGTCAATACCCTGGATCAAAATAAATACCGTGAGATTCAGCAGCATCTGATTGATGCTCTTGACCGTGCGGTGGAAGTGCACATCAAAGGTACGGGAGAAAACCAGACAGATCTTTATGTGTCAATGCATGAAATGGAAGATCCGGAAAAGCAGACAAATTTCGAGAACTGTCTGGCTGATGTAAATATCCCGGTAGGAGAAGTATTTACGTCACCGAAACTTGCGGGAACCAATGGAATCCTGCATGTTGGGGAAGTGTATTTAAGGGATCTGAAATTTATCGATCTGAAACTTGAATTCAAAGATGGAAAAATCGTATCTTATACCTGCGGCAATTTCCAGGAAGAAGAAGCAAATCAGGCGCTGATCAAAGAGAGTATTCTGTACAACAGAGAGACTCTGCCAATGGGAGAGTTCGCCATTGGAACCAATACTACGGCCTATGCTATGGCAAAGAAATATGACATTTTATATCAGCTGCCGATTCTGATCGTAGAAAAGATGGGGCCGCATTTTGCAGTTGGGGATACCTGTTACAGCCACAGCGAAGATACGAAGGTTTATAATCCGGACGGCAAGGAAATCAGTGCGAAACATAATGAATGTTCCATTGAAGGAGAGTATTTCCAGTGCCATACGGACATTACGATTCCTTACGAAGAACTGGGAGAGATTACAGCAATTGAACTCGGAGGAAAAGAAGTTCCGGTAATCCGGAATGGAAGATTTGTTCTTCCTGGTACGGAAACACTCAATGAACCATTGACGGACATCGGACAAGTTAGTAAAATGAAAAGATAAAGAGAATCTAAAGATTGATGCAATAAGAAAAAAGGAGAAAGAAAAAATGGCAAAAGTAGCAATTGTTATGGGCAGCGACTCTGATATGCCGGTTATGAGAAAGGCGGCAGAATTTTTAGAGGAAATGGGAATCGATTTTGAGATGACAATCATTTCTGCGCACAGAGAGCCGGACATATTTTTTGAGTGGGCAAAAGGTGCAGAAGACCGCGGAGTGAAGGTTATCATTGCCGGTGCAGGAAAAGCAGCTCATCTTCCGGGAATGTGCGCGGCATTATTCCCGATGCCGGTTATTGGAATCCCAATGAAAACATCCGATCTTGGAGGCGTTGATTCCTTATATTCTATCGTTCAGATGCCATCCGGAATCCCGGTTGCTACCGTAGCGATCAATGGAGGACAGAATGCCGGAATTCTTGCGGCTAAGATCCTTGCGGCATCTGATCCGGAACTTCTGGCTAAATTAAAAGATTACAGCGAGACGATGAAAAACTCTGTTGTTGCAAAGGCAGAGAAACTGGATCAGGTAGGATATAAAAATTATGAATAAGAGGATTTCAGAACGAAATCCGGACAGCCAAAGATATTTTAGATCATTTAGGAGGATTACAGCAAATGGATTATAAGAAAGCAGGAGTGGATATTGAGGCAGGATATAAGTCTGTCGAGCTTATGAAAAAGCATGTACAGTCAACGATGAGAGAGGAAGTCCTGACGAATATCGGTGGATTTTCCGGCGCTTTTTCCATGAAAAAGTTTAAAGATATGGAAAACCCGACTCTGGTATCCGGTACAGACGGAGTCGGAACAAAACTGAAACTGGCATTTATAATGGATAAGCATGATACCATCGGAATCGACTGCGTGGCGATGTGTGTTAATGATATTGCGTGTGCAGGGGGAGAACCGCTGTTCTTCCTGGATTATATTGCCTGCGGCAAGAATTTTCCGGAAAAGATCGCAACCATCGTAAGCGGTGTGGCAGACGGATGCCGTCAGTCTGAAGCGGCGCTGATCGGAGGCGAAACAGCAGAGATGCCGGGATTCTATCCGGAGGATGAGTATGACCTGGCAGGGTTTGCCGTAGGTGTTGTGGATGAGAAAGATCTGATCACAGGAAAAGATCTCAGGAAAGGAGATGTGCTGATCGGAATCGCTTCTTCAGGAATCCACAGCAATGGATATTCCCTGGTAAGAAAAGTATTCGAGATGACAGAAGAATCTTTAAATACATATTATGATGAACTTGGAAGCACGCTTGGAGAAGCGCTTCTGACTCCGACTAAAATTTATGTAAAAGCATTAAAAGCAGTAAAGAATGCAGGCGTTGTGATCAAAGGATGCAGCCACATTACAGGCGGCGGATTTTATGAGAATGTTCCTAGGATGCTTCCGGAAGGCGTAAGAGCAGTCGTACATAAAGATTCTTATGAGGTTCCTGCAATCTTTAAGCTTCTGGCAGAAACCGGAGAGATTGATGAAAAAATGATGTACAACACTTACAATATGGGAATCGGAATGATGGTAGCGGTCGACAATAAAGATGTGGATGCGGCGCTGGAGGCCCTGAAAGAGGCAGGAGAGACAGCCTATGTTGTTGGTGAGATCGAGAATGGAGAAAAAGGAGTTACCGTATGTTAAAATTAGCGGTTCTTGTGTCCGGAGGCGGCACGAATCTGCAGGCAGTCATAGATGGGATTGAAGCGGGAACGATCACGAATGCAGTCATTGATGTGGTGATCAGCAACAATAAAAACGCTTATGCGCTGGAGCGGGCAAAAAAACATGGAATCGAAGCGAAAGCGATTTCTCCGAAAGATTATGAAACAAGGGATGCATTTAATGAAGCTTTGTATCAGGAACTGGCAGGGCGGGAGATTGATCTGATCGTGCTGGCAGGATGTCTGGTTGTGATTCCGGAAAAGATCATAAAAGCATTTGAAAACAGGATCATTAATATTCATCCGTCTTTGATTCCATCATTCTGCGGAACCGGATATTACGGACTGAAAGTTCATGAAAAGGCTTTGGAGCGCGGTGTAAAAGTTTCCGGCGCTACCGTTCATTTTGTAGATGAAGGAACGGATACCGGCCCGATCATTGATCAAAAAGCCGTGTACGTGCAGGAAGGGGATACGCCGGAGATTCTGCAAAGAAGAATCATGGAAGAAGCAGAATGGATCATTATGCCGAAAGCGATTGATGATATCGCCAATGGCAGAATCCAGGTTGCGGATGGAAAGGTGGTCCGTAAATCCTGAGAAGAGGCAGAAAGAAATACTGGCTTCTGCCTGCCGCGGTACTTTTTGCAGCTGCGATCGCAGCAGGACCTTTGGCTCAAAAGAAGGATGCCGGGGATGCAAAAGAGACAGCAGTACAGAAGAGTGATAAAGATACAGCGGCGGAGCCGGTCGAGAAGCCGGCGAATCCTCAGGCGGCAGAAGCAGTAGATGAGGCGGTTCGGATTTATAAAGAACATCCGGCATACAGCCAGGCGAAACGGATGCAGGAAGGATATGTGGACTGCAGTTCCTATGTCTGGAGATGTTACGCCAAAGCAGGAATTTTTTTCGGGCAGAAAGAGTATGCGCCAACGGCAGCGGAGGCTGCCAGGTGGTGTCAGGAAAAAGGAGTCCTGCAGACGATCAGCAAGGAAGAAGGCCGGGACAAAACACTGCAGCCGGGCGATCTGATTTTCTATACGAAGCGGAAAGGGAACAACGGACGCTTTCTGAATATCGCCCATGTTTCGATTTATATTGGAAACGGGAAGATGCTCCATGCGGACGGAGATTCTCCGGCCTATGGAGATCCATGGTACCGGGAAGCTGCAGCCATTGGAAGGCCGTCAGAATAAGAGAAAGGAAAAAAGCAATGAAGATTTTAATCGTAGGAAGCGGTGGAAGAGAACATGCAATTGCCTGGGCAGCCGCAAAGAGTCCAAAGACAGATAAGATTTACTGTGCTCCTGGAAACGCGGGAATCGCGGAGTTTGCGGAATGCGTGGACATTGGCGCCATGGAATTTGATAAACTGGCAGCGTTTGCAAAAGAAAAAGAGATTGACCTGACGATCATTGGAATGGATGATCCTCTGGTGGGAGGGATTGTTGACGTGTTTGAGGCAGAAGGGCTTCGCGTCTTCGGACCACGCAAAAACGCAGCGATCATTGAAGGATCCAAAGCTTTTTCTAAAGATTTGATGAAAAAATATAATATTCCGACTGCAGCGTATGAGACATTTACAGATCCTGAAGAAGCTGTAAAATATCTGGAGACTGCGAAAATGCCGATCGTGCTGAAGGCCGATGGCCTGGCGCTTGGAAAAGGTGTTTTGATCTGTAAGGATCTGGAAGAAGCAAAAGCCGGTGTAAAGACACTGATGCTGGATAAACAGTTTGGCGACGCAGGAGATGAGATCGTAATTGAAGAATTTATGACAGGACGCGAGGTATCTGTTCTGGCATTCTGCGATGGCAAAACGATCAAATGCATGACTTCCGCTCAGGATCACAAACGCGCAAAAGACGGAGATCAGGGACTCAATACCGGAGGAATGGGAACTTTTTCACCGAGTCCGTTCTATACCAAAGAGGTGGAAGATTTCTGTGAAAAGCATATTTACCAGCCGACGATGGACGCCATGGCAGCAGAGGGAAGACCGTTTACAGGAATTTTGTTCACCGGACTGATGCTGACAGAAGACGGACCGAAGGTTCTGGAATATAATGCTCGATTTGGAGATCCGGAAGCCCAGGTTGTACTGCCTCGGATGAAAAATGATATGATTGAAGTTATGGAAGCCTGCATTGACGGCAGACTGACAGATGTGGAATTGGAATTTGAAGACAATGCTGCAGTATGCGTTGTACTGGCATCTGACGGATATCCGGAAAAGTATGAGAAAGGATTCGAGATCAAAGGACTCGATGCTTTTAAAGGAAAAGACGGTTATTATGTATTCCATGCAGGAACGAAATTTGACGGAGACAAGATTGTAACCAACGGAGGACGTGTCCTTGGAGTAGTAGCCAAAGGGGACGATTTGAAAGCCGCAAGAGCAAACGCTTATGAAGCGACAGAATGGATTGATTTTGCCAATAAATATAAGAGAAATGATATTGGAAAAGCAATTGATGAGGCATAAGCGTCCGGTGAGAGAGGAAGTGGAACATGATTTGTCCGAATTGTAAAACAAAAAATGAAGATGGAGCGGCATTCTGCGCCAACTGCGGCATGAGTCTTTCTGACGATGATCAGCCAACGATTATGCAGGATGGACCGACGATCATGGAAACAGACGGCGGCGGATCAGGAAAACCGCCAAAAGACAAAAAGCAGAAGGAAACAGTGACAGAGCCGGTAAGATATCGCTCAGCCAAAGGAATCATCAGCGGTCTGTCTGCGCTGATTGTTGTTATGGCGCTGATGTTAGGGGTTGGTCTGTGGCAGGATAATTCTGCAAGCGGAGATACTGCATCTGCTACTACAGCAGCGAAAGATCAGGATGAGAGCAGCAGTGATTCCACTACGGCAGGAACAACAACAGAAAAAGCAGCTACAACAACGACAGAAGCTTCATCTGACGAGGATCTGCCGGATATCGAGGCACAGGATACGGTGGATTATACCAACGTTCTGTATTTAAAAGGATACGAAACCTTCTCAGCAGATGGATATTCTTTTGGCTATCCAAAAGCTTTTTATAAAACTGTATCTAAGACCAGCAAAGGTTATCGGTTTGAAAGTGATGATAAATACGAATGGCTGGAATACTCAAAAGAGAAAATGTCAGGATCCCAGTCAACAGCGTCTGCGATCAGTTCGATCCGCAGAAATCTGAAAAATCGTCTCAATAAGGAAAATGACATTTTATACAAAGAAACAGGCGTCTGTATTATGGGCGGCGTGGAAAAGACAGATGAGGATCAGGCAATCTATTATCTTGCAAGGATACAGGGAAATTATATCTATACCATGGAGGTTGGATATAAATATCCGGATCCATCCAATAAAACAGAAAAAAATCAGAGAGATTATTATGTAGACTGTCTTTACCGCTACTGCAGCTTTTCAGGAGGTACTTATTCACCGAGAAGTTACAGCACATTCCTGGATGGTGACATGGGAACAAAAAAATAACAGATATAAAGAAGCGGTATCCCCGCCGGAGTCAATGAAGATTCCGGCGGGGATATTTTTCATTTCATATGTAAACTGTAGTAGAAAAACTTGTCTAATCTTTTGTCTAATATTGAAATTATTATTAAAATTTAAGAAAATTTATACAAAAGAAAGGGGATGTAAAAGAGAGGATGACAGGTTTAGCAGAAAAATTGAAGCAGTATATGAAGAAAAATAATATCACAGTGTTTGACGTATCACAGGCTACGAACATCAGTGTGATGGAACTCTATAAAATCTGCCAGGGTGAATGCTTTCCGGAGAACAGGGAAATCGTGGAGATCATAGCAAACGCTTTGGGAATGTCGCCGTTTGATAAGAAACAGCTGATGGAGAGTTATGACATCGGTTTCGATGGAGAAGCTAATTATTATGAAAAGAAATGTATCATCGATTTTTTGCAGCGGCTTGTTTTACGGGATCAGGATTCTATGTCACGGGGTGTGAAAGATGATTTAGAGGGGGAATCAGCCACAGAGTCAAAAGAGGTCATATATGGAAGGCAGAATATTGATAAATTCATACAGATTCTGCTGGAAAAACAAAAGAAAGAAGAAACAGAGATCTATCTGCTCTGCCAGCCGGAGTACGAATACCCATATCAGATTCTGTCTCTTTACAGCGATACGCTGAATTTGAAAATTTCTCATATTATATGTCTGCAGGGCGGACAGAGTTATGAGGCAAAAAAATACAATCTGGATTGTCTGCTCAAAATGCAGCCTTTGATCATGAGCAGTTCAGATTATCAGGTTTACTATTATTATGATAAACAGGAATCCCATTTTCATAATCTGAATGTGTTCCCGTATATGGTAATGATCGGAGATCATATCCTTCAGATGTCAGAAAATTATCAGTGTGCCGTCCATGACTGGGGGAGCGAGGCCCGGGAGTTTTTTATGAATATTATCCGCGGCTATATGAAAGAAGTAACGCCGATGTTTGTGATGAAACCGGGGATTAATGATATCATTAATACATACAGCAAAGCAATTGACGAAAAAATCTGCGGAGTGGTGCCGGTTAAGAAGCATTTGATCTTTTCATCGATGCTGGGATCTGTGGCGACTCCTTTTGACGTATCCATGGATTATTTTAATGTGGAAGGAGAAATGGGCAAGCTGTCAAGAGCATTTCTTCGAAGAAATAAGGAACTGGAAAATGAAATGCTTCGGACAACTACGGAATACAAAGGATTTTTCAAAGAATCCTGGGTACGGGAATACATGGAAACCGGTTATCTGGCAGATCCATATTATAAATACTGCAATAAAATTCCTCTGGAATCCCGTCTGAAGGTTATCGAGACAGCAATCCAGCAGATTCAAGAAGGAAAGATCATGCACTATATGCTGAAACCAGATGCTCTTGTGATGCCGGATGATCTGTACATCAGCTGTTTTGATAATGTTCAGGTGTCTCTGCTTTTTCGGAAGAATAATCATGAGTGGTGTTTCTTTGTATTATATGAGAGAAGTGTAACCGATGCATTCTTTCATTTTATAGATGCCCTGGATCATTCTTCCATGGTATATGAGACGGAAGAAACACTGTGGAGACTGCAGGAAATAGTAAAAGAATATAAAAACGCTGACAGTAAAAAAGAGGATGAAGAGAGATGAGTATTTTTTCAGATAAATTAAAAGAATATATGAAACAGAAAAACGAGAAAGTATATAGTCTGTCTCAAATGTGCGATATTTCCAGAGCAAATATGTATAAGATCGTACAGGGAACCAGACATCCGGCAAACGTGGAGATGGTATACCGCATCGCTGATGCCCTGGGACTTTCGCCTTATGAAAAGAGAGGACTGATTGAATCTTATCAGATTACAATGATCGGAAAAGATATTTATGAGGAGCGCAGCTATATTGTTCATCTGATCAGCAGTCTGAAAAAACATAGAAATCTTCCGGTGGAATGGGGACAGTCAAAGGAAAATCCGGAAACACAGGGGAAAAAGAAATTTTTGTATGGAAAAAAGAATGTCAATGGAGAAATACGAAAGATCATAAAGCGGGAAGCTCAGAAAGAATCCGGGAAAATATGTGTGATCGGACAGCCGGATTATGCGTTTATCCAGCAGATGCTGATTTCCTATTGCGAGAATAAGAATGTGGAGATCCAGCATATCATTTGCATGGAGAGCAGAGAAAATGGAGAGAGAAACACCTATAATCTGAGTAATTTTACCCACATTTCACCATTTCTTATATCGGAATGTAAGTACAAGGCCTATTATTACTATGATAATGTCCAGTCTCATTTTTATAATTTGAATCTTCTTCCCTGTGTGATCGTGGCAGGAGACGAAGTGATTCAGGGAACGTCTGACTATGAGTATGCAATTTATGACTGCAGCAGGGAGAGAGTAAACGTATTTCACAAAATGTTCCAGGATTTTCTAAAAAGGACAAGTAAGATTTTTCGAATCAGTCAGGACTTGGAAGAAGCAGGCCGATGGATCAGCATGCATAAAATTGACGCAGTGCTCAGCTGCGATTATGCCGGATATCTGTTTATGGAAAAATGGAAAGGAAAGACTGCAAAAAATTTAAAAATTTTCATTTCTGAGGAAGAGACAAAAGACGCGTCTTTTAATAAATGGAAGATTGAAGAAGAGAAAAGGGACTCATGGAGGGATTCCCTGCTGGAGAAGAAAGGAAAGAGCTGCAAGATTCATTCTGAATTATTTCCTGTTCCGGAAAATTTTCTTATGCTGACGGAAACCGGCGGAAATATACTGCTTATTTTTGAAAAAGAAAATCAGAACTGGGGGGTTCTGGAGATTTATGAGACGAGTATAAAAAAATCCATGTATCAATTTTTAGAAAATCTGGATAAAAGTTTGCTTGCAGAACACTTGTGATTTAGAATAGAGAAAAGGGATAAAAAAGGAGGAAATGGATGGCGCTGGTTGAATGTGAACGAGGCCACGTGTATGATGATGAAAAATTTCCTGTATGCCCTTACTGTATGAATTCACGAAAACAAAAGGGCATTTACATATCAGTGGCAAAGAAAGAAAAAAAGCGAAGATTCTATATCGCAGGATGGCTGGTAGCGACAGAAGGCAGAGAGAAAGGAAAGGATTTTCAGATCTATGCCGGAAAGAACAAGATTAACCGGGAAATATGTATCATATATGATCCGAAAGGAAACCGGTTTTATCTGGCGCCGGAGGCAGGGGAGATTGTTTGCCTAAATGGGGAGCTGCAGATGGATGCAGCGGAGATCCGGACAGGGGATCAGATTTCCTGTGGGGAGAATGAATATGAGTTTGTAGCTTTTTGCAGAGGGAATCGAGTATGGAAATGAGATGGAGAAACAGGCTGGCGGTATGTTTCCTGATACTGGCAGTGGGAATTTTCATGGTGCCTGTTTATGGAGCGGATACAGTAGTAATTGAACAGGCAAAAGTGAATATGCCGAAAATCCGTTTATATGTGCATGATACGGAAAATAAAATGTTATCAAAAGATGATGTGGAGGCCTATCTGGGACAGGAACTTCTTGAGACTGAAAAAGTAAGCCGGTTTGATAAAGACCGGGAGGGGAGCCGGTACGTTTTTCTGATGGATATATCCTCGTCGGTTCCTTCCGGCACTTTTGAGCAGATGAAAAAGGAACTGAAATCTTTTCAGAGGAAAATGGGAAAGGGAGACCGATGGACGCTGATGACATTTGGAGAGAAAGTGACAACTGTGTTTCAGGATCAGAAGGCATCGGATCAGGTTTCAGATAAGATTGACCGCCTGAAAGGGAAGGATGACAGAACCTTGTTATTTGAAGCGCTGAAACAGGCGGCGCAGGATATCGATGCAGATTCCGGGCAGAGAAATATTTTTGTTGTGCTGACAGATGGAGAAGATTTTTCCGGAGGAGAGGCAAGCAAAGCGGAAGCGCTGGATGTGCTGGAGAAAAAATCAGTTTCTTTGTATGCACAGGGAATTGAAAACGGCGACGCTAAAAACAGGGCTAATCGAAAAGCGCTGGGAGAATTTGCCAGGGAGACAGGAGGGGAATACAGAGATTTTCCTTCGCTGGAGGATCTGAAAGATTACCTGGATGAATTCCAGATCGTGGAGCTTGCAGGAAGCAGCAATAAGATCACGTTTCAGAAAGAAACTCTGTCTGTGAACTTTAAACAGGAAAAGAAGCAGGTACAGAAAGAAGTGTATCTGACCCGGTATCAGAAAGCCGGAGAGAAAGCGAAAATTTCAAAAGCGGAAAAGACCGGAGACAAAGAGATCCGGATATATTATAATCAGAGTATGACGGGAGCGGATGAGCCGGATCATTTTCGGATTTTATATCAGGGAAAACATCCGGCAGAAGTTCTGAAAGCAAAATATGCGGAAAAAGATGGAGATTACTATTCCACACTGCAGATGAAGGACAGCATCTATCAGGGAGAGTATACGATAGACTGCAGTGATGTTGTCAGTGATTCCATGGAAAAGACGGAACCGGAAGAATTAACAGTCAGACTGAAAGGGAAAAATTATGTTGTCCGTTATTACGGACCGATATTTCTTCTGGCAGCGGTTCTGACTGGAGGCGGTGTTTTCGCAGTCTTCCGGACTCGAAAGAAGAAAAGAGAAGAACCGGAGACGGCAGAAGAAAAACCGCGGGAACCGGAGAATCTGGAAGCAGTACAGGAAGAAACAACAAAGCCGGGAGGAAACAAGGTTGCGGTCAGGGAACATCTGGAAGCAGGACATCATCCGGAAATTATGCTCAAAGTGTACGCGGATGACAGGATCGCGGCCAGAATATCGGCAGAAATTGACAGCAGTCTGATGGTTGGACGCAACCAGAATTCGGATCTCTATTTTGATGATCCGACCATGTCACGACAGCAGTTTGTGCTGTTTGAGAAAGGGGAAGAGATATGGATCCGGAACCTGTCAAAAACCAATCCGACACAATGCAATGGCAGAATCATAGAAGGGGAGATACCTCTCAGAAATGGTGATGTCCTCTGTGCAGGAAGCACCATAATAAAATGTGAAATGAAGGAGAGAACAGTATGAGTGCCAGTGAAATTAATGCACTTCCAAACGGAATAAAACTCCAGAATCGTTATGTGCTTGAGAGAAAGCTGGGCGCCGGAGGATTCGGGATTACATATCAGGCATATGATATTCTGAATAAAATCGAATGTGCGATCAAAGAATATGCGCCAAGGGGACTGGTCGTCAGAGATACGGACGGCATTGCGATCCGAACAACAGACAGCCGGTACGAAAAAGACTTTCGCATCGGCAAAATGGGATTTCTGGAAGAGGCGAAAATGCTTCAGAGGTTAAACTACATACCGGAAGTAGTGTGTATCACAGATTACTTTTTTGGAAACGGAACAGTTTACTTTGTTATGGAATACCTGGACGGTCAGGATCTTTCCCACAGAGTCCGGCAGATGGGAGGCAGGATTCCGGTGGATGAGGCCAACCGGATTATTTATAAGATCGGGGATGCGCTTTCCATTGTTCACAAAGAGGCTCATATTTTCCATCGGGATATCAGCCCCGGCAATATCATTTTATTAAAAGACGGGAAAATCAAGCTGATTGATTTTGGAAATGCCAAAAGTATGGGAGATGAACATGTCAATGACGGGCCGATCGTATATAAACCGGGATTTTCGCCGCCGGAACAGTACAGCAGGACAGGGAGACAGGGCGCGTTTACGGATGTTTACGCTCTTGCCAGTACGTATTATTACATTGTGTCCGGAAGGAGAATTCCTGACGCGATGGACCGGATGGCAGGAGAAACTTATGTAAAATTAAAAAATCTGAATCTTGGCGTTAATACGAAGATTTCCAATGTGATCGATATGGCGCTGGAACTGGATGAAGGGAAACGTCTGAGGACAGTCAGGGAACTGATTTCTGCCTTTTACGAAAAAGAAATCACGGTTGCCAAGAACAAATATCCTTATCTGGAAGTGATGCAGGGAGAAAACAAAGGCGAGATCTGGCGAATTCCTCCGAATTATAAAGTAAAGCTTGGCAGGTCTTCCAGGGAATCCAACATTGTGGCAGATCATGCTCCGGCAATCAGCAAGCTGCACTGTGAGATTTACTATGACGGAGTGCAGAATCAGTTTCGTATCGTAGATTACTCTACAAATGGAACCTTTTTAAATGGAATCAGAATTGGAAGAAATCAGATGCAGATTGCCTACCCGGGACAGATGTTTCAGATGGGAAAGAATATCTGCACCATTAAAGTGGGGGTAATATATGAGTAAGTATATGAATCAGGGCGACATTCCTACGGTACAGATTTATAATTCAGATGTAAAAGAATATAAGATCCGGACCTCACTGGACAGCATTCTGGGGACCAGGAAAAATCAGCAGGATTCTGCGTTTGTTCAGTCGGAGAAAAACCTCACGGTGGGAATTGTATGTGACGGCATGGGTGGATTAAACGCCGGCGAGGTTGCCAGCCAGATGGCGGTGACACAGTTTATCGAAGATTTTTACCGGGCAGAGGTAAAGGATATTCCGCTGTTTATGGAGCAGGAAATCGTGAAGATCGACCAGAATGTATTTGACGCCCGGGATGAACATCATGAAAAACTGGGCGCGGGTACGACATTGGTAGCAGTGATCATTTACAAAGATCAGATGTACTGCGCGTCCGTAGGCGACAGCAGGATTTATCTGATCCGCAATTCGAAGATCCATGCGCTGAACCGGCTGCATAATTACCGGGAACAGCTGGACCGGATGCTGCGTCAGGATATGATCACAGAAGCGGAATACAAAAAGGAAGAACCTAAGGCGGAAGCGCTGACCAGCTTTGTAGGGATGGGAAATCTTCTGATTCTGGATGTAACGAAGCAGCCGATGCAGCTGAAAGATGGGGATGTGATTCTTTTGTGCAGCGATGGGCTGTATAAGACACTGAGCGAAGAACAGATGCGGGCTGTTGTGGAAAATCACAATATTCCGTGGAATTTAAAAGCCAGGGCCCTGACCAGAAAGGCAGAGGAAGAAACCATATCAAAGCAGGATAACACAACCGTTGTGTTGATCAAATATAATGAATGATGAGATTTGGAGGATGAGAAGATGAAATTAAAGAGATGTGAAAACGGACATTTTTACGATCAGGACAAATTTGCTGCCTGCCCTCACTGCGCAGCCATTGAGGAAGAGATGGATAACGAGACACAGACTTTAGACGAGCAGACCATGTCTATCTATGAAAATCCGCCGGAAGACATGGGAAGCGCCCGGACAGATGACGAGGAGTCTGTGACTATCCCTGCAGACTCTGCAGATGTTCACAGAGTGGAAATTCCGGAACCTGAACCGTACCGGACGGAAACGCAGATGACAGAGCCGGAGACAAGAGGAACTGTTCAGGAAAGAGCGTTCAGAAACATTCCTCCGGAACCGGATTATGATGATGATCCGGTTACCGTGGGACTTTTTGGAGATCCTCATGAACCTCGTCCTGTTGTAGGCTGGCTGGTGTGCATCAAAGGCGAAATGTACGGACAGTCCTTCCCTCTCCATGCCGGAAAGAATTTCGTTGGCCGCGGCGCGAACATGGATGTAGTCATCCGGGGAGACCGGAGTGTGTCCAGAGACAAGCATGCCATCATTATTTATGAACCACGCAGGAGAGAATTTATTGCTCAGGCAGGGGAGTCCAGAGAATTATTTTATCTTAACGATGAAGTTGTACTCAGCATGGACAAATTAAAGAATCATGATGTGCTGACCATTGGAAGAACAGACCTTATGTTTGTTCCGCTCTGCGGAGAAGATTTCAGCTGGGAAGACATTGGGAAGAAGGGAGAAGAATGAAGCACTTTGATCTGAACAAAAAACAACAGAAAGTGATGCTGATCATTGTTTTTGCCCTGGGATGTCTGACACTGCTGCTTCCATATATGGATCTGACAGGAAGCGAATTTCAGAAGGTTATGACTGGCGGAAGCGGCAGCATAGGAAAAGCATTGTCTGCGGTCATGCCCCAGCTTGGAAATATAGAGATTCCGGAAACCATCATCCGAATGGCCGGATGGGAGCAGATAAAAATGGTAATCCAGACTTCCTTTGCGATGAAATGGCTGATTCTGATTCTGCTGCTGGTTCCGGTTATTTTGAATATCGCTGGAATCCTTTTGACGGCAGCAGAAAAAATCGGATATGAGAAACTGATTTTCATTCCGGCGGTCAATATTATTTTATACCTGATCTTGTTTTATGAAATGCCGGAAGTCATCACCAGCATTGTTCAGAATACAGTAGCCGATGAACTGAGCAGTTCCGGCATCATAGGAGGCAGCATCCTTTCCTCAGCAGCAGACTCTGAAATATTCAGCACATTTCTCCGGAATATTGTCGGACAGCTCAGAGTGCCTCTGGCAGGATACGGACTCTGGGCCGCAGTCGGATGTCAGGCGGTCATTGTTATCATCATCGTGCTTGGAATCGTCCGCAGTAAAACAATGATGGAAGGAAGTGTCGAGGCGGGAGAGCTTCTTGGAATCAAAGGAAGCGTCATGGATATGGAATTTCCAATGGAAGGAGAAGAAGTCATCGTCATTGGAAGAAATCCGGCGTCCTGCCATATCATATTGGAGGAAGAAGAAATCAGCAAGGTACACTGTAAAGTATCATTTGATGAGAAAATATGTCAGTATCGACTTATCGACTGTTCCAGCAGCGGATGTTTTCTTGCAGGCGGAACCAGACTGCCGCTGGGAGAAGAAGTTATTATCAAACCGGGCACCGAGGTATATCTTGGAGGCAGGGAAGTTGCCTTCCGGTTAAAGTAGGGAGAGAACAAAAGAGTGAAACGTCTTACGATTATTTTGGGCAGTGGAGCTGTCCAGAATTTTGATCTGGAAAAGTGCCAGAAAAATAGAATATACATAGGAAGGTCCAGAGAAAAGAATGATATCTGTCTGGCGTCAAACATTATTTCATCCAGTCATGGCGTTTTTTTAAAAACCGCCGATGGAATCAGCTACACGGATTTAAACAGCAGAAACGGGACTTACGTAGAAAGCAGGAAAGGAAGAGCGCTGTTGAAAAATACAAAACAGGCAGTGGCTCTGTATTCCGGGGATATGATTCGGATTCTCAGCAGAAAACATCCGGAAAGTTCCGTTTTGATCATCTATGAGGATGAACAGCAGGAAAAAATCTGGGATAAATATTTTCTTGGGAAGAAAGAAATAAAGATCGGACGGGGAAGCGGCTGTGATATTATTTTTCCGGAACCATATGTGTCAAGAAACCAGTGCGGCATCGTTCCGTCAGATGACGGCTATGAACTGCTGAATTACAGCAGAAACGGAACGCTTGTCAACGGAAAGCTGATTCATGATAAACATGTTCTGAGAGAGCAGGATGTCATCCAGATTTATCAAAACATTCTGATCTATACCGATGGGAAATTATTTTATAAAATAGAGGCTGACGGTATCCAGGTGGAACTGCAGCATATTGATAAATTTGTCGGAAGAGAGAAAAAGCAGATATTGAGAGACGTCAGCTGCCAGATCGGAAGCAACGAATTTATCGCGATCATCGGCGGATCCGGAGCGGGAAAGACAACTCTGATGAATGTCATGAACGGTTTTGACGATGATTTCCAGGGAAAGGTTTATTATAATGGAATTGATCTGAAGAAAAATAAAGAATGGCTGAAAAATGTCATGGGATATGTGCCGCAGGAGGACATCATCTATGAAAATCTGACCCTGTACAAGATGCTGTATTACACGGCAAAAATAAAATTCCCGAAGGATATGACCAGCGGGGAAATCCGTCAGAAAGTTCTGGAAGCGATCAGAGTAGTCGAATTGGATGACCACAAGGACACTCTGGTGCGGAAATTATCCGGCGGACAGAAAAAAAGGGCCAGCATAGCGGTGGAGCTCCTGGGAGAACCGAAGATTTTCTTCCTGGATGAACCGACTTCAGGACTGGATCCGGGAACCGAGCAGAATCTGATGCACTCTCTGCGCAGTCTGGCCAAGAACCAGAAGACAACGGTCATTATGGTCACTCATACGACCCAGAACATCCATCTGTGCGACAAGATTATTTTCATGGGAAACGGCGGAAGGCTCTGCTTTTATGGAAGTCCGGATCAGGCGAAGATGTTTTTCGATACAGACGATTTCACGGACGCTTATATAAAAACCTCAAAAGATGCAGAATTCTGGAAAGAACAATACGATGGAAGTTTTGTTCATCAGGATTCTTATCCGGAAGAAAATGAAGAGAATGATAAATTTAAAAAGGAGAAAGCGCCGCTGGGGCGGCAGTTTGCCAGCCTTTTGGGGCGGTCATTTGAATCTCTCTGGAATGAGAAAAATAAACTGATCCTTCTGCTTCTGCAGCCGGCGCTGATCTCACTGCTGATTAAAATCGTTTCAGATGAAGATGTGTTTAAACTGTATGAATCTACCAGGAATATTCTCTTTGCTCTGACCTGCGCCGGAATCTGGATCGGATTGTTTAATTCCATCCAGGAAATATGCCGGGAAAGAAAGATTGTGAAAAGAGAATATATGTCGGGGCTGAATCTGGGACTTTACATTATTGCAAAGTTCTGTGTGCAGATTGTGATCTCACTGCTGCAGGCAGCATTGATTTCGGGAATCTTTTTTACGGCAATCGGAACACCAGATCAGGATCTGGGATTTTTCAAAAATGCTCCGGCTATGTTCCTGACAACATGGATTACGATCATAACGGCAGCGGCGCTGGGATTTTTAGTATCTGCCAGTGTAAAAAGCGGCGACAAGGCCATGGTGATCGCGCCGTTTCTTCTGATTCTGCAGCTGCTGTTTTCCGGCGTTATATTTGAGCTGGAGGGGATCGGCAAACGGATTGCTGACATTACTATCAGCAAATGGTCCATTGGAGCTTATGGAACCATAGCCAATCTGAACTCTCTGGATCTTAAGATGCAGAAAGACTTTCCAATGATTGAGCACGAAACGGAAGCACTCTATAAGTTTGCGGAAAATAATCTTATGCAGAAATGGGCAGTGCTTGCGGTCATGCTGCTGGTCTGTCTGATTGCCAGCGGAGTGATTTTAAGGAGAGTTGCGAAAGATAAGAGGTAATGGAGCAGGGAGGAAAATATATGGAAAATTTGAGAGAAAACAGAGGGGTGATTAAATTTTGGATCTTTACCATTCTGACTGTCGGAATTTATGGGATCTATTTCTGGTGGCATGTATGCAAAGATCTGAATACTGCATGTGGATATACAGAGGAAACAGACAGCGACAGAACACCGAATTATATTGTGGTCTGTCTGCTGGGCCTTATTACCATTGGCATTTATATCATTTACTGGAAATACAAACAGGGAAACCGGATGCGCAGTGCCGGGTACAAGTATAATCTTATGATATCAGAAGGCGGATGGTCCTACATCCTGTGGCCGTTTTTCCCGATTGCGGGAGTCTTGATCGCGGATCATCTCTTTTTTGCCAATTTAAATAAAATCTGCGGGGCATATAACCGGGCAGCGGCAAAACAGGGAGCCGGATATCAGGAACATGCAGGACAGGATACCGCGCAGGCTCCGGAGGAGGATACAATGGCGCTGACAGAAATGCAGGAAGGTCCGTCTACGCTTATGCCTCCTGTGATCGACACAGGAATGGAAAGTACGATTTTCTGTAAAAAGGGCGAATATGCCGGAACAGAGATCACAGTCAAAGACGGTGAGGAAATCATTCTGGGCCGGGACGGAAGCCAGAGCCATTTGGTGCTGCTGAATAAAAAAATCAGCCGGAAACACTGCGGCATTATCTTTCAGGGGATTTCTGATAACTACGTAGTGACGGATTATTCATCCACCGGCGTTTATTTCGCAGATGGCAGCCGGTTTCCAAAAGGAGAGCCTGTGATTTGTGAGAGAGGAACGCTGCTGAGTTTGAGCAGCGGGGAAAATCAGTTTATACTGCAGTGATGAGCGCAAAGACAGATGATAGAGGAGGACAGCCATGATTCAATGTGAGGTATGCGGGAAGCAGCTGCCGGACGATGCCGCGTTCTGCCCCAGGTGCGGAACGATCGTAAAAAGCCGGCTGGAAGCGGAGAAGCAGGCAAAGAAAAAGAACAAAACCAAATATCTGGTACTGGGTGTCATAGCAACGGTTTTTGCATTTGCGGCCGGATTGATTGTGTGGAATCTGTTTCTTTCATCGCGGGTCTATGACCAGCGGATTGAAATTGCCGAAGAATACAGCAGGGACAAGGATTATGACAAAGCGCTGGTAGCCTATGCGGCCGCCTGTGATCAGGATCCGGAAAATGAAGAAGCCTATGTGGGCATGTGCAATGTTTATATGATGCAGGATGAGGACGCCAAGGCTGCCGCAATCCTTCAGATTGGGGAAGCGAAGGTAAACAGTGCGGATCAGATTCAGGATAAAAAGCAGGAACTTTCTGAGACGAACGGCTCAGAGATTTTTGACGAGCAGGCAGCAGTGCCGGAATATACGGAGACACAGGGCAGAGATATTGCACGGAACAAAGACCAGGCAAAAAAACAGATCACAGATCTGACGGATGAGATCCTTTATGGTATTTCCGGACAGGGTAATATGAAATCGGTCCTTTTCGGCGACAATATTATTTACGCTGAAAATACACAAATCTGTCAGATGGATCAGAATGGAAATTATAAGGAAAAAATCGTGGAACTTCCACTGGCGTCAGCGGCTTATGGAAAGTCAGATGAGGTTACAAAGATTATAACAGACGGAGTCACCGTTTTCGTATTAACAGGAGGCAGTCAGTCAGAAATCTACGCGGTTGATGTAGACAGCAAAAGTTATGACCAGCTGCTGGATGTTCCGGAAACTACGGAAAATATCTGGTTTTATCACAATAAAGTATATTATCAGTATGAAAATTCTGCGGGGACAGTGATCATAGGAACAATGAATAAGGATGGAACCGGGAAGAATGAACGGCTTGAGGCAGACCATGCCCAGTCCGTTACAGTAAACCGGGATTACATATATTATGTGATGGATAACAGCGGAGGAGCTCCAAGTCTGTGGAGAGAAGATCTGGAAACACAGCAGACGAAAAATATGTTTCAGTTTCCTTCCGCCTCCTCCGGAGAGGTTGCGAAAGCAGAAATCATAGGAGAGCAGTGCTTTTATGTTCTGGAAGCAGGCGGAGATCCGGAGATTTACTGTTATAATATGGATACAAAGGAAAACAAAAAGATTGCGGACGGTCAGCTTCAAAATCTTTATGACGGAGATGTTTATTATTCCAGGGGGGATGAGGACAGCGGATTTACTTTCTACAAAACAGCTCAGGATGGTGAGGACAAGACAGAACTCGGAACGGCGCATGGAAAGACCATAGGAATCGATCTTCTGAAAGACAGAATGCTGATGCGGGAGTATTTTGAAGAATATGATTCCAGTCAGGAAAACATGGCGTACGGAGATCTGTTGTTCTTATTGAATCTTGAAGAGAAAACAGACAATCAGAAAGTAATTAACAGCAGTGAGAGCAGCTTTAAAAACGAACTGAGACGTAAACTTCAGGGAATCACTGATGACAGCGGTTTTCAGCAAACATCATGGACGTAAAGGGGATTTAGCATGAGGAACAAAAAGTATACAATCATTGGAATTGCAGTGGCACTCTGGATCTGTATTGTTGGTTTTATCGGTTTTCGGGTTTACAGAAGCAGCCAGCAGTACAGCGACTGGATTCAGCAGGCAGCCGCTTATGAGCAGGAAGGAAAATATGAAGAGGCTCTGATCTCTTATGCCATGGCTTCCAGTATTAAGCCAAAAAAAGCAGAGCCTTATATTAAGATGGCGGAAATTTATGAAGATCAGGGGGATTATGATGATGCCGCTTCGATTCTGAGGATAGGAAGTGAAAATATAGGATCTTCCTTCCTAAGAAAAAGTGAGTCAAATCAGCTGGCATCTGCGGAATCGGATTTTTATGGAAGAAATGAAGATAACAATCCGGATCCTACGAAAACGCCGGACATATATCAAAAGACTCAGGAGACAGCTGAGAATAACAAGGGAGATACCAAAAATGATTTGCTTGATGAAATCATGACAGAAGAGCAGGGAGGCACCGGAAATACATTTTCTGCCATGAGCAACGGCGAGATTTATTATACGGGACAGGACGGCATTTACACCGTGCAGCCGGATGGAAGTGATAATAAATCTGTCAAAGAAATCGATCCTTCTGCGGCAAGGATTTCTGATTTCCAGATCAGCAATCGGATGGCTTATTATCTGGAAGCAAAAGATACCAGTCAGGACGGAGTCTATGATTATTCTCTTTGTACGATGAATCTGGATACTGGCGAGAAAGATGTCCTTTATGAAATGGATGCGCTGTCTGATGCCAGCATGAAAATGGATGAAGATACGATTTATGTAGCTTCCAGAGAAAGCTCCAGCACGGATATGACGGCCGGGCTGACTGATCCTGAAGTTAAAATTGAAACCTTATCATGGAATGAGGAAGACCAGCAGTATGATGATCCGGCAGCTGCGGCCAGTTACGAAGGAACCAGCACGGGCATCTATGTCCAGAATAAGAAAATCTATTATTCCCAGGCCAGTGAATCCGGCGATGAAATGTTGGAAGATCTCTGTCAGTATGATATGGAGAGCAAAGATACAAAGAGCCTGAGCAAAGGCATTCCATCCGTACATTCCATTATGGGAAATGACAAATATATTTATTATTATGCAGGCGCGGAAGAGTCCAAAACATATGCCTATAACCTGGATACAGAAGAAACTGAGACCGTGGCAGACGAAGCGCTGAACAACGTCTGCGGAACCAGTCTCTATTTGTCTGCCAATGACGACAGTCAGACGGAAGTCAAGTTATACTGCCAGAACGAGGACGACAGTAAGAAAGATACCTTGACTACCATAGAAAATGATGGTCAGTATTCCGTCGATGTAGTTGGAGATAAAATGCTGATTTGCATTGACCATGCGTCTGAAGAATCACAAAGCGTATATCTGGCTGATCTGGACGGAAACAATATGAAAGAAATCAACCAGATTGAGAAAAAGACGGACAGCGCCGGCGCTGCGACGGCTGCAGAGAGCACAACGGAAACAACAGAAGCCGCAGACACCGAAAGCAGCAGTTCGGGAAGCGGCATGAAGGCTGCTTATCAGAAGGTTCTGGATGATACATATTCAAAATATAAGAATCAGGGCGGTAAATATCTGGAATACCATGTATACGATGCAGATCAGGATGGAACCGAAGAACTGATTGTACGAAATGGAACCTGTGAGGCCGACTATATGTGGAAGATTTATACATATGATGGCGGAAGAGCGGTTCTGCTGGATACATTTGCCGGAGGGCATACAAGTCTTTATGTGTGCAGCAGCGGCGGCTTTTACTGCATGCAGGCACATATGGGAAATGAAGCAGTGTATAAATATACACTTTCCAATGGAAATCTGTCCAGCCAGAAAACCTATGAGGCCAATTTTGGAGAAGATGAGAGCAAATACAAAGAACCGGGAGACGGTAAAATGCCTCAGGCATATATAACGGATAGTTCTCTGCTGGATTCTCTGAAATAGTCCGGGATGAAATCGTTTATTAAAAAGAGGAGGTTAGTAAAATGATCAGAAAAAGTATGAAAAAAGCTGTATTAGGAATTGTATGCGCGGTATTTCTTATGATGAGCGCCGGATGTTCTGCGGTAAGTTCGATTACAGGAGGCGGATACACGTCAGATGAGCCATGCGCATGGTGCGGAGAGACTCCGACCAAGGAATTCAAGACGTCAGGAGGCGATCCATGCTATATCTGTGAAGAACATACACATGAATGCGGCGTCTGCGGAAAGAATTTTGATAAGGAACTGAATCATTATACCAACCTGATGGGCATTGAAACGTTTGTATGTGATGACTGTTATCAGGATGTCCAGGATATGAATCAAAATTAAAAAGATTGTCGATTTTTTTGTCCAATATTGAAATGATGATAGTAAATAGTAAAATTAAAATGTCAAAGAAAATTTGATGCAGGCTAATGCAGTCGTCTGTGTGTGTTTTGCGAATTCATGTTTATTTATTACAGTTTCAATGGATTGGATAAGGGATAATCGAGAGTATAGAAATATTGAGGAAGAGTATTGAAAGGGGATATCAGCAGAACATATCAGACGGAGTGGGAAAAGAACCGGTGGCGGATGGATGAAAATCCACGGACACCGGTTCTTTTCTTGGCATAGGAATAAATGATCGGAGCAATATGCAAAAATACTGATTTTCTTGGCTGAGCCTGAATGAAATATTCTATAGCGTATTCTCACAGGAAGGGGAGAGGAAAATATGATATGTCCAGAGTGCAGAGCAAAGAATCCGGATGATGCGAGATTTTGTGGAAATTGTGGTTATAATTTCCAGAATCAGATGGTAGAGACAGAGCAGGAAAAGAAGAAAAAAGAGAGGAAAAAAATAATATTATATATTTTAGTGGGGATTGTATTTGCCATTACCGCTGCTGCTGCTCTGCTGATTGTTTTAGATGATACGGGAAGCGGGGCAAATGATGTCAGTGATATTGCATTGCCAAAGGAAAAAAGTTCTTCTGCCGGCAGTACCGAGACTTCTGCCGACAGCACAGAAACTTCAGCTGCGTCATCTGAGGAAAAAGCAGACAGTGATCTTCCGGAGATTGTGTCAAATGCAAAAGTAGATTATAATAAAATTATATCATTGCATGATTATAAGACGTTTTATGCAGACGGATATTCGTTTGGATTTCCGCTGCTGTTATATGAACGGGTTGAGGAATTTGGAGATAACGGATATCGTTTCAGCAGCAGCTCGGATCCATATTCCTGGCTGGAATTTCAGCAGGAAAAGCGAACGGATCAGAGTTCCATAGAGGAGACCGCAAAAGAAAGAAGCAGAGAACTGAAAAGTCAGATGACCGGAATAGAGGAAATACTGGATAAACCGGAAAAAGGAGTCTGTATCTTCGCCGGAAGCCGCTATAATGATGAAAATCAGAAATTGTATCATCTGCTCCGGGTGGAGGATGACTGCGTTTATAATATGACGGTGGGATATCCAGACACAGATGATAAAGAACTGGATGGCAAAAGAAATTATTATATTGACTGTCTTTATCGCATGTGCAGTTTCAGTGGAGGAACTTATAAGCCAAGGACCTATGACCAGTTTTTAAGTAATGATATGGGAACTAAAAAATAAAAAAGGGAAAGAGAGGATAATATTATGCCAAAATTTTGTACCAAATGCGGGAGCGCACTGATCAACGGCAAATGTCCGAATTGTGACAGCGGCCAGCCAATGGGGCAGCAGGATCATAAGCCGAACGATTCGTTAAATCAGCAGGAGCATGAACCGCACACAGCCAGCACAGAACACTATAAAGAACAAGGAAAGGCCTTCTTCCAGAATCTTTTGATGATCATTAAAAATCCAGTGGATGGGCTGCTGGTGGCTGCGGAAGATAAAAACAGCAAAATAGGACTGATTTTTATGGGGATTGAAGCAGTTCTTGCAGGGTTATTTGTTTTCATTTTCTTTAGCAAAATTCAGGGAATGATAGAAACTCTGAGCAGTTTGAGCAGTTCAGATGTATCAGGAAATCTTATAAGTTTTTCCTTCCTGATTGTTGGATGTCTGTTAAATATGGGAGAAAATATGGAGACATTTGGAAATATGTTTACCAATACCAGCGAACTGACAAAACCATTTATGGGAGGATATCTCATAAGAGAAGCGATTGTAGTCTTTCTTACATCTCTGATCGTGTCCGGGCTGGTGTATGTTTTGATGAGATACATGGCTCATGCGGAAATGAACTGGTTCCAGTCCTGTCAGCTGGTCGGACTGAGGAGTCTGGGAGCCGCTATGGGATGGCTGATTGCGATTATCGCTGTTCTTCTCGGACTTTATAACATAGCAGTGATTGCGATTATGCTGGGAATGATTCTAAGTATGATTTATCTTGGAGTTGCCATGGCAGTATATCCGGGTACAAAGAGAAATCTGATACCATATATTCTTCTGATTCTGGCGGTTGTTATGATTCTTATAGTATATGTGGTAATGAAAGGAAATTTAGAAACATTAGTTGGAAATAATATTTTTAGAGGCTTATAAAATATTATAAAGATTACATTTTGTATTCACAAATCGAAATAATGTGCTATAATACACTAAAATAATAAATCAGCCAAAGGTGTCTGTATTTTATACAGGCACCTTTTCTGTTTTTTAACATCAATGGCAGACAGGAGGAAGAAAAAATGGACTGCAAAGTTAGCTTTTTGTATCTAAGTGAGCCGGATATGATCAAGGCAGGAGTTACGGACATGCAGAAATGCATCGAGACGATGGAGGATATGCTGGTAACACTGAAAAAAGGTGATTATATCATGGCAGGACAAAATCACAATTCACACGGAGCCCAGCTGTCATTCCCAGATCATCCGAAGTTTCCGGGAATGCCGAAGAATGCGGATGACAGGCGGTTTATGGCAATGCCGGCATATCTGGGAGGAAAAACTCAGATGGCAGGCATGAAATGGTATGGATCCAATGTGGAGAATAAGAAGAAGGGACTGCCAAGATCGATCCTGATGATGATGCTGAATGATAAAGATACGGGAGCGCCGCTGGCGATGATGTCGGCTAACCTTATCAGCAGCTACCGTACAGGAGCAATCCCTGGCGTCGGGGCAAAGCACCTGGCAAAAAAGAATGCGTCATCCGTAGGCATTATAGGACCTGGCGTTATGGGCAAGACTTCTTTGAAAGCATTCGTCTGTGCCTGCCCTGGATTGGATACAGTATATGTAAAAGGAAGAGGAAAAAAGTCACTGGATTCATTTCTTCAGTTTGTAAAAGACGAATGTCCGGGCATAAAGAACACGATTGTTTGTGAAACGACAGAAGAAGCAGTAAAAAACAGTGATATTGTATGTGTCACTGCAACGGCTCCGGTAAAAGAGAAAGATTTTCTGTATATAGACGAGGCGTGGATCAAGAAAGGCGCCCTGATCTGTCTGCCGTCTGCAGCAAGGTTTGATGATGATTTTCTGATTCACCGATGCCGGAAGGTTGTAGATCATTATCAGCTGTATGAAGCGTGGGCGGAAGAATTTCCTTATCCAAGTTTTGAACTGGTACAGATCATTGGATCCAAATTTACGGATCTGATCCATGAAGGAAAACTTTCACAAAATGATATTATCGATCTTGCGGATATTATAGCCGGAGATGTCCCGGGAAGAGAAAATGAGGATGAGATTATTATTTACTCTGTTGGCGGCATGCCAGTAGAGGATATTGCCTGGGGAAGTGTTATTTACAAAAACGCATGTGAGAAAAAAATAGGAACAGAACTGCCGCTGTGGGAACAGCCTGCAATGGTTTAGAAAAGATATGGAGGTTAAGATCATGAATTTATCAAAAATTGAAATTATCACTGGAATGTCAAAACTGCCAAATTTAAAACGAGTGCTGACTAAAGCAGGAGTCCGGGGAATGACAGTGATCCAGGTCCTGGGATGCGGAATCGAAAAGGGTACGAGAGAATATGAGATTGACGAATACGAAGAGATGGAGCTTCTGCCAAAACAGCAGATCAATATCGTGGTAGAAACGGCCAAAGTACCGGAGATCATAGAGATTGTGAAACAGGAGTTATATACCGGACATATTGGAGACGGCAAGATTTTTGTTTATGGAATTGATAATGTGATTCGGGTACGCACCGGAGATGAGGGCATGGATGCCTTATAGAGCAGGGAGGGAACGATATGGAAGAAAAGAAGCTTGGACTAAAAAGCGTAATTTCTGTTTCGGTTGGTCTGGTCATAGCAACCAGCTGTCTTGTTTCCCTGGGACAGGGAGCAGGAACCATCGGCGTCATTTTTATTGCTGCGATGGTCATGGCCTGCCTTTTAAATATGACGACCATAGCGTCATTGTCAGAGCTTAACGCCCTGATGCCGAATACCACCGGAGGTCTTGCCCAGTATACGCTGGCCAGCATGGGACCATTTCCTACGCTGATCTCTATGGTAGGAGGGTATCTGCTGTGCAATGTATTGTCGTCCGGAGTGGAAGCATCCATTTTCGCTTATGCGATGGAGCAGACCTTCCATCTTCCGATTCCGAGACTGGTATATACCATTGTTATGTCTGTCATCCTGATGGTCGCAAATCTGAAGGGTGTGGATATGTTTGCGAAAATACAGGACTGGGTGGCATATCTTCTGGTAGGCTCCATGGCGCTGATGGGGCTGATCGGAGCTTTGGGACTTGGAACCGGCCAGGAAGTACATCAGCCTTATGTTATGGCATCTGATTTTTCATCCGTCATTTCCATGACGGCAGTGGCCTTCTGGCTGTTTATCGGAGCAGAATACGCGATACCGATTTCAAAAGAGGTGAAAAACGCAAAGAGAAATGTTCCCCTGGGAATGATGCTGGGTCTGGTAATCATCTGCATTGTACAGTCCATTCTTGTTTTGGGATTTCATAATTATACAGACTGGGGAGAGCTGGCGGATTCTGCGGCGCCTCACCTGCTGTACGGGGTGAATCTTCTGGGACAGCCGGGCATGATCTGGATGGCGTTTGTTGCGGCTCTTGCGGTCATCAGTTCTCAGAATTCAGGAATTCAGGGACTCTCAAGCATCTGTCAGGGAATGGCAAAGATGAATATGATGCCGCAGTGTTTTGCCAGGACAAATAAAAATGGAGTTCCGTACATAGGAGTCTGGTTTGTGAGCATTGCGATCATGATCTTTGCGGTTGCCAGCAATGGTTCGGCGGATGCCATCAGTTTTATGATTCTGGTAGGCTCTGTTTTCTGGATGATTTCCTATATTCTGGCACATATTGATGTGATCATTTTAAGGAGAAGGCTGCCTAAGGCGCCGCGTTCTTTCAAAAGCCCGGGAGGAATCATCCTGCAGATCATCGGAATCATCGGAACAGTATATATGGTGCTGAATATTTCCACGGATCCGGCAGAGCGGCATGCAATCTGGATCCTGACAGCTGCAGTGTTTGCGGTTCTGGCAGTATATGCATTCTTCTGGATCAGATATAAAATGAAAATTCCGGTTTTCAAAAGTGTTCCTCTGGAAAAAGTAATGGCGATGGAAAACAGCATGTATTACCTGATAAGACGCAGGCGCGGCTTGTGTAAATAGTTTCTTTTTTGGTTTGCATGATATAATTCTTGACATCCTGTGCCGGTTATTATAGTCTGTATATAACAGTTTGGAATGTTTCAAGCTGTGATATGGACGTACGGCTGTTTTGCTGTGCGGAAAGTAACTACATAAGCAAAAAGAAAGAAGGGACTGCATATGATATTGGAGATTGATTTCAATAGTGACGAGGCAATCTATGTGCAGCTTCGAAATCAAATCGTGCTGGGAATTGCGTGCGCAGAATTTACAGATGGACAGTCTCTGCCATCTGTACGCCAGCTGGCACAGGTTCTGGGCGTCAACATGCATACAGTGAATAAGGCATATTCGATTCTGAGAGAAGAAGGATATCTGAAACTCGACAGAAGAAAGGGCGCTGTGATCAGCGTCGAGACGGAAGAGAAGCAAAAGGAACTGGAAAGTATGGAGCAGGAGCTGCAGCTTCTGATTGCCCAGGCAATCTGCAAGGGAATTTCAAAAGAAGAGATGTGTGATTTGGTTGAATGCATATATCAGAAACTAGATAAAAACCAGGAGGAATTATGAACCGATTACCATTTACAAAATTAGCGGCAAAGGCTCTGGAAGAAGGAAAAGACATCGCCGGATATCTTGGATTCAGAGATGTAAGCAGTGTTTTTCTGATGCTGGGATTATATGGGACCAGAGGATCCATGGCCAGAGAAGTGCTGAAGATGCATGGCCTGACCCGTGAGATGATGGAGAATAATATTCAGGAGAAAGCGAAAGTTCCGAGGGATGGAAGGAAGAGGCTTGCTTATACGCCGAAATCCCGGGAGATTTTGGAACTGGCAGGGGAACTTGCCATAAAATACGGCAGCGATGCCATCGGAACGGAACATATTCTGATGGCGATCATTCGTGACGGGGACAATGAGGCGGCAGGTGTTCTGAAGAAAAATAAACTGGCAGTGGATGGTATCTTTACGGATATTCTTGTGACTTCCGGAATGGATTACAAGACGGCAAAGGCGGAGTACACACAGGTCATTCATTCTGAGATGCTGGAAGCGGAAGGAAGCGGAGATTCCCTGCTGCTTCAGTACAGCACGGATCTTACCGAAAAGGCGGCAGAAAAAGAACTGGATCCGATGATCGGCCGGGAGGAAGAGATGGAGCGTCTCATGCAGGTTCTCTGCAGAAGAACCAAGAATAATCCCTGTCTGGTCGGCGATCCGGGAGTGGGAAAGACTGCGATTGTAGAAGGACTGGCACAGAAGATCGTGGATGGAACTGTTCCGGCAGTCTTAAAAGGAAAGCGCCTGCTGTCTCTGGATCTGACCAGGGTGATTGCGGGAACCAAGTACCGGGGTGAATTTGAAGAACGAATGAAAAGGATCGTGACAGAGGCAACGGAAGATCCGGCGGTCATTTTATTTATTGATGAGATTCATACGATGATCGGAGCCGGCGGGTCAGAAGGAGCCATGGATGCGTCTAATATTTTAAAACCGGCGCTGGCGAGAGGTGATTTTCAGCTGATCGGGGCGACAACAAGTGAAGAATATACAAAATATTTTGAAAAAGACGCTGCTTTGGTGCGCCGTTTCCAGCCGGTGCGGATTGAGGAGCCAACCCTTTCAGAATCAGTAACCATCCTGAAGGGATTAAAGCATCGTTTTGAGGATTATCATAAAGTACTGATTGCGGATGAAGTGCTGGAATCCATCGTAACATTGTCTGACCGGTATATCAGTGACCGGTTTCTTCCGGATAAGGCAATCGATCTGCTGGATGAGGCATGCGCCAAGAAAAGAATGAGTCTTTTAAAGGTTCCGGATCGCTTCCAGGAAGAAAAGAAACAGATCGATCACCTGGTAGATGAGATTGAAAAGTATATTTCTGAAGGTGATATGAACAGCGCAAGAGAAAAGAAAGAAGAAAAGCAGAAGCTGGAGAAAGCGCTTGCCCGGAAGCAAAACAGGATCCAGAAGAAGCAGAATGAGATTCCGCAGCTGACAGAAGAAGACGCGGCTCAGGTGGTTTCTTTGTGGACAAAGATTCCGGTCAGTCAGCTGACCAAGGGAGATATGGATCGCCTGCGCAATCTGGAGAAAGAACTGCACAAGCGGGTGATCGGACAGGATAAAGCAGTAGAGGCCGTGGCAAAGGCCGTGAAGAGAAGCAGAGTCGGCTTAAAGAATCCAAAACGTCCGATTGGCTCCTTCTTGTTCCTCGGTCCGACCGGTGTCGGTAAAACAGAATTGTCCAAGGCTCTGGCACAGGCAATGTTCGGAAGGGAAGAAGATCTGATCCGGGTGGATATGTCAGAATATATGGAGAAACACAGCGTGTCAAAGATCATAGGATCACCTCCTGGATATGTAGGATTTGGAGAAGGCGGACAGTTAAGTGAACAGATCCGCCGCCATCCATATTCTGTCGTTCTGTTTGATGAGATTGAAAAAGCGCACCCGGATGTATTTAATATCCTCCTTCAGGTGCTGGATGACGGACATATCACGGATTCGAATGGAAGACTGGTTGATTTTAAAAATACAGTGATCATTATGACGTCCAATGCAGGCGCCAGCCGTATCATTGCTCCGAAGCGTCTTGGATTTGCGGCGGAGGCAGACAAAGAAAAAGATCACGAGCTTATGACAAAAGGAGTTATGGAAGAGGTAAGACAGATTTTCCGTCCGGAATTCCTGAATCGAATCGATGAGACCATTGTTTTTGCCGTCCTGACGCAGAAAGAAGTGCGGCAGATCGCCAAATTAATGATAGAGGAGATTGCGGGACGGCTGAAAGAAAGTCATCATATTTCTCTGAAAGTTACGGCAGGAGCCTATGACTGGCTGGCAGAAAAGGGATACGATGAACATTATGGAGCGAGACCGTTAAGAAGAGTGATCCAAAATGAAATCGAAGATGTAATGGCAGACTGGATCCTTGATGGGAAACTGCATGACGGTGACTGCCTGACTGTAGGAAAGAAAGATAAAAAATTGACATTTTCCATAAAGGAAACTAGTAAATAACTAGGAAATATTATATAATAAAACGTACACATGGTGAAAAGTTTAACCACATAATTTATAGGAGGATAAGACAATGGCAGTGGTAACTGAATTATTTCGCAGCGAAGAAAACGGAACTCTTTGCTTCGGTGATTACACGTTAGAGACGAAAGCAAAGAAAGGAGACATCGAATTCGAAGGTGATATCTACAAGATCAAGACCTTTAAGACCATGACAAAGCTGGATAAGAATGGTCAGCTGATCTTTGAATCTGTGCCGGGTTCCAGTGTTCACAATTTTGCGGCAACAGCAGACGGAGTGGCGTTTGATATCGAGTCTAACGGAGATGTTCAGGTAACGTTGGAAGTAGAACCACAGCAGGAGTATAAAGTATACATTGACAATACCAACATTGGAAGCATGAAGGCAAATCTTGCGGGAAAACTTACGTTAAGCGTTGAATTAAACGGAGGAATTCCTGCATCTGTCAGAGTAAAAAAGCAGTAATCCGGATGACAGACACAGGAGAATAGCAACAGAAAGAAGGAGAATTTATGGCAAAACAGAAGACCGTTTATTTTTGCAGTGAATGTGGTCATGAATCCTCCAAATGGATGGGGCAGTGCCCGGCCTGCAAACAATGGAATACGTTTGTGGAGGAGAAAGCTGCACCGGCAACCCGCAAAGGAGGGGCGAAGGCTGGAAAGACTTCTGCCTCTCCTATGAATATATCCCAGATTACCATACAGGAAGAGGAACGGATTTCTACCGGTATCCGCGAACTGGACCGTGTTCTGGGAGGAGGAATCGTCACAGGATCTCTGTCGCTGGTTGGCGGTGATCCGGGAATCGGGAAATCTACGCTGCTTCTGCAGGTGTGCCGCAATATGGCCAATGCAGGCAGGAAGGTTTTATATATTTCAGGAGAAGAATCAATGCAGCAGATCAAGATGCGTGCCGAAAGGATCGGAACTTTCGAGCAGGAGATGCTGTTGTTTTGCGAGACAGATCTGGAAGAGATCTCCAATGTGATTCTTAAGACAAAACCTGAATTTGTAGTGCTGGATTCCATTCAGACTATGTACAGTGAAGAGCTGACGTCAGCCGCCGGAAGTGTATCCCAGGTCCGCGAGGTGACATCCCGGATGATGCGCATTGCCAAAGAGAACGATATTGCGATTTTTATTGTAGGACATGTAACGAAGGAGGGCGTTGTCGCAGGACCAAGAACTCTGGAACATATGGTGGATACAGTGTTGTATTTTGAAGGAGAACGGGAAGCAGCTTATCGGATTCTGAGAGGAGTCAAGAACCGTTTTGGCTCTACCAATGAGATTGGTGTATTTGAGATGTGCGGGAATGGTCTGATGGAAGTGGAGAATCCTTCCAAGACTATGCTCAGCGGAAGACCGCTGGACGCGTCTGGATCAGTGGTTGTATGTTCCATGGAAGGGACAAGACCGATTCTGATTGAAATTCAGGCGCTGGTTTCTCCTACAAGTTTTCAGATGCCAAGAAGAACTGCGGTTGGGATTGACTATAACCGGGTGAATCTTTTGATGGCTGTTCTGGAAAAAAGAGTCGGTTATCAGCTGGGCGGATGTGATGCTTATGTCAATCTGGCCGGAGGCATGCGGCTGGGAGAGCCGGCCATCGATCTGGGAATCATTATGGCCATAGCGTCCAGTTATAAAAATACGGCGCTGCCGGAAGATACGATTATTTTTGGAGAAGTAGGGCTGGTAGGAGAAGTCCGGGCAGTCTCAGGAGGAGAGGCCAGGATCAAGGAAGCGCAGAAGCTTGGATTTAAGCGCTGTATCCTTCCGCAGGCGAATGTGGAAGCACTGAAGAGCCGGCCTCGGATCCAGCTGATGGGAGTTTCAAATATCAGAGAGGCTCTTGATTATATTTAAAAAGAAAACAGGATACCCGCCTTTTCAGCAGAAAGCCAGTTGAAAGGAGCAGAATTTAAAACAGATAAAATATATGGAGGACAGAAACAGATATGGAAGAAACCATTTCAAAAAATTTTATTGAACAGATTATCGAAAAGGATATCGAGGAAGGACGTTGTAAAAAAGTAGTCACACGTTTCCCTCCGGAGCCGAATGGCTATCTTCATATTGGACATGCAAAATCTATTTTATTAAATTATGGTTTGGCAAAAGAATACGGAGGAGAATTCCATTTCCGTTTTGATGATACCAACCCGACGAAAGAAAAAGAAGAATATGTGGAATCAATCAAAGAAGATGTGGAATGGCTGGGAGCCAAATACGATGGGCCAATCTATTTTGCGTCTGATTATTTTGATAAAATGTATGAATGCGCTGAACTTTTGATTAAGAAAGGAAAGGCGTATGTATGTGATCTGACGCCGGATGAAATTCGTGAATACAGAGGAACTCTGACGGAACCGGGAAAGAACAGCCCATATCGTGACCGCACACCGGAAGAGAATCTTCAGCTGTTCCGGGATATGAAAGCAGGAAAATATCCGGATGGAAGCAAAGTGCTGCGGGCGAAGATCGATATGACATCCGGAAATATGAATATGAGGGATCCGATTCTTTATCGCATCGCAAGGATGGAACATCATAATACAGGAAATAAATGGTGCATTTATCCAATGTATGACTTTGCTCATCCGCTGGAAGATGCGTTTGAGGGAGTGACTCATTCTATCTGTACTCTGGAATTTGAGGATCACAGACCTTTATATGACTGGGTTGTCAGGGAATGTGAATTTGAAAATCCTCCAAAACAGATTGAGTTTGCAAAATTATATCTGACCAATGTAGTAACAGGAAAGCGTTACATTAAGAAATTAGTCGATGATGGAATCGTTGACGGATGGGATGATCCTCGTCTTGTATCTTTGTCTGCTCTGAGAAGAAGAGGCTATACACCGGAATCTATCCGAAAATTTATGGAACTGGTTGGAGTGGCAAAGAGCCATAGTTCTGTGGATTATGCTATGCTTGAGTACTGTATCCGTGATGATCTTAAGCTGAAACGTCCAAGAATGGCAGCAGTTTTAGATCCGATCAAACTGGTGATCACAAACTATCCGGAAGATCAGACAGAGTATGTGGATGTGCCGAATAATCAGGAAAACGAAGAGATGGGGATGAGGAAAGTTCCTTTCTGCAAAGAACTCTATATTGAAAGAGAAGATTTCAAGATTGAACGTCCAAAGAAATACCGTCGTCTGTATATTGGAAATGAAGTGCGTCTTATGAATGCATATTTTGTAACCTGTACCGGATATGACGCTGATGAGGATGGAAATGTGACAACTGTGTACTGTACTTACGATCCGGAATCCCGTGGAGGAAACAGTCCGGATGGAAGAAAAGTAAGAGGAACCATTCACTGGATCGCCGCTCCATTTGCAAAACAGGCAGAGGTACGCCTCTATGAAAATATTGTGGATGAGGAAAAAGGTGTGTACAATGAAGACGGAAGTATTAACCTGAATCCGAATTCACTGACAGTGATCAAAAATGCTTATGTAGAGCCGACCCTGGAAGAATACAAACCAGGAGACAGCTTCCAGTTTATGAGAACCGGATATTTCTGCATGGATACAAAAGATTCAACAAAAGAACATATGGTATTCAACAGGATCGTAAGCCTGAAAAGTTCATACAAACCAAACTAAGGGACTTTGCTCCTCCTGCCTGCCGGAACGCTTCCCACGCTGGCTTTGCCAGCCTGGTCCAGAAGTATCCGGCGCTGCAGGAGGAGCTTCGTTTTTGTGTGGAGAAAGTTAGAATTCCAAAGGAAAGGACCTTCCAGGGGATAAAAGTTTGTCACAGGAGGACAGAAGTTTGAGAAAAGGAGATGGAAGCAGAAGGTTCTGCGCTTTACCCGGATAGAAGTAAAGTGCAGAACCTTGTTGTATGTTATCCAGCACATAAAAAGCTATGCTTTCTTTCGTTTTTTTGATGCCTGATAGAACAGGATTCCTATTATGACAACGATAAATTCCGTGGCTGGGAAGGAACACCATATGCCATGGATTTTTCCCGCAGCTGACAGAAGAAACGCCATTGGAATGATGATAAGAAAGCCTCGCAGGATTGAGATGATATGAGCTGGCCGCGGATATTCCGTAGATGTAAAATACATGGAGATAATAACATTAAATCCTGCAAATGGACATGCAATGAAATAGAGACGCAGTCCGTTAGAGGCAATTTCCTGCAGCAGGGCATTGTGTTCACTGTTAAAAATACTTGTGATCTGCTCTGCTCCTAAAAATACAAAGACATAAATTGCAGCCGATATGATCAGCATAGAGGTCATGGCATACCGGAGAATCTGTTTTGCCGTATGATAATTCCCTGTGCCGTAGCTTCGGCTGGTAATCGGCTGAATTCCCTGGGCTATTCCTGTATAGATTGAGATAATGACCAGGGAAAGATTTGCGATTACGCCATATGCGGCAACTCCGACATTTCCTTCCAGCGTCAGGATAATCGAGTTAAATACGATCATAACGATTCCGGAAGATACTTCTGTGACCAGAGAAGGGATTCCGCTGGATAAAATTTGTATTATCCTGATTCTATCAGGTCTGCACTTTGTAAAGTGAAACTGATTTTTCCTCCGGATAAAATGTGGAGATAAAATCAGCATACTGACAATCGGAGCAAGTCCTGTGGCGAATACCGCGCCAAAGATGCCCATCTGACATGGAAAAATAAAAAACCAGTCCAGTACAATATTTGACAGGCTTCCGCAGATCATGGCAGCCATGGAAAGCTGGGGAGCGCCATCGTTTCGTACGAAACACAGGAGAACATTATTCATCAGGAAGGCAGGCGCAAACAGCATGATAACCCGAAGATAAGTCTCAGACATAGCGAAAACATCCCGATCAGAAGTGAAAAGGCCGATAACGGGGCCTGCAAGAAAAATCCCAATCAGAATAAACACCACAGCAAAACAGGCGGCCAGAAAAACTGCATTGGTAAAAGTACGATTTGCCTGTTGATGGGCGCCCTGACTCTTTTGAATGGAGTATTTGGTACCGCCGCCCATTCCAATCATAAGACCGCTTCCATGGATAAAGCTGTAAAATGGAATTGCCAGGTTTAAAGCTGTCAGACCATTGGTTCCTAATCCTTTGGATACAAAAAAGGTATCTGCCAGAATGTAGCAGGATAATCCCAGCATTCCCAGAACATTAAAAGAAGCATATTTAAAAAAGTCTTTCAGACAATTGGATGATTCCACTGATAAAACCTCCTATGGCACCAGTTCAATGGCCTGTTTTCCGGAAACATGTTCCAGAGACATTTCCAGCATGCAAAGAGAGTTCCATTCCCGCTCAATCATATTCTGGCGATTGTCAGCACTGTCTTCTGGTGCGTATTTGACTGACAGGATTTCGACAGCTTCTCTTTTTTCCTGTTCATCTTCCAGGATTCTGACAGTTCCAAAAACAATCACACTTCGAAAATAGGTTGTATATTTTTCCGGGACGACCTGATCCTGGTCAATCACGCAGAAAGATGCTTTGGGACTGCGGATTATGGCATCAATCTTATGTCCGGCCGCTGCACTGTGAAAAATCAGACGGGAGCCGTCATATACATAACTGATCGGAACCCCGTAAGGATATCCATCGTCACCGCAGAGAGAAAGAACTCCGCAGCTGCCTTTTGTCAAAATGTCTTCACACTCTTTCATTGATAATTTTTGTTTTTTTCTGCGCATTTCACGAAACATAAATTTCCTCCTTCTGATTGCCTGCCTGGGTAAAAAAAATGCACTGATCTTCGTATCTTCAAAGGCCTATTGATACGAAATCAATGCAAAGCATCTTACCCGGCGGCAAATATTGTTGTTTTATTTTATTCTTATATTTAACACAAGAATCAGATAATTGTCAAGGATTAACTGACAAAGGTAAAGAAAAATGCCAGGAAAAAAAGAATGACCGGAAAATGGATCAAAGGATCCGGGGATTGAGAAAGCAGGTATTTTTTTTGGAAGAAGAATCCGGACAGCAGCCGGTAACAAAGACATCCAAGAATGGCTCCAAGTCCATTGGCGATGATGTCATTGATATCAGTGGCACGATATAATGTAAAAAGCTGTGACAGTTCAATGATCAAAGATAAGCCGATGCCGGTCAAAACGGTACGGGAAAGGCGGGCATAAGATCTGCTGATCATTGGGCAGAGAAATCCAAAAGGGATAAATAAAAAGATATTGAGAAAAAAACTAAATCCCAGATCCGCTCCGAAAGGAATCAGCTGGAGAGAAGGATGAAAAATGCTTTCTCCCAAATCTGTCATCCAGATCCAGTCTCTCAGCATTGGGACGCCTGTAACATGCTTTAACATAATGCACATATAGTAATATAAAAGGACAGAACCGGCGAGGATTCGGATATTTGGGGACTGGTGATGTCTGCGGAAAAGGAAAAGACAGAGCAGGATCACGCATAAAAGGCCCAAAAAGAAGAGAGGTCTGAGTATAAGAAGATCCTGGAGAGATTTCAGAAAACTTAGTTGATATTCCAATGTATGGTACTCCTTTCCATAGAAAATAAAAGCTGTTTACAGAAGATATTTTTCGTATTATAGCAAATGAAACAGAGGATTTTAATGACATAAATCTTAAGAATTTTTGACAAAGATTTAGAAGATTGTATTTTGCAATGAGGTTTTATATAATTGAAATTAATAGTATTCAAAGTCAAAAAAACGGAACGGAAGGAGGAAGTTATTTTGGAAAATTTAATAGGGTATTGTCAGAGAACCAGAGGCTTTATGATGGACAGTCTGCCTTTGGCCGGCGGATTTGAGACAAATCCTGAATTGCGGGAAAAAGTCGATGATCAGGGGCATCTGCGCCCTTTTCGAGGGGATACGGTTGTATTTCAGGCAGATGATATCCTGAAAAGACGAGCGGAGGATCTTCAGAAGATTCTTTATGAGAACTGTGGTGATATGCTGGCGGAGCCGCTGAAACCGGATAATTTCCATATGACGCTGCATGATCTGAGCAGCAATGGGACCGGAGATGCATTTGAACAAAAAATGGAGCAGAATCGGCAGGAGGCGGCTAAGATTTTGAATCTTGTGAGGATGGAGAGTTCTGAAAGCATCCATGTAAACACAGTGGGTGTGTTTAACATGGTAAGCACGAGTGTCGTGCTGGGACTGGAGCCTGCAGATGAATCGGCCTGTACCAGACTGATGGAATTGTACGAGCGGCTGCAGATGGTGGTACCGCTGAATTATCCGCTGACGCTGCATATTACCCTTGGATATTATCGTCCAGGATGTTATACGTCTGAACAGAGGCAGCGGCTGGGAGGCACATTTGTCAGACTAAACCGGGAGATGGGGCAGAAATTCTGTCTGAGAGAAAAGAATCTTCGATATGAGCGGTTCGAAGATATGAATCACTATATTTCTCTGTAGCAGCAAAAGAGGGAAAAATCAAAAGCAGAAAAAACAGGATGAAGCGCCTGAATTCCGGGGACCGGCAGCGGTTCCCGGAATTTATATGTTTCTGGCTGAATTATTTCTGAATCTTATCGAGAAAAAATCCCAGTCACTGGACAAAGTTTACAATTTTTTTATAAAAAAAGGGTTGCATTTTTTTCTTCCAGTGATATACTAAGAAACATAGAGTTAGCACTCGATTAGAGTGAGTGCTAACAATAAAAGATAAAAAAGGACAATTTTCTAAGTTTTTAGGAGGTAATATTATTATGAAATTAACACCATTAGGAGACAGAGTTGTTTTAAAACAGCTGGAAGCAGAAACAACAACAAAATCTGGAATTGTTTTAACAACAGCTTCTCAGGAAAAACCACAGGAAGCAGAAGTCATCGCTGTAGGTCCTGGAACTGAGGATGTAAAAATGGAAGTTTCTGTAGGACAGAAGGTTATCTATTCTAAATATGCCGGAACAGAAGTAAAATTAGAAGATGAAGAATATATCATCGTAAAACAGAATGACATCTTGGCTGTAGTGGAATAATTGAGTTGGAGGTATAGGAAATCATGGCAAAAGAAATTAAGTATGGTATTGAAGCTAGAAAAGCTCTGGAAGCAGGCGTAAATCAGTTGGCAGACACAGTTCGAGTTACGATCGGACCAAAAGGACGCAACGTTGTTCTTGATAAATCTTTCGGAACACCATTGATCACAAACGACGGTGTTACAATCGCAAAAGAAATCGAACTGGAAGATCCTTTTGAAAACATGGGAGCACAGATCGTAAAAGAAGTTGCAACAAAGACAAACGATGTTGCCGGTGATGGTACAACAACAGCAACTGTACTTGCACAGGCAATGATCAATGAAGGAATGAAAAACCTTGCAGCAGGAGCTAACCCAATCATCCTTCGTAAAGGAATGAAGAAAGCAACAGAGGCAGCTGTTGATGCAATTGCTGAAATGAGCAGTAAAGTAACAGGAAGAGATCAGATTGCAAAAGTTGCATCTATTTCCGCATCTGATGAAGAAGTTGGAGAATTAGTTGCAGACGCTATGGAAAAAGTATCCAATGATGGTGTTATCACAATCGAAGAGTCTAAGACAATGAAGACAGAATTAGACCTGGTAGAAGGTATGCAGTTTGACCGTGGATATTTATCCGCATACTTCTCAACAGATATGGAGAAGATGGTAGCAGAACTGGAAGATCCATATATCCTGATCACAGACAAGAAGATTTCCAACATTCAGGATATCCTTCCATTGTTAGAGCAGATCGTACAGAGCGGAAAGAAACTGCTGATCATCGCTGAAGATATCGAAGGAGAAGCTCTGACAACATTGATCGTAAACAAATTACGTGGAACATTCTCTGTATGCGCAGTAAAAGCTCCTGGATATGGTGACAGAAGAAAAGCAATGCTGGAAGATATCGCTATCTTAACAGGTGGTACAGTAATCTCTGAAGAAGTCGGAATGGACTTAAAAGACGCTACAATCGATCAGTTAGGACGTGCAAAATCTGTTAAAGTTGAAAAAGAAAACACAGTCATCGTTGATGGTGAAGGTGATAAAGAGGCAATCCAGGCTCGTATCGGACAGATCAAGGCTCAGATTGAAGAAACAACATCTGAATTTGACAAAGAAAAATTACAGGAAAGACTTGCAAAACTGTCTGGCGGAGTTGCAGTTATCCGCGTAGGCGCAGCAACAGAGACAGAAATGAAAGAAAGCAAGCTTCGTCTTGAAGATGCTCTTGCAGCTACAAAGGCAGCAGTAGAAGAAGGAATTATCTTCGGTGGAGGATCTGCATATATCCATGCATCTAAGAAAGCAGCTGAAAAGACAGCAGACTTAGAGGGAGACGAAAAGACAGGAGCAAATATTATCCTGAAAGCACTGGAAGCACCATTATTCCAGATCGCGGTTAACGCAGGATTAGAAGGTTCCGTTATCGTAAATAAAGTAAAAGAACAGGAAGTCGGAGTCGGATTTGATGCATTAAACGGAGAATATGTAAACATGGTAGAATCCGGAATCATTGACCCGGCCAAAGTAACAAGAAGCGCGCTTCAGAACGCAACATCTGTAGCATCTACATTATTAACAACAGAATCTGTTGTAGCAGACATCAAAGAAGAAACACCGGCAGCTGCAGCAGGAGCAAACCCAGGAATGGGAATGATGTAATAACTGCGTTATAAAGCCTGAGCGAAGGCAATTACCTAAGAACTTAATACCTTGATAATTTTACAGGAGTCAGTTTCTGGCTCCTGTTTTTATTATTTCACAGGAAATTGTTTCCCTGTGAAATAATAACGCTGTGCTGCAAAGAAACTTTTCTGGTATGTGACGTCAGTGAGTCTTCACTGGTATCTGGACTTCGATCACGTGTTCACTCTGGATGCTGGTTTCATATTCATTAATATGACATAATTCAATGGGGTCAGAAATTACATCCAGATGGTGTTTCCCGGCATAGTGCAGCATTTTCTGCACCCATTTTTTTGTGTTGTCATAATTGCCGGGATAGATGACGGACAGGTACTGGCCGGCAGGCAGAGTATAATTGCTGTCATAAATTGGCTCCGGAGAATAAAAGAAAACATTTTTTGTCCTCAGCTGGCTGGAATCCGGATTGCTGTTTTTGATATCCAGAGTGTAGCAGTCACAGGCGCCGATGGTTTGTATCTTATCCGGATGAGACCTCATATACTCAGCGACCGCATAGTCTACGTACTGATCCGGCAGGTTTTTGTCGCTTATCATAATGCAGAGGCGGGCCGGCAGATCCTTCAGACGAATCTGGCCCATAAACTTCCGGTCTTTCACCGCAGACTGAATGGAAGTAATCCGGGCCTGGATGCTGTTTTTAGTCTGGAGAAGATGCTGAATCTGATCTTCGGTTTCCTGCAGCTTTTCTTCCAGTAAAGATAAAGAATTTTCCACTGTGCGGTTATCATCAAACTCCTTGATTTGTTCCACTGAAAGATTCAGATCAAGAAGCTCCCGGATCATGGCAAGTTTACGGATATCTTCCAGCATATAAAGACGATAATTATTTTTAGGATCCCGTTTGGGCTTCAGGATTCCCATTTTTTCATAATAGCGGATGGAATCAACTCCAATATGATAAAGTCTTGAAAGATCTCCGATTTTAAAATACTGTTTTTTCATAGGTAAGTCTCCCTTTTGTATGTAATTATCTTCAGCATATCATAAAATCAGAAAAATTGAAAAAAGTTATTGACTCTGGTATAATACTAGACTATATAATTCGATTATCGAGAAAAACAGCGCAAAGGAGCACTGAAGTTGTGAGAATACAGCTTCCGTGCTCCTTTTTCTTTTACGAACAGGAGGAATGGCAGATGTCAGATGGAAGAATCGATTTTTTATATTTAAATGAAAAAGACATGATCGAAGCCGGTGTCTTGGATGCAGGAAGATGTGTCGATGTAATGGAAGAAGTCATTTCGTTGATGGGAAAAGGAGACTATCTGATGGGAGGTCCTGATCACAATGCTCACGGGCTGATGCTGGAATTTCCCAAGAAATCAAAGATCCAGGGATTCCCGCTGGAAGATTCCAGAGACCGCCGCTTTATTGCCATGCCGGCATATCTTGGCGGAAGGTTTCATGTTGCGGGGCAGAAATGGTACGGATCCAATGGAAGAAACCGTGCAAAAGGATTTCCAAGGTCCATTTTGATGGCGACATTAAATGATGTGGAAACCGGCGCACCTCTTTGTTATATGTCAGCGAATCTGTTAAGCTCCATCAGAACCGGAGCAATGCCGGGACTGGTGGCAAAATATTTTGCGAAGGATAAGGTTGACACCATCGGGATCATCGGACCAGGAGTGATTAACCGTTCTTCCATGAGAGCTTTTATGGCGAAATTTCCAGACATTCATACGGTAAAAATGGTGGGAAGCACACCGGAATCAAAGACGGCACAGAAAATGAAATCTTTTATTGAAGAACATTTTCCACAGGTTAGTGATATCAGAATCTGCGCAAATGTTCAGGAAGCGGTAAAAGATGCAGATATTGTCTGTGAGGCGGCGTCTGTAACATACCCGTACTGGCCGGAATTAAAATATGAATGGCTGAAACCGGGAGCCGTTGTTATTTCAACCAATGGATTGAATATCTCATGGGAAGATGAATTAAAATTCAGCAAAGTCGTAGATAACTGGGGTATGTATGAGGAATATGCTCAGGAAGACGGCGATGAGTTTCATCCGGACGGCACAAGAAAGAACGCAGGAACCATTGGAGAAGATTTTGTTTATATGGTGAAAGACGGTTTGATTCAGAGAGACGATGTGAAGAATCTGGCGGATGTGGTCAATGGAAATGTTACGGCACGAGAAAATAAAGATGAAATTTTCCTGGTTTCCATTGAAGGAATGCCAATCCAGGATGTGGCATGGGCCTATGAATGCTATCATGCAGCCCTGAAGAAAGGAATCGGCACCATGCTGAATTTATGGGAAAAACCGTACGCATTATAGAGGAAGAAGAGGAGGAATTCATATGGGAAGAATTAAGGAACATCCGATTTTAGGAGAGGCTCCGGAAAAAAAGAAAGTAACGTTCCGTTTTGACGGAAAAACAATGGAAGGATATGAAGGAGAGCCGATTGCCGCGGCTTTGAAAGCGGAAGGTGTTATGGTCCACAGATATACGAAAAAAAGACATGAGCCAAGAGGAATATTCTGCGCCATAGGCAGATGTACGGACTGTGTTATGATCGTTGATGGAAAACCAAATGTCAGAACCTGTATTACTCCTTTGAAAGAAGGGATGACAGTGCAGACCCAGTACGGAGTACAGGCAAAGGAAAATGGAAAGGAGGGATTTGATGAAACGATATGATTTGATTGTAATAGGAGCAGGACCGGCAGGTTTATCCGCGGCCATTGAAGCAGCGAAATGCGGAATGAAGCCGGTTGTATTTGATGAAAACGCAAGGCCGGGAGGACAGCTGTTTAAACAGATTCATAAATTTTTTGGTTCCAAAGAACATAAGGCTAAGATTCGAGGATTTAAAATAGGTGAGGATCTGTTAAAGGAAGCAGAAGAATATGGTGTCGAGGTAGTGCTCAATGCCACAGTAATCGGTCTGTATCCGGAAAAGGAAATTACCGTAAGGATTGGAGATATCGTGAAGCATTTTAAGGGAGATTATATCCTGATCGCTACCGGAGCCAGTGAAAATATGGTGACATTTAAAGGATGGACCAAGCCGGGAGTCATAGGAGCAGGAGCCGCTCAGACGATGATGAATCTTCACCATGTTATGCCGGGAGAGCGGGTGCTGATGCTTGGAACCGGAAATGTAGGTCTGGTGGTCAGTTATCAGCTTCTGCAGGCAGGATGTGAGGTGGCGGCGCTGGTAGACGCGGCTCCGAGAATTGGAGGATATGGCGTTCATGCGGCAAAAGTTGCAAGATGCGGAGTTCCTTTTTATCTGTCCCATACGATCGTAGAGGCGGAAGGGGAAGAAGCAGTATCCGGAGTTACCATTGCCCAGGTGGATGAGAAATTTCAGTTTATTCCGGGAACAGAAAAACATTTTGATGTGGACACTATCTGCGTGGCAGTTGGATTATCCCCGATGTCACAGCTTCTAAAACAGGCAGGGTGCCAGATGGCAGATCTGCCGGGAGGATATGTTCCGGTCTGTGATGAATTTGGCAAGACTTCCATTGATGGAATCTATGCGGCGGGCGATGTTTCAGGAATTGAAGAGGCAAGTTCCGCCATGATTGAAGGAAGAATCTCAGGAGTAGTGATCGCGGCAGATGCAGGGTATCTCTCTGAAGATGAAAAACAGCAGAAATGTGATGAGCTGGAAAAAGCATTGGGCGGTCTGCGCCAGGGAATGTTTGCTCCAAAAAACAGAGGAAAAAAATTAGAGACAACAGAAGAGGGAATCCGGCTTTCTGAAAGTCTTCTGACAAAAGGATATATTGCAGACGATGAGATTTCCAGATATCCAGGATTTGTTAAAAAAGCAGGTGTTCATCCTGTTATGGAGTGTACACAGAATATTCCATGCAACCCATGTCAGGATGCCTGTCCGAAAGGATGTATTTCCATCGGTGAGAATATTACATCACTTCCGGTCGTAGTGGCAGACAAGGAGTGTATTGGATGCGGTATGTGTGTTGCGTCATGTTCCGGACAGGCGATTTTCCTGGTAGATGAGACATATGAAGAAGGATACGCAAGTATTACAATGCCGTATGAATTTCTGCCGCTTCCGGAAAAAGGCGATGTCGGAACAGCGCTGGACCGCAGCGGAAAAGAGATATGTCAGGCACAGGTCGTTGATGTGCGCAGCACGAAAGCTTTTGATCATACGAATCTTTTAACGATCAAAGTTCCGAAAGATATGGCAGACAAGGCGAGATTTTACAGAAGATAGGAGGGGATGGAGATGATCAGTGTAGATGACAGATTGAAAGAAATCGGAGAATTTATTCCTCAGCCGGATGATGATATGCTGGTATGCCGGTGTGAGGAAGTCAGCAAAGGAGAAATCCGGAAAGCAGTTCATGCGGGAATGTTTACGATAGAAGAAATCAGGCGTTTCCTGCGGTGCGGCATGGGGCTGTGCCAGGGACAGACCTGCAGCAGACTGGTAAAAAGCATTGTGGCAAGAGAACTGAAAGTATCCCCGGCGGAGCTTGAGCCGGCAGTGTCCAGGGCTCCGATGCGTCCAATGGAAATGGAAGTGCTGGGAAGAGATGGAGGTGACCGGTAATATGAAAAAGACAGCAGAAGTCATTATCATAGGAGGCGGCGTCAACGGATGTGCCGCTGCCTATTATCTGGCAAAAAGAGGAGTAAAAGATGTCATTGTGCTGGAAGCCTCAGAAAGCATTGGACATGGAGGATCCAGCCGGAATGGAGGCGGCGTAAGACAATCTGGAAGGGATCCGCGAGAACTGCCATATGCAATGTATGCAGTACAGAATATGTGGCCGACATTATCTGAAGAATTAGGAGTAGATGTTGAATATAAACAGGCAGGAAACCTGCGGCTCGGAAAAACACAGGCGCATATGGAAAAATTAGCCCGACTGGCTGAAAATGCCAGAAAGGCAGGGGTTGATGTCCGGATGATCGATGGGAAAGAGGTAAAAGAAATTTGTCCGTACTTATCCGATGATATCATCGGAGCCAGCTGGTGTCCGACCGATGGACATGCCAATCCGATGCTGACGACGCTTGCTTACTTTAAAAGAGCCGTGGAACTTGGTGTTTCTTTTGTAAAAAAAGCGCCGGTAAAAGCCATCAAAAAGGTAAAAGGACGGGCAAGAAAAGTAATCACCGTGGATGGAACTGTATTTGAAGGAGAAACGATCATTCTTGCAGCAGGATATGAAAGCCGGGAGATTGCAAGAACGGTTGGAATTGATATTCCAATGACGCGGTATTTTGAAGAAGCTCTGGTAACAGAAATGCAGCCGCCGATGTTTGAACAGATGCTGGGAACGGCGGATGCCGATTTTTACGGACATCAGACTGTCCATGGATCTTTTGTATTCGGTTCAGAATCTGGTCTGGAAGAAGCGGCGGATATGGAACCGGCGGATTTAAGGACTTCCGCTTTGACCATGTCTGCAGGATGCCGTGCGATCATAGGGTATATTCCGGCCCTGAAAGATGCCAAGATCGTAAGAAGCTGGGGCGGATGGCTGGATATGTGTATTGATGAAGTGCCGGTCATCAGTCCGGTGGAAGAAGTACCGGGCCTGATCCTTGCCTGTGCGTTCACAGGCCATGGATTTGGAACGGCTCCTTCTGTAGGACTGATGTTATCTCAGATGGTGGTAGGAGAAGAAACAGTGGTAGATATTCATTCGCTGCGGTACGACCGGTTTAAGGCAGACCGATAAGACTGCAGGGACCAACACAGGGAGGCAGCATATGGGAAACAGCAGTAACATAGTAAAAAGAATCATATATTACATGAATCCGAAACGCATTGACTCGAAGATGGTAAAACTATGGATTTTTTATCTCCTGATGAGTGTGATATTTTTCGTGTTGCCAAAGAATATGATCGAAGGTCATATTCTGATTCTGGCACCGATCGTAGTCCTTTTTGTCTATGCCCTGACAACGAAAGATGTTATGAGCAGTCTGATTCTGGGAACCTTTTCCGCTTATATTTTATGGCATAAGCTGGGATGCGTGGGCGGTTTTTTTGACGACCTGATGACGGTACTTTCCGATGAAGAAAATATTGAAATGTATATGTCCTTTTTCCTGTGCGGAGGGATTATCATTGCCATGAAACGCAGCGGAAGTACGAAGGCGTTTGCTGATTTTGTCGTATCCAGGTTTGGAAAGAATGAGAAGATTCTTCTGACGGCATCCGGAATTTACGCAGGAGCGACATCCATTGACGATTATGTATCCGCGCTGACTGCCGGAGCATCTTTTACACCTTTGATAGAAGCGGTAAAGAAACCGAAACTGGCTCTTGCCTATGTTGTAAGGACACTGAGCATTAATGTGTCAGAGATGCTGCCTTTTGGGGCATGGGGATATTTTGTAATTTATCAGATTGCAGATGCGGCCAATGTATCAGGCCGTGCTGAGGCAACACATATTTTCATGCAGACAATTCCATATATGTTTTACTGTATGGTTGCCTGCATTATCGCTTTATTGTTTGCTTTGGGAATTTTTCCTAAAATCGGACCGATGAAAAAGGCGTATCAGATGATAGAAGAAGGCATCCAGATGGGAGAAGCCCAGACGCAGGATGAGGAAGAAGATTTTGATGGAAACAATCCAAGGACCAAAAATGTAAGTGCCTTAAATCTGATTCTTCCGATCATAGTGATCGTAGCGGCGCTGATTGCAACCGGATTAAACTGTTATCTGGCATTTGGAATTGCGGCAGTCTTTACCGGAGTGCTGTATGTGCTCCAGGGGCTGATGACGGTGAAGGATTATGTACAGTGCACCGTTGATGGATTTATCGACATGATGGATATGGTTATGATCCTGATGCTTGGATATGCCATGCAGGAAGTACTGTATGCCATGGGAATGGAAACTTTTGTAGAAAGCGTCTGCAGGGCGATTCCGATTCCAAGCCTGCTCCCATTTCTGATTTTTGTGTTCTTCTGCTGCGAAGAATATTTGTACAGTCTGAACTATACCCTGTTTCAGATTGCGATACCGGTTCTGCTGGTAGTTCTTTCCAACATACCGGGAGTCAATGTGCCGCTTTGCCTGGGAGCTTTGATTTCCGCCAGCCTGTTTGGAGCTAACGCCTGTGTAGTATCTGATCTGGGGGTTGTATCCGCACGGTCCTGCGGTGTAAAGATTTATGAACAGTATATCACATGTCAGCCATATTTTATCCTGTCTGCGGTGATTGCAGGAGTCATGTACCTGGCAGCAGGATTTCTATTATAAGGAGATGACAAAATATGATAAAAGATTTTGAATTTTATATGCCGACGAAAATCATTTTTGGAAAAGGAAAGATAACATTGGCGGCAGAAGAGATCAGGAAACTGGGGAAGAGACCGCTGTTTGTGACGGATCAGCCGCTTATTGATACCGGTCTTCTGGAACCTGTTTTCCGGAAGTTACGGGAGGAAGAGATTGATTATGTAATGTGGACAGACATCGTTCCGAATCCCAGAGATAAAGATATAGAAAAAGGGGCGGCCTTTGCCGCAAAACAGAAAATTGACTGTATGATCGCTGCCGGAGGAGGATCTGTGATCGATACGGCGAAAGCCATGGGAGCGATTCTGGAAAATGGAGGAACGTGCGAAGACTGGAGAGAAGGAAATTTAAAGCATAAGATCACACCGTTAGTCTGCATTCCAACGACCTGCGGGACAGGAAGTGAAGTGACTCATGAGGCCATTGTAAACAACACCAGCACCCTGGAAAAAGACTGTATCTGGGGCGAGCAGGTCAGTGTAACAACAGCGATTCTGGATCCGGATGTTCTGAAAAACCTTCCAAAGAAGCTTCTGGCATCCACAGGGATGGATGCGCTGACCCATGCTCTGGAGGCCTACGTATGCAGGGCTTCCAACCCCGTGACAGATGCCCTTGCTCTTGCAGCCATCCGAATGATCGGAGAGAGCCTTGAGAAGGCTGTAAAGGAAGACAGCGAAGAGGCATACGGACAGATGCTGGCCGCCAGCTGTATGGCGGGAGCAGCTTTTGGCAACTCTGATGTGGCCGCCGTCCATTCGATTTCAGAAGCCCTGGGAGGATATTATGATATTCCGCATGGTGTGGCCAATGCCATGGCTCTGGCGGAAGTCAGCCGTAGAAGTGTTCCCGGAGCGCCGGAGAAATACGCGGAAGTAGCCAGAGCTCTTGGTTTGAAGACCCGGGGGAAAACGGCGGAGGAGGCCGCTTATCTGGGAATTGATTATATGGAGGAACTGGCAGAAAAAATGGGCATTCCGAAGTTTTCGGAAATGGAACAGGTAAATCCAGAGGATTTCCGCAGACTGGCAAAAACAGCGGCCAATGCGGAAGAAACACAGGATAATCCGGTGGTCTTTTCAGAGGATGATTTTGTCTCTATTTTTGAAAAGCTGTACCGGAAATCCTAGTTTCCAAAATTCATTTTTATACATTTGAAGAGGGAATTTATTTCCCTGATGAACCAGAGGGAGAACGGCGGAAAGCCGTTCTCTTTCTCTATTTACTCGGCAAAAAAATAATGCTAAAATGAGGACAAGGGAAACAAGGAGGTAGGATTAATGTCAGCAGCAGGCGGGATTGTTGTAATTTTTGGAATTGTAGTACTATGTGGTTTTTGCGGAATGATCGGATTTCTTTTTCTGACCGCCGGATTGGTGGGAGCGGCATTCCGGAAAGATATCATCTTTAAAGTCATGATCGGCGTCAGTGTTTTATTCCTTATGGTGCCGGTTGTTTTCGGTATGCTGACAGCCGGAAGTTTTTATGAAGATCTTCAGTATGAAAGGCAGATCAATCAGGAAGAAAAGGAGTATAAAGAGGAATATCCGGTCAGCTGGAAATTTGAATACGAATGTGAATATGGAGAGAACCATGAGAAGCTGAAAGAACTGATCGAGGAATATCCGGACGATATCAATCAGGTCAATGGGGATGGATATACGATTTTCGATGAACTGATCGTTTATGACTGCTATGATTCGGAAAACCTTAAGCTTCTGCTGAATGCGGGCGCAAAGCGGTCAGAGATGTCTCTTGAGACCGACGGGGGCACTCTGTTTTTAGTGACGCTGGCCGAGTTTACAGAGGAAAGTGATAAAGAAGATATCAGGGAACAATGCCAGTGCATTCAGATTTTACTGGATCACGGAGAAGATATCAATCAGAGAGAGGCGCTTTTCCAGCATGCAACGCCTTTGATGGCGGCAAGCGGATATTTTGATAAAGAAGATGAATACGATGTAAGAGAAGAAGATCCCTGGACCCCGTCAAAGAAAGTGATACAATATTTACTGGATGCGGGAGCCGATCCGAAGATAAAAGATGATATGGGGAAAACCGCAGAAGATTATTATAAATTCAGAAGTCAGCCAAATTAACAGATATGCCGCGGGCAGAAGAAGAATGCCGGCGGTATTCTTTTTCCCTGCCAAAAGGAAAAATGCGGCGGACGGATAATCAGGAAAAAGGAGTTTAAGCAATGAAGATTTTACATTTGGCAGATCTGCATCTTGGAAAAAGGGTCAATGAGTTTTCCATGCTGGAGGATCAGCGTTATATTTTAAATCAGATACTGGATATTGTGGAAGAGGAAGCCGTGGAAGTCGTCATGATATGCGGAGATGTATATGACAAAGGAATTCCGCCGGTTGATGCCATAGAGCTTCTGGATGATTTTCTCTGGAAACTGGCTGAAAAAGACTGCAGAACGCTTATGATCAGTGGGAATCATGATTCCGGAGACCGGCTTGGATTTGGAAAACATCTGTTTCAGAACTCCAATCTGTTTATTGTATCGCAGTTTAGCGGAGAAATTGAAAAAATCACCATACCATGCGGGAATCTTCCGGTGAATTTTTATATGCTTCCGTTTGTAAAACCAGTCATTGTCAATCAGAGTCTTGGAATACACACGCAGTCTTATCAGGAATGTCTGCGTTATCTGATCGAGCATACAAAGATTGATCCGGAAGAAATGAATCTTCTGATGGCGCACCAGTTCGTTACGGCAGGAAAAGAAAATCCGGAATTATCTGATTCAGAGACCAGCAGTCTGGGAGGAATCGACAATGTAGATTACAGGATCTTTGATCCATTTGATTATGTGGCGCTGGGACATATCCATAAGCCCCAGGCTATGGGAAGGCCTCAGGTCCGTTACAGCGGTTCTATTTTAAAATATTCTTTCTCGGAAATCCGGAAAGAAAAGGAAGTGGTCCTGCTCCATATAGAAGAAAATAAAAAGATGGAAATGTCATTTCGAAAACTGAAACCTCTGCGGGACATGAGAGAAATCAAAGGAACGATCCGGCAGCTGATGGAGGGAGAGATCAGGCTGGGAAATCAGGAAGATTATATGCAGGTGACACTGACAGATGAAGAAGAGATCCTGGACGCAATTGGAAAGGTAAGAACTGTTTTTCCAAATGTGATGCAGATTTGTCTGGAAAACCGCCGTTATGCCAAGCAGCAGCAGATCCGTGCAGAAGAGCAGGACATTCTTCATCAGGATCCGCTGCAGCTGTTTGCGGAGTTTTATAAAATGCAGAATAATATAGAATTGGAAGAGGAAGAAGCAGAAAAGATAAAAACAATATTCGAGGAGGTGAGACAATGAGACCGCTGAAACTTATGCTGTCCGCATTTGGTCCGTTTGCCGGTCAGATTGAAATTGATTTTTCAAAATTTGATCAGGGAATTTTTCTGATTTCCGGAGAAACCGGAGCAGGAAAGACAACGATTTTTGATGGGATTTGTTTTGCTCTGTATGGAGAAGCCAGCGGAGAAAGCCGCCGGACTGATATGATGCGGAGTGATTTTGCCAGGGAGTCCACTGCCACAAAAGTGGTTTTTTCTTTCCGGCATAAAGAGAAAAACTATAAGATTGAAAGAAATCCTTCTTATATGCGAAAAAGCAAAAGAGGAAGCGGAATGACCCGGCAGTCAGCCGATGCAGTTTTGTATCAGGAAGGAACAGTTCTAGCTTCTGGCAGCAAGGAGGTTACAAAGAAAGCGGAAGAGATTTTGGGGGTCAGCAGAAATCAGTATAAACAGATTGCCATGATTGCCCAGGGGGAATTTCTGAGACTCCTTTATGCTTCAAGCAAGGAAAGAGAAGCAATCTTTCGAAAGATTTTTGGAACCGAAAACTTATTTTATGTTCAGGAAAAACTAAAAGAAAAATATCATGAATACGGACGAAGATACCGTCAGATTGAAGAGACGATTTTTATGCTGGAGGAACAGGCGGCGATCGGACCTGAGGAAGAAGAATATGAAGCCTATGAAACATATGTAAGAGAACCCTATCATAAAAAGGATTTTATCCGGAATCTGAAAAAATATCTGGATCGAAAACAAAAGATTCTTCAGGAGATTTTAAGTACAGAAGAGAAAATCCACGCTGAACTGGAAAAAGAAAAGACAGCCAGGGAGCAGGCCAGAAACATTCACCAGAAGTTTCTTCAGAAAGAGGAAATAGAAGCAGAATGGAACAGGCTTTTAAAACAAGAGCCGGAAATGAAGAAGCTGGAAGAAAAAGTTCAGACAGCAGAGAAAATCCTTCAGAGACTGGTTCCGATTGAAGAGCAGAGAGACAGAGCGGGCCGGCAGATTTCCAGAAACAGGGAGCGGATCAGGGAACTGACGGAAAAGAAAGAGAAGGCGGAAATTCAGCTGGAAAAAAGGAAAAAAGAAGCAGAAATCTGCCGGGAACAAGAACCGGAACTTGCATTGATCCGCCAAAAGCTTGAGATTCTGAAACAGCAGCAGAATGATTACAAAGAACTGGAAAATTTAAGGAAAGAAACGGAAGAGATCAGAAAAGAACAGGAACAGGCGGAACAAAAAAAGAAAATACTTCAGGAAGAACAGAAAACGGTATCCGGCAGAAGACAGGAAGCGGAAGAATTCCTGGAAAAGCACAAAAAGGTCCATCAGGAATTGAAAGAGAAGAGTGAACTTCAGATCAGACTGGAACAGGAAGTCAGCAGATGGAAGAAGATAAAGGAAAAAGCAGAAAAATGGGACAAACAGGAAGAAGAATATCAGCAGTTTTTGATCCGGTTTGAAAAAATCCGAAAAGAGAGGGATGATCTGAAACAGGAATATGCGGAACTTTCCAGCAGGTATGACGCAAATCTGGCAGGAATTCTGGCGCAGAAACTGGAAGAGGGAATGCCGTGTCCGGTCTGCGGCGCTGTCCATCATCCGGCAAAGGCAGAAATCCTTTTTGAGCAGATTACACAGGAGATGCTGGACGAAAAGGAAAAAGGACTCCAGAAAAAAGAGGAAGAGTATCAGAAGATTTTTGATAAGACGAGAGAAAGAAAGATCAGAAAAGAAGAATTAGAAAAGGAAATCAGGAAAGAAAGCGGATTTTCCATGGAAGCGTATGCTGAAATCGGAGGTATGCTGAAAAAATGGGAAGAAAAATGTTTGGCCAATGAGACAGATGTGGCAGCTTTGACTCTTACGGCGAAACGCCGGGATAAAGAGAATGAAGAAAAAGAAAAAGCGCAGCGCCGGCTGGAAGAAATTCAGAAGCAGAATACAATTCTGACCAGAGAAGCTGGGGAGACAGAGATCAGGCTCCAGGTCCGGAAGACAAAATACAGTCAGATCCGCAGCCGGCTGGAATATCCTTCTTACGAAGAAGCAAAGCAGGAAACAGAAAGACTCAGACGATCAGAAAATCAGATTCAGGAAGCAGTCAGAAAGAGCAGGGAAAGAGAAGAAGAAGCGGCCCGCGCTCAGATCGCAGCGGAAAAAGCCCTGGAGGAAGCGGCTAAAACTCAAAGCAGACAGAAAACAGATTATAAGGAATTGGAAGAGCGTCTGAAAAAAGAGAAAAAGAATCTGAATCTGAAAGAGGAAGATGAAGTGCGCATGACGCGCGGTCAGACAGAGGGATTCAGAAAGCAGCTGGAAGATTACAGGGTTAGTCTTCAGGTAAAAGAAGCACAGAAAAACAGACTGGCAAAAGAACTGTCAGGCAAAAGAAAAGAAGAGATTTCTCTGTATGATGAGCGGATCATCAAAATGGAGGCAGAAGAAAAGAAGACAAAAGAGGAACAAAAAGCTCTGGACCGGGAGATTTCAGTCCATCAGAAATTTTATAATGAAATTTGCGCAAAACTAAAAGAAAGTGCTGTGATGGAGAAGAAATATACCACCTGGAAAAAACTTTCCGATACTGCCAATGGCGAGATCGCAGGAAAAGAAAAAATTACCTTCGAACGGTTTGTTCAATCCGTGTATTTTCGCTATGTCCTTGACGCGGCAAATCAGAGAATGCTTCGAATGAGTGACCAGAGATATCTGCTGATGAGAAAGGAAGAGGCGGATCATAAAAATGTACAGACTGGACTGGATCTGGAAGTGATGGATCAGTGGACGGGAAAGACCAGAAACATTCAATCACTGTCCGGCGGAGAGTCGTTTAAGGCAGCCTTATCTCTGGCATTGGGTCTTAGTGATGTGATACAGAATCAAAAAGGCGGTATCCAGATTGATACGGTCTTCATCGATGAAGGGTTTGGAACCCTTGACAGTGAATCTCTTGCCAAAGCAATGGAAATCATGCAGCATTTGTCGATGGAAGGAAATAAACTGGTAGGGATCATCTCACACGTGGATGAACTGAAAGATCAGATCGATCAGAAAATTCAGGTAACCCGCCGCAAAGATGGAAGCCAGGTAAATGTAATATATTAAGATCGGCAGGAATCCTTTTTTGCATGAAAAAGAAAAAAGTACTTTCATAATAGGTTGTGACAAGGTATAATAAACAAAGATACAATTTAGAAAGAGGTGTAAGTGGTGTATAAAATCGTAAAAAAGACCAAGCTGAACAGCTTAGTTGAGATGATGGAGATTCATGCTCCATACGTAGCGAGAAAATGCGAACCAGGACAGTTTATTATCATAAGAGTAGACGAAGACGGAGAAAGAGTTCCTTTGACAATCGCTGATTATGACAGGGAAAAAGAAACTGTCACGATCATTTACCAGATCGTCGGATATAGTACAGAATTGCTCAGCAAAAAAGAAGAAGGAGATTATGTACAGGATTTCGTTGGACCGTTAGGACAGCCTTCTCCGTTACATAAATGTGACCGCGTGATCGGAGTAGCCGGAGGTGTCGGAGCGGCTCCTCTGTATCCTCAGCTGCGCAAATTATCCAGGATGGGAGTTCCTGTCGATGTGATCATTGGAGGAAAGAGCGCGGAATTCGTTATCCTGAAAGAATTATTCGAAGAATTCTGTGACAATGTTTATATCGCTACCGATGACGGAAGTCTCGGAACCAAAGGATTTGTTACCAATGTTCTGGAAGAAAGAATCAATTCCGGAACAAAATATGATGAAGTGATCGCCATCGGACCGCTTATCATGATGAAGAATGTGGTGAAAATCACAAAAGAATATAATATCCCAACCACCGTATCTCTGAACCCGATCATGATCGATGGAACAGGAATGTGCGGCGGATGCCGTGTCACAGTCGGCGGAGAAACAAAATTCGCCTGCGTTGACGGACCTGATTTTGACGGATTTAAGGTTGATTTTGATGAGTGCATGCAGCGTCAGGGCATGTTCAGAGAAGAAGAGCATCAGTGCAAGATCGGAAGGGGGATGTAAGTCATGGCGAATATGAGTCTTAAGAAAGTGGCAATGCCGGAGCAGGATCCGAACGTCAGAAATAAAAACTTTGATGAGGTTGCCCTTGGATATACAAAAGAGATGGCAATGGAAGAAGCAACCCGCTGTTTAAACTGCAAGAACAAACCTTGTGTCAGCGGATGCCCTGTCAATGTGCCGATTCCGGAATTTATCCAGAAAGTGGCGGCAGGAGATTTTGAAGGCGCGTATGAAGTCATTACAAGTGAGAATGCGCTTCCTGCGATCTGCGGACGTGTCTGTCCTCAGGAGAACCAGTGTGAAGGAAAATGTGTCCGCGGCATTAAAGGCGAGCCGGTGGGAATCGGAAGAATGGAACGTTTTGTCGCAGACTGGCATATGGCCAATGCAAAACCTGCAGAAGTTAAGATTGAGAAGAACGGGAAAAAGGTCGCTGTTGTAGGATGCGGACCGGCAGGTATCACATGCGCCGGAGAACTGATCAAGAAGGGATATGACGTAACAGTCTTTGAAGCTCTTCATAAGCCAGGCGGAGTATTAAGCTATGGAATTCCTGAATTCCGTCTGCCGAAAGATCTTGTGGCAAAAGAGATTGAGACTGTGGAAAAACTCGGTGTGGATATTGAGACAAATGTTATCGTCGGACGTTCTGTGACCATCGATGAACTGATGGAAAATGGATATGAAGCTGTCTTCGTAGGAAGCGGAGCAGGACTTCCAAGATTTCTGAATATTCCTGGCGAGAACCACCTTGGCGTATATTCTGCCAATGAGTTCCTGACCAGAGTGAACCTGATGAAAGGCTACAAATTCCCAGAGTGCCCGACACCGGTTAAAGTCGGAAATAAAGTTGCTGTTGTCGGAGCAGGAAACGTTGCGATGGATGCCGCAAGAACAGCAAAACGTCTTGGAGCAGAAGAAGTATACATTGTGTATCGAAGAAGTGAAGAAGAGGCGCCGGCACGTCTGGAAGAACTGCATCATGCAAAAGAAGAAGGAATTATTTTTAAATTCTTAAATAATCCGGTTGCGATCAAGGCAGATGAAAACGGATGGGTCAGCCAGATGGAAATCGTGAAACAGGAACTGGGAGAACCGGATGAATCCGGAAGAAGATCTCCGCATCCGATCGAAGGATCTAATTATGATCTCGATGTGGATACTGTTATCATTGCCATCGGACAGAGCCCGAATCCGCTGATCCGTAAGACAACACCGGGACTGGAAACTCAGAAATGGGGAGGAATCATTGTCGATGAAGAGACGATGAAGACAAGCAAAGACGGTGTTTATGCCGGCGGAGATACGGTAACAGGAGCTGCCACCGTTATTCTTGCCATGGGAGCAGGAAAGAAAGCTGCAGCCGCTATCGATAAACAGTTACAAGGTGAATAGGAGGATTTCCATGAGCAAGGTAATATTTCAAACAGAGGTCATTGATCTGGGAGAACAGGTGGATGCGTTTTTTGAAGAAGGAATGTTTGTGCTGTTCGGAGAGAATGTACCGGATACGTTAAAAGATTTCTGCTATTTCATTAATACAAAAGATGTAGATGGAACAATCAGGCAGGGAGACCGCCTGGTGATCGATGGAAGTGAATTTTTAATTACTGCAGTAGGAGATATTGCCCAGTCCAATCTGGAAGCTTTGGGACATTTAACGGTAGTATTCAGCGGAGCAAAAGAAGCAGGACTTCCGGGAAGCATCTGCGTAGAAGCAAAGCCAATGCCAAAACTGGTAGAGGGAAGCAAAATTTCCATTGTGGAAGGCTGACAAATGAAAGATAACAAAAAAGGGGTTATTGCAGCTGCAATAATTCCTTTTTTTCAAAGGAACAAAAAGAGCATCTTGACACAGAGGAAAAATTTTGTTAGCATGTTTAACAATATAAATTTAGAATAAAATACAAGAAAGTGAGGAAGAAAATGGGTAAGTTAGTTGGTGAAGGAATTACATTTGATGATGTATTGTTGGTACCTGCATATTCAGAAATTATTGCAAATGATGTGGATACAAAAACGCGTCTGACAAATAAAATCCAGCTGAATATTCCGCTGATGAGTGCCAGCATGGATACAGTAACAGAGCATAGGATGGCAATCGCCATGGCACGCCAGGGCGGTATCGGAATCATACATAAAAACATGACGATCGAACAGCAGGCTGAAGAGGTCGATAAAGTAAAGCGTTCCGAGAACGGAGTCATTACTGATCCATTTTCTTTATCACCAGAACATACGATTCAGGATGCAGATGATCTGATGGCAAAATATCGTATTTCCGGTGTGCCGATCACAGAAGGAACGAAACTGGTTGGAATCATTACAAACCGCGACCTGAAATTTGAGACTGATTTTACAAAGAAGATCAAGGAATCCATGACTTCAGAAGGACTGGTAACAGCAAAAGAAGGAATTACGCTGGAAGAAGCAAAACAGATCCTTGGAAAAGCAAGAAAAGAAAAACTGCCGATCGTTGACGATGATTTCAATTTAAAAGGACTGATCACGATCAAGGATATTGAAAAACAGATCAAATATCCAAACGCTGCAAAGGATGAGCAGGGAAGACTTTTATGCGGAGCCGGTGTTGGAATCACAGCGGACGTTCTTGACCGTGTACAGGCTCTGGTAGACGCGCATGTAGACGCAATCGTTGTAGACTCTGCCCACGGACATTCTGCAAACGTTCTCAGAGTTGTAAGAATGGTGAAAGATAAATTCCCGGATCTTCAGGTAATCGCAGGAAACGTTGCTACAGGAGCAGGAACCAAAGCGCTGATCGAAGCAGGCGCTGACTGTGTGAAGATTGGTATCGGACCGGGATCTATCTGTACAACTCGTGTCGTAGCAGGAATCGGTGTGCCTCAGATCACAGCGATCATGAGCGCTTATGAAGAAGCAAAGAAGGCAGGTATTCCGATCATCGCAGACGGCGGAATCAAATATTCCGGAGAGATTACAAAAGCGATCGCGGCAGGAGCCGATGTCTGCATGCTTGGAAGTATGCTGGCAGGATGTGACGAAAGCCCTGGAGCATTTGAATTATATCAGGGAAGAAAATATAAGGTATACCGCGGAATGGGATCTCTTGCGGCTATGGAAAACGGAAGCAAAGATCGTTATTTCCAGACCAACGCGAAGAAACTTGTTCCAGAAGGTGTAGAAGGACGTGTGGCATACAGAGGAACTGTAGAAGATACAATTTTCCAGATGATGGGCGGTCTTCGTTCCGGAATGGGATACTGCGGAGCAAAAGATATCAAGACACTTCAGGAGACAGGATGCTTTGTTAAGATTTCTGCCGCTTCTCTGAAGGAAAGTCATCCTCATGATATCCATATCACGAAAGAGGCTCCAAACTACAGTGTAGAGTAAATCTTACAAAAATATTAAATCTAAAGGCCCTAACTTTACTTTTAAGCAGGGGAAAGTTATAATAAATAAGAATCATGTCAGTAGTATGACATGATTCTTATTCGCATTTAGGGAGAAATTTTCTCAAAAAAGCTTAAGGGAGGGTAAGACTGATATGAATCATAAAGACTATGTTCTAAAGGTAGTGCCAAAATATGCAGTTCTTCCTTTGATTTCTGCTTTTGTTCTTAATATGGCAGTCTACGCAGGGACGATGGCGCTCTGCGGAGGATTCTACCATCATGACTTTACAACGGCGTTCGACCGTGCAGTTCCGCTGATACCGGAATTTACCAGTATCTATCTGATCTGTTACATTTTCTGGGTTGCCAATTACATAATGATCGCAAGGATAGGAAAAGAGCATATGTACCGTTTCCTGACAGGGGATTACCTCTCCAGGATCATCTGCGGCCTGTTCTTTGTATTTCTGCCGACCACACTGGTCCGCCCGGAAATCACAGGAAACGGATTCTGGGATCAGGCTCTGAAACTGGTCTATTCAGTGGATCAGTCGGCAAACCTGTTTCCGTCTATTCACTGCCTGGTAAGCTGGTTTTGTTATGTGGGAATCCGGAATCAGAAAGGGATTCCAAAATGGTATCAGAGATTTTCTCTGATCTTTGCGGTTCTTGTCTGTATTTCCACACAGGTTACAAAGCAGCATTACATTATTGATGTATTTGGCGGTATCCTGCTGGCTGAGATATGTTTTCAGCTTGGACAGAGAACAGAGTGGTATCAAATGGTAGAGAAATTTTTTGAAAAGATCCAGCATCTGTTTTCGGCAAAGGGACACAGAAAAACGGGAACTGGAAAATTATCAGAAGCAAAGGATTAGGATGTTATGAAAAGCAGGAAAAGCATGATCGGCAATGCGGTATTTTTTCTGGCTTTATTTGGGCTGACCGCATATGCTGTCCTAGAAGGAAAAGAAATATCTCAGCTGATTCGTGTGATGCATTCCGTACGTCCGGTATACTACGCTGCAGGGTTTATTTTCATTAATCTGTTTGTGTGGTGCGAGTCTTATATTATCTATCGGATGCTTCGGGTTCTCCAGTACCAGCAGGTGCCAAAAAGAAACTGTATCAAGTATTCTTATGTAGGATTCTTTTTCAGCTGTATCACGCCGTCTGCATCAGGCGGCCAGCCGGCGCAGCTGTATTACATGAATCGGGACAAAGTGGATGTATCAGTAGGGGCGGTCATTTTATTGATTGTAACGATTCTTTACAAGTTTGTTCTTGTGTTTTTGGGAACTTTGATTTTTATATTCCGGCATTCTCTGATCTCAGAGTATATTCAGGGAGCGGCGTTTTTCTTCTATCTTGGAATGGCGCTGAACGTAATCTGTGTAATCGTCATGTTTTTGCTGGTATTTCAGCAGACGCTTGCCAGCAGAATGATAATTGGCCTGGTAAAAGGGCTGGAAAAAATTCATGTTCTGAGGAGAAAGGAAGAGAGGATACGGAAACTGGAGGACTCCATGATGGAGTATCACAAAGCGGCAGCGGTGATACAGGAACATAAAAAACTGATCGCCGGCATGTTTGGGGTAACTCTGGTGCAGAGGCTCATCCATTTTTCCATTACATATCTGATTTACCGGGGGCTGGGACTTTCAGCGCTTGGGATTGTGGATGTTGTAGCTCTTCAGTGTGTGATTTCCATTGCGGTTGATATGCTGCCTCTGCCGGGGGGAATGGGAATCAGTGAAGGTCTGTTTCTAAGCATTTTCCGGAAAATTTTTACCGGCGGACTGCTGTATCCGGCAATGCTTTTAAGCCGTGGAATCAGCTATTATGCGCTGCTTCTGATCAGCGCGGTTATGACCTGTGTAGCTCAAGTAACGATAAAACGGAAGGAATAAAGAGGACTTTGGTATGATAGGATTTTATAATGTATCAGTAATTTTAACGTATTTAGGGGTTGTCAGTGCTGTATGGGGCATGACGGCGGCCTTTCATGGAAACTTTAAGGTAGCGATGTTTTGTCTGATGCTGTCAGGACTGACAGACATGTATGACGGAACCATCGCAAAAAGAGTTAAGAGAAGTGATGATGCGAAGAAGTTTGGAATCGAGATTGATTCTCTGTGCGATCTGGTATGTTTCGGAGCATTTCCGGTAGTGATCGGATTTTCTCTCGGGATGGACCACTGGTATGCCAGGATCGCGTATATGCTTTATATCCTGGGCGCTGTCATACGACTGGCATATTTTAATGTAACAGAAGAACAGCGTCAGGCCTCTACGGCGGCAAGACGGAAACATTATCAGGGACTGCCGGTAACATCGGTGGCATTGATTCTTCCGATTGTTTATCAGATCCGGAGATTTTATCCGGAACAGTTTCCGTATATTTATGTTTTGACGATTTTTATCATAGCTCTTTTGTTTGTGATTGATTTTAAAGTGTTTAAACCAGGGAAAAAATGCATGCTTGGTTTTGTCGTCATTGGAGCGGTTGTTGCCATTAAAATGTTTTGTTTATAATGCAGGAGATTGATATGAAAGATACACAGAGAGTTATAAAGACACCAGAGCAGAAAACGGATGGAGAGGCTGCTCAGGCTCGTCTTTTGCATCTGCTGTATTGTACTGCGGCCGGGCGTCTGGGGCTTAAAGTCCTTACGAGACCCTGGATTTCGAAATTAGGGGGAGCTTTTATGAGTTCTCCTTTTTCGGTTGGTATGATCAGCAGGTTCATTCGGGAAAATCAAATTGATATGAGTCAGTATGAGCCGGTGTGTTATCGGTCTTATAATGAGTTCTTTACCCGCAGGATCCGGCCCGGCATGCGGCCGCTTCCGGAAGATCCGAATATTTTGTTCAGTCCATGTGACTGCAAGGCCAGTGTTTATCTTCTGGATAAAGAAGGGACTTTTGTCGTGAAAGATACGGAATATACAGCGGCGTCTCTTTTAAGGAGTCAGAAAATCGCAGGACATTTTCGAAACGGATACGCGGTGGTTCTTCGCCTGACAGTAGATGATTATCATCGTTACTGTTATATTGATGACGGGATAAAAAGCGATAACTTTTTTATCCCCGGTATTTATCATACGGTGAATCCCATTGCCAATGATTATGTAAAAATTTATAAAGAAAATGCCAGAGAATTTACCATGATGAAAACGAAACATTTTGGAAATGTTGTCCAGGTGGAAGTAGGAGCGCTGATGGTCGGGCGGATTAAAAATCATCAGGAAGCAGGAAGCATGAAGCGGGGCGGAGAAAAGGGATATTTTGAATTCGGAGGCTCTACGATTGTTTTGCTGCTCCAGCAGGATCGTGTCAGCATAAGAGAAGATCTGATAGAAGAAACAGAAAATCAGCGTGAGATAAAGATTCTTCAGGGGGAAATGCTGGGAAGAGCTGTTTTGGCAGAGAACTGATATCATCAGGAAAAGGAGAAAATTTATGGATCACAGAGTCATATTCCATATTGATGTAAATTCCGCTTTTTTAAGCTGGGAGGCAGTATACCGTCTGAAACAGTCGCCGGATGCGCAGGATCTGCGGAATATACCGGCAGTTATCGGCGGAGATGAGAGCAGAAGACATGGGATTGTTCTGGCAGCTTCTCTTCCGGCGAAGAAGTATGGAATCCGTACCGCAGAGACGATCAGAGAAGCCTTGACAAAATGTCCGGAGCTGACCTTATGCCGTCCCAGGTATTCCATGTATCAGGAATATTCCAGAGCATTTGTAGAGGAAGCTCTGAAGTTTTCACCGGTCCTGGAGCAGTACAGCATCGATGAGGTGTTTCTGGATATGACAGAAACCATTCATTCCTATGGCAGTCCTTATGAAGCTGCTGTCCTGCTGAAGGATAGAATCAGAGACCGGCTTGGGTTCACGGTAAATATTGGAGTTGCGCCGAATAAGCTCCTGGCTAAGATGGCATCGGATTTTGAAAAACCTGATAAAGTACATACTCTGTTTCCGGAAGAAATACCGGAGAAAATGTGGCCGCTTCCGGTGAAAGATCTGTTTCTCGTTGGAAAAGCGACACAGAAGAAGCTCAGCCTTCTGGGAATTCGAACCATTGGGGAGCTGGCACAGATGGACCTTAAGATGCTGAAGGCACATGTAGGAAATAAACATGGACAGACTCTGTATCATTATGCCAGAGGAATCGATCTGTCACCGGTAGATTCCGAAGAATCATTGAATAAAGGATATGGCAACAGCATTACGCTGGCGAAAGATATTGATTCTCTGGAAGAAGCAGATCATGTGCTGATTTCCTTATCAGAAATGGTTGCCTCCAGACTGCGGAAAAATCACGTAAGATGTTCCTGTATCTGTGTAGAGATCAAAGGAACGGATTTCAGGAGAAGTACGCATCAGCGAAAGCTGAGAACGCCGACCGATATTACTGACGAGATTTCCAGAACCGCAAGGGAGCTTTACCGGGAAAACTATGCGGACAGACCGGTTCGCCTGATCGGAGTCCGGGCAACTGATATTACCAGGGAAGAATTTGCGCAGCTGGATCTTTTTGAACAGGAAAAAAAGGAAAAGCTCAGGAAACTGGATGCTTCTATTGATAAAATCCGTAAAAAATTCGGAAAGGATTCTATTCAGAGAGCCAGTTTTTTAAAGGGAGACATTGATCATATGACAGGCGGTCACCGGGAATAAATAGGAATGAAATCATTTGTTAATAAAAAATTAACAAATGAAACACTTGATTAACATAATAAAACTTGGTATAATCTCGATTAAAAGAGAATTGTCGAAAACGGACTTTACCGGAGGGTATTATGAGAATCATAAAAAGAACCGGCAGATATCTTGCCGCAATTTGTTTCAGCATACTGATGACAGCACAGCCGACAGCAGCGAAAGCAGATAATACACCAAAGACAAAGGAATTGAATGTGGTATATTACAATCAGGCAGATTATCCAGGAGAGAAGATAGGGGGCAGCACGATTCAGGCAGCCGGATGCGGACCGACATGTGTCGCAGTCTGTTACAGTTCTCTGACTGGAAAGAAAGCTGATGTACCGAAAATGTGTGATCAGGCATATGAGAACGGATGGTATTTTACGGGACAAGGATGTACTCATAATGTAATTCCGGGACTTTGTGATATGTATGGTCTGGACTGCACTGGATTAGGAATGGATATCCAGTCCATTAAGAAAGCTCTGCGTGCGGGACATCCTGTCATTGCTTTGATGGGCCCGGGAGATTTTACTGACAACGGACATTTTATTGTTCTGACGAAGATGGTCGGAGAGGACAAGGTTCAGGTGGCAGACGTAGGAAGCCGGGCAAATACCGCGAAGACATGGTCTCTGAAAGAAGTGGTCAGCCAGGGAAAACAGGGAGTAAAAGTAGGAGGTCCATTCTGGGAGATCAGCAAAAGAGAGAAGAAAACAGAGAAAGTCGATTATAAAGAAAAAGTACAGCAGGAGCAGGAACAGCTGAATGCGGTACCGGCTGCGATTGAAAATATCATACAGGAATAAGTGGCAGAAAGCCGCATCCTTTGAATGTCTTTTGGGACATCAGAGGATGCGGCTTTTCTAATCTTCGTAAGGGCAGCGGAATCGTTCTTCGTTTTTTTGCGATGGCAACAGACTAAAATCCAACGGATACATGACAGTGCTTCCGTTGGGGCATTGCGGGTCTCCCTCTTTTTGTATTCTTTTTATAGAAAAGGGAAAAATATACAGACATACATATGCAGTATCTATAATGATATGATAAAAGAATAAAAAATATTGGTAAAAACATATAAAAACATTTCCCAAAATATAAATTTTGTGATACAATTAGTCCAATGACATATGATTTGACAATATGTATTTAGGAGGTATAAACATGTCAACAAAATGGGTTTACAAATTTAGCGAAGGAAACGCTGATATGCGTAATCTTCTTGGCGGAAAAGGTGCCAATCTGGCTGAGATGACCGGATTGAACCTGCCAATCCCTCAGGGCTTTACTGTAACCACAGAGGCCTGCACAAATTACTACGAGTGCGGAGAAAAAATCAGTGATGAGGTTGCAGAGCAGGTATATGCAGCAATGGCAGACCTGGAAAAGATTCAGGGCAAGAAATTCGGAGATCTGGAAGATCCTCTTTTAGTATCCGTTCGTTCCGGAGCCCGTGTATCCATGCCGGGTATGATGGATACGATCCTGAACTTAGGTCTGAATGACGAAGCAGTGGAAGGATTTGCAAAGAAGACAGGAAATCCTCGTTTCGCATATGATTCTTATCGCCGTTTTATCCAGATGTTCGCTGATGTCGTAAAAGAAGTGGACAAAGATAAGTTCGAAGAAGTACTGGATCAGATGAAAGCTGAAAAAGGCGTAGAATATGATACAGATCTGGACGCAGATGATATGAAGGAAGTCATCAAGAGATACAAAGCAATCTACAAGACAGCTTTGGGAGAAGATTTCCCTCAGGATCCGAAAGATCAGTTATTCGAAGCAATCAAAGCTGTATTCCGTTCCTGGGATAATCCTCGTGCGATCTATTACCGCCGAATGAACGATATTCCTGGAGACTGGGGAACCGCTGTTAACGTACAGACCATGGTATTCGGTAACATGGGAGATACATCAGGAACAGGTGTTGCGTTTACAAGAAACCCATCTACAGGTGAGAAACAGATTTATGGTGAATACCTGATCAATGCTCAGGGTGAAGACGTTGTTGCCGGAGTTCGTACACCGCAGCCGATCACCAAATTGAAAGAAGACCTGCCGGAGTGCTATGAACAGTTTATGAACATTGCTCATACACTGGAAGAGCATTACCGTGATATGCAGGATATGGAATTTACAATCCAGGAAGGTAAATTATACTTCCTTCAGACAAGAAATGGTAAGAGAACAGCAGCAGCTGCTCTGCGCATTGCCTGTGAATTAGTAGATGAAGGAAAGATTACAAAAGAAGAAGCTGTATCCAGAGTAGAAGCGAAATCACTGGATCAGTTGCTGCATCCAAACTTCGATCAGGAAGCTTTAAAAGCAGCAGTGCCGATCGGACAGGCTCTTCCAGCATCTCCTGGAGCTGCAGCTGGTAAAGTTTACTTTGATGCAGAGACAGCTAAGATCCATCATGAAGCAGGATTAAAAGTTATCCTTGTTCGTCTGGAGACATCTCCGGAAGACATCGAAGGTATGCATGCGGCTGAAGGTATCCTGACAGCCCGCGGAGGAATGACATCTCATGCAGCCGTAGTTGCCCGTGGTATGGGAACAGCCTGCGTAGCAGGATGCGGAGAGATTGAATTTGCAGAAGATGGAAAATCCTTCACATTAGGCGGAAAGACAGTCCATGAAGGAGATTACATTTCTCTGGATGGTTCTACAGGTAAGATTTACCTTGGTGAAGTTCGTACTGTGCCTGCAAGCATCAGCGGTAACTTTGACCGTCTTATGAAATGGGCAGATGAGATCCGTACATTACAGGTAAGAACAAATGCAGATACACCTGCAGATGCTTTAAACGCAGTAAAATTCGGTGCAGAAGGTATCGGACTCTGCCGTACAGAGCATATGTTCTTCGATGCAGAGAGAATTCCAAAGATTCGCCGTATGATCCTCTCTACAACGAAGGAAGCAAGAGAAGTCGCATTAAATCAGCTGATTCCTTATCAGAAGAAAGACTTCAAAGAATTATACGAGGTAATGGAAGGAAGACCGGTCACAATCCGTTTCTTAGATCCGCCTCTTCATGAGTTCCTTCCTAACACAATGGAAGAGATCACAGCTCTCGCACAGGATATGGGAGTTACAGTAGAAGAGATCAACATGAGACGTGCAGCTCTTCATGAGTTCAACCCAATGATGGGTCATCGTGGATGCCGTCTGGCAGTTACTTACCCAGAGATTGCCAAGATGCAGACAAGAGCCGTTATGGAAGCTGCCATCGAAGTAAAACAGGAAAAAGGATATGACATCGTTCCTGAAATCATGATCCCATTGGTAGGAGAAAAGAAAGAGCTTGCATTCGTTAAGAATGTAGTCGTTGAGACAGCTGAAAAAGTAAAAGCATACTATGAGTCTGACATTCAGTACAAAGTTGGTACTATGATCGAGATTCCTCGTGCTGCACTTCTTGCTGACGAGATCGCAGAAGAAGCAGAATTCTTCTCCTTCGGAACAAACGACTTAACACAGATGACATTCGGATTCTCTCGTGATGACGCTGGTAAGTTCTTAGATGCATACTATGACAACAAGATTTACGAGTCTGACCCATTCGCAAAACTGGATCAGAAAGGTGTAGGTCAGTTAGTTGAAATGGCAGCTAAGAAAGGAAAAGCAACTCGTCCGGATATCCATCTTGGAATCTGTGGAGAGCATGGTGGAGATCCATCAACGATCGACTTCTGCTACAGAGCCGGACTGGATTATGTATCCTGCTCACCATTCCGTGTACCAATCGCAAGACTGGCAGCTGCACAGGCAGTTATCAATAATAAATAATACGATCGATCGCAAAAGTGTTGATTGTATCTGGACGGCACATCATCCCTTCGGAGGGTGGGTGCCGTCCGCTTTTTATAGAGATTGTTGAAAAAGTATGAATGGGATATAATTAGTACTATAGCATATGTAAACGTGGATAGACGGTAACTACTGGAGAAAGATTTGTTCAAGCTTAATTTGGTTAGCTTAGTGGGGCTAGTAGAAAATCTGGCAATTTAAAATTGTTAGCTTTACTTTTTTAGACAGAGTTTTGACACAAAAGGATATTTAAAAAATAGAGTGTTTTTGATTGTTAGTGTGAAAAAAATATATTATAATTTTCTATATATTAAAATGATAGGGTGAAAAGAAATGAAAAGTGTTCTTATTACGCCTGAGGGCATACAGAAGAATTTGAAAAATGTAAAACCGTTAGATGCTATTTGTGAGTATATATGGAATGGTTTTGATGCGGGTGCAACTGAAGTTAAAGTTGAATTACATGAAAATGAGCTAGGACTTATTAATATGATTACTGTTTCCGATAATGGAATTGGAATTAATTTTGATGAGTTAAAGTATAAGTTTCAGCCATTTAATGATTCAAGGAAGGCAGATATGTCAAGTAAGAATAACCATTCTTTGCCGCATGGTCGTAAAGGAATAGGAAGGCTCACCTTTTTTGCTTTTTCACAAACTGCCAGATGGGATACTATATATGAATGCAATAAAAAGAAATATAGTTATTATATTTCGATGAATAAAGATTCGTTGAATCAGTATGATGACAACGGCGAAAAAAAGCCGCATGAAGTTCAAGATAATACAGGAACAAAAGTAACTTTTACACAATTGGAATCCTTGGACAAAAGAGATATTGTACAGAAAATTAAAGAAGAATTTTTTTGGTTTTTGGAGTTGAACAAGGAAAATGGATACACCATCTTAGTTGATGATGAAAATATTGACTATTCTGAATTTATTGTAGGGAAAGAAAATATAGATGTATCTGGAAGAGAGTTCAAACACGATTATGATATTCGCTTTGTTCAGTGGAATGTAAAATTGGGTAATGAATATTCAAGGATATATTACATTAATTCGGATAATAAAGAAGTATATAAAGAAACAACAAAATTGAATAAAAGGGCAGATCAATTTTTTCATAGTGTTTACATCAAAAGTGATTATTTTGATGAGTTTCATTTTATAAATAATGGGATAGAAGGACAAAGAAATTTATTTCCAAATAGAAGTGATGAGGAATATAAGTTCTTAATGAAGGAAGTTAATTCTTTCCTTTTCAAATATAGGAGACAATATTTGAAAAAGGCGTCCGATGATTACATAGCAAAACTTGTGGATGAAAAGATTTATCCAGAATTTGATACTAAAAATATACTAGAGGATTATCAGAAACAAGAGTTAGATAATCTTGTAAGTACGTTATATGTAGCACAGCCCAAAATATTTACAGGATTGAGTGATGACAATAAAAAAATCACATTACAGTTGTTAAAATTAATTATGGATAGTGGCAATAAGCCTGAGTTATTTAATATTTTGCAAGAAATAGTCGATCTTGATGAAGATGAAATGAAAGAATTATCTGAAATTTTGCAATATACTTCATTAAGTAATATTACAAAGACAATAAAACTTTTGTGCGATAGACAGAAGATTATTCAGTCAATGAAGGAAATTGTATATAATAAATCATTTAATGCATATGAGGTTCCTCATGTTCAAAAGTTGGTAGAGAATCATTATTGGATGTTTGGAGAGCAGTATAATCTAATTACAGCAGCCGAACCAGATTTTGATTTGGCGTTGAAAGGGTTATTATTGACGACGACAGGAACAGAAGAAGATGTTGAAGTAGATCATCCAGATAAAAATAAAGAGATGGATATATACATGCTTCGCCAAGATAGACATGGTAAAGTGACAGAAAATGTTGTTGTTGAATTAAAACGCCCTAAGATTAAATTGGGAGAAAAGGAAGTTTCTCAGGTAAAGAAATATATGCATGTAATAAAATCAGACACTAGATTTAATGCCGGTAATGTAAAATGGACTTTTTATTTGGTGGGAACGGATTTTGACAAAAGTCATTTTATAGAAGGTGAGTTAGAGAGCCATATAAATTATGGAGAAGAACATTTAATACATAGTCAAGATAAAGGATTGACCAAAATATATGTATTAAAATGGAGCGAAGTATTTGATGATTATTCAAAACGGCATGATTTTTTAATGGAACGGTTGAAATTGGAGGAAAGTATTTGGTTAAAGACGCACAAATCTGCAGATGAAGCAGTTAATTCGGTTATAGATAATAGCGCAAAATTGTCAGAGGCGATTATTCCAAAAAATAAAAATGGCAATTAATATTTTTTAAGTTTATGTTAAGGTAAAATTGTTTTATTTGATGCTTTTCATCTATATTTTTTGGCGGAAAACAGCCAATTATGCTCTTATATATAAAAGGAGAAAACGATGAATTATATTGAAAAATTTAAAAGAGAAGCTACGCTAATAAATAAATTTAAAGAAGATAGCATATAATTATACTAGGTTATGGCCTTGTATCTTGATAAGAATGACGAATTTGGACTAGCTACGGATGATTTAATGGATGGAAAAAATGATGAGAAAATTGATTTTGTTGATTTAGACATAGAAAATAGAAAGATAACTTTAGCACAGGGTTATTATTCTATGAAAGATAGAAATGAGCCCCTTGTGAATAAAGCTTCAGATGTGAATACTGCAATCGCAAGGTTAGTTTCAGGAGATATTTTGGAAATTCTCGATTATATAAAGGATATTTATTAATGAGTGTAGAGAAGTTATAAATAATAACAAAATATCAATTATTGATACGGTATATGCGCATAATCTATCAGAGTCAAAAAATTGTAAAGAAGAACTGAAAACAATTGAAATGCATCAGTTCCATTACATATAAAGTGTATTTTGTGCTATGGATATCCATACCAATTTTATTAGCCTATACATAAGTGGTCTCATTTTGTATGCGACAATCCCTGTTACCAGTGTTGTTTGTTCAAACTTTAATATACAGGTAAATTCACGTTGTTGTAAATGAGGGGTTATTTCGTATTATCTATTCGATCTATGAGATCATAAGGAGATTATATCAATGACGGATGTACAGAAAACGAAAGACAGGATGAAATACCGGCTGGCAGAAGCGATGAAAGAATGTATGAGACATTCACCGGTGGAAAAGATCACAGTAAAAGAGATTACGGAAACATGCGGAACGACAAGACAAACTTTTTACCGGAATTTTCAGGATAAATATGATCTGGTAAACTGGTATTTTGACAAGATCCTTCTGGAATCTTTTGAGCATATGGGAGAAGGAAAGACAGTCCGGGAAGGACTGGTCAATAAATTTCATTACATTGAAAAGGAAAAGCTGTTTTTTAAGGCTGCTTTTAAAAATGATGATCAGAATAATCTCAGAGATCACGATTTCCATCTGATTCTTAAGTTTTACACGGAAAGGATAGAGCAAAAGTCCGGACGGACCATGTCAGTGCATTTAAGATTTCTTCTGGAAATGTACTGCCAGGGCTCTGTTTATATGACAGTACAGTGGGTGTTCGGAAGGATAGAAGGAACGCCGGAACAGCTGGCGGAATCTCTGATCGCTGCTATGCCGGAAGAACTGGCAGGCGTGTTTAAGGAACTGGAACTTTTGTAAATGTGACAGATTGCTCCTTTTGTAACTTTTTATTTTCATTGGATATTGTTAAAATATAAACAGAGTAAGCCGGAGAGAACCGGCGGACAAAAATAAAAAAGAAAAGGAGATTGATGATTATGGCAGACAGAATTATGCTCAATGAAACATCCTATCACGGAGCAGGAGCAATCCAGGAGATTGCGGCAGAAGCAAAGGCAAGAGCGTATAAAAAGGCGTTTGTATGTTCTGATCCGGATCTGATCAAATTTGGTGTCACAGGAAAGGTAACGGATGTGCTGGACAATGCGGGACTTGCCTATGAAATTTACTCTGATATCAAAGCAAATCCGACGATTGAAAATGTACAGCATGGTGTACAGGCATTTAAAGATGCCGAGGCAGACTATATCATCGCTATCGGCGGCGGCTCTTCCATGGACACGGCAAAAGCCATCGGTATTATCATTGCCAATCCGGAATTTGAAGACGTAAGAAGCCTGGAAGGAACAGCGCCTACCAAGAATCCATGTGTTCCGATCATCGCAGTTCCGACAACAGCAGGAACCGCTGCGGAAGTAACAATCAACTATGTCATCACAGATGTTGAGAAGAAGAGAAAATTTGTATGTGTTGACCCTCATGATATGCCGGTCATTGCGGTTGTTGATCCGGATATGATGGCATCTATGCCGAAAGGACTGACAGCTTCCACTGGTATGGACGCTCTGACTCATGCCATTGAAGGATATACAACAAAGGCAGCCTGGGAGATGACAGATATGTTCCATCTGAAAGCCATTGAAATCATTTCCAGATCTTTGCGCAGTGCTGTGGCCAATGAAAAAGAAGGACGTGAAGGTATGGCTCTGGGACAGTATATTGCCGGAATGGGATTCTCCAATGTAGGATTAGGAATTGCCCACTCCATGGCTCATACACTTGGGGCTGTCTATGATACACCGCATGGTGTTGCCTGCGCAATGATGCTTCCGATCGTCATGGAATATAACGCTGACAGCACAGGAGAAAAATACCGTGAGATCGCAAGAGCGATGGGAGTCAAAGGCGTTGACGATATGTCTCAGGAAGAATATCGTAAAGCCGCCATTGACGCAGTACGTCAGCTGTCTGAGGATGTAGGAATCCCTGCAAAACTGGATGCCATTAAGGAAGAAGATCTTGATTTCCTTGCAGAATCAGCCCATGAGGACGCATGTGCTCCGGGTAATCCAAAAGATGCAGGCGTAGAAGATCTGAAAGAGCTGTTCAGAAAGATTATGTAATTTGTAAAATAAACCGATAAGAATCAAAAAAATCAGGCCGCTGTTCTGTTTTCTGCAGGACAGCGGTATTTTATGGTTTGCGGAAAATCAGGACCGGAAATGAGATAAAAAAAGCAGAGGAAGATTTTATCATGTTTCAGTTGACGATTCTGTACAATTTATGCTATACTAATAGACAGAAAAGGGATAGTGATTGTGCAGACAAGCTAAACCTATATGCAGAAATTGATTTGGAAGACATCTTTCAGGTTTTTTTGTGCATATAGGTTTTTTTTATGCCCGAAACAGAGCACATCAATCCGTACAGGAGGAAAAGTATTGATGAGGATTTTTAAAGTACTGAATAACAATGTGGCAGTCATTTTAAATGAAGAAGGACAGGAACAGATTGTTATGGGACGGGGAATCTGTTTTAAGAAAAAAGCAGGAGAGGAAATCCCGGATGAGATGATTGATAAGGAATTTCATCTTTCCACACCGGAAGCTCATAACAAATTCAGAGAACTGATCCAGGACATTCCAATGGAACACATTTCTCTGGGAGAAGAAATCATAGCTGAAGCAAAGAAGCGTCTGGGGCGCAGGCTGAATGATATGATCTATATTTCTCTGATTGACCACGTCCATACATCAATCCTTCGCTTTCTGGATGGCATCACGGTGAAAAATGTCCTGCTGTGGGATATTCAGAGGTTTTACCGGGATGAATACCAGATTGGATTGTGGGCACTGGATCTGATCGAAAAACAGTGCAAAGTGCGGCTTCCGGAGGATGAAGCCGGATTTATTGCGCTTCATCTGGCAAATGCCCAGATGGATGAGGAAGTCATGCATGATATGTACGAAATTACAAAGATCATGCAGGAACTGATCAACATCGTAAAATACTATTTCCACATTGATTTTGATGAGGATGATGTGTATTACTACAGATTTATTACACATCTGAAATTCTTTGCAAAGCGTCTGCTGGATCATAAATTTTACGAGGAGGATGACAGTGATGACCTCTGGAATGTGATTCGGAAGAAATATCCGGAATCATACCGCTGTGTCGGACGGATTTCTGAATTTATACAGAAGAAATATGGACATCAGCTGTCAAAAGAGGAAGAAATCTATCTGACGATCCACATTGAGCGGGTGATCAATAAGACCGGCAGATAAAAAACAGTATGCCTGGATGGTGACATTAAGTTGGCCAAACCTTCATAGATAAACCAAATTATTTTTATGGAGGAGAGAAAAATGGGAAAATACGAGAATCTGGCAAAAGAAATTGTCAAAAATGTAGGCGGAAAAGAAAACGTCAGCAGTCTGACCCACTGTATTACAAGACTTCGCTTTAAGTTAAAGGATGAAGGCAAAGCGAATGATGATGTGATCAAAAATATGGACGGAGTCGTAACTTTAATGAAGAGCGGCGGACAGTATCAGGTCGTCATCGGAAATCATGTGCCGGAAGTGTATGCGGACGTGATGCCTCTTCTTGGACTGGATGAGGATCAGGCGGATTATGGAGAAGATGCTCCATCCGGAAACCTGTTTAACCGGGCGATCGATGTCATTTCGGGAATTTTCCAGCCGATCCTTGGAATCATGGCTGCCTGCGGTATGGTCAAAGGTCTGAATGCCTTGTTTGTTGCCATCGGACTTTATACCGATACCTGCGGCGGATATCTTGTTTTAAATGCCATTGGTGATGGCCTGTTCAATTTCCTGCCGCTGTTCCTTGGATATACAGCAGCGAAGAAGTTTAACTTAAAACCAATGATCGGTCTTGTAATTGGAGCGATCATGTGCTATCCGACCATTCAGAACTCAGCATTATCTGCCGGCGGAGATGCTTTGTATACACTATTTGCCGGAACTATGTTTGAATCTCAGGTATATACGACATTTTTCGGAATTCCAATGATCGCCATGGATTATACAGGAACGGTAATCCCGGTCATCTTTGTCGTATACTTTGCATCAAAATGCTCAAAGCTTTTTAATAAGATTGTTCCGGATCTTGTGAAATTTTTCTTTGTACCGATGCTGACACTGCTGATCACGATTCCGATCGGACTTCTGGTGATCGGACCTGTGGCAACGTTTGGTTCAACAATCATTGCTGAAGCGGTTATGGCCGTTCGAAACGCAAGCCCGATGCTGGCGGGAGCAATCGTAGGACTGACATGGCAGATCCTTGTTATTTTTGGTCTTCACTGGGGATTTATTCCGGTATATATCAACAACATCATGACCAATGGATACGACAATGTTATGATGCCGTTCTTTGCCTGTACTTTCGCGACATCTGCCGTAGTGCTGGCTATCTTTTTCAAGACAAAGGACAAACATTTAAAGGAAATGGCACTGCCAAACTTTATTTCCGGTATTTTCGGAGTAACGGAACCGGCAATTTATGGTATTCTGCTTCCATTAAAGAAACCGTTTGTCATCAGCTGTATCGCAGGATGCATTGGCGGAGGATTCTATGGAGCATTTAACTTCCGTAAATTCATGATGGGCGGAATGGGAATTTTTGAGTTTCCGGCCATGATCGAACCAGATGGAAGTATGGGCAATCTGATCGTTGCGGTTGTGGGTGTTGTAATCACGATGATCATTGCGTTTATTGCCACCATGATTCTTTATAAAGATGATCCGAAGAAAAATGCAGAAGTGCAGACAGAAGATACAAAACAGGCTCCAGTGAAAAAGGAAGCAGGAAGTCTGCTGAACGCATCTGAAATTGTAAGCCCGATGAGCGGAAAAGTGCTGAAACTGGAAAATATCCAGGATGACGCATTCGCTTCCGGAGTTCTTGGAAAAGGAGCTGCGATCGTTCCTTCTGAAGGAACCGTATATGCACCGGCAGACGGGGAAATTTCAGCGTTATTCCCAACCCTTCACGCAATCGGAATGAAAACAGACGGCGGAGCAGAACTTCTGATTCACATTGGACTGGATACAGTGCAGCTGGAAGGAGAAGGGTTTGAAGCTTTTGTAAAACAGGGAGATCATGTAACACAGGGACAGAAACTGGTATCTTTTGATATGGACTTTATCAAAGGAAAAGGATACTGCCTGGAAACTCCGGTACTGATCACCAATATGGATGATTATCTGGATATTATAGAGACAGATAAAAAGGAAATCAAAGCAGGAGAAGTTCTGTTAAATATTGTGAAATAAGAGGTGAATGCTATGGGATTTCGAAAAGATTTTATGTGGGGCGGAGCGATCGCGGCCAATCAGTGTGAGGGCGGAATCTTTGAGGGCGGCAGAGGGCTCGCCAACGTGGATGTGTGCCCGGCAGGAAAAGACAGAAATGTCGTGATTACAGGTCATATGAAAATGCTGGAGATGGATGGGGAACATCGTTATCCGGCAGCGGAAGCAGTAGATATGTATCATCATTTTAAAGAAGACATTGCACTGTTTGGCGAGATGGGATTTAAAACCTATCGAATGAGCATTGCCTGGACCAGGATTTTTCCAAATGGAGATGAAGAGGAACCAAACGAAGAAGGTTTGAGATTTTATGACGAAGTTTTCGCAGAATGTAAAAAGTATGGAATTGAACCGCTGGTAACCATATCACATTTTGACTGTCCGATTTATCTGATTAAAAAATGGGGAGGCTGGAGAAGCCGGAGAATGATCGATTGTTATCTGCGTCTGTGCGAAGTGCTCTTCACCCGTTATAAAGATACGGTAACATACTGGCTTACTTTTAACGAAATCAATATGATCCTGCATGCGCCGTTTATGGGAGCAGGAATTTATTTCGAAGAAGATGAGGAAGAAGAAAAGATTAAATATCAGGCTGCTCATCATGAACTGGTAGCCAGTGCCCTGGCAGTCCGTATGGCACATGAAATAAACCCGGAAAACAAAGTCGGATGTATGTTTGCCGCCGGAAGCGCATATCCGTATTCCTGCCGCCCGGAAGATGTATGGGAAGCTCTTGTGGTAGATCAGGAAAACTATTTCTTCGCAGATGTTCAGGCAAGGGGATATTATCCGTCTTACGCAAAAGCGAGACTGAAGAAAAATGGTGTTTTTCCTGAAATGGAACCAGGTGACGAGGAAATTCTGAGAAAATATCCGGTAGATTTTATTTCGTTTTCTTATTACAACAGCCGGTGTATCGCGGCGCCGGGAGGAGACCAGGAAGAAGCGGAAGGAAATCTCTTTAAATCCGCAAAAAATCCTTATTTGAAATTCAGTCAGTGGGGCTGGCCTATCGATCCTCTTGGACTTCGGATTACATTAAATGAGGTATATGACCGGTACCAGAAGCCGATGTTTATTGTAGAAAACGGTCTCGGAGCCGTGGATACAGTCGATGAACATGGTGAAATTTCAGATGATTACAGGATTGATTATCTGAGAGACCATATCAAGGCCATGCGTGACGCGGTAGAAGAAGACGGGGTTGATCTGATGGGATATACTTCCTGGGCGCCGATTGATCTGATCAGCGCCGGAAGCGGCGAAATGAAAAAACGGTACGGATTCATTTATGTGGACAAACAGGAAGACGGAACAGGAACCCTGGAACGCAGAAGGAAAAAGTCTTTCTACTGGTATAAGAAAGTGATTGAAAGCAACGGGGAAGAATTATAGAAAAGCAAAGAAGTCAGCCGGGAAGGCTGGCTTTTTTGTATAAAAAATACAGATTTTAATATCCGCGAGAAAACAGACAGATTATATGATATACTGGTAAAATGTAAAATAATTTACAGAGGAGGCAGGAAAAGATGAAAAAGAAACGAAGGATTGTCCTGGCTGTTTTTCTGGCATATATTCTGTATGTAATCGTCGGCATGCTGGCGCCGTTTATTCATCAGAAAAGTGTAAGTGACGCAGGGAAAGAGCAGATCCGGGCGGAGGATTTTTATCAGAACCCGGGCGAAAAGGAAACGGACCGGGCAAAGATTGTAGAGGGAAATCAGGAAGCGCTGGATGTCCGGCTGGATATGATTCGAAAGGCAGAAAAAGAGATCATTATATCAACGTTTGACATTCGGGAAGGAGAAAGCACGGATGATATTTTTGCCGCGTTGACAGCGGCAGCCCAGAGAGGGGTTAAGGTAAAGATTCTGGTAGATGGCCTTTATGGAACTGTTCATATGAGCGGAAAAGAGATTTTTCAGGCGGCAGGCAGTCATCCCAATATTGAGATCCGATTTTATAATACGCCAAATCCGCTGAAACCGTGGACGATCCATGGATGCCTTCATGATAAATATCTGGTGACAGACGACCGGTATCTTTTGATGGGTGGAAGGAATATGTTTGATTATTTTATCGGGACTCATAAAGGAAAAAGTGTCGGACTGGACCGGGAAATCCTGGTGGTGAACACAGGAGGGCTGAAAAACAGTGCGGTCCGGCAGGTAAAAGAGTATTTTAAAGAAGTATGGAATCTGGATGTCTGTAAAACAAAATTTAACCAATGGTCAGAGAAAAAACGTTCGAAAGAAATCAGCCGTCTTTTAAAACATAACAAAGAACTGAAGGTTCCTGATCTGGATTATGAAACGATTACAGTGCCGGTCAAAAAGGCCACATTGGTGACCAATCCAACACATATCTATGGAAAAGAACCATATGTGTGGGAAACGATGAAGCAGCTGATGCTGGACGCAGACGAAAGAGTATTGATCCATACTCCGTATGCGGTATTTTCGGATGAAATGTATGAGGGCATGAAGGAAGTGAAACGAAAGGTACCCGACACAACGATCATCCTGAATTCCATTGCTTCCGGAGACAATATCTGCGCTTCTGCAGATTACCGGAGGAACAGACAGAATATTCTGGACACCGGAGTTCAGATTTGTGAATATATGGGACGTCATTCTACACATGGAAAGTCAATGGTCATTGATGATGATCTGGCGGTTGTGGGATCTTACAATTTTGACTGCAGGAGTACGTATGTGGATACGGAAACCATGCTCGTTGTCCAGGGAAAAGAGATTGCCGATCAGCTGGCTCAAAATCTTCAGACACTGCAGGATGGTTCCCTGACCGTGGATAAAAACGGGAAGTACATGGAGAAGAAGGGAGTAAAGGAACGTAAGATTGATTCCGGAAAGAACAGGCTGATCACAGTACTTTCATATATTATACAATGTGTGAGATATATGGTATAATATATACGCGTAGAGAAAAACTGCATTTTAACAATTCAAACACAAAAAGCAAACATTATGAACACAAAACAGATGTATCCTGTTCCTTGTAAGCAGAAAACAATTTTTATACCGCTTTCAGAGCAGGAACAGGAGAGAAACAAATGAGACTGTTAAAGATTTTCGCTGTAATTGCCGCCGGCGTGGCAGCTGCACTGATTTACAAGGAGAATAGAAAAACATATATTTCATAATTTTCATGTAAAATGGAAATAGTATATAAAGGATGTTAACTTGAATTAATTTTATATTCCCCAGTGAAAGACCGGCCCCTGATTGACAGGGTTCGGTCTTTTTCGGTTTGCAGCCTTATGAGAAAAAACTTTGCAGAAAAATATTTCTGCATGGTATGATAGGGAAAAAGATAAGGAGGGAAAATATGACAGCATTTGAGTTTGACGGCGAAAAATATAAAAAAGTTTCCGGACATCAGAAAAAATGGGGGAATCATCTGATAGAAGAACTGAATCTGAAAGGCAGTGAAACCATTCTGGATCTCGGATGCGGAGACGGGGTGCTTACGGCCAGGCTTGCCGGGATGGTACCGGAAGGACGAGTGACCGGCATTGACGCGTCACAGGGAATGATACGGACTGCCAGGCAGAATAAAAAAGAAAATCTGGAATTTTTGTGTATGGATATCAGCCAGATGGAGTTCCATGAAAATTACGATGTGATTTTTTCCAATGCGGCGCTTCACTGGATCCTGGATCATAAAAATCTGCTGAAACGCAGCTGGAAAGCACTGAAACCAGGCGGCATGCTGCTGTGGAATTTTGCCGGAGACGGGAATTGTAAAAATTTTTTTGAAGCGGTGCGGGCAAAGATAAAAGAAGAAAAATACAAAAAATATTTCCAGGATTTTCAGTGGCCATGGTATATGCCTGTGGTGTCACAATATCGGAAATTGGCAGAATCCTGTGATTTTACGGAAATAGAAGTATCGGAAGAAAACAGGGATACTTATTTTGAAAATGCGGAGGCACTGATCGGGTGGATGGATCAGCCCAGCCTGGTTCCGTTTATGGAAAGGCTTCCGGCTCGTGAAGGGAAAGAATTTCGTCAGGAAATGATAGAAAAAATGCTGCGGGAAACGGTACAGCCGGATGGCCGGTATTTGGAGGCTTTTCGAAGAATCCATCTGAAGGCGCGAAAAAAGGCGGATGATCCGGCCAGTGAAAAATGAAATGTGTGTCTCTCTATATGAGATTGTATTTTTGGAGAAGCTGCTGGCAATATGCCGGATCTTCTCCAATTTTTTTGATTTCCTGCAGGCTGCCGTCATGGCTCAGAAGAACGATCAGTTTGCTGATGTGCTCCTGCTCCATCTCCCGGCCCATTCGGATACCTTCCTTCTTTCCGCGGTTTTCAATGCGGTCTAATATTTCGCACATATTATTTTTCTCCTTTCTCTTCTCCAGATGCAGATTAAAAAACGCAGTTCTTTTTCTTTTACTACCTGTTTTGCCGTATAAAAGTCAGAAAAGTGATTGACATATCTGTTATAATTGTATATACTGTACATATACAGTAAGAATGAAATAAACATTGGAAGGAGGGATTTCTCTGAAGATCATTATCAGCAATGCAAAAGGAGACCCTATTTATGAACAGATATATAAGCAGATGAAAGATATGATCATTGCGGGAAAGCTGAAAGAAGGCGATATGCTCCCGTCCATCCGCGGACTTGCCAAAGATCTCAGAATCAGTGTGATTACAACAAAGAGAGCATATGATGAACTTGAGAAAGATGGATTTATCAATTCTGTTGCCGGAAAAGGATCCTTTGTGGCAGAGAAGGATCTGGAACTGATCCGGGAAGAGAATTTGAAGAAGATGGAAAGTTATATGGAGAAAATCTGGGAACTGGCGAAAGTCTGCGGAATGTCAGCTGATGAAGTCATGGAAATGTTTCAGATTATGGGAAAGGATGTGGAAGGATGAATGCAATAGAAATGCGTTATGTGGAGAAAGATTACGGACAATTTCAGATTAAAGATCTGAATCTATGTCTCCCGTCAGGGTATATTATGGGACTGATCGGGGAAAATGGAGCCGGAAAAAGCACAACGATCAAAATGATTCTGGATCTGGTCCGGAAGGATCACGGAGAGATCAGAGTATTCGGAGAAAAAACCGAAGATTCTCTGGCAGCCAGCAAAGAAGAGATAGGAATCGTGCTGGATGAATCTCAGTTTCCGGAAGGAATAACCGTGGAGCAGGTTAATAAAATCATGAAAAACATCTATAAGAAATGGGACGAAGAAGAATTTTACCGGCTGACAGATTTTTTTTCCCTTCCGAGGAAGAAGAAACGTTTTAAAGAGTTTTCCAGAGGAATGCAGCGGAAACTGTCGATTGCGGTTGCCATGTCGCATAATGCAAAACTGCTGATACTGGATGAACCTACCAGTGGACTGGATCCGGTGGTGCGGGATGAGATTCTGGATCTGTTTAATGATTTTACCAGAGATGAAAACCATTCTATCCTGATTTCATCTCATATCGTAGGAGACCTGGAAAAGCTGTGTGATTACATCGCCTTTATCCAGAAAGGCAGACTGATCATCTGTGGGGAAAAAGATCAGATGCTGGAAGCCTATGGGATTTTAAAATGCTCTGAGGAAGAACTGAAGGAACTGGACCAGCAGGCTGTCGCGGGAATCCGGGATTATGGTTATGGGGTAGAAGCACTGGTAGAGAAATCCCGGATTCCGGAAGGATATCAGACAGAAGTTCCGACACTGGAAGATATTATCATCTTTTTATCTAAAAAAGAAAGGAGAGGAATGAAATGAAAGGATTACTGCTGAAAGACTGGTATGAAATACGCTATCAATATCGATGGTTTCTGATTTTGCTGGCAGTTGCGGGTTTTTCATCTGCGACAGGACAGGGAAATGCTGTATTCTGGGGCTGTTATATGATGATTCTGGTTGCCATGATTCCGTTAAATACCATGGGATATGATGAAAAAAGCGGATGGCAGAAATACAGCCGGTGCTTCCCGGTTTCATCCGGACATCTGGTACTGGAAAAATATCTGCTGGGTGTGATTGCGCTGATCGTGGCGGTAGGAGTGTATCTGCTGTTTTCTGCCATTTTCTATTTCATTCCGGGCGTGGGAAACGCAAAAGAGCAGTTTTTTACAATACTGGCTGCTATGATTACAGTAGGTGTTTTTCCTATGGCCCTGATGCTTCCGCTGAATATCCGGTTTGGAATGGAAAAAGCAAGAGTATATCTCATTTTCTTTATCATTATTGTGGCAGTTGCAGCGGGAGGGATTTTCGCAGGAGCCGAAGACCTTCCTATGATCGTTAATTTCCTTGCAGGAATCAATCTGGATTTGTTCATTCTGCTGCTTCCTCTGATTTCCATTGCTCTTCTGGCAGCAACCTACCCGCTGTCTGTCTGGCTTTATCATAAAAAAGAGTGGTAGGCTATGAGATAAAATTTCTGCGGTACTGGCTCGGTGAGCAGTCCTTCTTCTTCTTAAAAAGTTTGGAAAAATACAGCGGGTCCTCATAACCGACGGATCTTGAGATGTCAGATATGGAAAGGCTGCTGTTTGACAGAAGGGAGCATGCCCGGCTGATCCGCAGATCCAGAAGGTAATCCTTCATGGAGACGCCAACGGAAGATTTAAACAGACGATACAGATAAGAACGTTCAATATTAAGCTGAGCTGAAATATCCTGCAGACTGAAATTTTCCTCATAATGATTTTCCAGATACTGCAGAGTTTCCTGAACATAATGATTTTGTTTTTCCTGGGGAGACAGATTCTCCCTGGGAAATTTTTGCGTTAAAAGATATAAATATTCATATAGAACACTATTCATCATCAGATCTCTGTTTTCTGAAAGCATGGATGCTTCCAGCATTTTTTCATGACACCGGAGAAGCTCAGGGTCTTCATTCAGATGGAGATAAGGAGCATCATAAAAAGAAGTCCGTTTCAGATACTGCTGGATTTTGATTCCACGCATTCCGATCCAGCTGTAAGACCATGGTTCATGGGAATCTGCTTCATAGTAAATTCTCTCATTGGGATGGATGCAGAAGGCGTCTCCGGAATGCAGACGGTAAATTTTGTTTCTGCACTGAAAAAATCCTTTTCCTTTTAAAATGTAATGTACAATATAACCGCTTCTGATAGCAGGTCCGTAACTATGACCTGGTTTACAGTCTTCGTATCCGCAGGTGTAAACCATAGCGTCAATATTTCTTGTAAAATCATTGGAAAAATGAAAATCTGTCATATTGGGAATTCCTTTCCTGGCAAGGTCAACAAAGCGCCATATATAAACAACAAAAGTCCATATAATTAAAAGTATAAGCTGATATAATAAAAATTGCAAGGGACAAGACGAGGAGGTGAGAAGATGTCAATTGTCTATGAAAAAGAAAATCAGATCTTTCATCTGCAGGCAAAAGATACAAGTTATGTTATGGGAGTGATCCGGGGACATCTGACTCATTTATATTGGGGAAGAAAGCTGAATCAATACGGAGGAAGCCGGAAGATCATCTGGAAAGACCGTGGATTTGCACCGAATCCCGATGATTTGGACCGTACATTTTCATTGGATACTTTGCCTCAGGAATATCCGCAGACAGGGAATGGTGATTTCAGGAACTGTGCTTATGGAATCCGGGACGAAAAAGGAGGAAGGATCAGTGACCTGATCTATCAGAGCCATGAAATTGTTTCCGGAAAAGAGCCTCTGCCGGGACTGCCGGCTTCTTTTGGAAATGACAATGAGGTAGATACACTAAAAGTTCATATGCTTGATCAAATCTCCGGTTTGAAAGTTGAATTGTGGTATCACGTGTTCCAGGACCAAAATGTCATAGCCAGGAGTGTGCACTTTAAAAATACAGGGAAAGAAAAGGTCACGCTGACAAAAATGTTAAGTATGTCTGTGGATATCCGTGAGGCAGGGTTTGACGTTTTAACACTGTACGGCGCTCATAATAATGAAAGAAATATGGATCGCCGTCCATTAAAGAGCGGTACGATTCAGATTGAAAGTCTGAGAGGAACGAGTTCACCGCAGCAGGCGCCATTTATGGCACTGCTCCGTCCAGAGACAACAGAAGATTTTGGAGAGATTTATGCGGCAAACTTTGTATACAGCGGTAACTTTATTGCTGCGGTTCAGACAGACGCATTTGAAAATACAAGATTTCAGATGGGGATGAATCCATGGAATGGACAGTGGCTGTTAGAGCCGGAAGAAGAATTCCATACGCCAGAGGTGATCATGGTTTATGCGTCAGAAGGCCTGAATCAGATGTCACAGATGTATCATGATTTTTATCAGAATCATCTGATCAGAAGTCAGTTCGCAAAAAAAATCCGGCCAATTCTGATCAATAACTGGGAGGCAACATTTTTTGATTTTACAGAGGAAAAAATCCTGGAAATTGCAGATAAGGCAGCAGAAGTCGGAGCAGAGCTTTTTGTTCTGGATGACGGATGGTTTGGCAAAAGAGATGACACGAAAAGCTCTCTTGGAGACTGGACGGAAGACAGACGAAAGCTGCCGGACGGCCTAAAAGGACTGGAAGAAAAAATCCATGAAAAAGGTCTTATGTTCGGAATCTGGCTGGAACCGGAGATGATTTCCATAGACAGTTGTCTGTATCGGAAGCATCCGGATTATGTCCTGCATACGCCGGGAAGACCTTACACCTTTGGAAGAGGGCAGCTGGTTTTGGATCTGTCCAGAAAAGAGGTCTGTGATTATGTGATTGAAAGTATTTCCAACGTATTAGATTGCGCGCGGATCGATTATGTGAAATGGGATATGAATCGTCATTTGACCGATGTAGGAAGCGGAGCTTTTCCGGCAGAAAGACAGGGAGAAATTACTCACCGGTATGTTCTGGGGCTGTACCGGATTCTGGATACTCTGACAACAAGATATCCGGATATTTTATTTGAAAGCTGCTCAAGCGGCGGAGGAAGATTTGACCCGGGGATGCTGTATTATATGCCTCAGACCTGGTGCAGCGACAACACAGATGCTGTCTGCAGAATGAAAATACAGTATGCAACATCTCTTACATATCCGCCAATCACCATGGGCGCCCATGTGAGCGGATGTCCGAATCAGCAGACCGGACGTCAGACTTCTCTTGAAACCCGGGGATATGTAGCAATGAGTGCGAATCTTGGCTATGAACTGGATCTTACCAGATGCAGTCAGGAAGAGTTAAAACAAATTAAACAGCAGATTGATTTTTATAAAACAATTCGGGAGACCATCCAATTTGGAAGGCTTTTCAGAATCAAAAATCCATTTGATGGAAATCTGGCACAATGGAATTTTGTATCAGAGGACGGGAAGGATGTAGTAGGATTTTATTTTGAAATTCTGAGCCGGCCGGCATCACCTGTCCAGATTATGAAATTAAAGGGACTAGAATGTGACGCATATTATCAGGACATGGAAACTGGAAATATTTACGGAGGAGATGAGCTTATGTACAGCGGAATCAGCATTCCGCTCTGCAAGCAGGATTTCCGAAGCAAATGCTATCATTTCCAGAGGATAGATGAAAACAGCTTCTTATAAACAGGGAGGAATTAAAATGAGTCAGGAAAAGAATGAACGTTATGAGAAAATATCCCAGGACTTGATCCGGCTGGTCGGAGGCAAAGATAATATACAGGGAACGGCTCACTGTGCAACAAGACTGAGAATCGTATTAAAAGATCTGGATGTTGTAGATATGAAAGGCATAGAGAATGTGGATCTGGTAAAAGGAGTTTTCGTTGCGGGAGATCAGCTCCAGATTATTTTTGGGGCAGGACTGGTCAATGCCGTTTACGAAGTATTTGCCGATGATGTTCAGATGAAAAACATGAGTCTGAGTGATTTGAAAACAGAAGCCAATGAAAAGATGAATCCGCTTCAAAGGGTGTTAAAGGCACTTTCTGATGTATTTATCGACATTATGCCGGGAATCCTGGCGGCGGCTCTGCTGACAGGCATTTCCGGAGTCCTGGGGAACATGGAAATCGTACAGCAAAATGCAACATTATATGGATTAAACCGTATCATCAATATTTCATCTGGGGCAATTTTCGGATTCCTGCCGCTGGCGGTTGCTTACAGCGCGTGCAAGCGATTTGGCGGACGTCCGATTCTGGGAATTGTAATAGGATGCATCATGCTGTCAAACAGTCTGGCAGACGCTTATGCGGCGGCTCAGGGAACCGTGGATGTGGAAGTTCTTCATATTTTCGGATTTCCGGTGGAATTAGTCGGATTTCAGGGTGGAATTATCGTTGCGCTGCTGATTGGCGTTGTAACGGCAAAACTGGATATTTTCTTTGAACGCAAAGTTCCGGAAGTTATCCGGCTGCTGGTATCTCCGCTGCTTACGACTCTGGTCAGCGCACTGCTTCTGTTCTTTATTGTAGGTCCGATCGGGCGCGGGCTTGCGTCAGGCATTACCACAGGGCTCGTATGGATGACCCAGTCTTTCGGACTGATCGGATATGCGATTTTCTCTGGTGTGCAGCAGCTGATCGTTATCACAGGACTTCATCATGTATTTGGAGCGATTGAAGCACAGCTTCTTGCGGATACCGGACGCAACTTCCTGAATCCTTTAATGTCAGTGGCAATCATCGCCCAGGGCGGAGCTGTTCTCGGATATCTGGCAAGACATTATAAAGAAATGAAAACAAAAGAACTTTGTATTCCAAGTTTTATTTCTGTACTGTTTGGAATCACGGAACCGGCGCTGTTTGGTGTAAATATCCGATATCGTTATCCGCTGGCAGGCGGATGTATCGGAGGCGCGATCGGGGGAGCAGTCGTCTATCTGACAAACCTGGCGGCTCTTGGATTTGGAACAACTGTTGTTCCGGGAATCGCTCTTGCGGATCCTGCCCATGGAGGATATGTCAATTATATTATTGCTCATGTAACTGCTCTTGCGGCCGGGTTTATCGTTACCTTTATTCTGGGAATTACCGATAAAACAGGAAATGGTGATGAACAAACGGCAGAGATAGAAGCAGACGAAGAAGTCAGTGCAGATTCTAAAGAAAATCATGATACGGATAAGGAAGAAATCCTGTATTCTCCGGCCAGGGGAGAAGTTCTTCCGATCGACCAGGCGGCGGATCCGGCGTTTGCGTCAAAAGCAATGGGAGACGGTGTGGCGGTTAATCCGGAAAATGGAGAAATCACAGCACCGGCCGATGGGAAAATCAGTTTGGTATTTCCAACGAAACATGCCGTTGGCATTACTTTGGATTCCGGAGTAGAACTTCTGATTCATGCAGGCATTGATACTGTAAAAATGGAAGGAAAAGGATTCAGGGAATTTGTAAAAGCAGGAGAACGTGTGAAAAAAGGAGATAAGCTGATCACATTTGATAAAGAACTGGTGGAAAAGAATGAATTCAGCCCTCAGATTATGTTCCTGGTGGCAGACGCAAAAGGAAAGACCGTTACCGTAACTCCGGCACCGAAAGCTGACAATACAACCGAGGTAATCCGGGTAAAATAATTTCATAAATGAATATTGTCTCTTAAGTCCTGGTCGGGTATAATAAGAGAGTCAGGCGCAGGCTGCTTCAGATCAATGAAACAGCCTGTGTTTGTGAAAAGACAGGGAATCCTGTTTTAAGAAGAAAAAAGAAGGTGATGGTTCATGACAAAGAAGATGACAATGGCAGATATCGCGGAGTTGTCAGGTGTTGGGAAGAGTACGGTATCTCGTTTTTTCAACGGAGGCTATGTGAAGCAGGAAACGAGAGAAAAGATTCAGAAAATAATAGAAGAATATAACTATAAGCCAAATGCTTTTGCCAGACTGAAGGCGAAGCAGAGCAGGCTGATCGGAGTTATTGTCCCAACACTGAACTCAAAGATTACCGGACGCGTTGTCACCAGCATTGACCGTTATCTTAGAGAGAAGAATTATACAACGCTGATTCAGAGTTCAGATCATGATATCGACCAGGAACTGGAAAACATTCAGCGCCTGATTCAGATGAATGTAGATGGGATTCTGATCAGTTCCATCGCCATTACAAAAGACCACCGGGAATTATTTGCCGAGACCCGGATCCCAATTGTGGTGCTGGCTCAGGAATATGAGGAAGGAATTTCAATCATTGATGATGATTACAGTGCCGGCAGATACATGGGCGCCTATATCGGGAAGACCGGGCATCAAAAAGTAGGATATATCGGAGTTTATGAGACAGACGTGGCAGTAGGAATCCGGAGAAAACAAGGTGTGATTGATGGATTGAAAGAGTATGGGATCACAGATCTGATCATCGGAAAAAGTGATTACAGTTTTATCGGGGGACAGACTGTAGCCCGGGAGATTCTGGAGAAGGCCCCGGATGTCGATGCGATGATATGCGCTACAGACCGTCTGGCTTTTGGAGCCTATAAGATCCTGCAGAAAGCAGGGAAGAAGATACCGGAAGATGTCTCGGTTGTTGGTTTTGGCGGGTATGATGAGAGCACCCTGCTGACGCCGGAACTTACCACGCTGAAATTTGATTCTTACGGTATGGGATATTTTGGGGCAGAGACGATTCTGAAGATGATTCAGAAAAAACGGGTTTCCAAAAAACAGGTGGTTGACTATAAGTTTATCAAAGGTGGAAGCGTAAAAAACTATCGGTGCGCTGAAAGCCCGGATTTGTTATGATCAAAACTCCCTTTTATGCAGATAACGGCAGAAAGCTGTGTCTGGATGAAGGGGAGTTTTTTTATTGCGGAAAGATTTCAGGCAATCTTGCCGGAATGTCTTTGGAAAAAAGACAGGGGTATGATATGATGATGACAGATCATAAAATCAGAGAGGAGAGAAATCAGATGAAGCTGATCCACATTGCAGATGTACACTGGGGCGCACGTCCGGAGAGAGAGAAGCCCTGGGGAAAAGAGCGCGCAAAAGAAATCAAGGAAACCTTTCGCAGAGTTCTTGAGCGTGCAAAAGAACAGAAAACAGATCTGCTGCTGATTTCGGGTGATTTTTTTGAACGGCAGCCGTCACTTACAGATCTTCGGGAGGCAGACTATCTTCTAAAGCAGCTGGATCATACAAAAACAGTCTGGATTGCGGGAAATCATGATTATTTGAAAAAAGGAACCGGTCTGGAAGCCTATGAATGGGAATCAGATACGTTTCTTTTGAAGGGACCGGAACTGGAGAAAATAAGCTTTCCTGAGCTTAATACGACAGTTTATGGTTTCAGCTACTGGCAGGATCAGATCGAAGACCCTCTTTATGACTCGCTGCGGCCGGAAGAGGAGGGAGATGAAATCAAGATCCTTCTGGCTCACGGGGGAGACGAAAAGCATATACCAATTCACAGAGAACGTCTGAAATGGTCCGGATTTGATTATATTGCTTTGGGACATATCCATAAACCGGAAGTGATTTTTGAGGACCTGATGGCGTATGCAGGATCTCTGGAACCTTTGGATCATACGGAGACAGGACGTCATGGCTTTATGGAAGGAGAAATCAGTGAAGAACGGCAGATCATTACATTTCACCCGTTTTCCAGGAGGGAATATGTCCGGACGGAAGTCTATGTAACAGAAGAAATGAGCGGAGAAGAAATTCTGGACCGGATTGACACAGAAATTTCCTACCGGGGAAGTGAAAATATCCACGAAATTATCCTGCAGGGAACGATGGATCCGCAGATTGAACTGGATATAGAAAGAATTCAGGAAAGATACCGGATTTCCGGGATTACGGATCAGACAAAGAGCATATGGGAGAGACGGGATCTTTCCAGGGAAGATAATCTCCTGATGCGGCGGGTGGCAGAATTATTGGAAGATGAACCGAAAGCGCTGGCGTATGCCATGGAAGCACTGGAATTATCAGAGGAGAGAGAAGTATGAAGATAAAAGAAATCGGGATTGACGGCTTTGGAAAATTTCATGATTATCATACGGAATTATCTGAGGGAATTCAGGTTATCTATGGAAACAATGAGACGGGAAAGACAACACTGCGCCAGTTTATGTTCCATATGCTGTTTGGGCTGGAAAAGAGCAGAGGGACAGCCGCCAGAAAAGATGACTATACCAGATATATGCCGGTGGAAGGAGGCAGATATGGCGGATACCTGCTGGTTGAAAAAGAAGGACAGAGATATCGGATCCAGAGGACATTTGAGACCGGGAACCGGCAGCTTCGCCTGTTTCTGGAAGATACCATGGAGGAAATTCCGCTTCCGAAACAAAGTCTACAGGGAGTGTTGTTTGAAAATTCTGCGGAATCATTCCAAAATACAGCCTCTTTAACTCAGGCCGATATTCGCACAGGAAAAGAAATGCAGAAAATTCTGCAGAATTCTATGGCAAATTTGAGAAACAGTCAGGATGCACGGCTGGATATCCGCAAGGCGGTTAATATATTGAAAGGAAAGCGGCGCAATGCCAGGAAAAATCCTGCTTTTTACCGAAGTGAGCAGCTTCGCCAGCGTCTGGGAGAAGCGTCATTCCAGGAGAACGAATTAAAAAAGTATGAAACGCAGGAAGAAGAGCTGTACCGGCAGCTGAATCAGAAGCCAAGGCTGTCTTTGCTGCAGAGAATTTTGCAGTGGATTCGGAGACTGTTTGGTGTTGACCAGGAAGAAATCAGAAAGAATGAAATCCGTCACAAACTGGAAGTGGTCCGTCTGGAAAAAGAACATCTGCTGGAGCAGAAACAGGAAATCGAAGATTTGAAAAAAGAATATCAGTCTGCTTTGACGCAGAAAAAAGAAGCGGAACAGGAAGTGCGATGGATCGACCGCGCCATCTGGGGGATTGAAACGGCTGCGGCGGATATTCAGAAAACCTTTGGTGAAGAATTAAATGAAAAGATATCGGATATTTTCTGCCAGATGACCGGTGCAAGATATGACAAAGCTGTAATGGATCAGTCCATGGAAATGATGGTAAGACAGGACGGAAGATACATTGACATGAAATATCTGAGCAATGGGGCCGTGGAACAGCTCTATTTTGCTCTGCGTCTTGCGGCAGGAGAGCTGCTGTATGGAGAAGATGAATTTCCGCTGTTTTTGGATGATGTGTTCGGTAATTATGATGATGTGAGATTGAAGAATACGTTAGCTTATCTGTCCCAAAACTGTGAGAGGCAGATTCTGATCTTCACCGGACGAAGAGAAATTCTCAATATGCTGGAGAAATTGAAGATTGACTTTCATGTGATCGTATTGTAAAAATAGGAAGAACGGTTGTAAAACAAAAGAGGAGAAGGAAAGTATGAAAAAGAATAAACTGCTTCAGGCATCCAGATGGTTTCTTTATTTTATGATGTATTCAGTGATCGGATGGCTGTATGAGGTATTCCTTGAGGTTGTTGTATACCGGTGGGGATTTTCCAACAGAGGGGTTTTGTTTGGCCCGTACTGCATTATTTATGGAGTAGGAGCCCTGCTGCTTTTGCTGACTCTGGGAGGAGTGCAGAAAAAGAAATTATACCTGGGGAGGCTGTATGTAACTCCGGTTTTTGTATTTTTAGGAATTATGGCAGTGACAACGATAACGGAACTGATCGGAAGCTATATTATGGAAGCAGTGACCGGCGGATGGATGTGGGATTATGAGAGATTTGCTTTTAATTTTCAGGGGCGGATTGCGTTAAACCCAAGTATCCGGTTTGGAATCGGAGGCATGATTTTTTTATATCTTCTGCAGCCGGTATTTGAAAAGATAACAGGCCATATGAATCGCCGGATGACGTATGCAGCAGCCGGACTTTTGCTGATCCTGCTGATCCTTGATTCTATCATAACCATGAGATAAAAAATAAAGGAAAAATATCAAAGGGCGTCTGCCAGTGCAGATGTCCTTAAAAAAAACGAGAAATATGGAACCGATACCACAAAAAGTATTGACAAAAATACAATACAGCCATATAATACAAATATGGAACCGATACCACAACTAAATCAAGAAAAGGAGAGAAGATATGGATTACGCAAAGATTGCCAGTCAGGTTATCGAAAATGTCGGCGGAAAAGATAATATCAAATCCGTTCAGCATTGTGCAACACGTTTGAGACTGCAGCTTAAGAACAACGACTTAAGAGACGAAGATGCAGTCAGTGACATTGAAGGAGTAAAAGGAGTGTTCCTCACTCAGTCACAGTTTCAGATCATTTTTGGATCAGGACTTGTAAATCTGGTCTGCGATGAAGTGCAGAAGCAGCTGGGAGGCGATGTCGGACCAGCGGCAGATGAGGAGCCGGAAGAGGAAAAAGGGAATATCATACAGAGACTTGTCAAGGTATTAAGTGATATCTTCGTGCCGATCATCCCGGCGATCGTAGCCGGCGGTCTGCTGATGGGTATCAATAATATCCTGACTTCCGCATTGATTGATGGAAAATCTATTATTGAATTATATCCGCAGTGGAAAGGATTGGCTACAGCGATCAATACATTTTCAAATGCGCCGTTTACATTCCTTCCAGTATTGATTGGATTCAGCGCGACAAAGAAATTTGGAGGAAATCCATATCTTGGAGCAGCAATGGGAATGATCATGGTTCACCCGGATCTGTTAAGTGCTTACAGCATCGGTATTGCCGATCCGCCAATCTGGAATATTTTCGGATTCCATATTGAAGCCATCGGATATCAGGGAACTGTCCTTCCGGTATTAGCTGTCGCATTTATCCTTGCAACGATTGAAAAGAAATTGCATAAGGTAACACCGACATGGCTGGATAACTTAACTACGCCGTTGTTATCTATTATGGTAACTTCTTTCCTGACATTCATCATTGTCGGACCAGTTTTAAGAGAAGCAGGTAACCTTCTTGCAGCAGGCATCACATGGCTTTATAACACGCTTGGATTTATCGGAGGCGGACTGTTTGGTCTTGCTTACGCACCAATCTGTCTGACCGGTATGCATCATAGTTTTATCGCGATTGAAACTCAGCTGATCGCAGACGCAGCACATACAGGCGGAAGTTTTATCTTTACGACAGCAAGTATGAACAACGTGGCACAGGGAGCAGCCGTTATCGCAGTTCTGTTCTTAACAAAGAATGAAAAGATGAAATCTATCTGTTCTGCATCTGGTGTTTCCGCGCTTTTAGGAATCACAGAGCCGGCAATGTTTGGTGTAACACTGAAATTAAAATACCCATTCTATGCAGCGATCATCGGATCCGGAGTAGGAAGTGCCTACTGTGCCGCAACAAAAGTACTGGCACAGGCAATGGGAGCTGCCGGAATTCCTGGAATTATTTCCATGAAGCCGCAGGATTATCCGAACTTCCTGATCGGACTTGTGTTATCCATGGCAGTATCTGCATTGATGACAGTGATTTTCTGGAAGAAATTTAACCTTGGAGCAGAAGAACAGACAAACAAGAAAAAAGAAACAAAAACAGAAGAAGTACAGGAAGTAAAAGCAGTGACAGGACCGGAAGATCTTTATTCTCCAATGAAGGGAGAAGTCCTTCCAATCGAGAAATCAAACGATGCGGCATTTGCATCGAAAGCAATGGGAGATGGTGTGGCAATCAATCCGGAAGAAGGAGTGATCTATGCTCCTGCAGATGGAAAGATCAGCCTGGTGTTCCCAACAAAGCATGCCATTGGCATTACACTGAACTCAGGAGCAGAGCTTCTGATCCATGCAGGAATTGATACCGTTAAGATGGACGGAGAAGGTTTCGAATTATATGTAAATACAGGTGATGAAGTAAAGAAAGGTGATAAGCTGTTGTCTTTCAATATGGATCTGGTAAAAGAGAAAGGGTATCAGACCCAGACTATGTTCCTGGTAGTGGACGCGAAAGGAAAAGAACTGGAAGTATCACCGGCTGACAAAGCGGATAACAGTACGAAGATCATGACATTAAAATAATAATGAAGTAATTCCAGAAAGGGAAAAAAGGATGTTTGAGAAATATAAAAAAGTTCTGAAAAAAGATTATGATGCATGGTATCAGGAAAACAAAGCATACAGAGATAAAGTCGCAAAAGATCCGAGAAGACTTAAATTTCATCTGATGCCGGAGACAGGATGGCTGAATGACCCAAATGGTTTATGCCAGTTTCACGGAACCTATCATATTTACTATCAGTATACACCTTTTGAACCGACGGGAGAATTGAAAATGTGGGCTCACTGCACCACAAAAGATTTTATCCATTATCGAGATTATGGTCCGGTATTGTTTCCGGACCAGGATTTCGATGCCCATGGGGTGTATTCCGGATCTGCGTTCGTTGAAAATGATAAGATCTATTATTACTATACCGGAAATGTAAAATATTTTGACCGGGATGATTACGACTATATTAACTCAGGACGGGGAAGCAATACGGTTATGTTCACCAGTGAGGACGGATATCATTTTTCTGAAAAAGAACTTCTGATGACAACGGATGACTATCCGGAAGATATCAGCAATCATGTCAGAGATCCTAAGATTTTAAAACATGACGGAAAATATTATATGGTTCTCGGAGCAAGGGATAAAAAGAGCGTTGGAATGATTCTTCTGTATCAGTCAGAAGATCTGAGGCACTGGAAATATTTTGACCGCATTACAACGGAAGAACCTTTTGGGTATATGTGGGAATGTCCGGATGTATTTGAAATTGATGGACAGCTTATTCTGACCTGCTGCCCGCAGGGCATAAAACCTCAGGGATTTGATTATCACAATCCGCACCAGACAGCGGCAATGAAACTGAGTTATGATTTTGACACAAAAGAATCCAGGATTGAAGAGATTAAACTGATGGATCGAGGATTTGATTTCTATGCACCGCAGACTTTTGAAGATGAGCGGGGAAGAAGAATCCTGATCGGATGGATGGGAATCCCGGATGCGGAGTATACGAATCCGACAACGGAAGATGGATGGCAGCATGCTTTGACAATACCTCGTCAGATTTCATTGCGGGATGGAAAATTTATTCAGGAGCCGATTGAAGAATTAAGAAAACTTCGCTGCGGCGGAACGAAAATGGCAGAATTTGACGGAAATGAGAAAAAGATTTGTGATGATGTTGTTTACGAGGCAGTTGTCGAGTATAATAAATGTAAAAATATGAAGATGACTTTAAGGGAAGGAATTACGCTTTCCTATGAAGATGAAGTTCTTACACTGGACCTGGGAGCATATGGATCTGGCAGGACGACAAGAAAGGTTCGACTGGAATCTTTGGAACAGCTGCAGATTTTTGCAGATACCTCCTCTCTGGAGATTTTTGTGAACCATGGAGAAGAAGTGTTTACAACCAGGATTTACAGCCTGAAAGGCGAGATTTCCATCGAAGGGCAGTGTGAAGGTATGCTGACCATCTATCCATTAAAGTCTTTTCTGATCGAAGGAGGATGCAATGAAGAATAAGTTATGTGGAATCGGAGAGGCATTGATTGATTTTATTCCGGATGTAAAAGGGGAGAGACTGAAGGATGTCCCATCTTTTACCCGGGTGGCAGGCGGAGCGCCGGCGAATGTGATCGGAGCTGTAACGAAGCTGGGAATTCCGTCTAAGATGCTTACCAAATTAGGGGATGATCCGTTTGGTGATTATATTATCGATGTTTTAAATGACGCGGGAATCGATACATCAAACATCGAGAGAGATCAGGAAGGAGAGACAGCGCTTGCGTTCGTATCCCTGGCAGCGGATGGAAACCGTGATTTTAAATTTTACCGGAAGAACAGCGCGGATCTGAGATACAGTGTGGATGACATTCCGGAAAATATTCTGGATGACTGTGGAATGATTCATTTCTGCAGCGTGGATCTTGTAGAATCCCCGATGAAAGAAGCCCATAAGAAACTGATCGACATGGCAATTGAGCAGGGAGTTAAGGTATCTTTTGACCCGAATCTTCGTTTCTCTTTATGGGATGATCTGGATGCTTTGAAAAAGACAGTGAATGATTTCATCCCATATGCGGATATTATTAAGATTTCCGATGAGGAACTGGAATTTATTACCGGAAAGACTGATATCAAAGACGCAGTTCCGGATCTTTTGTCAGGAAGAGCAAAATATGTGATTTATACCAAAGGAGCAGACGGCGCAGAGATTTATACCAAAGACGGAGTGGTAGAAGCACCGGGATATTCCATTGATGTACGGGATACAACCGGCGCAGGAGATTCCTTTATCGGAGCCTTTCTGTTCTGTATCCTCAGGGATGAAATAGATGATCTTGACAGTGTGAGCAAAGACAAATTATATGAATATCTTGATTTTGCCAATGCTTATGCAGCCAATACCAGCACCAAAGAAGGAGCTTTGGCAGCCATGGCTACGATGGATGAAATCCAGGAGTGGATCAAAAACAGAAAATAGAGAATCGCAGGAGCGAGAGAATGCAATCTGCCGCGGAATTTTTGGATTCCGCGGCAGATTTTCTTTTTTCTGTCTGATTTTTGAAAATATTTCAGCCGATTGTGGAAATGAAAAGAAGCCGTTATAATGAAACATGCAAATCAAAGACAGAAAGGAATTATTATGGAAATAAAGGAACAATTTATGAGAACAGGACTGCTCCTTGGAGAAGAAGGAATCCGAAAATTAAATAAGGCAGCGGTTGCGGTGTTTGGAATTGGAGGAGTTGGAGGATTTACAGTGGAAGCACTGGCAAGAAGCGGGATTGGGCATTTGGTGCTGGTAGATGCGGATGAGGTATCGGAATCTAACATCAACCGGCAGATTATAGCGACTCATCAGACAGTCGGAAGACCTAAAGTAGAAGTAATGAAAGAGAGAATTGCGCAGATTAATCCGGAGGCCGTGGTGGAAACATACCAGACTTTTTTTCTGCCGGAAAACGCGGATCAGTTTGATTTTGCCTCTTATGATTATGTTGTAGATGCCATTGATACTGTTACCGGAAAGATCGAACTTGTGCTTCAGGGACAGAAGGAGGGAACGCCTGTAATCAGCAGCATGGGAGCAGGAAACAAGCTGGATCCGACCATGTTTCAGGTAGCGGATATTTATGATACGTCAGTCTGCCCTCTGGCGAAAGTGATGCGAAAAGAACTGAAAAAGAGAAATGTTCCGGCGCTGAAAGTCGTATATTCCAAAGAAAAGGCAATGGAGCCAGCGTTCAGGATTTCAGAAGGTGGAAAACGTCAGATTCCGGGAAGCACCGCCTTTGTACCATCGGTGGCAGGACTGATCATTGCGGGAGAGGTCATCAAAGATCTTTCCGGAATCTCTGAAAAATAAATCAATTCCCAAAGCTGCGAACGGCTGAAAATACGCAAGAGTCACGAAAAGGTAACTATCCCTATAAAAAAGTGCCTGCTTGAAGAATGTCTGGAAAAAACTATGATTATACATAAAGAAAGGGACAAACAATTAAAATAAGTCTTATGTTTGGGAAGGAGACGAAATGGATATTTGGAACCTGATTTATGAGAGAAAAAGTTTTTTCATTGATTTATGTCTGGAACATCTTATGATTTCTGCGATTGCCATTGTAATTGCGATCGCAGCGGGAGGATTGATCGGAATCCTTTTAAGTGAGTATCCGAGATTTTCCAGACCGGTGATCGGAGTCGTGAATTTTCTTTACACGATTCCATCGATTTCCATGCTGGGATTTTTGATTCCATTGTCAGGCATCGGAAACATTACAGCTGTTCTGGCGCTTATCATCTATGCCCTGCTTCCGATGGTGAGAAACACATATACCGGCATAACCAACGTGGATCCTGCCATGACAGAAGCGGCAGAGGGAATGGGAAGCACCCGGCTGCAGATTCTGACGAAGATTAAGATTCCTCTGGCAGCGCCGGTCATTATGTCTGGAATCCGCAGTATGGTGACTATGACCCTGGCGCTGGCCGGCATCGCGTCATTTATCGGAGCAGGCGGCCTGGGCGTGGCAATTTACAGGGGAATTACAACGAACAATACGGCTATGACGGTAGCAGGAAGTATCCTGATCGCTCTGATCGCGCTTCTGGCCGATTTCCTTCTTGGATTCATAGAAAAATCCATGCAGAAAAAGCACAGACGGCATAGAAGCAGAAGGACAAAGTATGCGGTCGCAGCTGCCGTTTTAGCGGTAATCCTGGCAGTCTCTTCCGGAATATATTACGGAAGACAGAAAACAGATACGATCCGGATTGCAGCCAAGCCGATGACGGAGCAGTATATCCTGGGGGAAATGCTGAAAATCATGATTGAGGAAGACACAGATCTTAAGGTGGAAATGACCCAGGGAGTTGGCGGAGGCACATCCAATATCTGGCCTGCCATGAAGAGCGGAGAGTTTGATGTGTATCCTGAATATACAGGAACTGCCTGGAATATGGTGTTAAAAAGAAATGATCTGTATACAGAAGACAAATTCGCAGAACTTGAAAAGGCCTATGACTCCTATGATATGGAGTGGGATGGAATGTACGGTTTTTCCAACAGTTATGCTCTTGCAGTCCGGAAAGAAGTGGCAGAGAAGTATGGACTGAAAAAGATTTCGGATCTGCAGTCTGTGTCCGGACAGCTGAAATTTGGGGCAGAATATGATTTCTATGAGAGAGAAGACGGCTATGATCCTCTGTGCGAAACTTACGGGCTTGAGTTTGCCAGCACTTCAGATCTTGACATCGGGCTTAAATATCAGGCTGTCAATTCCGGTGAAATTGATGTGATGCCGATTTTTACAACAGACGGACAGTACAGTGTCTCAGATATTGTTGTGCTGGAAGATGACAGGCAATTCTATCCGTCCTATGAATGTGGAAATATCGTAAGGGAAGAAGTGCTTGATGAACATCCGGAACTCCGGAATGTTTTTGAAAAATGTGAGGATATTCTGGATGAGAAAGAAATGGCAAAGCTGAATTATATGGTTGAGGAAGATCAGAAAGAGCCGGAAGATGTGGCGAGAGAATTTCTGAAGGAAAAAGGTTTGATTTCGTAGGAGGAAGAGACGATGGCAGCAGTAATTGAATGGAAAGAGATTGAGAAGAAATATAATGGGAAAAAGATCATGGAGCATTTTTCTTTAAAAGTGGAAGAAGGAGAATTTCTTACGATTATAGGATCTTCCGGCTGCGGAAAGACAACGATGCTGAAAATGGTCAATGGGCTGATCCGGCCGGATGCAGGAAATGTTATGATAAAAGGAAAAGATATAGCAGATACAGATCTGATTGAACTTCGCAGGAGCATTGGGTACTCCATTCAGGGGAATGTTCTGTTTCCTCACATGACAGTAGAAGAAAATATTTCCTATGTGCCGAATTTGTGGAACCGCAGGGATAAAGAAAAGACAAGGAAGGCGGTTTCAAGATGGATGAAAATCGTAGGTTTAAGTGATGATATGAGGGATCGTTTTCCATCGGAGCTGTCAGGCGGGCAGCAGCAGAGAGTCGGGATCGCCAGAGCGCTGGCGGCGTCTCCGGAAATCCTTTTGATGGATGAGCCTTTTGGAGCCGTAGACGAGATTACCAGAGGACAGCTGCAGAAAGAAATCAAGCAGATCCATCAGAGAACCGGAGTTACCATCCTGTTTGTGACGCATGATATTGCAGAAGCTCTTTATCTTGGAACCAGGGTGCTGGTCCTGGATCATGGAGAGATACAGCAGTACGCGTCTCCGGAAGAAATCCGGCAGCATCCTGCCAATGGATTTGTGGAGAAACTTCTGAACAACCGCGCAGACCAATATGGGGAGATGGTAATATAATGGAAAATTTAGCGAATCTGACGATAAACCGGAACCAGTGCATTGGATGCGGAAAGTGTATCAGGACATGTCCGTCCGGCATTTTCTATCTGGATGAGCAGAAGAAAGCGGCCCATATAGAAATAAAAGAATTTGGATGGGACGGATGCTGGAAATGCCAGCACTGTCTGGCAGTCTGCCCTGAGGGTGCCATATCTGTGCTGGGAAAGCGGCCGGAAAACAGCCGGAAAACAGCCTTCTTCCTCCAGACAAAAACAAAAGCGGACCGGTGATAGATAGACTGATCGCAAACCGCCGTTCTCACCGGCGGTATGTAAAGAAAAATGTAGACCCTTCTCTGATCCGGCATATACTTGAGGTACTGCAGAATGCACCTAACGGAGGCAATAAGAGTCAGGTAGAATATACACTGATTGATGATATAGAGCAGATGGATATATTCCGAAAACTTGTGTATCAAAGGATGGATCAGCTGGCAGAGCAGGGAATTTATGCGGAAAGTTTTGATGAAACATCTTACAGGCAGTTAAAAGAAGCGGAAAAGACAGTCAGACCAGATATGCTGTTTTGTTCTGCGCCCCATCTTTTAATTCCGCATGCGCCGGCCGAAAGAGGATGCTGGCAGCAGGATACAGATATCGCCTGTGCATATTTCGAGCTGCTGTGCAGTGCCCATGGACTTGGAGCGGTTATAATGAGTTATCCGGTTGAAGTGCTGAAACTTATGCCGGATCTCCGGGAAATGCTGGAAATTCCGGAAAACCATTATTTTGGAATGATGGCAGGGTTTGGCTTTCCGGAAATTTCATATGCAAGAGGAGTACAAAAAGAAGATGAATTGAAAGTACACCGTCTTTGTTTTACATAATACCAAGAGCCATCTGCAGCAAAAGACTGACCGCTGCGATGGATACCCAGCAGACAAATCCCATGAAGATTGGCTTTGCACCGGTCTTTATAAGGGAAACGATGTTTGTGTTAAGGCCGATGGCAGCCATTGCCATGACAATAAAAAACTTGCTCAGGTCCTTTAATGGACTTGTGACAGTGCCCGGAAGGGCAAAAACAGTCGTAATAACAGATGCCAGCACGAAGAATAAGATGAACATAGGAAAGGCGCGCCTGAAGCTGAATGTAGAGGCGCCGTCTTTCTTTTTGCGTGCCTGTAAAATGCCAAGAACAAGAGTGATCGGGATAATGGCCAAAGTCCTGGTAAGCTTAACGATGGTTGCGGCATCCAGAGTATTGCTTCCATGGATTCCATCCCATGCGGCCGCAGCTGCGGTAACGGAAGATGTATCATTGACTGCAGTTCCGGCAAAGAGTCCGAATCCTTCATTGGAAAGACCTAAAGCTGTACCGAGGGAAGGAAAGATCAGAGCGGCAGCGACATTAAACAGGAAGATGACAGAAATTGACTGGGCGATTTCTTCATCATCTGCCTCGATAACGGGCGCGGCAGCAGCAATGGCGGAACCGCCGCAGATGGAGGAACCGATTCCGATCAGAGTAGAAATTTTTGCATCCATATGAAGCAGCCGGTAAATGATATAAGAGACAATCAGGGAAGTGGAGATTGTCGCCAGGATGATCGGCAGTGACTGCTTTCCTTTGGAAAGAATATCGGAAAGGTTCATTCCAAAGCCTAGAAGGACGACAGCAAGCTGAAGGATTTTTTTGGATGTAAAGGTGATACCGTTATGGCAGATTCCTTTTTCTTTTACAAAAATCGTTATGATCATTCCTGCCAGGATCGCAAAGACAGGACCTCCAATGACAGGGAAAAGACTGCCGAAAAACCATGCGGGAACTGCAATGCAGAAACAGAGCAGAATTCCAGGGAAATTTTTTATGTTTGTTTTCATAAGATACCTCTTTTCTTTTTCATTTGTTTGGATCGAAGTATATTATACATTGACTGGTACATAAATAAAAATTATAATATATTATGAAACAATAAAAAAATATTATGCAAGAATCGAGGTATTATGTTAGATTACAGAATTGATACATTTCTGGAAGTCTGCAGATTTATGAATTTTACGAAGGCCGCCCGGGCTTTGAACATTACCCAGCCTGCGGTATCCCAGCATATTAAATATCTGGAAGAAATGTACCATACAACATTTTTTCAGTTTCAGGGGAAGAAAATGGCTCTGACCAGAGAGGGAAGGCTTTTTTTAAACAGTGCAAAAACATTTCGGCACGATGAACTCTATCTTCGAAAAAAACTGGAGGAAGCCAGGAAAGAACAAGCATCCCTGATCTGCGGAGCGACATTGACCATTGGGGATTTTGTTTTTCCGGAGGTCATGCGGAATTTCCTTCTCAGACATCCTGAGACAGATATGGCAATGGAGATTGGAAATACCAGTGAACTTTTAAAAAAGCTTGATGACGGAGAGATTGATTTTGCCGTGGTAGAAGGATATTTTGAGAAGGATGCCTATGAATACAGGGTCTGGTCAAAAGAAAAATTTATTCTTGCGGCTTCCCCGGTATATCAGTTCCGGCATCCGCCAGGAAAGATTCGGGATTTATTTGGAGAGAGGCTGATTGTCCGGGAACAGGGATCCGGAACAAGAGAAGTCCTGGAGAAAAATCTCCAGACACAGAATCTTTCTATTTCGAATTTTTCCAGACGGCATGAGATCAGCAGCATTCATGTAATCAAATCGCTTGCAGAAGCCGGATGCGGCATTACTTTTTTGTATCAGGCGGCAGTGCAAAAAGAACTGGAAAAGGGAAGTTTAAAAGAAATTCCGCTGGAAGATTTTCAGGTGTTTCATGATTTTAATTTTGTATGGAGAAAAGATAGTATTTTTTCAGAGGAATACGAGGAAATTTTTCATGAGTTTCAGAAATTAGGAGGACAAATGCATGAAGAAGAAAAGAATGGCATTGATTCTGCCAGGGCTGGGATATCACAGTGATAAGCCTTTGCTTTATTACGCAAAAAAACTGTTTCGTCAGAGAGGATATCAGATAGAAGAAATCACATACCAAAATCTTCCGGAATGGAATAAAGAGAATCTGGAGGCTGTGGGGGAAATTGTAACACAGCAGGCAGAAAAAGCTTTTGCGCAGATTGATACGCAGTCATATGAAGAAATCGTTTTTATCTCAAAAAGCATTGGATCAGTTGCTGCATGCAGACTGATCCAGAAGTGGAGGAAAGAGTGGAAACATATTTGCTTTACACCGGTGGAGGTCACGATCCCGCTGCTGGAATCAGGGAAAACCATTGTGTTTTCCGGAACCAGCGATCCATTTATCGACTGTTCTAAATTGAAGCAGGTGTGCAGAGAAAAAAAGATTCCTTTGTATCTGATTGATGAAGGGAATCATTCCCTGGAGACAGGAGATATTATAGGAGATATTGAAAAACTCAGACAGATTATGAAAAAGCTGTAGCGGCAGGCGGAAAAGAAAGACTTTTTTTCCTAAGATAAAAAGAGTAAAATGGTAAAAGACATCAATAAGGCAACGGAATGATGTGGAGGTTGCGCAAAAGGAGGAAAACGGAATATGGTAACAGAGGAAGAATTGGCAGGTATGATCGATCATACCAATTTAAAAGCTTTTGCTGATGATGCGGCATTTGAAAAATTGTGTCACGAGGCGATGAAATACCATTTTAAAATGGTGGCGATCAATCCGGCACAGATTAGCCGATGCAAAGAAAAATTAAAGGGTTCACCAGTTCATGTAGGAGCAGCGATCGGATTCCCGCTGGGTCAGACAACTTTAGAATGTAAAATTTTTGAGACGAAAGATGCCATTGAAAGGGGCGCTGACGAGATTGATTATGTAATCAATGTGGCAGAGCTGAAAAATCATAACTATTGTCATATCGAAAGAGAAATGGAGTCCATCGTAAGAGTCTGCAGGAAAGAAAATATTATATCAAAAGTAATTTTTGAAAATTGTTATCTTACCGATGAGGAAAAGAAAAAGACGGCTGAGATTGCGAGAAGGATAAAACCTGATTTTATCAAAACATCCACCGGATTTGGAACCGGGGGAGCAACACCGGAAGATGTTGCGCTGATGAAATCCATTGTCGGAGATGATGTGAAAGTAAAAGCGGCAGGAGGCATCCGGGATTTAAAGACAGCGCTGGCCATGATTGATGCAGGCGCCGAGAGACTGGGGACAAGCGCAGGAGTAGAAATCATCGAAGAATACAGGAAACAATACCAGGAGGCATGATATGAGTTCACAGGCAGAGAGATTGCTGAAATTTATAGAAGAAAGTCCCAGCTGTTTTCATGTTGTGGAAAATGTGAAAAAACAGCTGACTGCAGCAGGATTCGAGGAATTGAAAGAAAAAGAAGCATGGGATCTGAAAGAAGGAAAAAGTTATTTTGTAACGCGGAATGACAGCACGATTGCGGCGTTTCATATTCCAAAGAAAGATTTTTCAGGATTTCATATTGTGGCAAGCCATGGAGATTCTCCGACTTTCCGGATCAAAGACCAGCCGGAGATGGAAACAGAGAAATATTACACAAAGCTGAATGTTGAAAAATATGGAGGAATGATTCTGGATACGTGGTTTGACCGCCCATTGTCTGCGGCGGGACGTATTATAATAGAAGAAAAAGGAAAACTTAGAAGTCTCCTTTGTAATATCGACCGGGATCTGATGATCATTCCAAATCTGGCAATTCATATGTCCGGAAGGGAACGTAAAGAATTAAATCCTCAGAAAGATCTGCTGCCGCTTCTTGGAATATCCGCCGGAAAAGGAGGATTTCGCTCTCTGCTGGCCAGGGAGGCAAAGGTGAAGGAAGAGCAGATTCTTTCTTATGATATGTTTCTATATAACCGTATGTCTGGAACTGTGCTTGGAGCTCAGGAAGAACTGATCGCTTCTCCGAAGCTGGATGATCTGGAGTGTGCTTTTGCGTCTCTCCAGGCCATGCTGAGCGGAAAGTCCAAAGATTATATTACCATGTGCTGTGTTTTTGATAATGAAGAAGTGGGAAGCGCAACCAAGCAGGGAGCGGGATCTACATTTATACCGGAACTGCTGAGGAGGATCTGCAGCCTTATGGGAAAAGACGAGGAAGGATATGCCATGGCGGCAGCAGATAGTTTTCTGCTGTCTGCGGACAATGCACATGCAGTGCATCCAAACTATACGGAAAAAGCAGATCCGACCAACCGGCCGTATCTGAACAAAGGCATTGTTTTAAAATATAATGCGGCACAGAAATATACGACTGACGCATGGTCCGGAGCAGTGGTACAGTATCTGTGCCGAAAAGAAGAAATTCCGTACCAGATTTATTATAACCGGTCAGATGTACCGGGAGGATCTACTCTGGGGAATATTCTGACCGGACAGGTTTCCATGCGGTCAGCGGATATTGGAATGCCCCAGCTTTCCATGCATTCTTCCTATGAAACAGCCGGCATAAAAGATCTGGATGCCATGATCCGGCTTATGACAGCGTTTTACCGTACAGGAAAGGAAGTGGAGCTCTGATGGACGAAAAACGGCTGCAGACATCAGAAAGTCTGTTTCTGGCAGCTTTGCTCGCCATAGTAGGAGGGTTTCTGGATGCTTACAGTTATCTTTTGCGGGGCGGTGTGTTTGCCAATGCCCAGACAGGAAATATTGCTTTGCTGGGAGTCTATATACAGAGGAGAAACGGATCCATGATCATTCACTATCTGGTGCCGATTCTTGCTTTTGCGGCAGGAGTTGTCCTGGTGGAAATTATGAAAAAGACGTTTAAAACCAAAGGAAAAATTCACTGGAGACAGCGCATAGTGGTTTTGGAAGCAGTTCTTTTGGCAGCGGTAGGGCTGATTCCGTCTGGAAAGATGGATGTGATGGCTAATGTTCTCATTTCTTTTGTGTGTGCTGTACAGGTGCAGACATTTCGGAAGGTGCATGGAAATGCTTTTGCCAGTACGATGTGTACGGGAAATTTAAGAAGCGGAACAGAATCCATGTTTCAGTACAGACAGACAAAAGACCGGACATTTTTTGAAAAAGGATTGAAATATTACAGCGTCATTGCCTTTTTTATCATAGGAGCGGTGATCGGCGGGCTTATGACAGGCATAGCGGAGGAAAAATCTGTATTTTTATGCAGTATAGTACTTCTTTTGTCCGGTATGATCATGGTGCAGGAATATCGAAATTAGGCGGTTTCAGGAAAGAAATCTGCGGTTTTACTTAAATTTAACAAAAATACTTTTTTGTTATCCGAAAAACTTTTAATACGATAAAATATAAGAAATGAAAAATTTTTTCTGCTGTTTTTGTAGCAAAATTACAAGGAGTTTTATGAAAAGTGAAATAAGATTGTCAATTGAAACACGGTATGGAGATATGAGAGTTTCGGAGCAGAAAGCAGCTAATTATGTGCTGGATCATTTTGAAAAGATTCCGGATATGTCACTGAAAGAATTATCCGATCAGTGCGGCGTCAGTCAGCCTACCGTCCTTCGCATGGTCAGAGCCATTGGATTTTGGGGGTTTAAAGATTTTCGATATGCGCTGATCATGGAGCTTGCAAAGAATCAGAAAGTAAAAGGCATACAGCAGCCAATGTATGGATTTTCACTGGAAAAAGGAGACCGTCTGGAGGATGTTCCAAGGAAGATCGTTACGACCACTTCTAAGATTTTAGAAGAAAATCTGAAAAATATTTCCATGAAAACCTACAAAAAGGTGATCGATGCGATCAATCATGCCCGCATGATCGATATTTACAGTGTGGAAAATTCCAATGTGGCGGCCAGAGATCTTCTTACCAAGCTGTTATATCTGGGATTAAACTGCAGATATATGGATGATTATTATCATCAGAGAATCTGCGCCGGGAATCTTACAGAGGACGATGTCGCAATCGGGATTTCCTATTCCGGATGCTCGGAAGACACCGTGGAAGCAGTGAAAGCAGCCAAAAAGAGCAAGGCGACAACAATTGTGATCACCAATTTCAGAGATTCTGTGATCAGCAGATACGCTGATCTTCTGATCTGTACCAGTCAGGAGCAGCTGTTTTATGGAGACGCGATTTTTTCCAGAACATCTCAGCTGGCGCTGGTAGATATGATCTACATGGGACTTCTGATTTCTAATTATGACCAGTATGCGAAAAAGCTGGATGCCAGCAGCAGGCTGATCCGGGATAAAGCATATGTAGAAAAAGATTTGTAATTTTATAACAAGTTTTCTATGTAAAGACTATGTTAAGTTTTACATCCGCTTAACATGGTCTTTATTTTTTTGTGATAGTTCGAAGGAAAACGGATTGCTATAATGACACATGTTTAAACGTGACACGAGAGGCGTCCGAGAGAAAAGATACTTAGAGATGTCCAATCTATGCGGAAAACAGGGAACATAGAGAGATTGTTGATCATGAAAGAAAGAAGGAGTTTCAATTTATGTTAAAACTGGAGAATATAAAAAAATCATATGATGGAACAACCGTCTTAGACGGAATCAACCTGGATATTCAGGACGGAGAGATCGTTTCTATTTTAGGACCGTCCGGATGTGGAAAAACAACGCTGCTGAACCTGATCCTTGGAATTACAGAGGCAGACAGCGGAAAGATAATTTACAATGGAGAGGACATGACCAATATTCCAATGGAAAAAAGAGGATTTAATATCGTATTTCAGGACTACGCATTATTTCCAAACCTGAATGTGTACAAAAATATTACATATGGATTAAAGAATAAACCGAACATTTCCACAAAAGAGGAAGTGGAGGATCTGATCGATCTTCTGGGGCTGAGAGAGCATTTAACGAAAAAGATTGAACAGCTTTCCGGGGGACAGAAACAGAGGGTGGCTCTGGCAAGAACCATGGTGATGAAACCTAAAATCCTCTTACTGGATGAGCCGCTGAGTGCTTTGGACGGAGTGATCAAAGAATCCATCAAAGACAGGATCAAGACCATTGCGAAAGAATATCATCTGACAACGATCATCGTAACCCATGATCCGGAAGAAGCCCTGACCTTATCAGACCGGGTTATGATCGTAAATGAAGGAAAGATCGCGCAGTTTGGAAATCCGGATGAAATCATTCATAAACCAAGCGGAGAATTCGTAGAGAAATTTATCTTAAACCAGCTCAGGATCAAAAGAAATAATATTTTTACTTTGTTTGGAGACAAAAAAAATACAACAGAGGGAAAGGAAGTTCGTGTGTCATAAAAGAGACAGAACAGAGAACAGGACAGAAAAATGGCAAAGAGAAAGAACGTAGAAATTAAGATCATATATGGAGTTATCTTCCTTATCTTTCTTGCCTTTTTGATCGTGCCGTTTCTTCGGCTGCTAAATCAGGCATTTTTCGGAGAAGGAAGTTTTACAATCCAGTATTTTAAAGATGTAATACAGGGAGTCGGATTTTTAGATGCGTTGAAAAACAGCCTTATGGTATCCATATGGAGTGCGCTGATCACAACGATTCTGGCGTTTCTGCTGGCATATACCATTTACTATACAAACGTGCCGGGACCATGGAAAAAGATTATCCATGGCGTAGCATCTCTTCCAATGCTGCTTCCGACGATCACATATGGATTTGCGATTATTTATTCTTTTGGAAAACAGGGGCTTTTGACCAGACTGTTTGGCATTGATGTCTATATGTATGGATTCCCGGGTCTGACGTTAGGATATGTGATTTATACCATTCCAACAGCATTTATGCTGATCTACAATACAATGGGATACATTGACAAAAAGTTCAGTGTGGTATCCAAACTGATGGGAGACCATGCGGCGGCAAGTTTTCATATCGCAGTGCTGCGGCCGCTTCTGGGCACTCTGGCGACTGCGTTTATCCAGTCATTTTTCCTTAGTTTTACAGATTTCGGTATTCCGGATTCTGTAGGAGGAAAAGTAGATACGATCGCGGGAATCCTTTATGAAGAGATGCTGGGAAGCATTCCGGATTTCAACCGCGGCGCTGTCATTGCCCTGGTGATGCTGCTTCCATCCATTATCAGCATTGTTGTTTTGAAATGGCTGGAGCGCTACAACATCCGCTATAACAAGATATCTGCGGTAGAACTTGAAAAAAACTATGTCCGGGATGGAATTTTTATGGTAATCAGCGGCTGCATCATGCTTGGTATTTTATCTATTTTTGCGGTAATCTTTGTGGTTCCGTTTGTAGAAGAGTGGCCGTACCGGCTTGGATTTACCCTGGATCATTTTACATCGGTTCTGCAGGATCCGAATCTTCTAAGTGTATTTACCAATTCCCTGTTTGTGGCATTTTGTGTAGCGGTTGTTGGTGTTCTTATGAGTTACGGCGCAGCACTGATCACGGCAAGGAGTACATTAAATGAAAAATTGAAAAGTGTGATCGAAGCCATTGCACTGGTCATCAATACAATACCAGGTATGGTATTAGGTATCGCGTTTCTGCTGACGTTCTCCGGAACCAGCCTGCAGGGAACCTTCCTGATTCTGATTGTCTGTGATGTGGTCCACTATTTTTCAACACCGTATCTTATGGTAAAAAATTCACTTTCCAAGATGAATGCTTCATGGGAAACCACAGCGATGCTCATGGGAGATTCCTGGATCAAAACGATCATCCGGGTTGTTACTCCAAATGCTTTCAGTACACTTCTGGAAGTATTCAGCTACTACTTTGTTAATGCCATGGTAACGATCAGTGCGGTTATTTTCATTGCAGGAGCTTATACAATGGTCATTACGACAAAGATTAAAGAACTGCAGTATTACAACAGATTTAACGAAGTGTTTGTTTTATCTCTTTTCATTCTGGTAGTAAATATCATAGCAAAATATTTATTCCAGTGGCTGGCAAAACGAACATCTCGAGATTCTAAATAAAAACGAAGCTCAATTACCTTAATCTTAATTTCAAGGAGGAAAACACAATGAGAAAGTTTATGAAAAAGGCATCGACAATCCTGCTGGCCGGGATGCTGGCAGTCACGGGAGTCGTGATGACGGGATGCAGTTCCAAAGGAAACAGCGATCAGGTTGTAATCTATTCCAATGCGGATGATGAGGCGGTCGAGGCCATGAAAAAGACTCTGGATGACAACGGATATAAAGGAAAGTATGTTTTCCAGACGTTTGGAACTTCTGAATTAGGCGGAAAACTTGTGGCAGAAGGAAAGAATCTGGAGGCAGATATGATCACCATGAGTACTTTTTATGTGGAAAGTGCCCAGGAAAAGAACAAGATGTTTAAAAATCTTGATTTCGACCGCAATCTTAAGGATGAAAGCAAGTTTGAGAAATATGAATCACCGATTACGGCTCAGGAAGGCACGATTATTTTAAATACAGAAGTAATGAAAGAAAATAAGCTTCCGACGCCGAAATCAATCAAAGATCTGGCAAAACCGGAATACAAAGGATTCATTTCCGTAACAGATATTAAGTCTTCATCTACTGCGTGGCTTTTGATTCAGGGACTTGTTTCAGCATATGGAGAAGACGAGGCAGAAGATATCCTGACAGATATTTATAAAAATGCAGGAGATCATATTGAAGATTCCGGTTCAGGACCGATTAAAAATGTAAGAGCAGGGGAAGCTGCTATTGGATTTGGCTTAAGACAGCAGGCAGTTGCAGATAAAAAAGACGGACTTCCGATTGACTATGTAGATCCGACAGAAGGAAACTTCACATTAACAGAATCTGTAGCAGTATTAGATAAAGATGACAGCAAAAAGAGTGATCTTGCGATGGATATGGCAGAATGTATCATCAAAAAAGGAAGATCTGAGCTGATTAAGAATTATCCGGTACCGCTCTACAATGGAGAAACAGAGGATAAAGACCAGAAATCCGGAAACCCAAAAGAATATAAAGAAAAACTGACACTTGACCTGTTGAAGAAACATCAGGAATTATCAGAAAGAGCCATGGAAAAAGCAGAAGGGAAATAGGAAGATGAAAAAATATAAATTATTAACACCAGGTCCTTTAACGACCACAGATACAGTAAAAAAAGAAATGATGTTTGATCATTGTACATGGGATGATGATTATAAAAAGATTACACAGGATATCCGAAAAGGACTTCTTCGTCTGGCACATGCCGGCGAAGAAGACTATACGGTTATCTTAATGCAGGGAAGCGGAACGTTTGGCGTGGAATCTGTACTGACCAGTTCTGTCGGAGAAAATGATAAAGTTCTGATCGTGGCAAATGGAGCCTATGGGGAGCGCATGGAGGACATTGCAAAACATGCAGGGCTTGCTTATGAAATTTATCATCAGGATTATGATAAGGTGCCGGATGCAGAAAAAGTTGCGGAAATTCTGGATCGAGACGATACGATCACTCATGTATCCATGGTACATAGTGAGACAACTTCAGGTATTTTAAATAATATTGAGGAAGTTGCAAATGTGGTAAAAGACCGAAACCGGATCATGATCGTAGATGCCATGAGCAGTTTTGGAGGGGTTGAGATTCCGGTACAGGATCTTGGTATTGATTTTCTGATCAGCAGCGCCAATAAATGCATTCAGGGAGTTCCTGGATTCTCATTTATCATTGCAAAGCGAGATGCTCTGAATCAGACAAAAGGACAGGCAAGAAGCCTTTCTCTGGATCTTTACGATCAGTGGGAGATGATGGATAAAGACGGAAAATGGAGATTTACATCACCGACCCATACGGTTCTTGCTTTTGCGAAAGCCATGGAAGAGCTGGAAGAAGAAGGAGGAATTCCTGCAAGATCCAAACGTTATTATGAAAATAACAGAGAGATCATCCGAAGATTTAAAGAGATGGGGCTTGAAACTTACATTGATGAAGAACATCAGGGGCCGATTATCACAACATTTTTCTTCCCGGAAAATGCAGGCTTTACTTTTTCGGAAATGTATGAGTATATTAAGGACAGAGGATATGCCATCTATCCGGGAAAAGTAACTGAGGCAGAGACATTCCGGATTGGAAATATCGGAGAAATTTATAAAGAAGATGTGGATGCGCTCTGTAAGATCATGAAAGAATTTTTGGAGGAAAAGAATCATGGAAAATAAAATCGAAGCGGTCATTTTTGACTGGGCAGGAACAACTGTAGACTATGGATGCTTTGCTCCGGTACAGGCCTTTACGGAAGTATTTAAGGAATTTGGAGTAGAACCTACCATGGATGAAGTCAGAAAACCTATGGGAATGTTAAAGATCGATCATATCCGTACAATGCTTTCCATGGAAAGGATCCAGAACTTATGGCAGGAGAAATATGGAAGGCCATCCAGCGAAGAAGATGTGCAGGCGATGTATGATGTATATGAAGCTAAGTTATTAAGCGTTCTGGATCAGTATGCGGAAGTAAAACCGGGAGTATTGGAAGCAGTTGCAAAGCTTCGTGAAAATGGGGTAAAAATCGGGTCTACTACAGGATATACGGACAAAATGATGGAAATCGTAACAAAGACAGCGAAGGAAAACGGTTATGAGCCGGATGCCTGGTTCAGTCCGGATGCGGTAAATTCCAAAGGGCGTCCATATCCATATATGATTTTTGAAAATATGAAAAAACTGGAGATTGATTCTGTAAAGAAAGTGGTAAAAGTCGGAGATACGATTTCTGATATTCTTGAAGGAAAAAACGCAGGGGTATTTTCTGTCGGAGTTATTGAGGGAAGCTCAGAAATGGGAATGTCCCAGGAAGAGTATGAAGCACTTTCAGCAGAAGAAAAAGAAGCTGCCGTGAAAAGAGTGAAAGAAAGCTTTCTGGCAGCAGGAGCAGATGATGTGATCAGAACCATGGAAGAACTTCCAGAACTGGTTCTTTCATAGAATAGATACTTTTTGTTTTCTACCTTTTGACAACAGGCCTCAGACAATACCTTAAAATTGCGGCATTGTCTGAGGCCTGTCTGCTCTTTAGACAGCTGTCAGCCGAAAACCTGTCGGACCAGACTGCAGTATTCCTGGTATTCACGGTATTCTTTTAATTCTTCAAAACCTGCGATCAGTCCTTTATAGTACCATCCCTGCATATCCTTGTCTTTCATATTGAAACGGAGCCATAATTCATCGCCGAGGGCTTCATAATCTCTGGCCATGGAACGAATATTGGCAAGTTTGTCCCCCAGAGCAATGATTTTTGCATTACGTGACGCTTCCTTTTTTAAGAATTCAATAGTACGCCCTTTTCTTTCGACCCAGCTTTTACTCTTATCTTCACTTTCCTGTGCCACCAGGGCAGTAACCCGTTTTCCAAAGTTTTCCAGGATATCATTTCTGGAAATATGACTGCAGTCTTCCAGTACATCGTGGAGAACTGCGGCGCATAACATTTCTTCATCTGTGGTCATAGCGGCAACGATGGATGCAACTTCGAGAGGATGGATGATAAAAGGAAGATTGGTTCCTTTTCTTTTCTGACCGGCGTGTGCCTGAGTTGCGAATTTGACGGCTTCTTCAAACATGAGGAACTCCTTTTTCTATAAAGATTAGTTATTTGTAACTGTATCATAAATCATTTTTTTCAGAGGTTCAATAGTGTAAGGTCAGTTTTTGTTATATTTTTTTGATTTTCCGCGAAAAGGGAAAAAGATCCGAATATGATGCTTTTTTGCTTTAAAGTGAGAAAGTATTGACTTTTAATAAAGCGGACGGTAAAATAAAATGAAGAATTGAAGGAGAAATGACTATGGACAAGAATTTTACCATTGGATTCGTAGGTCTTGGATTAATTGGAGGTTCGATTGCCAAAACAATCAAAAGAGTTTTTCCAAACTATAAGATCATTGGATTCGATGAAGACAGCGGTACTTTAAAGGAAGCACTGAAGGAGCGGATCATAGATGTCATAGCTGATGACTGCGGGAAAGATTTTGCAGACTGCAGCTATATTTTTTTATGTGCTCCGGTACAGCATAATATTAAATATCTCCAGATTTTGAAAGGATCGATTGCAAAAGACTGTATCCTTACAGACGTAGGAAGTGTAAAGGGTGAGATTCACAGAAAGATTGAAGAACTTGGAATGGAAGAATATTTCATCGGGGGCCACCCTATGGTAGGTTCTGAGAAGGCAGGCTTTTCATTCAGTTCTGACCGTCTGATCGAAAACGCGTATTATTTTATTACACCGACTAAGAAGGTCAGTGAGGAGAAGGTAAAAGAATTCACCGGATTTATTGAAGAACTTGGAGCTCTTACCATTTTGCTTGACTATGAGCAGCATGATGCGTTTACCGCGGCAATCAGCCATGTTCCGCATATTATCGCGTCAGAGCTGGTTCATCTTGTAAAAGATATGGACACAGATCAGGGAATCTTAAAACAGCTGGCTGCCGGAGGATTTAAAGATATTACGAGGATTGCTTCTTCTTCCCCGATTGTCTGGGAACAGATTTCCCTTTCAAACCGGGATAATATAAAGAAGCTGCTGTGTCAGGCAAAAGACAGCCTGGAGCGGGTGATCCAGGCGCTGGATAACCAGGATCATGAATACCTGAACCACTATTTTAAAGAAGCCGGAGAATATCGGGATTCCGTACCGGACAGCGCAGTAGGACTGATGGAGAAATCATATGAGATTTTTGTAGATATTCCGGATGAACCGGGAACTTTGTCTACGACAACAACGCTTCTGGCGCTGAACAATATCAGTATTAAAAATATCGGCATCATACATAACCGGGAATTTGAAGAAGGTGTGCTTAAGATCATGCTTTATGATGATGCGTCTGCCAAACGGGCAAAAGAAATTTTACGAGACAAAAATTACGTTGTATATGAGAGGAAATAGACATGAAACTAACGAAGATAGAGAAACTGCAGGGAGAGATTTCCGTACCGGGAGACAAATCCATCAGCCACAGAGCCGTGATGTTTGGATCTCTGGCAAAAGGAACGACCCATATCAGCAATTTCCTTGCGGGAGCGGACTGCCTTGCCACAATTGACTGCTTTCGAAAGATGGGAATCGAGATTGAACAGGAAGGAACCGATGTAACGGTTTATGGAAAAGGGCTTCATGGCCTGGAAAAACCGGAAGAAATTCTGGATGTGGGAAACAGCGGGACAACGACCCGCCTGATTTCAGGAATTCTTGCCGGTCAGGATTTTGAAGTTGTTCTTTCCGGGGATGCGTCTTTAAACCAGCGCCCTATGAAGCGGATCATGACGCCGCTTAAGATGATGGGAGCGGAAATCGACAGTGTCAACGGCAATGACTGTGCTCCGCTTCGGATTAACGGGAAAAAATTAAAAGCGATTCATTATGATTCTCCTGTGGCTTCTGCGCAGGTAAAATCCTGTGTGCTGCTGGCAGGATTGTATGCAGATGGAAAAACAAGTGTTACAGAACCGGCATTATCAAGAAATCATACTGAATTGATGCTGCGTGCTTTTGGAGTGGATGTGGAATCTCATGATAAGACAGCGGAGATCACTCCGCCAAAAGAGATGAATGCGACAGATATCATCGTTCCTGGAGATATTTCTTCTGCGGCATATTTTATAGCAGCAGGTCTGATCACTCCGAATTCCTGCATCCGCCTGAAAAATGTCGGACTGAATCCGACCAGAGATGGTCTTCTTCGAGTCTGCCGTCAGATGGGAGCGGATATTCAGATGGAAAACGTCAGGGATAATGGCGGAGAACCGGCAGCGGATCTTATCGTCCGGACCAGCAGGCTGAAAGGTACAGTGGTAGAAGGAGATCTGATTCCAACCCTGATCGATGAGATTCCAGTCATCGCTCTTCTGGCAGCTTTTGCGGAAGGTGAAACTGTTATCCGGGATGCCCAGGAACTCAGAGTCAAAGAATCTGACAGAATTGCTCTGACAGTGGACCACCTGGTAAAAATGGGGGCAGATGCACAGGGAACAGAAGATGGAATGATCATTCGGGGAGGAAAACCGCTCCATGGAGCAGAGATCCACTGTGCATATGACCACAGGATTGCCATGACATTTTCGATTGCGGGAATTAATGCAGAAGGAGAGACTGTCATTGATGATGCTGAGTGTGTGGATGTATCTTATCCAACATTCTATGAGCAGTTAAATTCTTTGCATGAATCATAAGAAAGGTGCATATAATATGGAGAAAAAGTATTTCTTTTTTGATATTGACGGTACGCTGACAGACCGCAGCAATCATCAGGTTGTGCCCAGTGCTCTGGAAACGCTGCATCAGCTGGAAAAGAACGGACATTTTGTGGCAATCGCCACGGGACGTGCCCATTATAAGGCGGAAAAGTTCACGAAAGCCAATGGATTTTCCAACATGGTGTGCAATGGAGGAAATGGCCTGGTGATTCACAATGAATTTGTAGAAAATATTCCTCTGGATACGGAAGGGTGCAGAAAGATCATCCATCAGGCAGAGGAACTGGGATACGGATGGTGTGCTGCTGTCGATGATACAAAAGACGTCTATATGACAGATGATTTATTTTTGCGCCAGGTTGGGAAGAGAAAAGAGCCGACCAGGTATATCATCGATGATGCATTGAATGTCGATGAGATGGATCATTTCCTGAAAATTTATGTGGCAGTGCCCAAAGAAGAGGAAGAAGGGCTGACATCAAAAGAACTGATCGGGCATCTTCGGTTTGAACCGGAATATCTGATGTTCCAGCCGGACAATAAGAGAGGCGGAATTTTAAAAATGATGGAACGCCTTCATGGGGATATAAAGGATGTCGTTGTTTTCGGAGACGACTATAATGACCTGGATATGTTTTGTCCGGAGTGGTTTTCCATTGCCATGGGCAACGGCTGTCAGGAACTGAAAGACGCTGCAGATTATGTGACGGAGACAAATCTCAACGATGGCATTCAGAAAGCATGCAGGCATTTTGGATGGATCTGAGAGAGGAGTTAGGATGGGCAGGATTCGGCTTCTGGCCTTGCTTTTTGCAAGTGCCTTATTTGTAAATCTTTGCAGTCAGACTGTTTTGAGGGCGGCAGGGATGCGGAGAAAAACAGAAAATAAGGATATATCTGCGGTATCAGAGGAATACCGGGCGTTCTGGTTTTCTTTCTATGATTATGATACATATCGGGCAGAATATAAGAAGCCAGACGCGTCAAATTTCAAATCTTATTTTAACGGGGTGTTGAAGAAAGGGAAAAATCTTGGCCTGAACCGGATTATTGTTCATGTGCGTCCTTTCGGAGACGCCCTTTACAAATCAGAATATTTTCCATGGTCTTCCTATATTTCAGGAACCCAGGGAAAGGATCCGGGATTTGATCCCTTAGAAATCATGGTATCTTCGGCTCATGAAAATGGGATGAAGATCGAAGCCTGGATCAATCCATACCGGGTGACATTAAATTCTGCAGACTATGGAAAATTGTCAAAAGATAATCCAGCGAGAAAATGGCATGAAGGAAAATCCACGAAACGGAATGTCTTATCCTATGGGGGAAGTCTGTACTATAACCCGTCAAAAAAGGAAGTCAGGGAACTAATCACAAGCGGCGTCCGCGAAATTGTGGAAAACTATGATGTGGACGGCATCCATATGGATGATTACTTTTATCCGTCTTTTACAAAAGAAAATGTAAATACCGCATTTGATGCCAGAGAATATAACGAGTCAGAGGAAAAAAGACAGGGAAAAGATATTTATACTTACCGGTGCGGACAGGTAAACAGCCTTGTGCGCCAGATAAAAGAGACAATCCGGGAAACCGATTCTTCTGTGGTATATGGTATCAGTCCTGCGGGAAATTTTGAAACGCTGACCAGCCGGTATGCTTATTATGTAGATATTTACCGGTGGCTGTCTTCCAATGCATATGTTGATTATATCTGTCCGCAGATTTACTGGGGATTTAAGCATCCGACGGCGTCTTTCGACCGGGTGACTGACCAATGGGTAAAGGCCTGTAAAAAAAGTCCGGTGAAATTATATCTGGGAATCGGTGTTTACCGGGCAGGCCATGATGAAGGAGACAGCCTGGAAGAACAGAAAGAATGGAAATCCGATGCAGACGTACTGAAAAACCAGGTGGAGTACGGACGAAAGAAGCAAGTGGATGGATTTGCCTTCTTTGACTACCGGGATCTGGCCGGGAAGACAGCAAAGAAAGCGGTAGAGAGATTGACAGAGGCATTGAAAACAGAATCATATTGAAAATTGACAAAAAAGTATACATATGATATTATTTAAATATAGAAAATATATGGAAAAAACAGGAAACGTTCCTTGCCGAATGTAATTTTGTGTGATAAACTATATTTATGAATTGTTCTTTTTGCATATCTAATGCATTTATTGGCGGTTCTGCCAGCATTTCAAGTTAACACACAAGAAAAAGGTATGGGACTGCCTGATATCTCTGTGGGAATCCCATATCTGCCAGACAACAGAGGAGGTAAGAAAAGTATGGGACAGCAGGATATCACAGAAAAATTGCTGGAAGATTATCCGGATGTATTTGCGGATATTATGAATGTGTTTCTCTTTCATGGGGAACAGGTCGTCAGGGAAGAGGAACTGCAGGAGACAGACGTTTTGTCGCAGTACAAGGCGGATACAACGCGGCTTCATCAGCAGGAGCGGGACATCCTGAAGCTGTGGGTCAGGAAAGATAAGACGGTTTATCTGGGAGTGGAAAATCAGACAGCATCTGATGCAGATATGCCTCTGCGGATCATCAATTACGATGGGGCATCTTATCGAAAACAGCTGCTGAAGGATTCTGGGAAACAGGAGAATGAAGCAGACGGAGGCGGAGCAGAGGGCGTAAAGCCAAAATCGGTCAGGTATCCGGTGGTGACCATTGTATTATACTTTGGGAACCGGCCCTGGAAGAAAAATAAGACTCTGCGGGAACGAGTCGGTGAAGTAGAAGGACTCTGCGGGGAAGATTACAAAATTCATGTATTTGAAATTGCACATCTTACGGATGAACAGACTGCCATGTTTCGGAGCGATTTCAGGATTATAGCAGAATATTTTGTAAAGAGACGGAGAGGAGAAGCCTATGAAGGAAACCGGCAGCCAATCCGTCATGTGGACGCAGTGCTTAAGTTTATGTCAGTATTTGCAGAAGATCAGCGTTTTCTGAATCTGCATCTGGACCAGGAGAAGGAGGAGATTAATATGTGTGTAATATTGGACCGGATAGAAAACCGGGGAATAGAAAAGGGAATAGAAAAGGGAATAGAAAAGGGAATGGAAAAAGGAATGGAATTAGGAATGCAGTTATTGGAATGCCTCTGGAAAGAAGACCGGACAGAAGAGATTTCCCGAGTCAGGGAGGATAAAGATTACCGGAGAAAGCTCCTGAAGGAGTATGGTCTTATATAAAATGAATCTTAATACGACGACAGCCAGTTCGCAAAAATGACGGACTGGCTGTTTTTCTGTCATATTTCTTAACTTTTTAAAATCGTATTGACTTACTGTAAACAAAATTATATTATATTTCATATAGTATTAAAGAAAAAATAATATTGCGAAAAGTATAAGAAGGAGGATGCTGATGGTATTTAATACGGGAGCAGCGCTTCTGGATGCAGTTGTTCTGGCTGTCGTATCAAGAGAGGAAGAAGGGACTTACGGCTATAAGATTACCCAGGATGTACGTCAGGCACTGGATGTATCAGAATCTACGTTATATCCTGTTCTCCGGCGGCTGAAGAAAGACGGATGTCTTGAAGTCCATGATAGAGAATATCAGGGCAGGAATCGGAGATATTATACGATAACGGCGGAAGGAAGAGCTCAGCTTGGACTGTACAAAGAAGAATGGAAGACATATTCTGATCGGATATCTATGATGTTTGAGGGAGGAGAAGTATGAATCGGGAAGAATATTTAAGAAGATTGTCGTATCTTCTTCAGGATCTGCCGGAAGAAGAATATAAAGACGCATTGGAGTATTATGAAGATTATTTTGAAGAGGCGGGGCCTGACCGGGAACAGGAAGTGATCCGGGAACTGGGAAGACCGGAGCGGATTGCGGCCATGATCAGAGACTCTGTCAAGGAAAAAGACGGTGATTGGGAATATACGGAAAACGGATATTACAACAAACGATATGATGACCATAATCAGATGCCGGGGCAGACAGAGAAAAAGATGAAAGAAGGGAAAGAAAGAGAATCCTGGCATATGAAGGGCTCACGAAACCGCAATATTATCCTGCTGGTTATTATTCTGGTTCTGGCCAGCGGCGCTGTTATTCCGGCGGCATTGGGTCTTGTGCTTGGAATTGGAGGCGGCGTTCTTGGCTTAGCAGGAGGAATCCTTGGAATCGTTGCTGCTGCCTGTGCTTCCTGTATTGGACTGCTGATCGGAGGAATTGTGGTTGTCATTTCAGGAATTGTGAAAATGTTTACTGTGGCGCCGACCGGAATGCTCCTTCTTGGCTGCGGATGTCTTATGGCAGCAGCAGGACTGCTTCTCCTTATGCTGGCAGTCTGGATCATTGGGGGAGTGCTCCCTAAATTGATCCGATGGATTGTAGGAATATTTCGTAAATTATTTCACAGAGGAGGGGAAGGAGTATGAAAAGGTTTTTCAAAATATGTTCGGTCATGGTCATTTTATTCCTGGTTGCGGGAATCGGATTTCTGATTGCTGCCTGGAGAGGCGGAGCCACAATACCGGCGGTGATGGATAATGTAATAGAAAATTTTAAAGATGAGGAAACTGCTTCCCAGTACAGTTTTGGAAGTCAGGGAATCCGGAAGCTGGAAATTGATATAGGAGGCGGCAATCTTAAAATCCAGCAGGGCGCCAGTGATGAAATTTCTCTGGAAAATAACGGAAAATCCTGGGTCAGAGCGGAAGTGAAAGACAGTGGAGAGACCCTGAAGATTGATGAGGGAAGGTTCGCCTCCTGGCTGCGGCGTTTTTGGAAACCGAGAGGTACGGCCGTGCTGACTCTGCCGGAGAATATGAAGCTGGAGGAACTGGATATTGACTGCGGTTCCGGAGATATGACGGCGCAGAATATATCCGGTGATGAAATATCGGTTGACTGCGGCAGCGGCGATATCATGATTGATGCACTCAGAGGAAATGACGTTTCTATTGATTGCGGCAGCGGTGATATTGAAATCGGTCTGCTGAAAGCAGACACCATAGAGAATGATATAGGGAGCGGAAATCTAACCCTTATGCTTGCGGGAACAGAGGATGACTATCATTATGAAATTGACTGCGGCTCCGGAGATGTTCATATTGGTTCCAGAAATTATTCTGGTGTAAAATCTTCCTATCAGGGAGGCGCCGGATCAAAAAGTCTGGAATTGGATTCCGGAAGCGGGGATGTTAGAATAGACTTTAAAGAAGATAAATAAAGATCGTGAGGAAAAGAGTATGAGTAAGAAAAGATTATACAAATCAAGACAGGATAAAATTATCTGTGGCGTATGCGGAGGACTGGCAGAATATTTTGATGTGGATCCTACTCTGGTCCGGATTGCGGCCGCATTGGTATGCTGCAGTGGATATGGATTTTTTGTATACATTGTGGCAGCAATCGTTATGCCGGAAAAAGTGGAATAAACTTGAAGCAGAGATAAAAAATATGATATAATTCTTAACGAAATTTTAACACGAAAAAGGCAGATTCATTTTCTGCCCTTTTTTGTAGGGAAAAAGAGGAGGATTATATTATGAGCATACCTATTTTGATTGCTATGGTTTTATATATGGCTATGGTAATAGGAATTGGATTTATCTGCAGCAAGAAAAATCAGAATTCAGAGGACTATTTTCTGGGAGGAAGAGGCCTGGGGCCATGGGTCACGGCAATGAGTGCGGAAGCTTCGGATATGAGCAGCTGGCTGTTAATGGGGCTGCCGGGTCTTGCGTTTGCGACTGGATTCAGTCAGGCGGGATGGACGGCAATTGGACTGATTCTTGGAACTTATCTGAACTGGAAGATCATAGCGAAAAGACTGCGCCATTATACGGAAGTTTCAGAGAATTCCATCACTGTGCCGGATTTTTTCAGCAACCGGTTTAAGGACGATAAGAAAATTTTAAGCAGTATCTCAGCGATTATGATCCTGATATTTTTTACGGTTTATACGGCATCCGGATTTGCAGCCTGCGGAACACTGTTTAATTCAGTTTTTGGATTGAATTATCAGGCAAGTATGATTGTATGTGCGGCGGTTATTGTTATTTATACATCTCTGGGCGGATTTCTGGCAGCAAGTACAACCGATCTGATTCAGGGACTTTTAATGTCTTTTGCCATAGTAGTAGTTTTGATCGTGGGCATTGTGGCAGCAGGAGGCGTCGGCAGTGTGATAGAGTATGGCAGAGGACTGGAAGGTTTTTTTGATATTATGAAATATCACGATCCGGCATCCGGTCATGCGGTTTCTCAGGGGATTCTTCCGATCGTCTCAGGTCTTGCGTGGGGACTGGGGTATTTTGGAATGCCTCATATTCTTGTGCGTTTTATGGCAATCCGTGATCCGGAGGAAGTAAAGAAATCAAGAAATATCGCGATGACCTGGGTGCTGATTTCTCTTGCGGTTGCTGTATGCATAGGATTTACCGGGGCGGCATTGTATTCTGATGTGCCGGAACTTGCGGGAAACGGAAATCAGAGGATTTTTATTTATATGACAACACACCTGTTCCAGGGAATCATACCGCTCTTTATTGCCGGGATTATATTATCAGGAATTTTGGCGGCAACCATGAGTACATCAGATTCCCAGCTTCTGATTGCTTCCTCCTGTGTTTCAAAAGACCTGTTCCAGGGATTACTGAAAAAAGAAGTATCCGAAAAGCATGTTCTTATGATTTCCAGAGTGACAACAATTTTAATCGCATTGATTGGAATCGTTATTGCCATGGATGAAAATAGTTCAGTATTTGGACTGGTGGAGAATGCATGGGCAGGATTTGGAGGAGCGTTTGGTCCGCTGATGCTGTTTTCACTATTCTGGAAAAGAACAAATCTGAAAGGGGCGGCTGCCGGTATGCTGAGCGGAGGAATCATAGCGCTGGTATGGCCCTTTACTCTGGCAAAGCTTGGAGGAATTTTTGAAATTTACTGTCTTCTCCCGGCATTTATCGTTTCATCTTTGCTGATCGTCGTCGTCAGTTTATGTACGGAAGAGCCCGATGATGTGGTGAAACAGGAGTTTGATCAGGCAAAACAATTGAGTATGGAAGAATAAAATCATACAAATTTTTTAAGCTGGTTTTCTTTTTATTGAGAAAGCCGGCTTTTTTTGAAAAACTTGTCTTTTTTCCCATCGTATCTTTTTTCCGCATTCTGCACATTCTTTTATTGTTCACATAAAATGTTAGTACAGGTAAGAAAGGAGAATGATTGTGGAGAAATATATTGGGCAGAACTGCTCCTGCCGCAGAGAACGTCCTATGGATTCCAGATGTGGGTATGATTCTCATATGAAAAAAGGGGATCAGTGGCATCGGCATGAAGGCGTAGATTCCATGCAGGCAGCAATGCAGTACGTGCCGTGGCAGCACTGGGATCAGGTGTACTGCCCGGAAGAAGGATTAAACTACGGAACCATTTTTCCGGAATTAAATAAGCCGTTTTATGGGAAAGGAGCGTGCCGCCGATGAATCAGTATGATCAGAAAAAACTGCTGGATTATATCAATGCGGTGAGCTTTGCTCTGGTTGATACAACGCTTTATCTGGATACTCACCCGGAAGATCAGGAAGCAGTCCATCAGTTTCACCAGTATCAGCAGGCAAGAAATAAGGCTGTAAAAGAGTATTCCCAATACTTTGAGCCTTTAACCATTGATTCTGCAGAAATAACAGATACGTTTACGTGGGCAACAGACTCATGGCCGTGGATGAAGGAGGGATGCTGATATGTGGAATTATGAGAAGAGACTGGAATATCCGATTAAGATCAAACAAAATAATCCGGAACTTGCCAAAGTAATCATCAGTCAGTATGGCGGACCAAATGGTGAAATCGGAGCATCTATGAGATATCTGTCCCAGCGTTTTGCAATGCCGTATAAAGAAGTCTGCGGAGTTCTGACAGATATTGGAACAGAAGAACTGGCACATCTGGAAATGGTAGCAACCATCGTTCACCAGCTGACCAGCAATCTGACGCCGGAACAGATTGTGGCAGGAGGATTTGATCAGTATTATGTGGATCATACGACAGGAATCTGGCCGCAGGCAGCCAGTGGAGAGCCGTTCAGCGCCTCTATGTTCCAGTCTGTCGGTGATCCGATCACAGATTTAAGTGAGGATCTTGCTGCGGAACAAAAGGCAAGGACAACGTATGACAACCTGCTTCGTCTGATCAAAGACCCGGATGTCAGGGATCCGATCGCGTTCTTAAGACAGAGAGAAATTGTGCATTTCCAGAGATTTGGAGAAGCTTTGAGACGGGTTCAGGAGCGACTGGATTCCAAGAACTTCTATGCATTCAATCCGGCGTTTGACTGCAAGTCTTAATAAAAAGCGATCCAAGGGGACTGTATAGCAGTCCCCTTGGATTTTACTGCAGGTTATTGGATATTATAATTAGGACTGGTTATCTGTAAAGGTATTCAAATCGATAAATTTTAGTGTTTCACCTTCGGCGGATGTATCATCATCTTGGATAATTGCTATTTTATCATTGCAGATATCTGTACAGCAGAGATCAGACCATTGTCCCAGAGTTTCTATTTGATCTGTATATACATTTTTACGGCAAATGGTATCAACTCGGCTTTCATTATCTTCGCGAGTGTCATAATAATCGGACTTATAGTAACTGTAATAAATCCAGTCATCTTTGAAATTAAGACAACCTAAACTCATATTTTCTGGAATATTAAGATCAATTTTCTTCTCTTGAATAAGGTCATATACTTGAGTCTGTGAATCATCATCTTGATCGGTCCAAATAGTATATACCAGAAAATTACTATATTTATAAATGTTGGTATTGGAAATATGCTCTAATTCCGCTTGAGGAAAAGAAACAACAGTATCACTTTTTGAGGCATTAATTTCAATTCCTTCTTTAACAGACACAACATCGGATTGGTTGGATTTGACAATTCCTTTACCATCATTCCAGTAATAAACCTCGGCAGGATCAAAGCAAAGAGTTCCAAGAGTATTATAGTTCCCCGAAGGCATTTCAGATGATGTGATTTTTTGATCTGAGATATTAATTTGTGTGTAGATTTTTGAAGTATTGCTCGATAAATAGTTATAAATATTCAAACTACCCTTATAAATATTGAAAAACGTAATAGGAAATACATCCATATCAATATATTCAGTATAATCACTGCCGTCCAGTTTAACAGAAGCTACTTTATTTTGATGGAGATGACCATATATAACAAAGAAAATACGATCATTTTTAATTTTCATTTTACTTAAAGAACCATATTCCTCATTTCTGTGATAGACGGTTTCTTTGTCAGCTTCATTTTCTTTGGTGCGATAAATAGTTTGTGGATACATAAAATAATAATATCCTTTATAAAAACATACACTGTTATTATCCAGCCCATTTTCACCATTATATGTCCGCATTTCTTCTATAAAAGCATCTACCTGTGATCTGCGTTTCAGCTGTGCAGATGAAGTGTATTCCGGTATTTCTACTGTATTTACATTAATATCGTCGTCGACAAAATCCTGTATTTCATTTAGTTTTTTATTAATTTGCGTCAGATCTGTGGACTGCATTTTCCCGACAGACAGGATGGCCATGGCCTGATCCATTTCGCTGCGGTCAATATAACAGTCCGCCATTTTTATATAAGGTGTTTCTTCTTTTGGTTTGATATGAGAAGCCATGGCATAATAGATAACGGCATCTACATACTGTTCTTCTTTTTCACTTGCTTCAGCTGCGCTGATATAGCTCTGATAGCGGAAGTGGCGGAACAGTATCCAGCCACATATGATTAGAATGACAATAACACCTAAGAGTATAATTTTGTGTAAAGTTTTAAGTTTTGTTTTGAATAAATGTATCATAATGAGCCCCTTTAATTTATCTATATAATATTACCATGCTTCTTCGACTTCAGTAGAACGAATTAATTTCCTTTGTTCGGTATCATCCGTTAATTCTTCATCTGCACTCCACAAAATCAGATATTTATTGCTGTCGATGGAATAATTCATTTTTACGATTTCTGTACTCATTGTACCGATATCTTCCTGATAACGAATCCATAATTGATGATTTTTAATCTGCCAGTCTGCATATTGGGTATTGTCACGGTTACTTGCCTCAACGCTTAATGTCCCATCATCATAGAATTCAAAATAAGTCCCTGGATCATAGGTGTTTTCATATGTATCCAGAGGATACCATCTTCCGACGATGGATCGTTCATCTCGTCCGTTCATATATAAATATAAAAGGATTCCAATGATTACGATAGCGATTGCAATATAGAGTGTCTTTTTCTTCTCTTGTATCATTTATTATATTCTCCCTTCTTTTATGAAAACCAGCTGCTTATTTTTTGCCATTCAGATCCGTCTGGTCTGACACGGTATAGGTCCCCACTGTAGAAATGTAAATCATAGTATATATAACCGTCATCTCCCGGCCATGCGGTAGAGGCATCATCTGTATTGACCTGCATTTTATCGCTTGTTCCTTTTTTTGTCGCAAAAAGACAATTATCATATTCGTGATTTTCCTTATCTGGATTATCATTGATTGTGATTGTGTAACCAGCAACTTCCACAGGGACAGTGAATTCACTGTTTTCCTGTTTTACATTTTCACCTTCCTGATCCATGGAATAGTAGAATGTATCATCTGCGTCTTTGTCGTATTTACTATAATGTATCCGACCGTCAGAATCGATCCCTTTGAATTTTCCTTCCTGCATCTTCGCATATTTGTCTAAAGCATCTATTGGTTTATAAACAACATAATCCGTAGAAGTATTCGTATCTTTATATTCAGTTTTCGTAAAGAAAATTTTATCTTTCGTCACAGCGTAGTGAAGCAGATATGGGTGATACAGACCACGGTACGACCAATCGTAAGATAATTTTTCCACTTCACCGCCATCAGTGCTGATTCTGCAGAGCATTTCATCATATATATAGTAAACCCATTTTCCAAGTACCTGTGGATTGTAGATGCCGTTATCGGTACTGTTATATGTTAACTGCACCTGATCGTTTGCTTCGTTACCGGATTTGCATTTGTAGATATTTTTATCATGTACGATATAAATGTAATCGCCTTGAACAGCAAAATCACTGCCGTTGCAAATATTGTATAAATTATTTCCTAATTCGTTAGTGACTTCTTTTTCGGAATCAGAAGTGGAAGTTAGATCTTCATCAGAATCAGAACTGGTGGTTGAATTTTCAGAACTGCATCCTGCGCATCCCAATAATAATCCTGTGATTATAATGATGGCTACCCCCCTTTTTAAATAATTTTTTCATCGCATTTCTCCTCTCTTAAGTTATAATTTTCGCCTGGTTAATTTTTTATAACAGTGTCTCTTGTTGCTATATTTCAGCACCGCATATCTTTATTATACATTATATCATTTCTTGTGCAAGCAATTTTAGGTTTATTATTAATTGTAAATATGAATGCAAAATATATTCAAAAAAATGATTCTATAATAAAACTTAAAAGTCGGTATAATATACTAGATATGGAGGAATCATTTTATGTTTAAGATTAAGAAGACAACATCATCTAGTAAGACAATTCGTATGCCAGATCCACTAATTGAAGAATTGGAAAAATTAGCTTACCAGAATGAAATCAGTTTTAATCAGCTGGTAACACAATGCTGTGAATATGCATTAAGTCATATAGATAAAGAAGAAACGAATCAAAAAGAAGAAAGACGCACATCTGCAAAAAGTGAAAATAAGTAAAATTCTAAATGCTGTTAAGATTTTGTAAAAAAGAGTCATTTTCATATGGCTCTTTTTGTCTTTTAGCAGAGGTTATGTTAGAATGAAAGCGAAATAATATAAAATGATAGAAAAAGTGGGGATGAGAAAAAGAAAATGGATATTATTATTGTTGGATGCGGAAGGATTGGTTCTACACTGGTGGAAGAGCTGAGTGGAGAGAATCATGATATTTCGGTCATTGATGAAAAAGCGGATATTGTACAGGAGATGGCAGATACCTATGATGTCCTGGGCGTTATAGGAAATGGGGCCAGCTACAACACTCTGGTAGAGGCAGGAATTGAGAAAGCAGATATTGTAATTGCGGTAACAAATTCCGATGAATTAAATCTTCTGTGCTGCCTGATTGCGAAGAAAGCCGGAGACTGTCAGACCGTTGCCAGAGTGAGAAATCCTCTGTATTATGATGAAATTGCATTTATTAAGGAAGAAATGGGTATTTCCATGGTCTTAAATCCTGAATTGGGGGCAGCCTATGAGATTGCAAGGCTGATGCGGTTTCCATCCGCAATGGAAGTTAATAAATTTTCAAAAGGCCGAATTGAAATGCTGAAATATCGCATCCCATCCGGATCCAGATTAGACGGTATGAATCTGAGCATGGTTGGCGAGCATTTGAATTGTGATATCCTGATCTGTGCGGTAGAGCGGGAGAAGAAATTAATAATTCCGACAGGTTCGTTTGAGTTAAAGGAAAAAGATATAATTTCATTTGTAGCAAGACCGGACAATGCCATGGAATTTTTCCGGAAGATTGGAGAAAAGAAAAACCAGATTCATGACGTTATGATTGTCGGAGGAAGCAAAATCGCGTTTTATCTTTGTAAACTGCTGGTAGCCAGCGGAATCAATGTAAAACTTGTGGATAAGAAAATGGAACGGTGTGAGGAGATGAGCGATCTTCTGCCGAAAGTTATGGTGATCAATGGAAACGGAATGGATCATGATCTTTTGATGGAAGAAGGACTGTCTGACATGGATGCGTTCCTTGCCCTTACAAATCATGATGAGGAAAACATTTTCCTTGCTCTTTATGTACAGGAACAGACAGAAGCGAAACTGGTAACAAAAGTACAGAAGATTAATTACAATGCCATGATTGAGCGCCTGGATCTGGGAAGCATGATCTATCCGGAATATCTGACAGCCCAGTATCTGGTGCAGTATGTTCGTGCAAAGCAAAATTCTATCGGAAGCAATATTGAAAACCTTTATAAACTGATGGATGGAAGGGCAGAAGCACTGGAGTTCCACATTCAAAAGGGCTCACCGGTCATCGGAACGCCGATCCAGGAACTGCCGATCATTAAAAATCTTTTGATCTGCAGTATTTATCGAAATGGAAAAGCCATGATCCCGAATGGACAAGATGTGATTCTTGAAGATGACCTTGTTGTTGTAGTTACAACGAAAAAAGGTCTGCATGACGTGAAAGATATTTTAAGAAGAGGATAATGGAGGCGTAATATTATGAATTTATCAATGATTCGCTATGTATTAGGACTGGTAATGATGTTTGAAGGCGCTTTTCTGTCTCTTCCGTGTGTTGTTGCTCTGATTTATAATGAAGGAAAAGGTGTTTCTTTCTTTATTATGATGATCGTCTGTCTCCTTTTGGGATTTCTTCTTCGGTGGAAAAAACCAAAGAATCATGTTTTTTATGTAAAAGAAGGACTTGTAACAGTGGCTGCCAGCTGGATCATCATGAGTTTTTTTGGAGGACTGCCGTTTGTATTAAATGGTGATATTCCTTCTGTGGTGGATGCTATGTTTGAGACAGTGTCTGGATTCACTACTACCGGATCCAGTATTTTATCAGATGTAGAGGCACTGGCAAAGTGCAGTCTGTTCTGGAGAAGTTTTACGCACTGGATTGGTGGAATGGGAGTGTTTGTATTTGTTCTGGCGGTGATGCCGCTGACCGGCGGTCAGAATATTCATCTGATGAGGGCGGAAAGCCCGGGGCCGTCCGTGGGAAAACTGGTGCCGAAAATAAGAAAGACATCCATGATACTTTACAAAATCTATATTGTAATGTCCGTCATTATGGTTGCTTTTTTAATGATTGGAAAAATGTCGCTGTTTGATTCCCTGCTTCTGATGTTCGGCTCTGCAGGAACCGGAGGCTTTTCAATCTTAAATACCGGATGCGCTACATATACGCCGTATGTTCAGTATGTAATTGCAATTTTTATGATGCTGTTTGGAATCAACTTTAATGTTTATTATTTTCTGCTGATCCGAAAATTTAAGGAAGCTGTGAAGTATGAAGAACTGAGATATTATCTCTTGTTTATCGCTGCGTCTACGCTGCTGATTGTGATCAATATACATAATACATTTGATGCCCTGGAACCGACATTTCGACATGCGTTTTTCCAGGTATCTTCCATTATCACAACGACAGGATACAGTTCCATTGATTTTAATTACTGGCCGGAATTTTCCAAAGTAATCCTGATCCTTTTGATGTTCTCCGGAGCATGCGCAGGAAGTACCGGAGGAGGAATCAAAGTATCCAGACTGATCATGATGCTGAAAACTGTAAAAAAAGAACTGTTATCTTATGCGCACCCACGAACCGTGCGAAAAGTTAAATTTAATGGAAGAGTTGTGGAACATGAGGTAATTCGTGGAATGAATGTTTATTTTGTAGCATACAGTTTTATTTTGATGTTCTCAATCCTGATCATTTCACTGGATAATTTTGATTTTCTTACGAATTTTACAGCGATTGCGTCAACACTGAATAATATAGGTCCTGGACTTGGTCTGGTGGGACCAACCGGAAATTTTGGAATGTACTCTGATCTGTCCAAGATCGTTATGGTGTTTGATATGCTGGCAGGAAGGCTGGAAATCTTCCCGATACTTGTGCTGATAAGTCCATATACATGGAAAGGACTGAAACTGCGCAGAAAAAAATAGCAGAATAAAATATATAAATGAGAAAAAGCGTCTGATAAAAAATCCCTGAGTAAGATATGTGACTCAGGGATTTTTCGACTGTGAATCTGAAGAACGAGATCTTGGCGGTTCCAGATAATCATGGAACCGGTTGATCAGTTCTTTGTAACGGTATTTGGAAATTGGAACAGTATCGCCGTTGGTCATGATAAGCGAAGTTCTCATGATCTGTTTGATGAATTTGGGATTGATCAGATAGCTTCGGTGACACTGAAGAAAATAAAAAGGTTCAAAATATTCTTTAATAGAAGAGAGGGTGCTCTTTAAAAATTCTTCGTCTTTTTCATATCTGACCCGGACTGTTTTATTGATAACTTCGAGAAATACAATATAATCTGGAGACAGCTGAATATGTCCTGCGCCAACCGGAACCAGGATTTTTCGGGACAGACAGTTGGACTGATAGTCTGCATAAAGCAGCCGTTTTAGCTTTGACCGGTCGATTGGTTTTATTAAATAATTCAGGGCTCCGATATCGTATCCATCAAAAACATAGTCAGCAACCGAAGAGATCAGAACAATGCGCGCGGTCATATGCAAGGCATTCAGATCACGGCAGAGACTGATTGGAGCGGTATTATCCGGCGGGACATCCACGAATACAATATCGTAAAAAGCAGGATTCTCCCGGATGACCTGGATGAGTTCTTCTTCATAGCAATATGTGTCAATGCTGTACTCAAATGTCAGTTCATGCAGGATCGTATTTAACAAAAGGTTTGTGCTCTGAGAGGAATCTTTATTTCCGTCAAAAACTGCAATATAATACATTAAAAAAACCCCCTTTATCTGCCATTCTTATTTTACCATGATATTTATATGATGGTGTGAAAGGACAAAAAACGGCGTAAATGGACTTTGCTGAAAGGAATGTGAAAGGATACTTTTCTTTTCTCCTTTTTTATTATAAAATATTGCTAAGTCAGAAATGATAGAATGGTAAAAAATTGCAGGAGGTTGTCATGAAACGAAATACAGATTTTATGCTTCGTGAGATTGCCGGGGAAGTGGTACTTGTTCCAACAGGCCAGGCGACTCAGAATTTTAACGGAATGATAACACTCAACGAAGTGGCGGCATTTATCTGGAAGAATCTGGATGAGGCCGGATCCAAAGAAAAACTGGTTTCCATGATTCTGGATGAATTTGAGGTAGAGGAAGAGATCGCCAGAAGAGATGTGGAAGGCTTTGTCGGAGCATTAAAAGAACATGGAATGGTTGAAGAATCATGAGACTGGTAGACAACGATGAGTACATTCCGGTTCTGATTGGGCTGATGGAAGAAGGGAAGGAAGTGTCCATGATCATCAGCGGAAGCAGTATGAATCCGTTTTTGATTCATCACAGGGATTCCATTCTGATGAAAAAACCGGATGGTCCGGTCCGGCGTGGTGATATGGTATTCTATCAGCGCCCATCGGGAGCTTATGTGATGCACCGGGTTCATCATATTGATAAGAATGGAATGTTATATATGGTGGGGGATGCGCAGACAGAGATTGAGGGTCCGCTGGATCCGGACTGCGTATTTGCCATTATCATAAAAGTAAAGAGAAAAGGAAAGTGGATCCAGCCAGGTGATTTCTGGTGGTTTTTTTTCCGCTGTATCTGGATCCGCTGTATTCCTCTGCGCCGTCTGCTGATGCGGATGTATGGCGTGGTTTCAAAAGGCGGGAAAAAATAAAAGGAGGAAGAACTTATGGGACATGTGTTTAAATTTCACAATGATGTAGATACAGACCAGATCATTGCGTCTCAGTATCTGCTGCTGCCAAACATCGAAGAGATGAAAAAATATACATTTGAATCACTTGACAGAGAGTTTGCAGAGAAAGTAAAAGAAGGGGATATTGTAGTTGCCGGAGAAAATTTTGGATGCGGCTCTTCCAGAGAGCAGGCGCCAAGCGTGCTGAAGGCGCTGGGGGTAAAAGCTGTGATTGCAAAATCTTTTGCAAGAATTTTTTATCGGAACTCCATTAACATCGGACTTCCGGTTATTATCAGTAAAGATCTCTATGATAAAGTAGAAAATGGAGGTGAGATTGATATTGATCTGACAGAAGGAAAGATTATAACAGCCGGGGAAACGCTTCCGTGTACAAAACTTCCGCCGTATATGCAGAACATCCTGGATCACGGCGGACTGATCAATTTCCTGAATGAAGGAGAGGTGTAAAAAATGGGAATGACAATTGGTGAAAAAATTATCGCAAGAGCGGCGAAGGTCGATGAAGTACATGCAGGTGAGATCCATACGATCGAGGTTGACCGGCTGATGAGCAATGATGGAACAACACATCTGACCATTGATATGTATCATAATGATCTGAAGCACCCGAAAATCGCAGACAAAGATAAGATTGTATTTATTATGGATCATAACGTTCCGGCAGAGAATCCAAAGACAGCGCAGGCTCACAGGAAGATGAGAAACTTCGCAAAGGAACATGGAATTGCTTTATATGAAGGAAAGGGAGTCTGCCATCAGATCATGGTGGAAAATTATGTATGTCCGGGTGAATTTATCATGGGAGCAGATTCTCATACATGCACCTATGGAGCGCTGGGCGCCTTCGGTACGGGAATCGGATGTACGGATTTTCTGTATGCCATGGTAACGGGACAGTCCTGGGTGCTGGTTCCGGAAACCATTCGTTTTGAACTGACAGGAAAATTAAGAAAAGGTGTCTATGCCAGAGATCTGATGCTGACGATCATCGGCATGGTAGGAGCCAATGGCTGCAATTACAAAGTCATGGAATTTGCAGGAGAAGGAGCTCATAATCTGGATATCGATGAACGTCTGGTTCTTTGTAATCTGGCTGTGGAAGCAGGGGCTAAGACAGGAATTGTAGAACCGGATGAAAAAGTTGCGGAATATCTGGAAAGCCGCGGCCGCAAGGCAGAAAACATGTTTGTAAGCGATGAAGACGCGGTATTTGAAAAAGTTTACCATATCAATCTGGATGAGATTGAGCCGGTAGTGGCAAGACCGCATCAGATTGACGATGTAGTGCCGGCAGACGAAGTGGGAGATGTCAGAATCGACGAGGCCTTTCTGGGATCCTGCAACAACGGAAGAATTGAGGAATTTCGTGTGGCAGCTTCCATTCTGAAAGGGAAGAAAGTCAGCGATCATGTAAGGTTTATCATCGCTCCGGCTTCCAATGAAGTCTATATCCAGGCTTTGGATGAAGGATTGATTGATATTTTCCTGGATGCAGGAGCGATGGTCATGAACAGCAACTGCAGTGTGTGCTGGGGAAGCTGCCAGGGTGTGATCGGAGAAGGAGAAGTTCTGATTTCAACCGGAACAAGAAACTTTAAAGGACGCGCAGGCCATCCGGATTCTTTTGTATATCTGGGATCAGCTGCAACAGTGACAGCGTCAGCCATTGCAGGAAAAATTGTAACAGCTAAAGAGGATGAAGAATAAGATAAGAAAAGGATGTTGAAGATGGAACAATTCAAAGGAAAAGTATGGGTGCTGGGAGATGATATTGATACGGATATCATCATTCCAACAGAATATCTGGCCCTTCCATCTGTGGAAGATATGAAGCAGTATGGATTTTCACCGCTCCGTCCGGAGCTGGCAGGACAGATCAAAGAAGGAGATATCATTGTTGCAGGAAAGAATTTCGGCTGCGGTTCCTCCAGGGAGCAGGCGCCGGAAATTATCAAGGCACTTAAGATCAAGTGTGTTATTGCGAAATCTTTCGCAAGGATCTTCTTCCGGAATTCCATTAATAATGGTCTTCTGCTGATTGAAAATGATCAGATTCAGGATCATGTAAAAGAAGGGGATACCATTGAAGTCACTCTGGGAGAAAAGATTACCCATGAAGGAAAAGATTATGCAATTCAGTCCCTTCCGGACAATCTGATGGAAATCATCAATGCAGGCGGTCTGGTCGAGGCAATGAAAAAAAGAAATGGGGTGAAATAAATGGGACAGACAATCATTGAAAAAATCGTCAGCAGAAACATCGGTGCAGAAAGTGTAAAACCGGGAGAAATCGTGACAGTAAATGTTGACCGGGTCATGATCCATGATATTTTCATTCCGTTTGTTGCGGAAAAGTTTGAGGAAATGGGATTTACGAAGTTATGGGATCCGGACAAAGTAGTATTAATTTACGATCACATGGTGCCAGCGAGCACTGTGGATGATATCCGTCATTTCAAAATAGGAGATGCTTTTGCTGAAAAATACGGTATGAAACATGTACACCGGAGTGACGGGATCTGCCATCAGCTGATGACAGAATGCAGATATGCCAAGCCGGGAGATATTGTATTTGGAACGGATTCTCATACAACGACATATGGATGTGTCGGATGTTTTTCTTCTGGAATCGGTTATACAGAAATGGCTTCTATCCTTGGAACCGGAGAACTCTGGATTCGTGTACCGGAGACAATCAAGGTAGTGATCAATGGAAAGCTGCCGGAAAATGTAACATCAAAAGATGTCATCCTGCGTCTGATCGGGGATCTTGGCGCGGATGGAGCTACATACAAAGCCCTGGAGTTCTCAGGAAGCACTGTGGATGATATGACCGTTGCTTCCAGAATGACTATGTCTAATATGGCCATTGAAGCAGGGGCAAAGGCTGCGCTGTTTGCTCCGGATGAGAAGACGGCGGAATACTCCAAAGTAAAATTATCAGATGTTGACTGGATCTATGGGGATGAGGATGCGTCATACTGCCGGACGATTACATATCAGGCAGAGGAATTGGTTCCTGTGACTGCATGTCCGTCTCAGGTAGATAAGATTCGGGATGTAAAAGAAGTTGCCGGAACAAAGCTGGATCAGGTCTTTATCGGATCCTGCACCAACGGACGGCTGGAAGATCTGAAAGCTGCGGCCGAAATCCTGGATGGCAAGAAGGTAGCGGATTATGTGAAACTGATCGTGACGCCGGCCAGCCGCAAGATTTATAAAGAAGCGGCAGATGCAGGGTATCTGAAGATTTTAGCCAAAGCCGGAGCCATTATCACACAGCCTGGATGCGGCCTGTGCTGCGGCCGGGCAGGAGGGATCCTGACGGACGGCGAGAGAGTGCTGGCTACCAACAACCGAAATTTCCTTGGAAGAATGGGAACTTCTAAGGTAGAAATTTATCTGGCTTCACCGAAGACGGCGGCGGCATCCGCTGTTGCGGGAGAGATTACTGAGGCTTAAGAAAAGAAAAGGGATGAGAAAGACATGACAAAGTTATTGATCTCACTGTTTGTGAAAAATCCGGACAATATTACAGATGCAAAAGTCCGCAGCGCTTATGGAAGCCTGGGAGGAGCGGTAGGAATTGTCTGCAACTTATTGCTGTTTGCGGGAAAATTTTTCGCCGGGATCATTACAGGGGCTATTTCCATTACAGCGGATGCGTTCAATAATTTATCAGACGCCGCGTCTTCGATCATTACCCTGATCGGATTTTATATTGCAGGAAAACCGGCAGATGAAGATCATCCGTTTGGACATGGAAGAATGGAGTATATTTCTGGTCTGATCGTATCCCTGGCCATTATTTTGATGGGATTTGAACTGCTGAAATCTTCTGTGACGAAGATCCTCCATCCGGAAGAGATACGGTTTCAGATGATTTCTGTTGTAATATTGATTATTTCTATTCTGGTAAAATTCTGGATGGCGGCGTTTAATACAAAGATAGGAAAAAAGATCCAGTCAGAAGCCATGAGAGCAACGGCCACGGACAGTCTCAATGACTGTGTCTCTACCGCTGCAGTTCTGGCGGGAATGCTGATTTTCTATTTCATGGGGCACAATCTGGACGGAATCATCGGTGTTCTGGTAGCATGTTTTGTGCTGTGGGGCGGTTATGGTTCCATCAAGGATACATTAAATCCGCTTCTGGGAGGAGTACCGGACGAGGAACTGGTAAAAAATATTGAAGATATGGTTATGTGTCATGATATGGTCATAGGAGTTCATGATATGATCGTGCACGATTATGGCCCTGGACGCAGGATTGTATCTCTGCACGCAGAAGTACCTGCCAATGTGGATATTATGGAGGCTCATGATACGATCGATCATATTGAAATGCGTCTGATGCAGGAATACCAGTGTGAAGCAACGATCCACATGGATCCGGTAGTAACGGATGATGAACAGACAACGAAGACAAAAGAAAAAATAGAGAAACTGATAAGACAGTATAACGATAAACTTTCCATTCATGATTTCCGTATGGTAACGGGAAAAACACATACGAATGTTATTTTTGATCTTGTGATACCGTACGGAAAAGAATATCAGGTAGGGAAAATTGTAAAAGAGATCCGGAAAAAGATCCACAATGAGATGCCAAATAATTATTTTGCTGTGATCAAAGTGGATCGGACTGCGGTGATATAAAGAAAGAGAATCCTGTTGTGTGCAGTGGCTCCAAAAGTCAGGCTTTTGGAAGACGGGCGCATTGACAGGATTCTTTTATTTCTTCCTTGACAGTTCCCTTACGTCACCCTTTATGATAAGCTTATAGAAGATCAGGAGGTGCTGTCATGACCAGGGATGGATATTATACATCAGGGGAATTTGCGAAAAAAGCCAATGTGACACTGCGCACGGTGCGTTATTATGACCGGCAGGGCATACTGAAACCCAGCAAGGTAGCCGGGAATGGCTATCGCTTGTATACAGATGCGGACTTTGCAAAGCTGCAGAAGATTCTGTCTCTGAAATATCTTGGATTTTCTCTTGATGAGATTATGACCATGACGATCAATGATGATGACCGGGATGACATCAAAGAATCGATTCGTCTTCAGCTGAGTCTGGTCCAGAAGAAGATGGAACACCTGAAACTGGTGGAACAATCCCTGCAGGATATGGTCAGGAAAATGGAAGAATCCAAAGAGATAGACTGGAATGAAGTTGTGGAGCTGATCCATGTAACCAATATGGAAAAAGGACTGGTAGAGCAGTATAAAAACGCGTCGAATCTGGATATCCGAATTGATCTTCATAAAAAATATTCACAGAATCCTGTTTCATGGTTTGACTGGATTTTTCAGAAACTGGAAATGAAAAAAGGAAGCCGGATCCTGGAGCTTGGCTGCGGTACCGGAGAATTATGGAGAGGACATGAGGATAAGATTCCGGAAGATGTGAAGATCGTGCTTTCCGACCAGTCTGAAGGAATGGTAGAAGACGCACAGAAGCTTTTGGGATTTGGAGGAGGTATTTTTGAATATGAGACATTTCCGTGTGAGAAAATACCGAAGGAAGAGAATTCTTTTGATCTTGTAATTGCCAACCATGTCCTGTTTTATGTAAAGGATCGGAGGAAAGCGCTGAAAGAAATCCGAAGAGTGCTGAAACCTGGCGGCATTTTTTTGTGCAGCACCTACGGCAGCCGTCATATGCAGGAGATTACACAGCTGGTGCAGGAATTTGACCAGAGGATTACATTGTCAGCCAATTGTTTGTATGATGAATTCGGCCTGGAAAATGGAAAAGAACAGCTTTTGGAAATTTTTGACGATGTGAAAAAAGAAAAGTACAAAGATGAACTGCTGGTGGATCAGCCGCAGCCTCTGGTTGCGTATATTTTATCCTGCCACGGAAACCAGCATGAGTATCTGGGCAAGCGGTATCAGGAATTTAAGGAATTTATCCGCAGACGGATGGAAAGAAAAGGAAAGATCCGGATAACGAAGGACGCCGGAATCTTTCTGTGTCGATAATAAAACAACGAAGAAGTCAAAGGAGGACGCAATGAAAGTTTTAGTAACGGGTGTAAAGGGACAGCTTGGATATGATGTGGTCCGCGAGCTGGAAAAACGGCAGATCGAAGCTGTTGGAGTGGATGTAGAAGAAATGGACATTACGGACGCCGCTCAAGTGGAAACAGTCATTCGAAATGTGAATCCGGATGCAGTCATCCACTGCGCGGCTTATACAGCAGTCGATGCGGCGGAGGACAACGAAGAACTCTGCCGCAGGGTAAACGCTCAGGGAACGGAAAATGTTGCGAAAGTCTGTCAGGAAATGGATCTCAAAATGATGTACATCAGCACGGATTATGTATTCGATGGACAGGGAACAAGGCCATGGGAGCCGGATGACGAAAGAGATCCTTTAAATGTCTATGGACAGACAAAATATGAAGGGGAACTTGCAGTGGAAAAATATGTGGAGAAATTTTTTATTGTCCGCATTGCCTGGGTATTTGGTGTGAATGGAAAGAATTTTATCAAAACGATGCTGAATCTCGGAAAGACCCACGATAAACTGACGGTTGTCAACGATCAGACCGGATCACCAACTTATACCTATGATCTGGCGAGACTTCTTGCAGATATGATACAGACAGATAAATACGGAAGATATCATGCGACCAATGAGGGAATCTGTACCTGGTACGAATTTGCCTGTGAGATTTTCCGTCAGGCAGGTATGGATGTGGAAGTAGCGCCGGTAACCAGTGATGAATATCCGGCAAAAGCAAAACGTCCGGCAAACAGCAGAATGTCCAAGAAAAAACTGGACGAAAACGGATTTGAGCGTCTGCCGTCCTGGCAGGATGCCCTGAAACGGTATTTAAAGGAAATCGAAGCATAAGGAGGAAGATACAATGGGAAAGATCAAAGTAACGCCGTGTGAGATTGAGGGACTTTATGTTATTGAGCCTACGGTATTTAAAGACGAAAGAGGATATTTTGTAGAGACATATAATCAGAATGATATGAAAGAAGCAGGACTTGATATGGTGTTTGTGCAGGATAATCAGTCTATGTCCGTGCGTGGAGTGCTCCGGGGTCTGCATTTTCAGAAGCAGTATCCTCAGGGAAAATTAGTTCGTGTTGTCCGCGGGAAAGTCTTTGACGTGGCAGTGGATTTAAGAGCTGATTCCAAAACCTATGGAAAATGGTTTGGAGTAGAGCTGTCAGATGAAAATATGAAACAGTTTTATATTCCGGAAGGTTTTGCCCATGGATTTCTTGTACTTTCTGACGTAGCGGAATTCTGCTATAAATGTACCGATTTCTATCATCCGGGAGATGAAGGCGGACTGCTTTGGAATGATGAGGAAATTGGAGTTCAGTGGCCGCTGGAAGAAGGTGTGGATCTGATTATTTCAGAAAAAGACAAAAAATGGAAGGGATTAAGCGAAACATTTCATTTTTAAAAGAAATCTGCCAAAAGAGAAAGGAAGGGTGATATCCTATGAAAGGAATTATACTTGCAGGCGGTTCCGGAACCAGGCTCTATCCGCTGACAATGGTAACTTCAAAACAGCTGCTGCCGATTTATGACAAGCCGATGATCTATTATCCGATGTCAGTGCTGATGAATGCAGGGATCCGGGATATCCTGATCATTTCAACTCCGGATGATACACCGAGATTTCAGGCGCTTCTGGGAGATGGACACCAGTTTGGCATTCATCTGTCTTATGAGGTACAGCCGTCTCCGGATGGACTGGCGCAGGCCTTTATCATCGGAGAAGACTTTATCGGAGACGATAATGTAGCCATGGTGCTGGGTGACAATATTTTCCACGGCCACGGCCTTACCAAGCGGCTTCGGAGAGCTGCCAACAAAAAGCAGGGAGCAACGGTATTTGGGTATTACGTCGATGACCCGGAGCGTTTTGGAATTGTAGAATTCGATGAAAATGGAACCGCGGTTTCCATCGAGGAAAAACCGGAACATCCAAAATCCAATTACTGTGTTACCGGACTGTACTTTTATGACAACCGGGTAGTTCAGTATGCCAAAGAACTGAAACCATCCGCCAGAGGAGAACTGGAAATTACGGATCTTAACAAGATCTATCTGGAAAAAGGCGAACTGGAAGTGGAACTCCTGGGCCAGGGATTTACATGGCTGGATACGGGAACCCACGAGTCTCTGGTGGAAGCTACCAATTTTGTAAAGACCGTGGAAACTCATCAGCACAGGAAGATTGCCTGCCTGGAAGAAATCGCGTATCTGAATCACTGGATTACAAAAGATCAGATGTTAAAAGATATTGAACCATTGAAAAAGAATCAGTATGGACAATATCTGATGGATGTCATGGCAGGAAAATTTTTAGATAAGTAAGGAGAAACAGCAAATGAAAATATTAGTAACAGGAGGAGCCGGATTTATCGGAGGAAATTTTATCCATCATATGGTGAATAAATATCCGGAGGATGAGATCGTAAACCTTGATCTTCTGACCTATGCGGGAAATCTTGAGACTTTAAAACCGGTAGAGGATAAGCCAAATTACCGGTTTGTAAAAGGAGATATTGCGGACCGTCCGTTTATTATGGATTTGTTTGAAAAGGAAAAATTCGATATTGTGGTCAATTTTGCGGCGGAAAGCCATGTAGACCGTTCCATCGAAGATCCTTCTATCTTTGTAAGAACTAACGTGGAAGGAACCGTTGTGCTTCTGGATGCTTCCAGAAAATACGGAGTGAAACGGTATCATCAGGTATCAACCGATGAAGTGTACGGAGATCTTCCGCTGGACCGTCCGGATCTGTTTTTCACAGAGGAAACCCCGCTGCATACGTCCAGCCCTTACAGCAGTTCCAAAGCCAGCGCAGACTTATTTGTTCTGGCATATTACCGGACATTTGGGCTCCCGGTGACTATTTCCAGGTGCTCCAATAATTATGGACCATATCATTTTCCGGAAAAGCTGATTCCATTGATGATCAGCCGCGCTCTGGCAGATGAAGAACTGCCGGTTTATGGAAAAGGAGAAAATGTCAGAGACTGGCTGCATGTATCTGATCATTGTGAAGCCATTGACCTGATCATACACAAGGGAAGAGTGGGTGAAGTCTATAATGTAGGAGGACATAACGAACGAACCAATCTGGAAGTGGTAAAAACCATTCTTCATGCCCTGAACAAACCGGAAAGTCTGATTAAATTTGTCACAGACCGCCCGGGTCATGATATGCGCTATGCGATTGATCCGACAAAACTGGAAACTGAACTGGGATGGAAGCCAAAATATAATTTTGATACCGGAATTGCCCAGACTATCCAGTGGTATCTGGACAATAAAGAATGGTGGCAGAATATCTTATCTGGGGAGTACGCAAATTACTTTGAAAAAATGTACGGAGAACGACTTTAAAGACAGGGAAGGGAAGCGCCGGCAGTGCTTCCCTTTCTCATATGTTATGATAAAATATGCTGAAAAATAAAGGTTCCAATGCCGTCATGATCATTATCGTCTGTAATGTAATCAGCGGCATTTTTTGTCTTTTCACTTCCGTTTGCCATGGCAACGCCGACACCGGCGTTTAAGACCATGTCATAATCATTGTCCGCATCTCCAAAGACACATAAATCGTCCATGGAAAATCCGTGAAGATCCATGATCTTCTTCAGTCCGTATGTTTTTGTGATTCTCGGATCCATAAATTCATACAGAAGCTTTGTCGTCTGCAGGGAAGCAGAACGGAAATTTTCGCTCTTAAATGATTTTCCCCGCTCGATCACGGCATCCATCATTTCCGGAGCGCAGGTGATCATGACTTTCGGGTGACTGGTTTTTAAATATTCATTAAAATTAATGACTTTGTAAGGAATCTTATCTGTGGCAGAGAGATTTCGGATATTGATATCATCTTTTGGTGTATAAAGGAATCCGTCTCCGTGAATGACGAAGTTCACATCCATATCTTTATAATGGTCGATAATTTTACGAATCACATGGCCCGGAAGGGGGTAATTTTCCTCGTAGTGGTCCTGGCCAAAATCATAAATTTCCGCGCCGCCGCTTCCAACAATGGCGTCCACCATGTCAGAAAGTCCCCATTCCGGAAGAAGTTTCCGAACGTTGGTAACGGCTCTTCCAGTGGAAATACCAAACAGGATTCCCTTGTCCCGTACTTTTTGAATCGCGTCTGCCGTAAGAGGGGAGACGGTGCCGGCCGTTGTCAGTAATGTTCCATCAATGTCACACATAATTGCTTTTACTTCCATATGATGTTCCTCCTCCTGTGTTCTGTTTTCATTGTAGAAGAGAATAGGGAGAAATGCAAGGAGGGTGCGTCACAAGATATGAGATATTTTCACAAACGAAAAGACTGTTTTTTGCAGGAACATTTTTTCAATACCGGCATACTCTATCACAAGGAATTTTATAAGAGGTTTTCATATGGCAGGAGTCATTTTGGATGCGGGCCACGGAGGATATGACAACGGAGCCCAGTACAGCGGACGAAAAGAAAAAGATGATAATCTGAGGCTTGCTCTGGCAGTAGGCGAGATCCTGGCAAGAAACGGGATTCCGGTTATGTATACCAGACAGGATGATGTCTATCAGTCACCATCGGAGAAAGCAAGAATCGGGAATGCAAGCGGGGCAGATTATTTTATTTCTTTTCACCGAAATTCCAGTCCAAACGCCAATCAGTACAACGGGGTGGAAACACTGGTATTTGATGACAGCGGGATCAAGGCTCAGATGGCACGAAATGTAAACAGCCGTCTGGAAGGCGTGGGATTTCGAAATATCGGAGTAAAGGAAAGACCGGACCTTACGGTTCTTCGAAGGACCAGTATTCCTGCGATTTTGATTGAGGCAGGTTTTATCAATTCAGATCAGGATAATCAAAGATTTGAAGAACGGTTTTCGGAAATTGCCCAGGCGATTGCGGATGGTATTATGGATACTATCGGAAAAGGCCAGCCGCCGGTGACAGGGGCTTACCGCGTACAGATTGGTCTTTACAGGAATTTTTCCAATGCACAGTATGCATTGAATGAAGCACAGTCCCAGGGGTTTAGCGGAGAGATTGTGTTTGATGATCCTTATTATGCGGTACAGATCGGAGAATCTGATACGCTGGACGAAGCAGTACAGCTGGAAAATCAGTTAAAACAGCTGGGATACGATACTCTGGTTATAAAAAAATAGGAGAGATCAAACGGCGGCAGAAGCTGCAGGCGTTATTGGAAGAAGGGGCGGAATGAAAATTCTGCCTCTTTTTTTGCTGGATGAAAAAATTTTTTTCCGGTTGATTAAAAACAGTGATTGCGGATTGCAGAGGCAGATTTTATAATAATGAAGAGGGGGATATAAGGAAGGATGGAAAAGAATATGAAGATTCGCTATAAGAATGAAATTCTGAAGGTCATCTGTATCTGTTTTGCGGCATTTATCATGGCGCTGAACATCAAATCTTTCGTCAGAACCGGAGGGCTGTATCCTGGAGGAGCGACCGGGCTCGCTCTGCTGATCCAGAGGATTTCAGAGATGTTTTTTGGAATATCGCTTCCATATACTCTGATCAATATCCTGCTGAATGCAGGGCCGGTATATCTGGGATTTCGTTTTATCGGCAGGAAATTTACCCTGTACTCCTGTCTTATGATCCTGCTGACCGGATTTTTTACAGATATTATCCCAGGTTACGTGATTACATATGATACGCTTTTGATCAGCATTTTTGGAGGACTGATTAACGGAGTGATCATCAGTGCCTGTCTGATGATGAATGCGACAACAGGAGGAACTGATTTTATAGCAATCTATTTATCAGAAAAGAAAGAAATTGACTCCTGGAATATTGTATTCGGGCTGAATGTGGTAATCCTTGGCGCGGCAGGTATTTTGTTTGGGTGGGATAAGGCATTGTATTCTATTATTTTTCAGTATGCCTCCACACAGGTGCTTCATATGATGTATAAAAAGTATCAGCAGCAGACCTTGATCGTTGTAACCAACCGGGCCAGAGAAGTCTACAGAGCTATTGCGAAGGTTACCAATCACGGAGCGACGGTTATGGATGCGATAGGTTCTTACAAAGGAAATGAGAGAAAAGTGGTATATTCTGTGGTTTCCAGCGCAGAAAGCAAGAAAGTTATTCGAATGATCCAGAGAGTGGATCCGGATGCGTTTATCAATGTTATGAAAACGGAACAGATTTCCGGGAAATTTTATTTAAAGCCTAATAAGTAAAAAATCCGTTCTATCATCTTTTCCTGTTTCATAGATTAAAGAAAAAAGACAGGATGCCCATGTTGGAAAAAGTGAAAAGATGGTCGACCCGGATTATTATCGGAATGATTTTTTGTTCCTGCGTCTTAGGCGTTTTGGGAAATGCAAAGAAAGTTTTTCAGGACAATATATATGTCTGGACGGAAGATCAGGAGAGAAAACTGCCAATTTACTGTGTAGACCGAAAGAAAAAGGTACTGGCTCTGACATTCGATGTTGCCTGGGGCAATGAAGATATGAATGAGATTTTGAAAATTCTGAAGAAAGAAAAAGTAAAAAGCACTTTCTTTTTTTCAGGAGAATGGATGGAGCATTATCCGGAAGATGTGAAAAGAATTGCCAGGGCAGGACATGACATTGGCAATCATGGGGATCATCATAAATATATGACCCGTCTGTCGGAAGAAGAACAAAGACGGGAGATTCAGGGAGCCGGTGATAAGGCAAAGGCGCTTCTGGGAGTCTCCATGGAGTTATTTCGTCCGCCATATGGAGATTATGATTCTCAGGTGGTGGAGACGGCGGAGAGTCTGGGATATTATGTGATTCAGTGGTCGGTGGACAGTCTGGACTGGATGGAGCCAGGGAAAGATGCGGTTATAGAAAAGGTGTGCGGTCATAAAAATCTGAAAAACGGGGCAATCATATTAATGCATACGGGAACAAAATGCACTAAAAAGGCATTGGAGCCCCTGATTGTCCGGTTAAAAAATCAGGGGTATGGATTCGTACCGGTTTCAGAGCTGATCTATAGAGAGGATTACCGTATCAATCCGGAAGGAATGCAGATTTCAAATGAGGTGCCGTGACACATGGATCCGGCCGCAGAAAGACAACGTACAGAATAAAAAACAAAAAAACACTTGATTTTAAGAAAGAATTATTGTATCTTATAACCAATGAAGTTACTGACAAGGGCGTCAAACAATTAGGTTCAGATTGTTTGTCGTCCATTTTTTTGTTTTGCGGGAATTCATTTGAGAGTTTTTGTGAAATAAAATGTTCCATTTGGAACAAAATAGATTGGGAATGCTTCAAATGTATAAAAGAAAGGAAGAAACCTATGAAAGAAAAAACAAACGTTACTGAAATCTTTGGAATGAATGTGTTTAATGACAGTGTCATGAAAGCACGTCTCCCAAAAGCTGTGTACAAAGACCTGAAGAAGACTATCGAAGAAGGGACTGAATTGAACCCGGCAATTGCAGATGTCGTTGCAAATGAGATGAAGGAATGGGCCATTGAAAAAGGCGCAACACATTATACTCACTGGTTCCAGCCGCTGACCGGCGTTACAGCGGAGAAACATGACGCATTTATTTCTCCGACAGATGACGGAAAAGTCTTAATGGAGTTTTCCGGAAAAGAGCTGATCAAAGGAGAGCCGGATGCTTCTTCCTTCCCTTCAGGAGGATTAAGAGCGACATTTGAAGCAAGAGGATATACAGCATGGGATTGTACATCACCTGCATTTATTAAAGAAACACCGAACTCTACTGTATTATGTATCCCAACAGCATTCTGTTCTTATACAGGAGAAGCTCTGGACAAGAAAACACCGCTGCTTCGTTCTATGCAGGCACTGGATATCCAGGCAACCAGACTTCTGCATTTACTTGGAAATGATTCTGTAAAGAGCGTTACAACATCTGTTGGAGCAGAACAGGAGTATTTCCTTGTAGATAAAGAAAAATATTTACAGAGAAAAGACCTGATTTTTACAGGACGTACATTATTTGGAGCAATGCCTCCAAAAGGACAGGAAATGGATGATCATTATTTTGGAACCATCCGTGAAAGAATTGAAGGTTTCATGAAAGATCTGAACATTGAGGCATGGAAGCTTGGAATCACAGCAAAGACAGAACATAATGAAGTAGCTCCTGCACAGCATGAGCTGGCGCCAATCTATGATTCCAACAATGTGGCAACAGACCACAACCAGCTGCTGATGGAAACAATGAAACGTGTTGCGGAACGTCATGGACTGAAATGTCTGCTTCACGAAAAACCATTTGCGGGAATCAATGGTTCCGGTAAACATAATAACTGGTCTATGGTAACAAATGAAGGCAAGAACCTTCTGGATCCAGGAAAGACACCGCATGAAAACCAGCAGTTCCTGCTGATCCTTGCATCTATTATCAAGGCAGTAGATGAACATGCAGATCTTCTTCGTATGTCTGCTTCCACACCAGGAAATGACCACAGACTTGGAGCCAATGAGGCACCTCCTGCAATCATCTCCATCTTCCTTGGAGAACAGCTGGAAGACGTAGTAAAACAGCTGGTAACAAGAGGAGAAGCAACCAGATCCAAGAAGGGAGACAAACTGGCTTCCGGCGTACATTCTTTACCGGAATTTGAGAAAGACGCTACGGACAGAAACCGTACTTCACCATTTGCCTTTACAGGAAATAAGTTTGAATTCCGTATGGTAGGATCAACACAGTCTATTTCTGACCCGAATGTTATCCTGAATACGATCGTTGCAGATGTTTTTGCAGATGTATGCGATCAGCTGGAAAAAGTAGCAGATGATCCAAAAGCAGTAGAAATGGAAGCTCATGAGCTGACAAAACAGATGCTGACAGAACATCAGAGAATCATCTTCAACGGAAACGGATATTCTGAGGAATGGATTAAGGAAGCTGAAAGAAGAGGACTTCCAAACCTGAAATCCATGGTAGATGCGATCCCTACATTAGTAACAGACAAATCCATTAAGATGTTTGAAAAATTCGGCGTATTTACAAAAGCGGAACTGGAATCCCGTGCGGAAATCCTGTTCGAGCAGTATGCGCAGACAATTAACATCGAAGCGCTGGCAACACTGGATATCGCTAAGAAACAGATCGTTCCTGCAGTTATGAAATATCAGAAACAGCTTGCAGACTCTGTTGCGGTATTAAAGGAAACAGGAGTTGACACTTCAGTTCAGGAAGCTCTGTTAGGAGATATTACAGATAATCTGAAAGAGATGTATGGAGCTATCGGAGTTCTCGCAGAAGATGAAGCAAAAGCGAAAGCAATGGATGAAGATGTTGAAAAACAGGCAAGATATTATCATGATACGATTTTCGCTGATATGAGCGCTGTAAGACAGCCGGCAGATAAACTGGAAATGCTGGTTGCCAAAGAAGACTGGCCAATGCCAAGCTACGGCGATCTGATTTTCGAAGTCTAGGATTTGAACGAGGCCTTTCATATTTAAAAAATATTTTGAAAAGATACCGGATTTTGCCGGTATCTTTTTTTGTTTCCCGCACATTCTAATATCAGAACATTCGATTGACAATAAAAGTGAGGGATAAGAATGAGAAAAAGAATCATGGCGTCCATATGCCTTCTTCTGATGGCGGCAGGGTTTTTATATCAGCTCAGCTGCGAAAAGGCAGATCCTCTTGGGATTGCAAGTCAGACGGAGGGGGAAGGAGGTCTGCTGGCGAACAATGCAATGAACAAAAAGAAAGTGTATCTGACTTTTGATGACGGACCATCGGATCATACAGGAGAAATTTTAGATATCTTAAAGAAAAATAATGTAAAAGCGACTTTTTTTGTAGTTGGAAAAGAGACAGAGCAGGCGAAAAAAAGTTATCAGCGGATTGTACTGGAAGGTCATACCCTGGCCATGCATTCTTACAGTCACAATTATGATCAGATTTATTCTTCTGTGGAAGCTTTTGCAAAAGATCTGAAACATCTGCAGAATTATCTTTATGAGATAACGGAAATCAAACCGGTGATCTACCGGTTTCCGGGCGGAAGCAGCAATTCCTGTGTGAAAGATATTACGCCTTATATTCGTTTTGTCGAAAGTCAGGGGTGGCTGTACTTTGACTGGAACGCCCAGAGTGGAGATGCGCTGGATTTTAATACCAGCGCGGCAAACTTAAATCAGAACATCCTGAAAAGCGTAAGACAGCAGGATGTCAGCGTTGTGCTGATGCATGATCTGCATGAGGCAGATAACACGGTGAAAGGGCTGGACAGCCTGATCAAAACTTTGAAACAGGAAGGATATCAGATTCTGCCGATCACAAAAAATACAAAACAGATTCATCATGTATCAATTGACAAATAAGACCGGGTCACGTAGAATATCTTTTTAAGAAAAGATTCCGGGACGGCTTGTCTGAAAACGGAAATATCCCTGGTTTCCGGCAGAAAATCATATTCTGCCGGAGCTGATATATGATGTGACTGATTTTACGTAAGGAGAAGAAAATGATAATAAAAAGTGTGAATCTAGAAACGGTATGCGGAGTTACCAGCAGACTTCCGGAGAATAAGCTTCCGGAAATTGCTTTTGCGGGGAAATCCAATGTGGGAAAATCTTCCCTGATCAATGCCCTGATGAACCGTAAATCCTATGCCAGGATTTCTGCCCAGCCGGGAAAAACCCAGACGATCAACTATTATAATATCAATGAGGAACTGTATTATGTGGATCTTCCCGGATACGGCTATGCAAAAGTGACAGAAAAAGTAAAAGAACAGTGGGGCCATATGATTGAAAATTATCTTCAGACCTCCAGACAGCTGAAGCTGGTGTTCCTTTTGATTGACATCCGGCATAAACCTTCCAAAAATGACGTCATGATGTATGACTGGATTTTACATAATGGATATCAGCCGGTGATCATTGCCACAAAGCTGGATAAATTAAAGCGAAGCCAGGTGGCAAAACATCTGAAGGAAATCCGCACAGAACTTCATATGGACCGGGAAGTCCCGATGTTTCCGTTTTCTGCCGTGTCAAAACAGGGAAGAGATGAAATATGGGATTTTATAGAAAAAAATATCCTAGGCGGAATGCCGGCCTAGGATTCGGTATCATCAAATAATAATTTCTGTATCAGTGCAGAATACACATCAGAATGCATCTGTTCCCAGTGATCGCAGATATGGACAGCCTGTTCTCTTGAAACAACGTTTAGGTTTAATTCAAGAAGCAGGGTGTCTTTTTCTTTGATCTTTAAATGGACGGTGTATTCATCTCTCTTGGCTGGGAAAAAGTCTGCTTCCAGATCGGTTTCCCTGCGCAGCTCATATTCTTTTTCATCCAGAAACTGAGAAATATCTTCCTTGATCGAATTTGGAATCTGATATTCAAACATGCTGATTGCCTCAGCCCCTTCTTCTGTCAGATAATAATGACTCATGTTGCGGATGGTTTTTATGCGAAGCATCTCTTCCTCTTCCAGTTCATGAAAAGCACGCTGCACATTAAAATAATTCGTGTAGCCTTTGTCAATGATGAATTCTGAAATCTGAGAATTGCTCAATGGAAAATCCACTTTTTGAATTAGATATAAGATCATTAATTTATATAGAGTTAACTGATTATTTTCCATGCCGAACCTCCTGAATGCTGTTTCAATCATAACATTTATGTCCTTTTCTTGCAACTTATGAATGAAATAGAGGAAACTGCAAATAATAATGCCGAGGTGATAGTGTGAAAGAAAGTAGAGGGCAGCCGAAAAATGGCATACTGAAATAAGCTGTTAAAAAATAGCCATTTGAAACATAGTTGATTTTGTTTAGATACGCTAAGAAGTAAGCTGGGACTCTTTTATAAGTCCCCCGGCAATTAAAAGTTTCATAGCCTGCTTGACAGCCTTTTCCTTTTGCTTGTTTTTCAAAGGTTCAGGCATATCAATCTTGTAAAGGCCGGCCGGGTTTTAGGTATCTCCCGCAGACAGCATATGGCAGATAGATGTGAGGATCATCCGGGCGGCCGCAATGATGGCACGTTTCTTACCACGGCGTTTCATGATGCGTTCATATGGGGCTTTGTAATAAGGAGATTTGTTGGATTTCACGGCTGCATGGGCAGCTTGCATCAATGCAGGTTTGAGGCAGACGCCGGCACGTGTGATCCGAACAAATTTCTTCTTAAACGAACGAAGCAGTCTGAACAGATTCCCGATCCATTTGGAATCCTTGGTATCATCCTTATTTCCTTTGTTAAAACAATTCTTAGGGTACGGTCTTGGAGAGCCGCTTATTTATGCTTGAAAGGTGAAACTTACACTGATTAATATGCTGTCTAAAACGAGAGAGTTTTTACGGCTCACCTCCCCGTGCTTTGTAGTATAGCTTATCGCTTTTAGTATAGGGCAGAACGTGGAGGAAGTCGAAACTTTCATTACTATTTGTGCCGCCAGCGGAAAGGCGGCGGAATGGAGGTTAATATGAGAAAATATCAATGGATGATATGGGCGGCGCTGATCCTGCTTCTTCTGGCAGGAACCTTGCTGCTGGCGGACAGACAAAAACGACAGATAGAGGATGGTACATTTGTGTTAGAAAGGACTTGGAACGATGAAAGTATATATCAAGGCAGAGGAAAGTGTGTGCGTCAATCATGCGCAGGTATATCTTTGTGATGTACTGTCGCTGTATTGCTCCGATTATGAGACAGGAGAGAAATTGAAGAAAGTCAGGCTTTATCATTTTCCGTCCAGGGAGAAACAGAGAAAAATTTTTTCTGTATTAAAGGTTGTCGAGAAGATAAAGGAAGAAGACAGTCAGATAGAAGTGGTCAACATGGGACCGGAAGATTTTGTTGTAAGTTATGAGCAGAAAAAAGAGGAAAAGAGATGGATAACTGCGGGAAAGATTATTTTTGTATGTCTGGTTGCCTTTTTTGGAGCCAGTTTTTCCATTATGTCCTACAACACAGATGTAGGCATCCAGGAACTGTTTTCCAATGTATATGGACTGATTATGGGGAAAGCGCCGGACGGTCCCAACATCCTGCATTTTTCCTATACCGCAGGGCTGGCAGCCGGGATCATCTTATTTTTTAATCATGCAGGCAAATTCAAGATCAGCGATGACCCGACGCCTTTTGAAGTACAGATGCGTTTGTATGAAAAAGACGTCAATAATACACTGATGATCGATGCCGACCGGGAGAAGGTGGAAGAAGATGTGGATACGTAATCTGTTCCTGACCGTATATGGATTGTCTGCAGGCGCTCTGACTGCAGCGGGATTCCTGGCATTTCTGAGTATGATCGGAATCATCCCAAGGCTTGCGGCAATGACAAAATCCATAAAATACGCAAGGCTCTACGAAGATTTTATTGCACTGGGAGGCATTGCAGGAACAGCGGTTTTTTTGTACCGGATAAAAATTCCGCTGGGATATCCGATGCTTCTGATCTTTGGATTGTTTGGAGGGATTTTTATTGGGTGTCTGATCGGAGCCCTGGCGGAAGTCTTAAAAAGTCTTCCGATTTTTTCCAGGAGGATTGCCCTGCAAAAAGGAATCGCCAGTGTGATCTATGCCTTGGCGCTGGGCAAGATGTTAGGATGTTATCTTCAATTTTATTTATTTTAACCAAGGAGGGAAGACATGAAAAAGGAACCAAGTAAAGAACAATACAGTCAGATGGTAGAAGAAATGACGCCAAAACATAACAGTCTGAAAAACTGTCTGAAAGCCTTTCTGGTAGGAGGACTTTTCTGCATTCTTGGGGAATGGATCAAGCAGATGCTGATGAATCAGTGGAATATGGAAAAAAAGGATGCGCTGCTTTATGTTACCATCGGGCTGGTATTACTCAGCGTAATTCTGACTGGATGGAATCTGTATGGAAAGATTACGAAATTTGGAGGAGCCGGCGGTCTGGTTCCGATTACCGGATTTGCCAATTCTGTTGCTTCTCCGGCGATTGAATATCAGAAAGAAGGCCAGGTCTTTGGAATTGGAGTAAAGATTTTCACAATTGCAGGGCCTGTGATTCTGTATGGAATTTTTTCTTCTTTTGCAGCGGGAGTTATTTATCTGGCGGCAAAACAATGGGGGTGGATTGGATGAAAACGATGAAAGGAAAACAGAGTATTGAGTTTGATCATCCGCCATATCTTCTCGGATGGTCATCTGTAGTGGCGGACAAAGAAGGAAAAGGGCCGCTGGGAAATCGTTTTGATCAGGTGATAGAAGATCCTCTGTTCGGAGAGGAAACCTGGGAGATGGCAGAAGGGCGTTTTATGAAACAGGCGGCTATGCTGGCGATTCAGAAAGCCGGATTGAGCACCAGTGATATCAGATATGTGTTTGCAGGAGATCTGCTGGAGCAAAATACCGCGACTTCTTATGGCATTAAAGATCTGGATCTGCCGCTGTTTGGTCTGTTCGGGGCGTGTTCCACTGTAGGCGAAGCTTTGTCCCTTGCAGCAATGACAGTGGCCGGGGGCTTTGCACAGCAGGTGCTTGCTACTGCGTCCAGTCATATTGGGACAGCGGAAAAGCAGTTTCGTTTTCCTTTGGAGTATGGAAATCAAAGACCGCTGTCTGCAACATGGACTGTAACAGGCGCAGGCGCTTTTATCGTTTCGGAACAAAAAAGTCCGATAAAAATCCGGGGAATCACCACCGGAAAGATTGTGGATTATGGAATGAAAGATCCAATGAACATGGGGGCGTGCATGGCTCCGGCAGCCGCCCAGGTGATTTATCAGCATTTTCAGGATTATTCTGTATCTCCAAAGGATTATGATGCGATTTATACGGGAGATCTGGGAGAAGTGGGCAGGCAGATCCTGATTCGGCTGCTTCGGGAAAATGGCTATGATATCTCGGACGTTCATGGTGACTGCGGTCTGGAAGTATATGAAAATGAGAAACAGGATACCCATTCCGGTGGATCCGGGTGCGCCTGCAGCGCAGTGGTTTTATCTGCTCTTTTAATCCGGAAGCTTCTTCAGGGAGACTGGAATCGTATCTTGTTTGTGCCGACAGGAGCTTTGATGTCAAAGACAAGTTTTAATGAAGGAGAAAGTGTGACCGGCATTGCTCACGCAATTCTTCTGGAAAGAGAGGAAGGGTAGATGGAATATGTCAGAGCGTTTTTGGTTGGCGGACTGATCTGTGTTCTGGTGCAGATCCTGCTGGATCACACAAAACTTCAGCCGGGGCGGGTCATGGTCATCCTGGTGATTGCCGGAGTTATTCTGGGAGCTTTGGGAATATATGAAAAGATAGAGAAATTTGGCGGATGCGGAGCAACCGTGCCGCTGTCGGGCTTTGGGTACAATCTCTGGAAGGGGATGAAAGAGGCTGTAGATCAGCATGGATTTCTGGGGCTCTTTGAAGGAGGATTTACTGCAGCTTCTGTGGGCACCTCTGCGGCTTTGATTTTTTCTTATCTGGCCTCTCTGATTTTCCAGCCGAAAATGAAAGAATAAAGAGAAACCTCTGCGGGCTTGCCTGGCAGAGGTTTCTCTTTGATTATTTTGTGTGAATATGACAGGTCTCCGTCTGATATTCTTCAGGAAGAAGATATGGGGAGTCATCTGTCTCACCACGGGCATTTTTCTGACGGACAATGTAAACTTTGCGGATTCTGTCATCTGCAGGACAATTTGAAGATGCCGGTTCATTGGATTCCCGGCATAATTCCACAGCGACATGAGTATCACAGGTCTGCGTCGGAACAGTACCTTCAGCAAAGTATTCGGTTGTTACCATACTGCCTCTTGGGTCATGATCGCATACTCCCGGAATGGCCAGTTTTCCGGATTTCTTACAAATCTGAGCCGTAGTGATGCCGTCCGGCTTGTCAAAGTCGGCAGGTTTTTCTTTTTTTGTTTTAATGATTTGATCCATAATGTCGGCCCACATTTTCTTATGAAGTTCCTTGGAATCAAACTTGGTGTTCAGGTCATATCCCATCCAGACAGACATGGTATGATACGGAGTATATCCGCTGAACCAGTAATCTGTGCGGTCTGAGGTCGTGCCGCTTTTGCCTGCCACGGCCATATCAGAAGACAGCTGGGCATCGGTGCCTGTACCGTCGGTTATAACATCTTTCATGGCGTCAGTTAACAGGAAAGATGTCGTTTTTTTCATGACTTTTTTTCCGGAAGTATCGCTGCTTAGAAGCACATTTCCGCTCTGATCCACAACTTTGGTATAAAGCTTAGGCTCGTAATAGGTGCCTCCATTGGCAATGGAAGCAAAGGCATTGGTCAGTTCCAGGTTGGTAACGCCGTTGGTCAGCCCGCCAAGAGATAAAGACTGGTGGATATCTGTGCTGGTCGTTCCGTCATCCAGCTCTTTGTCATCAACCAGAGTATCAAATCCGAGATCCAGAAGGTATTCATAAGACTTCTGCGGAGTTACATCGGCAATAGTTTTTGCGGCTATGATGTTCATAGAATCAGAGATTGCTTCTCTGATCGTGGAGTATCCGCGGTAGCCGTTATAAAAGTTCCGGATCGGGCGGTTAGTATCCAGGTAATTGTAAGGAGCGTCATCGTATACCGTCGCCAGTGTCATGCCTGCGGAATCAAGAGCCGGCAGGAAGGTAGAGAGAATCTTAAAATTAGATCCGGGCTGCCGCTGCAGGGCGGTGGCGCGGTCAGAACGAAGGCTGGATGATGTATCGCCTCTTCCTCCGATCAAAGCTTCTACTTCACCGGATGACTGATTGATGATCGTAATAGAGACCTGAGGCTGGATTGGTGTGGAAATATATTCTCCAACGATCACAGCGCCTGAGTCTTCTATGGATTTTTTGAATTTTGATGCCATGGATTTCGCCTCGCTGGCATTGGAAAAGATCAGGGAATCCCCCAGATGATTTTCCTTCATATAATTTAATACATTGCTTTCAGAATATGTTACATCATTTCCGCTGGTATCACGTGTACTCAGACTGTAGATCAAAGAAGCCCGGGAGCCGGAAGGGAAATACGCGTCATTTCCGGCTGCCTGATCAGCAATTTTCTGAATCTCGGTATCCTGAGTGGAGTATATCTTCAGACCGCCGCTGTAAACTGCATTGTAAGCCTTCGTCTCGTCATATCCCAGCTGGTCCTTCAGATCGTGTACAACCTGGAGGATCAATGCATCTTCAAAATAAGAATGAGACTGGGTTTCGGAAGAGGCGTTGTTGGCGTTCTTGCTGATGCGTTCGTAAACGTCATCAAGGACCGCTTTTCTGTAGTCGCTTTGTGTGATATAATGTTGTTCCAACATCTTTTTTAAAACGATCAGCCGTCTGGAAGCATTGTTCTCCGGATGCGTGATCGGATTATAACGGGATGGGTTTTCCGTAATGGCAGCGAGGACAGCGCATTCTGACAGTGTCAGATCAGAAGCTTTTTTGTTAAAGTACTTCTGGGCTGCGGCCTGCACGCCAAGGGTTCCCTCTCCGAGATTGATCGTATTGAGATATTCTTCCAGTATGAATTCTTTGGAAGCAATATTCTCCAGTTCCAGAGAAAGAGACTGCTCTTTTATCTTTCGTTCAATCCGCTCGATCAGAGTCTTTTCGGATTGAATTCCCAGTACATTATTTTTTATAAGCTGCTGCGTCAAAGTAGTGCCCCCTTGGAAGCTGGATTTATTTTTTATACCAAGGAAGGTAGCGCGCACAATGCCATACAGATCAATTCCGTTATGTGAATAGAATCTTTCATCTTCAATTGCGATAAATGCATTCTGAAGGTTCTGCGGCATTTCGGACAGAGGGGTATCGATTTTATGGGAATCATTGTTGGAAAGTGTTTTAATCTTTGTGCCATTGTTGTCATAAATGGTTGTAATATGCCCTTTTGAATGGACGGATTCTTTCGTAATCTGCGGTGTGGTTTTTAAAACTCCGCGGACGAAACCAATCGACAGACCGAGAAATGCCGCGATCAGAGCTATAGATATGATCAGAATGTATTTAAAGAGAAAAAGAGAAATTTTGGAATGTCTCCGGATTTGACGGGAGGACAGATTATTTCTTTTTTTCATTACATTGTTTTTGGTATATTTCATAAGAAACCTCCTGCCTGCTATTATATCAGATAACAATGTGCAAATAAAGATGAAAAAGATAAAGGAAATCAGCAAAAAGAAGGAGGGAATTTATGAAAACAAAGAAAATAGAAGGAAGACGGATTTTTTTAGATGACAAGGCAAGGGAAAATGTAGTATCCTATTATCTGATGGAAGATCAGGTAAAAGGAATTTATGGTGTCGCGGTAGAAAGACACCGGGAGAATACGGATGTGATCGAATGGGATGAGGTGCCGTATCTTTCTGATTCAAGAGAGGATGCCGAAAAAGCGGCAAAACGCCTGATGGAATACAAAGTAACACCGGTTTCTTTGGCGGAAGCGGTTGATACGATTATGTGGATGGAGGAGAAAGATGACGGGACAGTCATATAAGATCGTCTACAAAGGCGGAGAAGCAGAGATAACAGAAAAAAAATCACGATTTATTGCCCATGTGGCGCCGGCAGAGACAGAGGAAGAAGCTCTGGCGTTTATTGAGGAGATCAGAAAAAAATACTGGGACGCCAGACATAACTGCACGGCCTATAGTGTGGGAATTCAGCAGCCGGTTCTTCGCTGCAGTGATGACGGAGAGCCCAGCAAGACCGCGGGGATGCCGATGATGGAAGTGATCCAGGGGGAAGAACTGCATAATATTGTTGTGGTGGTGACCAGATATTTTGGAGGGACGCTTCTTGGAACCGGAGGACTGATCCGTGCTTATACAAAGAGCGCTCAGGAGGGAATCAGAAATTCTCAGATTATCACCAAACATCCTGGGCAGAGAATGAAAGTAAAATGTGATTATACTTCATCAGGGAAAATTCAGTACATTACGGCGTCAGAGCATATACCGGTGCTGAATGTGGAATATACAGATGAGGTGGAATTTGATCTGATGGTGCCGGAAGAGCAGGTGAAGAGAATCAAAAAACAGTGTATGGAGGTTTCCGGCGGCAAGGCTTTGATCAAAGATCTGGAAAAGGCATATTTTGCAGAAATTGACGGTGAGATAAAAGTATTTTCATAGGCCGCAGGCGCGCGGCTTTCCTGAAACAGTGAAAAAGGGTCCTGCATCATTTCGATGCAGGACCCTTTTTGGATCAATTTAGATGTTCAGGCGGTTTACGGCGCTGATCAGTGCAAGAACGGAAGCAGTGATGATATCTTCATGAATTCCTGCGCCCCAGGTAATGCTGCCGTTTGGCTCCTGGACTGCGACATAAGCGCAGGCCTGGGAATTTGAACCGACATTTAAAGCATGTTCCTGATAGGTAACGATGGAATAGTTCATATCACTGTGTCTCTTTAAGGCATTGCTGACTGCGTCAAGACGTCCATTTCCTTTTCCGTGATATAATTTTGGAATGCCTGCTTTATCAAGAGAAATCTCAGCTTCGATTCCTCCGTCTTTCTGTACGAAGTGAACTTCTTTCAGACGATAAGGGGAATCAATATTAACATATACTTTTTTGAATACTTTCAGGATATCGCGTGGAACCAGTTCCTGATGGCGTTTGTCAGAGACATCTTTTACTGTATATCCGACATCTTCTCTCATCTTTCCAGGAATATGGAAACCAAAATTTTCTTCCAGGACATAACTGATGCCGCCCTTGCCGGACTGGCTGTTGATGCGGATCACATCGCTTTCGTATTCGCGTCCCACATCTTTTGGATCGATCGGAAGATAAGGAATGTCCCAATGTTCCGGATTTTTTTCTTCTCTCCAGTGCATTCCTTTGGCAATGGCATCCTGATGAGAACCGGAGAATGCGGCAAATACCAGTTTGCCGGAATAAGGCTGACGTTCGTATACTTTCATTCTGGTAAGACGCTCATAAGTCTCTGTCAGTTCCGGAAGGTTGGAGAAATCAAGTTTTGGATCCACTCCGTGAGTATACATATTCAGTGCAAGGGTAATAATATCTACGTTGCCGGTACGTTCTCCGTTTCCAAATAACGTGCCTTCCACACGGTCTGCTCCTGCCAGAAGAGCCAGTTCTGTATCTGCAATGCCGCATCCGCGGTCATTGTGCGGATGAAGAGATAAGATAACGTTGTCACGGTATTTCATGTGCTTGCTCATATATTCAATCTGGCTGGCATATACATGAGGCAGAGATAATTCCACCGTAACCGGAAGATTGATGATAACTTTCCAGTCTGGTCTTGGCTGCCAGATATCCAGGACAGCGTTGCAGACGTCCAGAGCGTAATCAACTTCTGTGCCGGTAAAGCTTTCCGGAGAATATTCAAACTGGAAATTTCCATCTGTCTCATCGGCAAGGCGTTTTAACAATTCGGCTCCGTCAGTGGCGATCTTCATGATCTCTTCTTTGGATTTCTTGAATACCTGTTCTCTCTGAGCAACAGAAGTAGAATTATATACATGAACGATTGCTTTCTTTGCGCCTTCCAAAGCGGCAAAGGTCTTTTTGATGATATGTTCCCTTGCCTGAGTTAAAACCTGGATTGTAACATCGTCCGGGATCAGATCCTGTTCGATCAATGTACGAAGGAAAGTATATTCTGTTTCAGAAGCGGCAGGGAAACCAACCTCGATTTCCTTAAAACCGACTTTTACAAGCTGTTTAAAAAATTCAATTTTTTCATCCAGACTCATCGGGATGATCAGAGCCTGGTTGCCGTCTCTTAAATCAACGCTGCACCAGGATGGCGCTTTTGTGATATATTCTTTGGAAGCCCAGTCAAGACAGGTCTCCGGCGGCATAAAATATTGTCTTTGATATTTTTTTGGATTCATCAATGGAATCTCTCCTTTCTGATTATTTATGCAATCGATGATGGCAAAACAGCAGATATTCAGTCATTCAGAATGTGACATGAAATATTGTGTGATCCATCAGCAGTCAGAACAGTTTGGCAAAAAAAAACTTCGAATCTATTCCTTCACAGGATAGAGACGAAGATAATTCCGCGGTACCACTCTAATTCGCACCCGAAAGATGCGCGCTTATCACTGATACGGGCTGATCATCAGCCGATATCGCTCCATGATAACGGTTGGAATCCGGCAATGCCTACTGTTAGTTCAACATGCTACTCAAAGGCGAGTTCAAATATGGTCAACAACTGCTTCACACCAGCCAGCAGCTCTCTGAATGTCTAAAATATTCTACTGCTCCTCATCAATGTATTTAGATTAATTACGTTAATGACAATCTATCATACTTCATTGTATGTTGTCAACCGGAAAAATATGAAAATATTCTTTTTTCCGAAAACAATCTGTGATAAGGTAAGAAAAAAAGAAATCAGGAAGAGCGTATGAAATTTTGGAATTATTTAAAAAAACAGGAGGATTCTCCGGAATATCGGGAAGCAAAACAAAGAATCATGAAACTCCACGACCCGGAAAAAAATATGGCTTACATTGAATGGATGAGCCGGCTGGAAAAAGAAACAGGAGAAATGCAGGTAGAATTTGTTCATGGCAGTCTGAAAACAGGAGAGGAGATCTGTTTTTATGACTGCTGCGGAAAAGAAAGCGGCAGGGCTGTCATAACAGAGTTATATGTAGGAAAAAATGAAGACTTTTCTGAAACTTCTGAAAGCGGAGAAAAAGGAAGGATTGTCTTTAAGGAAAAAGAAGAAGAATCCGGAGAATTTTGGAGGAGTCAGTATGTCTGTGAAGAAAAAAATAAAAAAATTGAAAAAAAGTGTTGACATATCTCATATCTCCATGGTAGTATAAATGAGCTGTCAAGCGATGGGGTATCGCCAAGTGGTAAGGCCCAGGATTCTGACTCCTGTACCGCTGGTTCGAATCCAGCTACCCCAGTTTTTGGGTGTGTAGCTCAGGTGGTAGAGCACTTGACTTTTAATCAAGTTGTCCGGGGTTCGAATCCCCGCACGCTCACTGGATTGTAAGATCCGAAAAAATAAGTTGACATGAATGTCTGCTTATGATATAATATAAAAGTTGTGACATGATTAATGGGGTATCGCCAAGTGGTAAGGCCCAGGATTCTGACTCCTGTACCGCTGGTTCGAATCCAGCTACCCCAGTTTTTGGGTGTGTAGCTCAGGTGGTAGAGCACTTGACTTTTAATCAAGTTGTCCGGGGTTCGAATCCCCGCACGCTCAGGCAAAGGCTGTGGTACTGATGACAGAATCGGTATTGTGGCTTTTTTTTCTTTAAAAAATAAATCCTGCAGGAATCCGGAGTAAAAGTGCTCCGGATTTTTTTATTTCATAGGGAACTGCGTTCCTATGAAATAAAAAACGCTCCGCGAGGATCGCACTGCGGCTCCGTGAGGATTGCGCTGCGGCAGAAGGGAAGACGCTGCAAAATGCTGTTATAAGTTTTCCCTATAATAGATTCAAGAAGATAGATATTATACAGCGAATAAAAGATCTGATATGATAAAGAAAATTTCGATAAAAAAAGAAAGAGGTGGAACAAATGAAAAAATTATGGAAAAAATTATTTGCTGCAGTGCTGACGGGAGTGATCATGGTGACAGGGGCTGCCGGGTGTGGAACCGGCGGATCCAGTACAAAAAAAGATTCAAAAAAAATTATAGTGGGAGCCAGCCCTTCTCCTCATGCGGAGATCCTGCGTGCGGCTAAAAAAGTACTAAAAGAAAAAGGATATGAACTGGAAATTAAGGAATACTCTGATTATGTCCAGCCAAATACTGCCTTGGAAGCAGGGGATCTGGACGCTAATTATTTTCAGCATAAACCATACCTGGATAATTTCAATAAAGAAAAGGGAACAGATCTGGTATCAGCCGGAGTGATTCACTATGAACCATTTGGGATTTTCCCGGGAAAGACAAAATCTCTTAAAGATTTAAAAAACGGAGCCGATGTAGCCGTGCCAAACGATGCAACAAACGAAGCCAGAGCGCTGCTTCTTCTGGAGGCTCAGGGTCTGATCAAATTAAAAGACGGAGCGTCATTGACAGCGACAAAAAAGGATATTGTGGAAAATAAGAAGAATCTGAATATCAAGGAACTGGAAGCGGCACAGATTCCAAGATCCCTGCAGGACGTGGATATTGCAGTTATCAATGGAAATTATGCGTTGGAAGCTGGGCTGGAAGTTGATAAGGATGCACTGGCGGTAGAAGACGCAGAGTCTTTGGGAGCAAAGACATATGGAAATGTTGTGGCAGTGAAAAAAGGAGAAGAAAACAGTGCGGCCATAAAGGCTTTGGTGGAAGCATTAAAAAGCGATGAGGTAAAGGACTTTATCCAGAAAGAGTATAAAGGAGCTGTTGTTGCGCTTTTTTAAGGAAAATAGAGGAAAAATGCCCGCAGACTCATAAAAAGATTGAAAAAATCCTTTGGAATTGCTATGATTGGAATGCTATGCAGGATTTTATACTATGAGAAAGGATGGAAAAACGTGATTGAATTAAAGAACATAGATGTGGAATTCGGACATGGAGGAAATGCGTTTAAGGCAGTTAATGATGTCAGTCTTACCATTCAGGATGGAGAAGTGTTTGGGATTGTAGGTCCAAGCGGTGCCGGAAAGAGTACCCTGGTCCGTGTGATCAATATGCTTCAGCCTCCGACCAGAGGACAGGTGCTGATCGATGGCAGAGACATCACAAAGCTTAACCGCAGGGAATTGAGGAAGGTCCGTCTGAATATAGGAATGATCTTTCAGCATTTTAATCTGATCAGCGGTTCCACCATTGCGGAAAATGTCGCGTTTTCTCTTTATGCAAATAAATATCCAAAGGATAAGATCCCGGGAAGGGTAAAGGAACTGCTGGAACTGGTGCATCTTCCGGAAAAAGCAGATGCTTATCCGGCAAACCTGAGCGGCGGACAGAAGCAGCGGGTTGCCATTGCCAGGGCTCTGGCAAATAATCCGGAAATTTTACTTTGTGATGAAGCGACGTCCGCGCTGGACCTTGAGAATACAGAAGAGATTGTTGCGCTGTTAAAAGAGATCAATCAAAAGACCGGGATTACCATTGTCTTTATTACCCATGAAATGGAAGTAGCCAAAAAGCTGTTTGACAGAATCGCTTTTATGGAACAAGGAAAACTAAAAGAAATATCTGATATCTATACGGCATTTACTGAGCCGAAGGAGCCGATCGCAAAACGACTGGTGGAACGGGTGCTTAATGTAACGGTACCGGAAGCCCTTACAGTGAAAGAGGATGAGGAGCTGCTGCGGCTTAGCTATACCGGAGATGATTCTTACGATCCGGTGATCAGTATGGCTTCAAAAAATTATGATATCACCATTGATATTATCAGTGGAAAAGTAGATTATATTCATAACAAACCGTTTGGAGTTATGATCGTTATCTTAAGAGGAGCCGGATCCGAACGGGAAAAAGCTTTGGAATATATAGAAAAGAATGTATATAAGCTGGAAAGATTAGGAGGAAAATAAGATGAATGAAACACTCGAAATCATACAGTCAGAATTTGCCCAGGCATCTTTTGAGACTTTTGAGATGGTTCTGATTTCGATGATCGCGGCGGCTGTTGTGGGAACAGTTTTAGGACTGATTCTCCATCTGACATCCAGTCCGCTGTTCTTTAAAAACCGGATCATCAACGGAATTGCAGGAACGATCGTAAATATCATTCGATCTATGCCGTTTATCATATTGATCATTGTTCTGATCCCTGTGACAAGACTTCTGGTAGGAACATCTATTGGAGCACTTGCGGCTTCTGTATCCCTTTCCATTGCGTCCATTGCCTTTTTTGCGCGGTTAGTAGAGGGCGCTTTCAGTGAAGTGGACAAAGGAGTAATTGAGGCAGCGGTTGCTGCCGGAGCAGGAACATTTCTGATTATCCGTAAAGTTTTGTTTGTGGAGGCGATGCCTGCGCTGATCCGGGCTCTGACGGTAACATTTGTCAGTATCATTGGATATTCGGCAATGGCAGGGGCCGTAGGCGGCGGAGGAATCGGAAACCTCGCGATTATGTATGGATATAATCGTTATCAGACAGGCGTTTTATTTGTGACGGTGGTAGTTCTGATCGTTATCGTACAGCTGGGTCAGTGGATCGGAGACCGGATCGCAATGGCATTTACAAGAAAATAAAAGTCTGAAAAAATAAAATTAAGAAAGGATTCATATTTTTCTTTTCTTTGGAAACAATAGGAGTATAAAATGTTGAGAAGAAAAGGAGAGTTTACATGAAAAAGACAATATGGATCTTATGTATGGCAGTGGTTTTAGGAACGTCCCTCCTCTTTGCCGGATGTTCCAATCGTTCTAATGATGACACGACAGAAAAAACAACGGCCGGGAAGGCGTCAACAGAAGATGACAGTCTTGCGGATGATGTGGAAGACGCGGCAGATGATATCGCTGACGGAGCAGAAGATGCAGTGGATGATATAGCCAATGGATTTGATAATTATGATGATGCCCATGACTATCTGCTGAATCAGCTTGGAAACAGTGAGGAAGACGGAAGATATGTGGTGAAAAATAAGAGCGAGGAAACCACCGAGTATCAGGATGGATCTGAGGGATATCATTTTGAAGTATATGATACCAAAGATGATTCCGGAAAAAAATATGGAGACTTTTATGTCGATAAGGATACGGGTAAGATTTATCAGAAAAACACCGATACCAAAAAAATTGAAGAGTATAAAAAATAATGGATCAGGGTTCTGTTTCGAGAAAGAAACAGAACCTTTTTTCTTTACAAATGAAAAAAAGTATGGTATTCTAACCTTGAATTAGCACTCAACTAACGAGAGTGCTAACAATAGCAGCAAAGGAGGAACCCATATGATTACGATACCTGTATATGATATGATTATTTTGCCTGACATCGTGTATTATTTTAAAAGTGATGTATTTCAGGAATTAAATATAGAAGATGTCAGGAAAGATGACGAAGTACTATTTTTAATGCTGAAGGAGGATAAAGCCAGATCTGAGATGACGGCAGATGATTTTTATCCGATCGGTATTTCAGGAAAATTCCAGTCACGGGATGACAATGGTGTGATCAGTGTACGAACAACTAATCGTGTCAATGTCCTCCAGGTGAATGTAACTGCGGATGAGATTGTCGCTTCCGTAACGTTAAGGGAAGATATTGAAGATCTTTCAGATGAGGAGCGCAAGGAGCGGTACGGCAGAATGAGAGATTCTCTCTTAAAATTTGTCCAGGGCTTTCAGTGGGGCGTTATGGCGAGAGGTTATATCCTGCACTGGAAGAGCATGGAAGAGACCGTATCTTCTCTGGCAGGATATTTAAATTTAAGCAGTGAGGAAAAATATGAGATTCTGGCAGCGGATCATACCTCTGTCCGAACAGAACTGATGGAAAAAGCAATCTATGAGTTCATTGAGATGACCAGAGTGGGTCAGGAAGCCGAGAATGAACAGGTGGAAAGCCATGAAAAGGTTTATCGGGAAGATGCGATCAAAAAGCAGATTGATTTTCTGCAGAGGCAGTTGGATGAGATGCATCCGGAGAATGTCTCAGATGTTCGCAAATTTGAAAATAAGATCAGAGAATCCGGAATGAATGAGACGGCCAGACGGGAAGCTGAGAAGATTTTAAACCGGATGAAGCAGGAAGGAAAAGACAGCCATGAATATGGCATGCTCTATGATTATCTCGATTTTGTGACCGGACTGTCATGGAAAAAAGAGGAATTGACAGATGTGGATCTTACAGAAGCAGAGAAAATTCTGGATAAAGAGCATTATGGTCTGAAAAAGGTAAAACGCAGGATCATCCAGCAGCTGGCGGTAATGGCGCTGAATAAAAAGCAGTCAGGATCCATTCTGCTGTTCGTTGGGGCTCCCGGAACCGGAAAGACAAGCATTGGACAGAGCATTGCGGACGCCCTGCATAGAAAATATGTCCGGGTCAGCCTGGGAGGTGTCCGTGATGAAGCAGAAATCCGGGGACACCGGAGAACCTATGTGGGAGCGATGCCGGGAAGGATCATGGACGGCATGAAACGATGCGGCGCGTCAAATCCGGTCATGGTACTGGATGAAGTGGATAAGCTTTCCAAGGATTTCAGCGGAGATCCGGCAAGCGCTCTGCTGGAAGTACTGGATCCGGAGCAAAATAACAGCTTTACAGATCATTATATGAATGTTCCATATGATCTGTCTGATGTGTTGTTTGTATGTACGGCAAACACCATGGATACAATACCAGAACCGCTGCTGAACCGTATGGAAGTCATTCAGTTCCCGGGATATACAGCAGTGGAGAAATTCCAGATCGCACGCAGACATCTGCTGCCAAAAGCCATGAAAGCCATGGGAATCAAGGCTCAGAATCTGAAGGTAACAGATGAAGCTCTTGAAAAGATCATCAGTGATTATACGATGGAATCCGGAGTCCGGGGACTGAAAAAGCAGCTGGATACTTTGTGCAGATTCGCGGCAGTCAAACTGGTAAAAGGAGAACAAAAGAGCCTTACCGTAAGTCCGAGACGGCTGCAGGAATTTCTGGATCAGAAGCCGATCCATCATGAAAATATTCTGGAAGAAAAACAGCCGGGAATTGTGACTGGCCTTGCATGGACTCAGGCAGGAGGCGAAATCCTCTTTATTGAAACGATGTTTACCAAGGGAAGCGGAAAAATCCAGATCACAGGACAGCTGGGAGATGTTATGAAAGAATCTGTTCAGATTGCGGTGACATTAGTGAAATCAAGATATCCGGAGAAAGCAGACTTGTTTGAAAAAAATGATCTGCATGTCCATGTTCCGGCGGGGGCGGTTCCGAAAGACGGACCGTCTGCAGGTATTACCCTGACAACAGCAATCGCTTCTCTTGTAACGGGAAAAGCGGTTTCTCCAGAATACGCCATGACGGGAGAAGTTTCTTTAAGAGGCAGAGTGATGCCGATCGGAGGACTTCCGGAGAAGCTGATGGCGGCTCAGAGAGCCGGCATATCCAGGGTGCTGATCCCGGCGGAGAATGTCGATGACCTGGATGAGGTTGCTGATGAAGTAAAAGAAAAACTGAAAATCATACCGGTCAAGACCGTGGAAGAAGTGCTGAAAAAAGTACTGAAATAAGCGTCTGCCCTCCTGTTTAATGAGAGTTTTTCTCGATAATCAGGAGGGCAGTTATGTTATAATAAAAAGGTATCTAATAAAAGGTTTTTTTAAGAATGGAGGATTTTTCCAATGAAAAATCACAAGTTCTGGGCATGGGCGATGATCATCTGTCTGATGATGACTGTCTATACCGGGTATAAGCACAAATAACAACAGGAGGCAGAATTATGTTAGATATCTTAAAGAAATTTGATTTAAAAAAAGGAGGGATTTTTGCTGCTGGTGTTTTGTTTGGCACCGCAGGAATTAAAATTCTGTCCAGCAGGGATGCAAAGAAAGTATATACGAACTGTACAGCCGCAGCGCTTCGGGCAAAAGAGTGTGTAATGAAGACTGCAACAACAGTGCAGGAAAATGCAGAGGACATCTATGCGGAGGCGCAGCAGATCAATGAGGAAAGAGCTTCCCGTGAAGCGGTAATTGAAGAAGAAACCGCAGAGGGAGAAACAGGTGCCGTATTTGAAGAAGAGGAAGCGGCAGAATAAGATATGAGATTTGTTATAAAGCATGAAATAAAGGGACGTATTCGGATTCACGCAGTGCAGAAGACAATGACCTGCCGTGAAGCGGATACGTTATATTATTATCTGATGAGCCGAAAATCGGTAACTGCTGCGAAAGTGCGGCAGCAGACGCAGGATATTACCATATCCTATACTTCCGGCAGAGAAGAGATGATACAGCTGCTTCGCCGGTTTTGTTATAAAGATGTGAAAGTTCCGGAGTCTTTTCTGGCAAATTCCGGGAGAGAGTTAAATGAGGAATACCGTCAGAAACTGATCATGCATATTGTACGCTGGGCGGGAAGCCGGCTGTTTCTGCCATATCCTCTGAGGGCGGCGATTACAGCGGTAAAATCTGTAAAATATCTGAAAGAGGGAGTGAAAACTCTTGCAGCTGGAAAGCTGGAGGTTCCGGTACTGGATGGAGCGGCGATCGGTATGTCTGTGATCCGCAGGGATATGGATACGGCAGGTTCCGTAATGTTCCTTCTGGGAATCGGTGAAATTCTGGAGGAGTGGACCCATAAGAAGTCAGTAGATGATCTGGCAAGGAGTATGTCTCTGAATGTAAGCAAAGTCTGGATGATGAAAGACGGGCAGCAGATCCTGGTTTCCGCTTCCGACATTCGGGAAGAAGATCAGATCGTGGTACATATGGGAAATGTGATCCCATTTGACGGGATTGTATCGGAAGGCGAGGCCATGGTAAACCAGTCCTCGCTGACAGGAGAGTCTGTTCCTGTAAGAAAAACAGCGGACGGATACGTTTATGCCGGAACTGTAGTGGAAGAAGGAGAACTGACCATCTGTGTAAAAGAAACCAGTGGCTCTACCAAATTTGAAAAAATTGCAACAATGATCGAAGAGTCTGAGAAGCTGAAATCTTCCATGGAAGGAAAGGCGGAACATCTGGCGGATCAGCTGGTGCCATATACTCTGGCGGGAACTGCTCTTACTTATCTTATTACAAGAAATACCACAAAGGCACTGTCTGTTCTTATGGTGGACTTTTCCTGTGCTTTGAAACTTGCAATGCCGATTTCTGTACTGTCGGCAATTCGGGAAGCGGGTTTTTATGATATTACCGTAAAAGGAGGGAAATTCCTGGAAGCGGCGGCAGAAGCGGATACCATTGTCTTTGATAAGACAGGGACGCTTACAAAAGCCCGGCCGGCGGTCGTGGATGTAATTTCATTTAACGGAGAAGACAAGGATGAACTTCTCAGAATGGCGGCATGTATGGAAGAACATTTTCCTCATTCCATGGCGAAGGCTGTCGTAGATGCGGCAAAGAAAAAGAATCTGATCCATGAGGAAAATCATTCGAAAGTGGAATATATCGTGGCACATGGGATTTCGACAACGATCGATGGGAAAAAAGCTGTGATCGGAAGCTATCATTTTGTATTTGAAGATGAAGGATGCAGGATTCCGGAGGGAATGCAGGAAACTTTCGACCAGCTGTGCCCGGAACATTCCCACCTGTATCTGGCGGTCGAACATAGCCTGGCGGCGGTGATCTGTATTGAAGATCCGCTGAGGGAAGAAGCGGCGGACGTGGTCAAGGACTTAAAAGAAGCGGGCATAAAAAAAGTTGTGATGATGACGGGTGACAGTGAAAGAACGGCAGGATCCATTGCCCGCAGAGTCGGGGTTGATGAGTATTTTTCAGAAGTACTTCCGGAAGATAAGGCAGAGTTTGTAGAAAGAGAAAAGAGACAGGGACATAAGGTCATTATGATTGGAGACGGAATCAACGATTCTCCGGCTTTATCAGCTGCGGATGTGGGAATCGCCATCAGTGACGGCGCGGAAATCGCGAGAGAAATCGCGGATGTTACCATCGGAGCCGACAATCTGAATGAACTTGTTACTTTGAAAAAACTGAGCAGTCTGCTAATGAAGAGAATTCATAAAAATTACCGGATGATCGTGGGAATCAATACAGCACTGATCCTGCTGGGAGTCGGCGGAATCATTCAGCCGACAACATCGGCATTGTTCCACAATATGTCAACTTTAGCCATTGGATTAAAGAGTATGGAAGACCTGCTTGTATAAAAGAAAAAAGAAATCAGCACCTGGAGAGCTGCTGTCAGCAGAAGATGTGATCTGTGAGACAGCAGCTCTGTTTTTTATTTCTGAGCCTTTTTCAGTGCGTTTTTTATGGCCTGTTTTAGGATCGTGTTTGTGTACTGGCTTTGATCGTCAAACTTGATATCATCAATGGACTCAACTTTAGGGAGCTGTTTGTTGATTTCTTTCAGAGACGGTTCTACAAGAGGATACATGGTTTTTACGGTTTTATCTAAATGCTTCAGGGCGGCAGACTGAGGTTTTCCGTTTTTTACAGTTACCTGAAGTTCCAGTTCGCTGTCTCCCAGTGTCAGAGGAGAAGAATAGACTCCTTCTATGTAGCCGGAAGTTTGTTCTGACTTTTCCGTCGATTCTTTAGACGGGGCGAACATAAAAATAAGCAGAAGGATCAAAAGGATTCCCAGCAGGATGAAAATACCGGTATAGATCAGTTCTTTCGCCTTGAAGACGACAATTTTCGTTTTAGATGACATAACTTCCTCCCAAAAAGATTCTATTTTAGTATATGAGTCAAAACAGAAAGATATGACACAAAGAATCCGATCATGCAAGGTAGAGTTTTTTTGCCAGATAAGGTATACTGGGGGATAAGGAGATGAATTATGGCATTACAATTTATTTTAGGACCGGCAAGGTCCGGAAAAACAACTTATATTTATGACCGTATCATCCGGGAATCCATGGAAAAGCCGGATCAGGAGTTTTTCCTTCTGGTGCCGGATCAGTCAACATTAAATGCGCAGAAGGAACTGGTGACGAGACATCCGGCCCATGGCACCATGAATATTGACGTGGTAGGATTTTTTCGCCTGGCTTACCGGATTTTCGAAGAGCTGTCTTATGTTCCGAAAAATCTGCTGGAAGATGAAGGAAAATCCATGGTGATTCGGAAAGTCATGGAAAAAAACAGGAAAAATCTGAAGATTTTCGGATCCAGTATGAAAAAGCCTGGCTTTATCGAAGAGTTAAAGTCTTTTTTTGCAGAAATGTATCAGTATGATGTTTCCAGAAAGGATCTGGAAGACGCCGCTGAACATATGAAGCATCCTGCCTTGAGGGCAAAGATGGATGATATTCTTCTGGTTATGACAGAATTTGAAGATTATATCCAGGAGAGATATCTGATATCAGAGCAGCTTCTGGATGTTCTGGCAGGGAAGATGGAAGAATCCCGGAAACTAAAGAATGCGGTCTTTTATCTGGATGGGTTTACCGGATTTACTCCAATTCAGAGAAAGGTCATTCAGAAGCTGATGAAAATCGGTCAGAAAGTCTTTATTTCCATGACAGTGGATGAGGCGGCAGTTTCAAAAGAGTATAGAGAATATGAATTGTTTGCCCTGCCGAAAAAAGAGCGGATGATTTTGATGCGGGATGCCATGGAACTGGGAGTAAAGGTGGAAAAAGATATTTTCTGCAGACCGGATGACAGAGGATCTGCACAGCTGAGACATCTGGAACGGAATCTGTTCCGGTATCCATACCGAGCCTGGAAAGGAGAATGCCAGGATATCTGTCTGTTTCAGGCAATGAATCCGCGGACGGAAAGTCAGATCATAGCGGGCCGGATCGAGACTCTGGTCAGAAAGCATGGATATCAGTATAAAGATATCGTTGTGCTGACGGCGGATCTGGAAAGTTATGGAAGTGAACTGGAACGGAGCTTTCAGGATTTTCACATTCCGTATTTTGTGGACGCGAACCGCAAATTGAAGAATAATCCGTGCATTGAGACGATTCTTTCGGCCCTTAAAATGATACAGAAGGATTTTTCCTATGATATGGTCTTCCGGTATCTGAAATCGGGATTTTCCTGTCTGAATCAGGAAGAGGCGGACCTGCTGGAGAACTATGTGATTGCCATGGGGATTCAGGGATACAGCCGGTGGAACCGGCCTTTTGAGACGGAAATTTTTTCAAAAGAAGAACAGGAACGGATCGAGCCGCTGAGAATCCGTTTTATGGATGAGATACGCCCGCTGAAAGAAGGACTGAAAAAGAGGGGAGAGACCGTGCTTGGGAAACTGACCTGTCTTTATGAGTTTTTAGAGCGTCTGAACATTGAACAGAAAATGGAAGATAAGAAGCAGAAATTTGAGGAAGCAGGTGATCCGGCCCAGGCAAAAACTTATGGCAGAGTTTATGGACAGGTTTTGGATCTGATGGAGCAGATGGCGGATATTCTTGGAGAAGAAAAATTGTCCTATGATGATTTTTTAAGCGTTCTGGAAACAGGAATGGAAGAGATGACCATGGGAGTCATACCTCCAAGTCTGGATCAGGTAGTGATCGGAGATATGGAAAGGACCAGGACGGAAGGAGTTAAAGTACTCTTTTTCGCAGGAGTCAGTGACAATGTCATACCGAAACAGAATCCGAAAGGGAATGTGATCAGCGATTCCCAGAAGGAAATGCTGGAAGAAGAAGGAATTGTGATGGCGCCGACTGCCAAGGCAGCGTCCTATATGGAACAGTTTTATCTTTATCTTACAACCGCAAAACCGGAAGATAAGCTGTATGTATCCTACAGTGTGATGACGGCGTCCGGAGACAACCAGAAGCCTTCTTATTTTCTGGAACGGATCCGGTCTGTTTTTCCAGAGTTAAAAATCCGGGAAGAAAAGGATCTTGAGATACAGGGATATACACCGGAAGCGGCTATGAATCAGGTGGTTTCTCTTTTAGAAGAAGAAACGCTTAGTGAAGAACAATGGCGGCAGCTGGCGGTTCTTTTTTATGGACTGGAAGGATATTTACCGGCGGCCAGATGCATTGACGGGAAATTTTACCAAAATCAGGCTTCTCCGATCAGCAGAGATTTAGTGAAGGAATTATATGGAGATACTCTGCGGGGGAGCGTAACAAGGATGGAGCAGTTTGCCGGCTGTGCGTTTTCTCATTTTATGAAATATGGCCTGAAGCTGAAAGAACGGATGGAACATCAGCTTCTTCCCATGGACATGGGGCAGGTCTTCCATAAGACCATGGAACTGGTCGGAAAACGTACAGACTGGAAGTTCGCTGATGACGAATCCAGGGATTCTTTTGTAGACCAGACGGTGGAAGAGGCGGTTTCCGAAGTCCAGCAGGAGATACTGGAAAGCAGCAGCAGAAATCATTATCTGATGGATCGGATGAAGAGGATTTCCAGACGGGCTGTATGGGCCATGGAACAGTATATCCGGAGAGGAGATTTTACTCCGGAAGAGTATGAAATTGCGTTTTCCGAAGAAAATCAGCTGAAATCTATGAACTTTTCTCTGGAGAACGGAGAGAAAATGGTATTTTCCGGCGTCGTAGACCGGATGGACAGTATAGAAGATGAGGAAAATAAATACATCCGAATCATTGACTATAAATCGGGAGATGTAAAATTTGATTTTGCGAAAGTTTTTCATGGACTTCAGATGCAGCTGATCATCTATATGAACGCTATGCTGGAACTGTATGAGAAAAAGGGAGAAAAACGAGTGCTTCCAGCCGGGATGTTTTATTTTCATATAAACGATCCGATTGTGAAAGATAAAAAGAAAAAACAGGGTGATGCAGAGACAGAGCTTTTGAAGGAAATGAAGATGAGCGGGGTGGCAAACAGTGATTTTGATCTGATTTCAAAAATGGAGCATTCAGGGAAAGAGGGAATTCTTTCGATGCCTGTGACCGTAACAACAAAGGGATTTGACAAGCGTTCTTCCATTATGGATACCAGTCAGATGCTGAAGCTTGGAACGATGGTGGAAGAGAAGATCATAGAGCTGGGCAACGCGCTGATGAAGGGAGATATATCCATCCGCCCTTATGAGTACCAAAATGGGATGCCGTGTAATTACTGCAGTTTCCGTCATATATGCGCATATGAAAACGGAGTCGACCCGGTAAAAAGGATCAAAAGCATATCATTGGAGGAGGGAAAACATGCCTTGGACGAAGGAACAGCAAAAAGTCATTGACCAGAGAGACGCGGATATCCTGGTATCTGCGGCAGCGGGTTCTGGGAAAACAGCGGTCCTGGTGGAACGAATCATACAAAAAATAACAGATGAGGAGCATCCTCTGGATGTGGACCGGCTTCTGGTGGTGACGTTTACCAAAGCGGCGGCAGGAGAAATGAGAGAAAGAATTGCGGCGGCTCTGGATAAAAAGGTACAGGAATCCCCGCAGAATCAGCATTTTGTCCGTCAGCTTTCTCTGATTCATAAAGCTCAGATTACAACTATCCATAGTTTCTGCATGAGTCTGATCCGTGATTATTTTTATGTTCTGGGGATCGATCCCAATATCGCTCCGGGCGAAGAAGGTCAGCTATCTCTCATGAGAGAGCAGATACTGGATGAAATCCTGGAAGAAGCGTATGAAAAAAGGGATCCACAGTTTATCGAGCTGGTAGAATCTTATTCTCCGGGCCGGAATGACAAAGAACTGGGTCAGTATATCTTAAATCTTTATGAGAAAGCGAGAAGTCATGTACAGCCGGAAGCATGGCTTCAGGATGCCAGGGAGAATCTTCAGGTAGAAACCTTGGAGGATCTGGAAAACTCTCCTATGGTGAAGATGATCTGGAAGGATGCATCTGGAATTTTTGAGAACGCCCTTGCCATTCTGAAGGAAGCCCTGGAAACAGCTGAGGCAGAAGGAGGACCATATTTTTATCTGAAACAGTTAAAACAGGATGAAGAAATATTAAATGGATTTGCGGAAGCAGAGTCATTTGGAGAATGCTGTCAGCTGTTTGAGACATTTGAAAAACCAAGGCTGAATGGACGCAGAAAGAAAACAGATGTGATCGATCCAAAACTTCAGGAACGATGCAAAGGGCTGAGGAATCATGCGTATAATCTGGTTGAAGAGATGAGAGGCGCTTATTTTTATCTCAGTATGGGAGATATCCTGAGAGAACTGAAAATCGTAAGACGCCCGCTGGAAGCGCTGATCGGACTGACAGAAGAATTCATGGAACGATATTCTCAGAGAAAAATAAGAGAAAATCTTATGGACTATGATGATATGGAACATTTTGCCCTGAGGCTTCTGATCGATCACTGGGATGAGAATGATAATCCGGTGCCAAGCCAGATTGCTTTGGAGAAATCCATGGATTTTGAAGAAATTTACATTGATGAGTATCAGGACAGCAATTTTATCCAGGATGCGATTCTGCGCAGTGTGTCCAGGGAAGCGGAAGACGGACATAATATGTTTATGGTGGGAGATGTGAAACAAAGCATTTACAGTTTCCGTCTGGCAAGACCGGAATTGTTCCTGGAGAAATATCACCGGTATCAGGGTCCGGAAAAAGAATATCAGCTGATCGAACTCCGCAACAATTTCAGGAGCCGAAGAGAAGTGCTGCAGTTTACTAATGATATTTTTTATCAGATCATGCACGAGTCTTTGGGGAATATTGAGTATACAAAAGAAGCAGCGCTGGTTCCGACTATGGAATTCCCGGAAAGCAGCGGTATGACCGCAGAAATTCTGCTGATCGATCAGGAAGAGGTCAGTCAGTCGGAAGAAAACGCGCTGGTGCTGGAGGCCCGGATGATTGCCGGAAAAATAAAGGAAATGGTAGATGGAGAGGATCCTTTGATGGTGATGGGAGAAGATGAACAGGGAAACCGGGTTTTAAGGAATGTCTGCTATAAGGACATTGTAATCTTGCTGCGGTCCATGAAAGGAAAGGCGGAAGTATTTCAGAAAGAACTGATGGACGCGGGAATTCCGGCTTTCTGTGACAATCAGACCGGATATTTTGATACGGTAGAGATCCGAACTCTGTTAAGTCTTTTATCTGTTGTAGACAATATGTATCAGGATATTGATCTGGCGGCGGTTCTTCGTTCCCCGATCATCGGAATGACAGAAGAGGATCTGGGATGGCTGAAGATTAAAGGAAAATCGGAACATTTATATGGCTGTCTGACCGCGGTTCAGGATCAGATGCCGCTGGCTAAAAAGGCATTAAACTATCTTGAACATTTAAGAGAGGAGAAGACCTGTCTTCCGTTAAATGAACTGATATGGCTTGCCCTGGATGAAAGCGGTTATTTTTACTATGCCGGCTCCATGCCGCAGGGAAAGAAGCGTCAGGGAAATATTTTAATGCTGATTGAACAGGCGAAAGCGTTTGAAAACAATCAGGTAAAGGGCTTGTTTCATTTTGTACGGTATATGAAACAGCGCAGGGAATATAATATGGATTTTGGAGAAGCCAGTGTTCTGGGAGAAGATCAGGATCTGGTGCGGATATCCAGCATTCATAAAAGCAAGGGACTGGAATATCCTGTTGTATTTGTATCGAATCTTCACAAGAGATTTAATCAGCAGGACAGCAGTGGAAAAATAATTTTCCATCCGGATTATTTTGTCGGCGCGGATATGATCGATCCGGTGCACCGGATCCGAAGGACGACGATTTTGAAAAGTATGATCTGCCGTCAGATGAAAAAAGAAGCTCTTGGAGAAGAACTGAGAGTTTTATATGTAGCCATGACCAGAGCAAAAGAGAAACTGATCCTGACCGGAATTAAGACAAAGGAAATTGACTGGAACCGGAAAAAAGAGATATCTTATATTGATCTGCTGGAATCAAATTCTTATTATGACTGGATCAGCAAAGCGCTTGTGCATGTTCCGACAGAAGATTTCCAGCTGCAGATCTATCATCTGGAAGATTTTGCCTGGCAGCAGGAGAAAGAAGAAATAGAGCGCCAGCTGGACAAACAGATTTTTCTTGCCAGAATTGCAGGAGAAGAAGAAAGCCGGCAGGAAGAAATACGGCGGCTTAGAGAAACATTTGCCTATCAGTATGTAAATCAGGCGGAAACGAGAGGACAGCTTAAGTATTCGGTTTCAGAGATTAAGAGGATGAGCCAGACAGCAGACGAAGAAGAGGAAACTATGTTTCCTGCCCGGGAACCGGAAAAAAGAATTCCGAAGTTTATCAGTCAGGAAAAGAAAATTTCTGCGGTTTCACGGGGAACTGCGGTTCACAAAGTATTTGAACTTCTGGATCTGGGCAGGACCTATTCTTATGGCGAGCTGGATGAACAGATCCGCCTCTGGATCAGCCAGGGGGCGATTGGCGAAGAGTATGACAAAGTGATATGGCGAAAGGATATTCTGGCATTTCTGGAATCAGATCTTGGAAAAAGAGTGCGTAAGGCTGCGTCCCAAAAAAAAGTCTGGAAAGAAAAGCAGTTTGTGATGGGCGTTCCGTTTTCAGAAATGTCAGAGGATGAGGAAAGCAGTTCTTATGTTGTCGTTCAGGGAATCATCGATTTGTATTTTGAGGAGGAGGACGGACTTGTTCTGGTAGACTATAAGACAGACCGGATCAAGGATCAGGACAGCTCTATTCTTGTCAGACGGTATAAAGTCCAGCTTGACTATTACCGCAGAGCCTTAGAACAGATGACGGGGAAAAAGGTAAAAGAATGTTATATTTACTCAGTATTTCTGAAGGAAGCGCTGGTTTTATAAAGATTTAACAATTTGTCATATATTTTTAAGGAACAAAACATACACAAGTCACAAATTTTTGGTAAGATAAAACCATCAGAAAGGAGTGATACCTACATGGAACACAAGAATCATATAACGATTGACGAATTGATGAAAAAGAGTCTTCAATTTGCATTAGCAGCGACTTTAATTGCAGGTACATCCAATATTTCCGTAATCAAGGATAAGATTCAGGTAAAAGAAAGTGATCACGGAACGATTGTCATTCAGCAGATGAATGATTAGGCCTTTTTCGGGAATGCTAAGACAGGTAACCATTGTTTTAGCAGAGCAGAAAGGATATGGAATATGTCAAAGGACAAAGAATTTACCGAGAAATCATTCGATGAAATGGACGAAAAGGAGCGCTTAAAATTTGAGACCGCCAAGGAACTGGGGCTGGCTGACCGTCTGATGAAGAACGGATGGAAATCATTATCAGCCAGCGAGACAGGGAAGATCGGCGGACTGATGAACCGAAAGATGAAGGACAATAACAAAAGATAAGATCAGGCCGGGTATGCGGAAGCATATCCGGCTTTTCCTTTTCCTGCCTTCCTGTTATAATAGCCATAACAACGGGAAGGAGCATGGCATGATAACGAAAGAACAATTTGAGAAAGCTCTGGAAGAGCGTCAAACAAGAGAAGTAAGAGAAAAATTAAGGGAAGGGTGCGTGGCCGTGGCAGGTCTGGGCGGACTTGGGTCACATATTGCCCTGATGCTGGCAAGGACAGGAATCCGCAGGCTTCTGCTGGTGGATTTTGATCAGGTGGATGTTTCGAACCTGAATCGTCAGGCATACACGATCGATCAGATTGGAATGCCGAAAACGGAGGCCATGAAACAGAGGATCAGTCAGATCAATCCATGGATCGAACTGGAATTTTTTCAGGGGAAGGTGACCAGAGAAAACGCAGCCAGTATTTTCAAAGGATATCAGGTTATCTGTGAGGCATTTGACGGAGCAGAAGAGAAAGCCATGCTGGTGAATACCGTGCTGGAGCAGCTTCCGGATTCTGTCGTGATTTCCGGCAGCGGCATGGCAGGAGCCTATAGTTCCAATATGATCAAAACAAGGAAAGTGATGCAACGGCTGTATCTGTGTGGAGATGAAACCTACGGTGTGTCTGATGAAGAATCTCTGACTGCTGCGCGGGTCTCCATCTGTGCGGGACATGAAGCTAATATGGCTGTTCGGCTGCTCCTGGGTGAAACTGACGTGTAGAAAGGAAGGAATATATATGGAAGGAAAACAAATCATAGCAGTAACCAATCGAAATTTATGCACACGGCCGTTCCTGCAGGTGATGGAAGAACTGGCGCAGAAAGAACTAAAGACGATTGTGCTGAGGGAGAAGGATCTGCCAGAAAAAGAATATGAAAAACTGGCGGGCCGGTGCCTGGAAATCTGCCAAAAAACAGGAGCAGATCTGACGATTCATAATTTTATATCAACAGCCAGGAATCTGGGAGTAAAAAAAATCCATCTTCCTTATTCTGTATTTTTGAAAGAAGCTGATACGCTGGGGGATTTTGATTCCGTCAGCACATCCATCCACAAACCGGAAGAAGTCCTTCATGCCCAGGAGCTGGGAGCGGATTTTGTGTTTGCAGGTCATATTTTTGAGACAGACTGCAAAAAAGGGCTGGCGCCCAGAGGTCTGGGCTTTTTAAAAAAGGTTCTGGAGAATGCCAGAATTCCGGTATACGGCATTGGAGGCATTCATGAGAATAATTATCAGCAGGTTCTGGATGCCGGAGCGGCAGGAATCTGTATGATGTCGGAATTTATGAAATAGCGGGAAATCTGGCTTTACTCACTGCGGGCTTTATGTTATGATTGGAAGAAGTACGTAAAGGAGAGAGTCATGAAAATAACAAAAAATCTGGCAAAAGTTATTTCAAAAATTTTAAAATTTCTTCAGCGGCGGCTGGTCATGGTAGTTCTCCTGATCGTGATTCAGGTGGTCTGGATGACCTATATTGTAGCAATCATAGGTGAGAATTCCGAGATACTGCAGAAGCTGCTGGAATTGTTCAGCCTGATTGTCGTGATTTATCTGGTAAACAAAGAAGATAACCCGGCCTACAAGCTCGCATGGACCATACCGATTCTGATTTTCCCTTTGTTTGGAGGATTTGCGTATCTGGTCCTGGGGAATAAGCAGCCGGCAAGAAAGCTGAGGAAGGCGCTGGAAGAATCGATTTCTGAAACCGATTTTCTGCTGGGACAGGAATATGAAGTGATCGAGAACTTGAAAAAGGCAGATTTCCAGGCTGCAACGCAGGCAGTTTATATAGAAAAATACGGCGGATATCCGATTTATCAGAATTCCAATACAAAGTATTATGCTTCCGGAGAGGAGATGTTTGGAGATCTTCTGGAATCTCTGCGCAGTGCAAAGCATTATATTTTTATGGAATTCTTTATTGTTTCACAAGGTTATATGTGGGAAACAATTCTGGAAATCTTAAAAGAGCGTGTCAATGATGGAGTGGAAGTTCGTTTTATGTATGATGACGTAGGATGTGTTGATCTTCTGCCGTATAAATACTATAAAGAACTGGAAAAGTATGGGATTATGACAGTGGCCTTTAACCGGATCAAACCGCTGATTTCCACTGCATGGAACAACCGGGATCACAGAAAAGTTGTCGTAGTGGACGGACATACCGCTTATACCGGCGGGCTGAATCTGGCGGATGAATATATTAACCGGATCGAGAGGTTTGGATATTGGAAAGACGCAGGGCTTAAGGTAACGGGCGATGCTGTATGGAATTTTACAGTAATGTTTCTGCAGGTGTGGAATGCCATGCGTAAGACCGATGAAGGATTTGGCATGTTCCTTCCGCACAAACATCACCAGGCGGATTTTAAGGGAAAAGGCTATATCCAGCCTTATGCCGATAACCCTCTGGACCGGGAGACTGTAGGAGAGAATGTATATCTGAATATTATTAATTCTGCGGTTCATTATGTCTATATGTATACACCGTATCTGATCATTGATAATGAGATGATCACAGCATTGTGTCTTGCGGCAAAACGCGGTGTGGATGTAAGAATTGTTACGCCGGCGATTCCGGACAAGAAAGCGGTCTTTTTGCTGACGCAGTCTTACTATAGTCAGCTGGTGGATGCAGGAATCCGGATTTATCAGTATACGCCTGGTTTTATTCATGCAAAATGTTTCCTGTGTGATGATAAGATCGGGACAGTAGGAACGATCAATATGGATTTTCGGAGTCTGTATCTTCATTTTGAAAATGGTGTGTTTATGTATAAAAGTGAAGCTTTGCCGCAGCTGAAGGAGGATATGCTCCGGACATTTGAAGAAAGCCAGCTCATTACCAAAGAAATGTGTGAAGGCACACTGCCAAAGCGGCTGGCTCAAAGTATGTTGAGAATTTTAGCGCCTTTATTATAGGAGTTTGGGCAAATGGAAAGTTATACAAGTTTTGCGATGGTGTATGATGAATTTATGGATCAGACACCATATGATGCCTGGCATCAGAATATTCTGGATATTTTTAAGAAGTATGATGTGCCTTCTCAGGGAAAGATTCTGGAGCTTGGATGCGGAACCGGGAAAATGACCCGCAGGCTTGCGTCCAGCGGATATGATATAACAGCAGTTGATAATTCCCTGGAAATGCTGGAGATTGCCGGCAGCAGTGATAAGGATGGAATATTATATATACTTCAGGATATGGCAGATTTAGAACTGCCGCGGAAAGTGGATGCTGCCGTCAGCGTGTGTGACTGTATGAATTATCTGCTGGAGGAAGAAGAACTGTTTTCGGCTTTTCAAAAAGTGAAAAAATATTTAAATCCTCATGGAATTTTTATGTTTGATATGAATTCAAAATATAAATATGAACATCTGCTGGCACAGAATACATTTGCAGAAGACAGAGAAGACGCCAGTTTTATCTGGGATAATTTTTATGATGAAAAACAGCGGATCAACGAATATCAGCTAAGTCTGTTTATCCGCAATCAGGAAGGAACCTACAATAAATATGAGGAGGTTCATCTTCAGAAAGCATATGAACAGGAAGAAGTCCGGGAACTGCTGAAGAGAGCGGGATTTACGGAAATTGATATACTGGATGCAGAAACAATGCGGAAGCCTGATGAAAAAACAGAGCGTCTTTATTATATTGCAGGATAAAGCCATATGGGAGAGATCAGAAAGGAAGGAAAATGAAAGATTATATTGTAAGAGGTACGGCCGCCAACGATGAGGTTCGATTTTTTGCGGCATATACAAAAGGAGTTGTGGAGGAAGCAAGACAGAGACATAATACGAGTCCGGTTGCCACGGCAGCCCTGGGGCGTCTGCTGACAGCAGGAGCCATGATGGGAAGCATGTGTAAAAATGACAGTGATATTCTGACGCTTCAGATTCAGTGCAGCGGTCCAATCGGCGGGCTTACAGTGACAGCAGACTCCAAGGCAAATGTAAAAGGATATGTGAACCATCCGGATGTTATGCTTCCGCCAAGCAAAGAAGGGAAGCTTGATGTAGGGAAAGCAGTAGATCTCGGTGTTCTCACAGTGATTAAGGATATTGGATTAAAGGAACCGTATTCCGGACAGACCCATCTTGTATCCGGTGAGATTGCGGAAGATCTGACTTATTATTTCGCAACCAGTGAACAGATTCCAACGTCCGTTGCCCTGGGCGTTTTGATGAATAAGGATAATACGGTCCGTCATGCCGGGGGATTTATCATTCAGCTGATGCCGTTTGCAACAGAAGAGACTATCAGCGCGCTGGAACAGAAGATCGCTCAGTTTCAATCCGTAACTTCCTGTCTGGATGCGGGACATACTCCGGAAGAGATGATGGAACAGCTTCTTGGAGATATGGATATGAAAGTATATGGAACCATGCCGACCAGATTCCACTGCAACTGCTCAAAAGAAAGAGTGGAGCAGGCGGTGATCAGCGTAGGCAGAAAAGAAATTCAGTCTATGATCGATGAAGGGAAGCCGATCGAGGTCAACTGTCATTTCTGCAATACAAACTATGAATATACGGTAGATGATCTGAAGAGGATGTTAAAAGAAGCTGCTCATTAAAAAAGGATGCCGGTCTTTCCTGCGAAAGACCGGCATCCTTTTTAGTATGTGTCCGTGTCAGAGTCTTATTCTTCGCTTTTTTCTTCCTTTTCCTCCGTGGAAGAAGCATCATCGTCATCATCTCCGGTAATATGGATAGAGACATAATCTCTGTCATCTTCTGACGGTTCAGGGAAAATGTCGTCATCGTCGAAGATGTCATCATCGTCAAAATCCTCGTCTTCAGGTTCTTCTTCTTTTCCTGTCAGTTCCTTGATCTTTTCAAAGATGGCCTTGATCTGGTCACGGGCGATATAGAGAATGCCGCCGATGGTGATCAGAGCAGTAAGAAACTTACATAAAGTTTTAAATTTTTTTCTCATAAAAAGACCCCTTTCGTTTTTTCTGCTTTCATTGTAATATGAAATAAAAGAAAAAGCAACGAAGTATTGACAAAATAAAATTTCTTGATAAAATAATAAACGAAAATTAATTTTATATACAGGAAGGAGGAACGGTTTGAAGCGTTTATGTGCGAAAGAAGCGTTGAAATTTGTCCCAGATCAGGGAAAGATCGGCCTCGGAGGAGGAGAGACCATAGGATATCTTGCGGAGAATATAAAAGAAGCAGGTAAGCATGTGACTGTAATTACTCCGTCAGAAACCACAAGGAAAAAATGCCTGGAATTAGGGCTGACGGTAGAAGAAACTGGAGAGACATCCGGACTGAAAATAGCTTTTGACGGATGCGATCAGGTAGATCAGAGATTAAATGCTTATAAAAGCGCGGGAGGAATCCATACGAAGGAAAAGATCATTGCGCGAATGGCAGAAGAATATGTACTTTTGGCGGATGAGACAAAGATAGTAAAAGAACTCGGGTATGATATTCCGATCGTTCTGGATATTGTTCCGGAAGCGTTGGGATATATCAGAAGAGAAATTCAGGCAATGGGAGGACGCGTTCGACAGAGAAACGAACATCTTCTGGAAACAGAATTTGAAGGGAATCCTCCCCTTGGGGAGCTGGACCGAAGATTAAAAGCAATGACCGGAGTCATTGAAACTTCGTTGTTTTATCAGATTGCCGCGAAGGCTTTAATTGCAGGAAAAGATGGAGTCAGAGTCATAGAAAAAACAGGAGAAAGAAAATGAATACTTGGGGAATTTTAGGATGCGGAACGATCGCAAAGGAAATGGCAGAGACATTTCAGAAAATGGGGCGCGTAATTTACGGAGTCAGCAGCCGGACGCCGGAGAAAGCAGTAAAATTTGCAGAAAAATACGGTATAAAGCATGTGTATCAGACATATGAAGAAATGCTGGAAGATGAAAAGATTGACATCGTCTATATTGCAACACCGCACAGTATGCATTATGAAAATATGATAAAAGCGGTAAAAGCCGGGAAACATGTACTGTGTGAAAAAGCAATCACGGTCAATGAGGCGCAGTTAAACGAAGTTATGGCACTGGCAGAGGAAAAAGGAGTCGTTGTAAGAGAAGCCATGACGATTTCTCATATGCCTCTCTATAAGAAATTAAAAGAAAGGATCCGGGAAGGAGCGATCGGAAAACTGAAAATGGTTCAGGTAAATTTCGGCAGCAACAAAGGATATGATTCCGCCAGTCGTTTTTTTGCCCTGGAAGCAGCCGGAGGCGCACTGCTGGATATTGGTGTGTATGCCGCATCATTTGCCAGAACGTTTTTAAGTGAAGCTCCGAATACCATTCTTACAACGGTGGAATTTCTGGAGACCGGAGCGGATGAACAGTCAGGAATCATTATGAAGAATACCAAAGGGGAGATGGCTGTTATTTGTCTGACTCTGCGGGCAAAACAGCCGAAAAGAGGTGTTGTGAGCGGAGACAAAGGATATATTGAGGTATATGAATACCCAAGAGCGTGCAGGGCAGCCATAACGAATACGGAAACCGGTGAGGTAGAGACCGTGGAGGCAGGAAAAACAGAAGACGCTTTAAAATATGAAGTGGAAGCTATGGAAGGATGCGCAGCTGGCGATTATGAAGATGACTGTCAGGAAATAACAAGGGACGTTATGAAAATCCTTACAAGTGTTAAAACCCAGTGGGGAATGAAATATCCATTTGAATAGAAGAAAAGGCAGAAAAAGCAGAGGGCGGAATAAAAATCATATCCGCATCCTGCTTCTTTAGGCTGGACGGACCTGCAAGGATGGGGTATACTGGTTAAGATAAGTGGAAAAGGAGGAAAGGGATGGATGATCCGGATTTTTAAAACTTATGAAGGCGAGACCAGACTTTGTGAGCTCAAAGAAATCGAAAGAGAATCCTGGGTGATGCTTACAGATCCGACGCATGATGAGCTTTATCGTATTTCTGAGACCTATAAGATTGATATGGCTGATCTGAAGGCTGCTCTGGACGCAGAAGAACGCTCCCGTCTGGAAAACGAAGAAGACTATACGATGATTCTTGTTAATATTCCGGTGGTAGAAGAAGAAAACGGGAAGAAATGGTATGAAACGATCCCGCTTGGTATTTATATTACGAAAAAAATCGTATTTACTGTGTGCCTGGAAGAGACCAATATCCTGCGTCAGTTTGTGGATGGACTGGTTCCGGATTTTTATACATACATGAAAACACGGTTTGTTTATCAGATCCTTTATAACAATGCGGCCCTGTTCCTCTATTACCTGAGAATCATTGATCAGAGAGCAAATCAGGTCGAGGAAGTTCTGCTGGAGACTTCAAAAAACAGCGATCTGATCCAGCTGTATGATCTGGAAAAATGTCTGGTATATTTTACGACTTCCTTAAAGTCCAATGAGGTTGTTCTGGAGAAGTTAAGGAAACATATCGGACTTCGTCATTATGAGGAAGATCAGGAACTGCTGGAAGATGTTATCATAGAGAACAAACAGGCTATGGAGATGACTTATATTTATCATAATATCCTGCGCAGCACCATGTCTTTATTCGGTTCCATCATTGATAACAATCTGAATCAGGTTATGAAGTTCCTTGCGGCGGTAACGATCATCGTAGAACTTCCAACGATGATATCCGGACTGTACGGAATGAACGTAAAGCTGTCGGGCATGCCATTTGCCCAGAATGCCTATGGGTTTGCTGTGATCACGGCTTTTTCCGTTGTTGTCTGTCTGATTGCGGTCTGCATATTAAAAAAGAAAAATTTACTGTAAAAAACCTGCTATGAAGAAAACGGCAGCTGCCGGCGGAATTGTTCATAGCAGGTTTTGATTTTAATCTAAATAGTGTTTCATATGCCGCAGGGCATTCTTTTCCAGGCGGCTGACCTGTGCCTGGGAGATGCTGATTTCGTCAGCAACTTCGGTCTGGGTTTTTCCTTCAAAAAAGCGAAGCCGGATAATATTGTACTCCCGGTCTGGCAGCCGGTCCATGGCTTCTTTTAAAGAGATAGATTCGACCCACAGATCTTCTTTATTCTTTTTATCTTTAACCTGATCCATCAGATAGAGGGCGTCTCCGCCGTCCTGATACACCGGTTCGTAAAGGGAAAGAGGAGTTGCGATTGCGTCCAGAGCAAATAAAACGTCCTCTTTTTTGATTCCGATTTCCTCAGAAATTGCTTCCAGGGAAGGCTCTTTGTTATATTTTTTTGTGAGGGTTTCTTTTGCGTTGATTGCTTTATAGGCAGTGTCCCGGAGGGAGCGGCTGACTCTCATGGCATTATTGTCTCTCAGATAACGTTTTACTTCTCCGATGATCATAGGAACCGCATAGGTAGAAAACTTTACGTTGAGACTTCGATCAAAGTTGTCGATGGCTTTTATTAAGCCAATGCAGCCGACCTGAAACAGATCATCGGCATTTTCACTGCTTCCGGAAAAACGCTGGATGACGCTCAGCACAAGTCTTAAGTTTCCCTTAATATACTGTTCTCTGGCGTCTAAGTCACCCTGTTCAATCCGTTCAAATAATTCTTCTTTTTCTTCGTTGCTCAGAAGCGGCAGGGTTGAAGTATTTACGCCGCATATTTCAACTTTGTTCAGTGCCATAATTGATTCCTCCATTGTAAATCGTTCTAATAAAATCATTTACAAATGCGGCTTCCTTTATACGTTGAAAAAATTGCCAGGAAAATTGACTTCTATATTTTGCGGTGATATGATAAACGAAGCAAAAGAAATAAAAAGGAGATTTTTCATGAAAAAAATATTAACTTCAATTTTGATGATTGCTTTTGCGTTATGTCTTGGAGGATGTGATCTGCCATGGCAGAAGCAGACAGCGGAAACGACAGAAAAACCTCAGACGATAGAGTCTTCCGAAGTGAAAGGAAGTATGAAAGGAATGAAGTTGAAAGTCGGGGTTTCCAATGAGATGGCGCCATTTTCTTTCTATGATGAAGATAAGAAAGAGCTGAGAGGATTCGACATTGATATTTTGAAGAGCATCAGCGATTATCTTGGGTTTGAATATGAAACCCAGGCTATGCCCATTAGAGAGATTGAGAAAAAGATTAAGAATAAGGAACTGGATTTTGCGATTGCCGGTATTTCAATTACAGATGCCCGACAGGAAGAATTTGATTTTACGGATTCCTATTATGACAATACGATTTCCATGGCGGTTAATAAAAATTCCGGAATTGAGGATCGTAAAGATATTCAGGGCAAGATCATAGGAGTCGAGGAAGAGACGTCCAACGCCCAGTATGTAGAAGATTATATGAAAGAAGATAATACAGTGAAATATTATTCTTCTATGGAAGAAGTGTTTAAAGATCTGGAAGCGGGAAAGATCGATGTGACATTGTATGATACGACAGGAGTCGATTATTATCTTCAGAATCATAAAAAAACCAATATTACGGCTTTGAGTGAGAAACTGAATTCTGAACAGAGCAATTATGGAATCATGTTTGCCAAAGGATATAAATATCTGGATCAGTTTAATGTAGCGCTTCAGGTATTGAATACAGACGGTGAATATCAGGAGATCAAAGACCGCTGGATCGGTGTAAGCGACTAGGAGCCGGCCGTGGAGATTACGTATATTGTTTTTCGACAGATTCTGAAAATGTTTCTGATGATGGGAATTGGATTCGGATGTTATAAAATCCGTTTCTTTACGACAAAGGGAAGTCAGGTGCTGTCAGATACGGCGCTGTTTATTGTGCTTCCCTGTGTTATTTTCACTTCGTTTCAAATAGAATATGACAGACAGATTCTGTATGGAATCATTGTTTCTTTTGTTCTGGCAGCTGCGGCCCATATCGTTGCGATGGGGGCCGCATATCTTTTGGTTCGCGGAGGAAAACAGGAACAAAGGATTCTGGAACGGTTTCACGTTATATATCCTAACTGCGGATTTATGGGAGTGCCGATTGCTCAGGCGATGTTTGGGGGAAATGGAGTGATCTATATTACAGCATTTATGTGTGCCCAGAATTTTCTGATCTGGTCTCATGGAGTGACTTCCATGAAAGGAGGGGGATTTCGAAAGGAATCTCTCATACAGGTCCTGAAAGCTCCGGTCATTCTTGCGCTGACGCTGGGAATGATCTGTTTTGTCCTTAACATCCGGATTCCGGGAATGCTGGAAGAATCCCTGGAATCTGTGGGGTCAATGAACACGCCGCTGGCCATGCTGGTATCCGGAACTGCCATAGCTCAGACTCATATTGGAAAAGCACTGCGCAGACCAAGGATGTACTGGATGCTGTTCCTTCGTCTGATCGCAGTGCCTGCGGTTGTTATTATATTATTGTCTTTTGTGCCGGTGCCGGAAGAGATCCGTCTGGTCACGGCCATGGGGATATCGGCTCCGACAGCAGCAATTTCAACGATGTTCGCTGTAAAATATCATAGAGATGTCGGCTATGCGGCAGAATTGTTTGCGGAATCAACTGTATGCGCGGCTGTTACCATGCCTGCAATGATTTATTTAGCACAGCTGCTGTTTTAGCCAGGCGGTCTCATCTTCAGTCAGATAAGGAGAGATTGCGTCATATACCTTTTGCTGGTATTGTGACAGCAGTCTCTTTTCTTTTTCGCTGAGAAGTGAAAAATCAATGCCGTCCAGATCAATCGGAACCAAAGTAAGCGGTTCGAATTCCAGGAAAGAGCCATATTCATTCTGACGCTGTTTCCTGCACAAAAGCATGTTCTCTGTGCGGATGCCATATTTTCCAGGAACGTACACTCCCGGTTCATCGGTTGTAACCATTCCGGGCAGCAGCACCGCATCAAGATTTTCCGGATTGCTTCTCCATCGGAAAGCATTCGGCCCTTCGTGAACTCCCAGAAAATATCCGACTCCATGGCCGGTGCCGCATCGGTAATCCAGTCCGCATTCCCATAACGGCTCCCTGGCTATAATGTCCAGATTGCTTCCGCGGCATCCTGCGAGAAATTTGACGTCTGCCAGCAAAAGCATGGATTTGCAGACCAGGGTATAACTTTTTTTCTCTTCTTCTGAGATCGGTCCGAGAATAAAAGTTCTTGTGACGTCTGTTGTACCGCCCGGATACTGAGCTCCGGAGTCGATCAAAAGCATGCCTTCCGGTTTTAACGGTACGTCGGATTCTTCCGTTGCCTGATAGTGCATCATGGCAGCATGCTCTTTGTAGGCACAGATCGTATCAAAGCTAGGGCCCATGTAATCCGGCTGCTTCATTCTCTCTTCTTCCAGTTTCCGACTTACGGAAAGTTCAGTCATCGGTGTTGTACCAATCTTTGTTTTCAGCCAGTAAATGAATTTGGTCATTGCCGCACCGTCATAGATATGATACTGTCTGAGGTTTTTGATCTGGGTTTCATTTTTTACCGCTTTTAATGATTCCGTAGGGTTTTTAAGAGGAATGATCTTGCATTTAAACAGCTGCTGATAGTGAAGATAATTGACGTAGTCAGGATCCAGCATAACTGTTCCGTGCTGCTCTTCGACAAAAGATGTTGCTTCCGCATAATCCATGATAATGACTCCATGGTCTTTCAGATAAGGGATAACGGTAGCTGACAGACAGTTTTCCCGGACAAAAAGAAAACACTTATCTTCTGATATCCATACATAGCTGTAAAATACAGGGGTGCATTTAATGTCGTCACCTCTCAGATTAAAAAGCCAGGCAATATCAGGAAGAGAAGAAAGAAAATATCCGTTGGCGCCCTCCTCTTTCATGCGTTCCCGTATTTTGGACAGCTTGGATGGAAAGTCCTCTCCTGCAAATTTCAGGTCGTGCAGGTATACGCTGTTTTTGGTAAGAGCCGGGCGGTCTGCCCACATTTCCTCTACAAAACGATATTTTGTCCGGAAGACAGCTTTATGCTTTTTGGCGGTTCGGGCCAGCTTTTTTCCGTAATTGGCGGAAAGATACAGACCGTTGGTGCCAAGAATATCATCCGGTTTCAGATGCTCGTCTAAAAACTCCAGGACAGTAGGAACACCGTCTACACCCTGGCGCATCAGCTGAATATGGGAAGAATCAATTTGTTCTTCCGCCTGGGTAAAATAACGGCCGTCCGTCCACAGCCAGCAGTCACGAGGCGACACCAGAAGGGTGCCGGCGGAACCGGTAAATCCTGAAATATATTCTCTGAATTTGAATGAATCATCGACATATTCAGACTGATGAGGGTCTTCACTTGGAATCAAATAGTATGTAATTTTATTCTCTTTTAATACAGTCTGAAGTTTTGATAAATTTGTTTTCATTTGGAAACCTCCCTCTTTAGGATCATCGGTAAAATCATGACAAGTCTTATTATTTTAAGTATACATGAATTGTGAAAATACGTCCAGCAAAAGAGCGGGAGGCGGTGAAAGGAAGACCGGTAAATTTGTGCAGCGTTTCACCCAATTGTTCAGAACGTCTTGACAAAATGTTGTATAATTGATAAAGATATTTATCGGATACTGAAGGAGGTTTATATGAAGAATATGTTAGTTGCCCAGTCCGGCGGACCGTCTGCGGCAATCAATGCGACGATCACAGGCGTGATTGATGCAGGACTGGAGAGTGAAGAAATCCGGCATGTTTATGGAGCGTTAAATGGAATTAAAGGAGTTTTAAATGAAAATTTCGTTATGCTGGATGAAATCTGCAGATCCAAGGAAAAAAGAGATTTACTGGCAATGACTCCGGCGGCAGCGCTGGGATCCTGCAGGTGGAAACTGAAAGATCCGAAAGAAAATGCAGAAGAATTTGAGAAGATCATACAGGTTTTGAGGAAGAATGAGATTGGATATTTTATTTACACCGGCGGGAATGATTCCATGGATACTGTGTATAAGTTATCTCAATACTGCAAAGAACATGGCGTTGATGACATTAAGATAATGGGAGCTCCGAAAACCATTGACAATGATCTTGGAGAGACAGATCACTGTCCGGGGTTTGGGTCTGCGGCAAAATTTATAGCCACCGCATTTACGGAAATTGCCTGTGACAGTTTTGTGTATGATGTTCCATCGGTTACGATCGTAGAGATTATGGGACGTAATGCAGGCTGGCTGACAGCCAGCGCGGCACTGGCAAGAACAGAAAAGAGATGGGTTCCTCAGCTGATCTATCTGTGTGAGAAAACTTTTGATGAAGAAAGATTTATCCAGGACGTGAAAGATGCTCTGAAAAAGGAAAATAACATTATCATTGCGGTCAGCGAAGGAGTAAAAGATGCCAGCGGAAAGTATGTTGGAGAAGAAACCAAGTCTGGAAAAGAAGATGCGTTTGGGCACAAATATCTGTCAGGCATTGGAAAATATCTGGAAGGCCTTGTGGGAGAGCAGATCGGATGTAAAGTGCGTTCTGTAGAGTTAAATGTTCTGCAGAGATGTGCCGGATATATGCTGAGCAGGACGGATATCATGGAATCCAGAAACCTGGGGGCTTATGCGGCGATCAGTGCAATTCGCGGTGAGAGTGGAAAGATGTCCGTTCTGGAAAGAATTTCCAACCATCCATATCATGTAAAAATCAGTCTGGCGGATTTATCCGGAATTGCTAATTATGAAAAAACAGTGCCGGTTGAATGGATTACGGAAGAAGGAAATGATATCACAGATGAACTGGTTGAATATCTGACGCCGCTGATCCAGGGCGAAGTAGAAATCCCTTACGAGAATGGAATTCCAAAACATTTTGTGCTGTAGGAGAAAAAGAAACCGCAGAGGCGGCAGTATGTGCTGCGTCTGCGGTTTGCTTCGTTTTTTATTTAAATTCTTTCTTTTGTTCTGGTTTATGCCTGCTGAGGAAACTGACATGTTTTCTGGATTCCAGAAAATATTGATTAATTTCCGCACCGATAAAAAGTATCATCATGCAGAAATAGAGCCATAATAAAGTCAGCAGGATACTAGTAAGTCCTCCATACATAATATTGTAAATCGTAAAATTATCAAAATACATAGAAAACAGGAAGGAAAGAACCAGCCAGCCAATAGAGGCGAGCAGTGCTCCCGGAAGGATCTCCCTTGTTTTAAAGTTATCGCTTGGGAGGAAGCGGAACATGATGATGAATACGATCATAAAGACTAAAAAGGCTACAATAAAACGAATCATGGCAAATACCAGATGCTGATTTTCCAGAACCGGCTGGAATCGATACAGCTGCTGCAGCAGGGAATTTCCAAATAGAAGCAGAACCATGCCGAACAGGACGGCAACAGCCATTAAGGCAATATAAATGCTGGAAATGAAACGAAGAACAAAATAGTTTCTTTTTTCTTCGATTTCATGAATTGTATTCAGTCCGGTCATCATCGACAGAATTCCTTTGGATGCAGACCATAATAAGGTCAGAATTGTAAGAGACATATATGTGGTTGTAAGTTTTCCGTTTAGTGAATTTATAATAGGAATGACCGCTCCGCTGTATTGTTCCGGCAGATAAGTCTTTACCAGTTCGATCATGTCTTCAGGTGTAATCGGGAAAAAACGCATAAGGCTCAGCACCACGATTAAAAATGGAAAAAAGGAAAGAATGGTAAAGAAAGCCGCCTGAGCGGAAAACGCCGTAATATGATCTTTCTGCGCTTTATCAATAATGGATTCGATCATAGAAATTAATTTTAACATAACAAATACCTCTGATAAACGAGCTCGTCCTTAACCTGTTAATAGTATCATAATTGAAAAGAAAGTACAAGATTATGAGAGACAGAGACAGATTTGCATGGAAAAGGGACAGGATATATAATAAGATATTACCAAAAAAGAAGGAAATAATCGTAAGAAAGGTGAAAGAATCAATGAATACGAATACTATAACAGGAATCATGATTCCTTTTCTTGGAACTGCTGCAGGAGCGGCTGGTGTATTTTTTCTAAAGGACGGCATTCATCCTCTGGCGCAGAAACTTCTGCTTGGATTTGCCTCCGGCGTCATGGTGGCGGCTTCTGTCTGGTCACTGCTGATACCGGCAATGGACATGTCAGAGCCCATGGGCAATCTGGCATTTCTTCCGGCCGCTGCCGGATTTTTGCTGGGTATTTTCTTCCTGTTTCTTATGGATCATCTGGTGCCGCATCTTCATTTGGATCAGAAAGAGCCGGAAGGTCCGAAAAAATCTCTGGCAAGATCCACCATGCTGATTCTGGCAGTTACGATGCATAATATTCCGGAAGGGATGGCCGTAGGAGTTGTGTATGCAGGAGTCCTGGCAGGAAATCAGGATGTTTCGGCTGCGGGAGCCATTGCGCTGTCAGCAGGAATTGCCATTCAGAATTTCCCGGAAGGAGCGATCATTTCCATGCCGCTTCTTGGAACCGGCATGAAAAAGGGAAAGGCATTTCTGTATGGGATGCTTTCAGGAATCGTAGAACCTGCAGGAGCATTTCTTATGATACTTTTTGCGTCAGCGCTGACGCCGTTTCTTCCATATTTTCTGTCCTTTGCCGCAGGGGCAATGATCTATGTGGTTGTGGAAGAACTGATTCCCGAATCTTCTCAGGGGAAACACTCGAATGCGGGAACCATAGGGTTCGCCGCAGGGTTTGTGATCATGATGATTTTAGATGTGGCGCTTGGATAAAATCTTAAAAACCGCATTAGTTCATATATAAAAAAACAATAAACAAAATCTAAAAACTTCTTGACAAAGAATTATCTATCTATTAGAATTAGAACTAAGTTAAGAGGGAACAACAGGCGGATTGTTACTGGTAATGCAGGCTAGACCAGCTGGGAGATTTTGGGAATAGAAGTCGAAGGGCAAGGTCTATTTTTTATGCCGATTTTTCTATTCTTAAAAATATCGTAAGTGTATGAGGTGGTCTTGTGAAAATTACAAAAGTTATCAACAATAATATTGTAGTTTCAAGAGATGACAGCCAGCGAGAAGTTGTTTTGATGGGAAAGGGCCTGGGTTTCCAGAAGCATGCGGGGCAGACTATAGATCCTAAAAAGATAGAGAAGACATATATCATGAAGGATCATGGGATGACGCACCGGTTTCAGGAGATGGCAGCCAATATACCGATTGAACGCCTGAAAGTATGCAATGAGATTATTCAGTATGCCAAAGACCGGCTTCAGAAGAACATCAATGATAACATCTATATTTCCCTGACAGATCATATCAATTTTGCTATTGAGAGAGTGAAGATGGGGGTTCCGTTTCAGAATCCTTTCCTATGGGAGATAAAGAAGTTTTATTATCAGGAGTATCTGATCGGAAAAGCAGCGATCGGAATGATTGAAAAGAAGCTGAAGGTTACCCTCCCGCAGGACGAGGCGGCGTTTATTGCGCTCCATATTGTGAATGCGGAACTGGATCTGGATATGACGTCCATGGTTTCCATGACGAAATTTGTGAATCATATTCTGGATATCGTTGACGAATGTTTCGGAGATCGGATTGATAAGGAATCTGTTTTCTATGAAAGATTTGTTACACATTTAAAATTCTTTGCCCAGAGGATTTTTGCGGGAAAAGAAGTTGAGAGTGATGATACTGAATTTCAGGAAATCATCCGCAATAAATATCAGGACTGCATTGATTGTGTAGAGAAAATCAAGGCTTATATTAAAGAGACGTGCAATCATGATGTAACGGATGAAGAGATGATGTATCTGACCGTGCATGTTAAGCGGGTCACAACAAAATAAAAAGTTTATATAGAATTATATCAGGATTGTTACTGGTAATGCAGGCTAAACTTGATTTGAACCCGGATTCTTCGGAATCCTGCTTTTGTGATACGGAAAGCGGGACGAGAGAACCTTTTGTTCAGATCAGGTTTTTTTTATTTGCAGGCACCTGCCTGTGTAATACATAAAAAGCTTAATAAACAAAGAAAAGGAGGAATATGAAAAATGGTAGGAATTATTCTTGCTACACATGGTGA
>ERZ1643249.24-NODE-24-length-259038-cov-14.025245_pt1 | contig 259038 bp, 240 predicted proteins | sample MGYA00579263_ERZ1643249 | MGnify/ENA primary metagenome ERZ1643249 (study PRJEB29033, sample SAMEA4952264) | chicken gut metagenome | biome: Broiler Chicken; feature: Gastrointestinal Tract; material: Caecum | place: Ireland | collected 2018 | study: Broiler...
AGAACCACTGGTTGCAGACGGTCATGCCTCTCAGATCCAGGGCCTTCTTCAGCACTGCCGGATCTGTGGGATAATGGCTTCCCACCTCGGTTCCTTTGAATCCGGCCAGAGCCATCTCGCTGACGGTCTGCTCGAAGGTGTTCTCCTTGCCCAGATCCGGCATGTCGTCGTTGGTCCAGCCGATGGGCGCGATACCCAGGGAAACCTTATTTTTATCTAACATGCTGCACCTCCATTTCATTATTCATCTGAAAGCCCCCGGAAGCGGCTGCCTCCGGGGGAATCTTCCGGCAAATCAGCCCCAGTATTTCTCTACGTGCGCTTTTGTTACTTCTGCTGATTTCTTAACATTCTCTTCCTGGGAAAGCTCATAGTATTCCGGACGGAAGATCTCGATGATACAATAGTCGCCGGCATAGCCGATCTTTTTCAGGGTATCGGCAAAACGTTTGTGATCCAGGCAGTCCTTGGGATCTCCCGGCCACAGACGTTTTTCATCTGTGTTGTAGGCAGCTCCGCAGGGAACATCCTCGGTTCCGTTCAGGTGCCAGATAAAGATCTTCTTGCCGTCCGCTTTCTCCAGGGAATCCCAGCTGGAAGCCATTCCGTGGAAATGGTACTGATCCAGAGTGATTCCAACCAGAGGAGAATTGATCTCCTGGACGATAGCGTAAGCATCCTCAAAACGGTTGATGCTCATACCGGGAGCTCCGCAGAACTCCAGGGAAAGACGGATGCCGTGAGGCTCGCATTTTGCCAGCATCTGGCGAAGTACAGCCACCGCTTCCTCACGAATCTCGGAGATAGTAGCCTCTACGCCGATGTTCTCAGAGGGAACCACCACAATAGTGTCGCATCCCAGGATCAGGCAGCGTCTCAGAATCTCATCGAATTTGGCCATTACCTCGTCCTTCTCCGCCTGGGTCTGTTTCATATTAAAATGCTCCAGGGCATTGTAGGACAGCATCTTTACATTGTGGTTTTTGAACCAGTCAGCCAGTTCCTCCAGGGTGATTTTCCCGGATTCCAGATCCCGATCCAGACACATGGACTGAATATCAATCCCTTCAAATCCGTATTTCTCGCACAGTTCCAGATCCTTCATCACAGTGTGATCCTTACAGAATCTGTCGTTGGCTTCGTTGAATCCGATTTTCATAGCAGATTCATACCTCCTTTTTCTCAGTGATTATTATGCCTTTCTGGTATTTTTCTTCATATCGAGGGCAACGGCGCCGACGATGATGATACCTTTGATGATATTGGTGTAGTTATCATTGACGCCCAGAAGAACCAGACCATTGTTGATAACACCCAGAATCAGGATACCGCAGAGGACGCCGCTGATCTTACAGATACCGCCTGTGTGGGAGGTACCGCCTACGGTTGCAGCGGCGATAGCATCCAGCTCGTAGTTAAGACCGGAAGTAGCCGGGTCAGCGGATCCGGCACGTCCTGCCAGCAGAACGCCTGCCAGAGCTGCCAGAACTCCACACCATACATAAGTCAGAACCAGATTTCTCTCTACATTGATACCTGCTACTCTCGCGGCCTGATCGTTTCCGCCGATAGCGTACAGGCTCTTGCCGAAACGGGTCTGGCCCAGGATAAAGGCCGCCAGCAGACATACGATAATGAAAACTACCACGATGACCGGGATGGGTCCGATCTGTCCGTTTCCAAGGAAACGATACCCGTCAGACAGGTTGGAAACGGGGCGTGTGGTGAATACCTTGGCCGCCGCGCGGCAGATCAGCTGACCGCCCAGAGTGGCGATGAAGGCCGGCATCTTGGTGTAGGCAATGATCGCTCCCTGAATGGCGCCGATAGCGCAGCCCATGGCCAGAGCGATGAGAATGGCTACAATAGCGGGCAGCTGCACGCCGGTCAGGATCTTGGAAGCATAGTCCAGAGGCTGTACCAGAGCGCCTGTCACGCAGGCGATCAGTCCGGCGGAAGCGCCGATGGAAAGATCGATGCCTTTGGTCAGGATACAGAAAGCAACACCGAAGGCCATAACACCTTTTACGGATTCACTGGTCAGCAGGGTCCGGAAGTTGGCGATGGTAAAGAAGTTGGAATTTCCGATGCTCATCACGATAATCAGCGCGATCAGCACCAGCCACATCATATTATCTGATAATCTTTTCTTAACATTTGCGTTCATTTGGTTCCCCCTAAATTTCATCTGCGTCTTTTTCGTGAGCAGTTGCGCACTTCATGATCAGTTCCTGTGAGAATTCGGAGCGGTCCAGCGTTCCGCTTACATGCCCTTCATGCATGATTACGATCCGGTCCGCCACACCCATGACCTCAGGCATCTCTGAGGATACGATGATAATGGCTTTTCCCTGGCCTGCCAGCTCGGACAGCAGGGAGTGGATCTCCGCCTTGGCGCCTACGTCGATGCCTCGGGTAGGCTCGTCCACAATCAGCACATCCGGATCAGTCAGCAGCCACCGGCCTACCAGCACCTTCTGCTGATTGCCGCCGGACAGATTCATGATGGGCGTCTCCATGGTCGGAGTCTTGATGCGGATCTTGTCTATGTATTCCTGGGTATCCGCGCGCATCTGCTTCTGGTTCAGGGGCATACCGTATTTGCCCAGATTCAGCTTCGCCACGCACATATTCTCACGGATGCTCAAAAGTCCGATAATGCCGTTGCCCCGGCGGTCTTCCGTCAGGAGGCTGATGTGGTTCTCGATGGCATCCTGGGGGCTCTTGATATTCAGTTCCTTGCCGTCCTTTATGATCCGGCCGGACTCTCTCTTTCTCATGCCGAAGATGGTCTCCATGGTCTCTGTACGGCCGGCTCCTACCAGCCCTGCAAAGCCCAGAATCTCGCCCTTTCTCACTTCAAAAGACACATGGCGTACCTGGCGTCCGGAGCAGAGATCCTCCACCTTCAGCACCACATCCCCGATGGGGCACTCCACCTTGGGGAACATGTTGGTGATCTCACGGCCTACCATCATTTTAATGACCTTGTCCTGGGTCAGGTTTGCCGCGCGGTCTGTGCCGATGTACTCGCCGTCCCGGTAGACAGAGATATCATCGCTGATCCGGAAGATCTCATCCATCTTGTGGGAGATATAGATGATGGCTACGCCTTTGGACTTCAGATCCTCAATGATCTTGAACAGATCCTCTACCTCCGCCTCTGTCAGGGAGGATGTGGGCTCATCCATGATTACAATGGAGGAATTGTAGGATACCGCCTTGATAATCTCCACCATCTGCATCTTGGCCACTGTCAGATTTTTCATCTTCTCGTGGGGGTCAATACGCATGCCCATGCGGGCGAACAGATCCAGGCAGTCCTGATACATTTTTTTATGGTCTGTGAGAATCCCCTTCTTGGGTTCTCTTCCCAGCCACACATTGTCGCAGACCGTCCGCTCCAGCACCGGGGACATTTCCTGGTGGATCATGGAGATTCCGGCGTCCAGGGCGTCCTGGGTAGACTTGAAATTAACTTTCTTTCCCTTGTAAATAATCTCACCGGAGGTCACCGGCTGGATGCCGATCAGACATTTCATCAGCGTAGACTTTCCGGCTCCGTTTTCACCCATCAGTGTATGCACGGTACCGGGGCGCACCTTCAGCTCAACCCCTTTCAGGGCCCGCACACCCGGAAATTCTTTCACGATATTGTGCATTTCCAGAACATACTCTTCACTCAAACTTCCGTCACCTCAGCTCTCTTTTCTTTATAAGATGGGCGCCGGCAGGGCCGGCGCCCATCTGTCAACTGCGTATTATTTTCACATCGGTACTGGATTACATGTAATCGGCAACATTATCCTTATCCACAGGAGTGAAGGGGATCCAGGAAATGTATCCGGTGTCGTCCAGTTCAAAGTCGGTTCCCTCGTTGATGGGATTGCCTTCCAGCAGATTTACAACTGCCATGCAGGCTCCGTATCCCTGACCGTCCGCATCCTGGAATACCGTCATGTACATCTTGCCGTCCGCTACAGCCTGGCAGCCGTCTACGGTAGCGTCGATGCCTACAACCGGAATCGTAGAGGGATCGATGCCCGCAGCCTCCAGAGCCTCAATAGCGCCCAGAGCCATGGCGTCATTATTTGAAATGATGCAGTCATAGTCTGCGGTGGTGATCAGCGGAGAAATCATATCCTGAGCGGTAGCGCGGTCATAATCAGCTACCAGGGGAGCGGAAGCCTCTGTAGCGGTAATGCCGTTCTCCTCCAGAGCTGCCAGTACAGATTCTGTACGCTGCTCGGTATGTACCAGACCCTCTGTACCTTTCAGCAGGATATATTTGATCTCTGTCTGGTCTTTCTCCTTAAAGTATTCAGCCAGATACTGTCCCTGATATCCGCCGGACTGCATCTCATCGGATCCTACGTAAACAACATTCTCATTCAGCAGGCTGACATCGGAAGGTCTTCTGTTTACGAATACAACCTTCATATCGCCGGCAGCTTCTACGATCTGCTCCGCGGCGTCAGCGTCTACCAGGTTTACGATCACAGCCGCGTTTCCGTTGTTCTTGGCAGTCTCTACATACTGAAGAACACGGGCCTGATCGTTCTGGGCGTCCTGGCTGGTCAGTTTGATGCCCACTTCTTTAGCAGCCGCCTGGGCACCTGCCTCCAGGGTGGAAAGGAACTCATCGCGGGAAGACATGATCAGGGTAACTTCCGCGCCCTCTACCGCGCCGCCTTCTGCTCCGCCGCCGGATCCGCTGTTGGCAACTGTGGAGTCACCCTCCGCTCCGCCGCCGTTGTCACTGCCGCCGCAGCCGGCCAGTGTGCCCATTGCCATAACGCCAACCAGAATGCCTACTAAAAGTTTTTTCCTCATATAATTCTCTCCTCCTGATTTTATATGATTCTGTTTTTCGCTGCCGGTTTTGCAGGGAAGGTTTTGGAACATCTGCCGGTACCGCAAATGATAAGATTCCGAAACGTACCGAAAACCTGCAACTTTTCACCAAAGACAACTGTAAATCACGGCCATGATTTTGTCTATGTGAACATTATAGAAACAAATCAGCCAAATAGCATTAGTAATTATTGTATAAAAATATTGAATTTTTACTGCCTTTATGATATTTTTTAAACAAAGCATGCGGTATCTTCTCGGATTCAAAGCATGATTTCGGAGGTTTTTCTTAATGTTAAATAATAAAAGCTTTGCTCCCGGCCTTCTGGCCGGATCAAAAGAATATTCCTACCACGCCACCAAAGTCGCGAAAGAACTTCTGATGTACGTGGAGTTTACCGGCCATCAGTATGTTTCTCCGGAGTATGTGCTCATGCGCAGCCACTACTGCCATTATCTTCTCATGCATGTGATCTCGGGACACATTGTCTACGAGACAGACGGCTGCTCCGGGGAAGCCCGGTCCGGCCAGGCAATCCTCATGGAAACACAGATCACCCATGTTTACGGCTCTATCGGAAATTCCGAGATTTCCTGGATACATTTTAACGGAACTCATTTTCACGACCTGATGGAATACATGATCTCCGCCAACAATGGCAGCCACACCTTTGACGTCAGCAGCAATCAGGAGTTTGTCACCAAAATGAACGATCTGGTTCAGTCCTACGGCACTTCCAATCTCTATCCGGAAATCATTGTTTCCGCAAGGCTGACAGAACTTATGGGGCTGCTTCTTGGCAGCCAGAGCAGTTCCTCCATGGAAATCATCCAAAGTTCTATTCGATATATTAAAAGCCACTACTCTGAACCAATCACACTGAATCAGCTGGCCCGCCAGGCAGGATTAAGCGTTTCCAGATTCAGCAGCCTGTTTAAAAAGGAAACCGGATACGCTCCCTATCAGTACATTCTTTTTACCCGGCTGCATGCCTCCAGGCAGCTGCTTACGGGAACAGTTTCTTCTATTAACGAAATAGCCGCTTACGTGGGATTTTCGGATGCCTCCTCCTACATCGCGGCTTTCCGAAAAAAATACAGCTGCACTCCCCTGCAGTATCGGGCCAGAAACAGTACCTGCGGCGAGCATGCCCTGTCCATCGGCAGCGGCCGGGACACAGGTTTTTAAAGGAGGACGGACATGTTGAAAAACAAGCGTTTTGTACCGGGGATTCTCGCAAATTCCCAGGAATATTCTTATAATGCCACGCGGCTTGCCAAACGGATTTTCTTCTACGTAGAATATGTGGGACATCAATATGTAACTTCCCGATATGTCACCCTCCGGGGGCATTACTGCCATTTTCAGCTGATCTATCTGGTATCCGGCCGTTTTGTGTACCAGACAGAGGGACAGATCGGAGAAGTACACCCGGGCCAGGCGCTTCTGATTGAAACCCAGAAGCCTCATATATATGGATCCATCGGAGATTCCGAAACCATGTGGATTCATTTTAACGGAGCGCATTTTCAGCCGATTTTCGACTACATCATCGCTTCCAACCGCGGCAATCATACCTTCGACCTGCGGAATAACCCGGAATTTACAACAAAGCTCTCTGATCTGATCCATTCCTACGCCACCTCCAATCTGTATCCGGAGATCATTGTCTCCGCCAAACTGACGGAGCTGGTAGGCTTGCTTCTCTCCAATCAGGGGACTTCCTCCGCGGATGTGATCAACTCCTCCATCCGCTATATAGAAGGCCATTATCCCGATCCTCTGTCTCTGGAACAGATGGCCCGGCAGGCAGGATTAAGCGTTTCCCGATTCAGCGCTCTGTTTAAGCAGGAGACCGGATATTCTCCCCACAAATATCTGCTGAATACCCGGCTTCACGCCTCCCTTCCTCTGCTGATCAGTACAGTGACTCCGGTCAATGAGATTGCCCTTCATATAGGGTTCGCGGACGCTTCCTCCTATATCGCGGCTTTCCGCCGGAAGTACAGCTGCACGCCTTTACAGTACCGGATCCAGAACAGTCTGCATCAATAATTCCCGTCAGGAAAGGAGATGGATGTTTTATGCGCATTCTTATCGCGGAAGACGAACAGGATTTAAACCGTATTCTCGCGGAACGCCTGAAGTCGGAACATTACAGCGTGGATTCCTGCTATAATGGGCAGGATGCCCTAGATTACCTGGACAGCGCCGAATATGACGCCCTGATTCTGGATATTATGATGCCTGTCATGGACGGCCTGACGGTGCTGAAAAAACTCCGCAGCCGGGGTTCTTCCCTGCCGGTGCTGCTTCTCACCGCCAAAGACAGTGTGGACGACCGGGTCCGGGGGCTGGATGCCGGCGCCAATGACTACCTGGTAAAACCTTTCGCCTACGAAGAACTGTCCGCCCGGATCCGCGTACTGCTGAGAAAGCCCGCGGAAGCTCCAAAAACCGTTTGGAAGCTGGCCGATCTGGAGGTGCATCTGGACACCCGCAAAGTCTTCCGCGCAGGCGAGGAAATCCGTCTTTCCGGAAAAGAATTTTCCCTTCTTCGCTACATGATTCAGAATCAGGGAATCGTTCTCTCCCGGGACAAGCTGGAGCAGCATATCTGGAATTATGATTATACAGGGGGCTCTAATGTCATCGACGTCTATATCCGCTATCTCCGGAAAAAACTGGATGAAGGCCGGGAGCCGAAGCTGATCCACACGGTCCGGGGCGCGGGATATGTTCTGAGGATCGAGCCATGAAAAACTGGTCTCTGAAAGCAAAGCTGACCCTCCTGTATACCGTTCTGATGACTCTGGTCATCCTTACCGCCCTGGCTGTCCTGCTCTCTCTCAGCGGCCAGGCGCTCCGCTCCGGGGTTCAGACCGCCCTGCGGGAACAGGTACACCAGAGTACCCGGGACATTACCCCTTTTGAAGACCGGCTGGAGATAGATTCCGATTTCTATGATCTGGATCAGGGGATCTATCTGTCTGTTTACGGAGAGGACGGAACCTTCCTCTATGGACGGGTTCCCTACGGTTTTAACACAGGGGAATTTCTCCGGGACGGACAGCTCCGGACTCTTTCCTCCTCAGAAACCCAATGGTATGTATATGACGCGCGGTTCGACCTGCAGCCCTACGGGGAGGTCTATATCCGCGGAGTGTCCTCCGTGGCCGCTGCCGATCACAGCACAGCAGTCACCTTCCGTTTCGCGGGAATCCTGCTCCCGCTGATGGCCGCGGTCACCGCCTTTATCGGCTACCGTATGACCCGCAGAGCGCTGCTTCCGGTGCGCCGGATCACGGAAACTGTGCAGAAAATCCAGACCGATGAAGACCTTTCCAGGCGCGTGGGACTGGGCTCCGGCCGGGATGAGATTTACCGGCTGGGAAAAACCTTTGACGGTCTTCTGGAAAAACTGGAGGCGTCTTTCCAGCGTGAAAAGCAGTTTACCTCCGACGTATCCCATGAACTGAGGACGCCTCTGACAGTCATCCTGAACCAGTGCGGGGCCATGCTGGAACACCCGGATCTTTCCCGGACGGAACGGGAAGGGCTTCTTCTGATCCAAAAAAAGGCCTCGGACATGGCCCGGCTGATCTCCCAGCTTCTTCTTCTCTCAAGGGCGGATCAGGGACGGCAGCCGGTAAATCCGGAACTGCTTTCTCTCAGCGAGCTCACTGAGATTACAGCGGAAGAACAGCAGGCTCTCGCCGCGGAAAAAGACATCACCCTGGAAACCCGGATCCAGCCCGGCATTATGGCTGCCGTGGATGAAACGCTCTATATCCGCATGCTTACAAACCTGATTTCCAACGCCGTCTCATACGGCAGAAAAGGCGGCCACATTTATGTGTCTCTGGACCTGGAAAACGGTATGGCAGTGGGACGGGTCCGGGATGACGGATACGGCATTTCAGAAAAGGATCTTCCCCACATTTTTGAACGTTTTTACAGGGGGGATTCCTCCAGAACCGATTCCTCCCACTCCGGTCTCGGCCTTTCCATGGCGCAATGGATCCTGAAGGTTCACAGCGGCTTCATTGATGCCGAGAGCACTCCTTCAAAAGGAAGTGTCTTTACCTTCCGTCTGCCTGCTGCTTCCGAAGACCGTTCTCCTAAAAAAATCTGAATCTTTTAATGTTTTTTTAATCTGTTCCCTGTATACTGAAAACAGGGGCCGGATCAGCCCGGATTTTCTTTTGTAAGGAGGAAGTATAATATGAAAAAATACGTATTCTCCGCAGCCGCTGTCTTTCTGGCTGTTTCAGCCGCCGGATGCGGAGCCGGAGGAATGTCCGCTTCCGCCGCGGATGATATCGGAAAAAATAAAGCCGCCGAAATTGCTTTGTCAGATGCCGGAGTCACCCAGGAGGAACTGTCCCGGCTTTACGTCTCCCGGGAGCAGAATCATGGCCTGACCTATTATGAGATTGAGTTTGACACCCCGGAATCCTGCTATGACTACGAGGTTCAGGCCTCTGACGGTCTGATTCTGAAATCAGAAGCCGATAAAATTTCCTCCGGGGACAGTGCCGCGGACAGCACAGGCGGCGCAGAGCCCACAGAAACCCCCGGCAGCGGGACAGCCTCTCCTGCCCCCTCAGCCACGGCTGCTCCCACTTCCGCTCCCGCTGATTCAGGCAGCCAGACGCCTGATGGCGCGGCCTTAAGCTTTGAAGCGGCAAAACAGCTGGCCCTGGACCGGGTTCCCGGAGCCGGAGACAGAAATATTGAACTGGAACTGGATCATGATGACGGATATCTGATCTATGAAGGGGAGATTCATTATAACCATATGGAATATGAATTTGAGATTGACGCCAGCACCGGTAATTTTATAAAATGGAGTGAGGATTATAATGACTAACGGTCCGCAAAGTTTGAGGATTTTAAAATGAATCTTAATTTTGAATACTACAAAGTATTTTATTATGTGTCCAAATACGGCAGCCTGACCCGGGCTGCCAGCGTGCTGATGACCAGCCAGCCGGCAGTGACCCGGACCATCCATAATCTGGAAAATGAGCTCGGCTGCCGGCTTTTTATCCGCAGCAAAAAAGGAGTGGAACTGACCCCCGAGGGCCGGATGTTCTATGAATATATTTCCGCTGCCTGCGCGCAGATTTTTAAGGGAGAAAATCTGCTGACCAGCATGGTCAGCCTGGACAAGGGCACGGTCTGCATCAGCGCCACGGAAACGGCGCTGCACTGCTGCCTGTTCCAGGCCGTGGAAAAATTCAACCGGCAATATCCCAATGTGCGCTTTAAACTTCTGAACAACAGCACCATCGACTCCATTCAGGCTTTGAAAGCCGGCAGGATTGACATGGCTGTAGTCTCTTCCGCCCCTCTTCAGGTGGAGCATCCTCTGAAAATAAAAACTCTCCGGAAATACCGGGACATACTGATCGGCGGAAATAAATTTCTGCATCTGAAAGGCAAAAAGACTTCCCTGGAAAATCTTCGGGACTATCCCTGGATCAGCCTTACCTCCGAATCCATAACCCGTGATTTTCTGAATCATTATTTTTCGGAGCACGGTCTGATCTTTGACCCGGACATTGAACTTGCCACTACCGATATGATTCTGCCCGCCGTCCGCCGCAATCTCGGGATCGGCTTTATTCCGGAAGAATTTGCCGAGGACGATGTGCGCCGGGGAACCCTCTTCGAGATTCCTGTGGAAGAAAAACTTCCGGAGCGGAATATTTATCTCATATATGACACAGAATATCCCCAGAGTATTGCCTCCAAAACCTTTCAAAACTTCCTGGCTCAGTGATTTGTCATATCAAAATTTTATGAATATGATACAGGAATGTTATTTTACGTCTTTTTTCTTTCATGCTACAATACAGTCAGCTATAAAAAGGCATCTGTGGCTCATAAGAAACACAGAAGTAATAATAAAGAAAGAAGGATCAACATGCAAGAAACAACATGTCTTGAGAAACAGCCGTTGTCCCAGGAAATGCTGGAAAAAATGGACGCCTACTGGCGCGCGTCCAACTACCTGTCCGCCGGACAGTTATATCTGCTGGACAATCCCCTGCTGCGCAAGCCCCTTGCCATGGACCAGATCAAGAAGAAGATCGTCGGCCACTGGGGAACTGTACCCGGACAGAATTTTGTATATGTACACTGCAACCGCGCCATCAAGCGCTATGATCTGGATATGATCCTGCTGTCCGGTCCCGGACACGGCGGAAACTTCCTGATCGCCAACACCTACCTGGACGGAAGCTACAGCGAGGTATACCCGAATATCAGCCGCGATGAAGAGGGAATGAAAAAAATGTTCAAACAGTTCTCCTTCCCCTGCGGCGTACCCAGCCACTGCGCTCCGGAAACCCCCGGTTCCATCAATGAGGGCGGCGAGCTCGGCTATTCCATCGCCCATGCCTTCGGAGCTGTATTTGACAATCCGGATCTGATCGCAACCGTTATCGTGGGAGACGGCGAGGCTGAGACCGGACCTCTGGCTACCTCCTGGCAGTCCAATAAATTTTTAAATCCCATCACAGACGGAGCGGTTCTTCCCATTCTCCATCTGAATGGATACAAGATCAGCAACCCCACCATCTTCTCTCGTATCTCTCATGAAGAGCTGGAGAGCTACTTCAAAGGCTGCGGCTGGAAGCCGTACTTCGTAGAGGGTGATGATCCCATGACCATGCATAAAAAGATGGCTGAGACCATGGACACCGTAATCGAGGAGATCAAGGCGATCCAGAAACATGCCCGTGAGGAGAATGATCCCGAGCGTCCTGTATGGCCGATGATCGTTCTGCGCACCCCCAAGGGATGGACTGGTCCCAAGGTTGTGGACGGACAGCAGATCGAAGGTTCCTTCCGCGCTCATCAGGTTCCCCTTACCATGGAATCTCCGGAGCATCTGGATCTGCTGAGAGAATGGCTGGAAAGCTATCACGCGGAGGAACTGTTTGATGAAAACGGCCGCCTGATCCCCGAACTGCAGGAGCTGGCTCCCAAGGGCAACGCCAGACTGGGCGCTAATCCCCATGCCAACGGCGGACTTCTGCTGAAGGATCTGCGCCTTCCCGACTTCCGTTCCTATGGAATCGAGGTAGAAGCCGGAAAGACTAAAGCTCAGGATATGATCGAACTGGGCGGATATATCCGTGATATCTTCAAACTGAACGAGGAGAACAAAAACTTCCGTATCTTCGGACCGGACGAAAGCATGTCAAATCGTCTGTACAAAGTATTCGAGGCTCAGAACCGCGACTGGAACGCTGAACTGGTTGACAATGATGACTGCCTGGCCAGAGACGGACGCATCATGGACAGTATGCTCAGCGAGCATATGTGCGAGGGATGGCTGGAAGGTTATCTTCTGACCGGACGCCACGGCTTCTTCGCCAGCTACGAGGCGTTTATCCGGATCGTAGATTCCATGGCTGCTCAGCACGCAAAATGGCTGAAGGTCTGCAACCAGCTTTCCTGGAGACAGCCGATTGCTTCTCTGAACTTTATTCTGACCTCCAATGTATGGCAGCAGGATCATAACGGCTTTACCCACCAGGATCCCGGATTCCTGGATCATATTTCCAACAAAAAAGCGGATGTTGTCCGGATGTATCTCCCGCCGGATACCAACTGCCTGCTCTCCTGCTTCGACCACTGCATTAAGAGCAAGAACTATGTAAACGCTATCGTTGCCTCCAAGCATCCCAGCATCCAGTGGCTGACCATGGATCAGGCTGTTAAGCACTGCACCCAGGGTATCGGCATCTGGGAGTGGGCAAGCAACGACTGCGGCGAGGAGCCGGATGTTGTTATGGCGTGCTGCGGTGATACTCCTACTCTGGAGACCATGGCTGCTGTTACTATCCTGCGGGATGCAATGCCGGATCTGAAGATCCGTGTTGTAAATGTGGTTGACCTCTTCAAGATGCAGTCCGACCACAAACATCCTCACGGACTCAGCGATGCGGAATATGACGCGATCTTTACTAAAGATAAACCGATTATCTTCGCGTTCCACGGCTATCCGACTCTGATCCATGAGCTGACCTACGAGCGGAACAACCACAATATGTCTGTGCACGGCTATATGGAAGAAGGAACCATTACGACTCCCTTCGATATGCGTGTCCAGAACCAGATCGACCGCTTCAACCTTGTAAAAGACGCTGTGATCCACCTGCCTCAGCTTGGCAACAAGGGCGCTCATCTGATCCAGAAGATGAACGACAAGCTGGTAGAGCACAAGCAGTATATTGCGGAGTACGGACAGGATCTGGAAGAAGTACGCGATTGGGAGTGGCATGTGCCTGAGAACTAATTCATAAGCTGAATAAAACCCATTGTATTGCAGGGAACGGAATTGTCCGCCGGACAATTCCGTTCCCTTTTTCTGCTTTAATTTATTTTGTAGATTGAAATGGATGCCCCGCTGTACAGAAAGTTTCCGCCCTGTGCCAGTACCTGCAGGGACGCCGGAACCGCGGTGACCTGAACCGGGAAGCTGAAGGACATAGACGCGTTTTCTGACGCGGTATGAAAGGTATGCTGAGCGGCGGCTCCCGGTACCGAGGTTCCATTTTGCTGCAGCTGCAAAGTAATGGTAACCGGAAGTGTATCGCCGGAGGCAGGCGCCGCGTTGGTGTGAAACGCCACTGTGTAAAGTCCCGGTGTCTGGACTGCAAACGCGCTGTCTCCCGCCGTGTGGGTAATTCCCGTGCCAACGGTTTCCCCGTTCTGATCAAAGTCCAGAGGGGCATTGTCTGCCCCCGGAGCAGCCGGTGTGGAATAAGCGGAAAACAGTTCCGATGCCGCCGCGGTTCCCGCCGGACCGGTGGCTCCCGTAGGACCGGTGGGGCCGGCGGCTCCTGCAGGACCAGTGGCTCCCGTGGCCCCTGCCGGGCCTGTGGCTCCCGTAGGACCAGTAGCTCCTGCCGGGCCAGTGGCTCCCGTAGCTCCGGTGGGGCCGGCGGCTCCTGTAGCTCCGGTGGGACCTGCTGGCCCTGCGGCACCGGTAGCTCCGGTTCTGTATGCCCAGTATATCGTCCCATGGATCTGTGCAATCCAGAGAGACAGAAAAGTTATTTGGCATAGTTATTTTTCAGACGGTGTGCCGGATTCCTCCGCTGCGGGATCCGGAAATCGGAAACAAATGGTAATGGTTCCCTGCTCCTGTATCCGTATTTCTTTTATAAAGCGGCAAAGCAGACCCGGCGATAAACAGCAGATATTTTTCTGCTCCAAAAAACCCTTCAGTTCCGGATCCGCCTCTCTCTTCTCCTTGCTTTCCGTTTCTGCTCTGATTTTTTTCAGACTGTCCTTAAGCTGTTCCGCTTTCTGTCCCAGTCTTTCTTTCCACATACAGTACTGGCTGTGTGAAAGATCTCCGTTCTTCCAGTCCGGATAAAGATCTTCTATTTGTTTTTCTGTCCGGGACAACTCTTTTTCCTTCTCTTCTATCAGCTTTTTCCGATTTTCGTATACTGGTAAAGATTCCGGTGCTTCTTTAACATCCTCCGCAACTTTCCCGCCCTGTCCTGTGGCTTCAATCAGAAAACGAAGGGAATCCAGCACCGCTGCCTCCAGTCTGTCCTGACGGATGGAATGTGGGGAGCACTGTGTTCTGGATTTCCGTTTGTAGGTAGAGCAGTAAAAGTAGGTAAAATTTCCTGCTGTCTTTCTTGTCATTGCTTTCAGGCAGTCCGCGCATTTCAGCAATCCGGCAAACAGATGCCTCCTGCCTCCTCCTGCTCCGCCGCGCATGCCTGTTTCCTGCATTTCTCTGGCCAGGGAGAAAATCCGGGGCGCGATGATTGCTTCATGAGTTCCGGGAACTCTGCACCATTCCCTCTCCGGAAGAGAAATTCTGTCGTGAACTTTATAGCTGACAACCCTCTGTTTCCCCTGCACCATGGTTCCTGTGTACATCTCATTGGAGAGAATCGCGGATATTCCGCTGCCCTGCCAGAGCCCGTCATTTTTCTTTGTTTCCGGATTGCGGTATTTCTGTCCCTTGCTCTGCTTGTACGCCGTAGGATTCAGAATCCCCATCTGGTTCAGTTTCCGCGCGATTCCCTCTTTGCTCATTCCTGAAATATACCAGTAAAAAATACTTTTTACATGTTCTGCGGCTTCCGGATCAACAATCAGATGATTTCTGTCAGCCGGATCTTTTTGGTATCCGTAGGGAGCAAAGGCCCCGATAAATTCGCCTCTGTTTCTTTTTGTCCGAAAAGTTCTGCGGATTTCTTCCGAGGTCCTGCAGGCGAATCGGTCATTCATCAGACCGTTGATAGGTATTTCCAGGCCCAGCAGCGCTTCCGGATTTTCAAACGTGTCAATCCGGGGATCCTCCAGGGCAATAAAACGGATGCGGAGCCGGGGAAAAATCTTTTCCAGATAATAGCCCTGATCCGCATAGTTACGAAAGGCCCGGGAAAGATTTTTGCAGATAATACAGTTTACTCTTCCGGCTTCTGCGTCCCGGATCATGCGCTGAAAATCCGGCCTTTCAGCATCTGTTCCGCTTCTGCCGTCATCTATGTAAATATCGGTAAGCGTATCCTCCCCGCCAAAGGCCTGCTCTGCGTATTCCAGCAGAATCTTTCTCTGATTGGATACGCTGAGGCTTTCGTCATTTCCGTCATCCCGGGATAGGCGGATATAAAGGGCGATCTTCCATCTCCGCGTCCTTGGGGAAGGTAAATCTCTCCCCTTCTCTGTCTTCTGGGCCGGTATCATTTTTCCCTCTTCAGCTCCATAAAATATTCTCTCAGAAGATCTGTCAGCGGCGGCGCCGTCTCTGTAAATTCCATACGCACCGGCATTCCTCCGGCAAAAAAGGTCCTCTCTGACTTTTTACAGGTATCTGCGGTTCCAGTATTTTTTATCGGAGAATCTGAAGGCTTTAAACACATTTCGCCAGACATTTTTCATCCTTCCGGGAATTAAATTCCATATAAGATATGAACGCCTGGGAAGAAAAAGACCGGATGCTCTTTTTTCAAAGAACATCCGGTACGTTTCTGTCGCTTAAATTACTTTTCAGATTCTGTCCGGCGGCGGGCCGCAATCAGGCAGACTCCCGCGCAGGCCGCTGAGACGAGAACCGCAAAGGCTGCGGACAGATCCGAAGCGTCCCCCGTCTGGGCCGAATCAGAAACTGAAGTATCTGCGGCGGCAGCTCCGGAGGAACCCAGGGTATTGGAAGGTTTTCCATCGGGTTTTTCCGTGGGCCCTTTTGAGGGCTTCGGCGCAGGCTCTTCTGTGGGTTCTTTCGAGGGCTCCGGCGTGGGATCCTCTGTGGGCTCCTTTGAAGGCTCCGGCGTGGGCTCTTCTGTGGGCTCCTTTGAAGGCTCCGGCGTGGGCTCCTCTGTAGGTTCTTTTGAAGGCTCCGGCGTGGGCTCTTCTGAAGGCTCCGGTTCAGGTTCCTCTGTCGGCTTGGGCGGCTCCTGAATCTCACCCGCGTAGTTGGGAATATCCGGCTGTTCCAGCGCGGCGCCGGTGGTTTTATTCACCGTTTTCCACTGCTGATAGATATCGTTTCCGGACACTTCCGCCAGAACCAGCCTGCTGCCGTCAGCCACTATATGATTTTCAATGCTTACCGCCAATCCGGAGGCTTTATTTACGAAGCGCACCGTTTCGTTTATATCCTGCAAAGACCAAAGCTGGGTCTCATCCGTTTCATCCAGTTCTGTAAGCATTACCCTGGTTCCCGCCGCGGTTCCGCTCTCCTGGGGAGCCAGAACCATATCCGGATTTTCCAGGGGAACCACGCGGAACCAGCCGTCTCCCGCAGGTACAATCTTCCAGCTGTTGCGGTCGCTGTCCACTGTGTTCCAGATCACGCCGGACTCCCAGTTTTCCCAGACACTGGCGTTGTCCGCGGCGCTTACCACCTGAAAGTATGTATTGGCAAAATCATGTCCCTCTTTGGGAACCAGATATCTGCCCCGGCTCAGATTGCTGATGCGCCATCCGGCGGCATCCTCCTCATCCACCAGCCGCAGGGCGGTTCCGTCTGTGGGAACGGAGGCAAGCCCCAGAGCCCGTCCGTCGGAGGCGTGAATCAGTCTGCCCGCGCTTCCCTCTTCAGGAACAAATTCCCACAGCTGTTCCGGATCGCTGATATCCGCATCCGCCAACGCCACCGTATCCCCTTCTACAGGGGCCAGCGCCTGGCTGCCGTCCAGGGTAGTAATGTGGAAGCCCTGCTCCGTGCGGGTCAGCTTCCAGCTGTTGATGTCTTCATCCCCGTAATTCCACCACAGCACTACACCGTTGTACTGTTCCAGATGATACTCTGTATCCCCGGTTCCGCTGTAAAAAATCTTAAAGGTATCTTCCCCGAAGTTGTGGGTATAGGTCTCGGTATTCTCCCGGATAAAAATATCATCGTAGCGGTCCGGAATGGTAGAGGGATCCCAGGGAGCATCTAAAAATTCCTCCGGAAAGATCCTGGAGAAAAATTCGTAGGTCTCCGGATCGTATTTCATCAGATCATCCCGGGTATTGACCGGTCCTCTGACTCCGTCTGACCAGTCCGGACTCTCCTCCATTACACTGAACCAGACGGTACACATGGTAGCAAAAAACTCGTCCTCATTGGAGATGGCATAAGTATTTGGCCACATGCCCAGCTGTTTTCTGCTGTTGTACAGCTCCACGAACTCATTATGCAGGGACGGATCCTCCAGCAGATCCATGCCCAGCAGTTTGACAGCATGTCCAAACTCATGAACCAGAATATTTTCATTGCGGTAACCGGTCTGATTCTCCGCGGGCCCGTCCAGAACACGGATCACGTTCTTCTCGGCAATGGAGGACACACCGTCGTTGTACTGGCTGCCGCCGTACCCTTCCACTTCGTACATATCTGGATCCCAGGCATTTCTGTGTTCCGGAATAAAGTACGCGTTTTCATGGGGACCGTAAAGCGCCAGGGAGGCTCCGTATTCAGCCATTCTCTCCGCAATGCCGTTTTCTGTTTTTCCCAGCATATGATCGATCTGGGAAGCTGCCTCCACCAGACTGCTCTGCTGTACATCATCGCTGGCTTTTACAAGAATGCCCGTCTCGGATGTATAGAACTGTGTATAATAATTTTCGTAATCCACCGAATAAATATCCGCCTCCGCGCGGTTTCCGCCGGCATTCTCAATCGTGTTTCCCTCTACAATTTCCAGAGTCAGCGGCTGAGACTCGTCCACCGTTCCCTCAAAGCCGATGCTGGAGAGGGCGTACCCCTCAAAATACATTGTATTCCAGTTGCCTGTAAGCAGATGAAATTCCCGGTCCCCGTTCTTTAACACATAGTTGGCCGGATCAATGGAATTCTGTACTTCCTGGTTCCAGCGGATTTCAAGATAGTTTCTCTCTTTCAGAACCCGCACATCCGCAACCCGGGGAATCTCCTCCGGCGCGGCGCTTACGGCCCCCGGAAGTATCCCGGTAACTGCCAGAGAGCAGGCAGTAAGTGTCACCGCCAGTTTTCGTCTTCTGCGCATTTTCATCGCACCTCCTGCTTCCTTAATTCATTGAGCGGCTCCCTGGGGAATCCGCCTTTTTGCCCCTGCTGTTTTCCATCCTAATCCGGTCTTCAGGGGGCAAAAATTCACATAAATTTCACATTTCATTTACAGATTAGGATATTTTTTTATAAATGTCAAGGAAAAAACAAGGGATTTTAGAGCAAAACGCACAGATTTTCCGGAAGAAATCCTTCATTCAGGAAATTGTGCATAAAAAACCGCACCGGTAGCTCCCGCAGGCCCTACAGCGCCTGTGGCTCCCGCCGGTCCGGTGGCTCCTGTAGGACCAGCCGCTCCCGCGGGACCGGCTGGTCCGGCTGGTCCCATAACTCCCCTTGGTCCCGCAGGGCCTGTGGGGCCGGCCGGTCCGGGAGGTCCGCCTACGGGATCCGGGCGGCAGCCGCATCCCCAGGACTGACTTTCCATTTCTTCCTTTTTCCTAAACCATGCCATATAAAAACCTCTTTTTTTTATCTCTATACTATATGCTGTCCCTTTTGATTTGTTTTTCGCGCTGCAGAAAATAGGCTTTGTTGTACAGATAGGAGGGATCCTCCGGTTTATAAGTTCCCGCCAATTCATTATACTGCTCTGCCGTTTTCAGATCTCCTATCCTGTCGTAGCAGACGCATAAGCTGACAGCCGGAAGGTAACCGTAGCAGTCTTCCCGGATAAATCCTCCTGAATCTTCCCCTTTTTTTGAGGAAAGAGCCTGCCGAAACCACCAGATGGCTTCCTTGTATCTGCGGCGGTTCAGAAAATGCTGTCCCAGGGCGCAGCAGATTTCTCCCCCCGGGACACCGTAGGCCAGACCCCGAAGCAGCGCTTCCAGAGCCTTTTCCTCCTGTCCCAGCTGTTCCAGGCAGAAAGCCCGCTGCCTGCATGCCTCCAGGCAGTCTTCCTCCCACCCGGCGCCTCGCTCCAGAAACTGCCGCAAAATTCTTTCGCCCTTTTCATACGCTCCGTGCTCTGTTAACTCCCGGCCATAATAATAAAGATCCCGGCTGGTGAAAACAGCTTTCTCCTTTTTCATTTTTTCATAGATTTTCAGATTGCGGTCTGACCGTTTCCGCGAAAGAGGCCTGTGTTCTACCAGGATATCTTCTTTTCGGATTTCTCCTGCCGGCGGAACGCACTCATGGACTCTGCCCTGAAACCGATACCGGGGACTGTTTCTCAGAATTCTCTCTCTGTAGTAGAGAAAAAGGGGCCGGTTTCTGCTGTCAAACTCCATTCCGTAGGGCATCATAATCACATCGGTCTTCGGGTCCAGCTGTTTTTTCAGCCGGATCAGCTTTTCCGCCGCCTCCCGGGAAAGCACATCGTCCGCGTCCAGCCACATCCAGTAATCCCCGGAAGCTTTGGAAACCGCGTAATTCCTGGCCGCGGAAAAATCATCTATCCAGGTGAAATCGTAAATTTTTTCCGTAAATCCCCCGGCAATCTCTCTGGTTCCGTCAAGAGAACCGGTGTCTACCAGAATCATCTCATCCACAGCCGCCCGAACGCTTTGCAGACAGCGGGCCAGAACCGCTTCTTCATCCCGGACAATCATGCAGAGACTCAATGTAACCATTTTCTCTCCTGAATACTGTTTTATGAACTATATGCGCGGATTCAAAAAGATTGCGGCATTGTCTTCTTTTCCCGAAATTATTTTCATAGAGATATAAAAAAGGAGAGGAAAAACCTTTGCCAGATCTAAGGGAAATGATCTATTCCAACGATTTCGCGGATTATCTGGTACCCAGCTACGTTCTGAACCGGGAAGAGATTCAGCAGCTTGCCCCCGGCAGCTATCGGGGGCTGATGCTGAACTCACAGTATTCCGCGCTTTTTGCCCCAAGAACCGGGAATTCTTTTTCCTTTTACTCCTCTTACAATGCCGTTCCAAAACTCTACGTGCCTCTTAGCACGGAAGCCCTGGATGCTTCCGGTATTACTTCGGTGCAGAACCAGTCCCTGCTGGAGCTTTCCGGACGGGGAGTTCTCATAGGTTTTATAGACTCAGGGATCGATTACCGCCATCCGGCCTTCCGGGACAGCCTCGGCCGGTCAAGAATCTTGCGGATCTGGGATCAGAGCATCCCTTCTGACGCGTTTCCCCTGTCTTTTCCCTATGGAACGGAATATACCCGGGATCAGCTGAATCAGGCGCTCGCCTCCGGCGATCCTTTTTCCCTGGTTCCCTCCAGGGATGACACCGGCCACGGTACAGCGCTGGCGGGAATCGCCGCCGGATCCCCGGACCCCAAGGCGGAATTTACCGGAGCCGCGCCGGAGGCCGGAATTCTGATGGTCAAGCTGAAATCCGCCAAACCATATCTCCGGGACTATTTTCTGGCAGACCCCAAAGCTCCGGTTTACCAGGAGAACGATATTATCGCCGGTTTCTCCTATCTGATCCGGACCGCGGAGGCTTTGGGCATGCCTCTGATCCTCTGCCTGGCCCTGGGCACCAATCAGGGAGGACATTCCGGGGCGCTGCCCTTGAGTTCCGTACTGAACCGATATGGAGATATCCCCGGCGTTGTACCTGTGGCGGCCTGCGGCAGCGAAGCCGGCAGGGCTCACCATTACGTCTCCTCCCCTCCGGGACAGGATGCCTACGACCGGGTGGAAATCCTGGTGCCTGAAAACAGCCGGGGATTTCTCTGCGAAATCTGGGGGCAGGCTCCTCAGAAACTCTCCGTCGGCTTCCGCTCCCCGGCGGGAGAAACCATTCCGAGAATCCCCTCCACCCTGCAGCAGTCGGAAGAAATCGAGTTTGCTCTGGAAGATACGGTCATTCAGCTGGACGACCATCTGATCCTCCCATCCTCCGGCAGCCAGCTGATCCTGCTTCGGTTTGAGCGGCCCACTCCCGGAATCTGGGAAATCCATGTATACGCCGCGGAAGATTCTGAAACTGAGTATCATATCTGGCTGCCTGTTTCCGGTTTTTCCGATCCGGACATCACTTTTCTTACCCCGGATCCTTACACCACTCTGACCGCCCCCTCTGACGCGGAGGCAGCCATTTCCACCGGCACGTATAATTCTGCTGACGGAAGCCTGTACACTCATTCCGGCCGCGGATTTACCCGTTTTCAGGAAATCAAGCCGGATCTTGCCGCTCCGGGGATTTCTCTTTCAGCCCCCGGTCCCCAGGGATCCTACCTCCTGTTTACCGGCTCCAGCGCTTCAGCCGCTCTGACGGCCGGCGCCGCGGCTCTTCTGATGGAATGGAGGATGAATCGGAGACAGCGCGGCTATCTGACCGCCTATGAAACCAAAATTTATCTGATCCGGGGAGCTGCCCGCCGGGAAGATCTTGTCTATCCCAACCGGGAATGGGGCTACGGCTCCCTGAACCTGTATCAGGCTTTTCTCTCCATTACGACTTCCTGATTTTTTCTTCACCAAACAGCGCGGCGATTCATATCTTAAAGTGTAAATAAAATTTCTCTGGAGGATATAACATGAGTGATTTAGCTGCTACAAATTGCGGATGCGGATGTGATACCGGCTGCGACGGCGGATGCGGCGGAAACAACGGACTGTTCAGCACCGGAAACGGCTGCTGCAGCATGATCTGGATCCTGCTGCTTCTGTCCTGCTGCTGCGGAGACGGCGGCTTCGGATTCGGAAGAGGCGGAAACGACAACTGCCTGTGGATCATTCTTCTGCTCTGCTGCTGCGGCGGATGCAACTGATCATCCGGAACTCATGATGGGAGGGGGGAGCTTTTCAGCCCCCTCTCTTTTCTTTGTCTCCCTTTTTTTCTTCCCGTTTCTCTTTTTTCTTTTCTCCTTTTTTCTTCAGGCATTCCAGATCTATTTCATAGAAAGCGTTTCCCTCTGATACAAGTCTTTCTTTTAACGGTTCCATATCTTTCCAACTCCTTCCCCTATATCATATGATCTGCCCGGCAGATGGGCATGAAACTTTGCCCCGCGGCGCCCGGACCGGCGGAAATTATCCCTTCCGGCAGATACCTGACATCAGCGGAACCTTTCCGCCATACAATGAATAAAAGGATATAAACCGAAAAGGAGTTCCCATGAGCGGACAGGATACATTTCCTATGACCCCTCTGGATCAGATGGTATCCTCGGAGTCTCTGCAGATTCTGAAGGCCGCGGTGCCATACGCGCCTCCATCTGCCAGAAAACTGCTTTCCGTATTCGCGAAATTTCAGGAGTTTAAAACCGCGCTCTCCCTTTTCCCGGATTCCGGCAGTCTTTCCGCTATGTCTGTGGAGACCCCGGAGGTCTCTTCCTTTGAGATGCTGGAGGAAATCCGGCGTTTTGCCCTGGGAAGGTCAAAGGAAAATATTGAGAGCTTAATTTCAGCCCTCAGCACTATGCAGATCTTTCAGGCCATGCAGCAGGAGGAATCTGAAAGCATAAAAAAAGATCCGGAGGAATGCTCCGGAAGAGAGGAAGGTTAATCTATGAATGCTGACTGGACAAAAAATCCCGGCCTGTCCGGCATCGATCCGGCAAAGCTGGCTATGCTGCAGTCCCTGGCCTCCCAGGGCAGCGGAAAAAAGCAAAATGAACTGCTCCCCTTTCTCATGGCTGCCGCGTCTACGGCAAAGCAGGAAGGGAAGCAGTTCACAGCGGAAGAAATGGATCTGATCGCGGAGGTTCTGAAAAGCGGAAAAACCCCGGAAGAAACCGCCCAGATCGATAAAATGATGCACCTGATGAAAATGTTAAAAAAGCAGTACTGATTCCAGAGCCAGCTCCAGGGCGGCCTCCGCCGCCTGGGAGCGGATCTCTCCCCGGGTGCCATGAAGGCGCAGTTCCTTCACCCGGACGGTTCCCCCGGCCGCGCAGCCCACATAGACCAAACCCACCGGCTTTTCCTCTGTTCCTCCCCCGGGCCCTGCCAGGCCCGTGACAGAGACGCATACATCTGCCCCGGCAGCCCTGGCTCCTCCCAGAGCCATCTCTTTGGCGGTCTCCGCGCTGACTGCTGTGCAGGCGTCCAGGGTTTCCCGGCTGACCCCGGCCAGGCAATGCTTCGCCTCATCACAGTAGGTTACATAGGCCTGTTTCAGGATGTCGGAAGCTCCCGCCACGTTGACAATCCTGGCTGATACGGCTCCTCCCGTACAGGATTCTACGGTGGTGATGGTCCACTTTCTTTTTTTCAGTTCCAGCCAGAGACGCGTCTCCGGTTCTCCGGCCTCAAAAAACGCTTCTTTTCCCATGCGATACCCCTTATTTCCGGCTGCTCAGCACCTTCCTGTTTTTGTAAAGATAATCCATCAGCGACACAACTGTGAGGATCAGCGCCAGCCAGATCAGCGCCTGCTCCAGCACATAAACCGGTTTCCCGGGGAAATCCGCCAGCAGCAAAATGACCATGGCCATCTGGCAGATGGTTTTCAATTTTCCCCATTTGCTGGCGGCAATGACGATCCCGTTGTCCGCGGCAATCTGCCGGAAACCGCTGATAATAAACTCTCTGGCAATGATAAGGATTACAATCCAGAAAGGAAGTTCTCCGGTCTCCACCAGACAGATCATGGCGGAGCAGACCAGAAGCTTGTCGGCCAGGGGATCCATAAATTTCCCGAAATCTGTCACCAGATGGTCTCTTCTGGCAATATAGCCGTCCAGAGTATCTGTCAGGCTGGCAGCTACAAAAATCACCAGAGCGATCCAGCGGTGAACGCTCTCCCCCCCAATTGGAAGCATCAGAAATACTACAAAAAACGGGATCATGATCATCCGCAGAATAGTCAGCTTATTCGGTAAATTCATTTTCTATCTCTCCTATTAAATCGTATTCCTGGGCGCCGCTGATCCTGACCTGCACAAAGTCTCCGGTTTCCAGCGCCTCGCCGGTATTTACAAATACGTAACCGTCCACCTCCGGGGCATCTGCCCGGGAGCGTCCCACATAGGCTCTTTCCTCCGGCAGGTACCCTTCGATCATCACCTCCAGGATGGTTCCGATCTTTTGCTGTCCCTTTTCCAGAGAAATCTCCTGCTGCAGCTCCATGAGCTCTCCCCGGCGCTCCTCTTTTATTTCCTCCGGGATCTGGTCTTCCATGGACGCTGCCGGAGTGTCATCCTCCCTGGAATACGTAAAGACGCCCAGACGGTCAAATTCCGCTGCGTTCACAAATTCCAGAAGCTCCCGGTGATCCTCCTGCGTCTCTCCGGGAAATCCGGTGATCAGGGTTGTCCGCAGGGCGATATCCGGAATTTCCCGGCGCAGGGTGCCGATGATATTTTCAAGATCTTCTCTGGATGTCCGCCGGCCCATGCGTTTCAGAATCCTGTCGCTGGCATGCTGGATCGGCAGATCCAGGTAATGGCAGATCTTCGGCTCCTCCTTCATGGTCTGAATCAGTTCCGGATAAATTTCCTCGGGATAACAGTACAGAACCCGGATCCAGCGCAGCCCTGAAATCCGGCACAGCTCCCGAAGGAGACGGTGCAGAGATTTTTCCCCGTAAAGATCCCTTCCGTACACCGTGGTTTCCTGCGCTACCAGGATCAGTTCTTCTACCCCCTGGTCAGCCATATACCGGGCTTCTTCCAGCAGTTCCTCCATGGGGACGCTGCGGTAGCCGCCCCGCAGCCTGGGAATGATGCAGTAGGTACAGTGCTTGTCGCATCCCTCCGCGATCTTCAGGTATCCGTACCGGCCTCCCGCGGAGAGCACCCGTCTGCCTCCCGGCCTGGAAATCCCTTCCAGCGGCTTCAGAATCAATGATTTCTCACCCTTCAGCGCTTTTTCCACGGCATCCGCAATAGCGTCAATGCTGTTGGTTCCCAGCACCGCGTCCACCTCCGGAATTTCTTCCTGAATCTCCCGGCGGTAGCGCTCCGCCAGGCATCCCGCCACAATCAGAGCGCGGCAGGGGCCGTTTTTCCTGTACTCCGCCATTTCCAGAATGGCGGATATACTTTCTTCCCCGGCATCATGAATAAAACAGCAGGTATTGACCACAATCACATCCGCCTGCTCCGGGTCGTCCGTCATGGTATGCCCTGCCTGAGCCAGCGCTCCCAGCATATGCTCTGAATCCACCAGGTTTTTGTCGCAGCCCAGAGAAATAAATAAAATCCGCATGGTATTTTCCTCTCAAAAGCAACAGAGGGCTGCCGCATGACAGACCACACAGCAGCCCCTTACCGGCAGCAGCGCCGGTTTCTGTTTTTATTCTTCAGTCTTTTCCTCTTCCGCGGTCTCCTCCTCCGGAAGAATCTTTACCTTACCCTTATAAAGCTCTTCCACCGCGATGGACAGAGCCTTTCTTCCCTTGGACTTCACCATGGGCTGCGCTCCCGCGATGAGCTGTCTTGCCCGCTTGCTGGTGGCCAGGACAATGGAGTAGCGGCTGGTAACCAGCGGCTCGTCCTCTGACTCCTGTCCCTCGTTGATTGCCTGAATTAATTCCTGATAAGACGGATGGATCATCCTCGTTTCTCCTTTCTTTCTCTTAACTCTTTCTGAATCTTCTGTATAAACTCGGACTGGCTGGCGCTGGTCTGATGCTGCAGCTGAATCAGCCGGTGTACGTTGTCCGCGCACTCCTCCAGATCGTCATTGATTACAATGTAATCATACTCTCCCATAAACTCCGACTCCTCAGCCGCCCTTGCCAGCCGGGACTCTATCACTTCCCTGTTCTCCGTTCCTCTGCCTGTAAGCCTTCGCTCCAGTTCCCCGGCGCTGGGGGGCGTCAGAAACAAAAGCAGGGTATCCGGAAATTTTTTCTTTACCTCCAAAGCCCCCTGGACTTCAATTTCCAGAATAACGTCCTTGCCTTTGCGGAGCTGTTCCTCCACATAGGCCCTGGGGGTTCCGTAGTAATGATCCACATACCCGGCATATTCTATAAACGCGTCCTGGCGGATCATCTCCTCGAACTCCTGCCTGGTCTTAAAGAAATACTGAACCCCGTCTTTTTCGCCGGGTCTTGGATTCCTGGTAGTCGCTGAGACCGACAGCGCGTAACTGTCATATTTCTTCATCAGCAGATCTATCAGCGTGCCCTTTCCCGCTCCGGAAAAGCCGGAAACCACAGATAAAACTCCTCTATTCATCCTCTGACTCATCCCTCTCTTCCATTGACTGCACTCCTGAATGAAACCTGCGGAAAACCGTATCCGTCTGCAGAGCAGACAAAAGAATACGTCCCTCCTCCAGCACCAGCACAGCCTTGGTCCGCCTGCCCTGGGTGGCATCGATCAGCGTTCCTTCCTCCTTGGCCCGGGATATCAGGCGCTTGATGGGCGCGGCGTCCGGGCTCACCACTGCCAGAACCTTATCTGAATTGACGAGATTGCCGAAACCGATATTCACAAGCTTTGCCACTGCGCTCTCCTTTTACTCGATATTCTGAATCTGCTCCCGGATCTTTTCTATTTCCGTTTTCAGGTCAATGCCCACATTGGACACTGTCAGGTCGTTGGCCTTGGAAAGAATCGTATTCGCCTCCCGGTTCATTTCCTGGGCGATAAAATCCAGTTTTCTTCCCACGGGTCCTCCTTTTTCCAGTTCCTGCAGCATTCCGTCCACATGGCTTTTCAGCCGCACCGTCTCCTCATCCGTGCAGATTTTATCCGCGAACAGGATAACCTCCGCCGCCAGACGGCTTTCCTCCAGCTGAGCGTTTTCCAGAAGCTCCCTGGTTTTCTGCCGGAGCTTTTCCTTGTACTCCTCCAGGATTTCCGGAGACCGCTCTTCAATACGCTCCACATAGCCCCGCATATGGGAAAGTTTTTCCAGCAGATCGCTGCGCAGCCTTTCTCCTTCCCTCTCCCTGGAGGCAGAAAAACGCCCGCAGGCCTCTCTCAGCACCTGCTCCATCAGGCTCCAGATTTCTTCCTCATCCACCGGCTCCTCTTCCAGAGTAAACACTTCCGGCATGGCCGCCAGCTTTGACACGGTAACATCATCCGTCAGAGAAAACTCCTCCCGGAGCTGCTGTAGATATTTTACGTACTGGGCCGCCAGTTTCGAGTGATAGGACAGAGTTTCCTGACTTCCCGCCTCATCCTCATAACTGATGAAAACATCTACCTTGCCTCTCTGTATATACTCTTTCAGAATTCCCCGGATCTCCGACTCAAAAAAGCTGAATTTTTTCGGGAGCTTCATGTTAAAATCCAGATACCGGTGATTGACAGATTTTATCTCGATGGTAATTTTCTTTCCTTTTTCCTGCTGTTCGGCTCTGCCGAACCCTGTCATACTTCTGATCATCGCTCCAGGTCCTTTCCCTTGTGTCGATAAAATACAAAAGGACATAGCTGTCCCTTTGCAATCATTAAACATTATAATTCATTATAAAACCCTAGTCAAATGCTTTTTTTTTGATATAATGAGCTATGGTTGCTATTCACAGCCGTTTCAGACTTGACAGCAGGGCTGGGAACAGCAACGAGCTATAGCGGCATATCTGCCGCTGACAGAAAGCGAGGATCTGACAATGGCTTTTGACGGAATTACGATTGCGAATATGAGGAAAGAGCTCTCCCTGGCCCTGGAAGGCGGGCGGATCACCAAAATCGCCCAGCCGGAGCCGGATGAACTGATGATCACCATAAAAAATAACCGGGAACAATATCGTCTGCTGCTCTCGGCCAGCGCCTCTCTTCCTCTGGTTTACCTGACACAAAAAAACAAGCAGGCTCCCATGACAGCCCCCAATTTCTGCATGCTGCTGCGGAAACATATCGGCAGCGGAAAGATTCTCTCAGTTACTCAGCCGGGCCTGGAACGAATCCTGATTTTTTCTGTGGAGCACCGGAACGAACTGGGGGATCTCTGCGTCAAGAAACTCATCGCGGAGTTTATGGGAAAACACAGCAACCTGATTTTCTGCGACGACCAGGGGACCATCCTGGACAGCATCAAGCATGTATCCCAGCACATGAGTTCTGTCCGGGAGGTACTCCCGGGACGGCCTTACTTTATTCCCCATACTCAGGAGAAAGCAGACCCCTTTGCCGTCACGGAATCTGAATTTTACGAAAAAGTCCTGAAAAAACCGGCTCCGGCAGCAAAAGCCATCTATACTTCTCTGACCGGTTTTTCGCCTCTCATGGCGGAGGAGGTCTGCTTCCGCTCCGGCATTGACGGAGGGCTTCCCACTGAGGCTCTGGACGAACCGGCGCGAATCCACCTCTATCACACCTTCTGCCTGCTGATGGAGGATATCCGGGAGGGGAACTTTGCTCCCGGCATTCTTTTCCGAAACCGGGAACCTGTGGAATACGCGGCGGTGCCCCTGAAACAGTTTTCTGACTGTTCCTCCGTATCCTATGGTTCCATGTCGGAACTTCTGGAGGCTTTTTACGACGAAAAAAACCGGATCACCCGCATCCGCCAGAAATCCGCGGATCTGCGGAAGATTGTCAATACGACTCTTGAACGCAATGGAAAAAAGCTGATCCTTCAGGAAAAACAGATGAAGGACACCGAAAAGAAGGATAAATACAGGATTTACGGGGAATTATTAAATACATACGGATACAGTCTCTCTTTGGAAGACAAATTTCTGGATACCGTCAATTATTATACCGGAGAACCCATCCGGGTGCCCCTGGACACACAGCTCACGCCGGCGGAGAACGCAAAAAAATATTTTGAACGGTACGGCAAGCTGAAGCGCACCGCCGAAGCTTTGAATGTGCAGATCGCGGAAACCCGGGCTGAGCTGGATCACCTGGACAGCGTCAGCGCCGCCCTGGATATCGCCCGGGACGAAAATGACCTGGCGCAGATCCGGGAAGAGCTGGCGGACTGCGGCTATGTCCGCCGCCACGGTCCGGCAAATTCCAAAAGGAAAAAGCCTGTTTCCCATCCCCTGCATTACGTATCCGGAGACGGTTTCGATATGTACGTAGGGAAAAATAACTATCAGAACGAAGAACTTTCCTTTAAACTGGCTTCCGGAAATGACTGGTGGTTTCACGCTAAAGGAATCCCCGGCTCCCACGTAATCGTCAGGACAGAAGGCAGGGAACTGCCGGACTCTACTTTTGAGGAGGCGGGACGGCTGGCCGCCTATTATTCCAAGGGAAGACAGGCACCCAAGGTAGAGATTGACTACACGCTGAAAAAAAATCTCCGGAAACCCGCGGGGTCTAAACCGGGATTTGTGATCTATCACACCAACTACTCACTTATGGCAGCCCCGGATATCCGGAATATTAAAGAAATTTGCTAAATATTTCATAGAAAATTAATTCTATTTGGCAGGCCCTGTGTTATACTGTTAAGGATGGCGATTTTTGCCGGAATTTCCGGTTTCCGTCATAACAAAAGACATCTCAAGCGAGGTTTTTATGAAAAAGCATAAAGTTACGGCAGAGCAGATACTACATAAAAGACGCCCCACTACAAGGTATCAGGCAGACGTAAACACAGGCCTGACCGCTGCCCAGGTAGAAGAATACCGACAGAACGGCTGGGACAACCGTTCCGTGGAACCCCCCTCCAAGACCACCGCGGAAATCATCAAGTCCAACGTTTTTACGTATTTCAACCTGATCTTTACCCTCATCGCGGTTCTGCTGATTATCGTCGGTTCTTTTCGGGATCTCACCTTTCTGCCGATCATTATTGCCAACACCCTGATCGGTATCATTCAGGAGATGAACGCCAAAAAGACTCTGGAAAAGCTGTCTGTCCTGAACGCCCCCAAAGCCCGGGCGGTGCGGGACCGCAGGGTGAAGATAATTCCCGCGGAACAGCTTGTTCTGGATGATATTGTAATTTTCGCCGCCGGCAATCAGATCTGCGCCGACGCGGTGGTCCTGGACGGAGAAGTTCAGGTCAATGAATCGCTTCTCACCGGAGAGGCGGATGAAATCACAAAAAAACCCGGGGATCATCTGATGTCCGGAAGTTTTATCGTATCCGGCCAGTGCCATGCCCGGCTGGAAAAAGTAGGGGAAGATTCCTATATTTCCAAGCTGACTCTGGAGGCCAAAGCCACAAAAACCGGGGAGCAGTCAGAAATGATCCGCTCCATCAACAAACTGGTAAAAGTAGTGGGCTTTTTGGTTATCCCCATCGGCATTATCCTGTTTTATCAGCAGTATGTGGTGGTAGGCGACACCTTTCGTGAAAGCATTACCTCCATGGTGGCGGCCATCATCGGCATGATCCCCGAGGGGCTGTATCTGCTGACCAGCATTGCCCTGGCAGCCAGCGTCATCCGGCTTTCTCTGAAAAAAGTACTGGTTCACGACATGAAATGCATTGAAACTCTGGCGCGGGTCAATGTCCTCTGCGTGGACAAGACCGGTACTATTACGGAAAATACCATGAAGGTCAACGAGCTCTGCCCTCTGCCTCCCTATGATCCCAAAACCATGGAGCCCCTGGAGGAACTGGTCAGTGATTTTGCCGCCGCTATGTCAAAGGACAATATAACTATGGCGGCCCTGCAGGAATATTTTGTGCAGCCCGGGGGCATGAAGCCGGTGTCCATCACCTCCTTCTCCTCCGCCTTCAAATACAGCAGCGCCACCTTTTCCACAGGCTCCTATGTTCTGGGAGCGCCGGAGTTTGTCCTCCGGGAAGATTACGATGTCTATCGGGAACAGATTGAGTCCAAGGGCGCCCTGGGCTACCGGGTGCTGGTCTTCGGTCTGTACCACGGAACTCCCACGGGAAAAGCTCTCACAGAGAAGGTTACGCCCCTGGGTCTGATCCTGCTCTCCAACCCCATCCGCCAGGACGCTCCGGAAACTTTCCGGTACTTTGCGAAGCAGGGGGTGGAAATCAAGGTTATTTCCGGAGACAATCCTGTGACTGTATCCAATGTGGCCGCCCAGGCAGGCATCGCCCACGCGGAAAATTATGTGGACGCCGCTACCCTGAAGACACCCCAGGATATTGCGGAAGCCGTTGTAAAATATACTGTTTTCGGCCGGGTAACTCCGGATCAGAAACGTCAGTTTGTAAAGGCTCTGAAGGCCGCCGGGAAAACCGTGGCCATGACCGGGGACGGAGTCAACGATGTGCTGGCCCTGAAAGACGCGGACTGTTCGGTGGCCATGGCTTCCGGAAGCGACGCCGCCGCTCAGGCTTCCCAGCTGGTACTTCTGGAATCTGATTTTGCCAGGATGCCCGATGTGGTTCTGGAAGGCCGCCAGGTGGTCAACAATCTGCAGCGCTCCGGCAGCCTGTTTCTGGTAAAAAATATTTTTTCCTTCCTGATGTCCATGTTCTCCATCATGTTTGCCATCAGCTATCCTCTGGAGCCTTCCCAGATCTCGCTGATCAGCATGTTTACCATCGGCCTGCCCGGCTTCCTGCTGTCCCAGGTTCCCAACAAGGATCTGATCAAAGGACATTTTCTTACCAACGTCCTGCTGAAGGCTCTGCCCGCGGGATTGACCAACGCCATTGTAGTGGGCGCTCTGGTAATTTACGGCGATGTGTTTAATGTGAGCAATTATGATATCTCCACAGCCGCCACTATGCTGCTGGCCATTGTAGGGTTCATGATCCTGTATCAGATCAGCAAGCCCATGGATCCCATGCGCTGGGGCATCTGGGGATTCTCTGTGGCCGGCTTTATATTCTGCCTGGTCTTTTTAAAAGATCTGTTTGCCATTACCGGCATGTCTTCCCGGTGCATCCTGCTGTTTGTGGTATTCTCGGTGGTAACAGAACCGCTGTTCCGGTATCTGACCCAGTTGGTAAAAAAATTCCGCAGCCTTTACCTGAAACTCAGGCACCGGCCGGAAGAATAAAACAGACTCTCATAAAAAGGGGATGCGGCACTGTTTTGCCGCATCCCCCTCTCCTTTTCCCGTGGATCAGAACAGAACCTGCAGCGGCAGGCGTCCCTCTTCCGGATGTTCGATGCCGTATTTTTCTTTGTTCAGATTATCAATGGATTTTACCAGTGAATCGTATACTCCCGGATACACAGATCCCGGTCCGCCCTGAGCGATACAGGGGATAAAGTACTTGTTTCCGCAGGCTTCACAGACGCGGCGTACCACTGCGTCGCAGTTTTCATCGGTCCATCCCTCAAAATCTACCGCGCGGTTCTCAATGCCGCCCATGAAGCTGATCTTTCCGCCGTATTTTTTCACCAGGCCGGGAAGATCGTTGGTCTCCATCATGCAGCCCTGCCATACGTCGATGCCCATCTCGATCATATCCGGAACCAGATTGGCGCCGTAGCTGTCGGAGTGATGGATCACCAGCTCTACGCCGTGTTCATGATAGTATTTATAGATCTCCTTATAGGGCTCCAGCAGGAAATCTTCAAACATAGCCGGACTCATGAAACTGCTGTCCAGGCTGCCCCAGTCGTCATGATGGAACAGAGCGTCCGGATGCAGGTTGGAGCAGATGCCTTCAGCCAGTTCCAGCTCCCACTCGGTAAGATATTTCAGCAGGTCATGCATCTCGTCCTCATTGGTGATATAGTACATCAGGGCTCTGGTAATCTCGCAGAGATGATGGGTCTGCTCAAAGAGACCGGGGGCGACAAAAGCAGCCTTAAAGGCCTTGCTGCCGTCCACCGCGTCGTACTGCTCCTTAATCTGATCCCACTGATCCTGGCTGAATTTCAGGGAGGGAGCGTGTACATAATCTCTCCAGTGCTCAATATCCTTCACTACGATCTTATCAGGGGTATGTACCGGAAAGGCTCCGGGTGTTCCCTCCGGGAAGGAATTGGTTACTCCCCAGGCGTTCACCACATTTTCCTGACCTTTCTGCAGCAGGGGGCTGGCAAACATAAAGGGATGGAACATCAGATAGACCGCCTCGTACTGATTGACAATACGGTCCGGATTTCCGCCCCGGATCACTTCCAGCATGTTCTGTTTCGCAGTTAACATCTTTGATTCCTCCATTTCCACTCTTTTTGGATAATTATACCACTCAAAAAGGCTTTTTGTGATCACCATTGTGTATTTTTTACAGAAATTTAATGATGCCGGGGACTGCGGGTCCGCATCACTTTTTTAGGAGGATTGGATCATCCTTGAATAAGCTCAATAAAATTCAGGGGCAGGTGCGGCTTATTCAAGTCACATCTGCCCCTGTTTGGAACTATCTATTTCCCGACAGCCCCTTTTCTTCCAAAACTCTTACCTTATACAGGGTAAGCTCCGTGTTCTTTATCCCCCATTTTTTCATCCACTTTTGTTTTCTGAGCGTCACGGTACTTGAAGAAGTCCATGGCTACCTGGGGGAACAGAGCGTAGGTCAGCACATCCTCATCCTGCTCCTTGTACTGGGCCATCTCCTTCTCCAGAGTATCCAGCTCGTTGTCCAGCAGATCCGCGTAACGGCAGGTAATGGGTTCGGTATCGCCGATGACCTTTTTCTGCACCTCCGGATTGAAGGGTTTAACAGTAGCGCCGTATTTGCCGCTTAAAACATCCCGGGTCTCCTTGGTCACCATCTTGTAGCGCTCACCCATGAGTACATTGAAGACTGCCTGGGTACCCACGATCTGGGAAGAAGGCGTTACCAGGGGGCATTCGCCCAGATCCTTCCTCACTCTGGGTACCTCTTCCAGAACTTCGTAATATTTGTCCTCCGCGTGCTGCTCTTTCAGCTGGCTGGTCAGGTTAGAAAGCATGCCGCCGGGCACCTGATACAGCAGGGTCTTGATATTGACGCCCAGGTTCTTGGGATTCAGCAGGCCCTCTTCCAGACATTTGTCTCGGTAGGGACGGAAGTAATCCGCGATCTCCGCCAGCAGATTCTGATCGTATCCTGTATCATAGGGAGTACCCTTAAAGGTCTCCACCATAACCTCCGTTGCCGGCTGGGAGGTACCCATGGCGAAGGGAGAAATGGCGCAGTCAATAATATCCACTCCGGCCTCCACCGCTTTCAGATAAGTCATGGAAGCTACGCCGGATGTATAGTGGGTGTGAAGTTCAATGGGAAGTTTTGTAGCTTCCTTCAGCGCTTTTACCAGCTCTGTGGCTTTGTAGGGCAGAAGCAGTCCGGCCATATCCTTGATACAGATAGAATCCGCTCCCATCTCCTCGATTTTTCTGGCCATATCCGTCCAGTATTCCAGGGTGTAGGCGTCTCCCAAGGTATAGGAAAGCGCTACCTGGGCGTGGGCTTTTTCCTTATTGGCCGCTTTGACCGCCGTCTGCAGATTTCTCAGATCGTTCATGCAGTCAAAGATACGGATGATATCGATGCCGTTGGCCGCGGATTTCTGCACGAAATAGGCAACCACATCATCGGCGTAGGGACGGTATCCCAGGATATTCTGTCCGCGGAACAGCATCTGCAGTTTAGTGTGCTTAAATCCGTCTCTCAGCTTTCTCAGTCTCTCCCAGGGATCTTCGTGGAGGAAGCGCAGAGAAGCGTCAAAAGTAGCTCCTCCCCAGCACTCCACCGCGTGGTATCCCACCTGATCCATTTTATCTACAATGGGGAGCATTTCCTCGGTGGGCATTCTGGTGGCGATGAGAGACTGGTGAGCGTCACGCAGAATGGTCTCCATAATTTTTACAGGTTTCTTTTCTATTTCAGCCATTTTTATCCTCCTGTTTTGAAATCCGGCCGCATGGTCTGCAGCCCTGTCTGTATCAGACTCCGAATATTGCCATAAAGGCTCCCGCGGCCACGGCGGTTCCGATGACGCCGGCCACATTTGGCCCCATGGCATGCATCAGCAGGAAGTTTGTGGGGTCGGCCTCCGCTCCCACTTTCTGGGAAACTCTGGCCGCCATAGGCACAGCCGAAACGCCTGCCGACCCGATGAGGGGATTGATCTTGCCCCCCGACAGCCTGCACAAGAGTTTGCCCAATAGGACACCTCCCGCTGTTCCGAATATAAAGGCGATAAGTCCCAGGGCGACGATCTTCAGAGTCGTTACGTTCAGGAAGGCTTCCGCGCTGGTGGTAGCTCCTACAGAGGTGCCCAGCAGGATGACTACAATGTACATCAGAGCATTGGAAGCTGTCTCCGTCAGCTGTTTTACCACTCCGCTCTCCCGGAACAGGTTGCCCAGCATCAGCATGCCTACCAGGGGTGCCGTAGAGGGAAGGATCAGGCAGACTACCACGGTGATGATAATGGGGAAGAGGATCTTCTCCAGTTTCGATACCGGCCGCAGCTGCTCCATCTTGATCTTCCGCTCTTTCTCTGTGGTCAGAAGCTTCATGACTGGGGGCTGGATAATGGGTACCAGGGACATATAAGAGTAAGCCGCCACGGCGATGGGTCCCATAAGATCCGTCTGTCCCAGCTTTCCGCAGAGGAAAATGGAGGTAGGTCCGTCAGCTCCTCCGATGATGGAGATGGCTGCCGCTGCCTTTCCGCCGAATCCCAGCAGGATAGCCAGGAAGTAGGCCACATAGATCCCCAGCTGCGCCGCCGCTCCCATGATAAAGCTGATGGGATTTGCGATCAGGGGACCGAAGTCCGTCATGGCGCCTACTCCCATAAAGATCAGGGAGGGGAAAACGCTCCACTCGTCCAGCTTAAAGAAGTAGTAGAGAAGGCCTCCCGCCTGTTCCACCCCCGCGGCGTCCACATAAGGCTCCGCCATAATGCTGGGATAAATGTTGACCAGCAGCATGCCGAACGCGATGGGGATCAGCAGCAGTGGTTCAAATCCCTTTTTGATAGCCAGATAAAGGAATCCGAAGGCTACCAGGATCATAATATAGTTGCCCCACGTCAGATTGAAAAATGCAGTTTGGTGCACCAGGTTAGATAAAGTCTCTAACATTCATATTACCTCCGGTTCTGTTTTCTCAAGCAACGGTTAGTTCATAGTAGCCAGCACGTCACCGGATTCCACCGCGTCTCCCGCGGCTACATTGATACTGGCAATGGTTCCGTCCTGAGGAGCCACTACCGGAATTTCCATCTTCATAGCTTCCAGCACAACCACTGAGTCTCCCGCTTTCACAGCCTGTCCCGGCTTTGCCTCAATTTTGCAGATCTTTCCGGGCACGGAAGCAGTGATTTCCACAGCGCCCGCGGCGCCTCCCAGGGGAGCGGCCGGAGCCGGATTCTGAGCCGGAGCGGGCGCGGGAGCCGGGGCGGGAGCCGGAGCGGGTGCCGCAGCCGCGGGGGCAGGGGCGGGCATCGGGGCCTGCGCCGGCGCGCCTGTTCCGGTTCCCTCCTCAACAGTCACATGATATACATTGCCATTGACAGTAATGGTATAATTTTTCATTGTTTTATCCTCCTAAACTCGTTTCCAGTTTTTATTTCTCACTTTTCTCACAGACCGCACCACATAGCCGTCTCCGGAAGGCTGCTCCTCCTCCGCCGCCGCGATAGCGGTAGCCAGCACAATCGCCAGTTCAATATCATCCGCGGGGACAGGAACAGATGCTGCCGGGGCCGGAACTGCCCCAGGGGCCTCCCGGACCGGGGATTTCGGCACCGCGTTGGGGGACGCTGACGGTTTTTGTCCCGCGTCCTTCTGTTTCCCACGATACTCCGGATTCACGTACCGGATCAGGTAGATGACGCCGCAGAGGAAAAAGAGAATTACAAATACAATAATCAGTCCTGTGACGGTATTGACCCCCGCCTCCTCCAGTGATTTGGCCAGAGGGTACTCCACATTGATGACAAAGTTGCTGGGATAGTAATTGTCCGATGTGAAAGACATTACAACTTCCCCGCTGTACTGTTCAAATTCCACCGGGGTGGTACACTGCACCATACCGGTATCCTCCTGAAGTTCCACAGAAGTTTCTCCCAGACTGACAACGTCTCCTGTCTCGTCCCTGACATCCCTCCAGGCGTCTACGGCCACCTCATAAAATCCGCCGGATTCCCGGATCTGATCATAGCTTTCTTCCGGAAGGTTGAAAAAATCACCCGCGCCCCCCGGCATCAGAAACATCTGTACCTCGTTCTGGAGCTGAGCCGCAACGTTTTCCGAAAGCTCCGCCGCCTGGACGGGCACTGCCGCCAGGAGGCTCAGGAGACAGGCCAGAGCCAGAAAAATTCCGGTCCACCTTTTCTTAAATTTTTTCATCTACGCCACCTCGCTTAAACAGTTCCATGCTTTTTGTCCGGACGGCTCTCTCTCTTGGAAAACAGCATCTCCAGGGCGCCGATCAGATATTTTCTGGTGTTTTCCGGCTCGAACACCGTATCCACATAACCTCTTCTCACCGCTGCCTCCAGGCTGTTCTGCAGCCTGTCGTATTCCTGTCCCTTCTCGCGGATCACTTCGCTTCCCTGATCCCCGTAAAGGATTTTGGCGGCAGATTTGGAATCCATCATGCCCACTTTGGCCTCCGGCCAGGCATAGACCAGATCCGCTCCGATAGCCTTGCTGTTCATGGCCAGGGCGGCCGTTCCGTAAGCGTATCCGGTAATGACATTCACTTTTGGGGTGGTGGCGTTGGCAAAGGCGTACACCATTTTTGCCGCCGCTTTGGCCATATTGGCCTCGGAGCACTTGGTGGCTTTATAATTCTTCACATTGGTGAAGGAAACCACCGGAATGGAGAACGCATCGCAGAATTCAATGAATTCCGCTGCCTTTCTGGCTCCTCTGGCGCTGAGAACCCCGTCATACTTCTCAGACTCATTTCCCTGGGCGTCATAAAGCACAGAGCGGTTGGCCACTGCTCCTACTGTGCTTCCCCCCAGCTGGATCAGAGCTGTCACCATATCTTTTCCATAATCCGGCTTGACCTCAAAATAGATCTGGCTGTCGCTGATCCGCGGAAGCATCAGGGCCGGATCGCTGACGCAGGACGCCAGATCCGGAATCACCCGGTTCAGATCATCGCCGCACTCCGCGTAGGACATATCGTCCTCATTATTGGCGGGAAGCAGTGTAAACAGCCGGCGCATCTGGGCCAGAACCTGTTCCTCGCTGCCGGCAAAATCCACCAGTCCTGCCTCCTCCGCCTGGAAAGCGGCAGAAGCGGTATCACATTTGGAATCTATGTTTCCCGCCAGAGCATTGGGAGAATTGACAAACAGTTTTCCCTCCTCTTCCATAAGGGTAAAATCTGTCAGGGCGGGAATCAGCGCCATGCCGCCGCCGCACATGCCGAAGATTCCGGTGATCTGGGGGATCACTCCGGAAGCCTCCGTCTGGGCCAGATAGATCTGCCCGAATCCGTGAAGGGCATCGGCTGCTTCCTCCAGACGCAGGCCCGCGCAGTCCAGAAGACCGATGACCGGAGCCCCCGTCTTCATGGCCAGTTTATAAAGGTTCACAATTTTGCCGGCGTGCATCTCTCCCATGCTGCCCCCCAGCACAGAGGCGTCCTGGCTGTACACGTACACCAGCCCTCTGTCGATCACACCGTATCCGGTGATGACTCCGTCAGAAGGCGTCGGTTTCTGTGTCAGGTTGAAATCGGTGCTGCGGGCTGTGACTCCCGCTCCGATCTCAACAAAGCTGCCTCCGTCAAGCAGGGCCTGGATTCTCTGCCGTGCCCGGCTTCCTGTCTCGTTGCTCATTCTTTTGACCTCCATATCTGTATGATGTTGAGGTCAAATTAAAATTTGACCTCTTGACACCGCGGATTGCTCCTCGCTTCGCGCTCTCACAATCCTAAAACACCTCAAATCCGCACATTTTTCTGCAAAAAATGGCTCCTTTTCGGTGTTTTGCGGGTCAAGTCGATATGTTTTTTCATGCAGGCATGAAAAGCATATCTATTTGACCCCGGTGTCATCTGCATATAATTAAAACCTCCCTTTCCGGATCCGGGAAAAGCATCCTTCTGCCGGAGCATTTCCCGCAAACCCGAAAAAAGGAGGTTTTCTAGTGATTCAGAGTTCTGTTTCCAGTATGCCCTTTTTCCGGCACACCATTCTTCTGATTAATAAAGACGGATGTGAACCGGAATTCCGTTTTCGCAGATATTTCTGCACTCGCCCTGAATCAGGGGTTTCAGGTAGGCAATCATCTCATCGGTTACATCATGACCGTCGGGAGTGATCCATGCGTCCGGCACCTTCTTTTCCGCGTTAGCCGCGTCCTTTACCGGAATGGTCTCAAAGGTTACCGTATAGGGATCGTCGCTCTTGCGGATCACCGCGGCCATCTGACCGCTCTGGCCTTCCAGGGCACTCTGGCATGCCTTCATGCCCAGCATTCTGGACTCGGAAATATCTGTGGCGCTGGCAATGTGGGCCGCGCAGCGCTGCATCAGGCTCAGCTCAATGGAACGCACCTTGCAGCCGATCCGGTCCTGGACGATCTGCTCCAGTACCTTGGCGGAACCGGAGATATAGGCGTGTCCGAAATTGTCCAGTGCCTTGGTCTGCACCTGCTCGGATACATAATGTCCCTCCGCGTCCTTGATTCCTTCGCTGATGGCTACCAGCACGCTGTCCTGGGTCTTCAGCTTCTCTTCCACAACCTTCAGGAAGTCCTCTGTATCAAAAGGTTTCTCGCAGAGATAAATGAGATCCGGGCCATTTCCGCCGTTCAGTCTGGCCAGGGCGCTGGACGCGGTAAGCCATCCCGCGTTTCTTCCCATAACCTCTACGATGGTTACACACTTGGTTGTATATACATGGCAGTCTCTCTCCAGCTCGGCAAAGGTAGCCGCAATGTATTTGGCCGCGGAGCCAAAGCCCGGGCAGTGGTCCGTGCCCATCAGGTCATTGTCAATGGTCTTGGGAGCGCCCATGACGGCAATTCCCTCAATGCCTTCCTCAGCAATGTAAGCGGACAGCTTGTCCACAGTATCCATGGAATCATTTCCGCCGGTATAGATAAAGTAGGCGATCTCTCTCTTTTTCAGAACCTCTACGATCTGCTTTAACTGCTCTCTCTCCCGGATTTTCAGACGGCAGGAGCCCAGCGCCGCCGCCGGGGTCTGCGCCAGCAGATCCAGCTTCTCCGCGCTGTCCAGCTTCTCCCGCAGATCCACAAAACGCTCTGCCAGAACGCCCTCGATTCCATTCACCGCCCCGTAGATATGATCCACTTTGCCGGAACTTAAAGCGCATGCCACAACTCCCGCCACGGTAGCGTTAATTGCTGCTGTAGGGCCTCCGGACTGAGCTACCAGTAAATTTTTCATGAATGAACACCTCCTGATACTGTTCTCTTGTATTTTCCGCCCTTTTGGGCTTATGTAGTCACCAGGCGCTTCTTTTTTCTCCGCCAAGTTACCCATGATAGCCATTATATCACAAAAAAGGAAAGCTGTCCAAACCTTTGGCACAGCTTTCCAATTTTCTTTCAGCTTTCCCGGCATCCGTACCAGTTCCAGAGCCGTCCCAGACACCAGAAATAATCTGCCCGCTCCACGGCGGAAACCGCGTACAGGGGATATTCCGCCAGTATCTGCCCCTGGAGGCAGTAAGATACTTTTCCCACCTGTTCCCCCTCTTTCACCGGAGCCTGAAGGGATTCCGGCAGATCATAGCGGACCTCCACCGTCTCCTCTTTTCCCAGCAGCAGCGGGAGACTTCTCTCTTCCTCCGGCAGACTCAGATCCGCTGTCACATAAGCGGCGCCCTGCCCGGGAAATTCCGGGTACCTGCCGTCTTCCACCGGGATCTCCTTTCCCCGGAAGGCTGTGTCAAAGACATCCCGCGCCTGGTAATTCTCAAATCCGTACTCCATCAGCGTCCGGGTATCCGCCCATTTGTAGGAACGATTGTCCGGCCAGCCGCAGGCCAGAAGGGAAACGATCAGGCATCTGTCTCCCTGCTCCACTGCCCCCACATAGCAGTAGCCTGCCTGGTTGGTAAAACCGGTTTTACCGGAAAGAGCCCCCTCCATCATGTTCAGAAAAGCATTATGATTGACACAGTCATAGATGGTCTGCTGGTCCGCGTCCCAGAAACTGTAAGAACTGGTTCTGGTGATCTCCAGAAAACGGTCCGCCTTCGGCGAAAGCCGGATGCAGTACCGCATGATCCTGGCAAGATCCGCGGCTGTGGTGTGATGGGCGCCGCCCGCGTCGCTGCTGTCCAGCCCGTTGGGCGTAACAAAATGGGTATCCCTGCATCCCAGCTCCTCCGCTTTCTGATTCATCCGCTCCGCGAAAGCCTCCACGGAGCCTGATACCTGTTCCGCGATCATCACGGCGGCGTCATTGTAGGATTCCAGCATCAGAGCGTAGAGAAGATCCTGAAGGTAAAATTTCTGGCCTTCCCGGACCCCCAGCCGCACTTCCGGCTGGGAAGCGGCCTCTTGGGAGGCCGCGGTCACTGTCTTTTCCGGATCCGGAATTTCCTCCAGCGCCAGGATACAGGTCATGATCTTGGTAGTGCTGGCCATGGGCAGGGGCTCCTCCTCCGCTTTTCCGTACAGCACCCTTCCGGAAGCCGCGTCCATCAGGCAGGCGGATGCCGCATGGAGCCTGCTTTCCGGAAGTTCTTCCTCCGCCATAACGCTCAAAGGGCTTCTTAGAAACACCGTCAGGCACAAAACCAGGTACAGGATTTTTTTCATACAGGCAGTTGTCCTTCCTTTCCGTCATTTCCTTTCTCCTGTAGTATATGGAACATCTGCCTTTTTCATACGCCTGCCGGGAATCACACTTCCACCTTGACTCCTGCTTCCGCTTCCGCCTCCTCCTTAAAATCCTCCAGCAGCACCGGACTGATTTCCGGAAGGTTTTCTCTGGAGTCAATTCCGAAATCTCTCAGAAATTCCTCCGTAGTGCCAAACAGCAGCGGCCTTCCCGGAGCGTCCAGCCTGCCCAGTTCCTGAACCAGACCGTATTCAATCAGCTTATTTACCGCATGGTCGCTTTTTACACCGCGGATCTTTTCAATTTCCGCTTTGGTCACCGGCTGCCGGTAAGCGATAATGGCCAGGGTTTCCATCATTACGTCTGTGAGAGCGGCTTTTTTCGGCTGGCTTAAAATCGCGGTAAGGCAGCTGTAAAACTCTTTTTTGGTGCAGAGCTGGTAGCTGTCCTCCAGCTCAATAAGACAGATCCCCCTGTCCTCCCGGCTGCAGCGTGTCTGGTACTGTTCCAGGATTTTCTTTGTCTCCTCGGGCGTTTTTCCGATAGCAGCGGCAATTTTCTTCAGTTCCACTGCCCCGCCCATGGCAAAGAGAATGGCCTCCACGGCTCCCTGCAGTTTTTCATCTTCCATCTGTATCCACCTCTTCTGTATAAGGTACTACTACCGTGTCCGCGTCCTCCAGGGATTCGATCTGTATCTCGCCGAAAATTTCCTGCTGGCAGATGCGTATCTTGCCTGTCTTCATCAGCTCCAGAACCGCCAGAAAGGTTACCACCAGCTGTATCCGGCTTTTCTGCCCCTCCAGAAGATTCCGAAAAGAAAACTTCCGTCTTTCCACCGCGTACCGCTCCACAAAGGTCATTTTGTCGGGAAGAGAGACCTCCTCTTTCTCAATATGGCCGAAACGGCTCCGGATGGGATCAATCTTGTCTTCCTGCCTCCGCAGGACTTCTCTGAAAATCTGATGCAGCTTCTCCAGGGTCACATCCTGCAGAAGCCCTGTGGTATCCACCGGGGGACGGTACGCCAGAACGCTCTCCGGAAGATCCGGCTTCCGAAAAAAAGACTGTCCTGCCTCTTCCATTTTTTCCCTCAGTTCCCCGGATATGTATTTGTATTTTTTGTACTCCAGAAGCTGTATCACCAGTTCCTCTCTGGGATCCTCCTCCTGGCCTTCCTCATTGACCTCCCTGGGCAGCAGCATTCTGCATTTGATATCAATCAAGGTGGCCGCCATTACCATGAATTCACTGGTCACATTCATGTCCTCACGGTTCATTTGCCGGATGTACTCCAGATACTGATCCGTGACTTCCGCGATAGGGATATCATAAATATCTATTTTATTTTTATCAATGAGATGCAGCAGCAAATCCAGAGGCCCTTCAAATACCGGCAGCTTTACCGGAATCGCCATGGTCAAACTCCTCCTATACCGTAAAGATCACCAGTTCTCTGGGATTATGGATCCGTACCGGAATGGTGTGCTCCCCGATGCCGGCTCCCACAATTCCCCAGCAATTTTCTCCCCCGAACAGACCCCGGGCTTCCCGGGGAAAGATCCGGAAATCCGGGCTGATCAGCCCTCTGTGTTTTCCAAGTCCCAGAACGCCTCCGTGATAATGTCCGCAAAGCGTCACGTTTCCTCCCCATTTCAGATACGTTTCCAAATACAGGGGGTTATGGGCAAGGAGAATGGAAACAGCCTCCCGGTCCGGCAAACCAATCTGTTTCTGAATCTGCTCCAGGGAAAGGGGACGGCGCTGAAACCGCTGGTAATATTCTCTGGAAATGCTCAGTCCGCAGCAGAGAACCCTGCGGCCCTTCAGCACCATCTCCCGCCGCTGGTTATCAAGAAGGATCACACCGCAGGCCTTCAGCCCGGACCGATATCTTTCATACAGAGCGCCGTATACCTCCGGATAGATTTTGGCCCGGTATTCGTGATTTCCCATGGCATGGATCACCGGCCAGCGTTTTCGCAGCTGTTCCATAAGTCTCAGGGCCGTATCCGGCGTCTGCCCCGGTTTTCCCACGATCATATCGCCGCCGCAGAGCACCGCGTCCGGATTTTCTTTTTCCATGGCTTTCAGCAGCAGACTGTTCTGCTCTCCGTTCTCCACGCTGTGAAGATCCGTAAGAAAAGCGAACCTCAGAGACGCCGCCCCCGGTCCGCTTTTTTGATTTTTTCGTAACTCATAGGTTCTGACCACAAATTTTTTCATGGACCTATCTTACTATATTTTCCCCGGGCGCGCAACCATTTTCCCCTCAGCGGATGCCCTCTGCCGCTTCTTTTTTCAGCAGATCCATCACTTCCCGGAACGGTTTTCCGGTCTTCTCCGCCAGTTCTGCCGCGTCCTCATATTCCGGATAGGCAAACGTCTGATCCAGATGGCGGCAGTATTTGATCCGCACCGGTCCCAGACTGCTCTCAAAAAGACAGATTTCCCTGGGCAGCACTCTTCTGGCCTGCCGGTACCTGCGGAAACCGATAGAAGTGGTTTCCCGGAAAATCAGATTTTCCAGGGCTTCCCTGTGCTCCTCGTCGCAGATTGCCTGCAGAAGAAAGGCCGGCCGGCTCTTTTTCATTCCAATAGGAATGCAGCAGGCATCTTTTGCCCCGGCCCGAAGCAGATGTTCCAGGCAGTATCCCAGTTCCTCTCCTGTGGAATCATCCACATTGGTTTCCAGAACCCAGACGTCCTCCGTCTCTGCCGGCTCCCCGGTTTCCTCCTCCAGCAGAAGGGCCCGGAGGATGTTGGCATGGGGAAATTCCTTTTTCCCGGCGCCGATGCCGATTCCCACTATTTTTCTCCCCTGAAGAGGATCTTCTTCCCGATGTCCCAGAGCTGCCAGAATCGCGGCGCCAGTGGGCGTCACCATCTCTCCCCGGGTTTCTGTGAGATGCAGCCTCAGGCCGTGGGCCGCTGACAGTTCCAGCACCGCCGGCACCGGCACCGGCATCAGGCCGTGCTGGCATCGGGCATGGCCTCTTCCCTCATAAAGCTCCGAGTAAAAGAGCTTTTGAATTCCCAGATCTTCCAGACAGACGGCGGTTCCCACAATATCCACAATGGAGTCCACCGCTCCCACCTCGTGGAAGGCCACATCCTCCGGGGATTTTCCGTGTACCTTTCCCTCCGCCTCCGCCAGAACCGTAAATATTTTAAGAGCTGTTTTCTTTACTGTTTCGGAGAGCTCCGAACCCAGAAGAATCTCCCGGATCTCTTTCATGGTCCGGTGGTGATGGGAATGGGTATGTTCTTCCTGTTCCGCAAGAATCACATCAAAATCAAAGGCGTCGATCCCTCTGACCTTTCTTCTGCCAAACCGCAGCTCATACCCCTCTGCGGGCAGCTTCTTCAGTTCTTCCCGCAGATGCCCGGCGTCCGCCCCCAGATCCAGCAGAGCTCCCACCGTCATATCCCCGCTGATGCCCGAATAGCATTCCAGATACAAAATTTTTTCTTTCATCGCATTATCCTTCTCTCTGTCTGTGTTCTCCTCCCGGCGCGAGGAATATATCCCAGGCCCTCTTCAGGCAGTCCCCGTACCCCGCTTTTTCCGCGTCGGCCCCATAGACAATGGCTACGCTTCCCAGTTCTTCTTCTTCCAGCGTATAGACGGCCCTGCCCGCGTTTTCTCCTTTCCGCACCGGCGCCTTTACAGAATCCTTTACTTCGATGGTTTTTTTCACAGCGGACAGATCTCTGCCCTCCCGTTCCAGAAACCGGAATTCTTCCTCATACTCCAGGGGAACTGTCTTTACCGTTGACCCGTCAACCGGTGCCGGCTCCAGCGGTTCCTGATTTTCATCTACATACAGCTGACAGCTTCCGAATCCGTAATCCAGCATGGCGGAGGCATCCTGGAACCGCACTTTATGATCCGGCGCTCCCATGACCACAGCGATCAGTGTCATACCGTTCCGCTCCGCCACGGCGCTGACACAGTATTTCGCCGCGTCCGTGCTTCCGGTTTTCAGGCCCAGGCAGCCTTCATAACCGCGGATCAGCTTATTGGTATTGGAAAGGGTAAAGGGCTTGGAACCCTGGCGGGTTACATGGGTAATATCCTCCATCCAGATAGAGGAATACTGAAGAATCTTTGGATACCGCCGGATCAGTTCCCGGGACATAATCGCCACATCCCTGGCTGTGGTATAATGCCCCGCGGAATCTGTAAGGCCGCAGCAGTCCTCAAAACGGGTGCCCGCCATCTGCAGCCCGGCCGCCCGTTCATTCATACGTTCCACAAAATCCCCTTCACTTCCCGCTATGTACTCCGCCATGGCCACAGAAGCATCGTTGCCGGAGGCGATGACAATGCATTTGATCAGCGTCTCCACGGTCTGCTGCTCCCCTTCCTCCAGAAAGACCTGGGACCCGCCCATACTTTTGGCGTACGCGCTGGTAGTCACCGGATCCTCCAGATGAATGGCTCCCTCCTCCAGCGCGTCAAAGATCAGGATCAGTGTCATGATCTTGGTAATGCTGGCCGGACTTCTCTGCTCGTCTGCATTTTTCTCGTACAGGATCTCCCCGGTGCTCATCTCCATAAGCACGGCGCCGGGAGCGGAAATTTCCGGCTCCGCGTATACCTTCCAGGGACAGAGCGCAGGCGCCAGAAACGACAGTATCAGCAGGACACAGAAAATTTTTTTCATAGTCCCTCCCTCTCATCTATTCTGCTACCAGTCTATGAGAAAGGGGAATTGGTTATGCGGCTTTTACAGTGTCGGCGCGATCAGCCTTAAAATTGCCTGGAATCCCCTGACCGCTATATTCCGGTTCCGGCAGAAATCCAGATCGATTTCCCGGGAAATCTCAAAGGTATTCAGAGCATCCTGCTTCACCTGCATGACGGACGCTGTTTTGTACATCCAGCAGCCGCATTCAAAGTGAAGGTACAGGCTTCTGTAATCCAGATTGATGGAACCTACCACCGCCACCTCATCGTCCGACACAAAGCTTTTGGAATGGATAAATCCGGGAGTATATTGGTAAATACGCACCCCCGCCTCCAAAAGCTGCTCGTAGTAGGACTGGGACAGCAGGAAAACCATTTTTTTATCCGGAATGCCCGGCGTTACGATCCGCACATCCACCCCCTTGCGGGAGGCGGTGCACAGCTCCGTCATGATCTCGTTGTCCAGCACCAGGTAGGGAGTGAAAATATATACATATTTTTTCGCGTTGCTGATAATATTGCGGTACACATTCTCCCCTACCGTCTCGTCGTCCAGAGGAGAATCCCCGTAGGGCTGCACGAAGCCGTCGCTGGGAAATGTTTCCAGATAATACTGGTTGGGACGGTACAGGGAAGAAATATCGCAGGGCAGGCCGGTAATCACCGACCACATTTTCAGAAACATAACCGTAAAACTCCAGACCGCTTCCCCGTGAAGATAGATTCCCGAATCCTTCCAATGGCCGAAACGCTCCCACTGGTTAATATACTCATCCGAAAGATTGATTCCGCCGGTAAAAGCGGTATGTCCGTCAATGACTGTAATTTTCCTGTGGTCTCTGTTATTCTGGATTATATTCAGCACCGGACGGAAGGGATTGAAGGCCGCGCATTTAATCCCGTAAGACTGAAGCACCTTATAATATTTGGGGGGCAGAGTGGTAACACAGATCATGCCGTCGTAGATGATTCTTACATCCACACCCTCTTTTACCTTCTCCTTCAGGATCTCCAGCACTGTATTCCACATATATCCCGGACTGATAATAAAAAACTCCAGGAAAATATAATGTTTCGCCTTTTTCAGCTCTTCCACGTATTTGGCGAACCAGTCCTCCCCCACTGAAAAATATTCCGTCACAGTGTGTTCATAGGCCGGGGCTTTCGCCATCCGTTCCAGATACCGGGACTGGTTGGAGATGCCCAGGTCCTCCTGGTCCATATGTTTCCGCACTTCCGGGTCTTCCTCCAGCACATCCCCCATTTCCGTCTCTATTTTTTTCATTTCCTTCTGAAACAATTTCGCCACCCGGGATTTTCCGGCCGAAAAATACATGACGATTCCCACCAGGGGCAGGGCAAGGATCAGGCTGGTCCAGATCAGCTTATATCCCGGGTTGATGCGGCTGTTGGTGAGCCACAGCACCGTCACCACCGCCACGATCCACATGATCACATTGGCAAGGAGATAGCGGCTGGTCAGGTACCAGTAGATCAGGAAATAAAACATGAACTGAATGAACAGAGCGATTACCGTCAGGGTAATCCGGTTTGAGATAAACTTCAGAAACTTTTTAAATGTGCCAAAAATCATTTTCTGCCTTCCTCTTACGTGTTAATCAGATATCTCAGCTTTTCTGCTATATAGTACAAAAAAGCCCTGACGCGCGTCAAGGCTTTTTTGCTGCACAATTAATTATATTTACGTTTTCTGGCCGCTTCAGATTTTTTCTTACGACGAACACTGGGTTTCTCGTAATGCTCTCTCTTGCGGATCTCCTGCTGGATGCCGGCCTTTGCGCAGCTGCGTTTGAATCTGCGTAAGGCGCTGTCCAGAGTCTCGTTCTCTTTAACGATCACATTTGACATATTCTCACACCTAACCTCCCTCCAGTTGTAGATTGTGCTTAAATACAACTGTACGGGTATTTTTTTGCACTGGTTTTATTATAGCAGATTTTTGCTGTTCGTCAACCAATTTTATACATTTTCTGAAAGAATTACAGCTGTCCTCCCAGGATCTCCGGCACTTTGGCAATGGCTTCCGGGATCTTGTCCGGGTTTTTTCCTCCGGCCTGGGCCATATTGGGCCGTCCGCCGCCGCCGCCGCCCACAATGGCCGCCGCCGCTTTCACCAGATTTCCCGCGTGGGCGCCTTTTTTCTGGGCTTCCTCAGTGACCATGGCAATCAGGTTGACTTTGCCTCCTTTGGCCGAGGCCAGAACCACTACGCCCTGTCCCAGTTTTTCCTTCAGGCTGTCTCCCAGTTCCCGCAGGCCGTTCATATCCACCTCCGGCACCGCGGCGGCCAGGAGCTTCACGCCTTTTACTTCTGTTACCTGATCCATGACGTCTCCCAGGGACTCCTGGGCCATCTTGCTCTTCAGGGACTCATTCTCGCTGTGAAGAGCTTTCACCTCCGCCTGGAGATGGGTGATCTTCTCCCGGATGCCGGCGGCGTTGGTCTTCAGCAGGGCGGCGATCTCCTGCAGCTCTTCCTCTTCTTTCTTATAGTAATCGATGACCGCCTGGCCGGTGAGGGCCTCGATCCGGCGCACCCCGGCGGCTACTCCCGCCTCGGACAGGATCTTAAAGAGGGTGATCTCCCCGGTGGCTTTTACGTGAGTTCCGCCGCAGAGTTCCCGGGAGAAATCTCCCATGGATACCACCCGGACCTCATCCCCGTATTTTTCGCCGAAGAGAGCCATGGCTCCCGTCTTCTTGGCGTCCTCCAGGGACATGATGTCGGTCCGCACCGGCAAATTCTCCCGGATCTTTTCATTGACCAGGGTTTCCACCTTCTGGATTTCTTCCTGGGTCATGGCCTGGAAATGGGCAAAGTCAAAACGCAGCCTGCCGGGAGTCACCAGGGATCCCTTCTGTTCTACATGAGTGCCAAGCACCGTCTTCAGGGCCTTCTGCAGCAGATGGGTGGCGCTGTGGTTTTTCTCTGTATCCAGTCTGGAAGCCTTGTCTACTTCCAGCTCCACCTTCTCCCCGGCGGAGATCATGCCGGACTTCATCACGCCCACATGGCCGTAGCGGCCGCCCCGAAGATGAATGGTATCCTGGACTTCAAAAAGACCGTTGGCGCCCCGAATCACGCCGGTATCTCCCTCCTGGCCGCCCATGGTGGCGTAGAAAGGCGTCTCCTGTACCAGGATGGTGCCTTTTTCTCCTTCCATAAGGGAATCCTTCAGCTCCGTCTCCCCGGTGAGCACTGTCACGGAAGACTCCCAGGTCAGATGGTCATAGCCCACAAAGCTGGTGGTGACGGAGGGATCGATGAGGTCATAGACCGTGGCGTCGGCACCCATGTAATTGGAGGTCTCCCTGGCGTTTCTGGCCCGCTCCTGCTGCTCCTTCATGGAAGCGGCAAAGCCCTCCTCGTCGATGGCGTACCCCTTCTCCTGGAGGATCTCCCGGGTCAGATCCATGGGGAAACCGTAGGTATCGTAAAGGCGGAAAGCATCCTGTCCGGAAAGGATCTTCTCCCCGGAGGCAGCCATCTTCTCCTCCAGGTCAGACAGGATCCGAAGTCCCTGGTCGATGGTCTTGTTAAACTGCTTTTCCTCATTGTTCAGCACGTTGAAGATAAATTCCTTCTTCTCCTCCAGCTCCGGGTAGCCGTCTTTGCTTCCCTGGATCACGGAAGCGGACAGTTCGGAGAGGAATATCCGGTCAATGCCCAGAAGCCTTCCATGGCGGGCCGCCCGGCGGATCAGACGGCGGAGCACATAGCCCCGGCCCTCGTTGGTGGGCATGATGCCGTCGGAAATCATAAAGGTGGCGGAACGGATGTGGTCCGTGATAAGGCGGATGGACACATCGTCCTGATGGTCTTTGTGGTACTCTTTGCCGGCGATCTCACAGACTTTGTTCCGCAGAGCCTGGATGGTATCCACATCGAAGATAGAATCCACATCCTGCACTACCACCGCCAGACGCTCCAGGCCCATGCCTGTGTCGATGTTCTTCTGATCCAGCTCTGTATAGTGGCCCTGGCCGTCGTTGTCAAACTGGGTAAACACGTTGTTCCAGACTTCCATGTAGCGGTCGCAGTCGCAGCCCACGGTGCAGTCCGGTTTCCCGCAGCCGTACTTTTCTCCCCGGTCATAATAGATCTCGGAGCAGGGGCCGCAGGGGCCGCTGCCGTGTTCCCAGAAATTGTCTTCTTTCCCGAATTTGAAGATTCTCTCCGGGGCGATGCCGATCTCCTCGTTCCAGATCTTATAGGCCTCGTCGTCCTCCAGATAGACGGAGGGATACAGCCGGTCTGCCGGCAGCCCTACCACCTCTGTCAGGAACTCCCAGGACCAGTGGATGGCCTCTCTCTTGAAATAATCTCCGAAGGAGAAGTTGCCCAGCATCTCAAAAAAAGTGCCGTGGCGGGCGGTTTTGCCCACGTTCTCAATATCGCCGGTGCGGATGCACTTCTGACAGGTGGTGACCCTTCTTCTGGGAGGGATCTCCGCTCCGGTAAAATAGGGCTTTAAGGGAGCCATTCCGGAGTTAATCAGCAGCAGACTTTTATCGTTCTGCGGGATCAGAGAAAAACTCTTCATTGCCAGATGTCCCTTGCTCTCAAAAAACTCCAGAAACATCCGCCGCAGTTCATTGACGCCATATTTTTTCATGACTTGTTCCTCCTAACCATGGTTGCCGCAGGGAAGCGCGGCCATACATTTTATCATAGCACAAAACCCTTATTTCAGGCAAATTTTTTTGAAATTCTTCTTGCCCCGTTTCAGAACCAGGCCTTTTTCCCCGATATCCTCTTTTTTCACCAGATACTTAAAGTCTGTGATCTTTTCTCCCTCCAGGGAAACTCCGCCCTGCTGGATGGCTCTGCGGGCCTCGGAGCGGGTGGCGGAAAGCTCCGCCTTTACCAGCAGACTGATCAGATCGATGGCGTCCTCCTGGAAATCCTCCTCCTCCAGTTCGGTGGTGGGCATATTTTCAGAATCCCCGCCTCCGGCAAAAAAGGCTTTGGCTCCGGCTTCCGCCTTTTTGGCCTCGTCCTCTCCGTGGACCAGACCGGTGAGCTCCCGGGCCAGGATCTCCTTGGCCCGGTTCAGCTGGCTGCCCTCCCATTTGTCCATCTCATCGATCTGCTCCAGGGGCAGGAACGTCAGCAGCCGCAGACATTTCAGCACGTCGGCGTCCGCCACGTTTCTCCAGTACTGATAGAACTCGTAGGGCGTGGTCTTGTCCGGATCCAGCCACACAGCGCCGGACTGGGTCTTGCCCATCTTTTTACCCTCGGAATTCAAAAGCAGGGTGATGGTCATAGCGTAGGCGTCCTTGCCCAGCTTTCTGCGGATCAGATCCGTACCGCCCAGCATGTTGCTCCACTGGTCGTTGCCCCCGAACTGCATGTTGCAGCCGTATCTTTTGTACAGTTCATAGAAATCGTAGCTCTGCATAAGCATGTAGTTAAACTCCAGGAAGCTTAAGCCCTTCTCCATCCGCTGTTTGTAGCACTCCGCCCGCAGCATCTGGTTGACGGAAAAGTAGGGGCCGATATCCCGGATAAACTCAATGTAATTCAGGTCCCTCAGCCACTCCGCGTTGTTGACCATCATGGCCTTTCCCTCGCCGAATTCGATAAAGCGGCTCATCTGTTTTTTAAAACAGTCACAGTTGTGGCAGATGGTATCCTCGTTCATCATCTGCCGCATATCCGTGCGTCCGGAGGGATCCCCGATCATGCCGGTGCCGCCTCCCAGCAGGGCGATGGGCCGGTTGCCCGCCATCTGCAGCCGCTTCATCAGGCACAGGGCCATGAAATGACCTACATGCAGGCTGTCCGCCGTGGGGTCAAAACCAATGTAAAACGTCGCCTTTCCCTCGTTCACCAGTTCCCGGATCTCCTGTTCGTCCGTCACCTGGGCGATGAGCCCCCGGGCGGTCAGTTCCTCGTAAATCTTCATCTTTTTTTACCTCCTGATTATTATGGATCTTTCGATCAGTAAGGCGGGAGGACTTTTCCGGCGAATACCTGTTCGCGGCAGCCGCCTGCCGGCGTATCGCACAAAAAAAGCCTCCGCCCTGTTTTCCTAGGACGAAAGCTTTGCGTCTTCCGTGTTACCACCTAAATTCACGGATGCCTCGCGGTCATCCGCCTCATGGAGTACCGTCATACTCCCGACGGTGTAACGTCCGTCACCACGCCTGGGCCTACTGCTTGGGTTCAGCCTGGAGCTCGGGGAGGTATTCGCAGTGGTTCCGCCTCTGCCTCGCACCTGCCGGCAGCTCTCTTTGCGCTTTCCCGCTGTTACTCTTTCCCTTCATTGCTTTTCTCTAGGAAGCAGTATATCCGGCAAAAAAGGAAATGTCAAGAGAGAACGAAAAACTGCGCCATGTTTCGCCAAAAATCAGGCTTACATTTCCGCGATGCCGGAGGCGGGAAGATTATAGAATCCCCTCGTCCTCCAGCAGATCCTCCCCATCCGCCGCGGAGGTGGCCAGCCGGTCGCAGCGCTCGTTGAGTTCATGGCCGTCGTGGCCCTTGACCCAGATAAAAGTCACCTCATGGGGTTCTTTCGCCTTGAGAAGACGCTGCCACAGATCCACGTTTTTCACCGGCTCGTTTTTTCCCCGCTTCCAGCCTTTTTTCAGCCAGCTGTCAATCCAGTGCTGGTTAAAGGCGTCCACCAGATATTTAGAGTCCGAGTGCAGCCGCACCTGACAGGGACGGATCAGAGCCTCCAGTCCCACAATGGCCGCCATAAGCTCCATGCGGTTGTTGGTGGTCTTTTTGTAGCCCTGGGAGAATTCCCTCTCATGGAGGTTCCCTTGGGGATCCCGGTACTGCAGGACGCAGCCGTAGCCCCCCGGCCCCTCCGGGTTGCCCCTGGCGGAGCCGTCGGTGTAAATCTCTACTAACATAAAGGTTTCCACACTCCTTGTTGTTCAAAATCTTCCGCCGCTTTTCTGGCCTCCGCCACGATCTTCGGATCGTAGCCGATGATCTCCAGCAGGGAGATGGCGTTGCGGCTCGCCGCCCGGCCCCTCTGCAGCTGATAATTGAAGAAGATCTGATTGTCCCGGATCTCCTCCTCAAAGTGATAATTATGATATAGTTTTTCCAGGATGTAGGTCAGTTCCACATCATGGGTAGCCGCGAAAGCCAGCACGTTTTCCTTCCGCAGGGAAGCCAGGATCCGGGAGGAAGCGGCGATCCGCTCAATGGTGTTGGTTCCCCGGAGTACCTCATCGATGATGCACAGCAGGGGCTGACCCTTTTCCGCTTCTGCCAGGATCCGTTTCAGAGATTTGATCTCTACAATAAAATAGCTCTCCCCTCCCTGGAGGTCGTCCCGCAGGGCCATGGAGGTCATGGTTTTTACCAGGGTTCCCTGATAACTGCTGGCCATACAGGTATAGATGCTCTGGGCCAGAATCGCGTTTAAGGCCACCGTTTTCAGAAAGGTGGATTTTCCGGAGGCGTTGGATCCTGTCAGCAGGATGCCGCCCTCCGCCTGGATACTGTTGGCCACCGCTTCGGTGATCAGGGGATGATACAGATCCTCCGCCTGAATCCGCACCTTCTCCTCCGGGGAGACAAACTCCGGCCGGCACCACAGGGGCAGATATTCCCGGAAGGAAGCCACAGCGATGGAGGCGTCCAGGATCCCGAACTGCTCCAGCAGAGTCTCCACCCGGCCCATCTGGTCTTCCAGCAGTCTCGCTACCCGGTAAAACTGAATGAAATCCAGGAGAAAGTAGGAATTCAGATAGGCGAAAATAGCTGCCGCTCCCAGGTCCGCCCCTTTGGCGCTGACCAGCATCACGCATTTCCGGCGGATTTTCTGGAGAGGGCCGGATGCTTCCCGGATCTTCTCACTATACCGGGAGATTTCCGGAATCTTACAGTTTCCCATAAGTTCCGCGGCCTTCAGCAGCCGCAGAATGCAGGACAGGCAGGACAGATAGGGCTCAATCTTCTGGCTCTCCTGATAATGAGTGATGCCGTTGACACAGAGCATCAGCACCAGGGCCGCCACCGCCGCCAGAGGAGAGAAAAAGAACAGGATAATGGCAGCCCCCGCCAGCACTGCCTGGATCACGTAGCGGACCACGGAGCGCACAGGGGCTGTGCCCATCGCCTCCAGATAATCCGAAACAGAGTATCCCTTCCGCTTGCCGATGAGCCGCAGCATCAGCTGCACTTTTTCCCGTTCCTGTTTACGGCTCCGGAAAAACTCCATGAGCCGGTCCCGCTCTTTCAGGATCTCCGGATCAAACTCCGGCAGACGCATCAGGGAATACAGGTAATCCTCCCCGCAGGAGGAGACAGTGCTGTTCATCTGCAGAAACACGCTGTCCAGATCCAGATCATTCCAGGTGATATCGTCCACTTTAAAACGGCCCTTTTCTCTTCTCCTGGTATAATGGGAAATACTCTCCAGCTCCTCCACGGTCCATTCCCCGGAGGGGGCATTGCCCCATTCCCTCCGGAGCTTATTTAAGAACACGTGCTTCTGCTGCACTCTCTCCTTCAGGGCCACACCCACAAAGGCAAGCACCAGAATGCCTATGAACACAACTCCCACAATATTTTCCGGCGTCATAGTTCTTCCCCGCTTACTTTCTCTGTTTCAGATAATCTTCAAATACACTCAGAGTTTCTTCTATATTTTCATCGCTGTGAGCGTCGGAGAGGAACATAGCCTCAAACTGGGAGGGAGCCAGATGGATCCCGCGCTCCAGCATCCAGCGGAAATACCTGGCGAACTCTTCCGTATCAGAGGCCTTGGCGTCCTCGTAATTTCTCACCCGGCGCTCCGTAAAGAAGACACAGCCCAGAGAGGCCAGATGGTTCACGGTGCAGGGAGCATCGTATTCCCGCGCCAGCCGCTCCATGGAGCCGTACAGCTTTTCGCCCTTTTTCTCCAGATCTTTGTAATATTCCGGATGCTCATAGAGCAGCTGCAGCTGGGTCAGGCCGGCGGCCATAGCCACCGGATTGCCGCTTAAGGTGCCTGCCTGGTACACAGGCCCCAGGGGAGCTACCATCTCCATAATCTCTTTTCTGCCGCCGTAGGCTCCCACCGGCATGCCGCCGCCGATGATCTTGCCGTAGGTAACCAGATCCGGAGTCACCCCGAATTTTTCCGCTGCACCTCCGAGGGCCAGACGGAAGCCGGTGATCACCTCGTCAAAGATCAGCAGGGCTTTTTCCCGGTCACAGAGTTTCCGCAGACCCGGGAGGAAATCCTCCTCCGGCAGGACCACTCCCATGTTGGCGGCCAGGGGCTCCACGATCACCGCGGCGATCTCCCCGGGATTTGCCTCAAAGAGCTGCTCCACGCTGGACAGATTATTGTATTCCGCAGTCAGGGTGTCCCGGGTGCATCCCTCGGGAACGCCGGCGCTGCCGGGAATCCCGGCGGTCATCAGGCCGGAGCCGGCGTCCACCAGCAGGCAGTCGCTGTGGCCGTGGTAGCAGCCGGAAAACTTCACGATCTTATTTCTGCCGGTAAATCCTCTGGCAGCCCGGATGGCGCTCATGACCGCCTCAGTGCCGGAGTTTACCATGCGGATCATCTCCACATGAGGAATATTCTGGCAGATAAATTCCGCCATCTCTACTTCGATCTCCGTGGGAGCCCCGAAGCTCAGACCGTCCTCGCAGGCCCGCACCACCTTTTTCAGGATCTCCTGCCGGTTGTGTCCCAGGATCATGGGACCCCAGGAGCAGATATAGTCAATATATTTATTGCCCTCCACATCAAAAATGTAAGAACCGGTGGCTCCCTGGATGAACCGGGGCGTCATGCCCACGCTCCGGTAGGCCCGCACCGGGGAGTTAACGCCTCCGGGTATATATTTTTCCGCCCGTTTCATCAGTTCTTCTGATCTTCCCATTGCCATCTCTCCTTTCCGCTTTTCAGCCGATGCGGCCTTCGTCCATAAATCTCGCCAGTTCCTCCGCGTAGTAGGTCAGATAGATCTGGGCTCCCGCCCGGTATACAGAGGCCGCCATCTCGCAGACGATCCGGTCCTCATCGATCCATCCCTTCTGGGCTGCCGCCTTGACCATGGCGTACTCGCCGCTGACGCTGTAGGCCGCCACCGGCACATCCACCATATCCCGGACTCTGGTCACCATATCCAGGAAGGACATGGCGGGCTTTACCATAACAATGTCCGCCCCCTCTTCCACATCCAGCAGGGCTTCCTTGACCCCCTCCCGGCTGTTGTGGAAATCCATCTGGTAGGTCTTCCGGTCTCCGAAAGCCGGAGCGGAATCCGCCGCTTCCCGGAAGGGGCCGTAAAAAGCGGAGGCGTATTTAACCGCGTAGGACATGATGGGAGTTCCGGCGTATCCCGCCTGATCCAGGGTCTCCCGGATGGCCAGCACCCGTCCGTCCATCATGTCGGAGGGAGCCACCATGTCCGCTCCCGCCTGCACATGGGAAAGAGCGGTTTTTGCCAGCAGCTCCAGGGTTTTATCATTGTCCACATCCTGGCCGCAGAGCACCCCGCAGTGGCCGTGTGAGGTATATTCGCACATGCACACATCGGTGATGTAGTACAGATCCGGCACCTGGATCTTTGCCCGGCGCAGGGCTTTCTGCACAATACCCTCCTCCGCGTAGGCTCCGGAGCCCACCTCGTCCTTGTGGTCCGGAATGCCGAAGAGCATCACGCTGCCCACGCCGGCGTCCGCCAGCTGGGAAAGCTTCTCCGGCAGGATATCCAGGGTATACCGGTACTGCCCCGGCATGGAAGGGATCTCCTCCCGTTTATTTTCTCCCTCCATAACAAACAGAGGATAGATCAGAGAGGATTTGTCCATTCTGGTCTCCCGCACCATTCTGCGGATCTTTTCGTTTCCCCGCAGGCGGCGGGGTCTGATTCTCATGTCCATTTTTCTGCTCTCCTTTTTTATTCTTTAAGACGCGGGGCGGCCGGCAAAAGCCGGATCCGCCCCACCCTTTATCTGCTCTCTTTCAGTTTTATCACCAGGTCCACCACACTGTCAATGGTGGCTTTCTCCGCCATGGCGGTTTTCATGCCCGCGGCCTCCGCGGCCGCCCGGGTCTGCCGTCCGATGCAGGCCGCCGTCACCTTGCTGTAATCCAGCCCCGGGGTGGCTTCCACAAATCCCTTTACCGTAGAGGCGCTGGTGAACACGGCGCAGTCTACCCCTCCCGGTCCGAACAGAGAAGCTTCGTCCACATAGTCCTGGGTCTCGCTGTAGGTCTCATAGGTGGGGATGTCGTCTACCCGGATCCCGGAAAGCTTCTCCAGGATCTCCTGGCTGCCGGCCTTTGCCCTTGGCAGCAGGATCCGGTCCTTTTCCCCGCAGACTCCCGCCAGGGCCTCCCCCAGAGAAGCTCCGTCGTATACCTCCGGGATCAGATCCGCCAGCAGCCCCCGCTCCCGCAGGGCCTTTTTTGTGCCTTCCCCGATGGCGGCGATCTTCACATGGGCCAGCTTCCGCAGATCCGTTCCATTTTCCACCAGATCCTCCATAAACACCCGGACCCCGGCGGGGCTGGTAAAAGCGATCCAGGTATACCGCTCCAGATGTTCCAGGGCCTCCCGCATCCGCTGGTTTTCCCGGATCCGTTCTGTGCGGATAGCCGGCAGTTCCAGCACCTCCGCCCCCTGCTTCCGCAGCTTCTCCGCCATGGTAGAGACCAGCTCCCTGGGCCGGGTCACCAATACCCGGTACCCGAACAGGGGCAGATGCTCATACCAGGCAAATTTATCCGCCAGGGTGCAGACCTTTCCCACTACAATAATGGCCGGGGTCTCCACCCCCTGTTTTTTCACTTCTTCCGGCAGAGTGGCTACCGTAGCCACGATCCGTTTCTGCCTGGCCGTGGTGCCCTTCTGCAGAATGGCGGCGGGCATTTCCGGATCCATACCGGCCCGGAGAAGATTTTCGCAGATATCCGGCAGAGCGGTGACCCCCATAAGAAACACCAGGGTCCCCTTTGTCTCCACCAGAGCCCTGAAATTAATATCATAGGGCTGTCCCGCCTTTTTGTGCCCCGTTATGATGTGCAGGGAAGAGGTGAAATCCCTGTGGGTCACGGGAATGCCATTGTAGGCGGGAACCGCCAGGGGCGAGGTTACTCCCGGCACTACCTCGTAGGGGATTCCTTCTTCGGTGAGCAGCTCCAGCTCCTCCCCGCCTCTGCCGAAGAGGAAGGGGTCTCCCCCTTTCAGCCGCACCACCCGGTATCCTTTTTTCGCCTCCTCCAGAAGCACCCGGTTGATCTCCTCCTGGGGCATGGTGTGATGGCTGGCCCGCTTGCCCACGTTAATGGTCCGGGCCTTCTTGGGGATCATGGACAGAACCCCGGCCCCTACCAGGCTGTCGTAGACCACCACTTCTGCCGCCTGCAGCACCTCGTATCCTTTTCTGGTGAAAAGGCCCGCGTCCCCGGGACCGGCTCCCACCAGCCAAACCTTTCCTGTACTCATGGCTTACGCTCCTCCTTTATGCTTTCCGGCAGTCTGTTCCCGAAGCTCCCTGGCCAGGGCAATACCCAGCTCCTCCGCCTGGTCTCTTCCGCCGGTTTTTGTGCCTTTTGTATAGGTTCCTGTCTCTTCCTCATAGTAAAGCCCCAGCAGGGTCAGCTGATCTCCCCGGATCCTTGCATGGGCCGCAATGGGGGAAGAACAGCCTCCGTCCAGATACCGCACAAAGGCCCGCTCCGCCGCGGCGGCATCCTCCGCCTCCGGATCCCGGAAGCCTGCCAGCATGGAATAATCCTCTCCCTTTCGTCCCTGAAGAGCCAGGATCCCCTGGCCGGCGGCAGGAAGGATCTCCTCCACGGAAAAATACCGGCTGATCCTGTGTTCCAGTCCCATGCGCTTTACCCCGGCAGCCGCCAGTACGATCGCTCCGAACTGACCTTCGTCCAGCTTCCGCAGCCGGGTCTGCAGATTCCCCCGGATACTCTCAAACCGGGCTTCCGGAAACAGCTCCCGCAGCTGCAGGCTCCTCCGCAGGGAGGAGGTGCCTATGGGCTTTGAAAAATCCATTCCTTTCGCCCCCTCCGGCAGAACCAACACATCTCTGGGATCTTCTCTTCGGGAACATCCCACCAGAGGAAGTTCCTCCGCCACCTCCATGGGCAGATCCTTCATGCTGTGAACAGACAGATCGCTCCGCCTGTCCATCAGGGCCTTATCCAGTTCCTTCACAAACAGGCCCTTGCCTCCGATCTGGTCCAGTCTCCGATCCAGGATCTTATCTCCCGTGGTCTTCATGGTCAGCAGCTCCGCCTCCAGCTCCGGACAGTGCTCCTGCAGATACCCCAGGACCATCCGGCTCTGCACCACCGCCAGAGCGCTCTCCCGGCTTCCTATGATAAACTTTCTTTTATTCATGTTCTTCTTCCTCCAGCAGCCTTTCGATTTTTTCCCGGACCTCTCTGGCCTTTCTGTGATCCGTTCCCCCGGCGGTGACACCGATCACCACATTGTCTCTGGCAACGATCCCGGGAAAATAAAAATCGCATTTCCGCCGGTCGCTGCAGACGTTCACAGGGATCCCCAGGCATTTGCAGACGCTGTAGATCTCTCCATTTAGTTCCGGATCATCGGTGCAGGCCAGCACCAGATCCGCGTACCGGAGGGCCTCCCGGGTGTATGCTTCCTGTTTCCAGACCAGCTCTCCCTCCGCCGCCGCTTCTTTTATAAAATCAGAAACCTCCGGGGCGATCACCGTCAGACGGCCTCCGAAGGGAAGCAGGGCGCGGATCCTCCTGGAGGCAATGGTCCCTCCCCCGACGACCAGGATCTCCTTTTCTTCCAGGCTCACAAACAATGGAAAATACTTATGCTTCCGGTTCATACAGCTTCTCCAGTCCGGCCACGCATTCCAGGAAAGAATCCCTCTCCAGCGTGTCCCTGAGTCCGAACATCATTTTCCCCACCACTTTTCCGGCGGCGGTGTCGATATTCTTCAGCAGTTTTTCCTGATCTGCCTCTTCCATGGGCAGCTTGCGGATGATCTTGCGGATCCGCAGGTTCAGATCCGTCACCGCGTCCTGCTGGATCTCCTGGATCCTGGGGATCAGATCCCGGCCGTTGAGCCAGGCGTAAAACTCGTCCATCTCCTCATGCAGGATGTACTCCGCCTGCTCATAGGCAGCTTCATTGGTGTGATCCACGCTGCTCTTAAAATCATCGATATCGTACAGGCAAATCTGCTCCAGCCGGCCGATGGCGGGCTCAATGTCCCTGGGCACCGCCAGGTCAATGAGACAGATAGAGTGATCCAGGGCGCACTCCCGTACGGATTCCAGCTTTAAGGTATAATTGGGGCTGGCAGTGGCGCTGACCACCAGGTCGCACCGGGGGAACAGCTCCATCCGCTCACCGTAATCAATACGCTTGCAGCCCAGGGGGATCTTCACCACCCCGCTGCGGTACTGGCGCACCGTCACTGTCACGTCCGCCCCCTGGCTGGCCAGGGTCAGAGCCGCCAGCCGGCCCATCTCCCCGTTGCCGATGACCATGCAGCGCTTTCCCTTCAGGTCAAAGCCCTGGTTCTTCAGCATCTCCACCGCCCGGTCCATGGCAGTCTCGCTGGCCCGGCTGAACACCACGTCGGTCTTGACCCGCTTGGCCGCCGTCACCGCTTTCCGGAACAGCACCTCCAGCACGCTGTCCGTCATATAAAATTCTCTGGCCAGGGCCAGGGCGTCCCCCACCTGAGTCAGGATCTGATCCTCCGCCAGGATCATGGATTTCAGGCCGCAAGCCAGATGAAACAGATGATCCACTGCCTCCTCCCCCCTGCGTTCCACAAAGTACTCCCGGAATTCCGTGGGATCCACCTCCTTGATCCGGCAGAGCTCCTCCAGCAGGGAACCCTGCCAGTCCTCCGGAGCGCTGACCCAGATCTCCATGCGGTTGCAGGTGGAAAGGATGATGCAGCCCTCCACCCCGCAGTCTTTTTTCAGGGAATCCATGGCCGCGGCGGCATTCTTCTTGGTAAAAGAAAAAATGGCCCGCACGTCCACCGGCGCCCGGCTGTGATCGATCCCCAGCATTTGTATACTCATCTGTCTGTACCTCCGCCCATTTCTGGTGTCTTACTATGATTTTCATGGACTGCCCCTCTTTCGCCGGAAAAGCAGCTTCTTTTTCCGGACAAAAGAAAAGGCCTGCTGGAAAAGCAGGCTTCACATGCGGAGAGATCCCTCCGCAGTAAGATAGCAGCTTTCCATGGAAACTTTCTATCTTGCTCTCCCCGGAAGCAGGTTCCTGACTTGCAGAGACGCGCTCTGCTCACAGTGACCGGATCGCTCAGGACTTGCACCTGATTCCCTTTTCACCCTCTGGAGGGACTCCCGACGATTCTGTTTTTCCGGGGAGTGTTCCCCGGCAATCCATATTATAATAGAATGAAAAAGTGAAGTCAAGTGCGTACATTCTTGACAAGCGCCCCGGCAGCGGCTATACTGAGTAAGACAACTGAACAGGCAATGAGGTGTCTGTGTTCCTTCCACAGAAGAATAGGGAAGCCGGGTGAGAATCCCGCACGGTCACGCCGCTGTAATTGCTGAGTTTTCTCCGCTTATGTCACTGGGAAACCGGGAAGACGGGAGAAGATGACGACGCATAAGTCAGAAGACCTGCCCATTGCGCAAGGATATGCCATTGTTACGTGGTTTGACAAGGCGTAAAGCAGCCCGCAAGGCTGCTTGGGGCCCATCCGAAAACCTGTAAATGGATGAGGCTTTTTTTATTGCCGGCCGGAAGGAGACCGGAGAAGGAAAGGAGTGTTTTATGCAAATGAGTAACCTGACAAAACCGCAAAAGAAGCTGACAGCCATCGCTGCCGGCCTGGCCCTGAGCCTGGGGATCCTCCCCGCCGCTTCTGCCATGCACATCATGGAAGGATATCTTCCCCCTGCTTTCTGCATCGCCTGGGGCGTTATCTGCCTTCCCTTTCTGCTGGCAGGCTTTTTCACCCTGCGGAATACGGTAAAGAAAAACCGCAGAGCCCTGACCCTCATCGCCATTTCCGGGGCCTTTGTCTTTGTGATCTCGTCCCTGAAAATCCCTTCCGTAACCGGAAGCTGCTCGCACATGACGGGAACCGGTCTGGGAGCCATCCTCTTCGGGCCTCTGGCAGTCAGCATTCTGGGGATCATCGTCCTGCTGTTCCAGGCCCTGCTCCTGGGGCACGGCGGCCTGACCACTCTGGGAGCCAACTGTTTTTCCATGGCTGTGGCCGGACCTCTGGTCACCTTCCTTCTGTATCAGCTTCTGAAAAAATGCGGCCTGAATAAAAAAGTAAACATTTTTATCGCTGCCGCCGCGGGAGATCTGTTTACCTACTGCGTCACCGCCTTCCAGCTGGCCCTGGCGAACCCCTCGGAAGTGGGAGGGGTCGGCGCTTCTTTCGCGAAATTCCTGGCGGTCTTCGCTCCCACTCAGATTCCTCTGGCTGTGATCGAGGGGATCCTTACGGTAGTAATCATCATTGCCCTGGAGTCCTTCGCCGCGAAAGAGCTGAAGTCCATCGGATTTGTAAAGGAGGCCTGAACATGAGCAAGAATAAAAAACTGGTCCTTGTACTGCTGGTCATCGCCGCATTGATTGCCATAATTCCCTTCTTCGCCCGCCGGGGCGCCGCTTTCGGCGGATCCGATGACGCGGGAAGCCAGGTGGTGGAGGAAATCTCACCGGATTATGAGCCCTGGGCCACCCCGGTGCTGGAAAACGCCATCGGCGGCGAACTTCCCGGGGAGATAGAAAGCCTGCTCTTCTGCGTCCAGACCGGGATCGGCGTAGGCGTCATCGCCTTCTTTGTGGGACGCTTTTACGAGCGGAAAAAACTGGGAAAAGCCAACGAGGAACTATAAAGAACCTTCTGCCGAGGTAAGAAAGATATGCTGTTGATCGACAAACTCTGTTATCAGTCCAATTTAAGATATGTCAATGCCGGGGAAAAATTCATCTACGCCATACTGACCCTCTGCATGTGCGTGGTCAGCCGTTCCATTCCCCTGGCCGTACTGGTGCTGGCGGTCAACAGCTATCTCATCGTGGGCAGGGGAGGGATCGCTTTTTTCCGCTACCGGAATCTGATGCTGATCCCCCTGGTTTTCCTGCTTCTGTCCACCCTGGCTATCATCGTCAATATCTCCGGGACTCCCCTGGACGCTTTCGCCCTTCCCCTGGGAAATCTTTACATAACCGGAAGCTTCCAGTCTCTGCGCCGGGGACTCCAGCTGATCCTCACCGCCATGGCCAGTGTCTCCTGCCTCTATTTTCTGGCTCTCAGCACACCCATGACGGATATCCTCAACGAACTGCGGAAGCTTCGGATCCCCGCTCTGCTGCTGGAACTGATGATGCTCACCTACCGCTTCATCTTTGTGCTGCTGGAGATCGCCTCCAGCATCCTTACCTCCCAGAAATCCAGGCTGGGGAACCGGGATCTCAAAACATCCCTGAAATCCTTCGGTTCTATGGTGTCGGTGCTGTTTATCCGCTCCCTGAAAAAATCAGGAGCCCTCTACGACGCCATGGAAGCCCGCTGCTACGACGGCACCATCCGGGTGCTGACGGAAAACCATCCCCCGAAACGGGCGGAAATTTTCCTCATCGCTTTTTTTGAAATTCTTTTATTACTACTGACGATATGGAGTAAACTGCAATGAACAATGTGATCCTGAAAGCCGAAAACCTGTTCTTTTCCTACGATGATGAAAAGAGCCATTCCTTAAACGGCCTCTCCCTGGAGATCGGCCGCGGAAAAAAGATCGCCTTTATGGGAGCCAACGGCTCCGGAAAATCCACTTTTTTCCTGTGCTGCAACGGCATTAACCGCCCCACCTCCGGCACCCTGTATTTTGACGGAGCCCCGGTGGATTATTCCAGAGAAGGGCTGCTGAAGCTGCGCCAGCGGGTGGGGATCGTCTTTCAGGATCCGGACAACCAGCTGTTTTCCGCCAGTGTATACCAGGAGATCTCCTTCGGGGTGCTGAACCTGGGCAAATCTGAGGCGGAAGCCCGTCAGGAGGTGGAGCGGGTCATTGAAAAAATGGGGATCAGCCCTTTCCGGGACCGCCCTACCCACGCTCTCTCCGGAGGACAGAAAAAGCAGGTGTCCATCGCGGATATCCTGGTGATGCATCCGGACGTGATCATTCTGGATGAACCCGCCGCGGCTCTGGATCCCAAACACACGGCCCTGGTCAACGACGCGGTAAACCAGATGACTGCCGACGGCATTACGGTGATGATGTCCACCCACGACGTAAACTTCGCTTTCGAGTGGGCCGATGAGATTGTACTGCTGGATCAGGGACAGGTGCTGATGCAGGGGGACCCGGTGCAGGTCTTCTCCAACCAGACCGCCCTTTCCCGGGCCAATCTGGAACAGCCGGCGGTGCTGCAGCTGTTTGACAGTCTCTGCAAAAAAGGGATCCTGAAAAACACCCTGCCGGTGCCGAAAACCTTAAGGGAACTGGAGGAATACATCGCCGGAGTCACCATAGACCGCTCCGTCCAGGGATACCGGGAATTTTCCCGAACCAGAAAAGCCATTCTGGTGGTCAGCTTCGGCACCAGCTTTGAAGAGACAAGAAAAGTCACCATTGACGCCATCGAACAGGAGATTGCCCGGGCTTATCCGGATTGTACCGTCTATCGGGCCTGGACCAGCAAAATGATCCTGAAAAAGCTTATGAAGCGGGACGGCATCCACTATGACAATGTGAAAGAGGCTTTTGCCAGGATGCGGGAAGATGGGATCACCGACGTGATCGTGCAGCCCACCCATGTAATCAACGGCATTGAGAACGACCTGATGACCCAGGACGCTCTGGCTTATAAAAAAGATTTTCATTCCATCCTCTTCGGCGATCCCCTTCTTACTACGGTGGAGGACAACGATTATGTGATCCGGGCCATCCGGGAAGAATTCGCGGATCTGAAGGAGGATGAAGTGCTGGTGCTTATGGGACACGGCACCACCCACTACTCCAACTCCATCTACGCCGCCCTGGACTACACCTTCAAGGACAGAGGCTGCCCCAATATCTTTCTGGGCACTGTAGAAGCCTATCCCAGCATGCAGTCTCTCCTGCATATGGTAGAAAAATACAATCCCCGCCGGGTGGTCCTGGCCCCCTTTATGATCGTGGCCGGAGATCACGCCAAAAACGATATGGCCGGGGACGACCCGGAATCCTGGCGCTGCCAGTTTGAGGCCGCCGGCTTCCCGGTCTCCTGCGTGCTGAAGGGCCTGGGCGAATATCCCAGCATCCGCAGACTGTTTGTGGACCATGTGCAGGCGGCGGTGGAGAAGGCGGAAGCCGAAGACTGAACTCATTTATTATCCATGCGGACAGGAATGCTAAGAGCCGATTCCTGCCCGCATTTTTCTACACTGTTTTTTTCCACAGCATTCTGTTTTCTTCGATGACCGCCTCCGCCCCTCCCCGGGCTTCCAGCCAGGTCAGATAGGATCTTACCGTGCTGCCGATCAGCGCGTACTGCTGATACGTCATCTGCATGCCGTAATCCTGAAATACCTTTTGCAGGATCTCCTCGAAGGTTTTCGGCTCCCCGCACAGCTCCCGGATATACGCGCCGGTCTCCAGTACCTTTTTCCGGTTCAGCTCTGCCAGCGGCCGGATCTCTTCCGACGCCTCCGCGTGGGAGGGCACGAACATCCGGGCCTCCAGAGCTGAAACCTTTTCCAGAGTATTCAGATGGGCCTCCACATCGTACAGAAAAGAAATCCCGTATTTTTCCAGGGTGGCCTCACTGCTGAGGCTGTCGGCCAGAAAAACCGTTCCGTCCGGAAGGCGGAATCCCACCATATCAAAAGAGTGCCCCGGCAGAGGGATCACCTCCACCTCCCGGGGAAATTCCGGATCCGAGAAACTCACGGTCTCGCTTTCCGCCGCCATCAGAAACTTGTGGCGCAGCCCCTTCAGAGGACAGCCTCCATACAGAAAGGCTGGTTCTAGAATGGGATGCCTGGTAAAAGCAGCCTCGATCCCCTCCGCGAAGATCTTGCATCCGTACTGCTGCTGCAGATAATGATTGCCTCCGATATGATCCGCATGGGAATGGGTATTCAGAATCCCCTTCAAATGCCAGCCCTGCTGGTCCAGGATCTTTCTGACCCGGCGGCCGGCATCCTTGTCGCTGCCGCTGTCGATCAGATACACTTCTGTTTCTGTTTTCTTATAAATTCCGATTTTCGCGGGACATTGGACGTAATAACTCTGTTCCCCCGCCTGGATCAATTCGTACATATGAATCTCCCTGTATGTTTTATTCTGCCGGATTACCCAGCTCCATAACTTCCAGAAACCGCTCCACACTTTCAGCCCTGGCAGCGGTTTTCAGCCATTTGGTCAAAAGACTTAAATCTTTTTCCTGTAAAATATCTTCCTTTACTGTTTCCGGTATCTTGCCAAGGTCTGACAGCAGTTCCAGGATAGCTTCCGCTTTTCCCTCCGCTTTTCCCTCTGCTCTGCTGATCCGTCTGGTCTCCTGCACATCGTAGGCCTCAAAATTTTCAAACAACACTGTAAAATCCCTCCGTTCTATGCGGTCTGTGAATTCCGCCGCTTCCTCTCTGGGAACATTCAGCCGCAGAAGCAGTACAGAAATAATCTTTCCAATGAGTTTTAAAACCGACTCCGGTGAATTCCTGCTGAGATTCTCAAAGTATTCTTCCGGAATTTCACTGAGATTTCCGAAATCCGCCGCGCTGCGGAGTTTGTCCACCAGCATGATCAGGGAAAGTTCGTCTCCGCTGTCCAGTTTCCGGGGCCATCGTAGAATACCACTGGAAGCACCGGCGGATACCGGAATGTTTTTGTCCCGGTAATGCCTTTGCACTGTTTCTCCTGCTCCGCGGCATAGTCTGTCAGGATCAGGACCATATACCGCAGAACGCGGAAACTCATATCATAATCTACTTTGGACTGATGTTCGATCATAGCGATCAGATACAGGGTATCCGTCCCCGGAACCTGGTGCAGCCGGATCCTCTTTACGGAATCCGAATCCCGGTTTTCCTGCCACAGGGGAAGAAAGCGTTCTGAAATATCTTCGATGTCCTCCGGACGGATATTCTTCAGAATCTCCAGGTTCGTATACCCCCGCAGAAACTGGGCGCAGAGAATGGGATTATCAAAAATAAGCTTGGCTCCCGCGTCTCTGGACCTGCGGTTGGCAACTCTGTTTTCTGTGCTTCCGCTTTTGTTTTCCGTCGTGTTCTGTTCAAAAGTTCTGTCTTTCATGGATCTCCTCCTATTTCTACGGCGGGAATACATAAAAGACTGCGAATATTGGGTAGGATTGTGGGAGTGCGCAACACGGAACAATCCACAGGCATCATAGTTGGGGGCTTTTGCCCCCCAACATCATTTTATCAACACAGTACGCAAAAGACAAGCAGATTCCGCCTTTTGCGAAACACAGAGGTTTTCAGCATTTGGTCTTTTCTGTATTCCCATGTCTCTGGTTTAAGTGGGATTGTCGACCGAAGGGCCTGCATCTGAAATGGGACGGCGACTGATCCGCCGTCCGATAAGATATGTTTTAGTATACACCCGGGATTTCGGTTTTTCAAGAATTGTAAAGTAAGGGGTGCAACATTTGTGAAAGCCTGTTACACCCCTCCTCCTTCTATTTTCCGGTTCAGAGCAGTTCCCCGAATTTTTTTATATAAATTGTCTTAGCTCCGCCCGTCGTCAGCATATAGCCTGCCAGGATGGCTGCCAGCCAGAGGAAATAGATTGCCGGCAAAGGCTGAAGCCCAATGGCGGTTCCGAAGGCGGTATAGGGAAGTATAGTCGTAAAAACGATCCCGGTTCCTGTGAGCAGCGCCACCGGCAGGGAGGCACGGCTCCGCAGGAAAGGCCTTCTGGCCGTGCGGATCAGATGGAGCACCAGAGTCTGGCTCCACATGGATTCCACAAACCAGCCGGTCTGAAACAGAGCGATAAAGAGCTGCCGGCCGGAGCTGTCCAGGGTATGAAACCCTCCGCCGCAGACGGCTGGGCAAAGAATAAAGTACAGCACAAGATAGGTGGCGATGTCAAAGAAGGAGCTGACCGGCCCCATCCGCAGCATAAATGTCCCGATGGAGGAGGCGTCCCATTTTCTTGGTTTTTCCAGAAATTCCGGATCCACATGATCCCAGGGGATTGCGGCGCAGGAAAGATCATACACCATATTCAGCAGGATCAGCTGCAGGGCCGCCATGGGCAGAAAGGGAAGAAAAGCGCCGGCCGCCAGCACAGAAAACATATTTCCAAAGTTAGAGGCGGCTGTCATTTTCATGTACTTCAGCATGTTGGCATAGGTCCTGCGCCCTTCCAGAATTCCCTTCTCCAGCACCCGCAGATCTTTTTCCAGCAGCACCACCTGGGCTGATTCTTTGGCGATATCTGCTGCGCTGTCCACGGAAATTCCCACGTCTGCCGCTTTCATGGCGGGCGCGTCGTTGATCCCGTCTCCCATAAAGGCCGCGGTATGTCCGTTCTCCCGCAAAGCCGTTACCACTCTGGCTTTTTCCGCCGGGGACAGTTTCGCGAAAATATGGGTTTCTTCGCAGGCTTCTCTCAGTTCCGGATCGTTCATGTTCCGGATTTCCGCTCCCAGCAGGATCCTTTCCGCCGGAATTCCTATTTTTCGGCAGACGCAGGCGGCCACTTTTTCATTGTCTCCGGTCAGCACTTTCACCGCCACGCCCCGGCGGCGCAGGGCCTCCACTGCCTCCGCCGCGCTCTCCTTGGGGGGATCCAGGAAAGCCAGACAGCCCAGAAGGGTCATATGTTTTTCCTCTTCCCGGGAAAAAACTCCTGTGGGCGCCGGATTTCTCCGGACCGCCAGCCCCAGAACTCTCATTCCTTCCTCGTTGAGCCTTTCCGCCTGTTTCAGCACTCTCTGCCGGATTTCTTCTGTAAGGGGAATTGTCCTTCCTTCCAGTTCCGCCTGATCCGAGACCTCCAGCATCTCCTCCACCGCTCCTTTGGTAATAAGCAGAGTATTTCCGTCCTCCCCCTTTACCGCCACGCTCATTCTGCGCCTCTGAAAATCAAAGGGAATCTCATCTATCTTGGTATAGAGCGCTCCCGCCGCATCCAGCTTTTCTTCTTTGGCCCGCTCTACCACTGCCCGATCAATGAAACTTTTCAGTCCTGTCTGATAAAAGCTGTTGAGAAAGGCGTACCCTAATACCCGCCGGTCTTCCTCTTCGCAGAGATTCAGATAATATTCCAGAGCTGCCTGATCCCGGGTCAGGGTCCCTGTTTTGTCCGTGCAGAGAATATCCGCGGATCCCAGGTTCTGGATGGCGTTCAGATTTCTGATAATCACCTTTTCTTTTGCCATAGCCACCGCGCCCTTTGCCATGCAGGCAGTCACGATCATTGGCAACATTTCCGGGGTCAGACCCACTGCCACAGAAACCGCGAACAGTGCCGCGCTCATCCAGTCTCCGTCTGTCATTCCGTTGAGGAACAGCACCACCGGCACCATGACCAGCATAAAGCGGATCAGGATCCAGGACACAGCGTTGACTCCTTTTTCAAAGGTTGTTTTTTCCGACGGAGTATTCAGGCTCTCCGCGGTTTTTCCCAGCAGGGTATTGTCTCCCACAGCCAATACCGCCGCAACGGCGCTTCCGCTGACCACGCTGCTGCCCATAAAGGCCAGAAAGGGGCAGTCCGTTCCCGTTCCGGACTCTTCCGGGGCAGATCCGGTCTTTTCTACCGGCTGGCTTTCCCCGGTCAGAGCCGACTGGCTCACAAAAAAGTCCTTGGCCTTAAGAATCTGCAGATCCGCGGGGATCATATCCCCCGCCGACAGATACAGAATATCCCCTGCCGCGATTTCTTCCAGAGGAATTTCTTCTGCCTCTTTTCCCGGACGTTTCACCCGGGCAGTGGCGGCGATCATCTTCCCAAGACTTGCCGCCGCGTTTCCGGAGCGGGTCTCCTGCGCAAAGCGGAGAATACCGGAAAACGACACCAGCACGCCAATGATCCCCGCCGTCCAGGGATTGCCTTCCCCCGGAGCCGCCAGGATCACATCCGTGATGAGGGAAACCGCCGCCAGGGCCAGCAGTACCCCTGAAAAGGGATTGAAAAAAGCTCCGGCCAGCCGTTTCCATAAAGGTTTTTCCTTTCCTTTTGTAATCCGGTTGGTTCCAAACAATTTCCGGGAACGCTCTGCCTGCTCCGGCGTCAGACCGCGCTCTGTACTGCGCAGCGCCCGGAAAACTGTTTTCGCGTTCCTGACCAAAACGCTATGGGGGTTTTTCAGCAATGCTTTTCTCTTCATGATTTTTTACCTCCTGTACCTTGGCTCTTTCTTTTCCTTCATCCATACCAGAAACTCTGTATTGCTCATATCCATCCATATTTCTCACCTTCCTTTTCTCCGAATTGCCCGGGCTGAGGCAGAAAAAAAGCAGCCTGACGGCTGCATGAAAAAAAATTCCTGTTCTGCCACCGCCTGAGCTTTGACTCGACAGGGCGGTGTAGCTGCGTTATTCAGCGCCTTGGCTTCGACGCTGACTGTTCAGACCCTCTTGCAATGTCTCCATCGCTTCGCGGCAGCAGCCCATATCCCTGAAGTAGCCTCACTTATCGGGTTTTCCTCAGTGTACACGCCGGCAGCTGTTCTGTCAAGCCGCCGGCGTGTAAAAAATCTGTGAACGATTATTAGACAATTCATGAACATTTCTGTAAAATCCGCGGCTTTTACCTGATATCTTTCCTCCCCTCCGCGCCTCCGCTGACAATCCGGTAATAGGATCTGGAGGTGGCCAGATATACCGCCGCATAGAAGACCGAAAACACCAGGAAACAGCCGATATTCACCAGCAGAAACAGCTTGACGTCCGTAAGCCCCAGCAGCCGCAGCAGCTTCTGCACCATGGGGAAGGCGAAGGCTGTGTGGATCCCCGCTGCCAGCAGCGGCAGGAAAAACACAGTCAGCACCTGGGAGTTAATGCTTTTTTTGATCTCTCTGCCGGTCATTCCCACTTTCTTCAAGATGGTAAACCGCGCCTGGTCCTCATAACCCTCCGTAATCTGCTTGTAGTATACAATCAGCACGGTCCCCAGTATAAAGACCAGCCCCAGCAGGGCTCCCAGGAAGAAGATTCCTCCGTAAAGGCCGTAAAAATCCGCCCTGTTTTCTGCCACACAATCCACGATCACCGCGGGAAACTCCTGATTGTCCAGGACGATCCCGGCGATCCTCTGTTCCAGATCTTCTTTCACTGCCATCTGCAGTTCATCTCCGCCTTCAATGTCTATCCCGTAATAGCTGTGCTGCACATTGACGGAGGCATAAGTGTTTTCCGAATACTTTTTCTCCAGCCGGTGAAAGAGATCCAGAACTTTCTGAAAGTCCTCTTCTCCCAGAAACAGATAGACTGTGGGAATCACCTGCTGGCTGTCTATGCCGTTCTGAACAAAGCCGTCCGCCTGTTTTTTGATCTTCCAGGTTTCCTCGCCGTCCAGAGATATGGTATCACCTGTGAATTCTCCCTTTTTCGTCACATAAATCAGCGCCTCCCCCTCCTGCAGCTGCTCCTCTGTGCCCATGAGGCTGTTATAGTCCTCCAGGGGAACCACCATAAGCTCTCTCATGTCCGTGGCCGCCGCCATGGAATTGATCTCTTCCGGGTCGAAACAGATCTCATTTCCCTTCTGCATGACGGCGGAGGCCAGGTAATGATACTGCAGCTGGTTTCTGCCGGCAATCCCATGGCTCTCCAGAGTTTCTTCCACGGCTGCCAGCACTGTATTTTCCGCGTTTTGATCCAGGGAATAGGTCTCCACAATGAGATCCCTGGGATACATGCTGCGAAGGCTCTTCTCCGCCCCGGCATACAGGCACAGAGTGGCGGAGATCATCACCAGCACCATGGTGGACAGGATACAGATGGAGGCCAGGCCCGCGCCGTTCTTCTTCATCCGGTAGGTCATAGAAGAAACGGACACAAAATGATTGGGCCGGTAATAATATCTCTTATTTTTCTGCAGAAGCTTCAGAAAGGCCACGGAACCGGAAATAAACACCAGATAGGTTCCCAGGATCACCAGAGCCACAGCCCCGAAGAATACAACCATAGCAACCAGAGGATCCTGGATGGTCAGGGTCAGATAATAGGCAAAGCCCAGCATCAGCACCCCCAGAACCGCCAGCACCCAGTTGGCCTTGGGAGGCTTCTCTCCCACCCGGTCGCTTTCCAGCAGTTCCCGGGGATTGGCAAAATGCACCTGCCGCAGTCCGTTGAGAAGGATCAGCAGAAAGATCACTCCGAACAGCGCCGCTGTCAGCGTCAGAGACTTAGGGTCCACCAGAAAGCTGAAGCTGACGGCTCCGTCCAGGATATTGGAAAGGATCAGTTCCCCCAGTTTGGACAGCAGGATTCCGGCGGCCATACCGGCAGCCAGGGCGATCCCGGCGATCACCATGCATTCCCAGAACAGAATCCGGGCCAGATTTCGCTTGTTCATCCCCAGCATATTGTACAGGCCGAATTCTTTTTTTCTCCTGCGGATCAGGAAGGAATTGGTGTAAAAGAGAAAGATCACCGCGAAGATCCCTGTGATCCAGGTTCCCATACCCAGCATCAGCTGCAGCGTGTCCCCTCCCCGGAGGGAAGCCAGCCAGGGATCCCTGGACAGAAAGCAGATGATATAAAACATCATCACCATGCCCACGCAGGTGAGGATATAGGGGAAGTACATCTTCCGGTTTTTGGAGATGCCTGTCAGAGCCAGCTTCAGATAAAATCCTTTTTTCATACCGGATCACCGCCTGACGCCAGCACGGTCAACGTGTCGGAAATAGTCTGGAACATCTGATGAGCCGTCCGTTCGCCCCGGTAGATCTGATGGAACACTTCTCCGTCCCGGATAAAAAGCACCCGGCCGGCGTGGCAGGCCGCTTTTACGGAATGCGTGACCATGAGAATGGTCTGGCCTTCCCGGTTGATCCGCGAAAACAGATCCAGCAATTCATCTGTGGACTTGGAATCCAGGGCCCCGGTAGGCTCATCCGCCAGGATCAGTTCCGGCTGGGTGATCAAAGCTCTGGCCACCGCCGCTCTCTGCCGCTGCCCTCCGGAAACCTCGTAGGGATATTTATCCAGTTTATCGGCGATCCCCAGCTTCCGGGCAATGGGTTCCAGACGCTTCTGCATTTCCGCGTATGGTTTTCCCGCCAGCACCAGAGGCAGAAAAATGTTGTCTCTCAGGGAGAATGTGTCCAGCAGATTAAACTCCTGAAACACAAACCCCAGATGTTCCCGGCGGAACAGGGCTGCCTCCGCGTCCCGGATCTTTCCCATGTTCATGCCTTTCAGCAGCACGGTGCCTCCGGTGGGCTTATCCAGGGCCGCCAGAATATTCAAAAGGGTGGTCTTTCCGGACCCGGATTCCCCCATGATGGCCACGTACTCTCCGGCTTCCACACTGAAATTTACATTCCGCAGGGCCTCCACCTGATTCCCTCCAAACCGGGAGGCGTATATTTTTTTAAGATTTTTCACTTCAAGGATCGGCAATTTGCATGACTCCCTTCATTTTATCATTTGCCGGAAGAACGGTACCTTTCTTCCGGCCACATCTGGAGTATAGCAAACTTCCTTTTTGACAGCCATAGATTTCCCTTACAAAATGTCCGGCGGGTCTTACATTTCTGTAAGGCCCGCCTCATGGTCCACGACAGTGCTCCTACGAACAGGCGGAGGCTGTCCTCTACTTTCAGATGAACGGATGCCTGGCCATCAACAAGCGGATGCTGAAAAATAACTGCCGGGACTGGAGCCGGATCCAGCAGGCAATCGGATCAGATTGTAAACCATTTCAAAAAACAAGTTTACATTCTTGTCAAACTATGGTATCATGCACCTGTACTTTTTCAGGAGGCAGATGAAAAATGAATCTTCGACCACACCATCTACTTTGTATTCAGAAATTTACAGGGCACGGATATAGTCCGGAATTTACAGCCCATATGACTGCTGTGGCTGCCAGGCTGCGAAAAATGCCTGAAACCAGAATTACTCTGACAAAAGGATGCGATGATCTCTGTCGGAAATGTCCCCATAGTAGCAGCGGGATCTGTTCTTCTTTGGACAAAACAGCCGCTCTGGACGCCGCTGTACAGAAGACCTGCGGACTGTCCTTGGGAGATTCTGATTCCTGGGCCGCGCTGGCGGAAAATGTCCGGGAGAAGATCTTGTCGTCAGAAACCTTTCATCACATCTGCCGCTCCTGTCAATGGTATGAACTTTGCAGAAATACGGAGGTGTCTCATGACTAAATCAACTGCTTTCACAAAAGCTCACGGAGCCGCGCAGCTTGCCTACGCCGCCGTAGGGGCTGTGCTGATCGCTGTCTGTTCCTGGATCAGCATCCCGGCGGCAGTTCCCTTTACCCTGCAGACCTTTGCCGTGTTCTTTGTTCTGTCCCTGCTGGGCGGCAAACTTGGAACCCTGTCCATCCTGGTCCACATCCTGCTGGGCGCCGCCGGAATCCCGGTATTTGCCGGCTTCTCCGCCGGACTTGGGGTTCTCCTGGGAAGCACCGGCGGCTACATCGCAGGTTTTCTTATCCTGGGGCTGCTTTACTGGGCATTGACAAGATCCGGCAGAACCAGCCTGTGGTTCCGCGTCTTTGTCATGATCCTGGGGCTGGCTGCAGTGTATGCCTTCGGCACAATCTGGTTCGCGGTCGTATATCTCCAGTCCAATGCCGCTGTCAGCATTCCATCTGTACTGACCTGGTGTGTTCTGCCCTTTATCATCCCTGATCTGATCAAAATGGTCCTGGCTGTGATCCTGGCACGACGGATCGCTCCCGCTCTGCGCCTCCGGTAAATTTCCCGGTGACGCTCTCCGGCGCTCTTCGGATCTCTTCCAGGGTGCCGGCAGCCACGATCCTGCCTCCCTCTTCTCCCCCGCCGGGGCCCAGATCCAGAATATAGTCCGCGTTGCGGATCACATCCAGGTCATGCTCAATGACCACCACGGTGGCTCCGTGGCCGATCAGGGTCTGGAATACCTCCAGCAGGGTTCTCACATCCAGGGGATGCAGCCCGATGGTGGGTTCGTCAAAAACAAATACGGAATCTGACTGGGCTTTTCCCATTTCGCTGGCCAGCTTCAGGCGCTGGGCTTCTCCTCCTGAGAGGCCCGGCGTTTCTTCTCCCAGGGTCAGGTATCCCAGACCCAGATCCTTTAAGACGCCTAATCTCTGACAAACATTTTTCAGTCCGGCACAGGCCTGAAGGGCTGTATTCACATTCATAGCCATGAGCTCCGGCAGGGAATAGGACCTGCCTCCCCGATCCTGATACCGAATACTTTCCGCCTCTCTGGCGTATCGGGTGCCCCGGCACTGGGGACAGGGGATCTGCACATCCGGAAGAAACTGCACGTCCAGACTGATCACCCCGGTGCCGTCGCAGACCGGGCAGCGGAGTTTTCCCGTATTGTAGGAAAAATCTCCCGCTTTCCTTCCCTGCTCCCGGGCATCCGGTGTTCTGGCAAACACCTTCCGCAGTTCATCGTGGACATTGGCGTAAGTGGCCACCGTAGAGCGGATGTTGATGCCGATGGGGGAGGCGTCTATCAGCTTCACCTGACGGATGCCTTCCGCCTGCAGATCCCGCACATGCTCCGGCAGTTTTTTCCCTTGGGCCGCTGCCGTGAGAGCCGGCACCAGGCTTTCCAGGATCAGGGTGGTCTTCCCGGATCCGGAAACGCCGGTGACTGCCGTAAGCCGGCCTTTGGGGATCCTGACCTCCAGAGGCTGCACCGTATGGATGGACCCGGTGGACAGGCGGATCTCTCCCTCTTCAAACAGCCGGCTCTCTTCCGCTCTCTCCCGGACCTGCACCGCGGCTTTTCCTGAGAGATAAGGCCCTATAAGCGACCGGGGATCCTCCCCCAGCCCTGCCGGTGTTCCCTGGGCGATGACTCTGCCGCCCTCCGCCCCGGCTCCCGGACCCATCTCAATGATCCAGTCCGCCTCCCTGAGGATCTTGGCGTCATGATCCACCAGCACCACGGAATTTCCATCGGCGATCAGATCCCGCATAACCCCGGTAAGTCCCACAATATTGGAGGGATGCAGACCGATGGACGGCTCGTCCAGCACGTACAGCACCCCGGTGGTCCGGTTGCGCACCGCCCGGGCCAGCTGCATTCTCTGCCTCTCCCCCGTGGAAAGGGTGGCGGATGCCCGGTCCAGAGTCAGATATCCCAGGCCCAGATCCAGCAGTCTCCGGGCCGCTGTGCGGAAGGATTCACAGATACTCTCCGCCATGGGACGCATTTCTTCCGGCAGGGAAGCCGGCACTTTCTCCACCCAGCCTGCCAGCTCTGAAAGGGTCATGCGGCAGGCATCCTCCAGAGAAATCCCCTGCAGCCTGGGAGCTCTGGCCTCCGGGGACAGCCGGGAGCCATGGCAGTCGGGACAGACCTCCTGTTTCAGAAATTTCTCCACCCGTTTCATGCCTTTTTCATCCTTTACCTTCGCCAGGGCATTCTCCACGGTGTAAACCGCGTTGTAGTAGGTAAAATCCAGTTCCGCCGCCTGGTTGGAACTTTTGGCCTTGTAAATGATATGCTTCTTTACCGCAGGGCCGTCAAAGACGATCTCCTTTTCCCCATCCGACAGTTCCCGGAAGGGAACGTCCGTCCGCACCCCCATGGCCCGGCAGACGTCCGTCATCAGGGACCACATCAGGGAATTCCAGGGAGCCACCGCCCCCTGATCGATGGTCAGGGAATCGTCCGGCACCAGGGTCTCCCGGTCCACCCTCCGCACGATCCCCGTGCCGTCACAGACGGGACAGGCCCCCTGACTGTTGAAAGCCAGTTCTTCCGCGGAGGGAGCGTAAAACCGGATTCCGCACTGGGGACAGACCAGTTCCTGGCCTGCCGCCACCCCCAGAGTGGGCTGCAGATAATGTCCCTTTGGGCACCGGTGGCTGGCCAGCCGGGAAAACATCAGCCGCAGGCTGTTCAGGAGTTCCGTTCCTGTGCCAAAGGTGCTGCGGATCCCCGGGATCCCCGGCCGCTGGCGCAGAGCCAGGGCAGTCGGCACGTACAGCACCTGATCTACCTGGGCTTTTGCCGCCTGGGTCATCCGCCTCCGGGTGTAGGTGGACAGAGCGTCCAGATATCTTCTGGAACCCTCCGCGTACAAAACGCCAAGGGCCAGGGAAGATTTCCCTGACCCGGACACGCCTGCGATCCCCACAATCTTATTCAAAGGAATATCCACATCGATGTTTTTCAGATTGTGGACTCTGGCTCCACGGATTTTCATGTGATCGATCATACCGCGTTCTCCTGTGATTTTTTCTAAAACTCCTTTTTCTTGACGATTGCCATACTGATCCCCATGCTCAGCAGCCACAGCAAAACAGACCCTCCCAGGGCTGCCGCTATCCATGTTCCCAGATCCGGCAAAGGCAGGCCATCCAGCACTTCTCCCAGATCCACCCCCATCTTCTCCGCGATCTTATTTCCGGCCATCCCCGCCACGAAGATCAGGCCGAAAGCCCCGAGAATGGCGATCCTGCCCCGCTCGCTGCCGAACTTCAGGTCAAAGGGAATGACCAGAGCCGGAAGCAGCAGTACCAGAGGCAGCAGGGCAAGGGAAGTCATCAGCACATCCAGGGGAATTTCTGCCTGCCTGTAAAGGTTTACCCCCAGAACAAACAGGACGGAAAGGATCCAGCCTGCAAGGCCCAGGAGCAGGCCGAACACATACTTTTCCGCCGCGTAAGCGCCGCGGCTTACGGGCAGACTGAACAGGAAGGCATTTCCATTGTCCAGTTCATCGTAGCTGATGGAGCTGAGGCTGAACAGAGCGGCTACCAGGGACAAAAATCCCACGGCGAACAGCGTCTCGCCTGAAAAAAGAGAAACCCCCGCGGCAATGGCCGCCATGGCCAAAAAGAAGGTTTTCTGTCCCGCGATCAGACGAAAATCTTTTACCAGTAAACCCTTCATACCTTTTCCCCCTTTACCATCATGGTAACCACCTCATCGATGGTTCCCTTCTCCACCGTAATTCCCGGGTAATTTTCCAGATAAAACTGTTTCTGGTCCGTCAGACAGCTGAAGCCGTAGCTTTCCCGGCGGATCCGCAGCAGATACTGTTTCTCGATCTTCCGGTACTGTTCCTGATCCAGTTTCAGAAGGGCGTACTCGCTGAGCAAAGCGTCTGTCTCCTCATGCAGAAGGATGTTTCCTTCATGGATCAGATACAGGTCGTCACAGAGATGTTCCAGATCCTGTGAAATATGGGAACTGATCAGAATCGATCTTTTCTCGTCTCTCTCCATAAATTCCCGCAGCAGATCCAGCAGTTCCTCCCGGGCCACCACGTCCAGCCCCGCGGCCGGCTCGTCCAGGATCAGCAGCCTGGCGTCGTGGGAAACCGCTGCCAGCACTTTCAGCTTCGCCTTCATGCCGGTGGAGAACTCTTTAATCTTTTTGTCCAGGGGCAGCTGAAATCTCTCCGCCCGCTCCATAAAAAATCCCTGGTCGAAACTCCTGTACATATGTTTCAGGATTTTCATCACATCCCGGACGGTGAGATATCCGCTGAAACCGGAATCCGAGAGAACAACCCCCAGATTCTCCTGATCCCTGGCGCTAAAGTCCCTGCGGTTTTTTCCCAGAAGCGTGATTTCTCCGCTGTCCGGGTAGATCAGTCCCAAAACCGCCTTAAACGCAGTGCTCTTGCCCGCTCCGTTCTGGCCGATGAGCCCTGTAATGCAGCCGGGCCGCACCTCCAGGGAACAGTCCAGCGAAAAGCTGCCATACTGCTTTTTCAGATGATTAATTTTTAACATTCTTTTTTAACCCTCCAGAATCAATTCAAACAGACTTCGGATCTCCTCATCGCTGATCCCGTACCGGCGGCCCTTCTGAATAGCCTGCTCCAGGTCGGCCTCCAGTTCCTTTCTCTGCTCTTCCAGCAGGAGTTCCCGGTTGGCCGCTGCCACATAGGTGCCCTTGCCGTGTACCGTAACCGTGAATCCCTGGCCCTCCAGACTGTCATAGGCCTTTTTGACGGTCAGAGCGCTGATCTTCAGTTCCCGGGACAGGGACCTTACAGAAGGCAGAATATCATTCTCCTTCAGCTCTCCCCTGCGGATGAGAGACTTAATCTGATCCACGATCTGTTCATAAATCGGAACCATGCAGGAATTGTTGATTATGATTTTCATACGTATTGTTTCCTCCCTAGGGTAGCGTCAGTGTACAAGGAGCAATACGCTCCCCCGGTACGCTGACTCTGTAAACAGTATATAACAGCATTAAACTGTTGTCAAGTGTTATATACTGTTTATTCTTATGATTTTCTCTTGCAAAAAAGAGTCTCCGCCGGTATCCTTAATATAGGATCTTTTGTATCTATAGAAGAAGCATCAGAACCCGAAAGGAGAAGAACCTCTATGCGATTATTATTTAAACAGCGCTTTTTCTCATGGTTTGACAGCTATGACATCTACGATGAAGAGGAAAATACGATCTATACCGTAAAGGGGCAGCTTTCCTGGGGACACTGCCTGAAGATCTTTGATCCCACGGGAAATGAGATCGGCACTGTCCGGGAAAAAATACTGACCTTTCTGCCGAAGTTCGAACTGTATCTGGGCGATCAGTACATAGGCTGTATCAGCAAAGAATTGACTTTCTTCAAACCCCGGTACAACATCGACTGCAATGGCTGGGAGGTGGAGGGAAACTTTCTGGAATGGGATTACTCCATTGTGGACTCTTCCGGAACTCCCGTGGCTGTTATTTCCAAAGAAATCTTTCACTGGACAGACACCTACGTGATCCAGGTATACCGGCCGGAGGACGCTCTTTGCGCCCTTATGCTGACACTGGCCATTGACGCGGAAAAATGTTCCAGAAATTAAGAATGCCGGATCCGCTTTCCGCATAGAAAAGGGACGCGTCCTCTTTGGGACGCGTCTTTCTGTTTCTGTGATTCTTATTCATCTGTTTTGCAAATGTTTTATTTCTTTTTTCTGTTTCTCCCGGTCTTTGGAAAGTTTCAATGCCAAGCTGCGGACCCTCTCAAAAGATTCCAGTTCGCTTTTTAACAAAACATAGACCATTTCCGATAAATCTTCCCCTTTGTCATACCGTCTGAATGCTTCCCGGTACTTTCCGGTAGGCGGGATCGAGACGGGCAGGAACCCGTGATTGATCAGCTGCTGATTCACGATCATCCTCCCGGTCCTGCCATTCCCATCGGAAAATGGATGGATCCGCTCAAACCGGATATGACTGGCCGCAATTATTTCAAAAGTCTCTTTCACTGTCTCCGCCTCGATGTTCGCTTCCCTGATCCAGTTTTTCATATGTGCTGGAACGTCCTTCGGATCCGGCGGGTAGTATACCGCTTCCGACAGATTTCCAATATACACGGAGTTCTCTCTGTACTCGCCCTGCATATACCGGATATAGCCGTTTGCCTTCTTGATCCACGCTTCATCAATGGGTGTCTTCCCAAAAGGAATTAGCATATTCTGGATAGCATAGTAAGCATTTTTTGCATCTGTATATTCGGAATAAGTATGATTCGACTTTACTTCATCATAATCGATTACCGCAATCGTTTCTTCCAACGACAGGGTGTTCCCTTCGATTGCATTTGTACTCCATGAAAATCTCTTGGCAAAGTCTTCTGTAAAAGGCTGACAGATCAACGGATTTTTCATGTACTGAAAAATTTCGGCTTTTTCTTTTTCAATCTGTAAGATTCTGCTTTCGTTGTCAAATAATGGCATGCTATCTGTCTCCATGCGTAAGCCCTTCTCAACAGTTCGGCAATATTCTACGCTTTTACAAGCACCCCGTCGCCTACGGAAGCTAAACATACAAGTTCATGATATTCTAGCCGTCATGACCGACGAGCGCCTTAACTCTCTTTTATTATATGACACCAGGGTCAAATAGATATGCTTTTCATGCCTGCATGAAAAAGCATATCGACTTGACCCGCAAAACACCGAAAAGGAGCCATTTTTTGCAAAAAAATGTGCGGATTTGAGGTGTTTTAGGATTGTGAGAGCGCAAAGCGCGGAGCAATCCGTGGTGTCAAGAGGTCAAATTTTAATTTGACCTCAATATCATTATATGTAATGGAAAAGAAATTAGCAAGAGGTTTTACGGCCTTTCAGAAAGGCTGTGTTTTTTTCTCCCATACAGCAGCAGTCCCGCGGCCAGCCCCGCCAGAGCCGGGCAGACCCATCCGAATCCCTGTTTCATCAGGGGAAGCATCTCTGAAACCCGATTCAGAAATCCGTTCAGATGGAAGAAATTTCTGGTTCCCTCCGGCAGAGTCCGCAGCAGGTCCAGCACGGCGGCAGCGGAGGTAAAGCCTATGGTCCAGCGAAGAACTGTTCGGTCCTGCCGGAAAAATTTTCCGCACAGGGTCAGCAGGATTAACACAATCGCCAGGGGATACAGGAACATCAGCACCGGCATGGAGTAGGCGATAATGGCGTCCAGCCCCAGGTTGGCGATCAAAAAGGAAAGCACACAGAAAGCCGCTGCCCAAAATCTATAGGAGGGACCTTTGGGAAAGATTCTCACAAAGGTTTCTCCGCAGCTGGTAATCAGTCCCACCGCCGTTTTCAGACAGGCCACGGTCACTGTTCCCGCCAGGATCAAAGCTCCCGCCCTGCCGAAGTAATGTTCCGCGATCTGAGCCAGGGCTTCTCCTCCGTTGCTGGAGGCTTCAAAAATCCCCCGGCTCTGGGCGCCGATCAGGGTCACCAGCACATAGATCAGTGCCATGAGCAGGGAGCTGAAGATCCCGGCCCGCACCGTCTGTTTGGCTACTTCCCCCGGTTCCTGCACCCCAAGATTCCGGATCGCGTTGACCACGATGATGCCGAAGGCCAGACCCGCCAGGGCATCCATAGTATTATAGCCCTCCAGAAGGCCGGTGGAAAAAGCCGCCCCTTCATAGGCGCCTGCAGGCGCAATATCCAGTGGATTCCCCATAGGGCTTATAAGCGCCCGGATCACCAGAATGCCCAGCAGGCACAGAAACAGGGGATTCAGAATCTTCCCGATCCAGGTCAGGATCTGTCCGGGCCGCAGGGAAAAGAACAGGACCGCCGCGAAAAAGACCAGGGAAAAAACAGCCAGAACCAGGGTCTGATCCGCTTCCGGCAGGATCCGCTGGATTCCCACGGTATAGGAAACCGTAGCGCATCTGGGGATGGCGAAAAACGGCCCGATGGTCAGGTAAAGGGCCAGCGTAAAAAACAGCCCGTATCTTCTTCCCACACCTCCGGATAATTCCAGAAGGCCTTCCTTCCGGCTGACGCCGAGGGCGGCCACTCCCAGAAGGGGCAGTCCCACCCCGGTAATCAGAAACCCTATGGAAGCCGTCCACATATGGCTTCCGGAAAGCTGTCCCATGGAGGCGGGAAAAATCAGATTTCCCGCCCCGAAAAACATACCGAACAGCATACTGGCTACAAACAACGTTTCTTTTAAATTTAATTTTTTCATGGCATCTTCCCTATTCCGTTTCCAGTTTTTCCCTGCGCAGATCCAGGCGGATCACCGTGCCGCTTTCCGGATCCGATTCCGCCCGGATCCCGTGTCCCAGATTTTCGCAGATCTTCCGGCAAAGATACAGACCCAGGCCGCTGGCTTTTTTATCTTTCCGCCCGTTATACCCCGTATATCCTTTCTCAAAGATCCGGGGCAGATCCTCCGGCGCGATGCCGATGCCCGTATCTTTGATGGAAAGTATCCCCGGAGAGTCCATAGCTATCGTAACAGTTCCGCCCTTTTTCGTGTATTTCAGAGCGTTGGAGATAATCTGTTCCACCACAAAGAGCAGCCATTTTTCATCGGTGGGCACCCGGAACTCTGTGGGCTTATAGTCCAGACGGATCCGCCTGCGGATAAACTGGGTGGAAAACCGGCGGACCGCCTGCCGCAGAATCGGATCCAGTTCATATTCCTGCAGCACGTAATCTGTATCCTCCCCCTCCAGCCGCAGCACCGCCAGGGCCATCTCCACGTACTGCTCAATCCGCAGAATCTCCTCCTGGATCTCCCGGCTCTGTTCCGTATCCTCCCCGGACAGCTTCAGCCGTATGGCCGCGATGGGCGTCTTGATCTGATGGGTCCAGATGGTATAGGAATCCACCAGATCCGAATATTTTTCCCGGAACCCGTCTTCCAGATCCCCGCATGCTTCCTGAAGCCCGCGTATCATTCTCTGATACTGCTCTTCCGGAAAACTTTCCGGCTCCGGCAGCTTTGAATCCCTCCGGGGATACGTCTCTGCCTGGAGAAGCAGCCGGCATTTTTTCCGGAATTTCAGATACCCGGCAGTAAACACCAGAACTCCCGCGGTTCCCGTAAGGGCTGTTCCGTAGAGCACCGCTCCCGGCGGAAGCCGATAGAGGGTAAAAAGGATAAAAAAGACAGCACAGAATCCTGCCCACAGACAGGCAGTTCCTCTGTGCTGTTTCAGATACGCCCTCAGAAAACCCATTTCCTTCCTCCGCTACTCAATGAGATATCCCATGCCGATCTTGGTGGTGATGAACCCTGTAAGCCCTGCCCCGTCCAGCTTTTTCCGCAGCCGGTTCACATTGACGCTCAGGGTGTTTTCATCCACATAGCTGTCTGTCTCCCAGAGGCGCTCCATCAGCCGTTCCCGGCTCACCACTTTTCCCCGGCTTTCCATCAGAGTCCGCAGGATCCGGTACTCGTTTTTGGTAAGTTCCAGTACCCTGCCCTCATAGCGCAGGGTGGCGTCCCCGGTGTTCAGCACAGCGCCTCTGTGCTCCAGAATTTCCGTCTGAATTCCATAATCATAGGTCCGCCGCAGCAGAGCCTGTATTTTGGCGGTGAGGATTCCCATATCAAAGGGCTTGGCCACAAAATCATCGGCTCCCTGGTTCACCGCCATAATAATATTCATGTTGTCCGAGGCCGAGGAGAGGAAGATCACCGGAACCCTGGAAACTTTTCGGATCTCCCCGCACCAGTAATAGCCGTTGTAAAAGGGAAGCATAATATCCAGCAGCACCAGATGGGGCTGGAAAGCGCTGAATTCTTCCGTAATCTTCCGGAAGTCCTCCGCCTGGCGGGCTTCAAACCCCCAGGCGGAAAGCTGCTTCTGAATTTCCCCGGCAATTCCCGGATCGTCCTCCACAATATAGATCCGATACTGTTTATCGCTCATTGTTAATCATATACAGCAGCGCATTGACAATACAGGCGGCAATGTTGCTGCCTCCCTTTCTGCCCCTGGCCACGATGCAGGGAATATCCGTACCCATGATCAGCTCCTTGGACTGCACTACATTGACAAAACCTACCGGCGCTCCGATGATCAATTCCGGCCGGAAGCCGTCCTGAATCAGTTCATACAGCCGCACCAGGGCTGTGGGCGCGTTCCCCACGGCAAAGATCAGATTGGAATCCAGCTTGGCAGCCTTTCCCATGCTTACAGAGGCTCTGGTGGTTCCCAGTTCTTTTGCTTTTTCCGCCACATCCTCGTCAGACATAAAGCAGTAAACCTCCCCGCCGTACCGGGCCAGAGATTTCTTATTGATCCCGGCTTTTGCCATCTGGGTATCGGTGACAATGCAGGCGCCCTTCTGAATGGCAGCTAGGGCCTTCTCCACGGCTCCCTCTGAAAAATACAGGTTATCCGCGTAGTCAAAATCCGCGCTGGTGTGAATGCAGCGCTTTACAATCAGCTCTGTGCCGGGAGCCAGCTTCTTATCTCCCAGTTCCTCCGTAATAATCTCAAAGCTGCGTTTCTCAATATCCATGGGTTTTACATTTTCCAGTTCAATATGGCTCATGTCTCATACCCCCTGTTCCAGAATGGTGTAGATCTGTTTCATATCCAGATGTTCTCTCAAAGCCGCTGCCAGAATGTCGTACTGGGTCTCCTTGAAGGTCTGATAGTCCACTCCCGTCATCTTTGAAGTGTCGATGCCTTTGGCTTTTCCCAGGGCTTCCACGATCTTCTCCGCCACCTGCTCTTTGTCAAAAATGCTGTGGACGTAGGAACCGTAGACATTGCCTTTCTGATTTCCGTCCGGCTTGATCTCTCCGGAAGATTGATTGGTGTCGGAAATCTTTGTGAAAGGCGAAGCCCCCTCCGAAGCTGTGCTGACTCCCATATGGATCTCATATCCTTCCAGGGCGGTTCCCGTCAGGCCGGAGAGGATTCCCTGTACCTGGCCGAATACGCCCTCCACCCGGGTTCTGGTCTTGTTTCCCGCGAAGACCGTGTCCATGGGAAGCAGACCCATACCCTTGATGCAGCCGCCGCTCTCCACACCCATGGGATCGCTTAGGGTATCGCCCAGCATCTGGTAGCCGCCGCAGACTCCGAAAATCACGGTTCCGGCCGCCGCGGCCTTCAGGATCTCCGCCTCCAGGCCGTTCTGCCGCATCCACAGCAGGTCTTCCATGGTATTCTTGGTTCCGGGCAAAAGGATCATATCCGGATGCTTCAGTTCCGAAACCCTCTGCACATACCGCAGGGAAACCCCCGGCATGCTCTCAAAGGGATTAAAGTCTGTAAAGTTGGAGATCCGGGGCAGCCGGATCACCGCGATATCGATGAGGCCCACCTCCTGTTTTCCGCTGAATCGCTCCGTCAGGCTGTCCTCGTCCTCCACTTCAATGTTCAGGTAAGGAGCCACTCCCACTACGGGGATCCCGGCCCTTTCTTCCAGCATCTTTACTCCGGGATCCAGAATGGTCTTGTCTCCCCGGAATTTGTTGATAATCAGGCCCTTCACCATGGCTCTCTCATCCGGCTCCAGCAGTTCCACCGTGCCGATGAGCTGGGCGAAAACGCCGCCCCGGTCAATGTCTCCCACCAGGAGCACCGGCGCCTGGGCGATCTTGGCCATGCCCATGTTCACAAAGGCGTCATCGTCCTTGAGGTTGATCTCCGCCGGGCTTCCTGCCCCCTCGATGACGATAATATCATTCTCCGCGGCCAGGGACTCATAGGCCTGTCTGACCGCCGGGATCAGATTTTTCTTGTAGGCGAAGTAGGCCCGGGCGTCCATGTTGCCCAGGACCTCGCCGTTTACGATCACCTGGGAGCCCATGTCGTTGGTGGGCTTCAGAAGAATGGGATTCATCCGCACAGAGGGAGCGATCCCCGCCGCCTCCGCCTGCATCACCTGGGCCCGGCCCATCTCCAGACCCTCCCGGGTAATAAAAGAGTTCAGGGCCATATTCTGGGCCTTAAAGGGGGCTACCCGATAGCCGTCCTGTTTAAAAATCCGGCACAGTCCCGCCGCCAGCAGGCTTTTCCCCGCGTTGGACATGGTTCCCTGCACCATTATCGCTTTTGCCATCTGTCTGTCTCCTCCTGTATCACGCCAAAGCTTCCAGAAGCTTCAGATTCTCTTCATGGGTCTTTACCGCCGCCCGGTAATACCCCGGTCCCAGTCCCCGGTAATTTCCGCAGTCCCGGATCAGAATTCCCCGGCTCAGGGCTTTTTCTGTCAGCCCTTCCGGCCCTTTAAAAAATAGATAGTTGGCTCTGGAATCGTACACCTGAAACCCAAGCTCCCCCAGCCGCTTCCGCAGGAACTCGCGCTCTGTCCTTACAATCTCCCTGGCCTTTTCCACGTAGGCCTCCTCCCTCAGGGCCGCCGCGCCGGCGGCCTGGGCGGGAATGGACACATTCCAGGGCTGCACGCAGTCCCGCATGGCCTCCAGCAGACGAAGATCGGAACAGATCCCGTAGCCCAGACGGATCCCCGCCATGGCGTACCGCTTGGTAAAGGCCTTCAGCAGAAACAGCTTTTCATGATCCTTCAGGGCCGCTTTCAGGGTGTACCGCTCCGGCTCCTCGATAAAATCCTGGAAGCACTCGTCCACCGCCAGAAAGGTATCGGTCCGGCGGCACCGCTCCAGGATCCGGCCCATAAGCTCCGGCTCAATGAGGGTACCGGTGGGATTGTTGGGATTGCAGAGCATGAGAAACTCTGTTCCGGGAGTGATGGCCTCCAGGATCCTCTCCGTCACCCGGAAACCCTCCTCCTCCTTCAGTTCAAAATAGGAAATTTCTGTCCCTGCCAGACGGAGGGCCTGCTCATATTCCGCGAAGGTAGGGGCCGGAAGCAGCGCCCGCCGGGGCCGCAGGGCCAGGGCCAGCATAAAGATCACCTCCGCCGCTCCGTTCCCGCAGACCAGATAATCCTCCGGAACCTGCTCGTAGGCGGACAGTCCCTGCCGCAGGGCCTCCATGCGGATGTCCGGATAATTGTGGATCTCCCGCAGGCTTTCCGCCGCCGCCCGGATCACTGCCTCCGGCGTGCCCAGAGGGTTCATGTTGGCGGAAAAGTCCAGGGCGTTTTTATGGCGGTAGACGTCCCCGCCGTGTATTTTGTCCTTCATGTTCTCTCTCCTTGTTCCGGCTTTTTGTGTTCTCTCAGATCAGCGGCCGGAAATTCCAGTACAGAGCCAGACAGGCCAGCCGCAGAACCGCCGCCAGCACCAGTGTCAGAATGGCGGCAGCGTACATGAGCCGGTTGGCTCTGGGGATATCCTCCGGCTCCACCGGCCGGATAGGATCTCCCAGGGTAGGCTTTTTATGGAGTTTCCCGAAATACCAGGCGTCTCCCGCCAGCTGAATATCCAGAGCGCCCGCTGCCGCCGCCTCCGTGTGGGCGGAATTGGGGCTGGCATGTTTTTTCCGGTCCCTGCGGTACATGTTCAGAGCGTTCTTTCCGTCCATGCCGCAGAACCATGCCCCGGCGATCATCAGAAGGCCGGCCAGCCGGGCGGGAAGAAAGTTCACCGCATCATCCAGCCGGGCGGCAAAGGTGCCGAAGTACCGGTATCGGTCATTTTTGTATCCCACCATGGAATCCATGGTATTGATGGATTTATAGAAAAATCCTGCCGGAGCTCCCCCGATCATTAAAAACAGCAGGGGGGCGATGACCCCGTCGGAGGCGTTCTCCGCCACCGTCTCCACCGCCGCCTTGGTGACTCCCTGAAAGCTCAGGTTCCGGGTGTCCCGGCCCACGATCATGGAGACGGCATAGCGGGATTTTTCCAGATTCCCGGATCTCACCGCCTGATAGACCCGCATACTCTCCACCTTCAAAGCCTTTGCGGCCAGCAGCTGGTAGCACCAGAAGGTTTCCAGGGCAAAGCCGGCCCAGACATTGAGTCCGTACAGAAACCGCAGCAGGAGCAGAGGCGCCGCCGTGCTGATGCCGGTGACAAACAGCACCAGAAAGACCCCCGCGGCTCTCTCTCCGGTTTTTGTTTTGGGAAACAGGCTCCGCAGGAGTTTTTCAAAGAATTCGATCAGTTTTCCGATGATCCGCACGGGATGGTATAGCCACACGGGATCTCCAAAGATCAGGTCCAGCAGAAATCCCAGAACCGCTGCCGGCAGAATATAGTCTAACATAGTCCCTCCCTTTCCCTGCAGGCGTCCAGAAAGGCCAGGGGCAGTTTTGTATTGGCATAATAATAAAGATGGGGAAATCCTGCCAGCAGATTAGCCTGGCTGTGAATGCACCGCCAGGAACGGGTTCCGGAGGGTTTTACCGCCAGAAAATCCCTCCCCGGATCCTCTGACTCAAAATAGTGGAATTCATGGGAACGGATGTCCCCTGTCTCCCGTCCGAAAACCTTTCCCCCTGACAGGGTAATGTATCCGAACCGGGTGAGCCGGCCGTTGTTCCAGGCTTTTCCCCGGATCACTCCCGCCATGGGGTATTCTTTTCCCTCCATGTCTGTCATAGTCTCATGGAGGTAGAGAAAGCCGCCGCACTCCGCCATGCAGGGAAGACCTCCCTCCACGGCCCGGCGGATGGATTCCCGCATGGAGACATTTTCACTGAGTTCCCGGACGTGCAGTTCCGGGTAGCCTCCGTGGAGCAGCAGGCCGGAAAGCCCCTCCGGCAGTTTCCTGTCATGGAGAGGGGAAAACTCCACCAGCTCCGTCCCCTGCTCCCGGAGGAAGCTGAGATTGTCCTCGTAGAAAAAACAGAAGGCCTCATCCCTGGCCAGGCCGATCCGCAGGCCCGCCCCGGCTGTTCCGGATTCCGGATATCCGGGCTCCGGCAGCTGTTCCGCTTCTCTGGCAATGGCAAAGATCGTCTCCAACTCCAGGGTTTCCTCCAGGCGGCTGCTTAAAAGTTCCATCTTCTCCTTCAGGGAGTCCACCTCCTCCGGCAGCATCAGCCCCAGATGGCGGCTCTCCAGCACGCAGTCCTTCAGCACCGGCACATAGCCCGCCACTTTCACATGCAGTTCCTCTTCAATGACCTTCTTCATTCTAGGATACAGCATGGGAGAGATCCGGTTCAGTATCACCCCCTGGATCAGAGGAACCTTCTGAAAATCCAGGAATCCTTTAATGAGAGCCAGCAGGGAACGGCTGGAGCCGGAAGCGTCCGCTACCAGCAGCACCGGCGTTCCCGTGACGGCGGCCAGGTCGCTGGCCCCTCCCCTGGAGGAAGTCTCGCTGAGGCCGTCATAGTAGCCCATCACTCCCTCCATCACCGCCATCTCACAGTCTGCTCCGTTTTTCGCCAGCAGCATCCGGGTGGTATCCGGATCTGTAAAAAAAGGATCCAGATTCCGGCTTTTGGCCCCCAGAACCCGGCTGTGGAACATGGGATCGATAAAGTCCGGCCCGCACTTAAAGGAAGCCGTCCGGATTCCTCTTTTTTTCAGGATCCCCAGAAGGCCGCAGGTCACCAGGGTTTTTCCGCTGCCGCTTTTGGGCGCGGTAATCAGTACACGGTTAAGCCTCATGGATTCCACCTCCGGTTCCAGAAATAATGTAGACGGGATTCTGCCCCATCATCATGTGATAGCGGCCCAGCTCCCGGGACTTTGCAGCTGTCACTGAGACAATATCCACATCGGTAAAGGGAAGCTCCCCCATAACCTTCAGGGCCTCCCCCAGGGTCTCCAGGGTAATGGCGTTGACCACCATCCTGAGAGAGGGGTTCTTTTCCAGCAGCAGCTCCGCGATCTCCCTGAGATTTCCGGAGGAGCCGCCGATAAAGGCGTGGGTGGGAGCCGGCAGGTCTTTCAGAGCCTCCGGAGCCGGCCCCTCTACAATGGTCAGGTTGTCTGCCTGGAATTTTTTCTTATTTTTTTTCAGCAGTTCCACCGCCGCGGGGTTCTTCTCCACCGCCCATACATGGCCTTCCAGGGCCATCCGGGCCATCTCCACAGACACAGAACCGCTTCCGGCTCCCACGTCATAGATAAGCGAATCCTCCTGCAGCCGCAGTTTGCTTAAGGACACTTCCCGGACTTCCTCTTTGGTCATGGGAACCTTGTCCCGGAGAAATTCTCCGTCCGGGATCCCGTGGGTCACGGTTTTGTCCGGCCGGGGATTTTCCACCAGCAAAGCGGCAAGAGAATCCCCCTCATATTCCAGAAATTCTTCCGGTCTCCCGCTGCGGATCTTCTCCTCCGGATAGGTAAAGCGTTCCCCCACATGAACCGTCACATCCGGCATCCCGTATTCCATCAGCTTTCCGCAGAGTTCCCGGACATCCTCCGGTTTCCCCAGCAGGGAAAACACCCTGGGATATTTCCGGATCAGACCGATGAGGTTGCTCTCTCTTCCGTGGCGGCTGGTGATCTTCACATCCTCCCAGGACAGCTTCAGCCGGCTGCAGAAATAGACCAGGGAGGAGATCCCCGGAATCAGTCTTATCTCCCCGGGAAGCACTTCCAGCAGCTTTTTAGCGCCGCTGTAAAATCCCACATCCCCGGAAAGCAGCACCGCCGCCCGGTGAAATTCCGGATGTTCCCGAAGATAGGCCGCGATCTCTCCCGGCCGGTATTCTTTCAGAAGGGTCTTCCCCTCGTGGGGCACGCTCTCCAGCATCCTGCCCGCGCCGATGAGCAGGTCCGCCGACCGGCAGAAAGCCCGGGCCTCCTCCGTCATAGTGGCTCCCTCTCTGCCGCCCATGCCGATGCCTACCAGAGCCGTTTCCGGGAACGGCCGGATGCCCTTCCTGGGTTTCCCGAACTTCTCTTTCAGATATTCCAGGCATTCTTCCAGGCTCATACCCTCCTCCCGCAGAGGACGGCCGATAATCACCAGGCGGCAGCCCGCCGCCTCCGCGGCGGATACCTTTTCCGGAAAACCGCCTGCCGCCCCGGTATCCTTGGTCACCAGATACCGGGCCCTGGTCTGCCGCAGCATAGCCGCGTTGAGTTCATGGGAAAAGGGTCCCTGCATACAGATGAGATGCTTTCCCTGAAAGCCCAGCTCCGCGCAGCTCTTCACCACCTCCGGCAGAGGCAGGACTCTGGCGAAAATCCGGTTTTCATAGTCCGGAACCGCCCGGAAAGCCGGAAGCTCCTTGCTGCCGGTGGTAAGAAAGATATTGCCCTCTGTCCCGGCCAGATATTCCGCCGCGGCCTCCGGGCTGTCCATGCGGACCGCGTCCTCCTCCCCGGTGAGGGTGCTGCTCCGCAGCACTCTCAGATAGGTTCTTCCGGTTTTTTCGCAGGCGGAACGGATGTTTTCCGTCACCGCCGACGCGTAGGGATGGGTGGCGTCAATAACCAGGGCGTCCTCCCCGGCAAAGAGGCGCTTCATCTCCCCCTCGTCCATGCGTCCCCCGGACACAGAAAGGCTTCCCCCCTCTTCCAGAAGGCTCCGGCCGTATTCCGTGGCCGCCGAGGCCAGGGCGGGAACTCCCAGCTCTTTTAAATATTCAGCAATCTTTCTTCCCTCTGCCGTGCCGGCAAAGAGCAATACCTTATACATCCCTGTATCCTCTGGGGGTCACCATTTTTCCGGCCAGGGCTTTTGTCTGAGAGTTTCCGATAAAGACGGTAGTAAACATATCCACAGTGGTATCCCGCAGTTCCTTCAGGGTCAGTACCCGGCAGGCTTCCCCCTCTCTTCCGATATTGGACACAATGCCGCAGACCGTGTCCCCGGATTTATATTTCATCATCAGATCACAGGCTTTGGCCAGGTAATCATGGCGCTTTTTGCTGGAGGGATTGTAGAGGCATACCACAAAGTCTGCCTCCGCCGCTGCCAGCAGCCGTTTTTCGATCTTCTCCCAGGGGGTCAGCAGATCGCTGAGGCTGATGAGACAGAAATCATGAATCAGAGGCGCCCCCAGCACCGCCGCTCCTCCTGTAGCCGCTGTAACTCCCGGAATAATGGAAAGCTCCACCTCCGGATATTTTTCTCCCACCTCGTACATGAGGCCGGCCATGCCGTATACCCCGGCGTCCCCGCTGCAGATCATGGAAACCACATGTCCCTTTTTTGCCTCCTCAAAGGCCAGCACGCAGCGGTCCACCTCTTTGGTCATGGGAGTGGTCAGAAACCGTTTGTCCGCAAAATGATCCTTCACCAGATCCACGTATACCGTATATCCTATGATGGTATCGCTGGCCTTTAATGCCTCCGCGGCCTCTATGGTCATTTTTTCATAGGCCCCGGGGCCGATTCCAACTACATATATCTTATTCAAAATTCTACGCTCCTGTTCTCCAGGGCAACCGCGCAGGTCACGCCGTCGCCGCTGACTTTTCTGATAATCAGCTCACCGTTTCCCGCAAGAACGGCGCTGCGCTCGCAGACATTGTCCACGCCGGTCACTTCCGATACAAAACCGGAAGAAGTAAAAGTTCCGGGAACCGCCCTCAGTTCCTCCGCGCTGAAAGTCCGCAGGGGAAGTTCCCTGACGCGGCAGAATTCCAGCAGTCCCGGCTCGTCCTTCTTCAGATCAATGGTAGCCGCCTGCAGCAGAGCCTCGGGATAGAGGCTGAAGCCGCGCAGGGCATCGTCCACCAGCCGGGCGATCTGACGGGCGGTGGTTCCCCTGCGGCATCCGATTCCCACGGTCAGGCACCGTGGAATCAGCCAGAGAGTGTGATCGAAATAGGCCCGGGAATAGGAGGGGCTGATGTAAATTCCCAGAGAGGTTTCTCTTTTTGCCTGCTCTCTGTCCTGCTCCCGATAAAATTCCGCGCTCCAGACCAGTCCCTCCGGAAGTTCCCCCTTTACGGGAAAATGGGTGTAAAAGCCTACCTGATCTCCCGCCAGCAATGCGGCTGATACCTCTTTGGCATAGGTCATATTGGAGATCACCATATTATTTTTCTTTGCGTATACATCTACGGCAAATTTCTGGTTCACATCCGTCGCCGTGGTCAGCACGGCCCTGCAGCCCAGCCCCTGCTCCATCCACAGAGCCATCTCATTGGCCCCGCCGATATGGCCGGACAGAAGAGGGATACAGTACTGGCCTTTCTCATCCAGCACCAGCACCGCCGGATCCACTCTCTTATCCTTTACATAGGGAGCGATAGCCCGCACGGCGATTCCCGCCGCGCCCACAAAGATCAGGCAGTCGCTGTCCTGAAAGCGGCCGGCCGTCCAGCTCTGGAGCCCTTCTCTGAGAGCCCGGATCTCCGGATGGGCGTCCAGGTTCAGCTTTTTCCCCTTGCAGTACCATCTGACCTCCATTTCCTTCTCCCCGGAAACGGATGCCAGAAGCTTTCTGATTTTTTCAGAAAGCTCCATACCCGCGTTTGTAAAACAAATCCCCGCGATTTTCATGTTGACACCCCTTTATTTTTCAGTCTTGTTTCGTGCCCTGACGGAACTCCGTGGTGAATTCCGGATGGTACAGCTTGGACCGGTCGTAATGACTGTGGGTCACAATATCGCCGATAATCATCAGGGCGGTTTTCGTGATATTTTCTCTTTTGGCCGTTTCCGCCAGGGTTCCCACCGTGCAGACACAGGCCTTTTCATCCTCCCAGGTAGCCTTGTATACAATGGCCGCCGGCGTATCCGCCTGATAGCCCCCCGCTATCAGACGCCTGCTCAGCTCCTCCAGCATGCCGGTGCTTAAAAACACCACCATAGTGGCCTGGTGGGCGGCGAAGGATTCAATGCTCTCCTTCTCCGGCACCGGCGTTCTTCCCGCCATACGGGTAATGACCACGCTCTGGGAAACCTCCGGCAGGGTATATTCCAGATTCAGGGCGGAAGCCGCTCCGCAGAAAGAGCTGACTCCCGGACAGTAATCGTAGCCAATGCCTTTTTCATCCAGCACGTCCATCTGCTCCCGGATGGCTCCGTAAAGACAGGGATCTCCCGTGTGCAGCCGCACGGTAACAAGTCCCTCATCTTCTGCCTCTTCCATGACCTGCAGAACTTCTTCCAGGGTCATTTTCGCGGAATTGTAAACCCTGCATCCCTCTTTTTTATAATCCAGCAGCTGCGGGTTCACCAGAGAACCGGCGTAAATAATCACATCCGCCTCCTCCAGGAATTTTTTTCCCCGCAGGGTAATCAGATCCGGGGCTCCGGCCCCGGCGCCTACAAAATGTATCATGACTTCTCCTTTACGATAATCAAAGAATAATATCCCGCGTCTTCCGGAATCTCCTCCGGGGAACGGTAGATCCTTTCATTTTCCATGCCGCAGTTTTCGATCATGGAAGCGGGAATCTGCTGCTCCAGCAGGATTTTTTTCACCTCCGCCATTTTCTTGCCCGCTTTCATCAGCACCTTGGTGCCGGAAAGCTTCAATGCCTCCTCAATCTGGTAGGAGGCCGGAATCACATGCAGGGGCTCCGCCTTCTCCACCAGCCCGGTATTCAGCCTTGCCGCCACCGCGCAGAAGGAGGTAATGCCGCTGACGATCTCCGTCTCATAGCCGGCGGCCTGCACCCGCTTATGTACATAAATGTAGGTGGAGTACACCGTGGGATCCCCCAGGGTGGGGAAGGCCACGTCCATGCCCTTGTCCAGATATGCCATAATGGCCGCGGCCCCCGCCTCATGGGAAGCCTCCAGCTTCGCGGGATCCTTGGTCATAGGCATATCCACTGCCAGAAGCTCCTTTTCCGCGATCTCCGGATAGGCTCCCTCCACGATCTTATAGGCAACGGTTTCCCGGGGCTCTTTCCCGGGAAGAGCGATCACCTTGCTTTCCCGGATCACCCGCAGGGCTTTCAGGGTCAGCAGCTCCGGATCCCCGGGGCCGATGCCCACTCCGTACAATTTTCCTTTCATATCTTAATCCTCGCTTTTTGCTCATTTATCCTGCGGATCAGTTCCGGCACCGTCTCGGTCTCTCCCAGCTTTCCCCGGACAGAGGAAAACAGAATGGCCCCTGTCTCCAGGCTGCCCTTTGTCCTCTGATTCAGATAAAACTGCACCCGTCCGCATACTTCCTCCATGGTATGTTCCAGGAGTTCCTGTCCGGAAGCGGCCAGAACATCCAGGGCTTCCTCTGTGGTTCCGGTGTCCAGGATTTTTCTCACTGTTTCCCGGTCCGCTCCGGCCCGGAAGGCCGCCGCCGCCATAAGCTCCGCTCTGGCGTCCGCGTTCCGGGAATGGGTATTCATAATCCCTCCGGATACCTTGATAAATTTCCCGATGTGGGCGATAAACAGAATGCCCCGGATTCCCAGCTCCTCCGCCAGATCCAGAGTCTCCCCCACATAGTTGCTGCATTTCATCTCGCAGGAAAGATCCAGGTCCGGCAGCTGTCCGGCAAAGGCCTCCCCGTAATTTCCCGGGGTGACCACCAGATATTCCCCTCCGGCGGCGGCCAGCATCCGCATTTCCGCCTCAATACTTTTCACCAGAGCCTCCTCGCTCATGGGCATAACAATGCCGCTGGTTCCCAGCACGGACAGGCCGCCCCGGATTCCCAGACGGGGATTAAAAGTTCCGGCGGCGATCTTCTCCCCACCGGGAATGGAGATCATCACTTTCAGGCCGCCCCTGTAGCCCTGCCGGCGGCAGACTTCCTCTGTCTCCTTCCGGATCATCTCCCTGGGAGTGCTGTTGATGGCCGCGTTTCCCACCGGCTGGTTCAGTCCCGGCCGGGTAACCCGGCCCACGCCCTCCCCTCCGTCGATGAGGATCCCTTGTTCTTTTCTCCTGCTTACCTCCGCGAAAACCAGCAGTCCGTGGGTAGAGTCCGGGTCGTCGCCTCCGTCCTTGCGGACCGCGCAGCGGACTGTTTCCATCTGCCCATCCGCCCCCGGCCGCATAGCAATTTCTTCCACCTGCAAATGCAGCAGAATCCCCTTGGGAGTCTTCAGCGCCGTCTCTTCCACGGGTTCCCCCGTCAGAAGCATCCAGGCGGCGGCTTTTGCCGCGGCAGCCGCGCAGGATCCTGTGGTATAGCCGCACCGCAGTTTTTTATGGCCCTTCAGGACATACATGTCCTCCAGGCCGGTTTTATGCTCCTTCATCTTTTGTTACCTCTTCCGGTCCGGTTTTACTGTCTGACAAAACATTCCAGTTTTCTCTGTCCTCTCTCAAGTTCCGAAATCAGGGTTTTGTCTTCCGGAAACACCTCCTGAAAAGCGCGGAATTCATCCAGGAGCCCGGAACCGTGGCCCACCATGCAGGCTCCCGCGTCGCTTCCCAATGCCAGGGAAACCCCCAGGGCTCTGGCAGCTTTCAGCATTTTTCCGGTTCTCTCCCAGATCCGCTCCAGAATCCGGTCCGGATATCTTCCGCAGCCTATGAGATTCTTTACCGTCACCACCGTAGGCACCCAGAGAGTTCCGCACTCCGCCAGCACCCGCAGGCTCTGCTCGTCCTGAAAATTTCCGTGCTCCAGGGAATCCGCCCCGCAGGCGGCGGCAATCTCGCAGGCTCTGGCTCCATTGGTATGGCTCATGACCAGAAAACCCTCCTCATGGGCGATGTGCACCATTTCAAAGACTTCCTTCTCCCTCAGAGCCCTGCCCGTCAGCGTGTGGTCGGTCTGAAAATCCATGATTCCGGTGGTCATAATCTTTATAAAGTCCGCGCCCTGGCGTTTTCTCTCCTTTACCAGAGCGGCAAACTCTTTCATGTCCTCAAAGGCTTCCCCCACTACCCGGCCGTAATGGCCCTTTTTAAAAAGAGCCGCCCCGGGGGTCAGATAGGTAATCCCGTATTCCGGCGCCAGCTTCCTGGCCAGAAAGGAAGCGCCGAAATGATCTCCTCCGTCCCGGACAAAGGAGATGCCTCTCTTCTGATACTCCTGCAGATGCAGACGGATCACCCGCTCATCCGGGCCGTTTTTATGGGTTTCCACTGCCCGGTGATAATCTGCTCCGTTCATAAAAATATGGGCATGCCCCTCGCCAAAAGGAAATCTTTTATTCATGGCTGTCACCCCGGACGATCCTTCCGTCCACGATCAGCTGCCGGCTTCCCCGAAGATAGGCTTCCGGATCCAGGCGCACCCGGTATCCCTCAGCGTTTTTCACATGCCAGCTGTAGTAATCCTGGTGAGGAAAGCCGTAGGCTTCCAGAATACTCATGATGGTTCCGCCGTGGACGATCAGAGCCGCCTCCGCCCACTGGTTTTCGTAAGCCTCCAGAACCACCCGGTTCAGTCCGGCAATGCACCGCTCCCGAAACTCCTTCCGGCTTTCTCCTCCCGGGAACTCCAATGTCCCGCCGCTGTCCACCCATTTCTGGTAGTTGGGATTCCCGCTCAGCTCCTGATAATTCTTATTTTCAAATTCTCCGAAATCGCATTCCGCGAATTCCTCCACCAGGGTAATTTCCTGTCCGGGATAGAGAATCTCAGCTGTCTCCCGGCAGCGTTTCCTGGGGCTGGCGTAAACCCGGTCCACGCGGCCCAGATCATATTTTTTTAAGTCTGCGGCTTCCTCCGGGAGCAGCGGCTCATCGGTGGTGCCGATATACCGCCCCTGTGTATTCCCGTAAGTCATTCCATGCCGTATCATATACAGTTTCAGCATCTGCCTCTTCTCCCCTCCCGCAGTTTTCTCATGCTTCTTTCTTTTTAATTGCCGTCCCGATGCCGCAGACCACCCGGTAGACCTCCTCCGAAAAGGCTGCCAGTTTCTCACAGGTCCGACCCACCGCTTCCCGGTATTTCCGGTCAAAGGGATCCACGGGCACTACCCCGTAGCCCAGCTCATTGGAAACGATAATAATATCCGGATTTTTCTCTATGATTTCCTCCGCCAGGCCCTCCGTGCTTCTGCCCTCCTTAAGTTCCCGCTTGATAAAATCATGGAAATGCACCATGCCTTTACAGGCAAAGATCTCGCTTCTGGAACAGGTATAGCCGTCCAGCCATTCCTTCACATCCGGAAACTGTTTTTTTACAAAATTAAATTTGCCCTGAAAGGCTCCTCCGACTACTAGTTTCATCCTATCAACCCCGCAATCCTATTTCCTATTACAACCGCCAGCACCATGGCCAGCTCGCTGATACACACATAAAATCCCGCCAGATCCCCGGTGATTCCGCCGAAATACTTCAAAGCCATATGATGGTAAAAAGCGAAGCAAAACGCTGCCGCCGCCATCATCAGCAGGCCGGAAAGGGGATCCAGAAATACCGCCGCCGCCGTCAGCAGCGCCAGATAAATGGCCAGAACCGCATTTACTTTCTGTTTCAGTGAATTTTTTCCGAAGGCTGCCGCCGTTCCCTTGGGATTGGCATTGGGAAAATTTTCTACCGACAGCGCGGAGAATGTTCTGGACACACAGAAACCAAGGCACAGCGCCGGCAGGCACTCCTTCGTTACTTCCCCCGCCGCCCCCAGATAAAGTACCATGTAGCTTGCCCCGCAGATGACGGCAAAGGCTCCCGCATGGGAATCCTTCAGGATCTCAAGCCGTCTCTCCTTTTCTCTCCAGGAACTCATGGCGTCTGAAGTATCCAGAAAGCCGTCCAGGTGAATTCCCCCTGTAACCAGCACCGGAATCAACACAAATCCGGCGCTTCGCAGCAATGGCTGAAATCCCAGGAATTCCGCCAGATAAAACCATCCGAATTCCAGGGCCCCCACAGCCAGACCCACCCAGGGGAAAAAGCACATGGAGTACTTCATATTCTCTTTTGTCCAGTCAGCCCCAGGCATGGGAATCTTGGAATACATGGAAAAGGCCACCACAAAGCTGTTGACCAGACTTTTCATGCTGCGTCTCCCCCTTTAAGGGCAATGGGAATCCCGCACACTACTTCTGTCACCCGGTCCGCCCAGCGGGCAATCTCCTGGTTGATGGTTCCCAGATACTCCTGATATACCCGGGTGGAACTGTCGTACTCCGCCCCATCGGAAAAAATCTCGTTGGTGACAATCACCAGATTGGCCGCCAGATCCTTCAGCCGCCAGGCCCCCCTGAGAACCGCCTCCACCGTGTGAAGCCGGGCTCCATCCGGCCGGAACATCTCATTTGCCACCAGATTGGACATGCATTCCAGCAGAATATTGGCCCCCTTTGGAAATTCTTTGTGGGCCATCGCTGTGTAGCACTCTATGGTTTCAAAATTTTTCTCCGCCCGCATAGCCCGATGCCGGGCAATCCTCTGCCGGCTTTCTTCATCGCTGGGATACATGGTGGCGATGTAGATTCTCCGTCCCGGTCCCAGTTTCAGGATTTCCCCCTCTGCGTACCGGGATTTTCCGCTGCCGGAACCGCCTGTTATTAAATGCAGCATCCTATCTATCACTCCTAACTTAAGGGGACATACGTCTCGATCTCATTTTCCTCAAAGGTAGCCATCTTATTGTACACTTCCAGTCCCATGTCCAGCAGCGGGAACAGCATGACTGCTCCGCTTCCCTCTCCCAGACACATGTCGCAGGTAAGAAAGGCCTCCTTGCCGATGGAGCGCAGCAGCAGCTCCGCCGCAGGCTCCCTGGACACATGGGAGGCCATCATGTAATCCGCCGCCAGTGGGCAGATCCGCATGGCAGTCAGAGCCGCCACACAGGAAATAAATCCGTCAATCACCACCGGCATGCGCAGTGCCGCTCCCCCCAGGAACACTCCTGCCATGCCCGCGATATCAAAGCCCCCTACTTTTGCCAGCACATCCACCGGATCTTCCGGATCCGGCTGATTGACCTCAATGGCCTTTCGGATGGCATGAACTTTCCGGCTCAGTCCCTCGCTGGACAGCCCCGCGCCTCTTCCGGTCAGCTCCTCCACCGGTCTTCCCAGAAATACAGAAGCCATGGCGCTGCTGGTAGTGGTGTTGCCGATGCCCATCTCGCCGGTAGCCAGAATCCGGTAGCCCTCTCTCCTTTTTTCTTCCGCCAGCCGGATCCCCGTCTCCAGTCCCTGAAGCGCCTGCTCCCGGGTCATAGCGGGTCCTTTGGTCATATTCTTCGTGCCGAAGGCAATCTTGCAGTTCCGGATGCTGGTATCCCGGTAGATGCCTATATCCACCGGAAAAATGTCCGCCCCGGTTTTCCGGCAGAGAATGCCGGCCGTGGCCTTTTCCTGCAGGAAATTTTCCGCCACCTGGGCGGTGACCTCCTGGCCTGTCTGGGTGACTTTCTCCTCCACAACGCCGTTGTCGGCGCAGAGCACCAGCAGAGCCTTTTTCCCGATATCCACCTGGGAGCTGCCCTGGATCCCGGCCATCTGGACTACCGCTTTTTCCAGCTTTCCGAGACTTCTTAAGGGTTTCGCGATGGAATCCCAGTGCCGCCACGCCGCATCCATGGCTGCCTGGTCCAGAGGAACAATTTCCGCGACTGTTTTCTCCAGTAACATGTCTTTCGTCCTTTCCGTCCGCACATTTGTCTGCGGCGCTTTGCCGCGCCGCAGTACACCTCTGCTATTGTATCATAAAACCCCCCCGGGTACAACCGTCTTCTGCCAAGGGAACCGCCGCCTGAGGGGCGTATGGAAACGGCAGCCGGGAACTCCTCCGCCTGTGAGGGAAGTTCCCGGCTGCCGTAAAAAATCTGTTATTCTTTTTCTCTTTCCCCAAGGCCCAGAATCTTCCGCACGGCCGCTTCCATGCCCTCCACATCCGCTACGGTATTGTGGCGGACCGGAGCGCTGCGGATCTCTTCAATCGCCCGGGGCACCGGAACCTTCGCCGCGGCCTCCAGGGCGTCGATCTGCTCCAGATCTGTCATGCCGTCGTATTTTTCACTGTCTATGGCATGAAGCACGCTTCTGGCAAACTTGTAGGGGCTGGCGGTGGAGGCGATGACGGTTTTGGCGGTATCCCCGGTCTCCTCCCGGTATTTTTCCAGCACACAGACCGCCACCGCCGTGTGGGTGTCAATGACGTAGCGGTCTTCCCGGTAGAGTTTCGCGATGACGGCGGACACCTCATCTTCCCCGGCGTAATTCCCGTAAAAATCTCCCAGTTTTTCTCTCATTTCCCCGGTGATCTCATAGCTGCCTGTCCCGGAAAGAGATTCCATGAGACTTCTGGTCTTCTCCGGATCCTCCCCGGCAACGCGGTAGATCAGCCGCTCCAGGTTGCTGGACACCAGAATGTCCATAGAGGGAGAAGAGGTCAGGATAAACTCCCGGTTCTTATCGTACACGCCGGTGCGGAAGAAATCATAGAGCACTTTATTTTCATTGGAAGCGCAGATCAGCCTGCCGATGGGGAGCCCCATCTGTTTGGCGTAGTAGGCTGCCAGGATGTTGCCGAAGTTTCCGGTGGGCACCGTTACGTTGATCCGGTCCCCGGCGGCAATCTCCCCCTGCTTCACCAGCTGGGCGTAGGCGTACACATAGTAAGCCACCTGGGGCACCAGCCGTCCGATGTTGATGGAGTTGGCGGAGCTGAACTGAAATCCCGCCCGATCCAGATCCGCCGCCAGAGCCGCGTCCCCGAACATCTTTTTCACCCCGGTCTGGGCATCGTCAAAATTGCCCCGGATAGCCACCACATAGGTGTTGTCTCCCTTCTGAGTCACCATCTGCCGTTCCTGCACGGGGCTTACCCCGTCCTTGGGATAAAATACAATGATCCTGGTTCCCGGCACGTCCGCGAAGCCGGCCATGGCCGCCTTTCCCGTATCCCCGGAGGTGGCGGTGAGGATCACAATCTCATTTTTCACCTGATTTTTTCTGGCCGCCGCGGTCATCAGGTGGGGCAGAATAGACAGGGCCATATCTTTGAAAGCGATGGTCGCCCCGTGGAACAGTTCCAGGAAATACGCGCCGTCCGCTTTCCGAAGGGGGGCGATTTCGGGAGTGTCAAACTTTTCATCATAGGCTCTGGCAATGCAGCCTTTCAGTTCTTCCTCCGTATAGTCTGTCAGGAAACGGCTCATAACCTCATAGGCCAGCTCCTGGTAGCTCATCCCGGCCAGTTTCTCCATCGGTACATCCAGGGACGGCATCCGCTCCGGCACAAAGAGGCCTCCGTCACCGGCCAGGCCCTCCAGCACTGCCCGGGAAGCCGTTACTCCGGACTCTCCTCCTCTGGTACTCTTATATAAAATATCCATCCTGTGTTCATCCTTCCATCTAAATTTTCCGCAAACATTATAGCACAGAGCGGAAGCCCCGGGCAAGAGCGAAACGCAGCTTCTCTTCATCTGTAATCCGGACCAGTCCCCGGGACAGCTGAACCATTCCCTCGCTCTGGAAATAGCGCAGCATCCGGGTAATGACTTCCCGGTGGGTGCCCAGGTGGTTGGCAATGGCTTCATGGGTAATCTTCAGTTCCCTGCTTTCCTCGATGGAGGCTTCCTCCAGCAGGAAATCCGCCACCCGCTTGTCAAGACTTTTCCACATAATCTGTTCTATGAGCCACATCACATCGGAAAACCGGGCGGCCATCAGCTCGTTGGTATAATTTGCCGCCGGAGCGGATTCCTCCATGATCCCCTTATAGACTTCAGAGGGAATGATCCAGAGTTCCGTATCCTTTTCCGCCTCAATGACCACTTCAAACTGAATGGAGCGCAGCATGCAGGAGGCGGAAAACAGGCACATGTCCCGGTCAAACAGCCGGTAGATGGTGATCTCCCGCCCCTCCTCCGAAAGAATGTAGGCCCGCAGCTGTCCGGACTTTATCAGCAAAAGCCCGGTGCACTCCTCGCTTCCGTTGTGTATCACTGTCCCCTTTTTTACCGTCCGGGACATAACCGAACCGAGAATGCGGCTTTGCTGAGCGGGGGTAAGTTTGCCCCATACCGGAAAGTAATTTACAAAATCCACAGCGTTCTCCTCCTTCTCCCATTGTATGGTTTCACGCCGCCGCGCGGCATCCGCGTCTTTTTTTGTTTCAGTATAATGAGGGTTTTGCTTTAAGTCAATACGCTGCCGCGCAATGTTCCGCCGGATCAGGATTTTGGTGATATAATCACAGAAAAAGCAGCAAAACTATGGTATACTGTCCGCAGCAAGAGGAAGAAAGGAGCGCAAAAACAGATGCAGTACGCGATCTCATTTTTAGAAGGAATCATAACCTTCATATCCCCCTGTCTTCTCCCCATGCTTCCGGTCTACCTTTCTTATTTCGCCGGAGGCGGTGTGAGAACCGCCGGCAAAACTCTGAAAGGCGCCTTCGGATTTGTCACAGGCTTTACGGCCGTGTTTATCATCCTGGGCGTGCTGGCGGGAACCGTGGGCAGCTTTCTCCGGGAATATCAGACCGCGGTCAACATTGTTTCCGGTCTGATCGTGGTTCTGTTCGGCCTGAATTTCCTTGGAGTGTTCAAACTGAAGCTGTTCCGGGGGAGTAGCCGTTCTGTAAATACCGACAGCATGGGGTTCTTCTCCTCCCTGCTTTTCGGCGTGATTTTTTCTATCGGCTGGACACCCTGTGTAGGCGCGTTTCTGGGTTCCGCCCTGATGCTGGCTTCCCAGCAGGCCCATGTCCTGGAAGGAATGCTGATGCTGCTGGCTTACTCTCTGGGGCTGGGAATTCCCTTCATAATCAGCGCTGTCCTGATCGATTATCTGAAAAGCGCCTTTAACTGGATCAAGCGGCATTACAGCATCATCAATGCCGTCAGCGGTCTTCTGCTGGTTCTGATCGGCATCCTGATGGCGACAGGAACCATGGGAAAACTGCTCAATATCTTAGAATAAGGAGGTCCTATGAAAAATAAAAGAACACTTCTCATCCTGCTTCTGGTATTTGTTTTTCTTCTTGGCGGAGCAGCCCTTCTATACCGTCAGCTGGGACAGAGCGTTGAAACGGACCAGCTGGCAGCCCGGGAGGAACAGCAGCAGGAGAGCGGCGGCGGCAGTGAACCGGAGCAGAAAACGGAAGCGCCGGATTTCACCGTGTACGACAGAGAGGGCAGAGAGGTCCGCCTGTCCGATTACACGGGAAAACCTATTGTGCTGAACTTCTGGGCCAGCTGGTGCGGCCCCTGCCAGAGCGAAATGCCGGACTTTCACGAAAAGTATCTGGAGCTGGGAGATGAGATCCAGTTTCTGATGGTCAACGCCACGGACGGTTCCAGAGAAACCGTGGAAACCGCCTCCGCCTTTGTGGAGGAAAACGCGTACACTTTCCCGGTATTGTATGATACCCAGTCTCTGGCGGCGTACGCCTATGGCGCCTACTCCCTGCCCTCCACGTTCTTTATCGACGCCGACGGCTATCTCGTTGCCCGGGCAGCCGGAGCCATCGACGGGGAAACCCTCCAGCGGGGAATTGATATGATCGCGGGATAGCCCGCCGCGCGGCAGCTGCAGGCCTGAGCGTTCTCAGGCCTGCAGCTGCTTTACATTTCCGAAAATCTCCAAAACTATCCAGAAAATTCATTGACATATTTTTATATTTTATTTATAATTTCCATATAAGATTTTTATTATCCAGAAAGGTGTTTTATATGAAAAAAATCCACTTATCAAGTTCAGAAGAATTGCTGATGGAGATTTTCTGGCAGAAAGGCACTCCTCTTTCCAGCCTGGAGCTTCTGAATCTCTCTCTGGAATCTCCGGAGACCTCCGGCTGGGGCGTCAATTACATTCACAAAATGCTTACTATGCTCCAAAAGAAAAATCTGGTGGAAATCTGCGGATTTATCAAAGAGGGCAAACGGTATGTCCGGCAGTTTTGTCCCTGCCTGACGAAGGAAGAATATATCGCCGGCCTGCTGAAACAGAAAGGCGTAGACGCTTCCTCTTTGCTCAAAATCGCCATGGCGATGGTGCAGCCCGCAGATTCCGGGGACAGCCGGCTGATCAATGAACTGGAACAAATGTTGGACTCCTTTGAAGAGGAAGGAAAAGAGGATAAATAAAATGCAGATTACTCCATTTTCACTTTTTTCGTCTGCGATCTGGATCAGTGTTCTGATCCTGGCGATTTACCTGCTCCGGAAGACCCGCCCCTTTAAGGCCAGATTCAGCCTCTGGGTTCCGATCCTTCTGTATCTGTTCTGCGCGGCGCGGCTGCTGCTGCCCGGAGAATTTCCCTTCTCCATTGTACTGCCGGACAGACATGTTTACGCTTCTGTTTATCGCTTTTTGAAAACAGAGCACACCCTGGGCGGCCATCTGCGGTTTTCCTTTCTCCATCTTTTGTTCCTGGTCTGGCTGCTGACTGCGGGGATCCTACTGCTCCGCCTTCTGATCCGCTGCCGCAGGGCCATGGCTGCCATCCGCTCCCGGGGACAGAACTGCGGGAGAAAAGAATATAAGATCTTCCGGGCTGCTGCTAAAACAGCCGGAAAGCCCCCAAAAATCTCCCTCCGCTTTTTTCCGGATCTGCCCACTCCCATGGGCGCGGGGATCTTCCGCAGATACATCCTTCTGCCTCAAAGGGAATATTCCGAAAAGGAACTGTACTACATACTGCTCCATGAATCCACGCACTTTTTGAACCGGGACATTTTGATCAAGCTGATGATCTCCGTATTCTGCTGCATCTTCTGGTGGAACCCGGCAGTTTACCTGCTGAAAGCGGATCTGGAGCAGACTCTGGAAATGAAATGTGACGCCGCTGTATCCAGGAACCTGGACCGTGTGGAAAAGGTGGTCTATCTGCGGACCATCCTGAACTGTATGAAATGGTCCTCCTCAAAAAAGGCTTCCTTTTATGATGCGGTATGTCTTTTTGACCATCAAAAGACCGGCGGCGTCAAAGAGCGGTTCGCGGCAGTGATGAAGAGCAAACCCTCTCCCTCCCCCGGGAGGGCGAACCTGCTGCTGGTTATTTCCTTCTGCCTGCTGCTGGCTGTCTCCTACCTTTTTATTCCGCAGCCCGCCTACGCTCCCCCGGTTCTGCAGAATACGCCCCGCATACAATATTTTGACGCGGAAGATTCCTATATACTGCAAAAAACAGACGGAACCTATTGGCTTTATACACAGGTAAAAGCGCCCGAAAAGCTTAACGATGAAGAACTGAGAATTTTTAAGCTGGGCAAAGTTCCGGTGAGAAAGGAGGAAAATTAAAAAATTTTTTCCGTCCTGCTAAGCGTTGTTATAACTACGTTGTTTTCTGCTTATCCGGTATTCGCCGGAGACCCGTTTTCGCTGGAACGAGACCAAAGAATTAGGTAAAAATCAATGATCTATGGGAAATCGCAAGATATTTGTGGGCTTCCCGAAATAGCTGCTATGATACGCCGAAAGGAGGTTCCTATGCGCAAAAAAATATCATATCTTTTTATATTTTTTGTACTGATCACTATGATCGGATGCGGCGTTGCTGCTAATCGTTCATCTGAAAGTTCATATAAGGTGGCTGTACTTTCAAAAAACGAGGTGAATTCACAAAAAGACCCGGTTCTATTCGCCACACAGAATGAGGAATCGTATACAGGGACGTTAGAGGAAATTGATGAAATAGAAAATATATATTTATCAATTAACGATGTGATAGTAGAACTGAAATATCAATTTATCCATCCGGAAAAAGCATTGGATGCTATTTCCCAGTCCTGCGAAAATATATTATCTGAAATTCAAAGGGTCTATTCTCTTGAACCTCTTTCAGAAAACAATTGGAGTACCTATAAAAAAACGATGTGGGACTATTTGGATAAAGAAGAAAAACCTCAATGGTATAGTTCCCAAAATGAGGAATTTGGCAGACTGGAAGATTTTTTTGATATATACGAGAATGCGTATAACAATAACCAGGTGATTGATATTGCCCGAAATGCTGATTCTGTAGAGGAATTGTTGACAGAAACAGACTTTGTATCCGTGCTCCCATTCTTTAAAGAACAATTTTGTGAGAAGCTGGCGGAGACAGTAAATAAAACCGCAGAAGATTTTAATTTGACATTTTAAGGCATGCAGCACATGGGCGGCGAGTTTTTCCAGTGCATTAAGCAGAGGAGTTTTGACCATAAAAAGGCCGGCGGCGTTAAAGAGCGGTTCGCAGCGGTGATAAAGGGTACGCCCTCTCCCTCCCCCAGGTGGGCGAACCTGCTGCTAGTTATTTCCTACCTTTTTATTCCCCAGCCTGCCTATGATCCCCCCCGGTCTGCAGAATACGCCGCGCATACAATATTTTGACGCGGAAGACTCCTATATACTGCAAAAAGCAGACGAAACCTATTGGCTTTATACACAGGTAAAAGCGCCGAGAAGCTTAACGATGAAGAACTGAGAATTTTTAAGCTGGGCGAAGTTCCAGTGAGAAAGGAGGAGAATTAAAAAAATGAAAAAATTTTTTCCAGTCCTGCTAACCAGTGTTATAACTATGTTGTTTTCTACTTATCCGGTATTCGCCGGAGACCCGTTTTCTTTATCTCAAACAGACTCAATGATATCTTCTGCAGTAACTTCTGATACTGAAATCGTACCATATGCAGATACAATTATTTACAAATATCGCTATTATAATGGAGTTCTTCAATACCGCCGCTGGAACGAAACCAAAGAATGTTGGGTCGATCCTGATTGGATTGCTTTCGGCTAACGTTCCGCTGTTTTCAAGCAGCGTTTATCGAATAGGGGGTGATTCCAATGATTCCATAATAAATCCACATGAAACCAAAAGGCTGGCACCCTGCCGTTCTAAACGGCACGTTGGCTCCATGTGGATATAAAAATTATAGCAGTCTTTTCAAAACCTGACAACTGTAAATCAATTCTGCATCTTTTATTGTTCGAGGAGGTGTACTGTATGAAATTTTTCAAAAAACATCGAATTTCAATTCTCGTGGCTTTGGGTATGATTATGATAACATGTATGCCTGTTTTTGCCACCAGCAGAACCATTGAACTTCCGAGTAATCAGGTGTGGACCGCCAAATTCAGCGAACCCAGAACCGGTAGATATTCCCAGGTAGCTGCCGAATGTGATTCTGTTTATCCCCTGTCAGGAAGCGACAATTTTACGCAAATCCAGTGCCGGGTGGTAAACCAGAGCGGTACAGTTATAACAGGCAACGATTATTACCGGCTCACTGAGGGCATGCCCTCAACTTACATCACTATTGAAGAGGGATACCTGAACTTGTCTGTTGTATATTTCCAGTTCAGGGGCAATACCCCCTCGCCGGCTTACACTGTAGTATCTTACTACGGCAGATAATCCGTCTTTCCGTTTTACCAGTTGAATTTACACTCCCCGGGCAGAGAAACTCTGCCCGGGGAACCCAGAAAGGACCGATGCCTATGTTCCAAAAAGCAACCCTTCAGCAGATTTCTTTTTTGCTGAGACAGAAAAGCGTCCAATTTACCTTTTACCTTCTTCTCCTGATTGTCCTGTACAGTTATTTTTCCGCCATCGCGGAATTTCACGGTATGGATCTGCTGGAAATGTGCGGGCCGGTAAACCTTCTGTCCATTAGCTGGGACCGCGCCAATTACAATCAGGGCCTGCTAATGGTCATCACCATGCTCTATCCGGTGCTGGCGGTCTGTCCCGCGGGATTTTCTCTGGCCCGGGAAAAAGCTTCCGGGGAACAGGTTTTCCTGGCCGCCCGCATGGGATATCGGTCATACCATTTCAGCAAGCTGACCGCCGCCTTCGCGGTAACCGCCCTGGTTTTTATGGTACCTTTTTTTCTGGAGCTGGCTCTCAACTGCACCGCCTTCCCCCTGGATGCCGCCGGCAATCTCATCCCCGCAAATATGTATAACCCTGTATATATAGCCGGGGTGCGGAATTTCCTGTTTTCAGATCTATATGTCTGGAACCCTTACGTGTATGCGGTGGTGGGGATCCTGTTTTTGGGATTTCTGTCCGGACTTCTGGGAGCTTTTACAGTTGCCTTTTCCTCCCTGGTGCGGGTGAAATACCGGATTTTTTTGTTCCTTCCCGTGTTTCTGCTGCTGAACGCTACCATGTACCTGAATCGCCTGTTTTCTTCCGCGGATTTCAGCATGGGATGGGATCACTACTTCTTTCTGTTGGATGAGCAGCCAAAAAGCGGAATCTATCTGCTGTTCCTGATTCTTCTGCTGGCCGGTTTTTCCGTCCTGGGCGCCTGGAAGGCCGGAAGGAGGGATTGTATTTAAATGACAAGAAAAATCTTTTATATTCTTCTGGGCGGAGCAGTCAGCGGAGTCCTGCTCTCTCTGGTCTGCGTAAATCCTATAGGCGGAGGTATTTCCCTGACAGAGGCTGTCGTGCAGTTCAGCGGCGCCCGGGGGCCCTTTCCCATGAATTTTATCATGTTGGAGCTGCTCAACTTTATGATAGACCTTCTGCCCTCTTTTCTGTTTGAAATGGCCGCGGGGATCGCTCTGTATCAGCATTTCTGCACCGCCAGCATTTACGTATTTTCCAGGACTCCCAAAAGGATCCGCTGGTACGCGAAGGAGCTGTCCGCCATTGCCGGCATGAGCCTCCTGTTCCAGGCAGTCCTGCTGGCCGCGGCCTTCCTGGTCACGGCGTTCCGCTACGAGATCCAGTTCACTCAGAAAGGCGCCGAACTCCTTCTGGGCCATTTTGTGATTTACAGCTTATGGATTTTTTCCATGGCCATGCTGATCAATCTGCTGGCTCTGTTTTTCGGCAGCAGCAGCGCTTTTATCGCTGTTTATTCCATCCAGATCTGCCTGATCCTCTCCTTCTGGTTTTGTCACTTATTCCAGGATGACATCGCGCTGACCAGCCGGATTCTCCGGGCCAACCCCGCTTCCCGGCTGGTCATGGGATGGATGGGACGCTCAGAATACGGAAACCTTTCCATCCCCGGTTCCATACTTCTGATGGGACTGATCGCCCTGGGCGTGTCCCTGGCGGGGGGATGGATCGTAAAACGAAAAGAACTGTTAATTTCCAATATCGAGACAGGGGGAATGTAGCATGGAACTCATTGCGGATCATATTTCAAAAACCATACGCGGCAAAAAGATTTTATCGGATATCTCTCTTAGCCTGTCCAGCGGAAGAATTTACGGATTTTCCGGCCGGAACGGATCGGGAAAAACCATGCTGTTCCGGGCTTTGTCCGGCCTGATGTCCGTTACTTCAGGAACCGTTTCCTGGGGTGGAAAGATTTTAAAAAAGGATTTTTCTGTTCTGCCCGGCCTGGGGATCCTGCTGGAAAATGTTTCTCTCTATCCGGAACTGACCGGTTTTCAGAATCTCAGCTATCTGGCGGGGATCCGGAAAAAAATCGGCAGAGAAGAGATCCGCGCCGCCCTTCTGCGGGTAGGCCTGGATCCCAAAGACCCGCGGCTCTACGGCAAATATTCTCTGGGAATGAAACAGCGCCTGGCCATCGCCCAGGCAGTGATGGAGCAGCCGGATGTGCTGATGCTGGACGAGCCTACAAACTCCCTGGACGACCAGGGCGTAGAAGAAATCCGGAAGCTGATTTTAGAGGAAAAACAGCGGGGCGCCCTGGTTCTTCTGGCCAGCCACAACCGGGAGGATATCCGGATTCTGGCCGATCAGCTGTATAAAATCGAGGACGGCAGAATCGCGGAGGAGGTGAAACCATGAGACTTCAGCCTTTGTTTGCCGCGGCTGCGGCTGCCGCCCTGGCAGCCGCCTTCATCGCGGGCGCTGTGAACCGGAAAAGCTATACCAATTACATAGAGTCTGAGGGAGTGTCCCACTTCGCAGTTGCCGAACTGCCGGGCGCCATGGCGGAAACCGACTGCCAGCGCATGCTGGAGGAACTTCCGGAAGCTCCTCAGATCCTCCGGATCTCTGTTCAAAGCGACAGCGAATATTTCTTTGGCGGCAGCCAACAGAAAGTCCAGGCGGAAACCGTTTATTCCGGATCCGCCCTGAAGCCGGGGGATATCTTCTATCTGACCGCCTCCCAATGGAGCCTGACCTTTAACGAACCCGCGGCTATACAGCGGGGGTTCATCAACTTTCTGAAGCCCGGCCGGGAATACCTGGTGTTTCTCTCAGATCCCCTGGATAAACTCACCGGAGATCTTCCGGTATTCAGCCTTTTTGGAGATACCATCATCGCTCCGGCATTCTGCTGCGACGAAATCGAGAATACCATTGCTCCCATAGAAGGGGACACCTTGTATGTGGCTTATGACCAGGTAAAGGAAAACGAATTTTTCGGAGCGGATCAGGCCGCCCTGGACGCCTGGGCGCAGACCAAGCAGAAGCTGCTGGAGATGTACGGTTTGTGACGGCGCAAAATCCCCGATTCCCGCCCTTCAGGCCTCCGGCCATTTTGCTTCCGCCATTTTCCGGTCCACTTCCTCCTTTCGCGGAATGGATACCGCCGCTCCGGGGCGCTCCACCGCCAGGGCCGCAGCCAGGGTTCCCCGGCGCAGAGCCTCTTTTCCGGATTTTTCCCGGATGTAGGAAGCCAGAAAATATCCGGTAAAGGTGTCGCCGGCTGCTGTGGTGTCCACGGCAGCCGCCTTTGCCGCTTTCTGAAAACAGGTCTCCGAATCATCGCTGTAATATGCCCCTTTATCCCCCAGGGTCAGCACGATCCCGGCCCGGGGATACAGGGCTCTCATCTTTGCCAGCATGGCTTCTTCCGAGTCCTCGCCGGTCATCTGGGCCGCTTCAATCTCATTCACAAAAAACAAATCCACCTGCTGAAGACCGCAGGTTTCCACCTGCTCGTCGTAGGGGGAGGGATTGAGGGCAATGAACATTCCTTTTTCCGCTCCCCGCCGGATCAGGTAATCCAGCTTATTTACCTCGTTCTGCAAAAGAAGCAGGTCGCCCGCCTCAAAATGTTCCAGCACCCCGTCAATGTACGATTCTGTCAGCTCCCGGTTGGCGCCGGAAAAAAGCAGAATGCAGTTCTGCCCCGTCTCCGAAACCTGAATCACAGCGTTTCCCGTCCGGGTATCTGCCTCTTTTATATATTCCTCATGCACCCCGCTGTCCCGGCAGATCTCCTTTAAAAATTCCCCGTCCCGGCCGATTATGCCCCCATGCCAGACCTTTGCCCCCGCCCTTGCCAGGGCAATGGACTGGTTCAGTCCCTTTCCTCCGGGAAACACCTCCAGTTTTTTTGAGGAGATCGTTTCTCCCGGGCCCACAATGTGATCCACCCGGTAGGTAAAATCCACATTCAGCGATCCAAAATTCAAAATCTTCATAACCTTCTCCCTTTCCAGGTTTTTTTAAGAGAGCTGCCGGAAAAACCGGCAGCTCCAAAACATACACTTATCCATTCAAAGGTTTTACTTGTCCTGTCCATAAGAATTCTTCACGAACTCCTTCATCGCCGCTATATTCTCCGGCGAGATGCCAGCAGGTTCTCCCCCCGCGGCCTGGATCATGTAATAAATCTGAGCGGTTACCTCCAGCACTGCAGCGGTCTTAAAGGCCCCCTCCATGTCCGCTCCCAGACACACGGCCCCGTGGGAATGGATCAGGCAGGCGTTTGCTTCTTTTCCCAGCGCCTCCACGCACTGTTCCGCCAGCTCAAGGCTTCCGGGCAGAGCGTACTCTGTACATCTGCATGTGTCCCCCAGCACCTGAGCCGCCTCGTCAATGATCTGGGGAATTTCCTTTCCCTGGGAAGCATAAACCATAGAATACAGGGGATGGGTGTGAACCACAGCGTTTACCTCCGGGCGATTCCGGTAAATCGCAAGGTGCATGTCCTTTTCAATGGTGGGTTTTCTGGTTCCCTCCACAACGGCGCCGTCCAGCCGGCAGACAACCACATCCTCTTCCGTGATCGTATCGTAGAGCATGGCGCTGGGGGTCAGGTACACCAGCTGCGTTTCCGGATCCCGGCAGCTGATGTTGCCCCAGGTGGCCACGGTCAGCCCTGATCCCGCCATTTTCTTTCCGCTGTCTACAATTAATTTTTTATAATTCATCTCTTCTCTCTCCCGTATTAATTTGTGGCGCTGATCTCAGCGGTATACTGTTTCGTCATCTCCAGCACTTCCTCCGCGTTCTCGCTGGTCACCAGCTGGCAGCCTGTGTCGATGTAGGCTTCCGCTTCTTCCCCGGCGAAAATCTTCGCCATATTTACCACGCCCAGTTTTCCCATCTCCACAGGCTGCTGGGCACAGGTGGAGACAAATTTTCCGTCGATCACATACTGCAGTCCCTCGGTGACTCCATCGTAGGAGAAAATCTTAATCTGATCTGTCAGGCCCGCCTCATCCACTGCCTGATAGGCGCCGATTCCCATGAGATCATTCTCACAGTAGATGACTTCCAGATCCGGATTGGCCTGAATGGCATTCTGAATGGCCGTATAGCCTTTGTCCGTCTCCCAGTCCGCGTGCTGCTCCGCCACGATTTCCACTACGTCCCCGGCTTTGTCCAGGAAGCCGTTGTATCTGTCGTCATCGTTGGTCTGACCCTGAACCCCTCTCAGAATCGCCGTCTTGCAGCCGTCGGGATACAGTTCCGCTACCTCCTCTCCTACCAGCTGTCCGCCTTTGTAGTTGTCTGTGCCGTAGAAAGGAATCTCCTCCCCCAGTGTTTCAATGGTGGCGTCATCCAGCTTGGTATCCAGGTTAATCACCGGAATGTCCGCGTTTTTGCACTCCTGCAGAGCGGATACCAGGCCTTCGGAGGCGGCCGGCACCAGAATGATTCCGTCCACTCCCTGGGAAATATAATTTTCTATAATAGTAAGCTGCTCCTCCACAGACTGATGCTGGGATCCCGCCTGGATCTCCACCTTCATGCCCAGCGCTTTGCAGGACTGCTGCACCGCGTTGGCCACAATGATATGGTACTCGTTATTCAGCGTCATTCCGCAGAAGCCTACCGTAAATTCGCTGTAATCCTGGTCCGGAACCATGGCCTTCAGTTCCTCTGTCAGCTGGTCGGAGACGCCCGCGCTTTCAGAGACAACACCCCCGCCGGAACTTCCGCTTTCCTGTCCGCCGCTGTCTTTTCCGCACCCCGCCGTCATTGCCGCTGCCAGAGACACACACAGCAGCGCGCTGATCATTTTCTTCGTCATACCTTATTCCTCCTTGGTTTTAGATAATATGTTAAGTGTATGTTTTTTCCTATTCCGCCTTCCGCTCTTTCTGTTTGTCCGCGAATACCGCGATGATAATAACCAGTCCCGTGATAACTGTCTGGTAATAGGTGGCCACATTCATAATCTGCAGTCCGTTGGTCAGGGTTGCCAGGATAATGGCGCCCACAACCGTGTTGGCCAGCCTGCCCTTTCCGCCTGACATGGAGATGCCGCCGATGACAGCCGCCGCGATGGCGTCCATCTCATAAGAATTTCCCGCGCTGGGATCCGCGTACAGAAGACGGCTGAGAAGCATGACCCCGGCGAAAGCGGCAAAGGCCCCGGACAGGACGTAAACCGATACCTCGATCCGTTTTACCTTGATGCCGGAAAGCCTGGCCGCGTGGGCATTGCCGCCGATGGCATAGATCCGGCGTCCGAATTTTGTATAGGAGAGAATCAGAACCATTACGGTATAGAACACCGCCACGTACAGCACGCCGATGGGAACCACTCCGAAGAAGCGGGTTTTCATCACGGCGCCGATCTCCAGGGGGAAGCCGGAAACCGCCTGTCCGCCGTTGATGATCTGGGCCAGACCTCTCACCGCCTGCATGGAACCCAATGTGGTGATAAAGGCAGGCACTTTTCCGTAACTCACAAGGATTCCGTTAAAAAGCCCGATGGCAACGCCGCAGATCAGGCAGAGAAGAATCGCCAGGGGAATGGACATGCCGGCTTTCAGATTCATCGCCAGAAAGATGCCTACAAACCCCACCACAGATCCCACGGACAGATCGATTCCGCCCGTAAGGATCACCAGAGAGGCGCCGATGGCTATGATGGCGTTGATGCTGGCCTGGTTGATAATGTTCATAATGTTGTTCAGATTCAGGAAATTCTTTCCCATGGCGGAGCACACAATGGCAAATACCAGAAAAATCCCCACCATTCCTATATAGATCATCCAGTTTGACAGATTGATTTTATGTTTTGTATTCACTGCGCGCTTCCTCCTTCAGCCAGTTCTACTTTTAAAATGTCCTGCTGGGTCAGGTTCCCGTCGTTCTCCAGGATGGCCTTCACGCGGCCTTCTCCCATGACGGCAACCCGGTCGCTCATCTTCAGCACTTCCACCAGGTCGGAAGAGATCATGATAATGGATGCTTTTTTCCGGATAAGCTCATACATAATATTGTAGATCTCGTCCCTGGCCCCCACATCAATTCCTCTGGTGGGCTCATCGAAAATATATACGTCCGCGTCTGCGTACAGCCACTTGGCGATAACCACTTTCTGCTGATTGCCTCCGGAAAGGCTTTTTGCCTCCGACAGTTCGGAGAAGGTTTTTATTTTCAGGTCTTTTATATATTTTCTGGCGGTCTCCCTCTGTTTTCTCTTGCTGAGGAAGGGGCGGCACAGCTTGTCCAGATTGGGAAGAGCGATATTCTCGGCTACGGAATGCATGAGGATCAGACCTTCATCCTTCCGGTCCTCGCTGAGATACACGATTCCCTGCTGAATATTCTTCGAAAGGTCCGTTCCCAGCTCTCTTCCTTTGTACCGGACGGTTCCGCTGTCTTTTTTCAGATATCCCATCAGGGTTTTCGCTGTCTCTGTCCTGCCTGCCCCTACCAGTCCCGCGAAGCCCAGGATCTCCCCCTGATGCAGTTCAAAGGAAACGTCCCTGACCAGATTTTTGTAGTTCAGCTTCTCCACGGACAGCACCACCTGGTTCCGGTCAAAATACGGATTATCCTTCTTCTCAAAGCTGACCTTCCGTCCTACCATCATCTCTGTCAGCTGTTCCTCTGTGGTATCCTTTATCTTTACGGTTCCCACATATTCCCCGTCCCGCATAACCGTACACACATCGCCGATCTCAAAGAGTTCACTCATGCGGTGTGAGATATAGATAATGCCGATCTCCTGTTTCTGCAGCTCCCGGATGATCCGGAACAGCATTTCCGTCTCTTTGTCGGTAATGGCTGCTGTGGGTTCGTCCAGCACCAGAAGTTTCACATCGTTGGAAATCGCTTTGGCGATTTCCACCAGCTGTTTTTTTGCCACACTCAGCTGAGATACCAGGGTTCTGGGATCCACATCCAGCCCTACCCGGTCCATATACTGCTTTGCCTCCGCGATCTCCCGTTTATGATCCACGGCGCCTCTTCTGGTGTATTCCTTCCCCATGAAAATATTTTCATATACAGACATTTCCGGCACCAGGTTAAACTCCTGGTAGATGACGCTGACGCCCGCTTTGATTACTTCTCCCGGCGTCATGGGCGGCAGCTCCCGTCCGTCAAAGAAAATGGTTCCGCCCTCTCTGGCGTAAGCTCCTGAGAGAATTTTGATCAGCGTGGATTTTCCCGCGCCGTTTTCCCCCAGCAAAATATGTACTTCTCCTTTTTTCACTGTAAGCTGTGCCCCCTGCAGTACCGGCACGCCAAAGAAACTTTTGGAGATGTCTTTCATCTCCAGTATGTTTCCTGCCATTCTTTTACCCCCTTTCCGGCTCTATGACTTCTGTCCTGTAAGAATTCCGAATGATGTTTCTGAGATCCTCCAGGGTGTATTCCGGATGCCTGTATTTCACCTGCGCCGCCAGATTGCCCATGGAGGTACTCTCCCCATAGCACACCACTACAGGTTTCCCTATGGATTCCGACATGAGTCTCAGGAGAACCCTGCTGGAAGATCCGCCGCCCACAATATAAATCCTTTCCAGATTTTTACCGGTTGCTTTTTGGATCTCCCGGATGGTTTCCGCGTAAGCGGATGCCAGGGACTCATAAAAAGCGCGGAACAGCAGTCCCCAGTCCATGGGACCCTCCACATGATTCTTTTCTTTCAGATATCTCCGCATTGCTTCCGACATACTGGCAGGATGGAAAAACACCCCGTCGTTCAGATCTGCCTTCTCCGCCTGTCCGCAGGCTTCCGCCAGCCTGGAGATTTCCTCCCAGGACACCGTTTCTCCTTTTTCAAATTCATATTCTTTCTTCAGGCAGTTGACCACAAACATGCCGGCGCTGTTTTTCAGAAGTGTAATCTTCCCAAAAGCTCCCACCTCGTTGGTAAGTCCCGCCTCTCTCACCTCCCGGCCGCGGGCCGGCGCGTCCAGCTCTGTGCCGATCAGGGACCAGGTGCCGCTGCTGATAAAGCCGAAATCTTTCTCCTGAACGGGTATGGCCGCCACCGCGGAGGCTGTATCGTGGGAGGGAACGCAGATCACCGGAATCTCGTAGTCCGCTCCGATTTCCCTCTGAATGTCCTCTCTCAGGTATCCGATCCGTTCTCCGTGGCTGCCGGTTCCGCAGAACAGCGTTTCCGAGATTCCCATTTTTTCGCATACGGCTGAACTGATCTTTCCGCTTCCCACATCCATCAGCTGGGTGGTGCTGAACTCGGACGGTTCATGGATCATTTCTCCCGTGAGAAAATAGTTCAGAATATCGGGGATCATCAGACATTTATCTGCCGCTTTATATATAGAAGGAAAAAGTTCTTTCATCCCCGAAAGCATGTACACGGAATTGATCTTGTCGCACAAGATCCCCGTTTCATCGAAAAGCATCTCCCTCTCCCCGCTGCTTAACCGCCCCAGGCAGGTTTCCCCTATGGGATTCCTGTAGCAGAGGGGGTTCTGCAGCATATGTCCCTCCCGGTCAAACAGCGCGAAGTCTACCCCCCAGGTGCAGACGCCGATGGAATCCACATGATACTGCTTCACCGCCTGCTTCAGGGCTTCTTTAAATTTTTCAAAAATATTCAGTATATCCCAGTAATAATAACCGCCTGCCAGGACCGGACCGTTGGGCACCTGATCCAGCACCCGGCTTTCCAGTCTGCCCTCCTTGTATTGTCCCGCCACGGTCCGGAAAGATGAATTTCCGCAGTCCAGGGCAATCATAATGTGTTCTTTTTCCATAAAAACCTCCCTCTACCGGATGGAAATCTTCAGGGGATAGCTTTTTTCATACTCCTTCAGAAAAAGCAGATCTTTTACTTTCAGAGAAGCCAGATCTCCCATTTCATAGGTTCTTCCCAGCCCCTGATATTTCGGAAGCCCCAGCCTGTGATAGGGCAGAAAGACCACTTCCTCTACGGTTTTCAGCCCCGCCGCGAACTCCAGAAAACCCTCAACCGCTTCAGGGGAATCGTTGCGTCCGGGAATATAGGGATAGCGCAGGTAAAGCCGCCCCCGGTAATTTTCATCCATCCACTTTATATTTTCCAGAATCCGCTGGTTTCCTCTTCCTGTCAGTCTCTTATGCACCTCATTGGAAAAATGTTTATAGTCGCAGTAGATCACATCGGTGCAGTCCGCGATCTTCCGGATATTTTCAAGGGGAACCTCTCCGCAGGTCTCCACCAGAGTGTTCCAGCCCCGTCTGTGAATTCTCTCGCTGCATTCCCGGATAAAATCCGCGTAGATCAGGGGTTCCCCCCCGCTGAAGGTGATCCCTCCGCCGGAAGCCAGGTAATACCCTTCGTCCCGGACCAGGATCTCCATCAGTTCCTCCTCCGTATAGTCCTCTCCCTGCAGCACTCTTGCGCCCTGCCAGCAGGCGTCGATACATTTCCCGCAGAGCCTGCATTTTTTCCAGTCTGTAATCATGCCGAATTCCGGAAGAAAGGAGATCGCTCCCTCGGGACAGGCCGCGGCGCAATTCCCGCAGCCGACACACCTGACCGTTTTTACAAGGATTTCCTTTCTGAATTCCTGGGACTCCGGGTTGGCGCACCACCGGCACCGCAGGTAGCAGCCTTTAAAAAAAACGGTGGTGCGGATCCCGGGTCCGTCCTCGGTAGAACACCTTTCAATATTAAAGATTCTGGCACTTCCCATGGTTACAGTTCTACCTCGGTCCGGTTGATAACGTCATTCTGGCAGGATTCGCTCAAAGAGGTAAACAGAGCGCTGTAGCCGGATACTCTCACCATCAGATCCGGATAATCCTCCGGATTTTTCTGCGCTTTCTTCAGTGTCTCATTGTCCACCACATTGAACTGGATCTGTTCCGCGTCCTTGCTGAAAAAGGTCCGGATCATGGCCACAATTTTCTCCCTGGATTCCCGGTCCGCGATGGAGGAGGGCGCCAGCCTCATATTAAAGATGTTTCCTTTCTGATCCCAGATGGTGGGAATCTTGCTGACAGAATTGCAGGCGGCTGTCGCCCCGGTCCGCTCGGATCCGTTGGCGGGTGAAACACCGTTGTTTACCGGTTCCCCGGCGGAACGTCCCTCCGGCGTAGCGCCGATTCTGCTTCCAAAGGAGATATTTCCCGTCACCGGGCTCTGGCTGTAGGCAAAGCAGCAGGGCACGGGGCCTTTTCCGTATTTGGAGCTCTTGTAATTGTTGTTCAGGCTGGACCCCACAAATTCCTCAATGGCCACCACCCATTTATCCGCGTAATCGTCGTCGTTTCCAAATTTGGGGACTTTATTTTTCATCATTCCCTGAATCTCTTTTCCGGAGGGTGAGGCAGCATCGTCCTGGAAATTGGTGGCGCAGGCGTGAAGCACCTGATCCATGGTCAGGATTTTTTTGTCAAACACCAGATATTCCAGGGCGGTCATGGCGTCCCCGGCGCTGATGGTTCCTGCCGTGGGCCCTCCGTCCGCGGAGTACAGGGATCCCCCTTCCACCAGATCCAGGCACCTGCCGATGCAGTCTTCCACCAGAGAAGAGCGGAAGGCGTTCAGGTCATACCGGATGTGCACGTCGTCGTTGATATGCTCCGTCAGGCAGTTGAGATCCATAAAGTATTTCAGCATTTTCTTATACTCTTCAAAAACTTCCTGAATAGAAGCGCAGTCTCTCATTTTTCGGTCTGTAGCCTTGAAAAGCCTTCCGGTTCCGGGATCCACCCCGTCATTGAGAGTAATCTCCAGCACCTTCTCAATGCTGAGCCAGGGGCCTTTGGCGGCAAAATCCCATTTGCCCGGAATGGAGGCCTCGATGCAGCCGTCAGGGCTCCAGTCCACCAGATCCTCTTCCGCCACGCCCATTCTGCGCATGATCTTGATAAAGGCATTGTCGTTGTAAAACGCCGGCATGCCTCCCTGATGTTCGATGGCTGCCTCCAAGGCTTCCAGAAGCACCTGGTCTGTGGTTCCGTCAAAATATTTGACAGATACCGACGGGGTAATCAGTTTCAGTTCCCGGCAGGCCTGAATACAGAGCAAAGACACATCGTTGGTGGCGTCCTTTCCGTCAACTGTCTGGCCGCATACCGCCATGTTAATGAACATCTGATATCCCATAAAGAATTCCGTATCCGGCCAGGAGCGAAGCTTGTTGATCTCATTGCATTTAATGAAAAAGCACTCCAGGATTTCCAGGGCCCGTTCCCGGGTGATCCGGCCCTCCTCCAGATCTTTTTTGTACAGAGGATATACATACTGATCGAATCTTCCCAGAGAAATGGCGTGGCCGTTGGATTCCAGATGCACCGCCAGCAGAATGATAAAAATAGACTGCACCGCTTCCTGGAAGGTTTGCGCCGGATGCAGCGGAACATTTCCGCATACCCGGGACAGCTCCAGCAGCTCTTGCCTGCAGGCGGGATCCCCGCACTTCTCCGCCTCTTCTTTGCATTTATCGCTGATCCGCTCCGCGAACTTTACCACCGCCCGGTTTCCTATCATGGCGGCGTCCAGGAACTGTTTTTTCTTTAATGAATCCGGCTCCAGCATGTCCAGGCTGTCGGCTTTTTCCCGGATCCTCCTCATAACGTCCTCCAGGCCCTTTTCAACTACCAGCTTATAGTCCGGAATCTCGTTTCCCAGCCCCGCTCCGCATACCCAGGTTTCGTCCGTCACGCCTGCGTCCCAGGCAGCGTTGATCTCTTCCGGGAGATTTTTTCTGACATAGTCGTACACTGTTTTTCCATTCCAGTACTCCGCGCATTCCCTGACAACTTTTTCATCTTCCGGGGTAATGTAGAATTTATCCCCCGGCCGGTTCTCCCAGCGGTAAGGCTTCCCATCCAGCTCATCCAGAATCCACTGGGCTGAATATTCCGGATAAATCGGCGCCCCCTTGGCTGTCCTGGACTGATTGCCCGCGATCAGTTCCCCGGGCTTTACCCACACGGTCATTTTGCTGAGTACTTCGTCAAAACTCATGGCTCTTCTCAGAATGATGGGAAGTCCGTCTGTCCTCTTCATGGATTCCGTAAAGATCCTGCACCGTTCCGCGTCCACAAAAGGTTTCTGTTCCATTAACTCTTTCCGCAATTTCCGGATCCTCTCGTTCATGATCCTCCTCCATTTCCTGATTATTTATATTTGTAACTTGTTACATTTTGTTTTGTCTTATTATATTCTCACTATTCCTGATATGTCAATCCCTTTTGTATTTTTCATCTATCCTGCATAGGTTTTCAGATGTTTTTTTGTGCAGTATCACAGTTCAAATCTGTAAAACTTTTAAGAATCCGCATAAAAGCAGGGAATTTTCCAGAAAAATGTGGTAGAATGAAAAAAACGGCAAAAGGCTTTGTGTCCCATGCCCTTTTAGGCGTTTTATTGAAACATTGTTACATTTTGTGTGAAGGAGTGGTATTTATGGAAAAGCGTCCCAGAAAAAAATCCTTTCTGGGGATTCGGGAAATCGCGCAGATCGCGGGCGTATCCACCGCCACTGTATCGAGGGTCATCAATCATCCCGAACAGTGTACGGAAAAAACCAGAAGGATGGTAGAACAGGTAATCAAAAAATACAAATATGTGCCCAATGAAACGATTAAGCAGATTTTCTCAAAGTCTTCCCACACCATCGCTGTATTTATTCAGGATATCAACAACCCTTTTTATACACATCTGATTATGGAACTGAACAATATCTGTTTCAGAGAGCGGTATACCCTTCTGATCTGCGACACGGAAAATGATATAGAAAAAGAACGGGCCTACCTGGAATTGTGTCTTGCCAAGCGGTGCGTCGGCATTATCCTTACAGAGGGAGTCTCCCACGAACTGTTTAACGATATAGAGATCCCTATTGTTGCCCTGGACCGAAAAGATACCTCTTCACAGGTGTCTCTCGTAACCTCGGAAAATTATTACATCATGAACAAGGTGGTCTCTTACCTCTGCAATCTGGGGCACAGAAGAATCGCGTTTATCGCCCCCAGGTACGCTCTGGAAACTGTGGAAAACCGTTTTCGCGGATTCCTGGATTTTCTTAAAGCCAAGGACCTTCCGGTGATCCCGGAGTACATATACCGGGAGGGCAGCGCCCTGGACGTTTCCCTGGGAAAAAGGGCTCTGCAGTATTTTCTTTCTCTGGAAGAAATGCCTACCGCGGTGATCTGCGCCAATGACATGATCGCTCTGGGAGTCATCAATGAGGCTCTGCTGCTCCATATATCGATCCCCGGCACTCTTTCTGTCTGCGGATTTGACCATATCCTGGACGATTATTTATTCATGCCCCTTACAACTGTGGAACAGGATATCCCTCAGCTGGCCTTAAAGCTTTTTCAGTCTATTCTGAATCCTCCCGCTCAGCCCGCGCACACAATCGTTGACTGCAAATTTATACAGGGAAAAACCTGCGCCCGGGCCTCCCGCAAATAAGGCCGCCCGGCAGGCAGACGCCCTTGGACTCGCCAGGGTATAAAAAATCCCCCGGAGACCGGGATTTGAGACATTCCCGGATTCCAGGGGGATTTTTTATAATTTTTTCGCTGTGTTTTACTGTCCGTAATAGGCGTTTGCCCCGTGTTTTCTGTAATAGTGCTTATCCTGCAGGCACTGGGGAGCCGGCCCTGCTTTGGGATTCACCATTTCGCAGATAGCGGCCATTTTCGCAACCTCTTCCAGAACCACGGCGTTGTGAACCGCTTCCGCCGCGTCCTTGCCCCAGGTAAAGGGTCCATGGTTCTTGCACAGGCAGCAGGGCACCGCCACCACGTCAGCCTGTTTAAAATGCTCCACAATGAGCTTTCCGGTATTTACCTCGTAATCCTCCAGCTCTTCCTTAGTCAGATTCCGCAGGCAGGGAACTTCGCCGTAGATGTAATCCGCGTGAGTCGTTCCGTAGCAGGGAATGGAGCGTCCGGACTGCGCCCAGCTGGTGGCCCAGGTAGAATGGGTGTGAACCACGCCTCCGATCTCCGGAAATGCCTTGTACAGCTCGCAGTGGGTGGCTGTGTCAGAGGAGGGTTTCAGTTTTCCCTCGATCTTGTTCATATTCAGATCCATAACCACCATATCGTCCGGGGTCAGTTTATCATAGTCCACGCCGCTGGGTTTGATGACAAAGTATCCGGTTTCCCGGTCGATGGCGCTGGCATTTCCCCAGGTAAAGGTTACCAGGCCGTATTTCGGCAGATCCATATTTGCTTCATAAACTTTCTTTTTCAGTTCTTCCAGCATTGCTGTTTCCTTCCTTTCCTGTTCAGGTCAGATTATTTCAGAGTCTCCACGGCCGCTCTCTCAGCTGCCAGGCAGGCTTTATAGCTCTCGATAAAGGCATCAATGGCCGCCTCGTCCCTGGGATCGGGAGCAACGGTCTCTCCCTCCTGTCCCGCGAACACTCTGTTCTGCAGGTAATCCGCCAGGCTCTCGCCTTCCCGGTGATCCTTGCGGTAGGCGGCCAGCAGAGCGATACCCCAGGCTCCGCCCTCTCCGGCAGTCTCCATGACGGTTACCGGGGTGTGCAGAGCAGCGGCCATGAGATTCTGGCCCACTCCTTTGGTCTTAAAGAATCCGCCGTGTCCGGTGAGGCGGTCTACCTCCACCTTTTCATCCTTCATCAGGATGTCCACGCCGATCTTTAAGGTTGCCAGGGCGGAATAAATATTCACTCTCATAAAGTTTGCCAGATTGAAAGCGCTGTCCGGTTTGCGCACAAACAGCGGGCGTCCCTCATCCAGCTTGGTGATGGGCTCCCCGGAGAAATAATTGTAAGCCATCAGGCCTCCGCAGTCTCCGTCTCCCTCCATAGCTTTGCGGAACATCTTCACAAACAGATCTCCCATGTTTACATCCATGCCCATGGTGTCCGCGAATTCTTTGAACAGTCCCATCCAGGCGTTCAGGTCGGAGGTGCAGTTGTTGCAGTGGGCCATAGCCACCTGGCTTCTGTCCGGTCCTACTACCAGCTCTACCTCCGGGCGGGTGCTGCGCAGTTCCCGGTCCAGAACCAGCATGGCAAAAATGCTGGTGCCGGCAGACACATTGCCGGTGCGCTGAGCTACGCTGTTGGTGGCAACCATGCCGGTTCCCACATCGCCCTCCGGCGGACACAGGGGAATTCCGGCCTGCAGCTTTCCGGATACATCCAGCAGGGCCGCTCCTTCCGGAGTCAGGGAACCTGCGTCCTCTCCCGCGGAGAGAACTTCCGGCATAATATCCAGCAGCTTCCAGGGATATTTGCCCTCAATGAGTTTCTCAAATTTTTCCACCATGTCCGCGTAGTAAGTTCCGGTAGCGGAATCGATGGGAAACATTCCGGAAGCGTCGCCTACGCCCAGGACCTTTCTTCCGGTGAGCTTCCACTGAATATACCCTGCCAGGGTGGTCATGTAATCAATATCCTTTACATGCTCTTTTCCCTCCAGGATACACTGATACAGATGGGCAATGCTCCATCTCTGCGGAATGGTGAACTGGAACAGCTCCGTCAGTTTTTCGGAAGCCTCTTCCGTAATCGTATTTCTCCAGGTCCGGAAGGGCGCCAGAAGTTTCCCGTCTTTGTCAAATACCATGTAGCCGTGCATCATGGCGCTGATGCCGATGGCGCCTACAGTGGTAAGCTCCGCCCCGTATTTTTCCTGTACGTCTTTTGCCAGGCTGCTGTAGCAGTCCTGGAGCCCGGTCCAGATATCCTCCAGGGTGTAGGTCCACACTCCGTCCTCCAGACGGTTTTCCCAGTCATGGGCTCCGGAAGCGATGGGCTGATAGTCCTCGCCGGTGAGCACCGCTTTGATCCTAGTGGATCCGAACTCAATGCCCAGATATGTTTTTCCAGCTAAAATTTCTTCTTTTCTATCCATCTGTCCTATGGCTTTGAAAGCCTTCCCCCTTTTTCTATTGGTATGCAGGAATGCAGGCAAAGCCATGCGTTCTCCCGGCGGGGAGACGCATGACTTCCTGACTTTCGCCCTGTTTTATCTGTAGTATACAGAATTCCATTTCAGTTCGTTTCTGAAGTTCCGGATAGTGGTATCCTTGTCGATGACTACGCTCTCGATGCCCATAGCGTTTGCCCAGTCTACCATCTGCTCGGTGGTCAGATCGTAGGAGAAAGCGGTGTGGTGAGCGCCGCCCGCGTAGATCCAGGCTTCGGTTCCCACCTGCAGGTTCGGTTCCGGAGTCCAGAAGGCAGTGGCAACCGGCAGCTTCGGCATGGGTTTCTCCACTTTCTTGCAGTTTACTTCGTTGATGATCAGGCGGAAGCGGTTGCCCAGATCGATCAGGGAAGTAGCGATACCCTTTCCTTCTTTGGAGGTAAATACCAGTCTGGCGGGATCTTCTCTGTCGCCCATGCTCAGAGGCTGAACTTTGATGCTGATGGGGCCGTCCGCGATGGAGGGGCAGATCTCCAGCATATGAGCTTCCAGAATGCCCTCTTTGCCCGGAACCAGATTGTAGGTGTAGTCCTCCAGCATGGAGGTTCCCTTGGCGTTGGGCATGTTGGCGGTCATAATCTTCATCAGACGCACCATAGCGGCGGTCTTCCAGTCTCCCTCAGCGCCGAAGCCGTAGCCCTTCTGCATCAGTCTCTGGATTGCCAGGCCCGGAAGCTGCTTCAGAGCGCCCAGATCGCCGAAATGAGTGACGATAGCCTGGTAATTCTTCTCCTCCAGGAATCTCTCAAATCCGATCTCGATGCCTGCCTGAACTGCTACATGCTCTCTGAACTCCTTGGGATCTCTTCCCTCCAGCAGGATCTCGTATTTGTCGTAGTACTCTTCCACCAGGGCCTCGATATCTCCCTTGGATACCTGGGCCACTGCCTCGGCGATCTCATTTACCGGGTAAGCGTCCACTTCCCAGCCGAATTTAATCTGTGCCTCTACCTTGTCTCCCTCGGTAACGGCTACGTTTCTCATGTTGTCGGCAATACGCATCACGCGGATGTGGCTGCTCTCCATTACGCCTACCGCTGTGCGCATCCAGGAAGCGATCTTGTCCTGGACTGCCTTGTCATCCCAGAAGCCTACGATAACCTTTCTCTCGATTCCCATACGGGATACGATGTGGCCGTACTCACGGCCGCCGTGAGCGGACTGGTTCTCATTCATGAAATCCATGTCGATGGTATCATAGGGGATCTCCTGATTAAACTGCGTGTGCAGATGCAGCAGCGGTTTCCGGAACTCCTGAAGTCCCAGGATCCAGGATTTTGCCGGGGAGAAGGTGTGCATCCAGGTGATCACGCCTGCGCAGTCCTCGTCCGCGTTGGCCTCGTTGAAGGTGCGGCGGATCATTTCGTTGGTCAGCAGAGTGGGTTTCAGCACTACCTCGAAGGGCAGGTTGCCGGATTTGTTCAGCGCCTCCACAATAATGGCGGAATGCTCCGCTACATGCTGCAGACACTCGTCTCCGTACAGATCCTGTGATCCTGTGCAGAACCAGAATTTGTAGTTTCTTCCTGTTTTCATTTTTGGTATCCTCCTGTTTTTTATTTAATTTATTTTCCATCCGGCGTCCGCTTCAGCGGGGCCGGCATGAATTTCCCATAATCAGCCGGGGGGCGATCAGCCGTTCCACCTGGCTTTGGCTTTCCGGCACATGGCGGATTTTTTCCAGCAGCAGTTCCGCCGCCATCTCTCCCAGTTTTTCCTGGGGATGGTCGATGGTGGTCAGGGACAGATCTCCTCTGGCGTACAGAGAATTATCGTATCCCGTCACAGAAATATCCTCCGGGATCCTCTTGCCCAGGTTTTTCAGCTCCTGGCAGACGCTCATGGCGATCTGATCGTTGTAGCAGACAAAGGCGTCCACCGGGATCTGTCTTCGCAGCATCTGTTCCACCGCCAGAACCGGTTTGCTTTTGCGGTCCTCGGTGTGGAACCACACCACCAGATCCGGATCATAGGGGATTCCCGCTTCCTGCAGAGCTTTTACATACCCCTTGTGCCGCTCTCTTCCCTGGAAATCATCCGCCTTAAAAATCCCGGCGATGCAGCGGTGATGAAGATCCAGCAGATACCTGGTCACCAGATATCCTCCCTGGCAGTCGTCCATCAGGATATGCGGCCGGTCCGCCATCTGTTCATAGATCCCCTGGATAAAAATGTAAGGGATCTCATACTCTTCCAGAGCCCGGTACAGATCCTCGTGACGGCACACCAGCTGGCTTTTGCTGGGCTCGATAATCAGCCCGTCAATGTCCTTCTTCAGGATGTCTTCCAGAGCCTGGGCTTCCATCTTCCGGCTGTTTCCGGTACTTTTCAGAATAATGCTGTAGCCGTTGGCGGAGAGCACATTGTCCATGCCCTGGATCAGCCGGGGAAAAATATAATCTGTAATGTACGTAATAATCACCGCGATATTGTGGGACCGCTTCATATGCAGCAGACGTTCCGAACAGAAGGTTCCTCTCCCCTGCTCCGTGACAATGTATCCCTCCGCGGACAGAAGATTCAGCGCCTTGCGGACCGTATGGCGGCTGAGCCCGTACTCCGCGGCCAGCTGATTTTCACTGGGAAGCCTCTCCCCCGGAGCGATTTTTCCGGACTGGATCGCCTGTTTCAGCGTTTCCATCAGACTATAATATTTTGTCTTGCCATCCTGTCCTGCCATAGCTTTCCTGTCTCCTTACAGACATCATACAACTTGTACGGTCATATAGACAAGTTGTTTTTTATAATATGTATAATTTTTTTCCCGCAGTCTTCCCGGGTCTATGCAATCCGCCTATCTGTTCTTATTATAAAGAATTGTTCCGTAAGATACAAGTTGTTTCTCGTTTACTTTTCTTTCTCTCCTTTTTGCAAAATATTTTTTTGTTTTTGCAAATTTTCATTGACACTATTTTTTTATACTTCTATAATAAAAATGTCCGGATTTCTCCGGACTCTCTGACATGGCGGCTTCCCCAGCCGCAATGCAATCACACAATTTCTGTGTAGGGAAAAGAGCTGCGCCGCGAGGCCAGCTCTTTTCTTTTTCAGCTTCTTAAATATGTATGGATTCGCTCCAGTCATCGTCGTCAAAGGTAATGTCATTGTGGGTGGCCACATTGGCGATCATCTCGCCGCTGATCATGGAACGGTACTGCTCCTCCAGGGTATATCCCTCATCCTCATCGTCCGGCATGGGGCTTTCCGCCAGAGTGGTTCCCAGTCTCTTCAGGGGAGCCCACCAGTTTGTGGACATCTGCCTGTCCGCGGGAACATCCCGGCGCCGGGTCTGCACCAGATAATTCTTCATCTCCGGATATGCGGCAATCGCTGCCATATCTTTATAAAATTCATTGCCTACATATTCAAAGCTCATCAGCAGCAGATCGTTCAGCGCGAAGTATACCTGATTGCGGATTCCGTGAATCCACAGGATCTGAGCGACCTTTTCCGAGGGATTCAGGTGGGTTTTCAGATACTCTTCCCTCTCCTCCGGTACAACATGGATAATTTCAGCTACTCGTCTCATGATTATGCCTCCCTAAACAATTATTTGGCCGCAGCCAGAGTGTATGTATGCCTGCATCGAGGCCTTTGATTTCAGCAGTCTGCACAAATATTTCTCTTCTGCCGATGCTCTTATTATAAAATAAAACCATATTCTTTTCAACGTAATTTTGAAATTTTTACAAAGAATTCTCTCAGCTGGTTTGATCTCTCTTGTATTTTGATCCGCTGCGGCTTATAATGAATCTGCTGCCAGTTCCGGGAGGAGTGCGGCTTTCACGCCGTATCTGCGGTGTCCGGTCTCACCTTAGCAAATCCCGTGGAACACGCGCAGGCTGGCGGCCGCAAAAAAAGATCTACCCTTCCTCGACGGAATGAAAGGGCAGATCTTTTCTGCTTATTTGAGGACGACTCTCCTTATGGCCTCCGCCAGCAGTTCCTGGCTTCCTGTAGGCATTACATTTTCCTCATAGGAACTGTTATTCAGTTCAACGGTAAAGAGGATATCCCCCACTTCCGTCCAGGCATGCAGATTGCGGATATTGCTGGCACCGTATCCGCTGTCATATACATAGTCCACCTGGGCCCAGTATACCGTTCTGCCGTCCACGTCCATCTGCTGGACTTTGCTGCAGACGACATTGCTGTACTCCTGGTAGTCGTCCATCCAGGAGCAGTCTGTGTACTCTTCTTCCGCGTCCTCCAGAGTATAATAATCGTTCAGCTGGTAGATGTAGGAGAAGTCCTCCTCTCCGCTGATATCCGCCGCCATACTGGAAAAATATCCGTCCTCCCCGTTGGCGTAGCAGTATTCCTGTCCGTCCATTAAGGTGATATCCGCGGTATGCCCGCCGGTCTGAATCGTATAGCTGCCGTCCGCGTTGGGCGCCAGTTCCTCTTCCCCGGTCTCCTCCCCGGAGGTATCCGCGCCGGCCTCTTCTTCCTCCAGGCCGCTGTCCTCCAGCTCTTCCCGGATACTTTCGCTATCTGTCTCCTCATTTTCCTCGGAAGCGCCGGAGCGCGCCTCCTCCGGCACCTGGATCGCCTCCACGGAATTGTATTCGTCAAAGAAAAGGCTCATATCAAACGCGCTGATCTCTATATTGACGCCCGGCGTATTTCCCACGCTGGCCTCCATCAGCGCCCGGCCGAAGTCCCGGCAGTCCACCTGTACTCTGGCAGGCAGTCTGGATTCTTTGTAGATAAAAATCTTGATCTGCGCAGCTCCTTCCCCCCAGTCAACACTGTCCTCACCCATCATCTCATCTGTGCCGGAAAAAGATTCACTCATAAAATCTTCCAGATCGCTTCCGGACAGTTCGGAAGAAATCACATACGCCGCCTGGCCGTTGACCATGGCTTCCTCTTCCTCCAGTACAGCCTCCGCCTGGCCGCCGGCAATGCTGTCATAAATATTTTCATTGAGAAAATCTTCCTGTTCCGCGTCCTTCTGTACGGTGCGGACCCATCCGTTTCCGCTGTCCGCGTAGGAAACTCTCTCCCCGTCCTCTTCCACGGTATAGGACTCCACGTCCGTCTCCATATCCTGCCCCATCATAGAAAAGGACAGGGTTCCCTTCATCTGCGTCGCAGCCGGATCCAGGGTGGCGCTCAGCTCCAGGTCCATGCCCATGGCGATATCAATATTCGCCTCCATTCCGGACTCCTCATAAGACGCCGAGGCCCCGAAATCCATAGTCATTCCTCCGGAAAAAGATTCTATCTTATCCAGATTTTCCGCTACAGCAGCGGCAAGGCTTTTAGCGTCCCCCGCTTCCCCCGTTTTCTCGCCTCCGCAGGCAGTAAAGGACGCCGCGCACAGGATCCCGGCCAGAAGGACGCCAAAACGCAGCCCGATGGCTTTTGAGTTCATATTCATTTCCTCCCTTGTAAAAATCATTTCAGAAACAGGACTGCTCCTGAATCTTTTTTATTATATCAGCTGAACTACCTGGGTACAAGTTCCTTTATTCCGGAATGCAGCGTCACTGCAGCTCCGCGATTCGGGTCACCGCCACATAGATCTCCTGGATCTTATACCAGGTGGGATAGTCTACAATTCCGCTGGCAGGCAGACCGAACAGCCGCTGAAACGCCCGCACCGATTCCTTGGTAGCTTCCGAAAAAATACCGTCCGCGCCGGTCATAGGGATAGAGCTGTATACCTCCGCGATGGCGTTCAGCTGTTCCTGGATCTGACGCACTTTGCTTCCGGATGAGCCGATATCCAGATTTTCTCCCGGCCAGGAGGCTGGGATTCCGGAAATTTCCTCCGCTGTGTTAATATACAGATCCTGCCCGTAATAATTTCTGAGGATCTGTATGGCGGAATATCCCTGATCCGCCAGGGCCTTGCTTCCCCACTGGCTCATCCAGTTGGGGCAGGACACCTTTTTCCCGTCACAGTATTGGGTCAGTATGGGCTGCTTCACATTGGGCCGGGACAGGTAGTCCGCGAAAATCTCATCCACGATCACAGAAATGCTGTCAAAAATATTGCGCCCGTAGATCCATTTGTGGTCATAGGCTGTAGAGGAAGTGATGGTAAATTCATATCCCCGGTTTCTGTACCACTCTGTGTATACACGGTTCAGAGTAAAAGACATAATGGCCAGAATATTGGCCCGCAGGGCATCTGCCGGCCAGGTGGCGTAAACCTCGCTGCTGGCCACATTTTTAATATAGTCCCGGTATCTCACATAATAGTCCATGGCAGTGCTGTCCGAGGGCGCTCCGTCATGAACCACCACATACTCCGGAACCACCACCCGGCTCAAAACAATCTCCCCGGTCTCTGTCACCGGCTTGATCTCATCCTCCGGAATTTTTTCCGGATAATTGCCAAAAAGCGTGTGGGCCGGGATCACTATATCCCGGTACTGGCCTTCCGCGGTTTCCGGATCCAGCATCACCTGCTGTCTGGAGGTTTCTCCGGACAGCAGCTCTGATCCGGCCACCACTACCGTAGAAAAACCCGGAGCGGCAACCCGTATCGTGTATTCCGAATAGGGCTGGTCCGCTTCGGGCTCCATGCTGTATTCCACAGGCGGCGCGGGAAGATCCACCTCCTGGGTCCGTCCGTCTTTGTCCGTCTTCAGTTCTTCAATAGGGGCTCCCGGATCTCCCGTATAGGAGATGGAAACCCGGGCCTCCGGGACAGGACGCCGCTGCCCGCTGGTTACAACCTGCACCTGCAGCTTTCCGGTATCCTGCCCCTCTGACTGTGCCATATGGATTCCTGTCTTTTTCATGCAAGCACCTGCCGGTTTCTCATTTCTGACTATTATATGACCGGGCAGAAGCTCCTATGCGCCGCAGAGACCCTTTGCTCAGAAAATTCTCCTCACATCATTGAAAGCCACATAGACCATCAGCACCATCAGCAGCATCATCCCCGCGAAGTGGATCATTCCCTCCACATTCCGCTTTATAGGTTTCCGCCGCACCGCTTCGATCAGCAGAAAGATCAGCCTGCCCCCGTCCAGAGCGGGAAGCGGCAGCAAATTCATGACTCCCAGATTGGCGGACAGAAGAATCACCATATTCAGCAGGCTCATGCTCACAATCACCGCGCCCTCGCTTCTGGTCTCATCCACCACCTGGTCCACCGCGTCCACCACTCCGATGGGGCCTGAGAGATCATTGACGGAAAAATCCCCCCGGACCAGGCTGACTACAGATTTAATGGTGAGGTGGATCCAGTAATTCATCTCTCCGGCGCTGTATTTCAGAGTACTCAGAGGAGACATTTTTTCTCTGGCCAGATTAAAATCAAATCCCAGGGAGGCGGAGGTATCCTCCACCGGGGTAAGCCGGGTCCTGTAACTCTCCCCGTCTCTTTCATAACACAATTCCACAGGGCTTCCGTCCATGGTGTGTTCTTCCCAGTACCGGGCCAGCTCACTGGAAGTGGTGATTTTTGTTCCGTCAATCTCCGTGATCACATCCCCTGCCTGCAGTCCGGCCGCTTCCGCCGGATATCCCTTCATTACGGAGGTGATCTCCGCCGGCCCGCTGCTGTCGGGCGTATAGTAATACCCCGCCAGATACCGGGTGATTTTTTCCGGTTCATAGGAAATTTTATGTGTCTTTCCATCCCGGCGGAAGGTAATCTCCACAGAATCCAGGGGCACGCCGTCCATGTCGATGTCCGTGGCAAGTTCCCGTCCGTTGGCGATGCCGTTCCCTTCATACTTCAGGATCAGATCTCCCTCCTGCAGTCCGGCTTCCGCCGCGGGGGAACTCTCCGGCACCTCTGTCACTCTGGCCGGGTCGGAGCCCACCACGCTGATGACGATAATGGAGATCAGAAAAGCCAGAATAAAGTTAAATACCGGTCCCGCCGCCACAATGGCGATCCGCCGCCAGACCGAGGCTTTTGTAAAGCTGCCCTCCGCGTCCTCCTCCTCATCTTCCCCCAGCATAGAACAGAAGCCCCCGAAGGGCAGCAGCCTCCAGGCGTAAATAGTATCTCCCTTTTTAAAAGAGAGAAGTCTTGGCCCCAGACCGAAGGCAAACTCTGTCACCACCACACGGTTGGCTTTGGCCATAAGAAAATGTCCCAGTTCATGGAAAAAAATCACCGCGCTGAGAATCAGGATCGCGATCAATATAGTCAAATTTTACCACCTGCTTTCAATCCAGTCATAGGTTTCCGCCTCCGTATCCAGAATCTGCTGAAGATTCGGGTGTTCTATCCTTTTGTGATGCTCCATGGCCAATCCGATTATATCGTAAATGTCCAGGAAACCGATCTTTCGCTTCAGGAACAGCTCCACTGCCTTTTCATTGGCGGCGTTAAATACCGTGGGCACAGATCCCCCCGCGGCCGCGGCCTTCAGAGCCAGGGGAAGTCCCTGGAAGGTTTCCGTGTCCGGCCTCTCAAAGGTGATCTCCGCCAGTTTTTCAAAATCCAGCCTCTCCCCGGTGAGATAGGGTCTTTCCGGGTAATAGAGGGCGTACTGAATGGGCAGCCGCATATCCGGAGCCCCCAGCTGGGCCAGCACCGCTCCGTCCCGGAATTCCACCATGGAATGGATGACGCTCCTGGGCTGCACCAGCACCTGGATCTGCTCCAGCCGCACCCCGAACAGCCACCGGGCCTCCATCACTTCCAGTCCCTTGTTTACCAGAGTGGCGGAATCAACGGTGATCTTCGGGCCCATAGACCAGTTGGGATGCTTCAGGGCATCCTCCACCTGTACCTTTTCCAGCTGTTTCCTTTTATATCCCCGGAAGGGCCCGCCGGAGGCCGTGATCAGAAGCCGGCTCACCTCCCTTGGATTTTCCCCGTGAAGGCACTGAAAAATGGCGCTGTGCTCACTGTCCACCGGCAGAATTTTGGCCCCTGTCTTTTTTGCCAGCTCCGTAATCAGATGGCCTGCCGTTACCAGAGTCTCCTTGTTGGCCAGGGCAATATCCTTGCCGGCCTCCAGGGCCGCCATGGTGGGGCGGATCCCGATCATTCCCACAATGGCCGTCACCAGCAGCTCCGCCTCCGGCAGCACCGCCAGTTCCAGCAGGCCGTCCATTCCGGAGACGATTTTTGTGTTGGTATCACGAACCCTGGATTTCAGCTCCCGGGCCTTTTCCTCCTCCCAGACAGCCGCCAGGCCGGGACGGAATTCCCGGATCTGTTTTTCCAGAAGATCAATATTGCTCCCCGCCCCCAGGGCGCCGACGCGGATATCCCCGTGCTCCCGCACCACATCCAGGGTCTGGGTTCCGATGGATCCGGTGGATCCCAATACCGCAATCGTTTTCATAGAAAGTTTCCCCCGTCCCACAATCAGGTCAGCACCAGAGCAAGATAGTAAATCACCGGCGCTGTAAAGATCACGCTGTCAAACCGGTCCAGAATTCCGCCGTGGCCCGGGATCAGTTTTCCGTAATCTTTGATCTCCATGTTTCTCTTAACCGCGGAAGCCGCCAGATCCCCCACCATGGAGATCAGAGCTCCCGCGCCGCAGATTGCCGCGTACTCCGCGGCAGGGCCTTTGGTCACCGCCGCGAAGATTACTCCCAGCAGCACGGCTCCCGCCACGCCCCCTACCGCTCCCTCCACGGACTTTTTCGGGCTCAGAACCGGAGCCATTTTGTGCTTTCCGAAAAGCATGCCCGCGCAGTAGGCGCAGGTATCGCAGCCCCAGGAGCAGAGGAAGATCAGCCATACATGGAAATGACCGCCCGGCAGCATTCTGGCCTGATAGACGCAGGACAGCATGACTCCCACGTAGACGATCCCGAAAAAGGCCGCCATGACCTGATGGGCATGGTATTCGGGATACCGGAACACATAGATGAACATCAGGATCACAAGCCCTGCCAGAATGGCCGCCAGATGAAACTTTTCCTCCAGAAATACCACACCCAGATAATACAGGATAATACCGGCGTACCCTCCAAGCTCCAGCAGGGAAAAGCCTTTTTTGCTGACCTTCATGGCCTGATACAATTCCCGGGCTCCAATCAGTGAGACCAGCAGCAAAGTGGCGAACAGAACCCAGTTTCCCAGTCCGATGGTCACCAGGGCGATAGCCACCAGCACCACGCCGCTGATCAGTCGTGTCACAAACATACTTTGTCCTCCTTACGCCTTCTGGCCTCTGACTCCTCCGTATCTCCTGTCTCTGCCATTATATTTTTCAATAGCCTTGACCAATTCCTCTTTGTCAAAGGCCGGCCAGGGCACATCCGTAAAATAAAATTCCGTGTAGGCCAGCTGCCACAGAAGGAAATTGGAAATCCGCTCCTCGCCGCTGGTGCGGATCAGCAGATCCGGATCCGGGATCCCGGCGGTATCCAGATAGGATTCAAAAAGCTCCGGGCTTACCTTTTCCTCCGGGATCCTTCCCGCTCTGGCGTCGGCGTTCATCCGGGTCACCGCCCGGAGAATCTCGTCCCGTCCACCGTAGTTCAGGGCAATCTGAAAAAACATCCGCTCATATCCCGCGGACATGTCCTCCAGTTCCCGGATCTTCTCCTGGATATCCGGATCCAGACCCTCCGGATCCCCGATGATTTTCACCCGCATCTGGTTTCTCCTGGCGCTGCGCTCACAGCGTTTCAGATACCGGCGGAACAGATTCATCAGCACTTTGATTTCCTGCTGGGACCGTTTCCAGTTCTCCGTGGAAAAAGCGTAGACCGTCAGATACTTTACGCCCATATCACAGATGATATTGCACATTTTTTCAAGATTATCGCAGCCCACCACATGGCCGTAGCTTCTGGGCATTCCCTTCGCCCTGGCCCAGCGCCCGTTTCCGTCCAGAATGATGGCGATATGATTCGGTACCTCCATAAAAAGTTCCTCCTGATTATACAGCAAGGAAGGCTGTTACACTGCTGCAACAGCCCCCCCTCAAGGCTTTTATACCGTTAAGATTTCCTTGGATTTTACTTCTACGCTCTGATCGATCTCTTTGATGCGCTTATCCGTCTGCTTCTGGATCTCCTCGCTGAGTTTTTTAATCTCATCTTCAGAGACATCCTCCTTCTCCAGCTTCTTGAAGGCTTCGTTGGCGTCCCGGCGGATGTTGCGGATGGCTACCTTGGCAGCCTCGCCTTTTTTCTTAACCTCCTTGACCAGCTCCTTGCGGCGCTCCTCTGTCAGTTCCGGAAATACCAGCCGGACTACCTTGCCGTCCGTGTTGGGATTGATGCCCAGATCTGATTTCTGAATGGCCTTGCAGATCTCTTTGATGAGAGACGATTCCCAGGGCTGGATCTGGATCATCCTGGCTTCGGGAACGGTAATATTGGCAACCTGCTGCAGAGAGGTGGCAACCCCGTAATAATCTACCGTGATCCGGTCCAGAACATGGGGATTTGCCCGTCCCGCCCGGATAGTGCCCAGCTCGCTGTCCAGATTTGCCAGGGTCTTTTCCATTTTGCTGTCATACTTCTTTACTCTTTCATCCATCGATGTAAAATCCTCCTTCGCTCACTCCCTTTAGTCTACAGTCACCCTGGTGCCGGTGGTCACGCCGTGAGCCGCGTTGACGATACTGTCCTTTTCGTTCAGCCCGAACACCGTCATGGGCATCTTCTGCTCCATGCACATAATAGAAGCGGTCAGGTCCACCACCTTCAGCTTTTTGTCGATGACCTCCTGGATCGAAACCTCCGAATATTTTCTGGCCTGGGGATTGTCCTTTGGATCGCTGTCATAGACCCCGTCCACTGCCTTGGCCAGCAGAATATTGTCCGCCTCAATCTCCACAGCCCGCAGTACGGTGCCGGTGTCCGTGGAAAAATAAGGATGTCCCGTACCTCCGGCGAAGAAAACCACCATTTTGTGGGCAAAGTATTTATTGCATCTGTCTTTGGAGTACATTTTGGTGAATTCCCCGCAGGAAAAGGGCGTCAGTACCGAGGTCATCATCCCCTGGGAGCGGAAAATTTCTGAAACGTAAATGCAGTTCATCACCGTAGCCAGCATACCGATCTGGTCCGCCTTGGTCCGGTCAATATTTTTGCTGCTTCTTCCTCTCCAGAAGTTGCCGCCGCCGATGACGATGCCAACCTCCATTCCCTCGTCCACCAGCACTTTTACCTGTTTGGCGACACCGGTGACTACCTGCTCGTCAAAACCGGTTCCCTTCTCTCCCGCCAGTGCCTCACCGCTGAGTTTCAACAATATTCTTTTCATCCGGCTTGTCCTCATTCCTTTTGTATTTGCCGTCCGGGCTTTTCTTGAATTATACCATATTTTACATGAAATGTAAGGGTCTTTTTACAATGCCTTTTACAGCTGGGCAACTACAAAGATATCGTAGATGGCCCGGATTGCCGTCTCGAAATCCCGGTTCTCCACCCCGATAATGATATTCAGCTCCGAGGAACCCTGATCGATCATTTTTACATTTACATGGGCGTGGGCCAGTGCCGCGAAGATTCTGCCGGCAGTTCCTCTGGTACGGCGCATGCCCCGCCCCACCACGGCGATAAGGGCCAGATCCGACTCCAGCTCAATGAGATCCGGCTGTACCGCCCGGTGAAGGCCGGCGATGACCTGCTGCTCTTTCTCCTCAAATTCCGCCTGATGCACATACACCGTAAAGGTGTCGATGCCGGAGGGGGTGTGCTCGAAGGACAGCCCGTTTTCCTCAAAGACCTGCAGCACCTTTCTGCCGAATCCGATCTCGGAATTCATCATGGCCTTCTCAATAGTAATGGAGGCGAAGCCCTTTTTGCCGCCGATGCCGGTAATGGTATATTTGGGCTTGTTGCAGGTGCTCTCCACAATCATGGTTCCCGGATCCTGGGGCCGGTTGGTGTTGCGCACATTAATGGGAATCCCCTCCTGGCGCAGGGGGAAGATGGCGTCCTCGTGGAGCACCGTAGCGCCCATGTAGGACAGCTCCCGCATCTCCCGGTAGGTGATGGTGGAAATGGTCACCGGATTTTCCACCACCCGGGGATCCGTCATCAGGAACCCGGACACATCGGTCCAGTTTTCGTAGAGATCCGCGTGAACGGCCTTTGCCACCAGGGAGCCTGTAATATCCGATCCGCCTCTGGAGAAGGTCTTCACAGAACCATCCGGCATGGCCCCGTAAAAGCCTGGCACTACCGCCCGGTCGCACTGATTCATCCGCTCACCCAGCATTTTATCGGTCTTTGCGCCGTCCAGCCGGCCGTTTTCGTCAAAGGCGATGACCTCCGCCGCGTCCACAAATTCATATCCCAGATACTCGGCCATGACAATGCCGTTGAGGTATTCTCCTCTGGACGCCGCGTAATCCTCCCCGGCTTTCTCTTCAAAATTTTTCCTTATAGTCTCGAACTCCTGCTCCAGAGACAGTGACAGACCCAGCCCATCGATGATCTCCTGGTATCTTTCACGGATTTTTCTCAGAGCCTCTTTAAAATCCCGGCCCTGTTCCGCCATGCGGTAGCAGCCGTAAAGCATATCCGTGACCTTGGTATCTCCGTCGAAACGCTTGCCCGGCGCGGAGGGCACCACATATCTTCTGCCCTCATCCTCACGGATGATTGCCCCGACTTTCCGGAACTGTTCCGCGCTTGCCAGGGAACTTCCTCCAAATTTTACAACTTTTTTCATCATATAAAGCTCTCCTCAATTCAAAATGCGCCGGCCGCCTGAGCGCGTGCCGACGCTATTAATGTATCCTAAATAAACGGCTCCGTCAAGTGAGAACCTTCCATTCAGTCTCTAAAAATACCGCTCCGGTCCATTCTGGCTACCGCTTCCCTCAGTTCCTCCTCATCCTTCACCAGGGCAATCCGCACAAATCCTTCCCCGGAATCCCCGAAAGCGCTGCCCGGAGTCACCAAAACCCCGGCCTCTGTGAGAAGCGTCTGGACAAACTCTACGGAAGAGCCGAACCTTTCGGGTATTTTAGCCCATACAAACATGGTGCCGGGGCAGCGGTCCATGGGCCAGCCAATGGCGGTGCAGCCGTCGCAGAGGCAGTCCCTTCTGCGCCGGTAGGCTTCCCTGGTGGTCTCCACACAGGACTGGTCCCCGGTAACAGCGGCGATGGCAGCCTTCTGCACCGGCAGGAAAATACCGTAGTCCATGTTGGATTTCAGCTTCGCCAGTTCCTCCACCACATCCGGGTTTCCCATGCAGAATCCGATTCTGGCCCCTGCCAGTCCGTAAGTCTTGGAGAGGGAATTAAACTCCACTCCCACCTCTTTTGCCCCCGGATAGGCCAGAAAACTGCCGGTGGGTTCCCGGTCAAACACCAGCTCGCTGTAGGCGTTGTCGTGAACCACAATGATATGGTGTTTTTTCGCGAAGGCGATGCACTTCTCATACCACCAGCCGGGAGCCAGAGCCGTGGTGGGATTGTTGGGATAGGACACCACCATCAGTTTGGCCCGGTCCGCCACATCCCCGGGAATTTCGTCAAAATCAATGAGATACTGTTTTTCCTTTCTCAGAGGCATAGGGTACAGTTCCGCCCCGGCGATGGAAGGCCCGTCCCCGAAAATCGGATAGCAGGGCTCCGGCACCAGCACAATATCCCCGGGATCCGTCACAGCCAGGGCAATGTGAGCCAGTCCCTCCTGGGAACCCAGAAGGCCCACCACCTCCCGATCCGGATCAATGTCCACGCCGTAACGGCGCTGATACCACTGTGCCGCCGCCTGGTGAAGCTCATCCAGATCCTTAATGGCGTACACATAATTTCTTTCATCCGCTGCCGCTTCCAGCAGGGCCTTCCGGATATGTTCCGCCGGCGGGATATTGGGTGTCCCCACGCTGAGATCCGTGACCTTTCTCCCCTGGCGCTCCATCTCCAGTTTTTTATTCAGAAGTGTTGTGAAAATATTTTCTCCGAAATGATCCATCCGTTTTGAAAACTGCATGGCTATTTTCCTTCTTTCAAAAATGTATGTTTGATATAGCGGAGGGTTTCTTTTTCTCCTTTTTCCGCCAGCATGCCAAGAAGCATTTCCAGCTGGGCTTTGGTCTGCTCGTGGACAAACCAGAGGTGATCCTTTCCCTTCCTATAATACTCATAGGGCGCCCGGTCCGTGTAGGCTTTTCCCAGATATACCCGGGAGGCGCTGATGCGGTCCATCACCATCTCCGCCACATAGTTTCTCGGCACCGGCACCCCCTGAATCACCGTATCGCATCCGATCCCATAGTCGATCCAGTACTCAAAATGATGCTTGTTTCTCCCTTTGTGATGAAGCCAGGCCAGAGAAACGCCTGTATCCTCCCGCTCCGCGTTGTTGGGGCTTCGGTTCCCCTGCCAGTAGCGGCAGCCCTTGGAAAACTCCGTCCAGGAATACTTGGACAGGTCATGGGCCAGCCCCTGCCGGAAGAGACCGATCCGGAAACAGTAGCGCATCACCAGCAGTTTGTGGCTGGTAATGGTCCTGAAATGATGCCATATCTGCATGTTCTACTCCTGCTTTCCTGTGAGAATCATGACGGTTCTGGCCGGCACCAGAATCTTCTTATCCTTTCCGCACTCCGCCGGTTTCTCTTCCTCCGGGGTATAGAACCCCTCCTCCCTGCCGGAATCCGCCTGGATGTACCAGCGCATTCCCTCCGGGAGATCCGGCAGGGCAAATTTCCGGTCCTGCCAGTACATGTTGTAAAGGATATAGATCGGGCTGTCCCCGGCGCCGTCCGGGCGGCTGCAGTAGGGTCCCCAGAGCAGAACCCCCAGGCTGGGAATGCCCTCCTCCATGGGCAGATACCAGGCGCGCTCCCCGTGATAGGAAAGATCCGGGAAACCGCAGGCCTGATAATCCATGAGACGCAGGGGCAGCTTCTGCCGCAGCACCGGGTGCTCCCGGCGGAACGCCGCGGCCCGTCCCACAAATTCCCGGAACCGGGTGGCTGCCTTCGTCCTGCTCCAGTTCAGCCAGCCTGTCTCGTTGTCCTGGCACCAGGCATTATTGTTTCCCTCCTGGCTGTTGAGGAACTCATCCCCTCCGTAAATCATCGGGACGCTCTGCCCCGTCAGCAGAAGCAGAAACGCGTTTCGCAGCTGCCGCATCCGCAGCTGGCGGATATTCTGTTTCCGGGCGGGGCCTTCCGCCCCGCAGTTCCAGGTATAGTTGTTATTGTTTCCGTCCCGGTTGTCCTCGCCGTTGGCCTCATTGTGTTTCTGTTCGTAGGAAACCATGTCCATCATGGTAAATCCATCCTGGTCCGCGAAATAATTGATATAGGCGCAGTCCTGACTGTTCCGCCGCAGAAACCAGGCGGCTCCCTCTGTGCAGCCCGGATCCCCTTTCAGGAACCGGCGCATGAGTTCCTCGTATCCCATATTCATCTCCGCCAGGTTTCGGCAGATCTGCTGCCTGCCGTTTCGGGCCAGGCGTTCTTCCCCGTAGCTCAGATAGATCAGCTTTGTCTTTTTCAGCAGAGGATCCTCTGTCACTGCGTCGATCCAGCTGCCTTCTCCCAGCAGGTGAAACCCGTCTGCCTGAAAATTCAGCCGCCAGTAGTGAAGAATGTCCAGAACCGTCCTGGAAGGCATGTCCGGCAGGAAATAAAACTCCAGAATACACTCGATCCCCGCTTCATGAAGGGCGTCCATCATTTCGGCGAATTCCCCGGAGGGGCAGCCGGAAGAACTGTAGGAGGCCTTGGGGGCAAAATACAGGCCGCCGGTATAACCCCAGTAGTTTTTCTGTACCTTCCTGGGTTTTTCTTCTTCGGGAAGCGCGTACGGATGCTCCACCTGTTCCCGGAGCACCTGATCCCGGGTCTTCTCCCTGCGGTCCTGTTCCGGCGGAAATTCTTCAAATTCGTACACCGGCATCAGCAGCAGCGAGGTAACCCCCAGCTCTTTGAGATAGGGAATCATCTCCCGGACGCCCCGGAAGGTTCCCCGGTACTTCTGCTCGATCCCCGCCCGCATGGTAAACCCCCGCACATGGGTTTTGTAAAACAGACAGTCCTCATAGGGAATATCCAGGGCCGGCAGCCGCGCCGCGGCCGGCGCGGCCAGCACCCCCCGGTATTCGCCCTGCCGGGATTTTTTCCCCGGCTCCTTTCTCAGGATTCTGGCGTAAGGATCCGCCCCGCGGCTCTCCCCCATGCGGTAACTGTACTCCCATACCCCCGGCTCCAGGCCTTTTACACAGACCGCGCTGATCTGCCCGGTCCGCTCCTTTTCCGGAAGCGGAATGATTTTTTCCGGCTTCTGACTGTTTCCTCTGTACAGCAGCAGTTCCGCCGGAACGCCTCCCGGCACGGAAACCGCGAAATTATATCCTCCATGTATTCTGTATGCACCCAGTCTTTCCGGATTTCCACCCAGAATTTCTATCTTCCCTGTCTCCTGCATACTCCGCTTCCTCCTTCAGCATGACAACTTTTTCTTTACATTTCATGCTTATCATACCATATTTTCCCACAGCTGCACAGTGCAAACCTGGTTTTCTTACATTATCCCCTCCGGCTTCCATCAGATGTCCAGATCCAGCTCCACGGGACAGTGGTCAGAGCCCATAACCTCCGTGTGGATCTTCGCGTCCAGAAGCCGGTCTTTCAGCCCTTCTGAAATCAGAAAATAATCAATGCGCCATCCGGCGTTTTTCTCTCTGGCTCTGAACCGGTAGGACCACCAGGAATACTCTATTTTTTCCGGATACAGAAAACGGTAGGTGTCAATGAAGCCGTTCTCCAGGAGAACGGAAAATTTTTCTCTCTCCTGATCGGTAAATCCGGCGTTCTTCCGGTTGGTTTTCGGATTCTTCAGATCTATCTCGCAGTGGGCTACATTCAGATCCCCGCAGACCGCCACCGGTTTATTTTTTTCCAGCCCTTTCAGATAAGCCAGAAAATCCTCCTCCCAGCGCATCCGGTAATCCAGCCTGGCCAGACCGTCCTGAGAATTTGGAGTGTAGACAGTCACCAGCCAGAATTCCGGATATTCCAGGGTAATGACCCGGCCCTCGTGATCATGCTCTTCGATTCCCAGACCGTATGTCACAGCAAGGGGTTCTCTTTTTGAAAAGACCGCGGTTCCGGAATATCCCTTTTTCTCCGCGTAGTTCCAGTATGAATGGTATCCTTCCGCGGGCAGATCAATCTGCCCCGCCTGCAGTTTCGTCTCCTGCAGACAGAACACATCCGCGTCCGCCTGCCGGAAATAATCCAGAAATCCCTTTCCCACACAGGCGCGCAGCCCGTTTACGTTCCATGAAATCAGTTTCATCTTCTTTCCCTTTCTTTCAGATTACCCGGTACCGGGCAAGCCCCGGGGAAGCGGGACCGTGGAGAACGATCCCGTCTTTTCTGCACCGGTCCAGCATTTCCCAGATCTCCGGCTCCAGGATCTCCCCCGGATAGATCAGGGGGATCCCCGGGGGATAGGGGGCCGCCGTTTCCCCGGCAGTCTTCCCGGAGGCTTCCTCCCAGGGAACGGTTCTCTTTCTGCTGAAATAGGCTTCCCTGGGAGTAAGCCGCATATCCGGAAGCTTCGGCATTTTAAAATTTTTTTTGACCAGGGGAGCCGGCCGGGTCTTTCCCGCCTCCCCGGCAATCTTCGCGGCGCCCTCTGTGAGCCGCAGAATATCCTCCCGGGTATTTCCCCAGGTCACTACCGCCGCCGCGTTCTCATAGTCCGCCAATTCCAGGCTGACTCCATATTCCCGGTAGAGCCGTTCCTGCAGCTCATATCCCCCGATACCCAGCTCTCTGGCGGAAAAGACCAGCCTGGCCGGATCTTTTCGGAACCGAAGCGCCCCGGAAGTCTCTTCCAGCACCTGAATTCCCGGGATTTTCCTCAGCCTTTCTTCTGCCAGAGCTGCCAGTTCCCCGGTTTTGTCCATCATTTCCCTTCCGTGCAGGGCCAGCTCACAGCGGGCTGCGTCCAGAGAGGCCATGAGCAGATAAGAAGGGCTGGTACTCATAACCAGCTTCAGATTTTCGTCCACCCGGTCCGGGTCCGCCAAAGGACCCTGAAGATGAAGCATGGAGCTCTGGGTCATGCTTCCCGCCGTCTTATGGGTGCTCTGGGCACAGAGATCCGCCCCCTGCCTCAGCGCTCCCTGGGGAAATTTTTCCGAAAAATAGAGGTGGGATCCATGGGCCTCATCCACCAGCAGCAGGGCCCGGTGCCTGCGGCATATTTTCGCGATGGCCTGTATGTCGCTGCAGATCCCATAGTAGGTGGGACTTACCAGAAATACTGCCCTGCAGTCCGGCTCCCGGCGGAATCCTTCTTCCACAGCCTGGGGAGTTACCGCCCCGAACAGCCCCCAGTCCTCCAGATATTCCGGCTGAATCCATACCGGCCTGGCGCCGCTTAAGATCAATCCCATGAGCACGGATTTATGGGCGTTGCGGGGAACCATGATCTTTTCTCCCGGTCCTGCCGCGGAGAGAATCATAGCCTCGTTGCCGCAGGTGGTTCCGTTTACCAGAAACCAGCACCGGTCGGAGCCGTACAGCTCCGCCGCCAGTTCCTCCGCCTCCCGTATGGCTCCCTCCGGATGATGAAGGTCATCCAGCCCCTCCGCCTCCGAGAGATCATAGCGGAATACCTGCTCTCCCACTGCTTCCAGAAACCGGGGATTCACGCCCCGCTGAAACCGGTGGGCCGGGATCCGGAAATAGGCCGGATCTGCCGTTTCAAATGTCTTTACTGCCTCCAGGAGAGGCATCCTGCTCTGTTCCATCTCTGCTCTCCACCTGCCTGAAAAGGCGGCATAATCCTGTTTTGCCGGGACTATGCCGCCTTTTTATATCTTCTGTGACCGCGTATGGGGACTTCAGTCCACCTTGATCTCCCGAATCCAGCCTTCCGGAGCTTCCACCCGTCCCATCTGAATTCCGGTAAGAGTGTCATACAGCTTCTGGATCACCGGTCCCATCTTCTCCATGCCGCTGGGGAAACAGATCTCCTTTCCGTGGTCCACGATCTTTCCTACCGGAGAAATCACAGCTGCGGTTCCGCAGAGGCCGCACTCGGCAAAATCCTTCACCTCAGCGAAGGATACTTCTCTCTCCTCAGCCTCAAGACCCAGATAATGCTCCGCTACGTACATCAGGGATCTTCTGGTGATGGAGGGCAGTATGCTGCCGGATTTGGGAGTCACCACTTTATGATCTCTGGTAACAAAGATAAAATTGGCTCCCCCGGTCTCCTCCACTTTGGTCCGGGTGGCCGCGTCCAGGTACATATTTTCATCGTAGCCCTGGCTGTGGGCTTCCACAATGGCGTGCAGGCTCATGGCGTAGTTCAGCCCGGCCTTGATATGTCCGGTTCCGTGGGGAGCGGCCCGGTCATAATCGCTGACCCGGATGGTAATGGGTTTTGCCCCGCCTTTGAAATACGGGCCTACCGGAGTGGCAAAAAGACGGAACTGATATTCATGAGAAGGTTTTACACCGATTACCGCGTCGCTTCCGAACATAAAGGGACGCAGGTACAAAGTCGCCCCGGAACCGTAGGGGGGTACATAAGCCGCGTTGGCTGCCACCACTTGATCCACCGCTTCCAGGAAACGCTCCTTGGGGAACACCGGCATCTCCAGCCGTCTGGCGGAAGCCTCCATCCGCTCCGCGTTCAGGTCCGGACGGAAGGTCACAATGCGGCCGTCCTCGGTGGTGTAGGCCTTCAGCCCCTCAAAGCAGGACTGGGAATACTGCAGCACTCCGGCGCACTCCGTAATCGCCACAGTGGCGTCGGAGGTCAGTCCCCCCTCATCCCAGGCTCCGTTTTTATAGTTGGATACATACCGCTTGTCGGTTTGGATATACTCAAATCCCAGATTGCCCCAGTCAATATTCTTTTTTTCCATAATAACAACACTCCTTTCCACAGGCATCTCAAAACTTGTATTATTATACACCCATTTTTATGATTTTCCAACGCTTTTTCTTTATCCGTTGCTTTTTCTCCGGGCTTTTGATAGAATAAATGGGTAAATTTTACGGTTTTATGCCGAGGACGCCCCTGTTTCGGGGTGTGGAAAGGAAAAAGTATGAGCGAAGAATTTAATGCAAGCGCGAGCTGCAGCGGAGACTGCGGTTCCTGCGGAAGCGACTGCGGGGGCAACGTAGACTTAAGCCAGCCCACCGTTACCCTGACCCTGGATGACGACACCGACGTTACCTGCGCGGTCATCAATATTTTCCCGGCGGGAGATAAGCAGTACATTGCCCTGCTTCCCCTGGATGAAAACGGAGAAAACCAGAACGGAGAAGTGTACCTGTACCGCTTCTACGAGGACGAGCACGGCAATCCCAACCTGGACAACATTGAGACCGATGAGGAATATCAGACGGCCGCCGACGCCTTCAACAAGCTGGCGGAGGCCGGCGAACTGGCGGAAGAAGAATAAGCACGGCATTTTAAAGCCGCCCCGGAACAGCATACCGGGGCGGCTCTTTTCATCTGTCAGTTCTTTCCTGTGCTTCCGAATCCTCCCCGGTCTTCCCCGGTGAGGGCTTCCTCCTCAAAACAGATCTCCGGCTGATGCCGCATGAGCCGAAACTGGCAGATCCGGTCGTTGACATGGATCTTTGTGTCACGCAGGGCGTACACCGGCATTCTCCACCAGTCATTCGGTCCGCAGTAGCTCTCATCGATGACCCCCATGTGGTTGGTCTGAATCAGGCCGAAATTCTTAAAGGTGCTGCTTCTTGGCACAATATGGGCCTCATAGCCCTCCGGCAGCTTCATGGCCACCCCCAGATGAATCAGGGCAAATTCCCCTTTTTTCAGAGTCACTTCCTCCGCCGCCCGCAGGTCGATCCAGTCGGATTTTCCGTCGATATACCGCAGCCGCTCCACCTGATCGTTCAGGTACTGTATTTTAATTTTCTCCATAAGGTTTTTCCTCCGTCTCCGTGTGTTCAGAAAAGGCGGACAAAAGCCCGTGGCCTCTGCCCGCCCTTACAGCCGCCTGTTTTATTTCTGATCTGCCGGAACATCCTTCATGCTGAAGCTGATCCTGCCCATCTTGTCTTTTCCCAGGCAGACAACTTTTACCTTGTCCCCCAGCGTCAGTACATCCTCCACCCGGTTGATGCGCTGTTTTGCGATCTTGGAAATGTGAACCAGTCCCTCCTTGCCGGGAGCGAACTCCAGGAAGGCGCCGAACTCTTTGATGCTCACCACTTTTCCGGTGAGGATCTGTCCCGCCTCAAAGTCGGTGGTGATAATCTGGATATACTCCACGGCCTTGTCCATCATCTTCTGGTCCGTGCCGCAGATGGATACAGAGCCGTCGTCCTCAATGTCGATCTTCACGCCGGTCTCATCGATAATAGCGTTGATGGTCTTGCCTCTCTGGCCCACCACATCGCCGATCTTCTCCGGATCAATGTGGATCTGAATGATCTTGGGGGCGAACTCGCTGACCTGAGGCCTGGGGCCGGCAATGGTCTTCTCCATCACCTCCGTCAGGATATACTCTCTGGCGTCCTTGCAGCGGGCAATGGCCTCCTCCACAATGGGACGGGTCAGGCCGTGGATCTTGATGTCCATCTGGATGGCGGTGATTCCGTCGTGGGTTCCCGCCACCTTAAAGTCCATGTCTCCGAAGAAGTCTTCCAGTCCCTGGATATCAGTGAGCACCAGATAGTCGTCATCGGTGTCTCCGGTCACCAGGCCGCAGGAGATTCCTGCCACCGGTTTCTTAACCGGCACGCCCGCAGCCATAAGGGCCATGCTGGACGCGCAGACAGAAGCCTGGGAGGTAGAGCCGTTGGACTCGAAGGTCTCGGATACCGCGCGGATAGCGTAGGGGAATTCCGCCTCGGAGGGAAGCACCGGGATCAGGGCTCTCTCCGCCAGGGCTCCATGTCCGATCTCCCGGCGTCCCGGACCTCTGGAGGGCTTGGTCTCTCCTACGGAATAGGAGGGGAAATTGTACTGATGCATGTAGCGCTTGCTGGTCTCATTTTCGTCCAGCCCGTCCAGTCTCTGTGCCTCGGACAGAGGTGCCAGAGTTACCACATCGCAGATCTGGGTCTGTCCCCGGGTAAACATGGCGGATCCGTGGACTCTGGGGATAATGTCCACCTCGGCCGCCAGAGGACGGATCTGGCGCACCGCCCGGCCGTCGGGTCTCTTGTGGTCTTTGAGAATCATTTTGCGGACGGTCTTCTTCTGATACTGGTAAACCGCCTCCCCCAGCACCGCCAGCCAGTCTTCCTTCTCCGCGAAGGCCTCCTCCAGCTTCTCGGTGATCTGGCGGATATTCTCCTCACGCACCTGTTTCTCATCGGTAAACACGGCCTGCTCCATCTCTTCCGGGGGCACGATCTCTTTGATAGCCGCGAACAGCTCCTCGGGAATCGCGCAGCTCTCGTAGGAGTGTTTTGGCTTTCCGCACTCTTCTACGATTTTGTCGATGAAGCGGATGATCTCTCCGTTTACTTCATGGGCTTTATAGATGGCCTCGATCATCTTGGCCTCCGGCACCTCGTTGGCTCCGGCTTCGATCATAATCACCTTGTCCCGGGTGGAAGCCACTGTCAGCCGCAGGTCAGACACCGCGTTCTGATCCAGGGTGGGGTTCACAATCAGCTCCCCGTCAATCATGCCGATCTGGGTGGCGGCGCAGGGGCCGTCAAAGGGAATGTCGGAAATGCAGGTGGCAATGGAGGAACCCAGCATGGCGACTACCTCCGGATTGCACTGAGGATCCACGGACATAACCATGTTGTTCAGAGTCACATCGTTGCGGTAATCCTTGGGAAACAGAGGCCGCATGGGGCGGTCGATGACCCGGGAGGTGAGGATGGCATGCTCGCTGGCCTTGCCCTCTCTCTTGTTAAAGCCGCCGGGGATCTTGCCTACAGCGTACATTTTTTCCTCGTACTCCACAGACAGGGGGAAGAAATCAATGCCCTCTCTGGGTTTGTCAGAGGCTGTGGCGGTACACAGCAGGGTGGTATCTCCGTAATGCATAAACGCGCAGCCGTTGGCCTGCTTCCCCACTCTGCCGATGTCTACAGACAGGGTTCTGCCTGCCAGTTCCATGGAATAGGTCTTGTAATCGTTTACCAGCGGTGTGGAAAATGTCTTATTGTCTTCCATTCTTTTTCTCCTTTATGATTTTATGTTCATCCGGCGCCGGTATCCGAAACAACTGAAAAACACACCGCCGCCGGATGTGCTTTTCAGTGGTCCCGGACAGTCCCAGGGCCGGAAGAATCTCTGCGGTTATATGGAAACAGGGCGGAAACAGATCCGCCCTGTAACCCATCCCTGATACTTACTTACGGATGCCTAATTTTTCAATTAACGCACGGTATCTCTCGATATCCGTTTTCTTCAGGTAATCCAGAAGTCCTCTTCTGCGTCCTACCATCTTCAGCAGACCTCTTCTGGAATGATGATCCTTGTGGTTGCTCTTCAGATGCTCGGTGAGTTCCTGGATCCTGGCAGTCAGAACCGCTACCTGTACCTCCGGTGATCCGGTGTCTCCCTCAGTTCTGGCATACTCTTTCATGATTGCCTGTTTCTTTTCTTTTGCGATCATTTCTGTGTTTCTCCTTTCATACTTTTGACCGCCGCTGATTAAGAAGCGGTCGGAGTGTCCGGCTCCTGAATCAGGGCTGAATTCATACCGTCTTACTATACCATAAGGCAGTAAAAATGTAAACCGTTATTTTTTCAGCAATGCCGCCGGGGCTTCACAGCTGTGCGCGCAATTTTTCTACCTCCTCCGCTGTGGCCAGAGTTTCCGAAAAAGCGCTGGCGCTTCCCGCCGCAAGCCCCATGCGGAAGGCATAGGCATAATCCCCGGTCTTAAGCCAACCTGCCAGAAATCCTGCCACCATGGAATCTCCCGCTCCTACCGCGTTCACCAGAACGCCCTCCGGCGCGGAAGCCATATGGATTTTACCCTGGGCGTCAACGAGAACCGCTCCCTTCCCCGCCATAGAAACCAGCACGTTCGAAGCTCCCATGGTACGGAGTTTTTCCGCGTAGAAAACGGCCTCTTCCCGGCTTGTCAGTTTTACCCCAAAAAGTTCACCCAGTTCATGGTGATTCGGTTTTATCAGGAAAGGGTGATAGGGCAGCACTTCTGACAGCAGGCTTCCGGAAGCGTCCACAACAGCAGAAATTCCCCGGTCTGAAAGCATGCTCAGAATGTCCCGGTAAATGGTCTTTGGCAGGCATTCCGGTATACTTCCGGCCAGCACAAGGATATCTGTTTTTTCCAGCCGGTTCAGACGGCGCAGAAGTTCTTCCAGGGCTTCCTTCGGTATCTCCGGCCCTTTTCCGTTGATCTCGGTGCCCTCAGATTCCTTCCATTTAAAATTTATCCGGGAACAGCCGGAGTTTAAGGGGATAAACTCTTCCGGAACTCCTGAAAGTTTCAAACGGCGCCGGATCTCTTCCCCCACGAAACCGGCTGTGAAGCCCAGAGCGATGCTCTTCACGCCCAGATTTTTCAGAACAATGGAAACGTTGACTCCCTTTCCTCCCGGAAAAATCTGTTCTGCCACAGACCGGTTGGTCCTGCCCATCTGGAAATCCGGCACCGATACAATATAGTCCAGCGCAGGATTAAATGTTACTGTGTAGATCATGAATGTTTTTCATTCTCCTTTGTTTTCAACTGGTCCAGATACTCTCTGAGAGTCTCCACATCCTCCCGGGAAAGTTTCTCCTTCTGTACTAAATTCGCCACCATCTTAGTAACCGAACTTCCATACAGCCGGTCCAATAGTGTCCTCCCCTGATATGCTTTATAATCCTCTTCCCCGATGAGAGCTGTATAGAGGTTGTGACGGTATTTTCTGTCGCAGCATACAAACCCCTTCTCTGTCAAACGCGCCAGCGCTGTCATCAGCGACGACAGCGCCCAGGTATTCCTCGTTTTCAGATTTTTCAGAATGCAGGCGGCCGTCACCGGCTCCTTTTCAGCCCAGATTGTTTCCATGATTTCCAGTTCCGCGTCCCCTAAACGTTTCATATTCCAATATCCTGCCTTAAATTAATCCTGATGTTATCCTTACATGTTAGTATGAGACAAGCGACAAAAGGGCATGCGGGAGCACGAAGTGCGGAGCAATCCGTGTCTCATGCCCATTTGTCGGGCAATTCTTAGTATAATAACTCTCGGCAGTTTGTCAATCCGGCGCCGCTGTTTTTTGAACAGCACCGGATCAAATATGCGCTGCGGTCTGTCTACCCGATTATTTCCATGCCGTCCATGGCATTGATATAAATATACTGGCTGTTTTCTTCCTGGCTGACCCGAAACTGCCACACCGGCAGCATATCGCATTCCCAGCAGCCGCTTTCATTTCTCCCTGTAGTCATCGGATAATAAATCAATTTCATCTCATCAATAACAGCCGGCGGGGAGATCATCCGCTCAAATTTTGCGCGGAGTGCCTGATAAATATCTTCCACAGGCAGCAGTTCCGCCTCCTGGCTGGAAATTTCCCGGAAATGGTTCAGCGCGCTGACATATTCAACCCCTTTTTCGGTGCAGCCTGCCTCGATGACACTGGAAGGAATATACAGATCATCTTGGCGGGTAACGCGGCTGCTCAAAACCGGCAGTCCGTGAAATATCTGCTCCAGCCGCATCCAGTAACAGCTGTCCGCCTCCGTCCATTCTTCGGTATCCAGATCTATGGGCTTCGCCTGATCGCTCTCTGACAGACTTTTCAGTGTTTCCTGCCGGGATTCCAGTTCCTGATAAGAAATGGAATATTCTTCTGCGCACCTGACATCCTCATATCCGGTAATGCTTTTTACAAATTCACTTACCCTTTCAGCCGCTTCCTCTCTGCCGGAAAATCCCAGTTCTTCCTGAAATTCCGAGACATCCTTCTCATTTACGGACACTTCCGCGCCGATCTGGGAAACGCTGATAAAGGGGTCAATTTTATCCCAGTGGCTGGTCTGCACTGTTACATGGGAACTGACGATAACAGATCCGTCTGTATTGTTCCATTCCGGGCCCAGCGGGCCGTGGTAAAGATAGGTGGGATCCGGAAGGGAACTCTCCTGGGTTCTCAGGCCGCTGTCCGGCATAGCGCCCAGTATTTTGGGAATGACTTCTTCGCCGTCGAATCCGTCCACTTCCACCCGGTATTCTTTTATAGAATCCGTACCGGTCTCCGGCATCTGGATCTGTGCGTCCAGCTTTACGTCTTCTGTCAGCTGGATCGTAATCTGACTGCCGTTTTTAGGATTTTTTTCTTCTGCCGTCAGTTCCTCCTGCCCGGTCTTTTGGCTTTCTCCCCGGCAGCCCGACAACAGCACGCCGCAGATCAGGCAGCCGACAGCAAATATTTTTCTATATTTCATTTCATTCCTCCCCTGCTGATGATTTTCCCCTTGTCAATCTCTGCCACCGTATCGCACAGCACGGAAATATCTTCCCGGTTATGGCTGGCCAGAAGAATCGTTTTTCCCTCCTCCTTCAGCTTCAGCAGCAATTCCCGGACTTCCTTTACTCCGTGATTGTCCAGTCCGTTCATAGGTTCGTCCAGAATCAGAAGATGCGGCTCTTCCATAATAGCCTGAGCGATCCCCAGACGCTGGCGCATTCCCATGGAATACTTTCCCACATGTTTTTTACTGTCCGGATCCAGCCCCACCCTCTTGAGCACCTGCCGTATTTCTTTTTTATGGATCTTTCCCCTGATGCCCGCCAGAAAACTCAGATTCTGATATCCGCTGTATCCCGGCAGAAAGCCCGGAGATTCGATGATCACTCCCAGATCCTCCGGAGATTCCGTTTCTTTTCCGATTTTCTTTCCGTCTACCAGGATTTCCCCCTCATCCAGCCGCAGAAAACCGCAGATGCATTTAAAAAGCACCGTCTTTCCGCTGCCGTTCCGGCCGATCAGGCCGTGGATCTTTCCCCTCTCAAAGTTCAGGGTGACATTGTCCAGGGCTTTGTATTCTTTAAACCGTTTTGTCACTCCTTTTACTTCAATGACGCAATCCATATTTTTCTCACACCTCCTCTGTAAAATTGAGATCTTTTCTTCGTATGCCTGCCAGAGACAAAATGGTGCAGACACCGATACATCCTAAAAGCACCCTGTACACATAAGCGAAGGAAGGGCCGTATCCGTATCCCTGCCATCTGTAATTCGACAGATCCATCCAAAGCGGCGGCGCGAAATAGTATCCCAGATCAAACCGTGCCAGACGGACGATCAGCAGAGGAGACAGGCCTACAGCCACGCTGACCGCAGCCCCGATGCCCTTTTTCACCAGAAGATTCAGCGTAAAATTAATCATCCCGATCAGCACCGTATTCAGCCACACAGCCGCGAGTGTCAGAAGCATTGCGGCTGCCGGTGTATAATGCGCCATAATCGTATAGTTCAAGCGGATGCCCAGCGCGTTTGTCTGGGCCAGGGTACCCAGGACCTTTCCCCATTCTGCCGTCCATTCCAGATGAGGGATCATAAGCAGCACCGGCAGCAGACTCAGGATTGCCGCGTACACAAGGGACAAAAGCCAAATATAAGCCATATTTCCCCAGAACCAGTTTTTCCTTCCCGCCCGGAGAATCTGCCAGCTGCTGTTCTGGTTTAAAAACGGAGCATCGCAGAACAGAAGCAGAGCGCCCAGAATAATAAAGAGCTGGCTTCCGGAATCGTCTGTTAAAAAAGGAAACATCCAGGGCGCCATGCCGATCCCCACCGCGGCGGAAAAGGAGCGGACAGCATTCATAAGAGGAAAATATAAAAATAAAAGCCATAAAAACGCGATATAAAACCGCGGCATATAGAGGATCCTCCGGAAGCTTCCCTGACACACCCTGGCTGCCATTCTGATATTATCCATAAATTTTTCTCCTCTTCATCCAGAAATAGTATACGATTCCTTCCAGACAGATCAGACTGCCGAAATAAAGAAGGATCAGCAGCATTAAAATTCCCAGGCTGGGAGCTATCTGGCGCAGCCAGCCGCCGCCGTTCATCACATAATACCAGCAGAAAATGCCCGGAGCCTTAAAAAGCGCTGCGAGGAAGGAACTTCCATAGTAAAACATGATCGGCACACTCAGCAGGACAAATACATTCTCAATTTTTACAGACATCATCACCGCAAATCCGGCCATAAAAGCATATCCCAGCCCCTCTGTGGCAAACTGAGCGGCAAAGAACAGGATCCTTGGTCCTTTTAAAGCCAGGACATCGTAAAGATTCAGGCTGCCCTGGGCCATCTGCCGGGAAAGTGCGCTCACTTCATCCGCTGATATTACCGGAAGCTTCAGGCTCAGAAGGCCGAAACACAGGGCATATCCCAGAAAAACCGCCAAAAAAGCCCCGGCGGAAGCGGTAAAAATTTTTGACCAGGTATAATTCCACAGTCCCGCTCTGGATTCCATACAGTGGACGTAATGGTTTTGAGTGTCTTCCCTGCCGCTGAGGGCGTAGGGCACAACAATCAGTACGGAAATCGCCAGCAGAAAAGCGCTGATTCCTCCCCGGGCGTTTACCAGATAATAGACCGAAGTCCTGTATCCGCCGCTCTGGGCTTCCGGCCACACGCTGAGCAGCGCGATCCCCGCCACAGCCCCTGCGGCGCTGTAAAATTTTCCCGACAGAAACATCCGGCAAAAATCCGTTCTCAAAGTTCTCAAAAATCCCATAGGCACCCCCGTCCGTTTTTATCACTTTGTATAATCATTATACGATATGGATAAATTCATGTCAAGCATCTCCCAATCTTGACTTTGTTTTGGGGATGTGCAAAAATGATCTCTGCAGTTTACTCACTTGGAGGAATTCATGAAACAGAAAAAGAAATGGTTTTCCCATGGGCTGAAAGACGGAGTGCCCATCGGTCTGGGTTACTTTGCCGTGGCCTTCACCCTGGGGATCGCCGCGAAAAATATCGGCATGACCGCGGCTCAGGCCACAGCCATGTCTCTTACCAACCTTACCTCTGCCGGAGAGTTCGCCGCTCTGGGGATCATCTCCGCCGGCGCTTCTTACGGAGAAATGGCTCTGACCCAGCTGATTATCAACCTGCGGTACTGCCTGATGTCCTGCTCCCTGTCCCAGAAAATCGATCCCGCCGCCGGCATAGGCCACCGGCTGCTGACAGCCTTCGGCGTTACGGATGAGATTTTCGGTGTCTCTATGGGCACAAAGGGCCGCTTAAGTCCCTTCTATTCCTACGGAATTATGACCGCGGCCGTGCCCGGCTGGACCCTGGGCACTCTGGTGGGGGTAATCTCCGGGAGCGTCCTGCCCGGCCGGATCTTAAGCGCTCTCAGCGTAGCTCTCTACGCCATGTTCATTGCGGTTATTATTCCCCCCTGCCGGGAAAGCAGGGTTATCACCGGCCTCATCTGTGTCTCCATGGGAGCCAGCACCCTGTTTGCCTATCTGCCGGGGGTAAAAGAAATATCTTCCGGCACCCGGATCATTCTGCTGACCCTTGTCATCGCCGGGGGCGCGGCCCTGCTGTTTCCCGTAAAAGAAGAACCGAAGGAGGACGATCATGGAAACTAATACCTGGATCTACATACTGGTTATGGCCGCTGTCACCTACGGCATCCGGGCTCTGCCCCTGACTCTGATCCGAAAGGAGATCAAAAATACCGCTATCCGCTCCTTCCTCTACTATGTCCCCTATGTAACCCTGGCGGTCATGACTTTTCCGGCCATTCTCACCGCCACCCAGTCGGTGCTCTCCGGAACCCTGGGACTGGCAGCGGCGGTAGTTCTGGCGTATCTGCGCCGGAGCCTGTTTCAGGTGGCCTGCGGAGCCTGCGCTGTGGTATTTCTCTGCGAACTGATCCTGATCCGCTGAAAAAGGTCTGTCCGGCCGCATTTGAAATTTATGAAAGATTGGAAAAGAAATATGTGAGAAGATACAGACGCGGCAGCAATGTGGAATCCGGGATATCACTGGGCTCAGGGGTCTATATAAGCTCCCGGAATACATGCTTCAGTTCTTTCACGCTTGTCAGACCCAGCTTTTTCAGAAAATGATTCTTCTGGTTGGAAATGGTTTTCGGAGAAGACTGGAGCTTCAAATCCTTGCCCATAAGAAGCTCAAAAACGGAATATTCAGCCGCGGATAATTGGGATAATATCAGTGAGGCGATCATATATTCCTGCGGGGTATGGCCTTTTACAGTATTTTTAACAGTTTCAGACAGAAGCCCAAACTGGCTCTTAAATATATATCCGGACGCAAAGGAACGGGTACAGGCATTTCTGATAATCTCCGGCTCTTCATAAGATGTCAGTATAATCAGCTTTGCATTGGTATTCAGGCGGATCGCTTTTCCCGCCTCCACCCCGTCCAATCCCGAATCGGAGAGGCCCAGATCCATCAGTACAACGTCAGGCTGCTTTTCAACGGCGGCTCTGACCGCCCCTGCCGCGTCTGACGCGGTCCCGACAATATCTATTCCCGCAGTGTAAAGAGTCTGTTTTATCAGGAAACAAAAGTCCGGATCGTCTTCCACTATCATTGCTTTAATTTTTTTATCTTCCATTTTCCAGTAAATCCCATCTTTTTATTTTTAGGAAACCAGAGCGTGAACACCGCTCCCTTATCCTTGTTATTGTCAGCCCGTATCTGCCCTCCGTGCAAATGCATTGCCCTCTGGCAGTAATACAGCCCCATCCCCCAATGATCTCCTCCTTCTTTTAAAGATACATAGGGCAAAAATATATTATCTTTTATTTCAGGAAGCCCGGTGCCGGAATCTGAAACCTGAATGCATGAGAACCTGCTGTTTCTATCCTTGAATTCTACAGTCAGCTGCCCTTCTTCCTTCATTGCTTCCACACTGTTCTGTATCAGGTTATAAAGCACCTCCTGGACAAGTCCCGGATCGCAGAATATTTTCGCGTCAGAAGGGCAGATAACGCGGAACTCCACATCCGTATACTGTTTGGCAAAATCCTTTACTGCGTTTTTAAGCAGCCCTTCCGCGCTGATCCTGCTCGGAGTGCATTTCAGCTCAGCTGTCTGCTCAGTATCCACGTGTAGAAAATCGGATATGCGCTGCGTGGAGCGCATGATAATATCTGTATACGCAGTCAGACTTTCTTCAGGGGAAAGTTCGGATATGTTTTTAGCGCACCAGTCGATTTTTGATATCTGATTTTTCAGCATATGGCGTATCGTCTGCAGGGTCTGCCCGACCAGCTTTTCATCCTGATCCCATTTATACGTTTCATGCCGCAGCCGAATACCCATAAAGCCCTCTTTAAACACCAGATAGATATATATGCATACCAGCACAAGTATTACAATAAGGTTGCTCTGCCATACCTTCGCCGCCCTTTCTACCGCGAAAAGCTGAATCGGAATCGTCGCCATGATTGTAAACCAGCTTGGCACAAGCGCCAGTATCGCTATAGCCAGCTTCCGGCGCTTGATCTTGAGATTGTGTTCCTTTGCCAGAGCGCTGAAAAAAAGAACCGTGCCAAGCAGTGCCACGGTAAGATTGTAAACGCTGATCAGGGTATAGTATCCCCTGTCGTTCAGCTGAAAATATCTGGTCTGTGTGATCGGAAAAACCACCGACATGATGACCCCGGGCACAAACGCGAATATTTTTATCCAGGGAAAAAGTTTTGGCCTGCGTATCTCCATGCGGCTGAAATAAAGTCCGGTGATAAAAAGAGCAGGCGTCGCAAAATAATACGGCACTGCTGTCAGCACCGAATATATGCAAAGAGCCGTTTCCTCGTTCATGACTGCCGGGGCTGTTTCGGCTATCTGCGGAAACAGCGAATAGTAGAGATATTCTTTCAGAACGCCTACGCTGAAGAGCATGCCGCAGATAAAAAACCATTTATTTATCTTACTCTTTCTGTTTCCGAGATAAACGGCCAGAAACAAAACCCATAGTGTCAGTGTAAACAGCAGCAGAAATTCTCCGGGCAGGCCCTGTGACGTATTGTTTCCCACAATCAGATGTCTCCTTGGATGGTCATTTTTAAAGATATGATACCTCTCAAAGTATATAAAATTGTGTCTCCCTTTTCAAGTATATTCCTGCCACAAACACCGTCCTCCCTTCCCAAACTTTTTGGGAACCTGTCAGGCGCCCGCAATGCTATGATAGTAACAGTGATTCGGAGAGACATTGAGTCCAGTTAAAGCTGACCCGAATCCAGCGCTAAGACTTGCGAGCGTGTCTTAAATATATGTCTCAGGGAGGAGGAAGCGAATGAAGAAAGGTTATTTTGCGCTGTCCGCAGGCGCGGCGGCACTGGCTGCAGTGCTGATCGCTGCGCCCGGACTGGCGGGTGCGGATGAACAGACGGCAGAGCCGTCACCCGCGCCTGAAGCGGAAGAAAAACAGGAAAGCGAAGAGGTGCTGACGCTCACCCAGCAGGAAGGGGTGGTGACTTTCAGTGAGTCAGAAGAAGGAAACTGTCTCACTCTGTACGATATGAAACTTGAACTTCCGGCAGGGATGGTTATGGACACAGGCGTTACAGAAGAAGGCACAGCCTTTGCCTTTGCGTCTGCGGGCGGCCTGCGTCTGATGCTTAGCGCGGGTGAATCCGCATTGCTGGAGGGCACGCTGTCCGAGATGACAGAAGAAGCCCGGGAGGCATACCGCATTTATACTGATTTCGACGTGGAGAAAATGTATCTGATTGATTCCGCGCTTACGGAAATAGGCGATCAGGTATTTGTCATGAACTCCTATTATGAGGAAACGGAAAAAAGCGCGGTTATCCTTTTGAACACTGTGGTGGACGGGATCAGTTATTCCGTGAGCGGATATACGGCGGGAGAACTGCCGGAGGATGAAGACCTGGAGATTATCATGGCCCTGGCGGCGGCACTGGAGGTGGATGACTGATGAAGAGAAAGAAGCTTTATAAATGTCTGGCGTTGTCGCTTGTAGTTTCCATGGCGGTTTCTTCCGCAGTTTACGCCTCCCCGTCCAAAGAGGGAGAGGGCAGTGAAAAAGCCGTTCTGATGAGCGTGAGCGGCAAGGCAGCCGCCGTATTGGCTGACAGCGCGGAAGGTGATGGTTCCGAAGATCTTGTCCCGGTGGGCGTATGGCTGACGACTGCGGATGGAAAAGCCTGGTATTTCGGCGGCGGCCTGTTCTATTCTTTGGAAAACGGAAACGAATCCTGGTTCGTGGGAGCAACTGCAGTGCAGCTGGAGGACGGAACATGGGAAATCCGGGGCGGCAAAGAATATGAATATGATGAATACAAAGCTGCGTTTGGAAAAGAGCCTCCGTATCCGGAGGGCAAGGGCGATGTAGAGGACCCGGACGATCCTGCTCCAACCCCGACTCCGGGCGGCGGGAGCGGGCCCACGGATCCGGATGATCCGGATCCAACTCCAACGCCTGATCCTGATGAACCCCAACCAACCCCCGAGCCTGATGCACCCGACCCCACACCAGAACCGACCCCGGAGCCTACCCCAGAGCCGGACGACCCTGATGGCGAGGATCAAAAACCTCAAAACGGAGATCCGGCGCCGATCGGCCAGTGGCTGCCCTCCGGTTCTACAAAGGTATGGGTTTTCAGCAGCAACCTTGCCTATGTTCTTTACTATGGAGATATGAACCAGCTTGGAGAGTGGAAAGTAAACGTTGAGTTTAAATGGAGCGACTGGAGCCAGACATATGCAATGTCTGCTAAAGACGGCTATGCAGAGTACACCTACGGCCAGTATGAGAGCAAATTCGGGACACCGCCCCCGGTGCCGCCGGATCAGCAGCATCTGATTCCGAAGCCTACGGACGATCCCATACCGGAACCCACACCTGATCCGGATATTGACAACCCGTCCCCAACGCCAGAACCGGACAATCCGGATAATCCGGAGCCTGACGCGCCGGACACCGGCGATCCGCAGCCGGATGAACCAGGCCGGGATGACACAGGCAAAGAGGGTACAGGCGATGATGTCAATGGCCCGGAAAGCGGCGGCACAGATCCGGACGACGCTCCAGGTGAACATGAAGGCAATACTGACGAACGTCCTGACTCCGAAGACAGCAGCCATGCGGGCAGTCAGCCCGATGAACTCCCCAGTGAGGAGGAACTGGTTGACGCAGTGAAGGAAGCTGCCAAGGAAGCCGGGGTGAAATACGGAAAGGATAAAATAGAAGAATGGGCGAAGAAAACCCTGGAAAAGATTGCGCCTGCTGTGAAAAACGCCCTTGATCTTGCCAAAAAGATGTTAAAAGGGATTGAGGCCTTCTTCACCGGCGTGGAAGTTGGACAGGATCTGAAGGCTGTCGGCGACGGCTACCGGGAAGGCGAGCGCAACGAAGCGATTATACCCACAGTAGAAAAGTGGACGACAAAAGGCGCGGAAGCTGTCGGCAATGCCGTTCCGGGCAGTGAATATGTCCCCGGTTACGGCGAAGCCGTAAAGCAGACTTCCGAGCAGGCCGGAAAAGACACGGCACACGTTTTGAAGACGATACAGGATGGCGGTTTCAGGTCAAAGGATACTTTGCGTGAATTCAAATCCCAGAATCCCGAGCTTGATCTTCCCACCTCCTGAAAATAACCAGGTTTCACTCTTGTATTTGCGCGCCCTAACATAAGGAATCCAGAAGAAAAGAGACAATCCCGCCTGAAATTCGAGACTTCATAAAGTCTGCATTTGGCGGGATTATCTCTTCTTTGCGTATCATCGTTCAAAAATTTGTATGAACCGGCAGCTCTTCTGTCCGTTTATGCTTCCACCATGCACTCAATCTCTACTTTCGCCGCCTTTGGCAGTTCTTTTACCGCCACGCAGGAACGGGCGGGATAGTTTCCTTCAAAAAAACTTCCGTATACTTCGTTGACTTTGGCGAAATCTCCCATGTCCGTCAGAAAGATCGTGGTCTTGATTACTTTCGTCTTGTCTGTGCCCGCCTCTTTCATAATGGTCTCCAGATTTTTCAGAGAATTGGCAGCCTGATCCTCCACTGCCTCCGGAATGCTTCCGTCCTTCATATCGAATCCCAGCTGACCGGAAATGAATAAGATCCCATTGCTTTTTACCGCCTGCACATAGGGTCCGATGGCCGCCGGCGCTTTATCTGTACAGATGATTTCTTTTGCCATGTTTCAGTTCCTCCTGTTTTCTCAAAAAATAATTCCGGATTCCAGGGGTTCCTGCCCCCTGTTGTCCGGATTCATTATACCTCTTTTTTTCCTTCTTTTGCAACGCCTGTATTTATCTGTTATTTTATGGATTATTATATTATTTTTCTTATATTTCTTGACTTCCCAAACTTTTTTACGCATAATAATAGTATCAATCAAGAGAAAGAAGGGATTGCCGATGGATATTACTATCTCCGGGGATACGGACTCAGAGTTTCTGGAATGCGTGGATGATATTCTGCGGAACCGGGAATTCCGCAAACTGGTCTGCTATAAGCAGCATTTCAACACCACCCGGTTTCTCCACTGCCTGAATGTTTCTTACATTTCCTGGCGCCTGGCAAAAAAATTCCGCCTGGATGCCAGAACTGCCGCCCGGGCGGGACTGCTCCACGACTTCTGTCCCTACGATTTTAAGGAGCCTGTTCCCACGGGAGAGCATCAGGCCTTTTATCATCCCAAGGCGGCTGCCTACAACAGCGCGGCCAATTTCCAGATTACCGAAAAGGAGCATGCGGCGATTCTGTCCCACATGTTTCCTCTGGGGCCCATCCCCACATCCAGGGAGGCCTGGATCATTACCTGCGCCGACAAACTCTGCGCCACAGTGGAACTCTTCCAGATGCCCATTGCCATGGCCAGACCCGGAAGGGTAAAGATCCACGCTGCCTGATCCGCAGCGTTGTCCTCCGGACATCACAGAAGGCGTCCTGCCGGGATCCGCGTTTCGCGGACCCGGACAGGACGCCTTCTTCCGTAAAAGGAAGCTGTCAGGACAGTTCCAGTTTTCCTGTATACAACTGATAATAGGTTCCGTGCTGTTTGATCAGCTCCTCATGGGTGCCTCTCTCAATGATTCTTCCGTGTTCCAGAACAATAATGGCGTCACTGTTGCGGATGGTGGACAGGCGGTGGGCAATGACAAATACCGTTCTGCCGCTCATGAGGTTATCCATGCCCTTCTGGACAATGGCTTCGGTACGGGTATCAATGCTGGAGGTCGCCTCATCCAGGATCAGTACCGGCGGATTGGCGATGGCCGCCCGGGCAATGGCCAGAAGCTGCCGCTGTCCCTGGGAGAGCTGTTCTCCGTCTCCGCTGAGCATGGTGTCGTATCCCTGAGGAAGTCTCTGAATAAACTGATCCGCGTAGGCCAGTTTCGCTGCCGCGTAAACTTCCTCATCGGTAGCGTCCAGTTTTCCGTACCGGATATTTTCCATGATAGTGCCGGTAAACAGGTGAGTATCCTGCAGTACAATGCCCAGAGATCTTCTCAGATCCGCCTTCTTGATCTTATTGATATTGATATCGTCGTAACGGATCTTTCCGTCCTGTACATCGTAGAAACGGTTGATCAGGTTGGTGATAGTGGTCTTTCCGGCGCCGGTGGAGCCTACAAAGGCCAGCTTCTGTCCCGGTTTGGCGTACAGGCTCAGATCATGGAGCACGATCTTGTCAGGGGTATAGCCAAAGGACATATCGTAAAAACGCACATCTCCCTTCAGCTCTGTGTAGGTGACGGTGCCGTCCGCCTGATGGGGATGCTTCCAGGCCCACAGCCCGGTCCGCTCCGGACACTCGGTGATATTTCCATTCTGATCCTTTTTGGCGTTGACCAGGGTCACATACCCATCGTCCACTTCCGGCGCCTCATCCATCATATTGAAGATACGCTCGGCGCCTGCCAGAGCCATGATGATGGAGTTGAACTGCTGGGACACCTGCATAAAGGGCTGAGTAAAGCTCTTGGTAAACTGCAGGTAGGCCACAATGGTTCCGATGGTAACGCCGCCGATGTTGTTCAGCATCAGGATGCCGCCCAGAACAGCGGTCAGCACAAACTGCAGATTGCCCAGATTTCCGATCATGGGAGCCATGACGCTGGCAAAGGTATGGGCGGTGGAAGAACTCTCATAGAGTCTCTCATTGAGCTGGTCAAATTCCACTTCGGACATTTCCTCATGGTTAAAGACCTTCACCACCCGCTGGCCGTTCATCCGCTCCTCGGAAAAACCGGTGATGGCGGCCAGATCCATCTGCTGGCGGATAAAGTACTTGCCGCTGCTGCCTCCCAGCTTTTTGGCTACCAGATACAGAATAAAGATCATCACCACCGCCAGAATCGTCAGCAGCGGACTCAAGATCAGCATGGAGATAAAGGTAACCACAATGGAGAAGGCGGACATCAGCACCTGGGGAATGGACTGGTTAATCATCTGCCTTAAGGTATCGGTATCGTTGGTATACAGACTCATGATAGATCCGTTGGTGTTCTGGTCAAAATAGCGGATGGGAAGAGTCTGCATATGCTCAAACATCTCATCTCTCACCCGTTTCAGCACGCCCTGGCCGATGCGGACCATCAGGCGGCTGTAAATAAAGGAGGAGATAATACCCATTACAAAGATAGCTCCCAGCACAGTCAGGGCCTGGTAGAAGCCGGCGTAATCCGGATTTGCCTGGCCGATCAGGGGCATAATGTAGCTGTCCAGCATAATCTTCATGGAGAAGGACACCGCGATATTGGCCACAGAGCAGAGCAGGATACATATGAACACAACAATAAACTCTGCCTTGTAGGTTCCGGTCACATATTTCATCAGGCGGGCAGCTGTCTTTAATGTATTTTTAGTAACCCGGGCTTTGGCATTATTTCTATCCATTATTCTTCCCTCCCTTTCACCTGAGATTCATAAACCTCCCGGTAGATCTGGTTGGTCTTGAGGAGTTCCTCGGAGGTTCCCACGCCGTTGATCTGGCCGTTGTCAATGACAATGATCTGATCCGCGTCCTCAATGGAGGAAACTCTCTGGGAAATAATGATCTTGGTGGTATCGGGGATCTCTTCCCGGAAAGCCTTACGGATCAGAGCGTCGGTCTTGGTATCCACAGCGCTGGTGGAATCATCCAGGATCAGAATTTTGGGCTTCTTCAGCAGAGCTCTGGCAATACACAGCCTCTGCTTCTGTCCGCCGGACACATTATTTCCTCCCTGGACGATCATGGTCCGGTAACCGTCCGGAAATTCTTTTACAAAGCCGTCGGCCTGGGCCAGCTTGCAGACTCTCTCTACTTCCTCATCGCTGGCGTTCTCATCGCCCCAGCGGATATTGTCGTAGATCGTTCCGGTAAACAGCACGTTCTTCTGCAGAACCACGGAAACCTGATCCCGGAGAGCCTCCATATCGTAATCCCGCACATCGATGCCGCCTACCTTTACGGAACCGCCGGTGACGTCATAAAGTCTGGGGATCAGCTGCACCAGAGAACTCTTGGAGCTTCCGGTTCCTCCAAAGATGCCGATCATCTGCCCGGATTTGATATGCAGGTTCACATCCTTCAGGGCCAGCTTGCCGCCCTCTCCCGCATAACTGAAATCCACATGGTCAAAGACAATATCTCCGTTGGGAACTTCCTTTACAGTCTGCTCCTTGTTGGCCAGATCCGGCTCCTCCCGCAGCACTTCCGCGATACGGTCCGTGGAGGCTCCCGCGATCATATTCAGCACGAACACAAAGGACACAATCATCAGAGAAGAGAGGATCTGCAGGGCGTACACCAGCACGCTGGTCAGCTCTCCGGCCTCCATGGTGCCCACAACGATATCCTTGCCGCCCATGAGGACGATGAGAATAATCACGGAGTACATCACCAGCATCATCACCGGGTTGTTGAAGGCTACAATCTTCTCAGCCTTGGTAAACAGCCGGAAGACAATGCCGGAAATCCCGTGGAATTTCTCGATCTCATGATCCTCCCGTACATAGGCCTTGACCACTCTGGCGGCGTTGACGTTTTCCTGTACGGTGTTGTTCAGCACATCGTACTCGTCAAAAACCTGCACAAAGTATTTGTGGGCCGTCTTGGCGATGAAGATCAGGGCAAATCCCAGCACCGGAATGGCTACCAGGAAAATCATGGCCACTTTTACGTTGATGGTCATAGTCATGATCCAGGACAGGATAATCATAATCGGCGCCCGGGCCAGCATACGGATGGTCATCATGTATGCCATCTGCACATTGGTGATGTCCGTGGTCAGCCTGGTCACCAGTCCGGATGTGGAAAAGTGATCGATATTTTTAAAAGAAAAGCTCTGCACCTTATAAAAAATGTCGTGGCGCAGATTCTTCGCGTAGCCGGCTCCCGCCTGGGCGCCGAACTTTCCGGCCAGCGCGCCGAACATCAGAGCCAGCATGGCTACCAGAGCCATGAGAATGCCCATCCGGATCACATAGCCGAGATTCTGTCCCTGGATTCCCTCATCGATGATCTTCGCCATCTGAAAGGGAATCAGGACCTCCATGAACACCTCAAGAATTACGAACAGCGGTGTTAAAATTGATTGCTTTTTATACTCACGTATGGATTTAAACAGCAGCCGATTCATATAATTCTTCCTTTCTTGTTATTTTCTGTACTTTCTTACCCATCATAAAAAGCAGAACTGCCTTTTATTCTTCCTCAGTGATGTTTTCATACATCCTCCGGAGATAATTCCGGAGAGTTTCCTGCTCCTCCTGGCTGAAGCCTCTGATCAGGCGCTTTTCCATCTCCTGGCCGCCCCGGATCACCTCTTTGACGAAGCTTTCCTCCTGTCCGGTCAGGGTGACGATTTTCATTCTCTTGTCCCTGTCGCTGACCGAGATCTCAATGAAGCCTTTACTCTCCATAAGCCGCAGAATACTGACAACAGTAGGATGAGCGATCCGCAGGTGATCCTGGATCTCCTTCTGGCTGGTCTCCTGCTTTCCCTCCCTGCCTTTCAGAAAATGAAGGATCCGCATCTGCTGCATGGTCAGATTAAAGCCTTTGCAGTCCCGGTTCACTCGCTGTCCCATAGTTTCGCTGAGAATCTTCACCAGCGAACCTATGCTCTGCCTCTCCATCGTTTCACCTCCCTCTTTAATTGTCGCATACTACACTTTTTCTGTCGTATGCTACATATTATAGTAATGAAAATTTTTAATGTCAATAGACTTCCGGCAATCCTTTTCTTTTTGTCATTTTTTATTTTTTCCCCGGAAATCCCATAAAGATTTTCTAAAATCTGCATAAAAACAGAAGAGGCCCCGGGGTCTCTTCTGTCTTTCTTTCTGATAGAAATTTCCGCGTATTTCCGAATTTTTTTACTGAATATCCGCCAGCTCGATGCCGTAGGTCAGGTATCCGGTGTAATGAACACCCTTCTGGATTGTCAGATTGTCCGCGGTTGAATCCGGATAGTTCAGAGCTGCCGGGCGCAGTTCATAATTCATAGTGCCGTCCTCCGTGAAAGAGGCGAGCTCCATACCCCTGATCTGATTCTCCAGGGCGCCCATCTTGAACTCTCCTTCAGTGCCTTTTACATACAGAGTCATCATATACTCTTTGCCGGTCTCCTCGTTGGTTCCCTCCAGATACAGCCGTCCGAAGGTTCCGTTTCCTCTGTCCAGAGTCACGCTGATCTTCTTGCCTTCGGGAATGTACTTCACATCGCTGGCGGTAATCGGTACCTGGGTGTTCTCGGTGGCGCTGAGCGCTACGGTCTCCGGAACGGTGATGGTGTAAACCGGATCATTGGGAACGTACAGAGTCAGGTCGGTTCTTCCGCTTTCGGTGTTGGCCGCGCTTACGGTTGCCACGGTGGAGATCACTGCCACTGCCATTGCCGCTGCCGCTGTAAATGCTTTCTTCATTGTCATATCCTCCTTGAATTTAAACCACATGCAGAACAGCCTTTACATCCGCCCCGTTTAAGGGGGAGAGATTTTCATCCATGGTGTAGGCGGAGATATTCAGATGAATCTCGTATTCTCCCGCCTCCAGGGGTTCTGATACCTGAAATTCTGTAATGGCTTTTCCAGGCTCGATAAGATCGGACTCATAGATGGGCGTCTCCGACTCATCGATGGTAATGGCGTACTGAAAATAACAGTTGTTGCCTTCCGGGTTCAAAAGGGTGATATTCCAGTGAGTCTCCCCGCTGGCCACCGTGATCTCCCCGTATCCGGGAATTTTGATCCCCTGCTGGCCGCCGGAAGTGTCCTCCAGTTCTTTGTTCCACTCTTCCGCCTCATCGGAAACCACAAGTCCTGCCGCCTGCCGGCCAGGATCCTCTTTTTTCTGGGAAAACACCAGCCAGAGGATCACTGCCGCTGCCACCAGGATCACTGCCGTCAGGGCAAGGATCAGAAGTTTCTTTTTTCCAGTCTGTTTCTGCATCACACTATGTTCTCTACTTTCTGTTTTTCTTTCTTTTTAAAACTCTTTCGGAAGCCTCAGGAATCTGCTTTCTGCCTCTTTTGATTCAGAAACGCCAGCCCTGCGGATCCGGATACTGCCGCCGCCAGAAAAATCACAGCCTCACTGCCCGCCTCATCGAAGGTTCCGGGGGCAGAAATATCTTCCTCTTCTTCCTGATTTTCTGACTCTTCCGGAAGATACAGTTCTAGCCGGGTACTTTCAGCGGCTGCTGGCCGACTGCAGAGGAACAGCAGCCCGGCCAGGGCCAGTATTGTAAAACACTTCTTTCTGCACCTGGATCTGTGCATCTTTTATCACTCCGCGTCCACAACCGCAATGCCGAAGGTAATGCTTCCTTTGTAGTCTACGCCTCTCTCAAGGAACTCTGTGGAAAGGGGTTTGATCTGATACTGTCTGGTCTCGTTTCCTGAAAAAGATACCACCTCTTTGCCCACTGCCGTATCCTGCCCTGTGGTCTCGATCAGTTCCCCGTCATCCGAGATAATCTGATAGCGGAGCTGACGGACTTTTCCGGCACTGACATCCTCTCGGTCTGCCTCTACCACCAGCTGGTTCCTGTAATAGCTGGTTCCGGCGATGGTCACAGAGATCTTCTGCCCCTCCTGCAGATTTTCCACATCCTCCGCCACTACGTCTACCGCCGTTCCATTCTGATCCATAGACACAGATGAGGGGATCGTCACGGTATAGGTGGGATCCGCGGTTAAGTTCACGGTAATCGTCTGTTCTGCCTCCTCTGCCATAGCGGTAACCGGTACTGCCAGGCAGGAAACTGCTGCCAGAAGAACTGCCAATCCTTTTTTCTTCATACATTCTCTCCTTTTCTGCACGCTGCTGTTGCTTCTATTCTCAGGGCCGCTTCGAATCAACTCCAGTATAGTAGATTCTGCGTAAAAAAATATTCCGCTTTCTTTAAAATCTATGTTAAATCTTTCCGTTCTCTCTTTTTTCCAGGAAAAGAGCCGCTGCTTTGCAGATCTCTCTGCCTGGCAGCGGCTTCTTCCGTCTGTTTTTCTGTATGATTGACCCGGCACAGATTTTTACTGTACATCCACCACTTCAATGCCGAAGGTAATGCTTCCGGTGTAATCCACGCCGTACTCAAATCTTCCCGCCAGCACCGGCTTGATCTGATACTGTTTCGCGCCGTCCCCGGTGAAAGATACCACTTCTTTGCCGACACCGACAGCGCCGGTGGAAGCATTGGTTTCAATCAATTCCCCTGCGTCCGAGATGATCTGATATCGAAGGGATGTTCTGGGGGTAGTCTTTGCCTCCACTACCATCTGATCGTTGTACCCACTGGTTTCGGCAATGGTCACGGAAATTTTCTGTCCCTCCTGCAGGTTTTCTACGTCCTCTGCCACTACCTCCACGGCTGTTCCCTCTTTATCCATGGATACAGAAGCGGGAATGGTCACGGTGTAGGTGGGATCCGCGGTTAAATTTACGGTAATCGCCTGCTCCGCTTCCTCCGCTATGGCGGTAACGGGCACTGCCAGGCAGGAAATTGCTGCCAGAAGGACTGCAAATACTTTTTTCTTCATGGGGTCTTCTCCTTTTCATGCAATGATGTGGGAGCCGACAGGTCATCTCACTCCCGTCACTTCTATTCTCAGGGCCTCTGTGAATTGCCGCCAGTATATCAGACACTCTGCAAAAAAGTCCTCTGCCCCATGTTAAATCTTCATTAAATCCACCGTTTTTTTCTTCGGCTTCTCCGGAGGATCAGCTGGGCGCAGCCCCCGGTAAAAGCGCCGGCAATACATCCGGCAGCCAGTAAAAAGGGAAGATACGCCAGCATTCCCGGCCCTGCCATCAGACAGGCCACCGCCATCTGTCCCAGATTGTGGAACACCGCCCCGAAAGCGCTGCAGAGCCAGAGCTGCTGTTCCGGAATCACCCGCTTCAGCAGCAGCATGCCGGCCAGACACAGCAGAGCCCCCGCCAGACTGTACAGAAGCGTCAGCATGCTGCCGCCGAAAAATGCTCCCAGAACTACCCGGCAGAATACAATCATGGCAGCCTCCCCGGCCCGGTAATGATACACCGCGAATACGGTTACAATATTGGCAAGCCCCAGCTTGACTCCCGGCACCGGCACCAGGTTGGGCAGACGCATTTCTACAATAAACAGGATCAGAGCCAGGGCTGTCAGCAGGGCCAGCTCTGTCAGTCTCTTTACTTTCAGAATCTTTGCACCTCAATTCCTTCTGTCATCTCTCAGCCCGCCACACTGTCCACCTCTCCGGAATGCTTCGCAAAACGGATCAGAAGATGATTGGGCAGGCAGACAATGGGCGTCTCTGAGTTCAGCCATCCCATCTCCACACAGGTGTGGTCCGGGCACTCCGCCTCTGCCATGCGGATCCGGTGATCCCGGATTTCCACCGTATTGGTCCTTCCCTCATATTCAATCTGAATCGTCCGATCCTTCTCTTTGCTCAGATCCAGCCGGTACAGTACTTCCCCGTCCCGGAGAATCTCCACCTCCCGGCTGTGGGAAGGCCGCAGGGCCAGAAAACTTCCTGCCAGACCCGCGGCAAGGATGATAAAAAAAAGGATCAGAGGCCATTTTTTCCGTTTCATCAAAGATCCCTCCTGTCCGGACAGATTCTTTTCAATTCTTCACTGCGTTTCTTTTTGATATTTCCATACATATTTGCCATTCTCCGTTTTTTCAGTTCGATTATACCCTCCTTACAAGCGCCCCGTCAATTTCTATGTGGCAAAGATTCAAAAAGAGTGCCGGGTATTTGGACTCGACACTCTTTCTTTCCCCCAGGCAGCAAGCCAGGCATGCAAACCCGTTTAAATATTTCGGCCATATGTATCATGTCCTCCCCGGCAGTAATATCCGTATGAAGGACATCAAATTCCAGGTCATGCTCCCTGACCAGTTTGGAGTACACAAGAGCCAGCGCATCTTCATCTGTGGGCCCTTCTACCAGAAACAGGATAATCTTTTTAGTCATGGACGCCTACCTTTCCGGCCCGGCGCATCGCCAGTTCCATCTCATAGATATTTGTCTCATTATAAAGTTTCTCCTTCTGTCCGCCCAGCTTGATGCTCCGCAAGTAGGAGAGCCTTGTATTCTGCGTATTCTTAATATAGGCAGATTTGATGTAGCGGTTGTTCGGATTGACGGTGGTATAGATCAGGAACTCATTTTGCAGGACTTCCAGCGGGCGCAGGTTGTGGGAAGTAAAAATAAGCTGCCCTTTTGCTTTTTCCTGCATGACCTCCAGGCACTCTCCCAGCAAATATTCATAGATGCCGGAATCCAGTTCATCCACGACCAGGCAGTAAGACTTCCGGTTATAGCAAGCTACCAGATTACTGCATATGGAGATCAGCTTCTTAATGCCCGCCGACTCATACAGCAGCGGTATTCTTGCCTCCCCCCGGATCGTGATAACTTCAAACTGGATACCGTCTTTTCCTTTCTCCGTCAGCTTCTCAAACGCATTGTAGATCTCAATTCGGATATCCGGAATCAGGGAGCGTATGACAATATTGATCTGGTCAATGGTGCTTTTCACATACGGGAAGATCTCTTTTGGCACCACATTGATGTCCGTGAGTTTGAGCATGATCCCCGTAATCTTCGGCTTCATGGCGTCTGGCCAGTCTACATTTACAGGGATAGTATCCAGGTTCAGCGCCAGAAGCCCGTAATGGGCGTTCTCGATCACTGCCAGGTCATACAGGCCATAATTCTGCAATGGTTTTGTCAGCGCAAAAATTTTTCCGGCTTCCCCTTGCGCTTTTCCAAACACTTCCTGCGCTTTTTTGGAGAACAGGAAGGAGCCGATTTCAGAGATCTGTTTCTCCTCATTGAAATTCTCTGCAGTCTGCTGCGCCACGCCCAGAGCTACCATGCTCTCCATGTCCCGCTCAAAAGCAGAATAGTATTTTAACGGGCGGAAGAGTTCCTTCTCCCCTTTCTGATAATCGAAAACCGCCGTCAGACGTGTCTTTTCTCCCTCTTTTAATTTCTTCATGCTGAGTTTTTCTCCGCTCAGACAGAAGTTGTTCTCCCCGTTTTTGGTCAGTTCCACTTCATATTGTACGAACATGGCATCTTCACCTGTCCGGATCTCAAACTCATACGTAACATGGCTGCTCTTGCTAAGCGCATTGATATAATGATAAAAATGAGAGGGTATCCGCCTTCCGGACAACAAACACTTCAGGAGTACCATGCAGTCCACAACTGCCGTTTTCCCGGAACCGTTCTGTCCGTAAATGCCCAGGATACTCCCACTCTTCCCCTGGGAAAACTCCAGCCTGCCATATCCGACATTCTTAATATTCTCTATTTCCATCGCAACCAGACGCATAATATGGTGCATCAAAATGTACCCCCTTTTCTTTTTCTTTTATTATATGTTAGGATTCCCGTTAAGTCAATTTTTATTCTATTTTTGTTAATTATTTTAACGTATTAATTTTTACTATTTGCAAATAATAGAAAAGAAGAAAGATATTCATTTACTCAAACTTCCCACACCGTTTGGTGCGATGAACCTTGAAAAATCAATACTTTAACCCATAAAAAAGGCATAAACCGCTTGCTTATGGTATAATTGAATTCTCCCAAAACAACTACACAGCAAGGAGATTTATGACACGTCAAGTATACCACAGAGAATGGAAACAGTGTTTCAGATTTTGCTACAAAATTTATGAAAAGGTTCCACATCGGGCGTTTTCTCTTCCAATGTAATGTTGGAAAGGAAAAGGGGATCCCGGTCATGAATATCTTCCGCTGCCTCTTCTGTATGATGTTCTCTGACAGGAGTATCTACATGCAGATGATGACCGGCACATTTGGAGGGGAGTTCTCTAAAAACACCATCTACAGTTTCCTGAATGATGCGCGGGTCAACTGGCAGCGCTTTACAACTCTGCTTTCCGCAGCGAATGACAAGAACCTGCTCTGTGGGGGAAACCGTATGACGGCCGGTCCCTTGCCGGAAGGAGACGCCTCCAGGCGCGGCGGAAAGCCACAGATGTTATGGTGGAGCTGATCCATTCCGCACAGTGTGCAGGTATTACAGCCAGATACGTTCTGTTTGTCAGCTGGTTTTCAGCGCCCAAAACAATCCTGGCGTTGAAAAACAGGAGAACCTTGACACCATAGCCATGCCGAAAAAAGCAAGACCACATACAGATACCAAGGGGAAAAGCAGAATGTTAAAGAGATCTACCGCCGCGATAAGAAGCGCCGGGGGCGTTCCCGCTACCTGCTGTCCGTATCCGTGGAGATCGAAAAAGCCGGTGAGAGAATTCCGGCAAAGCTAGTGTTCGTCCGTAATAAGAGCAAACGGAAAGACTGGCTGGTACTGGTGAGTACGGACACGGTCATTTCCGAGAAAGAGATCATCCGTATTTATGGAAAAAGATGGGATATAGAGATCTTTTTCAAATCCTATCTGAAGCTGGTAAAAGAATACCGTAGGATCTCATATGATGCCATGTGTGCCCACACCGCCATCGTCTTTGCCCGGTACATGATGCTTTCCGTGGCACGACGTGAAAATGAGGACGATAAGACAATATGTGAGCTCTGCTTTTGCCTGCCGGATGAAATGGAAGATATCACATTCAGCCGTTCCATGGGTATCATCCTGGAGGCGCTGATGGATACCGTGATGGAGTATTTCCATATCACAGAAGCCCATGGGAAGTTTGAGTTATGAAATTATATTCTCATTAAAACTTCCTAAAAACAGCGTGGCTATGTATGGTTCCCGCCTATTAAACGGGAATTTTCTCCTCTTCTGTTTCTAATCTTCTATCCTCAATCCTCTGACTGTTGGAAAATAGTTTGTTGAGCAGGGGCAATGTATAGGCCCCGGAGATCAGATTTACAGTGCTTTTTACATCTTTGATCTTGTTGTCATCATTCTTCATTGACATTTTCTTTCTTTAAATCTGGCAAAAGCCATATATTTACAGAACGCAAAAAAGCCCTTGAAAACGCCCGTTTTACGGGATTTTCAAGGGCTTCAAGCACCTTTTCTTTTAGGAAATTACATTCCGGCCTGTTTTGCCACTTCGGCTGCGAAATCATCCTGGCGTTTTTCGATGCCCTCACCAGTCTCCCAGCGCAGGAAGCTCTTGATGGTGATCTTGGCGCCGTTTTCTTTTGCCACCTGCTCTACGTATTTGGCAACGGACTGTTTTCCGTCCTCTGCTTTTACGTATACCTGATCCAGCAGACAGATTTCTTTCAGCTCTTTGTTGATCCGTCCGGTAATCATACCCTCGATGACCTTGGCGGGTTTCTGGGACTCTTTGGGATCGTTCTGGATCTGAGCCATCAGAATGCCTTTTTCATGCTCAATATAATCTTCCGGCACTTCGCTTCTGCTGGTATAGAGGGGTTTCAGAGCCGCAGCCTGCATAGCTACGTTCTTGCCCATCTCACGGATAGCGTCGTTGACCACATCGGTCTCCACATCAACCAGCACGCCGATCTTTCCGCCCATATGAGTGTAGTCGGCTACAAATCCGTTTGCCTCCTCGATCTGGGCGAAACGGCGGATCTTCATATTCTCTCCAATCACGGAGATCTGTCCTGCCAGTTCCTCGGCAACGGTCTTGGAGGTGTCAAACTTCCAAGGCTCTGCCAGGAAAGCGTCGATGTCCGCGGCCTTGGTCTCCATGGCCTGGTCGCATACCTGCGCCACGTATCCCTGGAATTTCTCGTTCTTGGCAACGAAATCGGTCTCCGCGTTTACTTCTACTGCAACGGCCTTCTTGGAATCCTCGGTCACCTTCAGCATGACGATGCCTTCGGCCGCGATTCTGCCGGCCTTCTTCTGAGCGGTAGCCAGTCCCTTCTCTCTCAGGAACTCAACTGCCTTGTCCATATCGCCGTCGGTAGCGGTCAGGGCCTTTTTGCAGTCCATCATACCGGCGCCGGTCATTTCTCTTAACTCTTTTACCATTCCTGCTGTAATAGCCATTTTTTATTTCCTCCGTGTTATGCGATGATTACTCTGCGTCTGCTTCTGCCTCAGCGGCTTCCATCTCGCCTTCGTAAGCGGCGTCCTCAGCCTGTCCCTGCTTTGCCTCGATGACAGCGTCAGCCATCTTGGAAACGATCAGTTTTACGGCACGGATCGCGTCGTCGTTTCCGGGGATGATGTAGTCCAGCTCCTCGGGATCGCAGTTGGTATCGCAGATGCCGATCAGCGGGATGCCCAGAGCATGAGCCTCCTGTACACAGATTCTTTCCTTCTTGGGATCTACAACGAAGATAGCGTCAGGCAGTCTCTTCATCTCTTTGATGCCGCCCAGGTTCTTCTGCAGTTTCTCCATCTCCTTGCGCAGAGCGATAACTTCCTTCTTGGGCAGTACGTCAAAGGTACCGTCCTCCTCCATCGCCTCGATCTCTTTCAGTCTCTCGATACGGCTCTGGATGGTTTTGAAGTTGGTCAGCATTCCGCCCAGCCATCTCTCATTTACATAGAACATTCCGCAGCGCTCGGACTCCACCTTGATGGCATCCTGTGCCTGTTTCTTGGTTCCCACGAACAGAATGGTGCCGCCGTCCGCAACGATGTCGGCTACCGCCCGGTACGCGTCATCCACCATGCCTACAGATTTCTGCAGGTCAATGATATAGATGCCGTTTCTCTCGGTGTAGATGTAGGGAGCCATCTTGGGGTTCCATCTTCTGGTCTGATGACCGAAATGTACGCCTGCTTCCAGTAACTGCTTCATTGAAATTACGCTCATTTGTTTCTTCTCCTTTTTGGTTAGATTCTTCCGCATGTGTCAGCTTCCCGAAAAACCTGCTGCCAGGCACCCTTCCGGAAATCAGCATGCGTGCTTTATACACAGCTTTAAAAGTATAGCATAGAACCGAATGGGTTACAAGAGATTTTTTATTTTTTAAAAGCTTTTTCTCTGGCTCTGTTAGGATTCACAGGCCATCATACGCAGGTGGGCTCCGTACCCTGCAGCCCCGCCCGTTTCCGGACGGCTTCCGGATCGTTTCCCGCTCCCACGGCTCCTACCTGCTGAATGCAGAAGGATGCCCCCGCATTGGCGAATCGTCCGCAGTCTTCCAGGGAATATCCCTGATCCAGGGCATACAGAAAACAGGCGGAAAAGGTGTCCCCGGCTCCGGTGGTGTCCACGCAGCGGACGCCCCGGCAGGCCGGCACCCAGAGCCGCTCCGTTCTGCTCTTGATAAAGCAGCCTCTGGCTCCCGCTTTGATGACTACGTGCCCCACGCCGCATTCCAGAAAAGCATCGGCAATCTCATCCCAGTCCGAGCGGCCTGTGAGAAGGGAGGCCTCCTCATAGTTGGGGAATATATAATCCAGCCACTGCAGGCATTCCCGCATATCCCACACGGTTTCCTGATTTTTCCGTTTGGTCATGTCCGCGCAGAGCAGCAGTCCTTTTTGTTTAGCCTGTGAAAAAAGCTCCGCCAGCACCGGGGCGGTAAAAGCCGGCGCCACAAAAATACTGGCAAAACAGAGGATCTTTCCTCCCTCCAGGGCCTCCCGGGGAATGTCTTCCGGATAGAACTGCCGCAGGGTGCCGTGAGGATTGGTAATAAACCGCCGCTCTCCCGCCTCATCGATCAGCACGATGTTGACGCCGGTGGGAATCTCCGCGGACCGGCGGATAAACTCTGTATCAATCCCCAGATCCCGGCAGCGTCCCAGGATCATCTCCCCGGCGGCGTCCTCCCCCAGCTTGCTGACCAGCCGCACCTTTGCCCCCAGGGCCGCCAGGGTTCTGGCTTCATTCATAGCGTCTCCCCCGGTATTGGTGGTAAGGGTTTCCGCCGGAATGGAATCCACCCGGAAAGCGGACAGATTCACCGGCTTTGCCAGCACATCCAGGATCGCCGCTCCGATCATAATAAAAGTAGTCTTCCCCATCTTTTCTCCTTTCCGGCCTTATGGCCGCTTCCGCAGCAAAATCCAGCCGCAGACGCAGACCAGCGCTCCCTCCAGAGCCAGGCCCGCCGGAGCCCCTGCCGGGGACAGGCCCTGCAGCCACCCAAAGACCGGCGTGCTGAAAATGGCCCACAGATTGGCCGCGCTGTGGGCCGCGGCGGAAGCCAGAATCCCTCCGCTGTTCTGGCAGATCGCCGCGAACAGCAGCCCCATCAAAAACGAATAGACAAACTGCACCATATTGCCGTGGTAGAGGCCGAACAGCAGGGAGGAGATCAGAGCGCCCCACAGGGGCCCCGCATAGCTGCGGGCTCTCCGGTAGGTCATCCCCCGGAAGATCATCTCCTCCGCGGCAGGCCCCAGAACCACAGTGGCAGCTATTAAGAGCAGCAGATTCTGTCCTTCAAAGGCTGCGGCCGCCTGCCGGCTGTAACCGGGGAACAGTTCCATAAATCCGGAATATTCCATGCCTGTGCTGAGCAGATGCCCCAGAGCGGCCGCCATGAAACAGGCCGCCGCCGTTTTTTTTGCCCTCCAGCGCTTCTCCGGCTCGTCAAACTGAAGAGCGTCCAGGGCATACTGCTTTCGCTGCGTCAGCAGAGCGGCTCCGTAAAATCCCCCGCTGACCCACAAAGACAGACCGGGAACCGCTTCCATCAGTTCCCGGCTGTCCGCGCTCTGTTTTCCGGTGATCCAGCCCGCCAGCATCAGCGCCGCCATGGTAACGATCAGCATGCAGAGCACCAGGGCTGCTGTGGGATAGAGCACATCCCAGATCTTACCCGGAAGATTTTTTCTTCTGGCCTCCTGTTTCATGTCAGTCCTCCTGTTTCGCTGCCAGTTCCAGCAGCAGTTTTTCCAGCTCTTCCACGGAATCCGCAATCTGTCCGGCTCCCGCGGATTCCAGCTCTTCCACGGAGCCGTATCCGTAGGAAACCCCGGCGAACCGCAGCCCGTGCTCCGCCGCTCCTATGGCGTCATAACAGCGGTCTCCGCACATGATCACATGTTCCCTTTTATTTTCATAGGCAGCGCGTTTCAGAGCCTCCTCGATTACCTCCGATTTATCGGTTCTTCTGCCGTCCAGTTCGCTGCCCGCTATGGGATCCAGATATTGGATCACCCGGAAATGCTCCAGGATCTGCCGTACATAGACCTCCGGCTTGGAGGACGCCACCCCCAGACGGAATCCGGCTTCGCCCAGGCGGGAAAGCATCCCGGGAATACCGGGATACAGGGCGTTTTCAAAAATTCCTTTACAGTTGTATCGCTCCCGGTAGTACCGGACTGCCTGTTCCGCCTCCTTCCGGCTGAATCCGGCGTAGGCCATGAATTGTTCCAGCAGAGGAGGCCCTACAAAGCAGGACAGCTCCTCTGCTTTCGGCGCCGGCTGTCCCATCTTTTTCAGGGCGTACTGCACACAGCGGATAATCCCAGGGCCGGAATCCGTCAGCGTGCCGTCCAGATCAAAAAGTATCAGTGTCTCCATGGTGTTCTCCTATCCCGCGAAATACGCGTCAATGCCGTTGGCTATGCCCTGCGCCATCAGCTGCTGGTATTCTCCGGAAGCCATATTCAGATCTTCCCGGGCATTGGTCATGTACCCCATCTCCACAATGGTCACCGGGATGGTGCTCCAGTTGATGCCGCTCATGGTGTCTGTAATATAGACTCCCTGGCTGGAGGCGCCTGTAGCGGCGCAGAAGGCGTCCAGGATGTCCCGGGAAAGTTCCTGGCAGGCCGGTGCCAGACTGCCCACATAGGGATTTTCCCCGGATGGCGCCATGGTAAGAGCGCCGGACACGGAGGGATCCTCCGATCCGTTGGCGTGGATCCTGACCAGGATGTCAGCCCCGGCAGCGGCCGCTGTTTCCGCCCGCTCCCGGTTGCTGATGTCCACTTCATTGGTCTCCCGGATCATGCAGACCTGATAGCCCCTGGCCTGCAGCTCGTCTCTCAGTTTCAGGGCCACCTGCAGATTCAGCTCATATTCATTTAAGCCGGAGGCCGGCCCGTAGGTACCGGAGCTCACCTTGGCTTTTGTCTCGGAAGCTCCGGGCCCTATGGGTTCCTGCTCCGGATTTCCCTGGGACTGGTGACCTGCGTCAATAGCCACCATACGGCCCGCTGCCTCCGGCGTGGGCTCCGCGGTGGGCAGCGGCTCCGCGGCTGCCTCCGGCGTCATAGACGGTGTAGGTTCCTCAGCGGCAGCCGCGGTGGGAACGATGGTTTCTTCCCCAACGGATTTTTCAGGGGTTTTTTCCTCTTTTTCGGTTTTTGATAAATCCCTGTCCGTCTCGGAGGAAGCGTTGACCCCGGAACTGTCGGAAACCGCTCCTTTTTGTTCCTTCCCGGAGGCGCAGCCTCCCAGGAGAAGGATCAGCAGCGCTGCCAGCAGCAGCGCCAGATTTCTGCAGCAGATTCTTTTCATTCCGATTTACATCCTCTCCGGAGCGGAAAATCCCAGAAGATCAATGCTGGTCTCCAGGATCTGGCGGACCAGTTCCAGCAGCGCCAGCCAGGAGGCCTTCTGCCGGGGATCCTCCTCCGTCAGGATCTTGGTCTCGTGGTAGAAGCGGTTGAACTCGTTGGCAAGCTCATAAATATAGGAACAGATCTTGTGGGGCGCCTTCTCCTCAAAAGCATTTTCGATCATGGTTCCGAAACGAACCGCCGCCAGCATAAGAGTCTTTTCTCCCTCACTGGCCGCAGGCAGGATTTCGCTGTTTTCCAGGGCGCCCCCCTCCTCCAGATACCGGTTCAGTATGGACTTGATCCGCACGATGGTATAGAGAATGTAGGGTCCGGTATTTCCCTCAAAGGAGGTAAAGCGATCCACATCAAAAACATAGTCCTTTGAAGCCTGGTTGGACAGATCCCCGTACTTTATCGCGGAAAGACCCACGATCTCCGCGGTTTTCTCCGCGTCCGTATCCTTAACGCTGCGGTTTTCCACGATCTTTTTGTACATTTCTCCATTGATTTCAGAGATCAGGCGCTCCAGCCGCATGACCCCTCCCTCCCGGGTCTTGAAAGGCTTGCCGTCTTTTCCGTTCATGGTGCCGAATCCCAGGAAGGAGAGCCTGGTCTCCGGTTTTACCAGCCCCGTCTTTCTGGCGCAGCGGAACACCTGGACAAAATGCATTTCCTGGCGCTTATCTACCACATAGAGGATCTCGTCCGGGTCAAAAAGCTTCACCCGCTCCACGATGGTGGCCAGATCCGTGGTAGTGTACAGGGAAGCGCCATCGGATTTCAGCAGAATACAGGGGGGCACTTCCTTGGTATCCGTCTCTTCGCTGACATCCACAATGAGAGCTCCCTGGTCCTCGTAGGCGTAGCCCTCCTCTTTCATCTTTTCTACCATGTCGGGAATATAGGGCTGAGCGTCTGACTCCTTTTTCCAGAGATCGAATTCCACATCCAGCTTTTTGTAATTTTTCTTCAGATCCGTTACAGAGACCTCCATAATATGGTTCCAGAGAGCCATATAGCCGGGACGGCCTTCCTGCAGCTGGTGTGTGGCCTCCAGCGCCCGGTTCCGGTACTCCTCGTCCTCTTTGGAGCGGGCGCTGGCCGCCGGGTAGATCTCCTCCAGTTCTCCGATGGTGAAGGGGGCTTCTTCCGGATAGGGACCTGTAAAGGAAGCGTCGAAGTAGGGGAGTTCCGGCTTTCTCTCCTGCAGTTCTGTAATGATCAGTCCCATCTGCAGGCCCCAGTCGCCCAGATGCACGTCTCCGATGACCTTGTGCCCCAGAAATCTTCCCATGCGCTTGATGCTCTCCCCGATAATGGCGGAGCGCAGATGCCCTACATGCAGGGGTTTTGCCACATTGGGGCCGCCGTAGTCAATGATGATGGTTTTAGGCTCTTCCGCCGGGGAAACGGACAGATGGCTGTCCTGTCCCATTTTCATCAGATATCGGGCCAGATATCCCCGGTCCAGTTTTATATTGATGAAGCCCGGCTTCACCGCCGATACTTCTTCAAACATATCTTCCTTTTTCAGCTCTGCCGCCACTGCCTCCGCGATCTGGATGGGAGCCTTTTTGTATGCCTTGGCCGCCGCCATGGCCCCGTTGCACTGGTATTCGCACAGATCCGGCCGGTTGGATACCGTGGTCTTTCCGTAGGAAGGATCGTAACCCGCCCTCTCAAACGCCTGCGCTGCCCTCTCATTCATTTCTTCAATCAGTTTTTTCATAATTCCTCCAAAAATTCATAGATGGTTTTATTATAAAACGATTTTCGTCAATACTCAAGAGCCGGAATGATTTTGCTTGACAGGCCCGGGGGATTCTGCTATGGTATCTGGCGGAAAAAAATATCATTGCCGCCGGGTAATTTTGTATCGTTAGGCCTCGCAGATACAAAGTACCGGCATTTTTTTGCGGAATGGAGGAAGAAAAATGACTGCCGCGAAACCCCTGCATGATTTTATGAAATACGCATCCCTGAGCGTCATGGCTATGATCGCCATGTCCTGCTACATCCTGGCGGATACCTTTTTTGTGTCCCAGGGCCTTGGCACCCGGGGCCTGGCTGCCCTGAACCTGGCTATTCCCGCCTATAACTTCATTCACGGCACCGGCCTTATGCTGGGCATGGGCGGAGCCACCCGCTTCTCTATTTTAAAAAGCCAGGACGCGGACCGGGAGGCGAACCGGATGTATACCGTCACCCTGTACCTGTCCCTGATCTTTTCCGTACTTTTTGTACTGACGGGACTTTTTCTCTCCGGCGGACTGGCACGGCTTCTCGGAGCTGACCCGGCGGTGTTTGATATGACCAATACCTACCTGAAGGTGCTGCTGCTGTTTTCCCCTGCCTTTATCCTCAACGATGTACTGCTGTGCTTCGTCCGCAACGATGGAAATCCCCAGCTGGCCATGGCCGCCACCATCACCGGCAGCCTCTCCAATATTGTTCTGGACTATGTGTTTATTTTTCCCTGCGGCATGGGAATCTTCGGTGCGGTATTCGCCACAGGGCTGGCTCCTGTCATCGGCATCCTGGTCATGGCTCCCCACTGGCTGAAACGGGACAAGGGCTTTCACATCATTTCCACAGGCCTTCCGGCCAGAGCCGCCGGCATTACCCTCTCCCTGGGCTTTCCCTCCCTGCTGGCCCAGCTCTCCTCCGGCATTGTGATGATCGTCTTCAACACTATCATCCTGGGCCTTCTGGGGAATACGGGAGTAGCCGCCTACGGGGTGATCGCCAACATTTCCCTGGTAGTGACTTCCATTTTTACCGGCATCGCCCAAGGCGTCCAGCCGCTGATCAGCCAGGCCTACGGCCGGAAGGAAACAAATCTGGTTGGGCTGTATCTGAAATATTCCATGATCTCCATGGCCGTGTTCTCTGCCGCGGTCTGCTTTCTGCTGTTTATTTTCGCCTCCCCCACAGCCGGGATTTTCAACAGCGAAGGGGATCCGCAGCTTCAGAAAACCGCCGTGGAGGGGATACGGCTCTATTTTACCTCCACCCCTTTTACCGGTTTCAATATCATTCTCTCCACCTGGTTTGCCTCCGTGGAAAAAGCTCTTCCCGCCCAGATCATTTCTCTTCTCCGGGGGCTGATCCTGATTATCCCCGCGGCCTTTCTCATGGCATCCCTCTGGGGGATGACCGGGGTGTGGCTGGCCCTCACCGCAGCGGAAGTTCTCACCGGGGCAGCGGGACTTTTCTTCTTCCGCCGGAGCAGAGGGCGGCTGTATCATACAGGTGATTGACAGAGGGCTTCCGTATGCGTATTCTGAAAGAAACACACGGAAGGAGGAAATTTGTTTATGGAAAAACTTATAGTCCTGGGAACCGGCGAAGCTGCCGTGACCCGCTGTTTTAATACCTGCTTTGCCCTGAAACACAAAAAGGAATATCTGCTGGTGGACGCCGGAGGCGGCAACGGCATTCTCTCCGCTCTGGAAAAGGCGGAGATTCCCCTGAAAAAAATTCATCACTTGTTTGTCACCCACGCCCACAGCGACCACCTGCTGGGGGTGCCCTGGATCATCCGCATGATCGGCACCCGCATGAATCAGGAGAAATATGAGGGAGAGCTCCACATCTACTGTCACCGGGAACTGGCTGAGGCCATACGGACCATTACTTCCCTGGTCGTCCAGAAGAAAATCCGCCGGCTGTTTGACGAAAGGATTCTGTTTCATATTCTGGAGGACGGGGAGCAGAGGGAGATTCTGGACAGCCGTTTTACCTTTTATGATATTCGCTCCACTAAGGCAAAACAGTTCGGCTTTCTCTGCGAGACAGAAACCGGCCTGCGCCTGGCCTTCCCCGGGGATGAACCCTGCCCGGAACACCTGTATCCGGCCTTCCGGGAAACAGACTGGCTCTTTCACGAGGCCTTCTGCCTCTATGAAGAGCGGGAACGGTTCCGTCCTTACGAAAAACACCACAGCACGGTTCGGGACGCCTGCCGTCTGGCAGAAAAATTGTCCGCGAAGCATCTGGTGCTGTGGCACACGGAAGACAAAGATCTGGCGCGCAGAAAAGAACGGTATCTGAAGGAGGGACAGCCCTGTTTTTCCGGAAAACTCTATGTGCCCGAGGATGGGGAAATCCTTCCTCTGGAAGCGTGAAAAAAGTTCCATGTCCACAGGATCTTTCCTATGGACATGGAACTTTTTACGCTTCTGTCTGTTTCTTTCCCAGGCCGCTTTTCTCGTAGCAGTACTGGATAATATCCTTCCGGCGGATAATCCCGATAAAGACTCCCTCGTCATCCACTACAGGGACAAAGTTCTGCCGCATGGACAGGGAAACCAGATCCTCAATGTTGCAGTTAATATTCACCGGATCCATTTTCCAGCGCCGCTTTACCTTAGAAATAGGAACATTTTCCGCCTCATGCAGATTCAGATCGTATTCATCCTTGATGGCCCGCAGCAGGTCTCCCTCTGTCAGGGTTCCTATATAGAGGCCTCTCCGGTTCAGCATGGGAATCGCCGTATACTTATGGTGCTCCATTTTTTCCAGGGCCTGCCTCAATGAAAAATCATCATATATGTAAGCGACTTCGCTCTTGGGAGTGATAAAGAAAAGTATGTTCATAGTCATTCCCTCTCCTGGTAATTCTGCTTTGGCCTTGTTGGCTGCCAGTATCATTCTACCATAAATATCCGGAATTGTGGGTGAACTTTTTCTTAAATTTAACATCCCATCCCGGGTCCGGCCGAAATTTAAGGTGTTTTTAGGATTGCGGGAACACAAAGTGCGGAGCGATCCGTATCTCATGCTCATTTCTCGGGCAATTCATGTTATACTGTATGCATAAGCGGCCTTCAAAAAAGAAAGCTGCGGAAAGGAGAAATGTATGTCAGCAAAACTGGAAAATTATCAGCATCTGGGAGAGACCATGATTAAAAAGTTCGCCTCCCGGGGGATGGAGGCCTTTTACTGCGCTACCAGCGCCGACGCGGTAAAAAAGGTGCGGAAACTGATTCCTGAAGGTTCCTCCGTCACTTGGGGCGGTTCCGCTACTCTTTCCGAAACCGGCATTCTGGACGCGCTTCAGAAGGGGCCCTATGGGTGCATTGACCGTTCTTCCGCCAAAACTCCGGAGGAGGCCCGGGCCCTGTACGGCCGGATCGTCTGCGCCGACTATTTTCTCACCAGCACCAATGCCTTCACCTCAGAGGGGGAACTGGTGAACGTGGACGGCAACGGAAACCGGGTGGCCTGCCTCATCGCCGGTCCTTCTCACGTCATCGTAGTCGCCGGCATGAACAAACTGACCGGCTCTGTGGAGGAGGCGATCAGCCGGATCCGCCACACCGCCGCTCCTCCCAACTGCGTGCGGCTGAATCTCAAGACCCCCTGCGCCTCCTCCGGACTCTGCGGGGACTGCCAGTCCCCGGACTCCATCTGCTGCCAGGTCGTGGTGACCCGCCGCTCCCGGCATCCGGGACGGATCACCGTCATCCTGGTGGGAGAAGAACTTGGTTTCTGACGCTACTCTCTTCGCAGGGCGTCAATGGGATTTAAATTGGCCGCTTTCACAGAGGGCAGCAGACCGAAGACAATGCCGATAAGCATGGAAAATCCCACACTGGCCGCGGCGGCGGGGATGCTGATCACTGCAGGGGTTCCGCTGGTCCCGGCAATAAACCGGGACAGGATGATTCCCGCCATGACCCCCAGGATCCCCCCGCAGCTGGTAAGTACTGCCGATTCGGTGAGGAACTGGAAGAGGATCCTCCTTTTCCTGGCTCCCACCGCCTTTTTCAGCCCGATTTCCCCGGTACGCTCGGTGACAGACACCAGCATGATGTTCATGACGCCGATGCCTCCTACCAGCAGAGAAATGCTGGCCACCCACAGCAGCAGCTGATTGGTGCTGGCGCTTAATTCCTGCATATTTCTTGCTTTTTCCAGCAGATCTTCTCCCTGATACTGAATGTCCTGTCCGGCGATAGTAACCGAGCGGTTCATGATCTCCGCCGCGTCTTTTCCCGCCTGGCTCATTGCCTCGGCGGTGTCCGTGCGCAGCACGGCATTCTGAGGCTCGTCATAGCGGAAGATCACCGGCCAGCAGGCGTCCGGCATCAGGATTGCGCCGTACTCTGTCTGATTGTAAGTCAGGTAATCCTGAAATGAGCGGATCACCGGCTTGAACCGGCTGCTCCTGCGGATCAGCCCTACTACGGTAAAAGGTTCTCCCCGGATCTCTACGGCAGATCCCAAAGCGCCGCCTTCCGGAAACAGGGAAGCGGCAGCGGCCTCATCCATCAGCAGAACCTTGTGAAATTCTGTATAATCTTTTTCCAGAAAAGGCCGGCCGGCGTACACCTCATAGCCGGTGGTGTGCAGATAGTTGGCGTCCACTCCGTAGAGGGAGCCTCCGCTGAACATATTCCTTCCGTTGGCCACTCCATCCGCATAGCTGCGGTAACGGTAAAAGGAGGCGTTCTCCACATGCGGCAGAGACAGAATCTCTTCCTGCTGCTTTTGTCCGATCTCATAAACCCCCGCCGGTGCCCCGTTATCCATCCAGTACTCTCCGCCGCCCTGCATGAGAGTCACTTTCACATTATTGTTTCCCGCGCCGATGAGATTCTGCTTGATCTGCTCGTTGGTGCCGGCGATGGTGGAGACAATGGCGATAATAGCCGCGATGCCGATGATTACTCCCAGCATGGTGAGAAAAGAGCGCAGCTTATGGGACCAGATCCCCTGAAAGGATAATCGAATATTTTCTAACATCTCTGCCCTCCTTAATATCCGTACAGTTCGCTCATGGCGCCCTCTCTGGTGGCCGCTCCGTTCCGGACTTCTTTCCCGTAGGGAAATGCCAGCCAGTCCTCCCAGCTGACTCCGGAAAGGACTTCACAGCCCTCCCCTACGCGGCGTCCTGTGGTAATCTCCCGCTTTCTCAGCTTTCCTTTTTCATCCCGAAGGTACACGTACTGTCTGCCCTCCTCCTCCAGGATGAAGGCTTTCCAGAGGTACAGCGCGTCTGAGGGCTGTTCCATGCCGCTGCCAGCGGCGTCCATCTGCACCCACTCCTGGCTGATCAGGGTGCCGCCTCCTTCCGACACATAGGCGATAAAGGGATACATGGAGGCGCTGGCTGCGCCATAGATTCCGGAAAACATACCGCTCTCATCGGGATAGGGAGAAATTTCCCGGATCTCTGCCTGGCAGCAGGTGCCGCTCTGCCCGGCAGAAACATTCACCAGGTCTCCCTCCCGGATCTGATCCAGCAGCAGCTCGCTGATCCCGCCACGGATATACATGCCCTCGGTGCTGGCCACCTGGAGAAACGCGGAACCGTCCCCCGGGGGATTGGAGGGATCTCCGGCCTTCTTTACAACGCCGCTGATCTTTGCCAGAACCGCTCCTTCCTCCACCGCCTTTTCTGTACTGCGGATCTTCAGCTCCGACTGCTTCAGGTCCAGCCGCAGATCTGCCAGCCGCTCCTCCTGCCGCTGAACAGCCTCTGCAAGTTCTTCTTTCGTATAGGTTCCCCCTTCCGGAAGCAGTCCCAGGCTGCTGCCGTCCTGAGGTTCTGTTTCAGCCGACAGACTGATGGTTTCTGCTCCGAAATCCATGTCCGCCGCAAAAGCCACGGCCCCGGTCCGGCGGAACGTCCGCAGAGAGGCCCCTGCTCCCGCCGGCTTTTCAAAAACGGAGGATGGTTCCGCAGGCTCCGGAACCGGAGGCTCTGTGGGAGTCAGCAGAATCTCTTCCAGAGTTCCGCTCTCCCCCCGGAGAATCCCTCTCCAATTTTCAGGGAATTCCCGTCCTGCCAGCCTGGCCGCGTCCTGAAGCCAGAATCCTTTCAGGCTGCCGGAAAGGCTGTCTCCTTCGTATACTTCCAGCGCAAAATAAATATGTGCCTGTGGATCCTCCTGCAGGGCTTTTCCTGCTTCTTCTTTCACCCGATTCATAAAGGAGGGACAGACCACCGCCCCTTCTGCCGCCAGGTACCGATAGGGATTCAGCAGGGTTCCTGCCTCCGGCTCCCCTTCTTCCGGACGGTTATAGGGTACCGCCTGATCCGTCAGCTCCTGCAGAACTTCCGCGCCATACTGGCGGATCCATCTGGCGTACAGTACGGTATCCTCCGTCACCGGGGCGTCCATGTCATAGGGCAGGATGCAGTCCGGCTCCTGGTACCAGCCCCCGAACACATAGCCTCTGGCGGACGGCACAAACTGTTTCCATTCTTTTTCTTCTGCGGAATCCAGATAATCCCGCAGGCTGACTCCCCTTGGGATAGTGAGCACCGGAAAATCCTGATCGCCTCTGCCATTCTTCTCCAGCGTCACCTGGAAGGTCCGCTCCGGATCCTGCGCAGGCTCCGAAACTTCCGGAATCTCCGGCTCCTCCGGAAAATCTTCCCAGGGGATCTCCATTCCCGGATCTGTTCCCGGGTCTTTTGACACAGGTTTTGTATTTTTCAGGGTTTTAAGTTTCTGCTCTGCCCCTTGGATATTCAGAAGGATCTGCTCCCGGTTCAGTTTTTCCCGCTCCAGATTCAGCCGGGTCTGAGTGGTGTCGTACTCCAGAAGCACATCCCCCTGCCGCACCGGATCCCCCTGCCGCACCAGGACCCTGGAAACCGTCTGCGTATCCTGGAGATAGATATCCTGGGAGACGTCTGAAGTGACCATGCCCTCCATGGTGATCCCGCTTCCATAATAACCTCCCTGATTCAGTTCAGAAGCGCTCACTACCAGCACCGGCTTTCTGCCTGCGGCTCCAACGCCGCCGCAGATCCCGGCGGCGGCGCCGGCGGCAAGAACCAGCGACAAAGACACTGCCAGTATCCTTTTTTTCTTCATTGCGCTCCCTCCCCTCTGATCCTTCCATCTCGGATTTCCACCGTTCTGTCCGCATAGGCGGCGATCCCGGGATCATGAGTAATCATCAGAATGCTGACTCCCTCCCGGTGGAGTTCCCCAAACAGCTCCATGACCTGCTCCCCGGACCGGGAATCCAGGGATCCTGTAGGCTCGTCCGCCAGCAGGAGCTCCGGATGATTTACCATAGCCCGGGCAATGGCCACCCGCTGTTTCTGTCCTCCGGAGAGCTGGCTGGGTTTAAAATACATCCGCTCCGAGAGTCCCACCCGCTCCAGGGCGGCTTCTGCCCGTCGCTGCCGCTCCTTTCGGGATACTCCCGCGTAGATCAGAGGCAGGGCCACATTGTCCAGAGCGGACTGCCGGGGCAGCAGCTGAAAATTCTGAAACACAAAGCCGATCTTCCGCAGACGGATATCCGACATCTGATTTTCCGTACAGCTTCCCACATCCCGGCCGTCCAAGAGATACGTACCCCGGGTAGCCTGGTCCAGACAGCCGATGATATTCATCAGCGTAGTCTTTCCGGAACCGGAGGGCCCCATGACGGCCGCGTATTCTCCTTTTTCAAGGGAAAAACAGATATCTTGAAGAACCGGCACCTCCATCTTTCCCTGTATGTAATCTTTACAGATATTCTGAAGTTCCAGGATCACCCTATCACCTCCGTCTCCCTGCCCTCTTCCAGCCCTTCTTCCGGGAAGGCGATAGCGTCCGTCCATTCCAGTCCGGAAAGAATCTGATACTCCAGAAGGTTTTCATCATAATTTCCCAGTTCCACCGCCCGTTTTTCCAGACGGCCTTTTCCGTTGTCCGCCCACACAAAAGCCTGCTCCGGATCCCTCTGATCGATCATGTACTCGTCCAGCCAGATTCCCTCCTTCTTCTGCTCCTGTCCCAGATCCGGCTCTACATAGACGTGCTGGCCCAGCATAAGTCCCTCCCCGGATTCAAGTTCCACATAAAAAGGATAGCTGCTGCTGGCCGCAGCGCTGCTTCCGTCGCTGGAGGAAACAGGGTAAGAGCTGTTTCCCATCACCGGATTCTCCCGGTCGATCCGGGAGACTGTCCCTCTCCAGGAAAGGCTGTCATCGGTCCTGGAGCGGATCACCACCGGAGTACCTTCCATGAGAGAAGCCATATTCTGCTCGTTCATCTGTCCTTTCACCCGGTAAGCTCCGGTCTTCATCACCGTAATAAAAGAAGTATCTCCGTCCATATTCATGGAAGTATTCCCATCATTAATACACTTCACCACCCCGTCCAGTTCGCTGACTACGGTGGAATGGCTGATGTTTTCCTGGAGTTTCCCTATCTCCAGCTGCTTGCTCTGCAGATCGAATTGTTTCTGCCGCAGCTGCAGTTCCTGCTCCTGGATCTGGAAGGTGTAGGCAGCCTGGCTGTCGGCGGCCGCCTTCTGCCGTTCCTGCTCCAGTTCCTGGATGGAAGCCGTCATGCCGGCGATCTCATTGTTCATCCGCTCCAGATCCAGCTGAGCCTGAGCCAGTTCTTCCTGGAATTTCTCTGTATCATAAGTATAAAGAGGGCTGCCCTTCTGTACCTGATCCCCAGCTTTGACCAGGATATCCTTCACTGCCTTATGGTCATTCTGCTGTACCGACCAGGTTTCCTGGGATTCCACCACCCCGGCAAACCGGTTGACCATGCCGTTTCCGGTTCCCAGAGACGTAATCTGTTCCACTGTATTTACGTATACCGGACTGCCGCTCTTCTCTTTTGAGTCCGCGGAGATTCTCCATCCCAGAATTCCCACGAAAACTGCCGCTGCAGCTGTGCCGCAGATGATTCCCGCTTTCTTTCTGTTCATACTGTTCCTCCCTGCTGTTCTTTACTAAAAGCTTGCCTCTCCTTTTTTTGACAAAAATTTCTGAAACGCTTCCTGATCCCTGACCTTAAATTCCATATAACCGTAGGTTCCGTCCCAAAAGAGAAGATTCAGGTTTACATACTCCTGGCCGGTCTGAAAGTCCGACGGGCGGATTCTCTCCAGATGCTGAAAAAGTTCCCGGATCTCATCCGGATCTTCAAAGGGATAGATTTCGGATATGTCTCCCGGCGACGGCTCCATGATCTCCGCCTGCACAGACACAATGTCAGAGAAATCTGTCTCCTGCCGTGCCTGAACCCCCTTCTGCTCTAAGAAGCGGAGGGTTTCCTGAAACTCCGGATATATATAATACTCTATGGAGGACCCCTCATATCCGCCCTCCCAGGGGCTGTTCAGCATCAGAGAGCCCAGAGGACTCTTCTCCTTTAATTCCTGATAGGAATAGGAAGCCTCCTCCCGCCGGAAGATTTCCAGAAGCTCCTGAAGTTCCTGCCTCTCCATATATACGGCCTGATAGTTGTCGTGAAGATCTTTCCAGTCTCTGAAAGAGACATCCGCAACATTTTCCGGTCCGCGGTCCGACAGGGGATATGCCTGCTCACGGAACGCTGGATCCCGGGAAAGCCGGTCCAGTGCCTCGTCCGCCGTCCCTGCAGGCACCATGTACTGCCTCCAGGCGTCCCGCCCGCTTTTCAGCCGATACCGAAGAACCACCGAAGCCAGAGTCCCGCCGGAATCCTCCCCCTGTTTTTGGACGGCTTCTCCTGCCATCTCATAGAGAGGATCGAAATTTTCCGTCAGGCCCTGCTCCAGGGCCTGCTGCGTACGGCGCGGAATATACCAGCTTCCGTCATAGAAAACGCCTTCTCCCTCCCCGTAGTACAAGGACATAGCCTCCACCTGGCTTTTGGCGGGCAGCCAGCGGTCGTATCCGAACCAGTCTCCCTGAAAAGCCAGCAGCAGGAGCACTGCCCCGGCCAGCCCTGCAATGCCGGAAATCTTATGACGCCAGATATTTTTCAGATCCTGACTGTAAATAAATTCTATGACTCCAGTCAGGATCAGGGCGGCCAGGGCCACGGTCAGGATCATCATAGACGGATTGCCTAAGTATCCCAGCATCTGCAGAAGATTGGCGATCCACAGAGAACCGGGGATCACTGCCGCCGTCTTGATCACCGGCTCCATCCACCGCCAGACGAAGGCATTTCCCGCCGCCTCCAGAGCCCGCTTCCGATAGGCGGCCACGCAGAGAATCAACAGCAGGACGGCAGTGATTCCCAGAAAAATCCAGATCCCCGGATGCACGGTTTCTCCCGCCTTCAGCCGGGAAACAATCTTTACGGCCAGGGAGACCGGAGATACAAAATCCTGGGAACAGAAATTCCCGCCGGCGGAATTGTAATAAGTTTCAAAGTAATAGCTCATCATCCGCTGCACCATGCCGACACAGAGGATCCCGTAAAGATAGAAGAATCCGGTCAGCAGAATCCCGGTGAGGATTCTTCCGGTCAGCAGCATAGCCAGAACGGAAAGGATGTAAAATACCAGGAACAGCAGCAGAAATACGCCCAGCCCCTGGAGCGCTGTTTTTGCCAGTCCGCCGCAGAAAAGCCCATGGGCTCCCGCCACTCCGAAAAGAGCCAGGGCCAGAGCAGCCCCGTAGGGGATCACAGTCATCAGGCAGCCTCCCAGGAAGCGGCTGAAAAGCAGCCGTTCCCGGCGAACCGGGAGACTGTGATAAAAATCCACCTGCTTTCTGGACTGCAGATAGGAAAATCCCGTCACGGCCGCTGCCACTGCCGCAAACATACAGCTCAGGAGAACCAGAAAATTTCCCCCTCCCAATATTCTCTCCGCTATATCCATCTGCGTCTGGCGCAGCCATTTCAGATCCTCCGCGGCCTGGACCGGATTTCCGTATTCCAGGGCGGACAACTCCATCTGCAGAGCAAATGGGAGCAGAAGCAGGGCTCCCGCCAGGATCATAAAAATCAGCCAGCTTCGGCGCCGGATATCTTCCGCCAGCAGCTTAAGATCTGATACTCTTTTTGTCATGTCCGGTCACCTCCGTTTCACTGATAAAGATTTCTTCCAGAGACAGGGGCAGCACCTCCCAGAACACGGGACGCTTGCTCTCCACCCGCTCCGAAATCTCCTGCCTTGTTCCTTTTGCCACCAGCAGAAGCATAGATCCCCGCTTCTCCCAGCGGACCAGGGTCAGTTCCCTGAGAAGTTCCTCCTCCTTTTCTCTGCTTCCGATGACACACTGCACCTTCTGGGTGTGGAATTTCATTTCCTCCAGATTTTCCGACAGCAGCATGCCGCCCCGGTGGAGAAGCCCCACATGGTCGCAGATATCCTCCAGTTCCCGGAGATTGTGTGAGGCGGCGATGGGGGTAAACTGCCGGTTCAGCAGTTCTACCGCCAGCATGCTTTTCACCTCCTGGCGGACCAGGGGATCCAGGCCGTCAAAAGTCTCATCGCAGAGCAGATACTCCGTGTTGGCGCAGATTCCCAGAAAGATCGCGGTCTGTTTCTGCATGCCTTTGGAGAACGTCCGCAGCTTTCTCTTGCGGTCCAGGCCGAACCTGGAACAAAGCTGCCGGAATTTTTTTCTGTCGAAGGCCGCGTAGAGGTTCTGATACAGATCTTCCATGTCCGCAGGGGCGGCGTTGTGGAAAAACCACAGATCATCCGGCAGGAAACAAATCCTGCTTTTGATCTTCTCGTTTTCAAAAACCGGCTCTCCGTCCACCAGCACGGTTCCCTTCTCCTGCCGCAGCACTCCCGCCAGAATCCTCAGCAGGGTGCTTTTCCCGGCTCCGTTGGTTCCCACCACACCGAACAATTCTCCGTCCCGGATAGTGAGGGAGATATGCTGAAGCGCCCGGATCTCTCCAAAACTTTTTTCCAGATCTCTGATTTCTATCATCTCTGTCCCTCCCCATAGATCTTATCTACTTCTTTTACACACTCCTGCCGCCCGAATCCCAGCTCCCGAACCTCTCTCAGACAGGCGTCCAGCTTATCCATGCTCAGCTGCCGTCTTTTCTCCCGGACAGCGGCAGCCTCCGCCACAAAGCTCCCTCTCCCTTTTACCGGAAAAATATAACCCTCCTGTTCCAGAACCCCGTAAGCCTTCTGAATGGTATTGGGATTGATAGACAGCTCCGCCGCCATCTGGCGCACAGAGGGCATCTGGGATCCCGGCTCCAGGGCGCCTCTGACAATCAGCTGCTGAAACCGTTCCACGATCTGCTCATAAATGGGCCTTCGGTCCTGGTAATCCAGAAAAATCATGGCTGTCCTCCCTTTCATCGTATTAAGTGTATTATCTCACATAATACACCCGTGTCAATAAAATACATAGAATCTTAAGAAACGTTTTCAATTTTTGATAGCTGACCATCCAGGCTTCGGACTGCCCTGTTTCAGGCATTAAAGAGTTATATTTGGACTTTCACCCTTAAGAAGCGCAGCGACAAAAAAGGTTTCTGATGAATGTTCCCTTTCAGGACTCCGTCAAAAACCTTTTATAACTCTTAATTCTGATACATAGCTTCCCACACATCCGTCCCATGGAAATAGCCGGTATCTGTAAATGTCATTCCTTCTGTGACAACAGACATCTGCTTTTGATACTCTTCATATGTCACACTTTGTCCGTCTACCTGACACTCTGTCGGGCTGGAATACGAATAATCCTCATATTCCGCCACAAAATCATGGACGGTAACATAATCACCATTTTCTATTCTACCATAATAGTTGATACTGAGACCCATATGCGTATCATATTGCAGAATCAGGTTATTCCGCTCACTGTAGGCAAAAGTACCGTTCTTCCTCCTGATAACCCTGCTGTGAAAGATAGCCTGTCAGTTCTTGCAGAATATCCCCACATTCCTGCATCATATCTCCGGTGATGGGAGAAGTCACATACAGATTCAGAGGCATGCTGGAGCCATTTTCTGATCGGGCCGTCAAAAAAAGAACCGTATCCTCTTCTGTCTCTATGTCCAGTTCCGCAGACCAGTTGCCATCCTCGTCCAGATTGGCGGAAGTCAAAACAGCAAGGCAGTCTCCCCCTTCATCGTAGATCCCTACCTTCTCCGCATCCGGCGAATGAACTGTCAAGGTAACCTTTCCGGACTCCGCAAAACGGACAGTACGCTTTATTCTTTCTCAGCGGCTTTCCGCATTTTCCGCAAAACATACGTTTTCCTCCCCGCTGCCGATTGTTCCAGCCTAATACGTAATCGAAGAATCTATATAAGAAACCGCATAGGGCTGGGTTTCGTCAAAGCTTTCCGGCACCTGAATCAGCTCATAAATATAAGTCGTGTCAAAAATCAGCTCCGATTCGCAGTACATCTGCCTGCGGCTAACCAATCCGTTTTCCTCATACTCATAGAGAAAAGTATAAGAATACCTGTCATCCGTCTCCCCGTCTGCTGTCAGGCGGGTCTGGCTCAGAATATTGCCCGCATCATCATATGTAAAAACCCGGTAACCGCTAACGGAACCGTCTGCTCCAAGATGGGTCCTTGTCGACACACGGCCTTCCGCATCGTATTCATAGGAAAAACTACTCCGGAAACCTCCGCCGTTCATGCTGGTCAGCATTCCTTCCTCATCATAGGAATACCTGACGGTGGATCTTGTCCCGTCTTCCCCTGTCATAATCATCTCCGTCGGACGTCCATCTTCATCGCAGGTAAATTCCAGTGTGCAGCTCTCAGCATCTGCCCGTTCCGCTGTATCCACAGATACCAGCTCCATACCGCCTGCCAGAAACCCCTGGCTGTCATATTCCAGAGAAAATTCCCGGTAGCTGCCTCTGGTATTGACGGTAATCTCCGAAACCGGAAGCCATACTTCTTTGGAAGGTTCCTGGTTTTGTGTCGTTTCCGGTTCCAACTCCTCCCTGTCGGTTGTTTCCTGTTCCTCCTCTGCGTCCTTTGCCGTCTGTGCAGTCAGACTTTCACCTGCCTCCGAAGACAAGTTTCTCCCGAGAGCGCCGCAGCCGGACAGCCCTGCTGTCATACACAACAAGTACACCTGCAGCAGCATTTTCTTTTTCATAAGAAATCCTCCTGATTATTTTTTAGCTTTCTCCTTTACTCTTCCAGATATCGACGGGACCATTTCCGCAGAAACCCGACAGAAGTCTCCTCATCCAGCGTACCCGGCCCTGCGGCGAGATTTTCCAGGAAATCATATACCGCATCCAAAATATCCGATTCCAAAAACTGAAAGACGCGAAACTGATTATAAAAGGAATACTGAAACAACAGACTAAGATCGCGCTGCATGAGAATTTCCCACCGATAGCTCAAGGGAAAATCCTCCGCATCGATCATGCGGACATGATACCAACCTTCATCTGCGGCTTCCAATATGCGGTCTATCAGCTTTTTCCTGTCTTCCCGGGAAACAGGCTTTGAAAAGAAACTTCCCGGATATTCCCGGAAAACGCCGGTTTTTATAAATTCCTCCGCAAAGGAAGCGTTCATCAGAACAGTAATCTGCCCTCGCCTTTTTGCCTGATACAGGGCCGATGTATAAGCGATGTATTCCTGCGCTGTTTTTTCATAGTCCGGCAGTTCTTTATTTATATAGGTACGGATAAGCTCTTCATCCCAGAACTGTATGGTGCAAAGTCCAGAACAGACTTCAATAGTATTTGAAAAATCCATTGTCTCAGCAAATTGCAGAGCCCACTGCGCCTGCTGCCCGCGAAAGCTGTCCATGCTGATCAGCAGCGGCTGGCTCTGCTGATATATCTGACGGAATACTTCCTGAAAACAGAGAACAAAATCGGGATCACTATGCAGAATAGCTTTTTTTCGATCTGTTGATATCTGAAACGCATAATGCTCTGTAACAACCAGATACGGAAAAACATTCATACTTCCATAATGTTCGCTGATTTTCCCATAGAAATACCTGGGCTCATAACGATAGATCCCTACGCCATAACGCAAAATCCAGCCGATCATATCCAGATTGCTGCATCCGTCCTGCCCACTGTCCGCCTCCATACAGATCACCTGTATCACCTTCGGGCCTTTCTCTCTGCTCCTGAACAGGGTCAGAGCCTCTAACAGTTCGCTATAATCCGGCTGAGCCAGGAGCTTCAATTCGTGGCCGTACGCCGCTGCATCGCGCACCACTTCATGGATGGCCCGATTGACCTCCAGTTCTCCGCAGATCAAACTCCTGGATATTTTCTCGTCCCGGCCTGTCCGGAAGGGAGCAGGCTGCGGCTTCCCCTCGATCTCCTCGACCGTCAGCAGGGAATTCAGAATTTCTTTTACTCTGCGGCGCCGTCTGTACGTACGAATGCCGACCTGATCGATTTCGTAAGCTTCCAGGATTTCTGCTCTCTCATCCGGGGTCAGATGCAGCCAGGACATAATTGTGTCAAGATGCCCGCGGTTCTGCATGGGCCGTTTCCCTTTCAGATACTGGTACAGGGTAGACCGCTCAATCCCGCTTCTTTTTGCCAGCTCAACAATGCTCTGCTTGCGCTGTTCCACAAAATATGATAATTTCTTCGATAATACCGACATACGAAACACCTCTTATTTCATGATAACTTGAAATCCTTCTTTCAGTCAATATGGGGCAAATCGTGTGGCAGAGGTTTCGCACAATCTGTCGCATAAACAGGAATGCTTTGTCAGGTTTCTCCCAGAATTGAAAAAATGCGTGTTTACGCCATTTTGAGGCGGAAGTATATTACAAGACAATCGATAAAAGGGCATCCCGGAACGAATCTTCCGGGATGCCCTCAAAAAATCATAATTTATAAACAATCTTTTATTCTTCTTCCGCGATGCGGATCCCCAGCTCCTGCAGCTGCTTCTCATCCACCCGGGAGGGAGCTTCGCACATCAGATCGGAGGCGTCTTTCACCTTGGGGAAGGCGATGACGTCCCGGATGGAGTCCTGTTTTGCCATCAGCATCACCAGCCGGTCCAGGCCGTAGGCCAGTCCCGCGTGAGGGGGAACTCCGTACTTGAAGGCGCTGAGCAGGAAGCCGAACTGATCCCAGGCCTGCTCTTTGGTAAAGCCCAGAACTTCAAACATCTTCTCCTGGATGTCGTCCTGATGGATTCTGACGGAACCTCCGCCGATCTCGTTGCCGTTAAGAACAATGTCGTAGGCCTTGGCCCGGACGCTGCCGGGATCGGAATCGATCTTGTCCCAGTCCTCCTCCATAGGCATGGTGAAGGGATGATGCATGGCCATAAAACGGTTTTCCTCATCGGACCACTCCAGCAGGGGGAACTCTGTGATCCAAACGAATCTGAATTCATTTTTGTCCAGGAGCCCCAGCTCCTCTGCCAGATGCAGGCGGAGAGCTCCCAGCACATTCCAGACGATCTTATTTTTGTCCGCGGCGAAGAGCAGCAGGTCTCCCGGCTGTCCCTCCATGGCGGCGATCAGGGATTCCATCTCTCCTTCTTTCAGGAACTTGGCAAAGGAAGATTTGGCGGTGCCGTCCTCCTGGATGGCAATGTAGGCCAGACCCTTGGCCCCGTAGCCCTTGGCGAACTCCACCAGCTTGTCGATCTTCTTTCTGGGCATAGCTCCCTGGCCCTTGGCGTTAATGCCCCGGACAGAGCCGTCCTTCAGAGCCAGCGCGCTCTGGAACACTCCGAATTCAAAATCTTTCACTGCTTCGGATACATTCTTCAGTTCCATGCCGAACCGCAGATCCGGCTTGTCGGAGCCGAAACGGTCCATGGCCTCCTGCCAGGTCATTCTCTGGATGGGAAGGGACACCTCCACTCCCAGAGCCTCTTTGAACAGATACGCCAGCAGTCTCTCATTGACGTCGATGACATCGTCCACATCCACGAAGGAAAGCTCCATATCGATCTGGGTAAATTCCGGCTGACGGTCCGCCCGGAGATCCTCGTCCCGGAAGCAGCGGGCGATCTGAATGTAGCGGTCATAGCCGGAGCACATGAGCAGCTGCTTGAACAGCTGGGGTGACTGGGGCAGGGCGTAAAAGCTGCCGGGATGAACCCGGCTGGGCACCAGATAATCTCTGGCTCCCTCCGGAGTGCTCTTGCAGAGCATGGGGGTCTCGATCTCCAGGAAGCCCTCCTCCGCCATAAATTTCCGGGTCAGGGTAGCCACCTGGGACCGGAGCATAAGGTTTCTCTGCAGATCCGGACGGCGCAGATCCAGGTAGCGGTATTTCAGCCGGATCTCCTCCTTGGTCTTGCTGTTCTCCTCCACCGGGAAGGGGGGAGTCTCAGACTCGGAAAGAACTCTCAGGTAATCCACCCGCACCTCCATGGTGCCGGTCTTCAGGTTCTCATTGACGGCCCCGGAGCGCCGCTCCACCGTGCCGGTAACGGCGATGACAAACTCGCTGCGGAGTTTTCCCGCCTTTTCAAAGCCCGCCTCATCGATGCTGCCGTTCTCAAAGATCAGCTGCATAATGCCGGAGCGGTCTCTTAAGTCCACAAAGATAATGCCGCCTTTATTTCTGCTTTTCTGCACCCAACCCATAAGGGTCACTTTCGACCCGATGAGCGCTTCTGTCACTTCCCCGCAGCGGTGGGAGCGGTGCATTCCCTTCATTGATTCTGCCATTTTGGTTCCTCCATCTCCTGCCGTCCCTCAGATCCGGTCGGCGTATATTTCTTCGATTTCCGTATAGCCTTCAGCTTCCAGCTGTTCCTTCTGGAATTTCTTATTTTTCTTCATGACGGCCAGATTCACCTGCACGCCCCGGCGTCTCTCCTCCATAGCTCTGGCAATGATCTTCTCCATGGCTTCCGCCGGCAGCTTTTTGTCCAGCAGATAGGCTTTCTTCTCCGCCGCCCCCGGGATCTGGAAATCCCTCTCCAGCAGCAGCAGGATGATCCGCTCAAAGCCGATGGAAAATCCGCAGGCCGGGGTGTTCTGTCCGGTAAACTTGCCGATCATCTCATCGTAGCGGCCGCCGCCGCCTACGCTTCCGCCGTACTCGTCCATGGCGATCTCAAAAATGGGGCCGGTGTAATAGGACATGCCCCGGACCAGAGTGGGATCGAAGGCGATGCGGAAATCCGCGGATTTCACCGCCTCCACGCTGTTCATAATGGTGATCAGACCGTCGGCGTACTCCGGATCCAGGAAGCCCGCAAGCTTCTCCTTCAGGTAAGCCACCCCCGCGGTATCCGCTGTAACCGCTTTGAACAGCTCCAGATATTTCTCCACGGTCTCCGCCGGGAATCCTTCCCCTTTCAGTTCCTCCGAAACTCCCTCCATGCCGATCTTGTCCATCTTATCCAGAATGATGAACACCGTATCATAGGATTCTTCCGGGAAACCGCTGTAGGCCGCCATGGCTTTCAGGATCCGCCGGTCATTGATGCGGATGGTGAAATTCTTAAATTCCAGCCTGCCCAGCAGGGTGGTGGTGGCCAGGATCAGCTCGATCTCCGCCAGATTGGACGCCTCGCCCAGGATGTCGATGTCGCACTGCATAAACTGGCGGTATCTGCCTCTCTGGGGCCGGTCCGCCCTCCACACATTGCCCATCTGCAAAGCTTTAAAGGGAGCGGGAAGATCGTTGGCATTGTTGGCGTAATACCGGCACAGAGGCACGGTCAGATCGTACCGCAGACCGCCGTCCACCAGATCCGCCTCGCTTTTCGCGGTATCCAGCTTCAGCTTCTCTCCTCTTTTTAAGATCTTGAAGATCAGCTTTTCGTTTTCCCCGCCCTGCTTGCTGTTCAGGTTCTCGATGTGCTCCACGCAGGGAGTCTCCATGGAAGAAAAGCCAAAGCTCCTGTAGGTCTCTTTAATAAGGCCGATACAGTAATCCCGGATGGCCATCTCCCGGGGCAGGATATCCTTCATGCCGGTAACCGGCTTCTTTTTCAGATTCATGATTCCTTCAGTTCTCCTCTCACATCCAATGAAATATCCGGCATTCTGACCTTCTTATGTGCTCCCCGGTGGATCACCCGCTGAAACGCCAGAAACACCTTCATATCATAATTTTTAATCTCATCGATCATCAGCCTGACCGCTGTCTCCTCATCAAAGGCCTTCCGATAGGGACGGTCGGAGGTCAGGGCGCAGAACACATCGCTGACCCGCAGGATCCTGGCGCCCATGGGGATATTCCTCCCCTCCAGGCGGTAGGGATAGCCGCTGCCGTCATAATTCTCGTGGTGGTACAGAATGCTCTCGCAAACTGTATCCGAATAGCCGTTTTCCAGGGCCACCAGGTAGCCCTTGTGGGGATGCAGGCGCACATAATGCATTTCCTCCACTACCAGAGGATTGCCCTCCAGCTCCGGCTCTCCCATGAGAGTCACCTTCCCGATATCATGGATCATCCCCGCCCGGGCCAGTTCATGGCAGTCTTCCTCCGAAACTCCCATTTCCCGGGCAATCTCATAGGCCAGATTGCTGACATCCATGCCGTGCGCCAGGTGTTCCGAAAGACTGTACCACAAAAGATGCTTATGATTTTCGTATTTATTCTCTTCTGTCATGCAGGACACCTCTCCTGTAGATTGGTCATGCCGGGTTCGAACCCAGGTACTTTTCAATCCCCGCCTGTTTCCGCTCCAGCATTTCATCGATCCGTTCTATATACTGTTTCAGATCTTTTACATTTTCCGCCCGCTCAATGCGCGTTCCGTTTTCAAATACAAATTTTGTGGATGCCCCCGGACCGGCAGCCATAATAGACTGTTTCTCTTCCATAATCAGAACATTGTACAGTCCGGCCTTCCCCTCTGTGGAATAGCCTACATTCTCAAAATTGCCCGCCATATTTTTCTGACGGTACAGATAATAGGGACCCATGCCCAGTTCCGCCGCGCACCTCTGGGTCATCTCCATGATTTCCTGGGAATTTTCAAAGGAGATCTCCGCGTACTGATCCTTAAAAAGGTTCAGCCTGGTGGCCCGCTTCAAGGCCAGGGAATGAATGGTCAGGCTGTCCGGCCGGAGACGCTTCATCTCCTCCAGAGTATGGGCCACTTCCTGCTTCCCTTCCCCGGGAAGTCCCACGATCAGATCCATGTTAATGTTGTCAAAACCCAGCTCTCTTGCCAGAACATAGGCGGCTTCTGTTTCCTCCACCGTATGTTTTCTGCCGATCAGATCCAGGGTCTTCTGATTCATGGTCTGGGGATTAATGGAAATCCGGCTTACGGGAAACTCCCGCAGGACCTGCAGCTTTTCCCGGGTAATGGTGTCCGGCCGCCCCGCTTCCACGGTAAATTCCCGGAGGGGATCCAGGGGAAAGGTCTCCGCCAGAAAGCCCAGCAGTTCCCGGAGCTGCTCCGGTGAAAGGGTGGTGGGGGTCCCTCCCCCTATGTAAATGGTGTGCAGAGGCCGTCCCCGCATCCGCTCCGCGATAAAGGACAGTTCCTTTTTCAGAGCCTCCAGATAGGCTCCCATCAGGTATCCCCACTGTTTCAGGGGATGGGATCCGAAGGAACAGTACAGACAGATGGTGGGGCAGAAAGGAACGCCCACGTAAAGACTGTACCCGGAAAGCCAGTCCGTGCCGGAGAGCAGCGCCCGCTCCCGGTTGGCGGTGGCAACGGCCAGAGCCGTCTTTTCCCGGCTTACATAGTAAGTATCCCGCAGATAAGCCGCGATCTCCCCGTTGGTCCTTCCCTCTTCCAGAAGACGCAGGGGAATCTTGACCGGCCGGATCCCTGTCAGATCCCCCCAGGGGAGTTTCTGCCCGGTATATTCGGAAAGACACCGGTAAACCAGACGCTTCAGATGATTTTTATACTCTGTGCGGTTCTCTGTCTCCGGGAATTCCGTCCGCTGCTCCAGCACAGTTTCGCCGGCCTCCTCCAGGGTATATCGGATGGCCGACGGTTCGTAGTACACTCTGTGCCGCTGATCCCAGGCTCCCTCCGGCGCTTCCTCCCCTTCCGCCCACACAGCAATCTGACATCCGGGATAAAAAGCGCGGATCAGGGAGTACACATCATACTCATAGTCTCTTATATTAAACCAAAGCCGGATATTAAGCAAGGGGATTAAACCTCTTTTCCATATCAATGCTGGTGGAACACTGATGTCCCGGATACACTGCCGTGTCCTCCGGCAGTTCCGTCAGCAGACGCCGCACGCTTTTCTGCATGTCCCCGGCGCTGGAAGTGGGAAAATCTGTCCGCCCGTAGGATTCACAGAACAGGGTATCTCCGCTCAGGAGGATCTTCTGCTCCGGGAAATAATAGCAGGCGCTTCCCTGGGTGTGTCCCGGGGTATGCATGACACGGATCTCAAAGCCTGCCAACCGCAGCACATCCCCCTCCTTCACCAGACAGTCCGCCTTCATGGTATAGGGGCGGCTCCAGAAACCGGAAAGATTCAGAGCGGCGTCCTCCAGCACCGGCTCATCCAGCTCATGGACGTAGACCTGAATCCCGTATTTTTGCCTCACCGCGTCCGCCGCCAGCATATGGTCGTAGTGTCCGTGGGTCAGCAGCACCGCCGTCGGCTTTCCTCCCATGGCGCTGACCTTTCTCTCAATAGCCTCCGCCTCATCGGCGGGATCTGCCAGCAGCATTTCCTTTGTCTCCGGGTTCATAAGGAAATAAGTGTTGGTGGCCACCATTCCCAGAACCAGATTCTGCACAATTATCTCTGCCATACTGTCATCCTCTCGATCTCTCTATATCCAGCACGCTTTCCACCTGCCGTATCTTCTCAATCAGAGCGTTCAGCTCCGATTTGCTGTTGACATCGAAGGCCATATCGATGGTAGCCGTACCCTGTTTGCTGGTCCGGACATTCATGGCCGTCACGTCAATTTTGCGTTCCGTAAAAATTTTTGAAATATCCACCAGCAGCCCGGTCCGGTTGTTGGCGTAAATATTGATCTCCACCGTATACAGCTGATGATCGGCTTCTCCCGCCTCCCATTCGGCTTCAATCAATCTCTGCCGCTCTGATTCCGGCAGATTCATAATGTTGACACAGTCGGTCCGGTGGATGGTAATGCCCCGGCCCCGGGTGACAAACCCCACGATCTCGTCCCCGGGAATGGGGCTGCAGCATTTGGAGAAGCGCACCGCCACATCGTGGATGCCGTGGACGGTAATCCCTCCCTTGGACTTGTTTACCGGGATCTCCGCTTTCGTCTCTTTTGCCGCCTCCAGCACCTCTTTGTCAGTAATCTCCCGCTTATGCTCCTTGTCATAAGCCTCCATCAGTTTGTTGAGAACCTGGCCCTCCTTCAGCCCGCCGTGGCCGATGGCGGCCAGCACGGAATCCCAGTCCCGGAACCCGTATTTATTCCGGACGGAATCCATATAATGGGGCTTCAGAAACAGCCCCAGATTTTTCCCCTTCAGCTTGGCGTAGCTGTTCAGCATTTCCTTTCCCTTGATGATGTTGTCTTCCTTCAGCTCCTGGCGGAACCACTGATTGATCCGGTTTTTGGCCTGGGTGCTCTTTACCACCTTCAGCCAGTCCCGGCTGGGTCCTTTGGAGTTCTGGGAGGTGATGATCTCCACCCGGTCTCCGTTGTGCAGCTCCGTCTCAATGGGCACCAGCTTTCCGTTGACCCGGGCTCCCACCATGCGGTTGCCCACCGCCGAATGGACGGAATAGGCGAAATCAATGGTGCAGGATCCGCTGGGCAGGGTTTTTACGTCTCCCGCCGGGGAGAAGCAGTACACATTGTCGGCAAACAGATCCAGGTCGCTTTTCAGCAGATTCATAAACTCCCGGTTGTCGGACATGTCCTGCTGCCATTCCAGGATCTGGCGCAGCCAGCTGAGCTTCGCCTCCTCCTGCTCCGGCCCCGACTTCTTGCCGTCGGAGGCCTCCTTATATTTCCAGTGGGCGGCAATTCCGTATTCTGCCGTCCGGTGCATCTCAAAGGTCCGGATCTGGATCTCAAAAGGCTGGCCGCTTGGCCCCATCAGGGTGGTGTGCAGGGACTGATACATGTTGGGCTTGGGCATGGCGATGTAGTCCTTAAACCGGCCGGGAATGGGGGTGTACATCTCATGGATCACTCCCAGAGCCGCATAGCAGTCCTTCACCGTCTCCACAATAATCCGCACCGCGAAGAGATCATAGATCTGATCCAGGGTCTTATCCTGGTTCACCATCTTCTTATAAATGCTGAAGAAATGTTTCGCCCGGCCGCTGATCTGGGCCTCAATGCCCGCCGCGCTGATATGGGCCTTCACTTCTTTCACGATCCGCTCTACAAATTCCTGGCGCTCTCCCTTTTTCTGGTTGATCTGCCGCACCAGGTCATAATAGACTTCCGGTTTCAGATACTTCAGGGACAGGTCATCCAGCTCCACCTTTACTTTAGAGATACCCAGCCTCTGGGCGATGGGAGCGTAGATGTCCATGGTCTCTCTGGCCTTCTCTTTCTGCTTGGCCGGACTCATATACTGCAGAGTCCGCATATTATGAAGACGGTCAGCCAGCTTTACCAGGATTACCCGGATATCCTTGGCCATAGCCAGGAACATTTTCCGCAGGTTTTCCGCCTGTTCCTCCACCTTGTCCGCGGAATAGTTCAGCTGTCCCAGTTTGGTGACCCCGTCCACAATCAGGGCTACCTCGCTGCCGAACTCCCGCTCCAGCTCCTCCTCTGTCATCACCGTGTCCTCCACCACATCGTGGAGCAGACCCGCGGCGATACTCTCCTTATCCAGCTCCAGATCCGCCAGGATAATGCCCACACAGAGGGGATGGATAATATATGGCTCCCCGGATTTCCGCGCCTGCCCTTTATGGGCATCGTAAGCTACCCGGTAAGCCTTCTCGATCAGCGTTATATCGGCTGAGGGATGATATTTGTGGACACTGGAAATCAGTTCCCGATACAGCTGCTCCGGACTGGTAAAATCTTTCATGGTTTTCACGCTGGCGTCCACAGCCGCGATCTCTTCTTTTAATTTTTCCTGCTTGTCGTTCTGCGGTTTTCCTTCCATTTCCCTCAGCTCCTTTCCTGCGGACAGCCGTCCTTATTTTCCCTCGTAGCGAATGACCGAGGCCACGTCATATTTTTTCAGTTTCTCACGTCCCTTCAGTCCTGCCAGTTCCATGACAAAAATGATCTTTGCCACTTCGCCGCCCAGGGACTCCACCAGCCTGGCCGCAGCCTCCATAGTGCCTCCGGTGGCGATGAGATCATCCACCAGCACCGCCTTCTGCCCGGGCTGAATGGCGTCCCTGTGCATCTCGATAGTGGCCGTGCCGTACTCCAGCTCGTAGCTCATCTCCACGGTTTCTCTGGGAAGCTTTCCCTTTTTGCGCACCGGCACAAAGGGCTTATGTAAATTGTATGCAAGCGGCATGCCGAAAATAAATCCCCGGGACTCTGTTCCCACCACCACGTCAAAGTCCACATCTTTGAGCAGAGCCTGAAGGGAATCAATGGCCAGCTTCAGACCGTCCGCGTCCTGAAGAATGCTGGTTACATCCCGGAAGATCACTCCAGGCTCCGGAAAATCCGGAATACTCATCACATACTCTTCTAATTTTTTCATGTCCTTTAAATCTCCTTTTTCGACATCGTAATTTAAAGTATAACATCCTTTTTTCCCAGATTCAAGACTCGCCCGCAGGTATTACTGATAAGTCACTACTGTGGCCTGCAGAGTCTCTCTTCCCATATAATGGTCGATATTGGGGTAATACGCTACGGATATTTCCGGATGCTCCCCGGCGAACTGTACAAATTCGTCTCCTTTGCCGAAATAAACACCGTTCATCAGATAGCCCTCCGGATCCATAAGCTGCATTTTTACCACATTCCTATTTTTGCCAAAAATCCTGGGATTCAACACTTTTATATGCTTCTGGGCAAAAAGCGGACGGCTGTTGCCCTTTCCGAAGGGCTTCAGCAGTTCCATCTGGTCCAGCAGCTCCCGGCGCACATAGGAAATGGGCATAGGCACATCAATGGTGACCTTAGGTGTCAGATCCTGCTCTGTCAGGGTGCAGAGGGTGTTCAGCTTCCGGCGGAAGGGCTCCAGAGATTCTTCCCGCAGAGAGATTCCCGCCGCCATGGGATGCCCGCCGAATTTAGTCAGATACTCCCTGCAGCGGCAGAGCTCTTCATACATGGAGTAGGCTTCAATGGAACGGCCGGAGCCTTTTAATCCCTCCTCCGTCCGGGTCACCACAAAGGCCGGCCGGTGGAAATGCTCCTTCAGGCGGCCGGCAATGATCCCCGCCAGACTCTCGTGGCAGTCCGGCAGAAACACCACCAGCACCCGGTCGCGGATCTGTTCCGAATGCTCTACCATTTCAATGGCCTCCTGCTCTCCCTGCAGAGTCATGGCTTTCCGGCTCTCGTTCAGATCTTTCAGATCCCCCGCCAGCCGGGCGGCCTCCTCCCTGCTGTCCGTCAGCAGCAGCTTCAATGCTCTGGCCGCGGTATCCAGCCTGCCGCTGGCATTGAGGCAGGGGCCCAGCACAAAACCGATGTGGTACACATCGATCTGATCCAGGGAAAGATTGTTCCGGGCAGCCAGCTCCTGCAGGCCGAAATTGGGCGTATGGCGCAGTCTTTTCAGTCCCTCCTTTACCAGAATCCGGTTTTCCCCCTGCAGATCCATCACATCCCCCACTGTGGCAATGGCGACAAATTCCAGGAAACTCCAGGCCTCCTCCTGTATCCCCTGCTCCCGGTACAGATAGCGGATAAACTGAAAGGCCACCCCGGCTCCGCAAAGTCCCTTAAAGGGATAGGGGCAGCCCGGCTGCCTGGGATTAATCACCGCGTCGGCCGGAGGCAGGATATACCGCCGTTCCCCCTTCTCATTTTCCTCATAGGGGATTTCATGATGATCGGTGACAATCACGATCATGCCCCGCTCTTTCGCCTCCGCGATCTGCCGGGCGGCCGCGATGCCGTTGTCACAGGTGACGATCATATCCACCCCCTCCTCATAAGCCTGGCGCACCAGATGCTCATTGAGGCCGTACCCGTCCGTCAGCCGGTCCGGAATGCGGACGTCCGCCCTGGCGCCTAATCGGTCCAGTCCTCTTTTTAATATGTAGGAAGACATAACCCCGTCAATATCGTAATCACCGATTACCCGGATAGCTTTTCCCTGCCGGATGTTCTCCAGAAGCAGCTCGGCCCCTTCTTTCATCCCCTTCATGAGACCGGGATCCGTCAGATCCTTCAGGCCGCCGTACAGATACTTCCGCACCGCCTCATCCCCCACCACATCCCGGTTCCGGATCAGCCGGGCGATCACCGGGTCAATGGAAAACTTCCTGCCTATCTCGTTAAAATCGGCCCTCTTGGCCGCAACTACCCATCGTTCCATATTTGTCACTCCTGCCGCGGACAGCGAACAGGGAGGCTGCCCCCAAAGGCTGTCTCCCTGCTGCTGTTCTCAATATTTTCTTCTATGTTTCTTTCTCTTGGTGCTCTGCAGCGGTTTTTTTGCCCCCTGCTGCCCGGATTTTTCTGTTTTGGTTCCGGTTTTCCGCGCTGTCTGCTTTTCCCCGCTCCTGCCGCTGTCCTCCGGAACTTTCTTTTCGGCATCTTCCGTGTTCTTTTCCGGCAGAGACTGCTCCGGAAGCGCGTCGATTACCCGGTTTTTTCCCAGCCTGGTCTTCATGACATACCAGAGGGCGCCGGTAAGGCATACCGATGTGTAGGCGCCGCAGACAATTCCCACGATAATGGGCAGGGCAAACTCCCGCACCGCCGGCACTCCCATAAGGAACAGGACAAAAATAGTAATAAACGTAGTCAGAGACGAATAAAGCGTCCTGGTCAGCGTCTGGGTAATGGAAGCGTTCACTACCGTCCGCAGGCTCTCTCCCTGCATGGCAGGCAGATTCTCCCGGATCCGGTCAAAAATCACGATGGTGGAGTTAATGGAATAACCCAGAATCGTCAGCATCACCGCGATAAAAGTATTGCCCACGGAGAAACGGAACCAGGCGTAAAAACTCAGAACCACGATTACATCGTGGAGCAGAGCCAGAATGGCGCTGGTGGCAAAACGGAGATCCCGGAAACGGATCCAGATATAGATCAGCATCAGGATCACGGCGATCACCACCGCCAGAACGGCGTTCTGGCGCATTTCGCTGCTCATGGTAGCGGAAATATTTTCCGCGGTAACGGAGGCTGTGTCAACCTGGCTGAAATGTTCTTTCAGGGTATCAGTCAGGGTCTGGCGCTCCTGCAGATCCAGCTCCCGTGTCTTGATAATAACCTGATTGCTTCCGCTGACCTTCTGGAACTGAATATTGTTGTCGCCGGTGACTTCCGCCACCACCGGCTGCACTTCATGGTCCAGATCTGTAAGGCTCATATCCTCCCCGAAATCCACGGTGGAGGCGGTGCCTCCGATGAAATCCAGGCTGAAGTTCAGAGCCTTGCCGCTGTTGGCCTGATACACCGCCAGCCCTGCCGGGGCGGAAAGTACCAGGATAGCGGACAGAATAAACACCAGACGTCGTTTTCCCACAAAGTTAAAGGGCTTTCTGGGCTTGATGGTGCCGTACAGTTTTTCACTTTTGGCGCCCACTCCGTAGAAAGCGTAGCTGAGCCATCTGGACACCACCAGGGCGGAAAACATGGACAGGATCACGCCGATGGCCAGGGTCACGGCAAATCCCCGGATGCTTCCGTTGCCCAGAGCGTACAGCACCGCCGCCGCGATGAGGGTGGTGATATTTCCGTCAAAGATAGCGGAAAAGGCTTTATGGAAGCCTGCCTGGATGGCGCCGTGGATGCCTCTTCCCGCCGTGAGTTCCTCCCGCATTCTGGCATAGATGATGACATTGGCGTCTACCGCCATGCCTATGGTCAGCACCACGCCGGCAATGCCGGGCAGAGTCAGGGTGATATCAAAGGCGTTCAGGAAGATCAGATCCAGGAAAGCAAAGATCACCAGGGCCCAGGCTGCCGCCAGACCGGAGATCCGATAGACCAGAATCATAAACACGCCTACAATCAGAAGGCCGATGGTGCCGGCGATGACGCTGGTTTCCAGGGCCTCCTGTCCCAGCTGGGCGCCCACCACGTTGGAGTACACCTCCTCCAGTTCCAGGGACAGAGCGCCGATCCGGATAGTGGACGCCAGACTTTTGGCCTCCTCCAGGCTGGTCATTCCCTCGATGACTGCCTGTCCATTGGTAATCACACTGTTTACCTGGGGACTGCTTACGGTGGTCCCGTCATACACAATCGAAATCACTTTATTGATATTTTCTCTGGTGGCTTCCGCGAACTTGGAGGTTCCCTCTGAAGTCATATTCAGTTCCACAACGTACTGCCTCTGTCCGGTAGTCTGATCCACCCGGGCCACGCCTTCCGCGCCGGCAATGTCCGTGCCGTCCAGCACCACGTTTCCGTTTTCATCCACAAACTGCAGAGATCCCGGTTTTCCCAGTTCCTCCAGGATCGCGTTGGCGTCCGTAGCTCCCGGAATCTCAATGCTGATCCGGTTCAGTCCCTGCTGATAGACCAGAGCCTCATTGCTGTACTGCTGCACACGCTGTTCCAGTTTGTTGACGGTATCGTCCATATCTTCCTGGGAGGGATTTGCCTCCACAGCCTGATAGGTAATGCTGACGCCCCCGGAAAGATCCAGTCCGGTACGGATATTACCCATGCTTCCGGTACCCGTAGGGCCCCAGCCTCTGATCACCGTAAAGCCCAGCAGCACCGTCAGAGCCAGACTCAGGATCAGCACGATTATACTTTGTTTTTTCTTCATTTTTTCAGCCTTCTTTTCTTTATTCTGCCTGTTCCGCCAGCGCCGCCTTAATCATCAGGGCGCACTCAATCCGTTTTCTCTGCATAACGCAGCCGATTTCATAGACGTCGTTGATTTTTCCAGTAAAATTATAGGAATTAGCCGCGCAGCCTCCGCTGCAGTAAAAACGGGCGAAACATTGGGAACATTCTTTCTTTGCGTACACGTTGCATTTTTTAAATTCCCGGCAGATATCTTCCCGCAGGATTCCCTGATCCACGTTCCCCAGAAGAAATTTTTCTTCCCCCACAAACTGGTGACAGGGATACAGATCCCCCCATGGGGTCACCGCCAGATACTCCGTTCCGGAACCGCAGCCGGAAAGCCGCTTATATACACAGGGTCCTCCGGTCAGATCAATCATAAAATGGAAAAAGTTAAAGCCTTTCCCTTCTTTTTCCCGTCGGATCATCTCTTTCGCCAGTATATCGTACTGTTCCAGGATCACCGGCAGATCCTCCGGGCGGATGGCGTAATCCTCGGAGGGAGGCGCCACCACCGGCTCCACGGAAATCTGCTGAAAGCCCAGATCCGCCAGATGCAGGACATCCCGGGCAAAATCCAGATTATAGTGGGTAAAAGTGCCTCTCACATAATAATTCTGCTGATGGCGGCTCTCGGCAAATTTCTGAAATTTGGGCACAATGAGATCGTAGCTGCCCGCCCCCTTCCGGAAGGGACGCATCCGGTCATGGACTTCCTTCCGTCCGTCAATGCTCAGCACTACATTTCCCATTTCCCGGTTGCAGAATTCCATGACTTCCTCGTTGAGCAGCACCCCGTTGGTAGTGAGAGTAAAGCGGAACCGTTTGTCGTGAACTTTTTCCTGTTCCCGGCCGTAAGCCACCAGCTGTTTCACCACCTCCCAGTTCATAAGCGGTTCTCCGCCGAAAAAGTCCACTTCCAGATTTCTTCTGCTTCCGGAATTTGCAATGAGAAAATCCAGGGCCTTTTTCCCCACCTCAAAGGACATCAGCGCCCTTCTCCCGTGGTACTCCCCTTCTTCCGCAAAACAGTACCGGCAGGCCAGATTGCAGTCATGGGCAATGTGCAGGCACAGAGCTTTTACCACCGTAGGCCGGTCCTGAAAATGCTCGATGGCTCCCCGGTATACATCCTCTGTAAAAAGCATGCCCTCCTGGCGAAGCTCCTCGCACTCGCCGCAGACCTCCGCCACATCATCGGCGGAATACTGTCCGGACAGTTCCTCCTGGATCTGAGCCACTGTCTTTCCCTCATCCAGAAGGCCCAGCACCTCATAGCACAGTTCATCCACCACATGGACAGAACCGCTGTTCACATCCAGCACCAGGTTGTAACCATTATTTTTGTATCTGTAAATCACGAAGCTATTCCTTTCTGCTACTGCTGACACCGCGGGTTTCTGACGACATTAGAAGGTGCCCCCAGCCGGAACCCCGGCATGGGAACACCTTCCTGTAACTGCTGTCCGCGCCGCGGCGCATATGACAGTTTTCTCTTATTTTGTATTTTCGCAGCTCTGATTTCCTACGGTGCAGGAAGTCTTGCAGGCTGACTGGCAGGAAGTCTGGCACTCGCCGCATCCGCCTTTTTTCACGGTATTCTGTAAATTTCTGGTATTCAGCGTCTTGATATGTTTCATCATCCGTTCCTCCTTCATGTTCTGATATGTACCGTCAGAAGCCGGCGCTCCCGCCCGATACCGGCAGATTCGGGATTTTCCCGCTGCCGTGATCATTATATCATAGGCCTTTTCGTTTTGCAAGAAAGTCTGCGCAATTACGCCAGCATCCCTCCGGCCATCCCTCCGGCGCAGCACAGCAGAAAGGTAGAAAAAATTCTCCCAGCTCCCCCGAAGCTTCCGGATCCCGCCGCGGCGGACAGAATCATCAGCAGTACAAAATAGACAGCGCCCAGGATTACTCCCCACAGAAATTTGTTTTTCCCCACGCCTTTTCCCAGCAGGAATCCGCCCAGAAAACAGGAGAGCAGATAGATCACCATGACGCCCGCTGCCACCGTTCCCTCTGAAACATTCAGTTGCAGGATCACCAGAGCCAGCAGCATCAATAGGCCCGCGGTCACTGCGTAGGCCGCCAGCAGTCCCTTTACCAGGGACAGAATCCTGCGCCTGTTCCATCTTATTTTTTCCATAAACAAACCCTCCCATATAATATATATGGAAGGGCTGTTCTTTTTATCACTGGATTCTGCAGTCTTCCCGGAATTTTTCCAGTTCCTGACGGTAGCCTGCCCGGCAGGCGTTTCTTTTGTTTTCCAGACGGAGCCGCATGAGAATGCCTCCTCCCAGAACACCCACCGCCATACTCAGGGTATAGGGCAGCAGCTGACTGAAATCTCCGGTATTCACCGGGCGCTCTGCCGCCGGAGTCACACTGTTGTTTCCGGATCCTGCCGATCCGGTCAGCTCATTCTCGGAGCCGCCTGCATTGCCTGGCTTCAAAGCGGAAATACCGCCGCCCACCAGGTCGAAGCCCGGCAGGGTTCTTGCCTGAATTCCGGCAGTGCCGGAAAGGGTTCCGCTCTTCTGGGCGGATGCCTGGGCTTCCGCCGATGCCGTGCGGCTGTCATGGTTTTCCGGTTCCGGCTTCTGCTCCGGTTCCGCCGGCTGCGGCGTCTCCTCCGGCTTGGCCTCTTCCTCCTGAGCGTCCGGATCCTCGCCCTGTTCCGGCTCTGTTTTCTCCTCCTTCGCCGGAGCCTTGGAAGGCTGGGCCTTCTCAGCTTCCGCAAGCTCAGTCATCAGAAGAACCTCCTGTTTCTGTTCCTTCTCCTCCGGGGCCGGCTCTTCTTCCGGCTCTTTCTCTTCTTCTGCCGCAGCTGCCTGCTCCTCTTCCGGTTTTTTCTGCTCTTCCTCCGAAGCCTTGTCCTGTTCCGGCTCTTTTTCCTCGTCTGCCGGACCTGGTTCCTTTTCAGGCTTCTCTTCTTTCTCTTCTTCCCCTTCTCCCGACGGGGTCGGCTCCGGCTCTGTCTCTTCTGCCGCAGGTGTCTCTTCCTTTTCCGGTTCCCGCTCCTCTTCTGCCGCGGGTTCCTCTTCCCCTTCCTGTTCCTCTTCCCCGGGAACTGTCTCTTCCGCAGGTTCCTCTTTCTCCGGTTTTTCCGGGGCAGGGGCAGGAGACGGGGTAACCGCCGGCTGATCCTTCTGGCTTTCCTCTTCCGGTTCTTCCTGGGAATCCGGTGCCGGGGTTTCCGACGGCTCAGCCTCCTTTGGATTCTCCTGTTCCAGGAACTCCTGGTACTCTTCTGCGGTGAGAATCCGCAGTCCCTCTTCTTCCAGAAGTTTTTCCTCGCTTTCTGTCAGCTCTGTCTCCTGGCAGAGCACCACCAGCTTAATCTCCTTTTCCGGCTGCTCCAGGCTGTCCGAACCGGCTGCCGGCTGTTCCGGCTTCTGCTCTTCGCCGGACTCCTCCTCCAGCTTCTCGAAATATTCCCGAACAGCCTTCACCGATTTTAAAGGCTGTTTATCTGTGCTTCCCTCATTGGAATCCTGCCCGTTTGCCTTATCCAGGTAGACAACCAGTCTGTCCCGTTCCTCCTTTTCCGCGGCCTCATCCCCGGCAAACACCGGAAGAATCCCCGTGCAGGTCAGCGCGCCGGCCAGGCATACGCTTAACACTTTCGCAACATTTTTCTTCTGTCTTTTCATACTTACCCCTCGCAGATCTTCTGTAAACAGTTGTAACGGCTCCCCTTTTTTCGCCGAATGTACAATTATTTTAGTCCGGCATTTATTATATCACAGTTTTTCCCATTAAAAAAGCCCTAAGCCTGGGCTTTTTCCATTTTCCTCCCTTGTACAGGAACTTGTGGTCTTTTTTCTTTTGCTATACAGGATATAGTTTCCCTCTTGGGAACTTCTTAATTTTTTTGTAACTTTTTCATAATCTTTTTATTTCCCCCTGTTCCCTCAGCAGGATCTGAGCCGGAACTGCTTCCGGTATTCTCTGGGCGTCATGCCAAAACTTCTCTTAAACACTCTGTTGAAATAGGAAAGATTATTAAAGCCGGCATTCAGAGCAATCTCCGTCACACTTTCTCCGCTTTCCGCCAGTTCTCCCGCGGCGATCTCCAGCCGGTACTGATTCAGGTACTCCACACAGGTCATATTCATGTACTGTTTGAAAAAGCGCATAAAATAATATTCGCTGAAATGGCAGAGTTCCGCCAGTTCTCCCACCGTCACCGGCTGCTGATAATGTTCCCGAATATACTGAAGCACTGTTTTCAGCTTTTCCACCACCTGCCGGTTTTCCGGGCTTTTTCTCTCAAAAGGAACCAGCCGGTACAGAAGCGCCATTTCCTGAAGCAGCAGGGCTTTTACTTCTAATTCGTACCCGAAAGCTTTCGCGAGAAAGCTCTGTTTCAGACGGTCAAAGACGGCTTTCAGCGGCTCCGCTGTTTCCCCCCGGATCACAGCCGGAAACCTGATTTCTCCCCGTTCCGCCGGCAGAAGATACCTGGTGCGGCATACGTCTCCCCGAACTCCCAGCATTTCCGGATGAAACACAAAACTGTCTGTCTCCAGAAACCGGGTCTTTCCCTCGGGAATCCCGTGCAGCACGCCGGAGGCCAGAAAAAGAAAATCCCCTTCCCGAACCGGAACCGGCTCCAGATCAATAAGATAAGTACATTCTCCTCCCCGGACATAGGTGATCTCAAACTCCTCATGCCAGTGGACAGGCAGGCCGGCCAGACCGGCCGGATATACGCAGTCATAGTACTCCACCGGGAATACGGCGGATCCGTGCCGGTTTTTTTCCAGATACTGTTCCTTTTCCCTCATGCTATCTCCTCCGTCACAGCAGGATTGTGTTAAAAGCAGTAAGAAATATGCAAGATTCACAGGATCTCTGCCGCTATAATAGTAGCATAGAAAGGAACGAAACGAAAGGAGAAAATCATGATCCGCAAATTTACATTTGGAAATCCATTTCCCACTGAGGCCGTTGTTGTATCCTGTCCCGCAGAGCCGGGAGAACTCCCTTATTTTTCCAGAGAAGGCGGAAGCATCTCCTGCAAAATGGCCTCCGGCGCCCCTGTTTACGGGCTGGGGGAACAGGTCAGAGGCATCAATAAAAGAGGCTGGACCTACACCAGCAACTGCACCGATGAGCCCAATCATCTGGAATCCTGCCATTCTCTCTACGGAGCCCACAATTTTCTGCTGGTGGGCGGGGAAAAACCCTTCGGAATTTTTATAGACTATCCCGGAACGCTTACCTTTGACATCGGGTACACCCGCCAGGATACTCTGACCATCACCCCCGAGGACTGGAATCTTGATCTCTATCTGATCGAGGCGGAAGACGGAAGATATCTCTCCATTGTCCGGCAATTCCGCAAGATCATCGGCAGAAGCTACATCGCCCCCAAATGGGCCTTCGGCTACGGCCAGAGCCGCTGGGGCTATAAAACCCAGGAGGATATCCGCCAGGTAGCGGAGGGCCACCGGAAAAACGGCATTCCCCTGGACGCCATCTACATGGATATTGACTATATGGAGCGCTACAAAGATTTTACCGTTTCAAAAGAGCGCTTCCCGGATCTTCCGGGACTGGCGGCGGATATGAAACAGGAGGGAATCCACCTGGTTCCCATCATCGACGCCGGCGTCAAAGTGGAGGATGGCTATTCCGTCTACGAGGAAGGTATGGAAAAGGGATATTTCTGCAAAGAGGCGGACGGCACTGTGTTTACAGGCGCCGTATGGCCCGGGAAAGCCCACTTTCCGGACATGCTGAATCCCGCTGCCCGCAGATGGTTCGGCATGAAATATAAGGTGCTTCTGGATATGGGCATCGACGGTTTCTGGAACGACATGAATGAACCCGCCATTTTTTACTCCGAAAAGCGGCTGAATCAGGTGCTGGACCAGGCAGCGGAATTCAAAGGGAAAAATCTGGATCTGGAAAAGACCAATCAGCTGCTGGGGCTGTTCAGCAGCCTGGCCAACAACCCGGAGGACTACCGCAGCTTTTACCATGAGCCCGGGAACACCGGGGAAAGGATCCGCCATGACAAAGTACACAATCTGTACGGATACAATATGACCCGGGCTGCCGGGGAGGCCTTTGAGGAACTGGAACCCGACAAACGGATCCTCATGTTCTCCCGCTCCTCTTATGTGGGCATGCACCGGTACGGAGGCATCTGGCAGGGAGACAATCTTTCCTGGTGGTCCCATCTTCTGATGAACGTAAAAATGATGCCTTCTCTGAACATGTGCGGTTTCCTTTACACCGGAGCGGATCTGGGCGGTTTCGGCGCCGACACCACCGAAGATCTGCTGCTGCGCTGGCTTCAGTTCGGCATTTTCACTCCCCTGATGCGGAACCACTCCGCCATGGGTACCAGAGAACAGGAAGCTTACCGCTTCTCCAACATGGAATCTCTGAAACGGATCATCCAGCTGCGCTACTGTCTCCTGCCCTATCTCTACAGTGAGTATATGAAAGCAGCCCTGGAAGATACTATGATGTTCCGTCCCCTCTCCTTCGACTACCAGGGAGATCCGGAAGCCCTGCAGACGGAAGATCAGGTGCTTCTGGGAGACGGCCTGATGCTGGCTCCCGTATATCAGCAGAACGCTCTGGGACGCTATGTCTACCTTCCGGAAGACATGCTGCTGATCACGGCATCCGGTCCTGACGATTTCCGGTTCCGGGAGCTGAAAGCCGGACACCATTACGTAGAAGCTGCCCCGGAAGAAGTAATCTTTTTTCTCCGCAAAGGCCACATCCTTCCCCTGGCCCAGACGGCGGAAAATGTGGAACAGCTGGATGAAACCCGCCTGACCGCCGCAGCCTATCTTTCTGAGGAAAGCAGCTATCTCCTCTACGATGACGACGGGATCAGCAAAGACTATGAGAATCCGGACAACTATGAAACCATCACCGTCTCCCCGGACGGAACGGTTCGCTGCAGCGGAAATAAGGGACGGATCCTGAAAGCGAAGGTATTTGTCCCGGCAGAAGACTGATCTCCGGCACATTTTTTGCTTGCCAGATTCCCCTCCGCTCTGCTATAATGGGCGGGAATAAGGGAGTAGTCGGCACATCGGTGTGGGAATATCAACATACTGGAGCAATTTCTGGTATTCTCTTAAATGGCGAGACTTATCTGCATAGCAGATAGTCCCGCCTTTTTTTGCGCGATATACCGGCGGATGCTGTTTTACAAGGAGGATAAAAAGATGGGAATATTAGAACTTCTGGCCGTGGCAGTGGGACTGTCCATGGACGCGTTTGCCGTGTCCATCTGCAAGGGACTTTCTGTAAGTAAAGTGAATGGAAAACACATGCTGACCGTGGGGCTTTATTTCGGGGGCTTCCAGGCCCTGATGCCCTATCTGGGCTACTGTCTGGGATCCAGTTTCAGCGAACTGGTGTCTGAGGTGGATCACTGGATCGCCTTCGGCCTGCTGTCCCTGATCGGCATCAACATGATCCGGGAATCCAGGAGCCCCGCGGAGGAACTGGACGCCTCCTTCTCCTTTAAGGCCATGCTGCCCCTGGCTGTGGCCACCAGCATTGACGCGCTGGCGGTTGGAGTCTCTTTTGCTTTTATGGAAGTAAACATTTATCCTTCCATTGCGGTCATCGGCGTCACCACTCTGGCGCTCTCCGCCATAGGAGTAAAGGCAGGGAACCTGTTCGGCGCCAAAAACAAATCTCTTTCGGAACTTATAGGCGGCATCGTTCTCATTGCCATCGGTCTGAAAATCCTGCTGCAGGATCTGGGACTTTTCTGAATTTACAGATTTTTCTCCAGCATATAGAAGGAAATCAAAAGCTTCAGACGTTCTCTGGCGTCCTGCAGATTTACTCCTGTCAGTTTCTGAATCCGGTCCAGACGGTAGAACACCGTACTCCGGTGGACATACAGCTCTTTGGATGTCTGAAGCACATTCTGATCCAGACTGAGATAGACTTTTAACGTGTGGTAGAGATCCGTGTGGTTCTCTCCGTCATATTTTTTCAGCAGCTTCAGGCTGTCGGAGCACAGCAGGTTCACCGGAATCTCCCGGCTGGCCCGGTCGATGATATATTCCAGCATATAATCGTTGAAATAATAATACCAGTACATGCTCTCGCTGTTTCTGCCAAAATCCAAAGCAATACAGGCCTGGCGGTACGCCTGGGGAAGTTCCATAAAATCGTCAATCTCTGAACTCACTCCCACCTTCAGCAGGCTGTCCCGCAGCAGCACCGCCATTTTGCTGAGAATTTCAGCAATGCTGCTGCCTGCAAAGGACAGGTTGATTACCACCACGATTCCGTTGTTGTAATAGATGGCCTGTCCCGCAGAGATCTGCGCCTCAATCTGGCCTAAGGTTGCCATGGAGGAGACCGCGCTGAATTCCTTCTGCTCCGCCTCAATGCTGAGGCAGCAGTAGTGATCCCTCCGGTTCCAGCAAAGATAGTGGAGATAATTCATGATCCTGCGCTCATCCTTTTCCTTCTGCTCCAGAAAATCCGGGTAGAACCGTTCCGCGTCATTTTCCGGGTGCATCCAGGTGATCCGCCGGTTTTTCAGGCAGGTTTCCACCACTTTTCCCAGGTGGTCCAGCACCATAAAATCTCCCGGCTGAATGGGATGGTAGATCTCATCCACCAGGATTCTGCCCGCATAGCGTCCGTCATTCCAGAGGTTATAGTAGAGAATCCTGTACCCTCTCTGCTCTGCAGGGAACATGACAGCTTTTTTGTCCTTCATTCCTTCCAGATAAACCATATCCACCATGAAATCATTGATTACCTGAGGCGGCACTATTTTCCGTCCGGTTCTGGGATCGGTACTCCACTCCAGCATTTCCGGCACATGTTTGGGATCAGAAATAATAAAGAAATTGGTGTCATGGATGAACATGGGATTCCGAAACACTTTAATGCTGGCCAGAACCATTTCATCCAGCGGGCGGGTGCTGTACAGCGCCCGCTGAAGTCTCCAGTCCCATCTCTTATAGGTTTCAAAGGTATCCTGAACAATCTCAAAAATCTCCAGGGCGCCGCTGCCGTCGATCACCTGAACCATGGGAGAATTTTCCGGCAGAAAATCCATGTTGGTTTCTCCTACGATTACGAAAGCCATCCCTGCGCAGGTTCTGAAAAGTCCGTCCACCTCTCCGCCCGGAACCAGATAGACATAATTTTTCTTCAATTTCATACCCGGATAATACATCCTGGCTTCCTCCAGACAGCAGACATCGTTGGAGCCGTAATACAGGATCTGTCTGGATTTCCGTTCCAGGGCGTCCGCAATCACCCTCATATTCAATTTAAATCTCAGGGGACTTTCTTCAGGGTTTGTCTTCTGTTCTTCCATGTACTCTCCTCTGTAGGCAGCGTTCTTCTGTCAACCGGCTTCAGGGCGCCCGGCGGACGCCCTGATACAGGATTGATTATACACCATATGTTTCTTTATTGTAACGGTCAATCTCATCCGCGATCACTTCATCTGTCTTCGGATAGATGGTTCCCGCCAGACCGTAGGTCATGCAGGGGATGTAGTGTCCTCCGGGCCCATAAGTGCTGCAGGCTCTGCGGACATCCGCCCGGATCTCCTCCTCTGTGGAATCTTTCCGGTCAATCGTAGCGTCAATTCCTCCCATGAGAGTCATTCTGCCGTCCAGCTGTTTCTGCAGCTTCACGATATCGTTCTCCGGGAGAACTCCCTGCCATACATCAATGCCGATGTCCACCATATCCTCTACAATAGGCTCGCAGAAGGAATCCGCATGGTGGATGACGATCACTCCGTGGTCTTTCATGTATCCGTAAATTCTCTTATAATGGTCTTTAAAGAACTCTCTCCAGGTATCCGGCTGCATGAACAGACTCCTCTTGGATCCCCAATCGTCATGAGAAAGGATTACATCCGGTTTCAGATTGTCTACCAGCAGCTTGGCGTACTGAAAGCGGTACTCCGCCACCGCGTCCACCAGCTCATGCATGGCTTCCGGCTCCAGCAGGAAATTCATCAGAGTATCTTCGAATCCCATAAGGAAGTGGCACTGCTCAAACACGCCGGTTCCCATAAATCCCATGACTAATTTCTCAGAGCGGTCTACCGCCGCCGCGCTGGCCAGCGCGTCCTCCCAGCCCTGACTGCAGTTGGCCGCCAGATCCGGAACCTTCACATATTCTTTCCAGCGGGTAATGTCCGGGCAGACCTTGTTCTCATTGGTCACATGGGGCATGGGGCCGGGAGCGTCCTCCGGAAAGAGAATCTCAGTTCCCCATTTGTCAATGGATGTGGTTCCTCTCACACGGTTTCCTCTGGTATATCTCTGCAGAGGATCGTTCATAATGGGTACAAAGGGCTGATACTGATTTACCAGGCGATCCGGTCTTCCATCCTTTTTCAGGGTTTCCAGAAAGTTTTCTTTTGCCGTAAGCATAGATTTATTCCTCCATTTCCATATATTTTTCGCGGCTGTAGCGATACAGTTCTTCCGCCAGGTTCACGGCACGGTCTGTTTTTTCGTCCCTCAGACGGCAGGCGAACCGTCCCGTCATAGCCAGATCGTCCACTTTCCTGTGAATATCCGCCACCGCGTCCTCATCGCTCATATCCGCCGGTATAATATAAAGCGCGCACTGAGCCAGATCCTTTCCGTACTGCTCCATGATGGCCTTTTTGTCATTGGCGCTGTCCTGTCCCTCCCAGGCGTCAAATCCCGCCTCAATGATCAGCGGCATCAGGGTAGAGATACAGCCGCAGGAATGGAGACAGATGTACATGCCCAGATCATGCGCCGCCTTGGTGATCTTGCTGTACTGGGGCAGAAACAGCTCCCGGTAAATATCCGGCGAGAAGAAGGTGCTGATCTGGGTACCCATATCATCGTGGAAGAGAATCATATCCACATTGTATACTTCCCTGGCAATACGGATCAGCTCAATGTGCCATTCTGTCAGCTTGTCGTAGAAAGCGGTGAGTTCCTCCGGTTCCTCCAGCAGCGCGCAGAAAGCGTCCTCAAAGCTGGTGAGATCCGCTGTTCTCTCAAACAGTCCGTTTACAATGACAAAGTAGCTGAAACGATCCTCCGCCATTCTGCCTTTATAGTTGTCCTCATAGTCCTTCTTCCAGTCGATGGCGGACAGATCCGGCCATACCAGCTCTTCTCGCCATTTGGAGATGGCGGAAAGTCTTCTGGTTCCGGGCTTAACCATGGCGGCTTTGGTCTTGGGCTCGTATTCCCACTCAATGCCGAACCAGTCGATGCCGCCGAAATTCCGCGCCCGGGCGTCCGGCATGACCAAAGGCTGAACCGCGTTGTTATCCAGCGTCTGGTTGGGAACCCAGAGTGGTTTTTTTCCTTCCAGCATGCGGATCATGTTTTCCTTTGGCGTGATGGGGTAATTATATTTCGGCACGATACTGTCCGGAGCGCCGTAGATGCCCGGCATATTATATTCGCCGATGATTTTCAGTTCGTCTTCATTAAAAACTGCCATATATTTATCCTTTCTTTTATAATTGAAAGATCCGGTCTTTTTCCGAGGATGCTTCGGGCCCTGTTTCATCCCCGCTTCTTTAAAGCCCGGTCAGGCGGCCTTGCGGGCAGCGATTTCTGCCTGATATTTCTCGACTTTATCTTTCGTCAGGCGGAAGCCGAACATCAGAAGCACCGCGGCTACCACCAGCGCGATAGCCGGGATCACCATAAAGGCCACGCAGATGCCTTTCTGCAGTCCCTCAGAGGCTGCCGCGGGATCAATCTCCTTGCTGAAATTCGCCATAGCCAGACATCCGGTGATGATGATTCCCCGGGTCATAACACCGATCTTCAGGGGCACGTTCTGCAGTCCGCTGATCCATCCGGTGGCGTTCTTTCCGGTCTTCCATTCGGAGTAGATGATGGTGTCCGCGTAAAGAGCCGGGGTACATGCATATGCGATTCCATATCCGAACTGAGCCACGGACATGAGAATGATGACCAGCCATACATTGGTGTAGGTAAAGTTGGCTACCAAAATAACAATGGCCATGGCGAAGAAGGTGTAAATGGTAGCGTTTCTGGTGGAAAGCTTTTTCGCCATATTCTTTGCCAGATAAGATCCCACAACACAGAAGATATTTGAGATCAGGATGTACGTAGCCAGCAGGCCTTCGTCTTTGGCAACATAAATGAAATAATAGGAGGCAGCTCCCGCAACCACGAAGTTGAACATCCATTTTGCCAGATCCGACAGCAGCAGCATAATCAGAGGCGGGTTCTGTCCCAGAGCCTTCAGAAGATCCATGCCGGAGGTTTTGTCTTTGTCTTTTTTGGCTGTATCCTTCGTAACAGTCTCAACCTTCTCATAGCCGTCAAACATCTTGAAATGGGCGAAATACAAAAACGCCATAGCGCAGCCCAGCACAAAGGCCACTGCTCCGTATTTGTTGGTTTCCCCGATAAATCCGGCAAACAGGGCCGCCAGGGGCGTCGCCACATAAGAGAAAATTACCTTGGACAGATTAGCCCACGCTGCTCTGGTGGAAGAAAGCTGCGCCCTCTCCTCCGGAGTTTTGCCCGCCACGGCGATCATGGACACATTGGCCACATAGGGGAAATTCCAGACCACATGGCTGGCCACCGCGGCAATGATAATTACCGCGATCGAAACAGGCCCGCTTCCCACCTTAATAAACTGGAAGGCGTACAGGAACGGGACGATCCATGGAAGCAGAACCAGCCAGGAACGATAGCGTCCCCATTTCTTTGGTTTGATACTGTTGAGGATCGCGCCGTAGATCCAGGAAAGCCCGGCATCAATCGCGCTGGAAATAGTAGTGATCATGGTCACCACAGCCAGGGGGAATCCCGCCAGATTGGTCAGAAAGACATTGAAGAAATAACTCTCCACATTGCTCATGAGAGTAAATCCGCAGTCTCCCACACCGTAAAACAGTTTCAAGGCGCGGCTCAGGCCTTTGCGCTCTTTGGACGCGCCAGATTTGTTGTTCTCCGCACTCATATTAACCTCTCCTTTCTCCCTTTGATTGTACAATCTTTTGTCGATTAATCTAAGAATCAGTATAGAGCAAAGCAAAGTATTGGTAAATCCGCACAAAGTTCATATCATTTCCGGTTCATTTCGACTTTTTGTACAGGAGTCCCTGTAAAACTGCTGAATTTTATTTTCCCGCCTTCCGCGGTTGTATCCCGGTGAAAATTTGTCTATAATGGGGGAAATGATATTTTACGCGAGATAAGGAGATGCCGGCTATGTACGAAAATTTATATGAACCCATTCCCGATACGGAACTCTATCTGAAACGGCTGGGAACCGCTTCCCGGCCTGTTCTGGACAAGTCCTACCTGGATGCTCTGGTTTTCGCCCACCAGTGCAGGATCCCTTTTGAAAACCTGGACGTCTATGAATATCACCGTCCGATTTCTCTGGGAATTACAGATCTCTACAACAAAGTGATTCTGGGAGGCCGGGGCGGCTACTGTTTTGAGCTGAACGCTCTGTTCACCCGTTTTCTTCAGGCTCTGGGCTTTCAAGCCAGTTCCTGTATGTGCCGGATCCTGCGGAACAAAAACTTTCTTCCCCCTATCCTCCACAGGGGCGTCATTGTGGACATAGAGGGGGCTAAATATTTCTGCGACGTAGGCTACGGCGGTCCCACTCCCCCGGCCAGCATTCTGGTGGCAGACGGGGTGGAAGCAAACTTTGGCCGGGAAACCTATTTTGTGGACAAAGCGGATGATTTCTGGTGGACTTTAAGCAGAACCACTTCCGCGGGAGATCGCGAAAAAATCATCCAGTTCTATACCATGCCCCAGGATAATGTAAATTTTATTACTATGAATTTCTACTGTTCCCAGAGTCCTGATTCTGTGTTTACTCAAAAGCTGTTTCTCAATATCCGGACCGAGGACGGGGTCAACAGTGTTCTGGGGGATTTGTTTACCCAGACCAGAAACGGCGTGACCAGAAAACACACCATAGAAAGCAGAGCGGAACTGCAGGATATTATGCAGAACTGCTTCCGCCTGCCTGTGCAGTCATAGCGGCACAGAGAAGGCGCCCCTTCCGGCAGGATACAAAGTATCCTGTCCGGAAGGGGCGCCTTCTGTCATCCGCATTCAGGCCGCGCTCCATCTTTTTCCGCTTTTCCCGCAGGCCGCCTCAAATTCCCGCAGCTTCTGCCGGGCCTCCGGGCTCAGATCCCTGGGCACCTGGATCTGCACAGTTACATACTGATCGCCGCAAACCGCGGGATCTTTCATGGAAACAATGCCCTTGCCTCTCAATCGGATTTTCGTTCCGGACTGAGTCCCCTCCTGGATCCGGCAGATAACGTTTCCTTTCAGGGTCCGCACCATCGCTTCCCCTCCGAACACCGCCGTAGTAAAAGGAATCGTCACTGTGGAATACAGATCCAGTCCTTTCCTGGTAAATCCCGGTTTTTCCTGAATGTGTACCTTCATCATCAGGTCTCCGGCCACTCCGCCTCCCGCGCCGGGCATACCTTTGCCCCGCAGACGGATGCTCTGGCCCTCATCAATGCCTGCCGGAATATGAACCTGCAGAGTCTGGACACTGCCGTCCTCCCGACGGAAATTCAGCAGCTTGTCACAGCCAAAGGCCGCCTCATCGAAGGTGACCGTCACCTCTGTGTTCAGATCCCTTCCTCTGCCGCGGAAGGATCCTCCCGGGCCGCCGCTGTAAAAACGTTCGCCCTGAAAGCCGCTGCCGCCGGCTCCGTGGAACATATCTCCGAACAGATCCCCGAAAATATCATCCATATGGGCGCCGTTTCCGGTAAAATGATACTCTCTGTAGCCGCCGTTTCCATTTCCCTGAAAACCGCTGAAGCCATTGAAGCCCTCAAAGCCGCCGGCTCCCGCTCCGCCTGTACCGTCAAAGGCGCTGTGGCCGAACTGATCGTATAATTTCTTTTTCTCCGGATCACTGAGTACATTGTAAGCTTCCGTGACTTCCTTAAAATTCTGCTCCGCTGTTTTATCTCCGGGATTGGTATCCGGATGGTATTTCTTAGCCAGTTTCCTGTATGCTTTTTTAATTGTTCCCGGGTCCGCGTCTCTGGCAACGCCCAGAACCTCGTAATAATCTCTCTTTGCTGCCATAGCCATCACCTCATATTCTATCTTTCAAACAGAAAAGCCTGCCAGGCAGACTTTTCTTCTTTTCTATTTGTTCTATATTTAATATAACAGTATGGCTATGTTATGTCAAGTATGGATATGAATATTTTTTTATTTTATGATGCCAGGGTCAAAAGGCCTAAACCCACATGAGCTTGCTCATAAGTGGGGTTAAGGCCTTGGGACCCGCCCTAATATGAGCATAAAAGTGGGATGCATATCCCACGATATGCGAATATTGGGTAGGATTGTGGGAGTGCGCAGCACGGAACAATCCGCAGGCATCATAGTTGGGGGCTTTTGACCCCAACATCATTTTATGAGAGAAGCATCCGGTTCTCCGCTCTCCGGACAAAGGTCTGTTCCGGCATGGCCACATGGGAAAGGAAGGCGGGATCTACAAAATATTTGGCATTTTCACTGCCTTCCGGGTATTACCTGTGGCACTCCGGTAGACGCCCCATACTTTCTGTACCTTCATTTTACTCCTCCCTTTGCGCCCCGGCAGAACAGAATCTTCCGCCGGGACACCCTCACCGAAACTGTTTTACAGTTCCCCCAGCATCTGTGCCGGATTGTCGGCTGCTTTCACCTTGCCGAAGGCCTTCACAATGATCCCCTCCTCATCAATGAGGTAGGTGGTACGCACCACTCCCATGGTCTTTTTCCCATACATATTTTTCTCCTGCCACACATCATAGGCTTTGATGCAGGAAAGCTCCGGATCAGACAGCAGCGTGAAGGGCAGGCCGTATTTTTCCTCAAACTTTTTATGGGACGCCGCACTGTCCTTGCTGACGCCCAGCACTGCCGCTCCTTTCTCCATAAACTGCGGGTACAGATCCCGGAATCCGCAGGCCTGTTTGGTACAGCCGGAGGTATTATCCTTCGGATAAAAATATAAGATCACTTTCTTTCCACGATACTCCTCCAGGGTGTGCACCGTTCCATTCTGATCCGGAAGGGCAAACGCCGGGGCTTTTGTTCCAATTTCAAGCATAATTACTTCTCCTCTCTCTATTCTTTATATCCTCCCAGGCCGCATCATCGATTTCTTCATCCCGGAATAGTCTGCGCCTGTCCGCCTCGGTAATCCTGCGGATCACCCGGCAGGGATTGCCGGCCGCCACACTCCAATCCGGAATATCTTTGGTCACCACGCTTCCCGCGCCGATAACCACGTTGCTGCCTACATGGACTCCCGGACAGATGACCGAATTGCCTCCGATCCAGACATTGTCGCCGATGGTAACTTCCCTTCCGTACTCATACAGCGTATTTCTGGTGTCCGGATGAATCGGATGGCCGGCGGTATAAATAGCCGCGTTGGGAGCCATCTGGCAGTTGTCGCCGATCTTCACCTTTGCCACATCCAGGATTGTGCAGTTGTAGTTGGCGAAAAAATTCTTTCCCACTTCAATATGTTTGCCGTAGTCGCAGTAAAAAGGGGGATTGATCATAGCGTTCTCGGATTTTCCCAGCAGCTCCTTTACCACCTTCGCGATCCCCTTAAAATCAGAGCGGTCCATGAAATTCAGTTTCTGCAGGATCCTTCGGCAGACCGCCTGTTCCGCGAATACCTCTTCATCTGAAATATAGGCCAGCCCTTTGTCCCTTCGTTCTGTCATATTCATACTCGTTCTTCTCCTGTTTGTCCTGATACAGTTATTATACACGAATTGTCTTTGGAATACCTGTACAATCTTAAAAATTTTTTGTATCATTCTGCCCTTTTGCGCGGCCGGATGGTTTTCCCCGGCATTTCAGATCTATGCTTTCTTACGGCGGACAAAGGGTATATAATAAAAGAAAAGGGCAGAAAACTGCCTGGAAAAAGGAGATGACGGGTATGAAAAAATTAGGATTTGGCCTCATGCGGCTTCCCCTGCTGGATCCCGAAGATGAGCGCAGCATCGACGTGGAAACCGTAAAGAAAATGGCGGACGCTTTTCTTTCCGCCGGTTTTACTTATTTTGACACAGCAGCCTGCTATCATGACGGGCAGAGCGAAATTGCCTTCCGGGAAGCCGTGGCAAAACGGTATCCCAGGGACGCCTATACAATCACAGACAAGCTGACCATGTTCATGCTGGAAACAGAAGAGGATATGCCGGGATTTTTTGCCGGACAGCTGGAACGGCTGGGCGTGGATTTTATTGACTACTACTGGCTTCACGGACTGGATCCCAATGCCTATCCCAAAGCTCAGGAACTTCACGCTTTTGACTTTGTCCGCCGGCTGAAGGAGGAGGGAAAGGTAAAACATATCGGTTTTTCTTTTCACGGCGACGCCAAAATGCTGGAAGAGATCCTCACCAGATACCCTTACCTTGAATATGTACAGATCCAGCTGAACTATCTGGACTGGGAGGATCCCAAGGTGCAGTCCCGGCTGTGCTATGAGACCGCCGCCCGCCACGGCAAACCGGTGATCGTTATGGAACCTGTAAAAGGCGGCTGCCTGGCTTCCATTCCGAAAGAGGCGGAAAAACTTCTGAGAGAACATCAGCCGGATCAGTCCACCGCCTCCTGGGCCGTGCGTTTCGCCGCCAGCCCGGAAAATATTATGGTGGTTCTCTCCGGCATGAGCGATGAAGCGCAGATGGCGGACAATATCAGCTATATGAAGGACTTCCGGCCTGTGTCCCGGGAGGAAATCACAGTCCTGGAACAGGTGAGAAAAATCATTCAGGAATCCATCGCGATTCCCTGCACCGGCTGCCGCTACTGTACCGAAGGATGTCCTCAGCACATTGCCATTCCGGATTACTTCGCCTTCTGCAATGACCTGCACCGGTTTGGCCCGTCTCAGATGCGGAACGTCCGCCGGCGCTTCAGACAGCTGGCAGAACGGAACGGAAAACCCTCTGACTGCGTGAAATGCGGCAAATGTGAGGAACGCTGCCCCCAGCATCTGACCATCCGCAGCTATCTGGAAAAGGCAGGGGAAATACTGGAACAGTAACCCGCTGTTCCTCCGGTTTCAGCCAGAAAGACAGCTTCTGCCATGCCGCGGAAAAAGCCCTGCAGGTATTAATAGTCTTTGTATAGAAAGAGTGACTGGTATACGCACAGATGCCCCGTCTCCAGCGGCGGGGCATCTGTCTATTTAATTTACAGCAATATAAAAATTGCCTTCAGCATCCCCTTTTTCTTGCGGCTCTTCTCCGCTCCTATTTTCCGCAGCAGTGTTTGTATTTTTTTCCGCTTCCGCAGGGACAGGGATCGTTGCGGCCGATCTTCGGATTTTTCCGGACATAGGGCATCTGCCTCTCCAGCTCCGGATCGGCCGCCCAGGGAAATCCCCAGCCAAATGGCTCCTCCGTTTCAAAATCATCCACTGTTTTCTGACCTTCCCGGATTCGCTCCCGCAGAACTTCCGCCCCGGCAGCTCCACTGGGAGAACTTTTTTCCAGTTCTTCTGCCAATTTCCGCGCCTGCGTCCAATCACAGGAAACGGTAAACTGATCCGCCAGAAAATACAGGTATTCTTCGGAAACAATCTTTTTTTCTTTCCGGTATTTTTCCAGCCACTGCAGGTCTTCCCGGCTGTTGTTTTCTGCCCCTTTCATATGTTCCTGCACTTCTGCAGGAAAGTCGCACAGAGGCTTTTGTTTTCCGGTTTTTTTCCTCCCGACGGAAACCATTTCCACCCTCCAGGGGGAAATTTTCTTCTCTTTCGCGTACTCTTCCCGGCTGCGTCCCTTCAGCATAGGCTGCGGAAATTCCAGCATCAGGGAAGACAGATGGCTCCACAGACTGCTGCGTACCGGCAGAGGCTCCTTTTCCCATTCCGTAAGCTCTATACGTTTCAGCACTTCCTGCATCGTACATCCGTTCATCAGTTCCCGGTAAAGACTTTCTATCATGTGATCCGCCGCAGAGGATGGCAGTCCCATGGAAAACATAAAAATATTATGAAGGAATCCCAGTTCCGGATAGGTTTCTATGGTCTGTCGGTTGTAATCCCTCAGCTCTCCTCTGGAAAACAGCTTATACTCCAGGTCGTCACTGTATGTTTTGATCTTGTCCAGCAGGGAAGCCGCGTCCAGATCCAGCATGACCCCATAGCTGATCCCCTCCCCGGTATACAGGGTCCGCAGCAGATTGTTAAACCGGCCATGCCAATAGACCAGCCGTTTGAACTCTTCTTCCGAGAGACTTTCCCCGTAAATCCGGCAGAACATCTTATAAAAGCTGTTCAATTCCACCATGCCGTAAGCCAGGATCATATCCCCCAGCCTTCCTGACAAACGCTGCAGTCTCCGGTAGATCTTCCGAACCTCATTCTCCCGGAATGCGGAAAACAGCTGTCCCAGTTCCCGGGCAAAGGACACTTGTATTTTGTTCTTCCGGCATTCCTTTGTCAGGCGGATATCCATCAGTCCCAGACCCAGTGCCTTAATCTGCGTATCAGAACACGGCTGCTCCGCCGGAACCGGCCCCTTGGGAAGGCTCCAGAATTGCTTCAGCTCCCGGAATTCTTCCTCAAAAAACACATACAGCAGGTATTCCGGATGTGTGGTCAGAGTATCTGAAATCTCACCGGCCAGTCTTTCCTCTGTCCACGCGTCCAGGGTGGGAATCTGCAGGTATTTGCAGTAATCCTTCAATTCCTTGCGGCTGAGAGCCTGAAGCAATTCCCGCTGACCTTTCACTTCCGGAAGGATTTCCATGGAAACTTGATTTTTTTCGTCTTCCATAAGGGATTTCCACAGCTTTATTTTCTCTGTCATGGCTGAGGGCGGCTCTTTCTTTTCTGCCTGTATCTGATTCAGCCGCTCTTTCAGCCAGGAATTCATCTCAGATGCCAGGCCTGCAATTCCCTTGCGGATCTCTTCTCGGATCATCTGCTCTTCTTCCAGCTTTTTATCCACAGGGAAGTTCAGATCTGCCAATCTGGCTGCGGTTTCTTCCGCGGAAAAAGGGATTCTGTTTTCTTTTCCATCGCCGCCGTACACGCCGCCGGAATCTTCCGCGAAATGATCCCCCTTCGCTTTCAGCAGCACCGGACTGCGGCCCAGGAAGGATTCCTCCGTTTTCTCATAAACGATCCGGTGCGCCCAGTCATCTCCAAAATCATAGATATAGCGGAAATTTCCCTTTTCGAACAGGAAATCCTCCAGCAGAACGCAGTCCTCCGAAAAAACTCCCGTTTCAAAATTTTCCAAAACCTCTTTCCCGGTGATCCGGACTTTCAGCGCAAGAGAGCGAAACTCATGCAGATGCGCGTCTTTCCAGCCAAAAACAGCCTGAATCACCTGATGCAGGTCTGCGAAAGTAATCTTTTCCGGCACCAGGACCCTTCTCCAGACAGGCGGATGAGTACCCTCCAGCATAATTTTCAATATGTAACCAGCCATATGCGTTCTCCTTTTTCTGCAACTGTGTGTCACTCTTAAACCTTATCTTCTGCGGCAGCCTCCCGGACCTTGGCCAGAAACGCCTCTCCATACATCTGCACCTTCTTTTCTCCCATGCCGTTGACCTCCAGAAGTTCTTCCCGGGTATGGGGCATTTTTCCGCACAGATCCGCAAGCGTTTTGTCAGATGCCACAATATAGGGCGGCACTCCTCTCTTTCGGGCCAGTTCTGCCCGGAGTTTCCGCAGTTCTTCAAAAAGCTCCCTGTCTTTTTCCGTAAGCTCCGCTGCTGAGGCAGACTTCTTCCGGACCGCGGGTTTTCTCTCCTCTTCCCTCCGGTAAGAAATCCAGAAGGGCTCCTCCGAGTACAGAAGGACTTCCGAATTCTCCGTAAGCTTCAGAAGGGAATACCTGTCTTCCGTCTGCCTCAGATACCCCTGTTCCAGCAGGGCCCTGATCACCTCCCGCAGCAGGGGCTGACCCAGCTTGCTCTGCTTTCCGTATGAAGGATTTTCATCCAGGCGGTAATTACGGATTTTCGCCGTATCGGCTCCCAGCAGGGTTCCGACCATGAGATTCAGTCCGAACCGCTGTCCGGAAGCTTTCACGCAGCGGATCACATCCGCCGCCGCTCCCCTTGCATCCATCTGCTCAAAATCCGCCAGGCAGTTGGAGCAGCTGCCGCAGTTCTCCGGGGCATCCTCCCCGAAATACCGCAAAATAAAATGGCGCAGGCAGCCGTTGGTGGTACAGTACATCTCCATCCGGTGAAGCCGCTCCGCATCCTGGGAACAGACGATCCGCAGTTCTTCCTGCGTATACTCCCCGGTTCTCTCCTTGCTGTCCAGCAGAAAGCGGTTGATCACCACATCCTGGGGCGAATAATACAGAATGCACTCCGCGGGCCCGCCGTCCCGTCCCGCTCTTCCGGCCTCCTGGTAATAATTTTCCATGCTCTGGGGCATGTTATAGTGAAGCACAAACCGCACGTTGGATTTATCAATCCCCATACCAAAGGCGTTGGTAGCCAGCATCACCTTCACCCGGTCATAAATGAAATCCTCCTGGCTGGCGGTTCTGGCCTCACTGCTCATGCCGGCGTGGTACCGTCCCACGGAAAATCCTGCATTTTCCAGATACAGATACAGCTCGTCCACACCCTTTCTGGTGGCGCAGTAAATAATGCCGCTGTCCTCCCGATGGGCTTCCAGATAGCTCTGGATCTTTCCCTTTTTATCTTTGACTCTCTGCACCTCAAAGTACAGATTTTCCCGATCAAAACCGGTAACTGCCGTAAAAGGATTCTCCAGCTCCAGGGAAGCCAGAATATCCTCCCGAACCCGTTCCGTGGCGGTAGCCGTAAAGGCAGAAATCACCGGCCGCCGGGGAAGCCGATGGACAAACTCCCGGATCCGCAAATAGCTGGGGCGGAAATCCTGTCCCCACTGGGAAATACAGTGAGCCTCATCTACCGTCAGCATGGCCAGTTCCGCATGGCAGGCAAAGTCCAGAAAACGGGGCGTTTCCAGCCGTTCCGGAGCCACATAGATGATCCGGTAGCGGCCTGTTTTTGCCAGCTCCAGCGCCTTTGCGATTTGATTTTCCGTCAGAGAACTGTTGATGTAGGCCGCATGGACCCCCGCCTCGTTCAGAGCCTTCACCTGATCCATCATCAGGGAAATCAGCGGAGACACCACCACCGTAATTCCGGGCATCAGAAGCGCCGGCAACTGATAGCACAGAGACTTTCCGGCTCCGGTGGGCATCACGGCAAGAACATCCCGGCCGGAGAGGATCTGATCCACAATCTCCTCCTGGCCGGGGCGGAAGCTGTCATAGCCGAAATACGTCTTCAGAGTCTGTAATTTATCTGCTGTTTCTTTCAAACATTCCATATGGAGCTCCTTTTTCACTCCGCCGTCACCGCGATCTTCATGACCCCGTCCTGTTGTTGCTCAAAGATCTGGTAGGCTTTCTCGATCTCCGCCAGAGGAAAGCGGTGGGTGATCAAAGGGGTGGTGTCGATCTTTCCCCGGCGGATCAATTCCAGAATCTCGGCACAGTCGCAGCCGTCTACACCCCCGGTCTTAAAGGTCAGGTTTTTTCCGTACATCCGGGGCAGGGGCAGAACCTGGTCTTCCTCATAAAGCGCCACAATGGTGACGATGGCATTGGGACGGGCGCATTTCCAGGCTAATTCAAAGGTGTCCTTTCCTCCGGCGGCCTCCAGCACCACATCCGCGCCGCCGTGATCCGAATGCTGCCTCACAGTTTCTTCGCATTCCTCCGGGGTACAGAGGAACACCTGGGGATAATGATCCCGGACAAACTGCCTCCGGGTCTCATTTTTCTCGCAGACCAGGAGCCGCCGGGGCTGCTGCAGCATCACGCACAGCAGAGTACAGATTCCCGTAGGGCCCGCGCCGATGATCAGCACGGTGTCCTCCGGGCCGATCCGGGAGATCCTGGCCGCCCAGAATCCGGTGGCCAGAATATCCCCCACAAACAGGGCCTGCTCATCGGTGACCCCCTCCGGGATCCGGTTCAGTCCCTGATCCGCGCAGGGCACCCGGACGTACTCCGCCTGGCCGCCGTCGATGCGGCAGCCCAGAGCCCATCCGCCGTTTGGATCTGTGCAGTTATTGACATACCCGTGTCTGCAGAAAAAGCACTCTCCGCAGAAGGTCTCCACATTCACCGTCACCCGGTCTCCGGGACGGACAGCAGACACGCCGGGACCGGTCTGCTCCACGACACCTACCATCTCATGGCCCACAGTGATCCCCGGAACCGCCCGGGGCACGCTTCCGTGCTTAATATGCAGATCACTGGTACAGATGGAACTCATGGTCACCCGGACAATGGCGTCCCCGGGATCCTGCAGCACCGGCACCGGCTTGTCACGCATGGCAAATTTCCCCTGTTCTATGTAAGTGAAAGCTTTCATACTCATCTCCTTCCGGATATGTTTTTAAAAGGTATCTCCCTTTTCGGATACTGCCCTCCTTTTTGGCCTGTATTTATGGTACACCCAGAAGGACAGGATCCCCGTCTGCATTTCTCAGGGCTTTCTTCTTTCCCTGTCTCTGGCATGTTTCTCGGAAATCCTCAGCTTCAGCTCCTGCATCTTCACGTCCGTGGCGGCAATGGTATCCGCGCAGATCCGCAGTTCTTCCGCGATGGCTTTTACTTCCGGCGAGTCATTCTTGTAACGGATCTGGTGTTCCAGGCTGGCCCAGAAATCCATGGCCACGGTGCGGATCTGCACTTCCACCCGGATCGGCTCCTTACCGGTAGAGAAAAACACCGGGATCTCCACAATGAGATGCAGGCTGCGGTAGCCTCCGGGCTTGGGATTTTTAATGTAATCTTTCCTGGTGATCAGGCGGATATCATCCTGGGCCAGGAGCATCTCCGCGATATCGTAGATGTCGTTGATAAACGAGCAGATCACCCGGATCCCCGCCACATCGTTGAGATGTTCCTGGATGGATTCCACCGTCACCGGCTGGTTATTCCGGCGGAGCTTTTCCGCGATGCTGTAGGGACGCTTTACCCGGGAATGGATGCTGGCAATGGGATTGTGCTCCCGGGACAGGGTCAGCTCATCGTTCAGCACTTCCAGCTTGGTAGTGACCTCCCGGATGGCTGAGCGGTACTTCAGCATCAGATCCTCAAACTGAAGCAGCCGCTCCAGGGACTCCTCAGTGATCTCCTCATCGGTTTCCACTCCGAAAAAATCCCGGAAGGTTTCTTTACGTTCTTTTGTTCTTGTATCAAATAATGTAGCCATAGCTGTCCTTTCTTTCTGTTCTGCTCCTACCGGCACCAGCACCCTATTCCCGATCTTCAGGGATGGGGCTTCCGTCCGGCAAAAGTTCCCATTTTGGGATCTCTTCCTGAACCATAACGTCGGAAACCTCCCGGATCAACGGCTTCAGGGCTTTTTCCATAACATTTGTTATCTCTGCCGGCTCCGGATCCCCCCGCTCCAGTATAAAACGGCAGCGCTCTTTTCGTCTCTGCTTCTCTTTCTGGCTGAAAAGCAGAAAAAAATCCCAGGCCAGAAAATTTCTGCTATTGCCGGAACATGTAATATCCGGACATCAATTCCCGGAAACTTGCTTTATTATAACGTATTACTCAAGGCTTGTATACTGAATATCCGCTGAAAGCCTTTGCTGGTTTCTGTCCGTATTTTCTTCCAGGCGACGACAGTTGCTTAACTTCAACTGCCGGATCCCATTGAACCCCGGGGCCGCATTTATCAAACACATATGCATGATTGACCTTGAACTTTGGATTAAATGGTCTGTAAATTTCGTTTTTGCATTTTTTACAAACCACCTCTTCGCCATCTGGCAATCTACTCATCAATGATTGGGAGCTTTTATAGTTTCCACCCCCATCATCCTCCCCGAGCTCTAAACAATTATGAAATGTGCGCTCCCTGTTCGCGCCCCTATTCCGTCACAGAATCAGAGTATTATCCACTGAAATTCCGTGATCGACACCCATATGCTCTACTTTTGTCTGATATTTGTTTCCAAGATAGTAGAATCGCAGGCTGTCAACACTCTCATCGATAATGTCCGCCAAAATTGCCTTGAGGGCAACGCACTGGGCATGATCCAAAATACATTCGAAGACCGAGTTCTGTACTCGCCTACCATAGTTTGTACATTGTTTCGCCACTTTCCGAAGCCTCTTTTTCCCGGCGACAGTCTCGGTATTCACATCATATGTGATCAGTACAAGCACTCCACCACCTCACTTCCACAGAAATACAGGGTAACCGTCCAGATCGCCTCGTAAATATCTGGCCAACAGCATGGCCTGTACATACGGAACCATTCCCCATTCTACTTTTTCTTTCAGATAGGGATGTGTAATCATTTCCTTCTTCTTATTCTGCCATTCTGTCAGTACTTTTTTCCGCAGCTCGTCATCCATCTGAACCGCGCCGTTTTCTTTCACCGAAAAATTCTTCCCACTGATAATCTTTTTATTGATCAGTGTCAGAACAAAACGGTCTGCGAGAATGGCCCTCAACTCTTCAATCAGATCCAGTGACAGAGAAACTCTTCCCGGACGGTCAGTATGCAGAAAGCCAACATAAGGGTCCAGTCCTACGCTTTCCAGTGCTGAAGTAATACTGTTAGTCAGCAAGGTGTAAACAAAAGACAGCAGGACGTTGACATTATCAAGCGGCGGCCGCTTATTACGTCCCCGAAATACAAACTCTTTTTTCTGCTGAAGGATCAGTTCATCGAATACGCCAAAGTAAATGCTGGCCGCCTCGCCCTCATATCCTCTGAGCTGTTCTTTTGACTCCGCGCTCTGGATTCTTTCTAAAGATTCTTTTAAAAAGACAGACGCATTCTTCACCCGGTCCGTGTGAATCTGCAGCCCATGGTCTCGCACCACGCGTTCTAGAACCCACCTGGCATTATAGACCTTTCCGAGAATACAGTTTTTTGCAATGCCCAGACTGATAGCTGCATCATTCTTACTTGCGTACTGCTGTTCTCTCAGGATTACATTACCTTTGATTCTTCCGGAAATACGGGCCAGAAACTTTCCCTGGGGCGTGAGATAGCACAGGGCGATATTCCGCTCGGCGCAAGCCCCCATCAGCGCCGGGCTGGTCCCCCGATATCCAAAGGAAACGATTCCTTCCAGATTATGCAGTGGGATCCTGCCCAGCTCCTTCTGTTCCTCCAGGACAACTACATTTTCTCCATCCAGAGACAGATAGCTGTTTTCAGAGGTGACATACAGCGTATTCAGCAATTTTCTCATGGTTCTTCCTCCGTACAGCAGGCGTTCAGCATCTGGGCCATATAAGTTTTTACGGAACTGGTCTTTCCAAGCTTCGGAAGACAGATATCCTTAAGGGAACATGCATTGCAGGATTTGCTGTATTTCACTTTTGGCGTATATTGTTTTGCGTAATATCCATGCATTTCTCGGAGCATACTTTTCACTTCGCTGCGGAGGTCATCTGTAATCTCCACTGTTTCCCGCCTTTTCGTCTCTCCGTAGAAGATCGCTCCTTCTGACACCTGTGTGGAAAACATTTCTTCCAGACACATAGCCTGGGCCGCCAGCTGAAGCTTGTCTTCCTCCGACAGCTTCGGTTTTCCTTTTTTATACTCTATGGGATAAACTGAATAAAGTCCCCGATGTCCATGCAGCCTTATGCCGTCCTCGCATTTATGAAATTCTACCAAGTCGCACTCACCGCTGATTCCCAGTTCCCTGGACGACACAGGCAGCGCTCTGGCGATGATGACATCTTTCCGCTGCTTACCGCCTGCAGAGGCGGGAATCTTCCCCTATCTTATAAAATAGACCTGTATTTTCCCCATCCCAAATGTGGTGTTCCGTCCAATATGCAGACACTGTGCCGCATACAGCCAGGGCACAAACTGAGACATTTCCCCTGCATATTCTATCCTTCCGCATAAGCCGCTGAAATCCATTTTCCTGTCGATCCTATTGGAATACCTTTCCAGCCCTATCATTTTAACCCCTTCATATACAGTCTGTATATTCCCGGCTGATTCCAGCACTTTATCCGCTTCTTCTTTGTCTAACCATCCGCCATATCGCTCAGTAAGATCCGCGATCCGATTTATAATATTACGGATCAGAGTCTGAAAGGATAAGGTCCGCAGCAGTCGGCCTCCATGTCGGATACGAAGAGGCGTACAGAGTTCAACTACCGCGCCTGCGGCATTCCGCATCCTGCGGTAAGGCACCATTGCGGCAGTGGCTGCAGCTTTAAAATATTGTCCTCTGTGCCATACGATCCTCTGTGTCTGACTGTCTATAATATCCCTAAGTTCAAATTGATACCTGCGTGCTCCCAAACCGAACCTGCCAATCCGCACCAATGCTGAAACAACTGACGAAAGGTACTTCTCTGCTCTTCCAAACAGCAAAATTTTAAATTTTAGATAATCTCCCTGTTCAATCACCGTCTGCGGCGTACAGACTTTCGGCGGAAGAATCATATAGGGTTTAGCTGTAATCTTTCCATTTACTTCCCCGTCACCATTCCGATATAAAAAAGCGCATGCCTCTTGATCCGTTTGAAGCAGTGCCTGGCCTACAACACCTCTTAAAGTGGATCCAAGAAACGCCGGCAGTTCTGCTGTCTGCAACGCAGTAAGAGTAACGGTAAGCGAAAGGTATCTGATTTCAAAATGTTTCTGCATTTATTTTTCTCCAGTATAAATTTGATCTGTGTTCTTGAAACGCTCTCTGGAGCAAAAATAGCCCAATCGAACATTTGCCTTTACATGAGGATGGCCGGAAATGGTGTATGTTCAGAGGTATTTCCCATGAAAATACCCCTTTCTGTACTGTGATTAAGTTTTCTTTTGAAAAATAATCATAGCACAAAAAAGGGGATAAGTCGATAAATCACTTCAACAGGTTTTGTTTCAGAGTTTTTTGACAAACAGAGCCCGGACGGCGTTCAGCACCGCCAGGATCATCACGCCCACATCGGCGAAAATGGCCAGCCACATATTGGCGATTCCCAGCGCTCCCAGAGCCAGGCAGATCAGTTTTACGCCGATGGCGAACCAGATATTCTGGTAAACGATTCGCAGACATTTCCGGGAGATGCGGATTGCCTTAGAGATCTTCAGGGGATCATCGTCCATGAGCACTACGTCCGCTGCCTCAATAGCCGCGTCAGACCCCATCGCTCCCATGGCGATGCCGATGTCCGCCCGGGACAGCACCGGAGCATCGTTGATGCCGTCACCCACAAAAGCCAGGTTTGCCCTCTCCGGTTTCTCCCGCAGCAGCTCTTCCACTTTTTCCACCTTTCCGGCGGGCAGAAGATCGCTGTATACCGCGTCGATTCCCAGGGTTTCCGCCGCCTGCTCCGCAGCTTTTTTTCGGTCTCCGGTAAGCATGACTGTCTTCTCCACTCCGGATTTTTTCAGCAGTTTTACCGCCTGGGCGGAGTTCGGCTTCACGACATCGGAGATGACGATGTGCCCGGCATATTTTCCATTTACAGCCATGTGGATGATGGTTCCCGCATGATGGCATTCTTTATAGGGAATCCCCAGCTTTTCCATGAGCTTCCTGTTGCCTGCTGCTACCGGAATTCCGTCCACCAGAGCGGTAACTCCCTTTCCGCTGATTTCCTGAATCTCCGAAACCCGGCTCCGGTCGATTTCTTTTCCGTAGGCCTTCTGCAGGCTTCGGCTGATGGGGTGGGAGGAGGCGCTCTCCGCCAGAGCCGCGTACTCCAGCAGCTTTTTCTCCTCCATCTCATTGTGATGGACCGCGTTCACCTCAAAGACTCCCCGGGTCAGGGTTCCGGTTTTGTCAAACACAACATATTTGGTCCGGGACAGGGCTTCCAGAAAATTGGAGCCTTTCACCAGGATCCCTTCTTTACTGGCCCCGCCGATGCCCGCAAAAAAGCTTAAAGGGATACTGATCACCAGGGCGCAGGGGCAGCTGATCACCAGGAAGGTCAAAGCCCGGTAGATCCACATTTCCCAGTCCGCAGGCAGACCAAGCCCCAGCATCCGCACCAGGGGCGGCAGCACTGCCAGAGCAATCGCTCCGAACACCACCGCCGGAGTGTAGACCCTGGCGAATTTCGTGATAAAGGCTTCGGATCTGGATTTCCGGGAACTGGCGTTTTCCACCAGATCCAGAATGGTGGATACAGTAGATTCCCCAAATTCTTTGGTCGTGCGGATCTTCAGCACGCCGGTCATGTTGACGCAGCCGCTGATGATCTCATCTCCTGCCGCCGCGTCTCTGGGAAGGCTCTCCCCGGTAAGGGCGCTAGTGTTAAGGGCAGAGGTTCCTTCTATTATAATGCCGTCGATAGGCACCTTTTCTCCCGGCTGTACGGTGATAACCGTACCTACTTCCACCTGGTCGGGATCCACCTGCACCAGCCTGCCGTCCTGCTCTACATTGGCATAGTCCGGGCGGATATCCATGAGATCGCTGATGTTCCGGCGGCTTTTCCCCACCGCGTAACTCTGGAACCACTCTCCCACCTGGTAGAACAGCATCACGGCAATGGCCTCGGTGTAGTCTCCCTCCTCTTTCACCGCAATCGCCAGCGCCCCCAGAGTAGCAATGGCCATCAGCAGATTTTCATCAAAGGGCTGGCGGTTTTTGATGCCCTTAAAGGCCTTCAGCAGAATATCATAACCGATGATCCCATAGGGAATCAGGTACAGGATCATCCGCGGCAGTCCTTCCGCCGGCAGAAACTGAAAGCCGATGAGCAGAACCGCCGCCAGAAGAATTCGGACCAGCATTTTTTTCTGTTTTCTGTTCATGATTCTATCCTCTTTTTATCTAAACATTTAAACAATTTTTTAATTATCTTTCAGAAAACCAGGACTGCCGCTGAACCGGAAACGTTTCTTTCCTTCGCCGCAGTCCTCCTGCTTTTTAAAGAAAGATCTCGCAGTCGTCCTCCACCTTCTTGCAGTTCTTTAATACTTCCTGCATAACCGTTTTAGGATCCTGCCCTTCCTCGAACTCTACGTTCATCTTCAGGGTCATAAAATTGACCACCGCTTGTTTCACTCCGGCGGTTTTGTTGGCGGCTTCCTCCATTTTATTGGCGCAGTTGGCGCAGTCTACATCGATCTTGTAACTCTTTTTCATTTTCTGATTCCTCCTGTTTTCTGTTGGATAAAACGGAACTTCTATCCGCTTGATATAACGTTTAATCAATTAAACATTCTTTTAATCGTTGACTCTACTATAGCACTCATTGTATAATTAGTCAAGAGTCTGATATATTTTTTCCAGATGGGAGGTTTGAATACATGAACCAATGCAGTCTGCCCCATGAACACGGTCAGCACGAAGAAAAAATTCTGGAACATATGCCTGGAGCGGAGGAGATCGCCACCGTGGCGGAAGCTATGAAACAGCTGGGAGACCCCAGCCGCCTGCAGATTTTCTGGCTGCTGTGCCACTGCGAAGAATGTGTGGTAAATATTGCCGCTCTGGTGGGTATGACCAGTCCCGCCGTCTCCCACCATCTGCGCCTTTTGAAGGCCAGCGGCCTGATTACCAGCCGCAGGGACGGCAAAGAAATGTATTATAAGGCGGCGGAGACGGAACTGGCGCAGATGCTCCACCACACAGTAGAGAAACTGGGGAGGATCACTTGCCCCAGGGAATAGACAGAAGATATTCCCGGAAATTTTTCCCCGGGAATACCTTCCATCAGAAGGAGAGCGCTGTTCAGGTTCTACTTGTCACCGTTAAATTCTTTTACCGCGTCGATCATGGCTACGATGTTTTCGATAGGCGTATTAGCCTGAATGATATGTACCGAGTTAAATACAAAGCCGCCGTCCTTTCCGAATATCTCACATCTTCGGAGCACCTGCCTGCGGACCTCTTCCGGAGTACCGAAGGGCAGCACCCTCTGTGTGTCTACTCCGCCGCCCCAGAAGGAAATATCCTTTCCGAATTCATCCTTCAGTTCCTGCGGATCCATATGATCTGCTGATGTCTGCACCGGGTTCAGCGCGTCGAATCCCGATTCGATGAGGAGAGGGATCAGCGGCCGCACAGCACCGCAGTTGTGCTTCAGAATTTTCCAGTCTGTATGTTCGTGAATCCAGTTATTGGCCCGCTGATAGTACGGCAGATAACATTCCCGAAACACTTCCGGTGAAATAAACAGACTGTGCTGATGAGAAAGATCTGCCGCGCAGGTAAAGACAACATCGATTTTATCTCCGCATACTTCGTTTACTCTGCGCAGATTTTCAATGGCGATCTCTGTCTGCCGGTCAAACAGCTCTTTCACGAAATCCGGCCGAAGCAGAGGCGACATATACCATTCCGTATAACTTCGGATCCCTTTGGGATGCCTCAGACTGCAGCCCGGAATATCTGCCGCGTCGCCCAGTCCCATACCGGGAGCGGCGTAGACCACCGCCTTTCCCGCGGCATGTCCTTCCTCAGCTTTTTTCTTAATATACTGCAGATTTTTGTCGTCCAGCAAAGTCCATTCTTCCAGATTATCACGGGGATCCAATTTTTCCTCATCAATGGGCTCCTGCCGCAGAATCGCGTCAAAATAAAAAGATTTCGCGGGCATATGCCCGGATGCCGGTACGCTGGTGTCCCCCATGGGATGCACATAATACCCGCCATGGCCGTCTGACACCGGATTGAAATCTGCCGGCACAAGTACTGTCTGCCCCTGCAGTGTCTTCCATTCCTTTACTTTGTCTCTGGGAAATCCAAAGACGGTGCCCAGAGGACAGGAGGGCGCTGTATCAACTCCCATAGCCTCTGCCAGATCCGGCTCAATGACACCCGCCATAATGAAAACATCCCAGACGGTAACCGGATGTTTTTCCAGCCCGTAATATTCTCTCAGACCTTCGATACAGCTTACATGCATGGTAGAATCACAGGTGCCGCCAAAATCAATGGCTACCTTGTCCGGCTGTTTATGATTCAGTGTTGTTCTGACCCTTTCTCTGCCTGTCATCTCTGCCTCCTCCTTATTTCCAGCTGTTTTTATCTCTCAGAGATTCTCCAAAAGTCTCTACATTTTCCGCAGTGACCAGTATTGTCCCGGAATCATTGACTTTTTCTTCCGGTACTTTTCCTTCTGTCCAGTATTCAACGATCCACTGGGCTGCCTGGTATCCCATCCGGTAATAGTTCTGGCTCATCGTACCGTATATTTTCCCTTCCCGGATCAGATCCAGCACTTCCGCCGTATCATCCATGGACATAATCGTCACCTGATCTAAAATGCCTCTTTCCTCAGCTACCTGGGCTGCTCCCACAGCTCCTGAGGGTGAAACATTGGCGCATACATTTACTTCCGGATAGGCAGTAAACAGATTCTGCCAGAGATTCACCGAGGTAGCCAGGTCGTCATTATTTTCTTCCAGAGATAAATTCTCATATCCGTCTACCGTCTGAAATACATTGTCGTAACCGGTGGTACTGTCGATTACCGAGGAATTAGTAATTGTACTTCCCACATAGATCACTTTCGGCTCCTGCCCGTCCAGCTTTTCTACCACAGCCTCAGCCGCCATTTCTCCCAGGGTTACTCCATCCGTGCCGATATAGGAGAAATAGGGGGCCTCCATATCGCTGCCGGCATTGACCAACACTACCGGAATTCCCGCGGCATCCGCCTGCTCCATTACATTTACCATCGCTTCCGGATTCAGCCCGCAGGTAATGATTCCATCTGCCTTCTCCGCAATGGCTATCTCAATCTGTTTAATCATGGAATCCACATCAATGTTGGCCGGACCTACCCAGTCTCCGGTAAACCCGTAATCTGCTGCCGCCGCGTCAAATCCCTCCTTGGAAACCAGCCAGACATCGCTGGCAAGCAATGGCGTTACATAGACAATATGAAGATCTTCCGCGGACTTTCCGCCGCCCCCGGTCAGTCCGGAGGCCTCCCCCTCCTCAGATGTTCCTTTTTCTTCTGCCGCACTGTCCTCCGCCCCGCCCTGTCCGGAGGAGGATTCTTCCGTTCCGGTGCCGCCGCAGGCTGCCAGGGACATTCCAATTACCGCTGCCATAAATACGCACCATACTCTTTTTTTCTTCATAGTCAAAACCTCCCTTTATTTTTTTCAACTTAAGGCTGCTGCCTCCATCAGAGTCTGCTCCTTTACTTCATTTCTCATAAACTCCCCTGTAATTTTTCCATTCCGAAGGACAATAAAACGGTCGCACAGCTTCATTAACTCCGGCATTTCCGATGAAATCACAACAATGGATAGCCCCTGTCCGGCCAGCTCCCAGATAATTTTATAGATTTCCGCCTTTGTCCCCACATCAATCCCTCTGGTTGGCTCATCCAGGAACAGGACTTTCATATCCGTGGCCAGCGCCCTGGCTATAATCACTTTCTGCTGGTTTCCGCCGGAAAGATTTCGGATTTTTGTCTCCATGGTGGGCGCTTTGATCTTCAGATACTGGGAATATTTCTCTACCAGGTCTTTTTCCTGCTTTCTGTTTACAAAAGCGTGGGAAGATATTTTCCCTAAAATGGATAGGGTCATATTTTCTCGGATGGTCATCTCGCCTACATATCCGTCTTGCTTTCTGTCCTCACTGACCATAAAAAAGCCGTTTTTAATGGCCTCCCGGGGCGACTGGTTCAGGCATTTCCGCCCGTCGACCCAGATATGGCCTCCGGTTTTCGGAAGAGCTCCGTAAACTGCCCGGAGCAGCTCGCTTCTTCCGGAGCCCACCAGGCCTGCCAGACCGAGAATTTCTCCCTGTTTCACGGAAAACGTCACTCCATCTATGATATTTTTGTTGGGCGCAAAGGGATGGGGAACAACTATATTCTCCGCGCGGAAGATTTCTCTTCCTATTTTCCGGCCTGCCGCAGGATTTTCTGCGCGCTCCATTTCCCGTCCGATCATATCTGAAATAACGCGTCCCGGATCAATCTCATCCTTTTTGTATTGAGAAACTACTCCGCCATTGCGCATTACAATAATCCGGTCGGAAATTTCAAACACCTCGTCCAGCTTATGAGAAATATAGATGCAGGAAATCCCATCCGTTTTCAGTTTCCGTATGATTTTCATTAACTCCTCTGTTTCCTCCAGCGTCAGGGCGGCCGTAGGTTCATCCAAAATCAGAATGCGCGGGTTCTGAATCAGCGCCCTGGCAATGCAGACCAGCTGCTGCATGCTGGCGTTAAGACTCCTCATTTTCACATTAACATTTAGATCCACATTCATAAGTCCCATGGCTTTTTCAGCCTCTTCCCGGAGTTTTTTCCAGTCTATCAGCCCCGTTTTTTTCCTTGGCCAGTGTCCCAGAAGAATATTTTCCGCTGCTGTCATATCCAGCTGAACATTCAGCTCCTGGGGTATCATGGCGATGCCGTATTTTTCCGCCTGCAAAGCATTCGCGATTTTGACAGCACTTCCGTCCACCTCTATAACACCGCTGTAACTTCCATACGGATAGGTACCGCTCAAAATCTTCATCAGTGTGGATTTTCCGGCCCCGTTTTCTCCCACCAGAGAAAGAATCTCACCTTCTTCCAGTTCCATAGAGACATGGTTCAGAGCGATCACTCCCGGAAAAACTTTTGTCACATCTTTGATACATAATCGTTTTCTGTTCATGTTACGCCCCCATTTCCTATTTGGTCTCCCCCTGCTTTTCCATGGAATTCAGATCCGCTCTCATAGAAAGTTTTTTCTTGTAGATGTCCAGAATGCAGGCTCCGATCAGGAGCAGTCCGATGACTACTTTCTGCCAGTATACGGAAACCTTCATGAGGGTCATGCTGTTTTCCAGAATGCTCATAAACAGCGCACCCAAAACAGTTCCCAGAATTGTTCCGCTGCCTCCCGTAACGCTGGTGCCGCCAATCACGCAGGCCGCGATCACTGTCATTTCCAGGCCTTCGCCGGAACCGGCCTGTCCGCTGCCCAGCCGGGCCGCCATCATGACTCCTGTAAAAGCTGCCAGAGCGCCTGTCACCGCATAGGCCGCAATGCTGGTTCCTTTGATCCGAATCCCGGCCAGTTTCGCGGATTCCTGATTTCCTCCCACTGCGTAGAGGGATCTTCCATAGGTGGTTTTGCTCATCACAATGTGAGCGGCTATAGAAAGCGCGGCTGCCACGATCACAATCATAGGGATAGAAAATACGGCAGTCTGCTCTAAGGCCTGAAAGGAATCCGGCAGAGGGTATATGGCTACGCCTTTGGTCAGAATGTACACCACGCCGCGGCCGGCATATTGAGTTCCCAGGGTCACAATCAGAGAGGGGATTCCCAGCTGCACAATGGCAAAACCATTAAACAGTCCCACTAAAAGGCCGAAAAAACATCCCATCAGCATGGCCAGTCCTGCAGGCATACCCCCCTGGGCAAACAGCGCGCTGATAGTACTGCCGATGGCCAGCGTGGAACCGATGGAAATATCAAGACCTCCGCAGATGAAAACCAGTGTCATCCCCAGGGCAGGAATCAGCGTGTATCCTGCAGATCGAAGTACATTGATAATATTTCCCGATGAAATAAAAGCGGAATTAATGCATGTCACGATGATTACATATACCACAACAATGACCAGAACTCCGCTTTCCTGCATCCTCCAGAATCTGGAAAGTATATGTTCTCTTTTCTTTTTCACTTGCCTCTCTCTGCCTCCTTTTTCATTTCTCCTACTTTGTTAATTACGAAGCCTCTCCCACCGGCTGTGTGAAGATGATTTCATTATATAGAAGAAATCTCTTATAAACATCGTAATTTTTTACTGTCACATATTGAAAATATAGTATTTTTCATGGTATTCTTTTTATATATTTCAATATACTATGAATTGCCCGACAAATAGGCAGCTCATACTTTTAAACAGACTGATTTTTTTTATTATCTTCCGGAGGATATTGTATGCTTACAAACAAACGATACGCGCCAGGTGTTCTTCCCGCCTCACACGAACAGTCTTACAACGCCACAAAAATTGCAAAAAATCTGTTCCTGTATGTGGAATATATCGGACATTCCTACGTATCCCCGGAATATGCTGTCATGCGCAGCCATTATTGCCATTATCTTCTGATGTATATTGTATCCGGGCATATTATTTACCAGACCCAGGGGCATACGGAAGAGGCCCGGGCCGGGCAGGCTTTTCTGATCGAAACCCAGCGTCCTCATATATATGGTTCTATCGGAAATACGGAAATTTTATGGATTCACTTCAATGGAATCGGATTTCATTCCACATATGAATATCTGATTTCATCCAATCACGATAATCATACCTTTGAACTGCACGGCAATCCGGAATTTGTCAAAAAGCTGACGGATCTGTTTCTTTCTTATTCTTCCGCCAAGCTGTATCCCGAGATTCAGGTATCCTCCAAATTGTATGACCTGATGAGTTCTCTGGTCGTTTACCGAAACCCTTCCATGCCGGATACGATCGATTCCTCTATCCGCTACATCAGCAATCACTATTCGGAGCCCCTGACCCTGGATATTCTGGCCAGACAGGCGAATCTGAGCATTTCCAGATTCAGTACGCTATTCAAACAGAAAACCGGATATACGCCTCATCAGTATCTGCTGAATACAAGGCTTCACGCCTCCAGACAGCTTCTGGCAAGTTCGGCCTATTCCGTAAATTATATCGCCCTGTATACAGGTTTCTCGGATGCCTCTTATTTTATTTCCGCTTTCCGGAAAAAATATGGATGTACTCCTGTTCAATACCGGATGCAGCTGTCTCAGCAGTAAAAAAGCGAAAAAAATCCGAAAAACCTGGATTGGTTTTTCGGATTTTTACGTAGCGAGAGGGGGACTTGAACCCTCGACACTGCGGGTATGAACCGCATGCTCTAGCCAGCTGAGCTATCTCGCCATATCAGATATTTGGTTGTGAGTGGGGCCTACAGGGCTCGAACCTGTGACCCTCTGCTTGTAAGGCAGATGCTCTCCCAGCTGAGCTAAGACCCCGTTTTTTGTTGCTTTCCGCAACTCACTTTGCTATTATACAATTAAGAATATTCTTTGTCAATAGAAAAATTCAAAAAATTGTTTTAATTTACAGGAGCTGCCATGTATCAAAAATTTTTGGATCAATTTACGGATTTTGTGTTTGTAGAACAGGCTCCCGCTGCCTCGGACATTATTTTTATCCCCGGAAACGGGTACCCTCAGATGGCGGAACGGGCCGCCGCTCTCTGGCGGGAAGGGATGGCCCCTCTGATCCTTCCCTCCGGCAGGTTCAGCACTCTTACCGGACATTTTTCCGGGGTTCAGGCCAGGCAGGAGCTGTATCCCGGACCCTATGAGACAGAGTGGGCCTTCCTGCGGGATGTGCTTCTGAAAAACGGAGTGCCGGATTCCTCCATCCTCCGAGAAGATACGGCTACCTATACCTATGAAAATGCCATTCAATCCCGAAAGCTCACGGATTCCCTGGGGCTCACCATCCGCCGGGCGATCCTCTGCTGTCATGCCTGGCATGCCAGACGCTGCCTGCTGTATTACCAGCTGCTGTTTCCGGAGGCGGAAATTCTGGTATGTCCTTCCGACACAGGCATCAACCGGGAAAACTGGCACCAGACCGGGGAGGGCATCGACCTGGTTCTGGGAGAACTGGAACGCTGCGGCGGCCAGTTTCACCTGATTCTGCGGGAAATATAAAATTTTTTGAAAAGGTAGTAAATTTCAGACGTTTATGGTATACTATGGTAAATCATTTCGAAATTCTAAAAAAGGTTGGTGGCTGTAATGAGTAAAATTGATGAGTTAGTGGATCTGATGAAAAAGAAGGAAAAAAAGGACGAAGACAAACCGAAGAATGCCCTCCTGTGGGTTCTGGCGATCATCGGCGCAGTGGCTGCCATTGCCGGCATCGCTTACGCGGTTTACCGCTACTTTACGCCGGATTACCTGGAAGATTTTGAGGATGACTTCGACGATGATTTTGACGACTATTTTGAGGATGACGAGGAGCCGGCCAAGGAATAATTCCGCCGGGTCAGCTATAGTGTATTTCCGGAGCTTCGGTACGGATCTGTGCCGGAGCTCTTCTTTTGTGTGATACGCCCGGAAAGCCTCTGCCTCGCCGGCGGAAGGCAGATATTTGCCGGGCAGCGGTCCGGGCGCCGAACGATGTACGGCGTTTTTCGGATACAGATTACAGGGAGGAACGGCATGAAAAAAGGGGAAATCTACCAGGGCACCATTGACAGAGTTTTGTTTCCCAACCGCGGGGAGGTGAAGCTGCCGGAAGGCAGGGTCATTGTTAAAAATGGAATTCCGGGACAGAGGGTGCGTTTTGTAATCAATAAGAAGCGGAAAAACCGCATGGAAGGAAGGCTGCTGGAAGTGCTGGAGTCTTCTTTGGAGGAGGTTCGGGAGCCGGCCTGCGGTATTTTTCCCGCCTGCGGCGGCTGTATGTACCAGACCATGTCCTATGAAAGCCAGCTCACCATGAAAGCCGGTCAGATTCGGGAACTGATGGACGCGGCCATCCGGGAAGCCGGCCAGACGGACACGCAGGGCCGCCCGGATTACTCTTTTGAGGGAATTCTGGCCAGCCCCCGGGAATTCGAATACCGCAATAAAATGGAATTTTCCTTCGGCGACGCGGAAAAGGGCGGGGAACTGACTCTGGGGCTTCACAAAAAAGGCAGCACCTACGATATTCTCACTGCCAGCGACTGCCGGCTGGTGCACCCGGATTTTAACAGGATCCTGCTGTGCGTGCTCCGGTATTTCCGGGAGAGAGGCACTTCTTACTATCATAAACTGAGCCACGCCGGATATCTGCGGCACCTTCTGATCCGCCGGGGGGATACTACCGGGGAAATTCTGGTCAACCTGGTGACTACTTCCCAGGAGGAATGGGATCTGGCTCCTCTGACAGAAGAACTGCTGGCTCTTCCCCTGGAGGGCAGAATCGTGGGGATCCTGCATATTCTCAATGATTCCGTTGCGGATGTGGTTCAAAGCGATGAGACACGGATCCTTTTCGGACAGGATTTTTTCTATGAAGAACTGCTGGGGCTGAAATTCAAGATCACTCCTTTTTCATTTTTTCAGACCAATTCCCGGGGCGCGGAGCTTCTCTACCGCACAGCCCGGGAAATGATCGGCGAAATCCGCGGATCCACTGTATTTGATCTGTACAGCGGCACCGGCACCATCGCTCAGATGCTGTCCCCTGTGGCCGGGGAAGTGGTGGGGGTGGAGATTGTAGAGGAGGCGGTGGCTGCCGCCCGGGAAAACGCCGCTCTCAACGGCCTTTCCAACTGCCGTTTTCTGGCCGGAGATGTGCTGAAGGTGCTGGATGAGATTCAGGAAAAGCCGGATTATCTGGTGCTGGATCCTCCCAGAGAAGGTATCCATCCCAAAGCGCTGCCGAAAATCATCGGCTACGGCGCGGAACGAATGGTTTATATCTCCTGCAAACCCACCAGCCTGGCCCGGGATCTGGACCTGCTGATCCGCGGAGGCTACCGGGTGGAGCGGGTAAAATGTGTGGATATGTTCCCGCAGACGGTGCACGTAGAGACCGTGTGCCTTCTTTGCAGGGAATAAGCGTAAAGAAAGAATTCCGGAAATGTTTTCCTTTTTGTCGAATCCTTTTCTGTACTGTCGTTTTCTGTCTGTTTCTGTCTATATGACAAAAATCGGCAAGAAATCCCTTATAATAGAACGGCAGACAGGAAGGAGCAAAAAGGATGACAAAGGCAGAGCAGCTTATCAGAAAAGCAAAATTTTCCAAACGTTATCAGGGGTACCAGTATCTTCTGCAGTGTATTGAACTGGTTCTTGATGATGACAGCCGCCTGTGTGCGCTGTCCAAACAGGTATATCAGCCCATTGCGCAGAAATACCAGGTCTCTTACCGGTGTATTGAACGTGACATTCGCACAGCCAGAGACTACGCCTGGCAGAAGGGAGGGAAGGAGGTTCTTGAGGAAATCAGCGGAGGAAAATTTTTTGAAGTGCCCACGGTGGGCGAACTAATTGAAATTTTTGCGATTTATCTGCGGGACGAACTGCAGTGCACCGCGTAAACAGGCCGGGGCGTATCCCCCGGCTTTTCTGTCCGAAAGCTGCGGCCAAAATGCCGTCAGCGCAGTTCTCCTCCGCGAAATCCCCGGTAATACCACACTGCCAGCTGGGTTCGATCCCGAAGCCCCAGCTTATCCAGGACGCTGCTGAGATAATTCCGCACTGTACCCTCCCCAAGGCACATGCGGCCTGCGATCTCCCGGTTGGAAAGCCCCTCCGCTACCAGGGACACCAGTTCATTTTCTCTATCACTGAGTTCCGGGCTTTTTCCTTCACCCCGGCCCGCCGTCTGTCCAAACAGATCCGGGATCCGTCCCATGATCTCGCTGCCGAAGACCGTCTGGCCGCTCTCCACCGCCCGCAGAGCCGGAAGAATACTGGCGTAATCCTGCTTCAGCAGATAACCCCTGGCTCCGCCCCGGATGGCCCGGATAATGTACTCGTCATCCAGGAAGGTAGTGAGCAGCAGGATCCGGGCGTGGGGAAATTCTCCCAGAATGGTCTCCAGAGCTTCCAGCCCGCTCATGCCCTCCATGCGGATATCCATCAGCAGTACATCCGGCCGCAGCTCCCGGTACAGTTCCACCGCCCGGGCGCCGCTGTTTCCGGAACCGCAGATCTCCACTTCCCCGGAAGCCCCCAATATGGTTTCCAGGGCCATAAGGATCATGGGATCATCGTCCGCTACCGCAATTCTCATATCACTCATCCTCCTTCGGTATGGAAATAAAGATCCGGAAGCCCTTCTCCCGGCTGATTTTACATATTCCCCCGAGATGTTTTACTCTCTCCCCCATGTTCAGAAGGCCGATGCCTCCTGATTTTTCCCGCTCTTCCCTGGCGGTTCCATCGTCCCGGATTTCCAGCTGGTAAAAGGCAGGGTGCTCCTGCATGGAAATCCGTACTTCCCGGGCATCGCTGTGCTTCATTATATTGGACAGTGCTTCCTTCACCACCGCCAGAAAACAGTATTTTACCTTTCCCGGCACACGGGTTCCCATACCATATGCCAGTTCTGCCCGGCAGAAGGTAAAGTCCCTTACCAGCCCTTCCGCGGCCTCTTTCAGATTCACAGAGTCATCGTGGAGATCATGAACGCTGCGGCGTATGCTGTCCATGGCTTCTTTGAGGGTGTCCTCCAGGGACTGGACAGGCGTTTCCAATGCCGGAATCTGATTTACCGCTTTCAGGGCTCCGGTCATGAGAATAGACCGGGACAGTAGATGTCCCACATTATCGTGGATCTCCCGGGCAATACGGTTTCTCTCTTTTAAAGTGGCCGCGTACATTTCATAGTCCTGTTTTTCCCGCAGTTCCAGATTTCTCTGCTCCAGCAGCAGGGCCTGCTCTGTTCCGTCATCCTGGGTTCGGCGCAGCTCCTCCTCCCTCTCTGTCAGTTTCCTGCTTCTTGCCCAGAGAAGGCAGGCGCCGGCAATTCCCAGAAGAAGGTACACCGGCATTTCCCGCTCCTGCGGGGCTCCCCTAACCAGGGCCGCGGCTGCCAGGGGAAGCAGCGCAAACATCCGAATTTCCAGCATATTCAGAACCATCAGAGGAAGGAAGGGCGATGCTTCCGGCCAGAGACAAAGCCCGGCGCAATACAGCCCCAGCAGGATCCCGGCCCAGGTTCTGTTTTTCAGAAACAATGCGCAGGAGGACACTGCCACCGCCAGGAACAGACCGACAATATAGGCGGTTCCCGCGCCGGCAAAAGCCGACGCTCCTATACCGTATATCAGAAAATATCCCCGGTCTGTCAGTTCTCTCATGGCCTTCCCTCCTGCGCTTCTGCATTCATCTTACACAATATCCAGCCCTGTGGCAAGGAATTTCCGCAGGCTGTGACATTTGTCATATGGACTTCTGACAGAGGCCACTACCCTGCTCTCTGCCCATTCTGTATACTGAAACTGTAAATAGAAACACTGTACTGAAGGAGGACTTGCATGATCCATATAGAAAATCTGGTAAAACGGTACGGGGAAACCCTGGCCCTGGACCATCTGAACCTGGATATAAAAGAAGGGGAAATTTTCGGCCTGCTGGGACCCAACGGTTCCGGGAAGACCACCGCCCTGAACTGCCTGCTGGCTCTGCTGAAATATGACCGGGGCGACATCCGGATCTTTGGAAAACCTATGACCCCCGCTTCCTATGAGATCAAGCAGCAGATCGGGGTGGTGTTTCAGAATGTGGCTGTATTTAACCAAATGTCCGTCCAGGAAAATGTTGACTTTTTCTGCGGTCTCTACGTGCCGGACCGGGAAAAACGCCGGAAGCTGACGGAGGAGGCGCTGCTCTTCGCCGGCCTTCAGGATTACCGCAGGAAGCGGCCCAGGCAGCTTTCCGGAGGCCTGCTCCGCCGGCTGAACATTGCCTGCGGTATGGCCCACCGTCCCCGGCTGCTGATCCTGGATGAACCCACAGTGGCGGTGGATCCTCAGAGCCGAAATCGGATCCTGGAGGGAATCCGGGAACTGAACCGCCAGGGTTCCACGGTAATCTACACTTCCCATTACATGGAAGAAGTAGAACAGCTCTGCACCCGCATTGCTATTCTGGATCGGGGCCGCTGTATCGCCTCCGGCACCAGCGAGGAGCTGAAATCCATGATTAAAACCGGGGAGACTGTAACCATTGAAGCCGTATCTTTAAACGAAGAACAGCTTGCCGACATCCGGAGGCTGCCCCACGCGTTCTCAGTCTCTCTGGAGGAACAGACCCTGAAAGTCCGCTTTACGGAAGCCAGCCACAATCTGGTACGGCTTCTTCACTATCTGGAAGAGCAGAATCTTGCCTTCGGACGAGTGTTCTCGGAACTTCCCACTCTGAACGATGTATTTCTGGAAATCACAGGCAAAGAGCTGAGAGATTAGGAGGTGTGGCTTATGTTTCGTCTGGTCCGCTACCGGATCAAGCAGATCCTGCGTGAAAAAGGTCTTATGTTCTGGGGGCTGTGCTTTCCCATTCTTATGGGCACCTTTTTTCATATTGCCTTCGGAAATCTGGGTACGGAAAATTTTGAGGATGTTCCGGCGGCGCTGGTATCTGTCTCGGAAAACCAGGCCTTTTCCTCCTACCTGGAGGAACTGGACGGCAGTCTGCTGAAGCTTTCTCCCATGGAGGAAGAGGAAGCGCTTTCCGCTCTGAAGGATGGGAGGATATCGGGCGTATTTTATATAGAAGAAATCCCTTCCCTGACCGTTGCCGGCACCGGCATGGAAGAAACCCTGCTGTCCTCCCTCATGGACGGTTATACCCAGAACGCGGCTGTTTTTTCGGAAATCGCAAAAACTCATCCGGAAAATCTGTCTTCCGCTCTGGAAACACTGACAGACTACCATTCTTTTACAAAAACGACTTCCCTGGGCGGCAGAACCTATGACAGCACCCTGGAATACTTCTTCGCTCTGATTGCCATGGCCTGTTTTTACGGTACCTTTCTGGGAAGCACCCTGGCCAACGAAAATACCGCCAGTTTTTCCACCCTGGGAGCCCGCCGCAGCATTGCCCCGGTAAGCAAGCTGAGAATCATTTCCGCGGATATGGCCGCCGGCGTGCTGATCCACTTTGCCAGCGTCCTTCTGCTGCTGGCCTATCTGCGCCTGGTTCTGGGCGTGGAGCTGTCCGGAAATCCCGGTCTGATCCTGCTGATCACCTTTCTGGGCAGCCTGACCGGGGTTTCCCTGGGCGCCGCCATCGGTGTCTCCCGGCTGAAGGAAGGCTTCCAGACTCTCCTGGATGTGGTGATTCCTCTGGCCATGTGCTTTCTGGCAGGCCTCATGGTTTCCGGCATGCGCCAGCTCATTGAGGAGTCTGCCCCGGTCATCAACCGGATCAATCCGGCTGCTCTGATCAGCGACTCCTTCTACTGCCTTACTGTATATGAAGATCCGGAACGGCTGGCTGTGAACCTGGTTACTCTGGCAGCTATCAGCCTGGGGCTGACTCTGTATGCTTTTCTGAGAATGAGGAGGGAACGCTATGACAGTATTTAAGGGATATATGAAGATCATTCAGAGAAACCTGGCCTACATGCTGGCTTTCTTCCTCATTTTTGCTGTAATCTCCATTTTGACAGCCCGGTTTACGGAAAATGCCGGAGAACAGTTTTTTCAGCCGGAAAGCGTGTCAATCACCGTAGTAGATCAGGACAACAGCGCTCTGTCCCGGGGAGTAACTACCATGCTGTCCCAGGATAATCAGGTATCCCCGGCGAAATTGAATCGGGAGGCCCTGACAGAAGCGCTGTATATACGCAGCACCCAGTATGTGCTTCAGATCCCTGAAAATTTTGAAAAAGATTTTTCCTCTGAAGATGTGACGCTGCAGGTAACCGCTGTTCCCGGTTCCGCTGCGGAGTATTATCTGAACAATCGGATCGATTCCTTTTTAAACCAGATCCGCGCCTGGCAGGCAGGCGGCTTTTCCATGGAAGAGGCGGTAGAACAGGCTTTGGAACAAGCCGCCCATTCCTCGAAGGTGACCCTGCTGGATACGGGTGAAACTTCCCTGGCAGGTTATGCCGTAAGCTTTCAATATCTGCCCTACATGTACCTGTCGGTGCTGATCTACAGCGTCAGCTATATTCTGAAGGCTTTTCGCAGCCGGGAGATCCGCCTGCGCATGAACGCTTCTCCGGTTTCTCCCACCCGGCAGCTTACCTCCGGCACCGCCGCCTTTCTGCTGCTGTTTCTTGTGTTCTGGGGAGGCAGCCTGCTGATGCCGCTGCTCATAGGACAGGGAAGCTTTTATACCTCGAACCTGTTTCCCTGGTATCTGGGAAACACTCTGTGCCTGCTGATTTCCGCCGCCTCTCTGGCTTTCTTTATCGGCACTCTGGTACAGGACGACAGCGCTATCAATGCCCTGGCCAACAGCATCGGACTGGGGATCAGCTTCCTCTGCGGAATTTTTGTACCTCTGGAACTGCTGAGCGACAGCGTCAAACAGTTCTCCCGCTTTCTGCCTTTCTACTGGTACGAAGTTATTAACCGGGAACTGGGCACTCACAACGCTCTGACCGCAGAAATTCGCGGCACTGTCACCCAGGGATTTCTGATTCAGGCCGCCTTCGCCCTGGCCTTCTTCTGTCTGACACTGGCGGTAAACAGGAAGACCGCCGGACACAAGTAAAGTGACTTTTTCGAGATCTGTCCTCGCGCAGGCGGAACCGATTTCTAACGGCACGGAACAATCAGTGAATGTTCCGTGCCGTCCCATTTTTCAAAGTTTACTTTCTCTCGTTCTTCAAATGATATTCTTCCAGAAGCAGTTCCAGATAAGCTCTGTCTTTTACAGCTTTCTCCATATCGCCGAAACGGTTCGCCTGGATACTCAGACCTAAATATGCGGATCGACATTTCTGGGCAAGAGGATATTACGTTGCTACAATCGGCAATGTGAATGAAGAAACAATACGACAATATATAAAGGAACAAGAGGAAAACGATAAACTGGAAGATGGAATGAAATAAAAGAGCCTTCCATGGGAGGCCGCCGGCAATAAGGTGTCTGCGAACCCGCTTTAGCGGATACCAGTACTATACCCCGGAGGGGTCAGAGTTAAACCCCCATTTGAAATGGGGGTTGCTAACTTTGATATAAATAATTGCAGCTAATATACTTCCGGAAAGCAATAGATTTTTTCTAAAATAATACAGACAGGCTCTTTTCCGGAACCCGTCTGTACTATATTACAGCAGCCGAAATACCTGTTCCGCCGTCAATGCCAGATTTCTCCAAGCCCGCTCCGGATCCATAGCTTCCTTTAGAGGCATGACCCCCGGAAGAATAGAGAAAAAGGCATCCATTCCCTGACGGTTGCATTCTCTGGCGTCTTCTGTGATCTGTCCTGCCAGAGCAATGACTTTTTTCCCATATTTTTTTGCCAGCCGGGCCACTCCCACCGGCGCCTTTCCCATGGCTGTCTGGCCGTCCAGCTGTCCCTCTCCGGTCACTACAATGTCCGCGGCGGCAATCTCCTGTTCCAGCCCTACAGCTTTCATGACCAGCTGAATGCCCGGGCTAAGTTCTGCCTGAGGAAAGCAGCTTAGGAAGGCAAATCCCAGGCCGCCCGCCGCCCCGGCGCCCGGCTCTCCCCTTGCGTCCCGTCCTGTGAACTCCACAATTTTTTCCGCGAAATGGCGCATCTTTTGATCAAAAATTGACTTTTCCTCTTCCCTCACGCCTTTCTGAGGGCCATAAACCCAAACCGCCCCCTGCTCTCCCAGAAGAGGATTGGATACATCACAGGCAATGCGGAAACGGCACTGCTCCAGCTCCGGAGGCTTCTGTTCGGACCGAATGCAGACAATCCTATCCAACGCCCCGATTCCCGGTTCCACCGCACGGCCCTCCTCATCCAGAAACTCATATCCCAGAGCTGACAGCATACCGGCTCCGCCATCGGTGGTAGCGCTGCCGCCAATACCTATGATAAAATCCCGGCATCCCTGTCGGATGGCTTCCCGGATCATCTGGCCGGTTCCGAAGCTGGTGGCCCTCCGTGGATCTCTCTTTTCTTCCGGAACCAGGCTGAGACCCGAGGCCTGGGCCATTTCCATAACAGCCGTCTTCCCATCCGGCAGGATCCCGTAGCAGGCCTGCACCAAATCTCCCAAAGGGCCGCGTACCTGAACGGTTTCCATGCGGCCTCCCAGGCCTTCCGTCAGCGCCTGCAGGGTCCCCTCCCCGCCGTCTGCCAGAGGCTTTACAGTAATGACAGCCTCCGGTTTTGCCCGGCGTATTCCTTCCGCCGCAGCCCGGCCCGCTTCCATGGAATTTAAAGAACCTTTCATGGAATCTATGGCTATAAGTACTTTCATAATGTTTTCTCTTCTCATTTTTGTCAAAAGGGGACACTGTCCCGGATAACTCCGAAACAGTGTCCCCTTCTTTTCTCGCTTTTTACAGATTACTCTTCCGCTCCATACAGAGTGATCAGCTTGTTGAGATATGCATATCTCTCTTTTGCTTCCTGCTCGGATTTCGCGAACAGTCTCTCTGCCTTCTCCGGATTTGCGCGTTTCAGAGAATTGTAACGCACCTCTCCGTTGATGAACTCCTGATAGGACTCGGTGGGAGCCTTGGAATCCAGAGTGAACGCAGCCTTGCCTTCTGCCTTCAGAGCCGGGTTGTAGCGGAACAGATGCCAGTATCCGGACTTAACTGCCAGCTCCTCCTCGGTCTGGGCTTTGCTCATGCCCTTCTTGATGCCGTGGTTGATACAGGGAGCATACGCGATCACCAGAGACGGTCCCGGATATGCCTCGGCCTCGGCCAGAGCTTTTACGGTCTGCGCATAGTCAGCGCCCATAGCGATCTGAGCAACGTATACATAGCCGTAGCTCATGGCGATGGATGCCATATCTTTCTTCTTCACTTCCTTGCCGCCGGCAGCGAACTGAGCGATGGCTCCGGTAGGCGTAGCCTTGGAAGCCTGTCCGCCGGTGTTGGAGTAAACCTCGGTATCGAAGATCATCACGTTGATGTCTTTGCCGCTGGCCAGTACGTGGTCAACGCCGCCGAATCCGATATCGTAGCCCCAGCCGTCACCGCCGAATACCCACTGGGATTTCTTAGCCAGGAAATCTTTATTCTTAACAATCTCTCTGCAGTCATCGCAGTCAATGCCTTCCAGTACAGAAACCAGCTTGTCCGTAGCGGTTCCGTTGGTGGCGCCGCAGCCAAAGGTATCCAGCCAGTTCTGGCAGGCTTCCTTCACTTCATCAGAAGCTTTCTCGCCAGCCATCACAGCCTCTACCTTCTCTTTCAGGCCATCGCGCAGAGCGTTCTGAGCCAGCAGCATACCGTATCCGAATTCCGCGTTATCCTCAAACAGAGAGTTGGACCATGCGGGGCCCTGACCCTTGGCGTTCACCGTGTAAGGTGTGGAGGGTGAGGAGTTGCCCCAGATGGAGGAACATCCGGTGGCGTTGGCGATATACATTCTGTCGCCGAACAGCTGGGTGATCAGTTTCGCGTACGGAGTCTCGCCGCAGCCTGCGCAGGCGCCGGAGAACTCAAGCAGCGGTTTCTTGAACTGGCTGCCTTTTACGGTAGTCTCTTTGAACTTGGCAACTACATCGGTCTTCTCCGGCAGCTCTACCGCGTAATCGAAGTATTTCTGCTGATCCAGAGTAGCCTCGGCAGCTTCCATAGCCAGAGCCTTGGCGCCCTTCTTGCCCGGACATACATTGGCGCAGGAACCGCAGCCTGTACAATCCAGAGAAGAGATCACCATGGTGAACTGATATCCGTCCATGCCGGTCATCTTCAGGGTCTTCATGCCTTCCGGAGCTTTCGCAGCCTCTTCCTCGGTCAGAGCAACCGGACGGATTACCGCATGAGGACATACATAGGAACATCTGTTGCACTGGATACAGTTGTCCGGATTCCAAACCGGAACATTTACCGCGATACCGCGCTTCTCGTATGCGGAGGAGCCGGAGGGAGTGGAACCGTCCACGTAATCCTTGAATGCGGATACAGGCAGGGAGTTTCCTTCCTGAGCGCTTACCTTGCTCTGGATGTTGTTTACGAAATCAACAACGTCCGCTCTGCCGCCCTCCGCGTGGGTCATCTGCAGGCCTTCATCTTCTGCGTTCTTCCAGCTTTCCGGAACCTGAACCTCAACTACCTGTTTTGCTCCCTCGTCGATGGCTGCCCAGTTCTTCTGAACCACATCGTCGCCCTTGCGGCCGTAGGTAGCCTTCGCGGCAGCCTTCATCAGCTCGATAGCCTTCTCCTCGGGAATGATGTTGGCCAGCTTGAAGAAAGCGGACTGCAGAATGGTGTTGATACGGGTGGGGCCCATGCCGGTCTCGATACCGATCTTCACACCGTCGATGGTGTAGAACTTAATATTGTGGTTGGCGATATAGGCTTTCACCTGGCCGGGAAGATGTTTCTCCAGGCCTTCCATATCCCAGGCGCAGTTCAGCAGGAAGGTACCGCCGTCTACCAGTTCCTGAACCATGTTGTATTTATTCACATAAGAAGGATTGTGGCACGCAACAAAGTTTGCTTTGTGGATCAGGTAAGTAGATTTAATGGGCTTCTTGCCGAAACGCAGGTGAGACATGGTCACACCGCCGGATTTTTTGGAGTCGTAATCAAAGTATGCCTGGGCATACATATCGGTATTGTCGCCGATGATCTTGATGGAGTTCTTGTTGGCTCCAACGGTACCGTCCGCGCCCAGTC